>Ga0209188_1000001_pt1 | contig 585333 bp, 518 predicted proteins | sample C_130625_EF_Meta_FD_187307 | JGI IMG/M metagenome (GOLD analysis project Ga0209188, IMG submission 187307) | Freshwater microbial communities from Lake Croche, Canada to study carbon cycling - C_130625_EF_MetaG (SPAdes) (version 2) | ecosystem: Environmental > Aquatic > Freshwater > Lake... | reverse complement strand
GGATTAGTCAAAGCAATGCTTTGTTCTGCTGGAATATTATGTCTTGAGAAACTATTACCCAAGCTGCTACCAAAATAAAATAACATTACCCAGCCCAGAATCCATAAGGCCCAAAAGCTTGATCTCACCCAAACATTGGCTTTTTTAAATCCTGCAATTTTTCGAATAACCGCAGTGACTATTCCAATAATAGGCACCCAAATGAAAAGTAAAATAGCACCAACCATTGACCAAGTTTGAGCCCCATCTTCTATAAGGAATTTTTTCAAAGGTAACAATGCAGTTGCAGCAACGCCTATTCCAAATAAGGCCGCTAATAAGGAGATACCTACAATGGCTAAGATAAAATAAACGAAGCCTTTAATAAATATAGTTAGGATCCTTCCTATATAATACAATAATCCTTTTCTTTTCTCTAATGGTCTTTGATTTTCTGAAGATTTATTAGATTCTTCGTTATGGGATCTTGCTGTCCCCTCATTGTTAGTTTCATTAGATGCATTCTCTTGATTCGAATGATTCGTTCCTTTCTTTCTATTGTATAAATCACTTCCCCAAGATTGGGCTCTTTTACTAAAGCCTTCCATATCATTTTGAATGGTATTTTTAATACTATTCAAATCTACTTTCTCCCCCACCATTTCTAATTTATCCGCACTGGTTTTAGCTTCGGGTAGTACCAACCACAAAACAATATATACAAAAACAGCACCAGGACTAAAAGTAATGTCTAATAAATTAGGGAAATTGGGGACATCCCAAAATTGGAATAAATGCATATGTCTAAAATTCACCACAAAACGTATAAATGGAATTAAGAATAAAACTCTCACTATCCAAACTTGAATACCAAAATATTTAGACAAGCCCGCTGCCACACCGCCTATTATTTTTTTGTCTATATCTCTAAATAATCTTTTACGCACGCCCCCCACTTCTTTAATGGAAGTGCTAGGTACTGCAATCCATAAAATTAAATAGCCTAGAATATTGACACCAATTAAGAAGAACCAAAGAATCCTAACTACCAATGGCTCTATCCCAAAGTAGTTGGCAATACCGCTACAAACACCGCCCAAAACTTTATTCTGTTCATCGCGGTATAACCTTTTAGGTCTGCTGTTATTAGATTCAAAATTCGAATCAGCATGGCTACGCTTACTTTGATCATTATTTGTATTTTGTTCCGTTTGACTTGTACTCGCTTCAAAACCATCCTGGGCTTCAAAATCGGCAGGGCGACCAATACTGGTAATAATTAAATCGATATCGCTAGCCGCTATACATACCGTTCCTTTTTTCAAACGTTCTTCACATAATTCTGCAATACGACATTCAATGTCATTAATTATTTCATCGCGTCCTTCTTCGTTCGCGAAATAAATACGAAGTGATTCTATATATTGTTTCAATATTTCATAGGCTTGTTCTTCAATCGGAAGAATGCGACCTTGAAAATTGATATTGATTACTTTATTCATAAAATATTTTTTAAAATGTAGATTTAAGAAACTGCTTGATTACTATTTTCAACAGTATTTGTTTTTTCTTGGGTTATTTGATCCACCGCTGTGGCCATTTCTTTCCAGGTTTGCAATAAAACACCAAAGGCTGCTTTGCCTTCTTCAGTCATTACAAAATATTTTCTTGGGGGCCCACTAATACTTTCTACCCAACGATAATTTAAGAGGCCTGCATTTTTTAAACGCGTTAACAAAGGATACAATGTACCTTCTAGAATATGCAAATTGGCCAATTTCATTTTCTCAACTATATCACTAGGATACACTTCCCCTTGTTGAATGATGGACAATATGCAAAACTCCAAAACGCCCTTGCGCATCTGACTTTGTGTGTTTTGAATATCCATAAGAATTAATTTGAAACACAAAACTAAGGATATTTATAGTACTATGTATCGCATAGTACTATAATTTTAATCATAAAAAACGTAATACATTGATTTACAATATATTATATAAATATTATTTTTATGAACGAAAGCGGATAAGGATAAATGGTAGCTTAATAGACCACTAATTCGTAAAAATCTTCCTCTTTTAAATAGGTATTGGCCAGGGCCTGTAATTCCTCTGGACGAACAGAACGTACCACTTTAATGGTATTGTAAAAATAGTCTTCCGTTAAATCATTTAATAAATAGGTTTTCCAACGACTTATAATTTGAAAGGGTCCATCTAAATCACCTAATAAGGCACCCAACATATAATTTTTAACCAATTTTAATTCTTCTTCTCCCACCATTTCTTCTCTTAATTTTTTCATTTCCTTATACACTTCTTCAATGGTAGCCTTGCAAACATCTTTACCCGCATCGGTGCTTACCATCCAAGCCCCTGCATGCTTATAGTTTTGTAAATAACTATGTATACCATAAGTATAGCCTTTGTCTTCTCTGATATTAGTCATGAGTCTGGATCCAAAAAATCCTCCAAAAATATTATTTAGTACTTGTGCTGCTGGAAAATCGGGATGATGTCTATTTGGAAAATGTCTGGCTAAACGAATCGAGCCTTGTACTGAAGCTGCATCATTTACAATACTATATTTTTTTTCCGTGGCCGATATAATGGGATGCGCTTGCTCCGTGATATCTTTTTTATTTAAAGGCAGTTGGCCAATATGCTTATTGAGTAAGGATTCCATGGTAGGTGGAAATTTACCTGCAATAAAAATGACACATTTCCCATTCAAATAATACTGTTCGTAAAAAGCCACTAAGTCTTCTCTATGAATAGCTGTATAATCTTTCTCTACAGAGTATTTTCCATAAGGATGCTCAAATCCAAATAAGTATTCATCAATTAATCTATTGGCAATAAAGTCGCCTTTTTTCAAATTCAGTAGTAACCTTTGAATTTGATTTTGTTTTAAAATAGCAATTTCTTTTTCAGGAAAACTCGCTTCTGAAATAATCTCTCCCATAATTGGAATGACTTCATGGAAATGTTTTGATAAACCATGTAAGGTCACAGTGGCCGTTTCATTGGTACAAGTTCTATTTAAATGGGCACCATAAAATTCAAAGGCATCGGTAATTTCAAAAGAGGTTTTTGTATTCGTACCATTTTTTAATAAAAAATTAGTGGCAGCCGCTACCCAGTTTTTTTGTTCAAAACTATTGCCTGCGTAAAATACCATGTCCACTAACAACACTTCCTGCGAGCCGCCTTCATAGGCATACACTTCTACTCCATTATCTAAGCTAAACTTTTGATAAGGTTTCAATTGAATATTAAAATCAATAGCGTCTTTAATAACAGGAGCTACTATTCTGTCTAGGGCCATGATTTAGGATTTACTATAATAATATAAGGTGTTGCGATTGTTCTCTTGGAATATTTGTTGAGCCGTTTGTTGAATCATAGAAGGCGTTACTCTTTGATACATTCCCAACTCTTTGTTCATCAAGTCGGCGTCTCCTAATAGTTCATAATAAGCCAGGCTATGGGCCCTATTCATAATACTCATATCCTCAAAACAAATCACACTTTCTGTTTTATTGATTACTTTTTGCAGTTCTTTGGCATCCAGTATTTCATTTTTTATTTTTTCTACCTCTTCTAATACTGCCTTCTCCGCAACAGCCATACTAATACCTTTCACTAATTTTCCTTCTATTACTAAAAGCCCCGGATCCACGGTGCCAAAATGATAACAATCAATGGATGAAAATATTTGTTTCACTTTTATAAGCTGCTCATACAATCTTGCAGAAGTACCTCCACCTAAAACTTCCGTAATTAAATCGGTGGCATGATAGCCTTCGTCAAAACGGGCTCCCATATGCCAGGTCATCATCAGCATATCTAAAGGCACATCGGCGCGCACATCCATAGTTCTGCTTTTTTCTTGCACAGGTTCTTTTGGTAAGTTGCGTACATAGGCTTTTCCAGCTTCAATAGGACCAAACCATTTTTCAGCTAATTGTTTTACTTGTTCTGTTTGCACATTACCCGTCACTACTAATATCGCATTATTAGGACGATAGAATTGAAAGAAAAAATCTTTCACATCTTCCATGGTGGCATCTTCTACATGTGCAAGTGAGGCGCCAATGGTCATCCAACGATAAGGATGTTGGGTATACGCAAGGCTACGCATTTTATGCCAAGCATCTCCGTAAGGTTTATTGATATAGTGTTCCTTAAACTCTTCGCAAACTACTTTGCGTTGTACTTCTAAACTTTTTTTACTAAAAGCCAAGGACAACATTCTATCACTTTCTAACCAAAAAGCAGTTTCAATATTCTCTGCAGGAATTTGACAATAATAATTCGTAAGATCATTGGTGGTATAGGCATTGTTTTCTCCCCCTGCTCTTTGCAGTGGTTCATCGTATACAGGAATATTGACGCTGCCTCCAAACATTAAATGTTCAAACAAATGTGCAAAGCCTGTTTTGGCAGGGTCTTCATCCTTGGCCCCCACATTGTATAAAACATTTACTACGGCCATAGGGGTACTGGTATCTTGGTGTACCAAAACTTTAAGGCCATTGTCTAGTTGAAATTTTTCAAATTGTATCATAACAGAGGGCGAAAATACTTAATAAGTACAACAGTTCCTTCTCTATTGTAAGAACCTTCTTTATAGCCCTTTCGAAACCCGATAAATTCGATTAACTTTGTGACCAATTAATACCTAAGCTATGCAGCTGGAAACACTATACCAAAGAGCCTTGAATTTTGAACACTTAAGCGTGGAGGAAGGCCTATTTTTATTTGAAAACGCCCCTCTTACCGAGTTAAGTCATATTGCTAATGAGTTAAGAAAAAAACAAGTGCCCCATGGAAAAGTAACCTGGCAGATAGATAGAAATGTAAACACCACCAATGTTTGTATTGCGAATTGTAAGTTTTGTAATTTTTACAGAGTACCTGGTCATCCTGAATCTTATATTACGGATATGGATACCTACCGCCAAAAAATTAAGGAAACTATGGACTGGGGCGGTGATCAATTATTATTACAAGGAGGCCACCATCCTGAATTAGGTTTGGCTTTTTACACCGATATATTTAGCCAGATTAAAAAAGAATTTCCGACCATTAAATTACATACACTTGGTCCCCCAGAAATTGCACATATAGCGAAGCTGGAGAAAATGAGTCATACAGATGTCTTGAAAGCCTTAGTGGCTGCAGGTATGAATTCACTGCCTGGTGCGGGTGCAGAAATTTTAGTGGACCGTGTAAGAAAATTAGTGTCTAATGGAAAATGTGGTGCAGACGAATGGTTAGATGTGATGGCAGCAGCACATCAATTAAATATTACCACCAGCGCCACGATGATGTTTGGTCATGTGGAAACTTTAGAAGAAAGATTTATACACTTAGTGCGTATTCGTGAAGTACAAGATAGAAAACCAGCCGATGCTAAAGGATTTTTAGCCTTCATTCCTTGGACTTTCCAGGATGTAGATACCCTACTAACCAAAATTAGAGGGGTACATAATTTAACCACAACGGAAGAATACATTAGAATGATTGCCATTAGTAGAATTATGCTGCCTAATATTAAAAATATTCAAGCCAGTTGGTTAACCGTAGGTAAAGCCACTGCACAGGTTTGTTTGGAAGCAGGGGCCAACGATTTTGGAAGTATTATGCTTGAAGAAAATGTGGTAAGTGCCGCAGGTGCGCCTCACCGCTTTACTTATAAGACAATTCAGGAAGCGATTAAAGAAGCAGGTTTTGAGCCTCAGTTAAGAGACCAACAATACGAGTGGAGAACCTTACCAACGGCTATCCAAGAACAAGTAATTAATTATTAGGGCTTAGTGTAACTTTTGGATTCTATCTACGTTTTAAGTATAACCAACTGTCAATTCTAAAGGATGAGGGAGATTGAATTCAATCAATGCGTGGATGAATGCGCCAACAGCGTGTACAGATTTATTTTAAAAAATATAGGTCAGGTAGAAGATGCACAGGATATTGTTCAAACTGCTTTTGAAAAATTATGGGTGAATCGAGATAAAGTAGAACCCCTCAAAGCCAAATCCTATTTATTTACGGTGGCCTACCATCAAATGATAGACCATATTCGAAAAGAAAAAAAACTAAGCATTAAAGACAATTATGAGGAAGCAGTTATAAAAGCAACTTATCAAAAAGATCCGGAATTAAAACAGTTATTACTTGCAGCTATCAACGAATTGAATCCAACACAAAAAAGTTTGGTCTTGTTAAAAGATTACGAAGGCTATTCTTATCTAGAAATTGGGGAGATTATGAACTTATCCGAAAGTCAAGTAAAAGTATACTTGCACCGTGCTAGAATATTTTTAAAAGAAAAATTAGTTCACCTTGAAAAAGTAGCTAGTTAATATGAATATCAACGAAACCAATTACGAATATTATTTTTTCTTGTACATCGACAAGGAATTGAGCCCAGCAGAAAATACAGCGGTAGAAAATTTTATTGCTTTGCATCCAACTTACGCGGACGAATTGGACCAGTTGAAAAAAACCATTCAAGCCCCAGAAAATATCCTATTTGAACACAAGGCCTTATTGTACCGCTTACCAGCCATGGAATCAAATATCTCTCCTGATTTTAAAAACAAATTGTACAAAAAAGAGGCAAGGTTGTTTAAAGTTAAATTTAACAATCGAACAAAAGCGGCTTTGCTAAGTGTGGCAGCCCTCTTTGTATTGTTGATTGGTTATCGATTCATCGAAACGAGTTCAGTAAGCTCTATCAATACTGCGGTTTCAAATAGCGCTAAAGCCAATGGGAAAAACTTGTCTAGAACCAAAGCGGCACTAGAAAAAAAGAATGACCCTGCTATAAATGCGCTCACAAGTACTACAAAAAGAATAAAATTCAGTGGGAAAATTATAAAGGATTTAGCCCCTGCAAGAATTTCCATGGCTGCTATAACAATGAAAGAAACAACCGATTTGAACACTTCAAGCATACCTATAAGTAATGAAACAATAAGCCTGACCCCTTTGGATTTACAAGCTTATCAAATTAACCAATTACCCAACGAAATTGCTTTAGGTAACAATAAAAAAGCAACCGAGCATGTTTTTCCAACCACTTATCAAGTAGTAGATACCGAAGAGGAAGATAGAAGTATCTACATTGCCAATTTAGAGATTGACGCTGCTGCGCTTAGAGGTATTTCAAGAAGATTCAATGCACTTTTCAAAAAAAATAAATCAGAAAATAAATAATAAAAAACAAGATGATGAAAAAAATAATACTTCCCCTTTGTATCATGAGTATCAGCTTATTCAGCTATGCACAAAAAGATAGCAGTTTTCAGCTATCTGCTGATGTTCTATCTAAAGCCAAACCAGACACTATTAGAATTGGTGATATGATGATCATCAATGATAAAACTAATAAAGGAACCTATGAGATAGGGCGTGGAATGATTAAAGTAAACTTAAATAGTGATGATAGAATAGCTCCAAAATCAATCCGTGCTGAAAAAAGAGTAAGGTATTATGATAAGGGGGTCACCATCTATTCCTCTATTGGATCAGATAGAAATACTGATAAAAATACTTTAGTGAATATCCGAAAAGATACCGTTCAAGTGGGTCGTATTCAAATTATTAATAAGGACGAATCGGAATACAATAAGGACTTAGGCTCTTTATTAGACGGAGAATTTAAAAAAACAAAAATCACATACAATCGAAGGCCTAAGCAGTTAAAAAATACAACAACCAGTTGGCTGGAATTTGATTTAGGCTTTACCAATTTAATAGATAAAACCCCTACAATAGCTTTCAATGCTATATACATGCCTTCCTATCAACCATTTGCTCCAGTTGCTGTTACCAATACTAATTTAAAATTAAATAACCCCAAATCAAGCAATGTGAACATTTGGATTGTTCAACAAAAAACAAACCTTTACAAGCACTACTTAAATTTAAAGTATGGTTTGGGTATCGAAATGTACAATTTTAGATTTGAACAACCCATCAGTTTTGGTAATACCCCAGGCAATTATGTTTATTTTGACAATGTACATTTTTCAAAAAATAAATTGTTTGTGGAGTATTTAACTGTGCCCATTCAATTGAACTTTCAGTCCGACCCTGGCAATAATAAAAGCTTTTATGCAAGTCTTGGCATGAGTGCTGGTTATTTGTTAGAATCTCGTACCAAACAAATAAGTGAAGAAAGAGGAAAAAAGAAAGTGGGTGGTAATTTTAATTTAAATAATTACAAGATGGCTGTCATTGGTGAACTAGGTATTGGCGGTATCAGAATTTACGGATCATACAGTATGACCAATTTGTTTGATAAGAAATTGACTTATTTTGATATGGCTCCTTTTGTTATTGGATTGAGATTAAGCAAGTTTTAATTCTATACAACATATATTTACAAAAAAGCCCCTCCAATTGAAGAGGCTTTTTTTTATAAAAAATTAAATTAAATTTTCTGCGCCAAAATAAGGTTGTAATACCTTCGGAAGTGCAATACCTGTTTCGGTTTGGTAATTTTCTACAATGGCTGCAAAAATTCTTGGCAAAGCCAATGAACTACCATTCAATGAATGTGCAAACTGAATTTTTCCAGCTGCATCTTTGAAACGGCATTTCATTCTATAAGTTTGGTAGGATTGAAAATTGGAAACACTACTTACTTCCAACCACCTTTCTTGCGCTGCACTGTACACTTCAAAATCATAAGTGATGGCGGAAGCAAAACCCATATCTCCACCACATAATCTTAAAATACGATAAGGTAAACCAAGGCTCACTAATAATTTTTCAACGTGGGCTACCATTTCATTTAATACTTCATCGCTTTTATCGGGATGAACAATTTGAATGATTTCCACTTTCTCGAACTGGTGTACTCTATTTAATCCACGCACCTCTTTTCCAAAACTTCCTGCCTCTCTTCTAAAACAAGGTGAATAAGCGGTCATCTGCAATGGAAGTTCTGTCTCTTTTAAAACCACATCTCTAAAAATATTGGTCACAGGCACTTCGGCCGTAGGTATCAAATAAAAATCATCTTCAGTGGCATGGTACATCTGTCCTTCTTTATCAGGCAATTGCCCTGTAGCAAAGGCAGAAGCAGCATTCACCATAAAGGGAGGCAGGTATTCGGTATAGCCAGCAGCTGTATTGAAATCTAAAAAATATTGTACCAAGGCTCTTTGAAATTTAGCGCCCTTGCCAATGTACAAAGGAAATCCGCTACCTGTTATTTTCGCACCAGTTTCAAAATCAACCAAATTATATTTTTTAATCAAATCCCAATGCGCTTCTGCACTTCCATGTAATTTTGGTGGTACACCGCCTGTTCTTATTTCTTGGTTTTCTTCGGGTGTTTTTCCTATAGGCACTAGGTCATGGGGTAAATTGGGAAACTGAACCAAGGTGTTATGTAAATTTATTTCCACCTGGGCCATTTTTTCTTTCAAAGGCTCTAATTGTTTTTTCCATTCGCCTACTGCAGCTTTAGTGGCTTCTGCTTGGTCCTTATCGCCCTTAGCCATCCATACCCCAATTTCTTTAGAAGCTGCATTCACTTTTGCCTGCGTTTCATCAAAAGCAGCTTGCAATTGCTTTCTTTCATCATCTAAATCAATGACAACATCCACCAAATCCAAATTAGCAAAATGCTTAATAGCCAATTTTTGTTTGGCTATTTCTTTGTTTTGGCGCAAAAAACTCACTTGTAACATCGGGTCAAATTTTAGCAAAGATAATCAAAGCATCCTACTACGCCTAGATATCCCCTACCTTTGCTGGGTAAATTGAAAAAGGTAGTTATGGCGTCGATAAAAGATGATTTTCAGAGCAGGTGGTGGGATTTAGAGAAAAAACTGATGGACCGATTTGGCAAAAAGCCAGATGTGGAATCTATCCTATTCCTTATTGGGCTTCAGGAAACTGGATTTTTGGTTGAAAAAATAAGCAAGGAACAGAAGCAGGACCTGATGCATGTTGCCATTTGCTCTATCCTGGCTGCCAGTGGCTATTACTTATTGGAAGGACAGGATGAAGAAGGTTGGCCCCACTTTAAACAATTAAAAGGCCTACCTACCATGGACCTGATAGAACAAGAAGGCTTTTTAAAAGACCATATTTTACTCTATTTTGAAAACAATAGTTTCTAGCGCATTGTTTTTTTAGTGTTTTTTATGAATCTTTGCATCAATAAAAAATAAACTATGCAATTCCCAGCCCACTTACGTTACACCAAGGACCACGAATGGATTCAATTAGAAGGTACTACGGCCACCATTGGCATTACCGATTTCGCTCAAGGCGAATTGGGGGACATTGTTTATATAGATATAAATACCGTAGGAAAAATGCTTTCTGCTGAAGCCGTTTTTGGAACAGTAGAAGCGGTGAAAACAGTAAGTGATTTATTTTTACCAGTAGCTGGTACTATTTTAGAAGTAAATCCAGCCTTAACTGCTCAACCAGAATTGGTGAATACAGATCCTTATGGCGCAGGATGGATGGTGAAAGTGACTGTTGTGCATGCAGCAGATGTAGAAGCTTTGTTGACCAGTGAAGCTTATGCAAAGTTGGTACACTAAACCAACCCTATCATGAAAAGTTTAAGCTGGGTGATTGGAGAAGTCTTACTTGTATTCGTATTATTGAGTTTGCCTGGCAATAATTTTTCAGCACATCCTGGTTGGATGGACTTGGTACATTTTGACAAATTAGTGCATATGGGATTGTTTGGCTCCTTGGCTTTATCCCTTTTTGTTCATTTCGAATTTTCTAAGCTCAGTTTTTTAAAATCCATAAGAGCAAAGGCATTTACCTTAATCCTTTGTACCTTGTATGGTATAGCCATGGAATATTATCAAAAATATTTTGTGCCTACCAGGGGATTTGAAGTAGCAGATATGTTGGCAGATTCGGTAGGTGCTATTTTGGCCTTACCCTTTTTTATGACCTTAAAAAATAAATATTTTAAGTAGTTTTAGCTAACGAATGGGAATAGAAAAAGACATACAACAAGCAGCTTTTAGAAATGAATTCCAAAAAATGGGCATCAACCTGATTTATACAGCCAATTGGTTGAATGAAAAGATTGGACATATTCTGATTACAGAAAAAATTACACAACAACAGTATAATATTTTAAGGATTTTACGTGGAAGCGAATCCCCTTTGAGTACCTTAAAAATAAGAGAACGGATGTTGGACAAAATGAGCGATACCAGTAGAATAGTGGATAGATTGATTGCCAAAGAATTGGTTGAAAAAACGGCCTGTATCAAAGATAAAAGATTGGTAGATATTACCCTTTCTAAAAAAGGAATTCAATTAGTTGAAAAATTAGATCATTTCAATGATCAAATAGATGGCATTCTCAAAGGTATCAACGAAAAAGAAGCCGAAAGTCTTAACCAAATTTTAGATAAGTTAAGAGCAGCCAACTCCGAAAAATAATTTAAATTTTATGAAGCGATTTACGCTTGGATTGCTATTACTCTTGCTAGTTCACGCTTCAGAAGCACAATTGAACTTAGCGGATAAAAATGTTTTTGAATTTAGGGGAGTGTGGGTGGCTACCGTTGAAAATATAGACTGGCCAAGCAAGAGAGGTTTGAGCAATCAAGAACAAAAACAAGAATTCATTGCCTTGTTGGACCTTCATCAAAAAAATGGCATGAATGCCATCATCATGCAAGTGCGTCCTTCTGGCGATGCCATCTATCCCTCTACCTTAGAGCCTTGGAGTGAATATTTAATGGGCAAGCAAGGCTTGCCTCCGAGTCCATTTTATGATCCATTGGAGTTTATGATACAGGAAACCCACAAAAGAGGAATGGAATTTCATGCATGGATCAATCCTTACCGCGCTGTATTCAATATAAAAAAATCTAGCATTGCGCCTAGTCACATTAGCCGCTTACATCCCGATTGGTTTTTAACTTATGGAGATAAAAAGTATTTTAACCCAGGCTTGCCAGAAGTATGGCAACACACCAATCGCATTGTTAGAGATTTGGTCACTAGGTATGATCTAGATGCTATTCACATGGATGATTATTTTTATCCCTACAGAATTGCAGGGAAAGAATTTCCGGATGAAAAAACCTATCAAAAAAATAAAAGAGGCTTAGCTAAAGAAGATTGGAGAAGAAGTAATTGCGATACCATTGTCAAACAATTGTATGCCACCATTCACCAAATAAAACCAGGAGTTCAGTTTGGCATAAGCCCATTTGGCATTTGGCGTAATAAATCTAAAGACCCTAGAGGCAGTGATACCAGAGGAGGACAGACTAACTATGATGATTTGTATGCGGATATTTTATTGTGGTTAGAAAAAGGATGGGTAGACTACATAGCCCCTCAAATTTATTGGGAACACGGGCATCCACTTGCCAATTACGATACCATCATTGATTGGTGGAATGCACATAGTTTTGGGAAAAATTTATACATCGGTCATGGTATGTACAAAGCGGGTACCAATACTCCTTGGAGAAATAAAGAGGAAATGCCTTATCAAATAAAAAGAGAAAGAGAAGAAAAAAATACTAGGGGTAGCATTTATTTTAGCAGCAGCAGTTTTAAAAACAATCCCAATAATTGGAACGATAGTTTACAACAAAACTATTATCAAAAACCAGCCCTACTTCCTACCATTCCTTGGTTGGTGCAATATGAAGTAGCTAGCCCTTCTGTGATTAAACAATCTGAAAACACTTACCAGATTCTACAAAATCAAGGCAAAAAAGTAAAACAAATAGCCATTTTACAAGGCAATGAAAAGAAATTTACTGTAGCGGCCATCTTATCTGGTGAAACTAAATTCATTAACTTAAATGCACTTGGCCTAGCTAAGAAAAATCCAACACCTTATTGGATCGTTGCCATTGGTAATCAAAATCAATTGAGTAAGTTAGTAGCGCTTCCTTAAATAGCTAATCGAAAGCTCTTTTTAAAGGAATGTTTTCATTGGCCTTAATAATTAAAGGCACATGTTCTACTATTGTCATGTCGTTGTCTAGTCCGAAGGCTTTTTGATCACTTTGTGATAAATGTTTGATATTAAAATACACATCCATGATAAAGTCTTCTCTAATAGACAATTCGTTTTCAATGGAGAAGAAGCTTTCAATAATAACATAAGTAATATCGGTATGGAAGTCCTTGCTTTTTAAAGATTCGTATTTACTATAAATACCTAACTCTTGAGATTCATTCAATTCTTGCATTACTTTTTTGAAGCAAATATTCACACGTGGTTGAATTCTAAAACCTAATTTAAAATCAACACGCATTACTTTATCATCTACCAATTCTTTAATCGTGTATTCCATGCCATATGGATTATCGGTACGATCAATGTGTAAGAACCAATATATGTCTGCGCGTTTTGGTTTTCTATTTAAAATAGAATCAATAATGCGGTGCTCAATTTCTCTATGGTTATTGGCCTTGGTTAAATACACTAAATGGGTTGCATATTTAGGTACATCCTTATCAACGCTTAATTCAGCAAGGGGCTCTAAATAATCTTTCAGTTTTACAAAATCCAAATAGCGATTGGCAATTTTTCTGGCACGATGCCAAATCATCATCACAAATATCATGCTTAAAGAAAAAACGAAAGTAATAGCCGCCTCCTTAATTTTTACAAAATTAGCAACAAAGAAAGAAATCTCTACAATGGTAAAAATTAAAATAATAAGGGCTACTAAAGATTGACTCCATCTTTTTACATTCAACATATAAAAATTCATGAGCATAGTGGTCATCATCATACAAATAATAATGGAAAAACCATAAGCGGATTGCATGCTTTCACTTTTCTTAAAATACAAGAGCATGGTCACACAACCTATCCATAAAATAAAATTCAGGCTAGGGATATAAATTTGTCCTTTCTGATCGGTCGGAAACTTAATCGTCACACGAGGCCAAAAATTTAAACTAATGGCTTCAGAAATTAAAGTAAAAGAGCCACTGATTAATGCTTGGCTAGCAATAATGGTAGCCATGGTGGCTATACCAATACCTACTATTAAGAACCAATGCGGCATAATATTAAAAAATGGGTTCATGCCATTATCGCTTTGACCAATAAAGTCTAACAAGTAAGCTCCTTGACCCATATAACTCATCACTAAGGCCACTTTTACGAACATCCAACTTACTTGAATATTTTGACGACCACAATGCCCCAAGTCGCTGTATAAAGCCTCAGCACCCGTAGTACAAAGGAAAACCGCACCCAAAAGCCAGAATCCATTGGGATAATGCACCAATAAGTCATAAGCATAATAAGGGTTCAATGCAGTTAAAATACCTACATGGTGTAGTACTTGGGAAAGACCTAAAATTAAAATCATCGAAAACCAGATCAGCATGATAGGACCAAAAGCAAAACCAATAATTTTGGTGCCAAAACGCTGAAAGAAAAACAATAATGAAATAATAGCAAGTACAATGCCTACCGTTAAATTATTACCAGGTACAAAAACTTTTTCTAAACCATGCACCCCTGCCAAACCTTCAATAGCGGAGGAAACAGAAATAGGCGGTGTTATCATTCCATCTGCTAATAACATAGCAGCCCCAATGATAGCAGGCACATAGATCCATTTTACGTAACGACGAATTAATGCAAACAAAGAAAATATTCCTCCCTCCCCACGGTTATCTGCACGTAGTGTTAAGAAAACATATTTAAAAGTCGTTTGTAAAGTAAGGGTCCAAAAAACACAGGAGATTGCACCATACACTAATTGTGCTGTGATTACTTTATGATGAATAATAGCTCCAAATACATACAATGGAGAGGTACCAATATCACCGTATATAATACCTAGCGTTACAATTAAACCTGCTACCGAAAGTTTGTGAGCGTGATTGGCGCCAGAAGTTTGTCCCATGGATCAAAGTAAGTTGAGCGCAAAGTTTATAAAAATTAAATAAAGAAATGGCTTAATAGTGAAAGTATTTTAAAAAATCTACAAATAAAAAGCTAAGGCTTGTAAGTACCCCATTTTGCTTCCACTGCTTTGAAGCGAAAATCAAAAATTCCTTGAAGCTGTTTTTTCACTAAAATCACCTGGGCGATATCCCCTAAAAAGCCCAAAGGAATTTTATAATGCACAATATCTTCCATTTTCACACCCCCTTTTACTTCAGTAAAATGGTGTTGATGGTGCCACATCGTATAAGGACCAAAGCGCTGCTCGTCCACAAAATAGGCGCCTTCCTTTACATGGGTAATTTCAGTCATCCAATAAAGTGGAATACCCAAGAGGGGTTTTACGGTGTATTCGATGATCTGACCTGGATACATTTTAGCACCGTGGTACTTGCTTATAATATTAAAGCCCATTTTTTCAGGGGTGATTTTAGCCAAGTTGGCTGGACTACTAAAAAAATCCCAGGCTTCTTCTAAGGAGATGGGGATGAACTGCTCGGTATGTATGGAATAAACTTTTGACATACCTCTACAACAACTCATTGAGGTTTTTGTTCTAATAAATCGCCCTAAAGCCATTAATTTTATGCCATGATTAGTAAAGCAGACCAGCTCAAAGCTTTTAATGCCATTTATTCAGCATTGAATGCACAGCAAAAAAAAGCGGTGGACACCATTGAAGGGCCGGTCATGGTCATAGCTGGACCAGGTACTGGAAAGACCCAAATATTGGGTGCAAGGATTGGAAAGATTTTACTAGACACCGATACCGCCCCTGAAAACATACTTTGTTTAACTTATACAGATGCAGGGGCCATTGCAATGCGCAAAAGATTGGTTGATTTTATTGGTGCGAGCGCCTACAAAGTAACCATTGCCACTTTTCATTCTTTTTGCAATGACATTATTCAAGACAATTTGTCCTTATTTGAAAAGCCAAGTTTAGACCCGATCTCAGAATTAGAGAAAATTGAGCTACTAAAAATATTGATTGATCAATTTGATAAAAACAATCCTTTAAAAAGATACCGTGGTGATGTGTATTATGAAATGAGTAATTTAAGCAGGTTATTTAGTGCCATGAAAAAAGAAGGTTGGACCAGCACTTATCTAATTGAGCAAATTAATAGATACATAAACGATATTCCAACTCGTGAGGAGTTTGTCTACAAGAAAAAATACAAGCAATTTGAAGCAGGAAGTTTAAAACAGGGATTGGTAGATGCGGCGATGGAAAAAATGGAAAAATTAAAAGCAGCTGTTGCTTCTTTTGACACCTATCAAGAATTGATGAAAAGTCATAGCCGTTATGATTTTGATGACATGATCAATTGGGTGATTACTGCATTTAAAGAAAATAAAAATTTACTAGCACAGTACCAAGAAAAATATTTGTACCTACTCGTAGATGAATTTCAAGACACCAGCGGTACACAAAATGAATTGGTGCAATTACTAGTGAACTATTGGGATCAACCTAATTTATTTGTAGTGGGCGATGACGATCAAAGTATTTTTAGGTTCCAAGGCGCCAATGTGGAGAATATGTTGCATTATCAAAAGCAGTACGAGCAAGACTTGGTAACCATTGTTTTAGAAAATAATTACAGGTCTACCCAGCCCATCTTGGACGCTTCTACTTTGCTCATCAACAACAACCAAGAAAGATTAATTAATAAAGTAAAGGGTTTAACCAAAAATTTGATTGCTGCATTGCCCGAAAATAAAGCCTTACAAAATTTACCCATTATTGCATGTTACAACGATCCGCAAGAAGAAATGATGGCCATTGCAGAGCAAATCAATCAGTTAATTAAAAAAGGCATTGCCTCCAAAGAAATTGCAGTTTTGTATAAAGAGAATAAATATGGAGAAGAGATTGCACATTTTTTGCAACAAAAAAATATACCCATTTACAGCAAAAGAACGGCGAATTTATTTGATCAAGTATTGATTCAACAAATTATTAAAATACTAGATTATTTGGCCTGCGAATGGGACCAGCCCAATGAAGGCGCCAATTTATTATTTGAAATTTTACATTTTAAATGGTGGCATATTTCTCCAATTACCATTGCAGTATTGACCACCGAAGCCAATCAATTAAAATATGGCAATCCTGAAAAATCATTTCGTCAAGTGTTGGTAGAAAAAACGCAGGACGCTCAAATCAATTTATTTGAACAAGGAGGGATTGTTGCCGTAGCAAAGGCCATGCGTGTAATGGAAGATTTGATGAGTCAAATTACCAATGTAACTTTATTGAATTTAGTAGAACAAATACTTCAAAAAACAGGCATCATTCAAGAAGTACTTACAGGACATGATAAAAGTGATGAGTTGACTTTAGTAAGTCATTTTTTTGATTTTATCAAAGAAGAAACACATCGACATCCTAATTTGCATTTGAGTAGTTTGGTGGCCATGTTAAAATTGATGCGCAGAGAAGACATCCGTTTGCCCCTGCCTATTAGCACGGGCAATGAGGCTGGTGTAAATTTATTGACGGCACATGGCAGTAAGGGTTTGGAATTTCAATATGTATTTTTAGCAGGCACCAATGCGCAGTATTGGGAAAAGAAAAGAAGAACAGCCAGCGCGGGTTATACCCTACCCGATACTGTTTTAAGTAGTTTAGAACACGCAGATGATAAAGAAGAGTTAAGAAGATTATTTTATGTAGCCATTACAAGGGCCAAACAATTTTTAACCATTTCTTATAGTCAATACAAGGCCGATGGAAAAGAGGCCGAGCCTAGTCAATTTATTATCGAAGTCTTAGAAGGTAAAGAAGCGAGTATTCAAAAAATAGAATTAGCACAGGATATTAAAACATCTTATAAGCTACTTCGTTTGCAAACAGCGCCGATGCCGGAAATTCAACAACTAGAAGATGATTTTATCAACCCTAAACTAGAAAAGTTTTCGATGAATGTAACGGCGCTCAACAATTATTTAAAATGCCCTTTGCATTTTTATTACAATAGTTTGATACGCGTACCTTCGGGCAAATCTGAAGCCACTACTTTTGGGTCGGCCGTGCATGATGCTTTAAACAAATTATTTAAAAAGATGCAAGATTCAGGCAATGTATTTCCAGATACACAAACCTTGGTGCAAGATTTTAATTTTTACATGAATAGACACCGAGAAGCATTTACGCAACAAGAATTTAAAGACCGAAAAGAATTAGGTGAAACGGTATTGATCAAATATTATGACAAGTATGTCAACGATTGGAACAAAGTAGTGACCACCGAGTACCGCATCAACAATGTAGTTTTCAAAGACATTCCTTTAAAGGGAGCCATAGATAAAATTGAGTTCAATGGTAAACAAGTGGTGGTGATCGATTACAAAACGGGCAACATCGAAAATGCGCGCGAAAAACTACTAGCACCCAATGATAAAAATCCTTTAGGTGGGGATTATTGGAGACAGGCTGTATTCTATAAAATTCTATTAAATCATCATCCTAAAAATTGGGAAGTAGTGAGTGCCGAATTTGATTTTGTAGAACCCAATAAGAAAAAACAATTTGAAAAAATAGCCCTTGCCATTTCAGATGCCGACTTGACCACTGTTGGCCAACAAATAGAAATGGTTTGGGAGAAAATTCAAAACAAAGATTTTTACACAGGCTGCGGTAAAGAAGATTGTCATTGGTGCAATTTTGTTAAAACCAATAAATTGGCTGTGGCCTTACATGAAATAAAGCTTGAATCAGAATCAGAGGAGGAATAAATAAAGTAAGTTTGCAGGGTATGAATAAAGACCTATTTTTAAAAGTATTAGCTTTAAGTTTTTTTGCATTTAGCACAGCCATGCAAATCACTGGTTGTGCAAATATTGTCCCGCCAAGTGGTGGTCCCAAAGACAGCTTGCCCCCCTATTTAGTGGCTGCCAAACCGCATGATTCTTCTTTAAACATTCAACCTAAAGAAATTCTGATGGCCTTCAATGAATTCATTGTAAGTAGCTCGATACAAGAAAACTTAGTCGTCTCCCCTTCTTTAAAAATGGTTCCTTTGGTGGATGCAAAATTGAATATGCTTAAAGTACGCATCATAGATACCTTATTGCCCAATACTACTTATAGCTTTGAATTTGGTAATGCCATTAAAGATGTGAATGAAGGTAATATAGTTAAAAATTTTACCTATGTTTTTAGCACTGGTGATCACTTAGATACAGGCACATTAAATGGCACGGTAAACCTTGCAGAAACTGGTAAAGTTGACACCACCTTAATTGTTGTATTGCAACCTGCTGAAAAAGATTCTGCTATTTTTAAAGAGAAGCCAGTTTATTATACAAGAATTAATGGCAACGGAAAATTTGCCTTCCATTTTTTACCTCCCAAAACCTACCGTGTATTTGTGTTACCCAATGATTACACTAAAAAATACGACGACAGCACTAAACTATTTGCCTTTGCCAATGAGCCTATTGCTATTTTGCCCCATGTAGACTCCATTCATTTGTATGTGTTTCAGGGCGCTAAAAAATTGGAAAAGAAAAAAGTTGCCAGTGGTAATAAAACGGCCACTAAAATGGGAGCCATCTTAAAGTACTCAAAAAATTTAGAGGGCAACGAGCAAGATTTATTAAAAACTTTGAACTTGGGTTTTGAAACGCCTGTTCATTTGAATGATAGTTTCCCTATTTTATTGTGCGATACGCTAAATATGAAATTAGCGGGGTTCCATATTTTCATTGACAGCCTTCACCCAGAAACGGTGGTCATTGATTACCCTTGGACAGCTCAAACTAAATTTCATTTAATTGTCCCTAAAGCCAGTATCAAAGATTCTTCAAACAATACTTTAATCAAAACGGATACCCTTGCATTCATTAGTAAATCTGAAGCAGCTTATGGAGCATGCATCATTAGAATCAATGGCTATAATGAAAAATTGAATCAAGTATTGTTGTTGACGCAAGACGACAAGGTAAAATACAGTTATCCCATCACTAAAAATACCATCAACATACCAAAATTACCTCCAGGTGATTATGGCTTAAAGTTATTGAATGACCGCAACCACAACGGAATATGGGATACGGGTAGTTATTATGGCAAGGATAAGCAACAACCAGAAACTGTTCAATTGCTTACCACCCTATTAAGTATTAAAGCGAATTGGGAGAATGAATTAATATTAATAATTAATAAGTAGTTTTACGCATTATTTTAACTTATGCAATTACCCTCTACCTTATTGGAAAACGCAGTGGCTGAATTTGCCAAGCTTCCAGGCATTGGAAAAAAAACGGCCCTTAGATTGGTATTGCATTTATTAAAACAAGAGCAGGACGTTACCAACAATTTTAGTGAGGTATTAAAAAAAATGCGCAAGGAAATTCAATTCTGTCAAAAATGCTACAATATTAGCGATGGAACTATTTGTTCGATTTGCGCCAATTCAGGTCGTCAAAAAAATACCATTTGTGTGGTGGAAAATATTAGAGATGTCATAGCTATAGAAAATACCCAACAGTTCAATGGCACTTATCATGTTTTAGGGGGAATCATCTCTCCCTTAGATGGCATAGGTCCAGAGCAATTAACCATTGACCCCTTGATCGAAAGAGTAGCAAAAGACAAAGTAACTGAATTGATCTTTGCCTTAAATCCCAATATACAAGGAGATACCACCATTTATTATATTCAAAAAAAGCTTAACCCTTCCAACTGCCTCATTACCACTATTGCAAGAGGCATTGCTTTTGGCGGCGAATTAGAATATGCCGATGAAATGACCTTAGGAAAGAGTATCTCCAATCGACAACCCATCCACCAATACATCAAATAGGAAAAACAAGTAAAAATACTTAATTTTGATGTTTAAACATTAAATTATGAAAATACAAATACTTGCTTTTTTATTCTTGATTGGACTGGCTAATTCCCTTTTTGCTCAAAAAAAATTTAGCACCAACAATGCCGTAGTACATTTTATTGCTGTCGATGACAATGATATAGATGCCGTTAACAAAGAAGTGGTGAGTCGCCTAGAAACCAATGGTGACATGAGTTTTATCCTACTCGTAAAAAATTTCAAGTTTGAAATGGAAACCATGCAGAACCATTTTAATAGCGAATACTTAGAAAGCGATAAATTTCCACGTGCCTTTTTCTCAGGTAAGATAACCAATATCAACAAGGTCAATTTTAACAAAGATGGCAAATACCCTATCTTCGCTAAAGGCAATTTGCAGGTACATGGTGTAAGCAAACCTATTCAAACCAATGGCCTAATAGAAATCAAGAATGGCCAAATAAAGGCAAGCACTCAATTCAGCGTTACTTTAAAAGACTTTGGCATTGGTGGGGTGCTCATAAAAATGGTGGCTGACAAAATAAATATTGACGTAGCTGCTACATACCCCTAAACTAGGCCAAACGCTATTCTCGCTTTATTTGGCTGCAAAGCAATAGTGTATTAACTTTGCTCCGCATTGCAGGCGGATTTGTTTATTGTTCAACCTGCTTTCCGAAAGGAAAAAAAAGAACTAATAAACGATACTATTTACACCCCACACTTTTCAATAGTATTATTAGTTGCTCTATTTTCTTTTGGATACATGCATAAAAATTTATTTATGTCAATTCAAGAGACACTCAAAAAAAGAATATTGGTTATTGATGGTGCCATGGGTACGATGATTCAACGCCATAAATTAACGGAAGCCGATTACCGAGGAACACGTTTTGCCAGTTGGCCTTCTGACTTAAAAGGCAACAATGACTTATTATGTATTACACAGCCCGCCATTGTTACGGGTATTCATTTGCAATATTTAGAAGCAGGTGCCGATATTATTGAAACCAATACTTTCAGTAGCACTTCTATTGCTATGGCCGATTATGACATGCAATCATTGGCTTATGAATTAAACGTAGCCGCTGCTAAATGTGCACAGGAAGCCATTAAGCAATACAAATCAAAACATCCTAACACAACAGAAAAATATATTGCAGGTGCTATTGGACCTTTAAATAAAACTTTAAGTTTATCCCCGGATGTAAATAATCCAGGTTTTCGCGCGGTTAGTTTTGATGAAGTAGTAGTAGCATATACCGAACAAATACGCGGGCTTGTTGATGGTGGCGTAGACATTATTTTAATTGAAACTATTTTTGATACCTTAAATGCAAAGGCCGCCATATTTGCAGTGAAAGAATATTTTAGAAAAGAAGGTAAGCCTGAATTACCAATGATGATCAGTGGCACCATTACTGATGCATCAGGTAGAACTTTAAGTGGTCAAACCTTATCTGCTTTTTATACATCTATTGCACATGCCAAACCTTTAAGTGTTGGCTTAAACTGTGCACTAGGGGCACAAGAAATGAGAAGTCATATTGAAGAGCTTGCACAAATAGCCAGTTGTTTTACATCGGCTTATCCCAATGCAGGACTGCCCAATGCGATGGGAGAATACGATGAGCAGCCACATGAAACAGCTCATTTTATTGAGGACTGGGCTAAAAATAAATTTGTCAATATTGTAGGCGGCTGTTGTGGTACTACGCCCGATCACATCAAACATATAGCGGATAATGTAAAAAACATTACACCCCGTGCGCTACCTATTCAAGACCCAACTATTTAAGCTATGAGTGAAGAAATAATACATATTAAACCCTATTTAAGATTAGCAGGACTAGAACCTCTAATTATTCGTCCTGAAACTAATTTTGTGAATGTTGGAGAAAGAACGAATGTAACAGGCTCTAAAAAATTTGCAAGATTAATTCGAGAGAATCAATATGAAGAAGCTTTGTCTGTTGCAAGACAACAAGTAGAAAGTGGTGCACAAATTATTGACGTGAATATGGATGACGCTTTATTAGAAGGCGTAACTGCCATGACTACTTTTTTAAACCTTGTACAAAGTGAACCTGATATTGCTAAGATACCTATCATGATTGATAGTTCTAAATTTGAAATTATTGAAGCAGGTTTAAAATGTGTGCAAGGAAAATGTATTGTGAATTCTATTTCCATGAAGGAAGGAGAAGCAAAATTCATTGAACAAGCACATCTATGTAAAGCTTTTGGTGCGGCGGTAATAGTGATGGCTTTTGATGAAGTGGGTCAGGCAGATACCAAGGATAGAAAAATTGAAATTTGTTCACGTGCTTATAAAATTTTAGTAGAACAAGTAGGTTTTGATCCTCAAGATATTATTTTTGATCCCAATATTTTTGCTGTAGCTACCGGAATTGAAGAGCATAATAATTATGCCGTTGATTTTATTGAAGCTACGCGTGTAATTAAAGAAAGAATGCCACTGGCTAAAGTAAGTGGTGGCGTATCAAATGTATCTTTTTCTTTTAGAGGCAATGATGCCGTGCGTGAATCCATTCATGCAGTATTCTTATTTCACGCCGTGAAAGCGGGTATGGACATGGGTATTGTGAATGCAGGTCAATTAGAAGTCTATGATGAAATTGAACCCACTTTAAGAAACTTATGTGAAGATGTTATCTTAAATAGAAATAACGACAACAACGAAGCTACTGAAGCTTTGATTCAATATGCCGATACGGTAAAAGCAAAAGGTAAAGTAGAAGTGAAAAGTGCTGCATGGAGAGAAGGCACCGTACAAGAAAGATTAGCGCACTCCTTAATTAATGGTATTACCGATTTTATTGATGCAGATACCGAAGAAGCAAGATTACAATACAACGAACCCTTGGAAGTGATTGAAGGGCCACTGATGGCGGGCATGAACCAAGTAGGTGATTTATTTGGTGCAGGAAAAATGTTTTTACCGCAGGTAGTAAAAAGTGCAAGGGTGATGAAAAAAAGTGTGGCCGTTTTAACACCCTATATTGAAGCAGAAAAAGAAAGAAAAAAATTAGCTTCTATAAACCCCAATGGCGCGAGCAAGGGGCCCGCTAAAATATTATTAGCCACCGTAAAAGGCGATGTGCATGATATTGGAAAAAATATTGTGGGTGTTGTACTCGGTTGTAATGGTTATGAAATTATTGATTTAGGGGTGATGGTGGCTGCCGATAAAATTTTAACAGAAGCACAAAAACACAATGTAGATATTATTGGACTGAGTGGACTCATTACACCTTCTTTAGATGAGATGGTGTATATCGCAAAAGAAATGAAACGAAGAGGGATGACTATTCCATTGATGATTGGAGGTGCTACTACTTCTAGAATGCATACAGCAGTTAAGATTGCACCTGAGTATGGAGATGGCGTGATACATGTATTAGACGCCTCCAGAAGTGTAACGGTGGCAGGTTCTTTATTGAACAAAGACCAAAAAGCCCCTTTCTTATTAGAATTAGAAAAAGCCTACGAAGGACTGAAGTCTGATTTTGACAATAAAAAAACAAATAAGCAATCACTCAGCTATGCCGATGCTTTGGAAAACAAAGCCATCATTGATTGGGAAAATTTTAAAGTGGTAGCCCCTAGTTTTACAGGCAATCAAGCCATAGAAATAAACGACTTATCGGAGCTTGTGGACTATATCGATTGGAAACCCTTTTTCATTGCTTGGGAATTGCATGGTAATTTCCCTGCTATTTTAACAGATGCGGTAGTAGGAGAAGTAGCTTCAAAATTATTCGAAGATGCACAGAAATTATTAAAGCAAATTGTTGAAGAAAAATGGCTAACAGCCAAAGGGGCCATAGGTTTTTGGCCAGCTAGTTCTCATAACGATGATGTGCTAGTTGAAAATGGTAATGAAAAACTAACCTTGCATTTTTTAAGACAGCAAGCTAAAAAAACAGTAGGTCAGCCCAATTATTCATTGGCTGATTTTATTTGCCCCGCTGCTGAAAATAAAAAAGATTATATAGGTGCCTTTGCGGTTACCATTCATGGCATTGAAAAACATATCAAAAACTTTGAAGAAAATTTAGATGACTATAATAAAATTATATTGCAAGCCTTAGCCGATAGATTAGCCGAAGCCTTTGCTGAATATTTACATGCTAAAACCAGAAAAGAATATTGGGGCTATGCAGCGGATGAAACATTAAATAATGAATCTTTGATTAGTGAACAATATGTAGGTATTCGTCCTGCACCAGGTTATCCTGCTTGTCCAGACCATACCGAAAAATATACTTTGTTTAATTTATTGGACGCTGAAAAAAATACAGGCATTAGTTTAACAGAAAGTTTAGCCATGTATCCAGCCTCTAGTGTTTGTGGTTGGTACTTTGCCAACCCTCAAAGTCAATACTTTGGATTAGGTAAAATTGCTCAGGACCAAGTATTAGATTACACCAAAAGAAAGGATAAGCCTTTAGAGTATATTACTAGATGGTTACAACCGGTGATTGATTAATGAGAAGGTTTTAATTAATTTTTTTCAAACAACCACCATAATCTTTTGCGTGGTTTGACTTTGTAATTCTTATTTACATATTTACTGATATGCTCCATGGCTTCTTCCGCGCTATCAGTAAAAAGCATGAATTTTTTATCTTCTTCGGCAATAGTGCCTGCTGCAATCATCTGCTCCATCCAATGATGAAAAGGTTCATAATATTCTTTACCCATCACTACAATAGGAAAATCATTGATCACTTTTGTTTGAGCTAAAGTAAGGGTTTCAAAAAATTCATCTTGGGTACCAAAGCCTCCAGGCATAATAATAAATGCGTAGGAATATTTTACCAGTAATACTTTTCTTATAAAAAAATAACTGAAAGTAATAGACGTTTGTGTATAGGGGTTCGGCGCTTGTTCAAAAGGCAGCTTAATATTACAACCAATAGATGCACCTCCATTTTCAAAAGCTCCTCTATTGGCTGCTTCCATAATTCCAGGTCCGCCGCCTGTCATGGTAGTAAAACCCAAATCAGCAATGCGTTTGCCCATTTCTCTTGCCATTTTATAGTACATATGGTGCTCATCAAATCTTGCCGAACCAAATACAGTAATACTAGGCCCCACAAAATGTAAAGTTCTAAAGCCTTTAATAAATTGTATAAATATCTTCAGTGCAAATAAGAATTCATTGATCCTGGGTTTGGGGCCTTCTAAATCATATTGCTTGGTGGCAGGAATGATTCTTTGTTTAAATGGGGAAGGCATCAGAAAAAATTTGATGAATGAAATTCAATTCAATGAAGTTAGAATAAATTTTTAAGTCGAGTACATTAAATTAGTTAAATTTGAAGGGTCTATTGATTCATGCTATGAAACCGATTTGTATACTTTTTTTTATTGTTTTATTTCAATTTTTTGGACTGATGGCTTATGGTCAAAACAAAGTGGTGTTGGAGCAAATTCAAACTTACTCTACCATTAACCCAGCAGCTAGTTATTGGCATTTACCTCCAGCTATTCAACCTATTTTACATGCTTTTGATTCAGGCCTTTTTGCCAATTTGCAAATGCAAAGAGAAACAAGCATCGACCCAATCGTTAAAGAATTAAAAAAACAAAATCAATTGGGAAAAATAGAAGTGGACTGGTCAAGGAGCAGAGATTACCCTTTTCATGCCTATTTAGAATTGTATGAATTAAATCCAGAACTTATTTATAGAAACAAATGGATCAACCTAAGTCAAGCCAAACAAGATAGCATTCACTCCATATGGTACATAGCTTGTAATATCTATAATCTAAAGCAAGAAAAAATATTTGGTAAGACCATTTTGATTGGAATCTTACCTATTCATTCTTTAGGTATGGGTTATGAAATTTCAACTACCGGAAGTGTGCCAAGTAATTTATACCAAGGTATCACCAAGGCCATTGGTTATCTATCTCCACAAATGGAGAATATGGAATACATGGAAGCCAGAATGCCTAACGCTTTTGCGACCGATAATTATTGGATGCCCTTGATACACAACCGCCCAAGAATTGTATTCGATACGGTCAAACAATTCATTTCCTATAACAATAGTGGTACATTACAGTTATTGAGATTGCCCGATGCCATCTTAAATAAAATAAATATCAAAGATAAATCAATCAATAATCCATTTAAAGATATAAGTGAGCTGATTCGAAAAACTAAGACTGGCATTAATTATAAAGAATTTTACCAAGTTTTACAACCCCTTAGAGATGTGCATGAAAATATGGATTACACATTAAAGGCCTATATTGAATTCAACAATGAAATTATCAATGATGACAATACAAAAAAATATGGTATTGAATTTTTAGAAGACAGCATTCATAAAATATATCAAGACAAAAATGAAATTGGAGGCTTTGTGGTCAAAGAGAATGTGTTAGAACTCAACAAATTTTATTACCCTGATAAAGTATACAATGGCTATGATTCCACGAAGGCATTTGCCTTGGGTACTTTTTATGCCAAACAATTAATTGTGCATACCAGCGCAATTGAAGGAAAAGTGCTAGGGCACAATTTTTCAATAAAAATAAATCTTGAAACCAATTTAAAAACCATCAGCTTAGACAATAAAATAATCATGGTTGTGCAGGGAGACAAAAAACCAATTCAAATGGTTTTGGTAGAAAATAATATTCCTGTTCGACTAACCAATTTACTGTTGCTGATCGCCTATAGTGAAATTTTTCAACATCCTAGCTAAGTAAGAAATATGCGCATCGTAAGTTATAATTTAAATGGAATAAGAGCTGCTATCAAAAAGGGATTGATTGAATGGTTGACTGAATATCCAGTAGATATTCTTTGTGTTCAAGAAACCAAGGCTACTGAAAATGATATCGACCTTTCTTTATTCACTGAACTTGGTTACCATGTCTCTTGGTTTTCGGCCCAAAAAAAAGGCTATAGCGGAGTAGCCATTTTTAGTAAAATAAAGCCAGATTTAGTCGCAACCGGCAATGGTTTCGAAATGAGCGATTTTGAGGGCAGGGTCCTTAGCGTGTATATAGGCGACCTCACCATTGTGAATGCCTATTTCCCCTCAGGTAGTAGTGGAGATGAAAGACAGGCCTATAAATACCAGTGGTTGAAAGAATTTGAAAGCTATTTAAAAAAACTTCAAAAGAAGCGCCCCAAAATCATTTTAGCAGGAGATTACAATATTGCACACAATGAAATAGATATTCATGATCCCAAAGGCAATAAAAATTCTTCTGGTTTTTTACCTGAAGAAAGAGCATGGATGGATCGTTTTTTAGCAACTGGTTGGATAGATAGTTATAGAAAAATAAATCCTACCACAACTGGTGGTTATTCCTGGTGGACACAAAGATTTCCCAGTGTGAGATTGCAAAATAAAGGATGGCGTATTGATTATTTATGCACTACAGAAGCCCTAGAAAGCTCTATTAAAGCCGCCACCATTCTACCGATGGTAAAACATAGCGACCACTGCCCTATCGTTTTAGAATTAAAATAAAATATAAAATTATTTTCATGAAAGTGTATAATATAAGTTTTCAGATTGACCTTGCCTTAGAATTACATTGGTTGGAATGGATGAAAAATAATTTTATTCCAATGTTAATGTCCAATCAAAGTTTTAAAGAATATAAATTTTATCAAATTAAAGTGAACGCTGACCAAGCACCTACTTATACTTTACAACTTTATTGTGACAATTTGGAGCTATGGCAGGCCTATCATGAATTACAAGCAACAGACCATTTAAAGGAAGTACAGCATACCTGGGGTGAAAAATGCTTCTACTTTTGTAGCGAAATGCAAATTGTGAATTGAATGTGGATAGATTAAAAAGCCGAAACTCAAGGTAGGCTTATATCTCAGCCGATTATCAATGAAGATCAATAACAGCAAGGGTTTCCATCATTTTTAATTGAATCACTCAAACTAACGAAATGGGTGTTTTTGTTCGAAAACCTTACTATTTAAGGGTTTCAAAGGAAAAATAAAAATGCATTTTTTAAAAAAATATTTTTTCAATTGATAAAAGCTGATAAATTTGTTACATCGTTTTAAACTTATAAAAAACACATCTATGAACAAAGCAGAATTGATCGCTCACATTGCCGACAATGCAGAGATCGCAAAAACACAAGCAAATGCAGCAGTTGATGCATTTATCGAAGCAGTTACAAAAGCCTTGAAAAAAGGAGATAAAGTAACTTTAGTTGGATTTGGTACTTTTTCAGTTTCTAAGCGTGCTGCTCGTATGGGCCGCAACCCACAAACTGGAGCTGCTATCAAAATCAAAGCTAAAAAAGTTGCTAAATTTAAAGCTGGTAAAGAATTGAGTGGCAAATTGTAGTTTTTGCACTAAAAACGGCTTAATACTAAGATTTTGAAATAAAACCCTCGTATATGCGAGGGTTTTTTTATTTTTGCAGTTCAATCACCAATTAACAAAATACAAGACCATGGGAAGAGGAGATAAAAAAACAGCAAAAGGAAAAAGATTTAAAGGTTCTTTTGGCATAAGCAGACCACATAAAGTGGCTAGCAAAGGTGCTAAAGTAGCAACAGCTAAAGTAGAAAAAACAACTACCCCAGCAAAAGCTGAAAAAGCAACCAAAGTAAAAGCTTAATACATCGCAATAAAGACCCCCTCTTAAATACGGGGTTTTTTATTGCTTTATTCATTTCAAGATAATTACAATAAAGTAGTTAACTCCTATTGTCTATGAAACGCATTTATTTTTTATTACTGTCTCAATTATTCCTGGTAAGCGCTATGGCACAATGCTCTATTTGTACCAAAACAGCCGCTCAAATTGGTCAAGAAGCCGGTAAGGGATTCAATGCTGGTATACTTTATTTAGCTGCCATGCCCTTTGCTATTGCAGGCTATGTGGCTATTAAATGGTGGAAGCAAGATAAAGAATAAACTTTTTTTAGCCTTCAATAAAACTGTTGAGCAAATTTGAAAATATTAAAGTTTGCCTCTTTACAGGCCAAATCTAATTTAGTTTTTACTTGTGTCATATCTACTTGATTCATTTTCTGCGCTATCACCAACTGCATCACTTTAGTCAAGAACATTTCTTTTTTCTTGTCTCCCATCTTCCTACCCGCATGATCTTGCTCAATGGCCTGGGCTAATTCGACAATCCCTTCTTTTTCAGTGGCAATAGTAGCTATGACTTGCGTTGTATGGGCAATGCTATTTTCAATAATTATTTGTTTTAAGTGATGCACAAATGTTTGCGCATTGGGACGATCGCATTTATTGACTACAAAAATATTGGCAATCTCCATCAATCCCGATTTCATCATTTGTACTTCATCACCCGCTTCCGGAACCAAGACCACAATGGTGGTATCGGCCAAGGAAGCCACTTCCACTTCGGATTGCCCAACCCCCACTGTTTCTATTATGATGTAATCAAAGCCAACGGATTGCATTAAAGTAGTCAGAGAAAGCATGGCCCTATTAACCCCACCCAAATGCCCTCTGGCCGCCAAGGATCTAATGTATACCTTGGGATGCAAATACCAATCCTTCATACGGATTCGATCCCCTAAAATAGCGCCTTGATGAAAAGGCGAAGAAGGGTCTACCGACAACACTGCAACTTTTTTATCTTGATCAATCCAATTTGATATCAGCGCATTGATAAGTGTACTTTTTCCTGCCCCAGGAGGCCCGGTAATGCCAATCACTGGAATAACGCTGGGGGACAAACTTTGTAAAAAGGTTTCAGCTTCAGTGGTTTGATTTTCGATCTCCGTCACGGCTTTTGCCAACAATAGAAAATCTCCCTTTGTCACCCCTGCTTTGATCTCTGCCGTGCTTTTCATATAGTATAAAATTAGGCTCTAATTATTTTATAATTTTTAAAATTAAAAGGTCGAATACCCGTTAATTTTTCAAAATAATACAAGGCTTTATTTTTAATAGAAAATTTCTTTTTTGAAACATCTAAATCAATGACCCAATTTTTTCTTTGAATACGTTCCAACATCACAACAGGATGTGTGCCAGTAAATTTTTCTAAAGAATCAAAACCAGTGAAGTCATAGTAGTCAGGACTAGCTATAATTTTTTCCATGGCTTGGTCATCATGCCAATACACACTACTTTCTTTTTGTTTTTTGCGCATTTGTTCTGGACTTTTCACCCAACCATAATGATACACAGAGGCATCAATCAATGCCACAGGCAGTTTGGTACTGCCTATTCTAAAACCTTGTGCATCTCTATACGCCGTGATGGCTTTGTTGTTTCTGATGATTCGAATTTCATGTGCATACCATTTTCTGCTGTCCCCAACATAATCATAGGTTCCGTAGAAGTGTTTATATTTAAATAAAAGCCCTTGCACTTCTTGATCAAAAGCATATTGTGCACAAGCAGCGCGAATGGCAGGATGATATTTTTCATGAATCACTTCATCTCCCTGAATATAAAAAGCCCAAGTAGTTTCATTACTTATTAATCGAAAAGCTTTATTGGTTTCGTCTGCTAAAACAGCGCCTCCTTTTCTTAAATTTTTATCCCAAACAGAATGATGGATTTTTATTTTGGGATCTCCAATTGATTCAATTAAAGCAATGGTCTCATCCGAAGAATCACCTATTAAAACAATCATCTCATCCACCACAGGCAAAATAGATCGGATGGCTTCCACAATAGGAAAGTCATTGATTACTGCATTTTTGATGATGGTAAATCCGGCAATTTTCATGTCCATTTATTTTCTACATCAAATAACCGAAATCTTTTGCAACTTGCCTATTGTTTTAATCAAACTTTGCCCCAAAGAGATTATTTTTGGAGCACAAGTAAGTCTATGTCTACCACCATTTGTTTTGATTTTGGGAATACGAGATTAAAGGCTGCCATCTTTAAGGATAAAGTATTGGAAACAATACAAGAAGTTGAAATAGGCAATGTTCAAGAAATTGAAAAATTAATTCAAACATTTGCCCCAGAAAAAACAATTCTTTCTTCTGTCATACATCATGACAAAGCGATAGAAAGCCTTTTGGCAAAAACCACTAAATTTCATTTACTAGGACCTAGTACCCAACTTAACTTTACCACGCCTGTTGGTAAGCCGGAAACCATTGGTGCCGATAGATTGGCCCTAGCCGCCGCCGGTGTAGCTCAATTTCCCAATGAGCACAACTTGATCATTTCATTGGGTACCTGTATAACTTATAATTTTGTCAACAATGAGCCTGCCTTTTTAGGAGGAAGCATCTCACCAGGCATGCAAATGCGCTTCAAAGCCATGCATGAGCACACTGCTTTATTACCACTCATAGAACCCTCCAACGACTTCCCATTGGTGGGTTATGATACCAAAACCAACCTATTAAGTGGGGTCATTTTAGGCATGTCAGCCGAAATAGATGGTATAATTAGTGCATATGAGGAGAAATATGCCAATTTTAACGTGCTATTAACCGGGGGGGACATTTGTTATTTTGTACCTCACTTAAAAAAGAGGATATTTGCCGACCAAAATTTAATATTTAAAGGACTCTATGCTATTTGCGAAAAAAATAATTAGGTTAACCCCTTTTCTAGGTTTAGTTTGTTTTTTAACCCCTACCCAGGCTCAAATCAATTCTCCATTTTCTAGATACGGATTGGGCAATGAGCTCTTAAACAATCAGAATATCAATAGTCAAGCCATGGGTGGTTTTTCTAGCGCTTATACCTCAAGCATGAACAGCAGTTTTGGCCAAAGTGTCAATTTCAACAATCCTGCTACATATGGGTCCATTTATATGACCACTTTTGATTTGGGTTTTAGTTTAACCAGCACTACTTTAAAAAGTACTACACCATTTGGAAGCTATACTTCCAATTACCTTGTCCCTAATTATGTGGCCATTGGCATACCCCTTAATAAAGTAAAAAAAATTGGTATGGCATTTGGCTTAAGACCCATTACTCAAATTAATTATTCTTTGAATGAACTAAGAGTTATTAATACAGGAGATACAGTATACAATAATTATGTAGGACAAGGCGGTCTCAATCAAGCCTTTTTCGGATTTGGAAAAGCTTGGAAATACCTAAGTCTTGGATTTAATACTGGATACAATTTTGGCAGGAGAAAAATTGAAAATATTAAATCTTTTCAATTCAATCCAGATTCTACTTTTTTTTATCAATCTTTGGCTAGTACGAATACGCTTTTTGGTGGCGCGTTTTTACACCTTGGCGTACAAAGTGAACTTCCTATCTATACGAGCAAACGACCAAAATTAAACGAAAGTACTGAATATACCCTTAGCCTTGGAGCCACTGCCACTATGGATCAAAGCATGTCTGGAAAACAAGACATCCTGCGCAATACAGGAAGTTATACAAGTTCTGTGGAAACCCCATTAGATACGGTTTCTTTGAAAACCAATATACCAGGAACCATTTTTTTACCAGCAGAATATACGGCTGGAATTGCCTTGCACAAAAAAGAAATCAGTACCAGAGGTAGTTTTGACCAATGGGTATTAGGTATTGAATTTTCAACCAGGGCTTGGAAAGACAAATACCAATTCTACGGTCAACAGGATTTAGTATCTAATTCTTGGACCCTAAGAGTTGGCGCACAATATTGCCCCAATGCATTTGATTTTCAAAACTATTGGTCTACCGTGGTTTATCGTTTAGGTTTTTATACAGGTAAAGACTATATCAATATCGATAACAATGGCTTAAAAGTAACTGCATTTACAACAGGACTTTCCATGCCTATTAGAAAATATCGTTCCTATGATTATCAATATAGTTTATTAAATTTAGCTTTTCAAATTGGACAAAGAGGCAGCAATATTAACAATTACAGAGAAGGCTTTGTTCAATTTTCATTAGGGTATAGCCTAAGCGATGTATGGTTTAATAAACGCAAATATGATTAATAATTCATTCCTTACCACATTTAGATCAGCAGTTGCTTTGGTAAGTAGCTGCTTTTTTATGGTTGCCTGCGAAAATAATGTGAACGATGTAAAGGCATTAAGTAATAAGGAAGGAGGAGTAGACATTGCACAAGATGTGGCCATTTACATTAGCAACGATGGAAAAATTACAGCCAAATTAACTGCTCCCATGATGAATAAATATTTGCAAGACAAGGGTAGAATGATTGAATTTCCAAATACCATCAGGGCGGATTTTTACAAAATCGATAATACGGTTGAAAGTAAATTAACTGCCAAATACTCCCATTACATAGAAAATGAAAACAAAGTTTTTTTAAAAGATGATGTAGTGGTGTACAATATGCTTGGTGACACACTTTGGAGCGAGGAAATGTATTGGGATCAAAATACCGGCAATTTCTCTACTGACAAAGATGTAATTCTAAAGCAACACAATCCTATTGCCAAAATTTATGGTAAGGGATTAGTGGCCAATCAAAATTTAACAGACATTAAAATATTTGAAAAACCACAGTCCAATAGTTATGCAATTATATCAGACACCAGTGGTTTTAATCCAAAAAAATAATGAATATGGAATACAGAAAAATGGGTAAAACCGGCTTGCAACTAAGTACTTTAAGTTTTGGTAGCTGGGTCACTTTTCACAAACAAATCAATGACAGCATTGCAGATGAATTGATGGGTATTGCTTATGATGCAGGTGTAAACTTTTTTGACAATGCAGAAGTATATGCTGCAGGAGAAAGTGAAAAAATGATGGGGCGTGTATTAAGCAATAAAAAATGGGATAGAACTTCTATTGTACTTTCTTCCAAAGCTTATTTTGGATGGAGAGGCAAAGCCAACAAACCTAATCAAACTGGATTAAGTAGAAAACATTTGACCGAAGCTTGTCATGAGGCCTTGATAAGATTACAAACAGATTACCTAGATCTATACTACTGCCATCGTCCAGATAAAACCACGCCTATAGAAGAAGTAGTTCAAACCATGAATACTTTAATACAACAAGGTAAAATTTTATACTGGGGCACCAGTGAATGGAGTGGGGTTGAAATTATGGAAGCGCACCGAGTAGCTGCAGCCTATCATTTGATTGGTCCATCAGTTGAACAACCACAGTACAATTTATTTGAGCGTACAAAAATGGAAAACGAATACCTAGAAATTTTTAAAAATGTAGGTATGGGTACGACCATTTGGAGCCCTTTGGCTTCGGGGCTTTTAACAGGCAAATACAATGATGGCCTACCAGAAGGTTCACGTTTTCAAATGGAAGGATTTGAATGGTTGAGAGATCGTTGGTTGATGCAAGACAAAGTAAAAAGAGTTCAACAATTGGGCGCCATTGCCAAAGCTTTAAAAGTAAGTACTGCTTCTTTAAGCATTGCATGGTGTATCAAAAATAAAAATGTAAGCACAGCCATTTTAGGTGCTACCAGCAAAGTACAATTGTTAGACAATTTAACGGCTTTAGATACTGCAGCATTGCTTACACCAGAAATTATGGAACAAATAGAAGGGATTGTTGAAACCAAACCCAAATTACCAGAATGGTAGATGGAATTTTAAAAAGCTATTTATGATTTTTGCCATTGTTGCCTCACTTATTTTAATTGGTTTTTTTTCAGGTTATGAAATTGGTTTCGTCAGTGCCAATCGATTAAGCTTAGAGCTTAAAAAAAAGCAAGGCAATCGAGCAGGAAAAATTATTGCTCGATTTTTGCAATCACCTACTCAATTCATTGGTACTTGCTTGATAGGCTTAAACATATCCTTGGTTGTTTTTGGTATTTTGTTTGAACAACTATTGGACCAATTACTTTGGGAGAAATTGAATTTAGATGGTTATTCAGTTTTATTAGGCAATACCATTTTGTCTACCTTGGTCATTTTACTCATTGGAGAACTGGTTCCCAAAGCCATATTTAAAGCAAGGGCGGTTTCCATGATTTCTAATTTTGCACCAATGGCTAATTTTTTTCATTTATTGTTCAGACCCATTACTGTTTTGTTGGTAAATTTAGCACAATGGGTATTGCGTCATATTTTTAAAGTACAAATTAGCAATAAAAAAGAAGCCTTCACTAAAGTAGATTTAGCACAGTTTGTCCAACAAACTAAACAACAACAAGAACAACAAGATTTAAATACCGATTTATTTGAAAATGCATTAAGCTTGCCCGAAATTAAAATTAGGGAATGCTTAGTACCAAGAACAGAAATTATTGGTGTTGAATTGACTACCACTATCGCAGCATTAAGTGAACTATTTATTGAAACCAAATTGAGTAAGCTAATTGTGTATGAGGAAACCTTAGACTCGATCGTTGGCTATGTACATCAATTGGATTTATTTAAAAAACCAAAACAAATAGCTACCATATTGCATTCCATTCCATTGGTGACAGAAAGCATGAATGCTGCCGATTTAATCAGTTTGTTCTCCAAAAAAAGAAAAAGTATTGCATGGGTGGTAGATGAATTTGGCGGTACGGCGGGCATTGTTACCATGGAAGATGTTTTAGAAGAAATTTTTGGAGAAATTGAGGATGAATATGATGAGCAAGAGTTGCTAGAGAAAAAAATAGGAGAAACGGAATACCTTTTTAGCGGAAGATTGGAATTGGATTATTTATATGAAAAGTATGGTATAGATTTTTCAGCAGATGAAGCGGAAACCTTAAGTGGTTATTTAATCCATAAAAACGGAGCTATCCCGAAGCTTAGAACCATTATACATTTGACTCATTTTAATGCTGAAATATTGGCTGTAAGTGCCACGCGTATTGAAAAGGTTAAAATAACCACCCATTAAGATTTTTCCATTTTTGGACAGCTGTTTTCCACTATAAACCTTAACTTTAGCCCTCATTGAATTTATTGCATGGCACTATTTGACCGATTTAAAAAAAATGATGATTCTGAGATGTCTTTCATTGATCATCTTGAGGTATTAAGAGGCACGATTGTTCGCTCATTATCTTCTGTTTTAATCACTTCAATTGTCATCTTTATCTACCGAGATTGGATCATGGACAATGTTATTACTGGTCCATTGAATTCAGATTTTGTTACTTACAAAGCATTTTGCAATTTAAGTCATTGGCTGCATTTGGGTGATTCACTTTGTATGCCCCCAGTAAAAGTATCCTTACAAAGTACCACTTTTGGTGGTCAATTTTTAAGTAGCATTAGCATGGCCTTTGTAGGAGGCTTAATTGTCGCCTTCCCCTATATATTTTTTCAAATCTGGTCATTTGTAAAACCTGCTTTAAAAGAGAAAGAAGTTAAAAATACTAGGTTTATGATTTTTTGGGTATCTTTTTTCTTTTTCATGGGTGCTGCATTTGGCTTTTTTGTTTTGGGTCCTTTCACCTTTAATTTCTTAGCTGGCTTCCAATTAGGTTCTAAAGGCGCCATCACGACCATTCCTACCTTTGCAGACTATTTAGACAACCTCACCAATTTGATATTGGGATGTGGTATCGCCTTTGAATTGCCAGTGATCGTATTTTTATTGACTAAAATTGGACTCATCACGCCTAAATTTTTAACTACAACACGTAAATACGCGGTGGTCATCATTTTATTAGTGGCTGCATTCATTACCCCTAGTCCAGATTGGTACAGTCAAACCATTGTATTTATTCCATTGTATACTTTATTTGAATTTAGCATCTTTGTTTCAAGATGGGCACACAAGTCTGTTAAGCAATCTGAAGAAGAATGGGATTAAAAACTTCTTAAATTAAAAAATATGTCTTTTGTTTTTGACAACACAAAACCGATTGCACTCGGCGCAGACCATGCTGGCATGGAGTACAAGAACGCCATCAAAATATGGCTAGAAGCAAAAGGCCATGAAGTGAAAGATTTTGGTACTTATACCACGGACTCTGTGGATTACCCCGATTTTGCACATCCCACTGCTAGCAGTGTTGAAAAAAACGAAAGCTCCTTTGGAATTTTATTTTGTGGTAGCGCCAATGGTGTGGCCATGACCGCGAACAAACATGCAGGCATCAGGGCTGGTCTTTGTTGGGAAACAGAGGTCGCCGAATTGGTGCGATTGCACAATAATGCCAATATCATTTGCATCCCTGCAAGATTTGTAGCCTTAGCGCTAGCCAAAGAAATGATTGAAAAATTCATGAACACTTCTTTTGAAGGAGGAAGGCATCAAAACAGAGTGAACAAAATTACTTGCTAAATAACTAGTAAGTTTTAAAAAATATAAATTTTAAACTATAAATTAATGATCATGCGTAAGTTATTATTTTTTGTCACCTTATTGATGGGACTGATGGTTCAAGCACAAGTAATAGATGTTACTACTGCTAGCAAAGCCATTACTGCAGCGGGCTTAAAAGAACATTTAAGTATCATTGCAAGTGCAGAAATGGAGGGCAGAGAAGCTGGTACAGAAGGCGAAAGAAAAGCAGCGGCCTATTTAGTTAGCCAATATAAGAAATTGAATTTGAAACCTGGCTTCAATGGCAACTATAAATTGCCCTTTACACTTTATCAAGCAGTAGCTGGTAAATCTGAATTAAAAATCAACGGAGAAAAAGCAATCTTGGATCAAGACTATTGGATCAATAATGCTTACCTACCCTCCCACACACTAAAAACCAATGCGGTCATTTTTGTTGGATCAAGTTTTAACGATAAAAGTACTGTTGATGTTAAAGGAAAAGTTTTAGTCTCTATTGAAAATGAAGAAAGCAGTGGAAGAAAAATTACCGCTGCACAAAAATTAGGCGCTGCCGCCATGATCATCATAGCAAAGTCAAATTCCAATCAGTCTAGTACCAGCGATGGCAGACCAAGATTAAATAAAACTCCCACTGGCTTTGCTTATTTTATGGTAACTAAAAACTTTGGTAGCAAACTTTTAGGAGGTAGCAAACCCTTTACAGAGCAAGAATGGACAGAAATTCCTAAAGGAGTCTATGCCACTTACATTGAATGGGCCGCAGAACAACGTAGTAAAGAAATTCCAAGTGCCAATGTGATTGCCTATTTACCTGCTAAAGAAAAAACAGACGAATATTTATTTATCACCAGCCATTATGATCATGAGGGCATTAAAAAGGGTGTTATCTATTATGGTGCTGATGATGATGGTTCAGGCACCGCCAGTGTGGTGGCCATTGCGGGCGCATTTGCCAATGCAGCCAAACATGGTTTTGTGCCCAAAAGAAATATCGTATTCATGAATGTTTCTGGTGAAGAAAAAGGGTTATTGGGTTCAAAATATTATTCAGAACATCCAGTTTTCCCTTTAGAAAAAACCACAGCAGATTTAAATATTGACATGGTGGGCCGTATCGATCCTACTTATAAAGGCGATTCATTGAACTACGTCTATATTATTGGAGAAGAAAAAATAAGCAGTGATTTACAAAAAATTACCAATAGCATCAACACCGAAGTAAATCATTTAGAAATAGATAGAAGATTTAACGATCCCAAAGACCCCAATCGCTTTTACTACCGTAGCGACCATTATAATTTTGCAACCAAGGGAGTACCTGTGCTTTTCTATTTTAATGGCACCCATAAAGATTATCACCAACCTTCAGATACCATTGAAAAAATTAATTTCGATTTAATGGAAAAAAGAGTGCGCTTTATTTTTAATACAGCTTGGGAAATAGCCATGAAAGACGAGATGCTGAAAAGAGACATGCCCCTAGACATGCCATCGAGGTAATTAAAATGGGGTGCTTATTTTTTACTGACCTAAAATATAAGCAAATATCAAAGGCACTACAATGGTGGCATCACTTTCCACAATGAACTTAGGCGTATGAATGTCTAATTTACCCCAGGTAATTTTTTCATTCGGCACGGCGCCTGAATAAGAACCATAAGAAGTAGTACTATCACTTACTTGACAGAAATAGCTCCAAAAAGGTACATCATGCCATTCTAAATCCTGGTACATCATGGGTACTACACAAATAGGAAAATCTCCTGCGATACCTCCACCCACTTGGAAAAATCCAACACCTTTTCCACCACTATTGGCACGGTACCACTCTGTTAATTCTACCATGTATTCAATGCCATTTTTAACCGTGCTGGCCTTTAATTCTTTTTTAATGACATAGCTCGCAAAAATATTTCCAGTAGTACTATCCTCCCAACCTGGCACTACAATAGGAATGTTCTTTTTAGCAGCAGCCACTATCCAACTGTCTTTGGGATCAATCTCATAATATTGTTCTAGTTCTCCACTCAATACGACCTGGTATAAAAATTCATGTGGAAAATAACGCTCGCCTTTTTCTTCCGCTTGCTTCCAATACTTTACAATATGTTTTTGTAATCTTCTAAATGCTTCTTCTTCAGGAATACAAGTATCTGTTACACGGTTGTAATGGTTTTCTAATAAATCCCACTCGTCTTGTGGCGTTAAGTCACGATAATTGGGTACTCTTTTATAATGGCTATGTGCTACAAGGTTCATCACATCTTCTTCTAGGTTGGCACCCGTACAGCTGATAATGGCAATTTTATCTTGACGGATCATTTCTGCCAAGCTAATGCCTAACTCAGCGGTACTCATAGCACCTGCTAAACTTACCAGCATTTTACCTCCTTCTAAAAGATGGGTTTCATAACCTTTTGCAGCATCTACCAAGGCAGCAGCATTAAAATGTCTATAATGGTGTTCAACAAATTTTGAAATTGGTCCTTTGCTCATTTTTTCAGATTTGAAACAAAAGTAATTTTTTTTAGGCATAATTAGTAACTTGTGGTACAAACTATACCATGAAAAAGTCAACGGTAAATTTATTATTGGCCTTAGTACTTATTTCTTTGCCCCTGGCTTATGCAGCTTATTTATACCCCCATTTGCCCAATACTATTCCCATCCATTTTAATCTTCAAGGTGAAGCAGATGGATTCGGTGGCAGAGATAGTATTTTTTTAGCCCCTGGAATTATGGCGGCCACCAGCTTGTTTGTATTTTTTTTATTGACCAATATTAAAAGCTTCGACCCCAAGAGATACAAGGAAGAAGACAATGGCTTATTTAAAAAATTTGCTTTATTCATGGTTGGATTTTTAAGTGCATTAAGTATCATTATCACCTTCACATCTAGCAGTCCTTCTATTAATGGAACCAAATTAATTTTACCATTGATTGGATTTTCCTTTGCTGCAATGGGTTTATATCTGCCAAAGATTCACCAAAATTATTTTGCTGGATTTAAATTGCCTTGGACCTTGGAAAATGTTGACAATTGGAATGAAACCCACAAATTAGCAGGAACGGTTTGGTTGTATGGTGGATTATTTCAAGCTGTATCCACCATCACGCTTTCAAGTAAGTCAGGTTTTATCTGTTTTATGATTGCCACTGGAGTGATGGTGATCGTTCCTACCCTATTTTCTTATAGCATGTTTAAAAATGGGAACAAGCCCCATAGTTAAATAAATAAGTGGCATCTTTGTAACTAATATTTTCCATTATGAAATTAGCGACTAAATACATACACGCTGGTGCACATCCTGATCCTAGCACTGGTGCCATCATGACCCCTATTTATCAAACTTCTACTTACGTGCAATCCGCGCCTGGTGTGCATCAGGGCTATGAATATGCAAGAAGTCAAAACCCAACTAGATTTGCTTTAGAAGAAGCATTTGCAGTGATCGAAAATGGAAAATTTGGATTGGCTTTTGCAAGTGGTGTTGCCGCTACCGATGCGGTGATGCGTTTGCTTGTTCCAGGAGATGAAGTAGTGGCTGCACATGATATGTATGGAGGTAGTTTCAGGTTATTTTCCAAAGTGCATGAAAAAATGGGCATCAAATTTATTTATGTCGATACCTCAGAGGCGAATAATGTTTCAAAAGCAATGACCCCTGCTACTAAATTAATTTGGTTAGAAACACCTACCAATCCACTCATGAATATTAGCGATATTGAGGCGATAGCAGCCATAGGTAAAAAACACAATTGTATGGTTTGTGTGGATAATACGTTTGCTTCTCCTTATTTACAAAATCCTTTGGATTTTGGGGCCACTATTGTAATGCATTCAGCTACTAAATATTTAGGTGGGCACAGCGATGTCATTCAAGGTTGTTTAGTCATGAATGATCAGGCTTTAAGAGATCAATTATATTTTATTCAAAAAAGTACGGGCGCTGTGCCAGGTCCACAAGATTGTTTCTTAGTGTTGAGGGGAATTAAAACTTTACATGTGCGTATGCAAAGACATTGCGAAAATGGAATTAAAGTAGCTGCTTATTTACGTCAACATCCTAAGGTTGGTAAAGTATACTGGTGCGGATTCGAGGATCATCCTAATCATGCCATTGCTAAAAAACAAATGCGTGGATTTGGTGGTATGATGAGTTTTACTTTAATAAATGATACAGTAGAGGCAGCCACCAAGGTATTGTCACGCACTAAAATATTCTCCTTGGCTGAAAGCTTAGGTGGTGTAGAATCCTTGATCAATCACCCTGCAAGTATGACGCATGCTTCCATACCCCGTGAACAAAGAATTACCAATGGATTGTCTGATGGTTTAATTAGATTAAGTGTGGGCATTGAAGATGCAGACGACTTAATAGCAGATTTAGCACAAGCCATTGGGTAATGAAGGAGGAGATTCAAAAACTATTAGACCAAAAAGTAAAGCAATACAACCATATTGAATTTATTGACAAGGACCCTATTTGTATTCCTCATAGCTATTCCAAAAAACAAGACATTGAAATCGCAGGTTTTTTTTCTGCCATTTTTGCCTGGGGCAATAGAACTACCATTATTAATAAAAGCAAGGAATTACTGGAAAGAATGGACAATGCGCCATTTGCCTTTTGTACACAGCACCAAGATAAAGATATAAAGAAATTACTAGGCTTTGCGCACCGTACTTTCAATGATACCGACTTAATTTATTGTATTGAGTTTTTTAAACAACATTATAGTAAAAATGAGAGTTTAGAAACTGCTTTTTTAGGTGCATGTAAAAATAGCGACCCAGCTTTCATTGAAAAAGCACTTATTTATTTTCAAAGCTATTTTTTTTCTTTGGAAGAGGCCCCTGCAAGAACCAAAAAACATATAGCTAGTCCACTAAGTGGATCCACTTGTAAAAGGCTGAATATGTTTTTAAGATGGATGGTACGCAAGGATAAGCAGGAGGTAGACTTTGGTATTTGGAACAGGATAAATCCTTCAGTGCTCATCATGCCCATTGATGTGCATGTAGCTAGAGTTTCCAGGGCATTGGGGATATTGCACAGGCCACAAACTGATTGGCAGGCAGCCATTGAATTAACCAATTATTGTCGAACTTTAGATGCGAAGGATCCTGTAAAATATGATTTTGCTTTGTTTAGCCTTGGTGTCATAGAAAAATTTAATTAAAGCAGATGGACATCAATTTATTAGCGCTTGAAAAATTATCGACACCCGATTTGGAATCCATGATCAATGAATTGATCAAAAATGATTTTTCTAAACTGGTACAACTACTATACCGTATAGATGTATCAGAAGCTAAATTAAAAAATATTTTACAAGTACATCCCAATGAGGATGCAGGAAAATTAATTGCAGTCGTAGTCTTAGAAAGATTAGCAGCCACTAAAAAAGCAAGAGAAAGTTTTTCAACCAAGCCAACTAGTATTGAAGACGATGCGGAACGTTTTTAATTATAGATCTCCCAATTGTGGGCGCAGCACGATATCTTCCACTACTGCTTGTGGACTTAGATGAGCTGCTGCAAAAATCATCTTCGCAATATCTTCTGCTTCCATAATACGACTAGGCTCCACTCCACTGCCCGCCCAGCTATTGGTATAAGTAGCTCCAGGATAAATACCTGTTACTTTAATGCCTTTGTCTTTTAATTCAAATCTTAAATTTTTAGAAAACCCATCTAAAGCAAACTTGCTAATACTATAAGCACCTCCATGTGCATAAGCTTGCAAGGAAGCAATAGAACAAATATTAAAAATATGACCAGTCCCCGCTCTTATCATTGCAGGAATAATGGCACGTGAGGTATAGTAAGCAGAATATAAATTAGCCGCTATTTGTGCTTCTAGAACGCCTTGTTCCTCCTCCATTAAATTGCCAGGAAGAAAAAAACCTGCATTATTGATTAAGATAGCAGGTGTACCAAAACTCAAACACCAATTGCAAAAAGTCTTACAGTCCTCCTGCTTAGCTAGATCGGCTTGTTGGCTATGAATGATAGCGGCAGGATATTTTTTTTGCAAATTTTCAGCAGCCTCTTTTAAACGAGAAGCCGTTTTGCTGCAAATACATAATGTATGGCCCTCAGCCGCAAAGGCTTCTGCCACTGCATATCCAATTCCTTGTGAAGCACCTGTAATAACAACCAACATAATAGTAATTTATAGATAACTTAAATAAAGAATAAAGATAAGGCGCAAAACTGTAAATTCGCCCAATACAATTAGTTATTGATGACCTACCAAGACCTATTTTTTGACCTCGACCATACCATTTGGGACTTTGAATTAAATTCAAAAGAAACTTTATGGGACCTGCATCAGAAATATGCACTAGAGGCTAAGGGCATCAACAATTTTGATGAATTTTACAATATATACAGTATACACAATCACCGTTTATGGGACAGATATAGCAAGGGTTTTATCAAACAAGAGGAATTAAGATGGAAGCGTATGTACTTGAGTTTACTAGATTATAAAATTGCCGACGAAGCCTTGTCTAAAGAAATATCCCTTGACTACTTAACTATTCTTCCTAATAAAAAGAATTTATTTCCCTACACCATTGAAATTTTGGCCTACTTAAAAAGCAAGAACTACAGAATGCATTTAATTACCAATGGATTTGAATCAGTGCAATTAAAAAAAATTAAGCACTCAAATTTGTCGGATTACTTTATTGAAGTGATTACTTCAGAAGCCAGCAATAGTTTAAAGCCCAATAAGGAAATATTTGACTATGCTTTAAAAATATCAAAGGCAAAACTTGCAACTAGTATCATGATTGGAGACAATGAAAGTGCAGACATCCAAGGCGCTATCAACGCAGGCATGGATTCTATCTTTGTGAATCATTTACAAGTTTCCCCAACAGTTCCAGCCACCTATACCATCACTCATTTGAAGGAATTGGAAAATATATTCTAATTGAAAAGCAAGCTGCTACCAACTGGCAAGTACGGTAACGCCCCCCTTGACTACATCTCCTATTTTAGCATGAATTTGAGCATTCAAGGGCAATAGCAAATCTACCCTGCTGCCAAATTTTATAAAACCATATTCAGCGCCTTGCGTGAAACTATCTCCTACCTTGCTGTAATTACAAATTCTTCTAGCCAAAGCACCAGCAATTTGTTTGCATAAAATATTTCCTTTGCTGTTTTCTATTACCACCGACCATCTTTCATTGTCTGTAGAAGATTTTGGGTGCCAAGCCACCAAGTATTTTCCAGGATGGTATTGATTGTATACGATATTACCTGCAATAGGCAAACGATTTACATGTACATTCGCTGGACTCATAAAAACACTTAATTGTATTCTTTTTTCAGTATAAAATTCATCTGGTTGCACTTCCTCGATCACCACCACTTTACCATCGGCTGGTGCAATAATGGCTGTATCGCTAATAGTGATAGCTCGGTTGGGCATTCTAAAAAAAGAAACGATGAATAAAAAAAATACAGTAGTCAGGACAAATACCAGCCAGGCAGCAATCGCACTAAAAGGATATAGGTATGAAAAATTAGCAATATTTAAAGCCCCTACCAACAAAGCAACTATGGATATAGTGGCAGCCCCTTCCTTATGTATGGTCATATTTAAAATTTAACAATAAAGGTAACTCATCTAAAACAAAAACTGAAGAATTAGCCATACAAATGGTGTGGCTAATAAAATGGAATCAAATCGATCTAAAAAACCACCATGCCCAGGCATCATGCTTCCACTGTCTTTCACACCAGCCAATCTTTTTAATTTGCTTTGTAATAGATCGCCAATAGTGCCTGCAATGACGGCCGTAAGGCTAATAATAAAGATGAATTTTTCTTGAATAGGAATATACAAACCCAGTACCTTGGTCACTATTAATACAGACAAAACCGCACCAGCAATAGTTCCCTCCCATGTTTTATTTGGTGAAATAGAAGACAAAGGTTTTTTACCAATGAAAGAGCCAACGATATAGGCCAATGAATCATTGATCCAAATAGCCAATATCAATACCAGCGGGATCGAATAACCAAAATCGCCTAAAAAAGTACCGGACATCATTCTTTTTAATTGAAAGAACAAGGACAAGCTCATAGAAATATATACTAACCCTAAAAAAGACAAGGCCCAATTTTGAAATTTAAATTGTTGGCCAATTAAATCTGCAAGGATCATGAGGATGGCAACAAAAGGCAAGGCCCTACTCCCTATTACATGCAAATTAATTCCACCCAAAAAAAGATCAACAGGACCGATGGCCATCAAAAGCAGAGAACCCAATAACAATAAGCCCCAATGATGCAATATGGAAATATTTTTATAATTAGGGCTAATTAAAGCAATTAGTTTTTGATATTCAAACAAACAGCCCAATTGTATGATTAAAAATAAAGCAAAAAAAGACCAACTATTCCAAAACAAACCAGCCATCATGATGACCCCAAAAACAATCGCAGAAAGCGTTCTCACTTTAAGTACTGAAAAATTAAAAGCCATATTTAAAAATTAAAATTGAATAGTGCTGATTAAAAGAACCGAAGCATCATATAAATCTATGGGAACATATATTTCTACCTCCCCTAAAAAAACATAAGAAGAATCTTGTTTGTTCATCGATTTTGCAGGAATATCATTTTCATTCAATATACCCATCACCATTGAGGCCACTGCCAATTGTTGACTACTAAATACTTTTTTCCAGTCCTGCATCTTGGCTAATTTTTTTTAATTTAATCAATAAATAATAAATGACTAAGCAAGCAAGTAAACCCCAATAAATTGGAAAGCTCTCTTCCATTACTTTTTCAACACGGGCTGGATTATTTCTTACTGAATACAAAGCAACAATGGCAATGCCGTTGTTGATGAAATGCAATAAGATAGGCAACCAAATGGTTTTGGTGAATTCAAATATAAAACCCAATAATATGCCCAGGGCCATCCGAGATAGAAAACCAAAATAAGAAAAATGAATGGTGCTAAAAAAGATAGCTGTTACTGCTATGGCCAACCAAGGTTTGCCTGTCCAATCTGTTAAAGTTTTTTGTAATGCGCCTCTAAAATACAATTCCTCTACAATGGCAGGAACAATGGCCACAGCCAAAAGAGCATACAATAGATCAACTATGGAATGCATTTGGGTCATGGATACCAGGGCTTTTTTATACTGTGCTTCTAAATTTTCTGCCCAATTTTTAAAATCGGTGGGTATTGGAATTTTTTCGGTCAAACTGCCCAAGGCGCCACTTAAGATTAAACCAGCAAAAGCAAGTACAATCACCAACAACAATTGATAGCTTGATTTTATAGGAGCAAAACCCATATTTTTTACTAGCTGGCCATTGGCAAAAAAAGCCATCGCCACACTAGGCAAGCCAAAGGCGATAATGGATGCCAAGGCATTGGCCAATTGAGCAGCTGAAGCATATTGTGGTTCTAGTATAATTTTTTGAATATCATTGAGGCCCACATGTAAAATGGCGCCCACCAATGAAAAACTAATCAATGCGCCCAAGATCATACCAATGCCGGTTGCGCCTAAAAAAAGAGCCAATCGCATGGGGGCAGACATCGTAAAAAGGCTTTTTGAATTGTTTTCCATCTATCTAAATACAATTAATTGGTACATTTGCAAGTGTCTCAGTAAGATGCAAGATAATGAATTCATATGGTTTCTATAGGTCCTATTCAATTGCCCAATTTCCCATTACTACTCGCTCCCATGGAGGATGTGAGTGACCCCCCATTTAGAGCCGTCTGCAAAGAGAATGGTGCCGACCTCATGTATACCGAATTTATAAGTAGCGAGGGATTAATTCGTGATGCCATTAAGAGTAGACAAAAATTAGACATATTTGATTACGAGCGTCCCATTGGCATTCAAATTTTTGGAGGAGATGAAGAAGCCATGGCCCTATGTACAAAAATAGTAGATACGGTTCAACCCGATTTGATTGATATCAATTTTGGTTGCCCTGTAAAAAAAGTAGTGACCAAGGGCGCAGGCGCAGGTGTTTTAAAAGATATAGATTTAATGGTTCGACTCACAGAAGCGGTGGTGAAGAGTACCAATTTGCCTGTAACAGTTAAAACAAGATTGGGTTGGGATGAGGGATCAAAAAATATTCACGAAGTGGCATTGCGTTTGCAAGATGTAGGAATAAAAGCATTGGCCATTCATGGTCGCACCCGCGCTCAAATGTATAAAGGAGAAGCGGATTGGACTTTGATTGGTGAAATAAAAAATGATCCACGTATTCATATGCCAATTTTTGGCAATGGTGATATTAATTCCCCTGAAAAAGCATTAGAATATAAAAATAGATATGGTGTGGATGGTATTATGATTGGCCGAGCTGCCATTGGTTATCCATGGATTTTTAGAGAGATCAAACATTTTGTAGCCACAGGTGAAAGAAGGGCCGACCCCACTATTGAAGAGCGTGTAGAAGTAGCAAGACAACACTTAATTAAATCAATGGAATGGAAAGGGCCTATTGCAGGCATCAATGAAATGAGAAGACATTATGCCAATTATTTAAGAGGCCTTCCTAATATTAAAGAGTATAGAAATAAATTAGTACGCATTAGTACTCAAAAAGCGATAGAAGAAATCTTAGATGAGATCAAAGAAAAGTACAAAGACATGGTGATTGAATCTGGTAAAATTATTTTAGAAAACTACCATGAACACTGTCCTATTTAATTAAGTAGCTCTATTTTTTTTCAATGGCCTCAATTACAATAGCATCTAATGGATCTACTGTCATAGGAAAATAATGTGTAAGCGTCCCTTCTTGGTTAATTAAGTATTTGCAAAAATTCCAAGCAGGCTCTTGATGATTCCAACCATTAATAGTCATGTCCGACAACCATTTAAACACTTCGTTTTGATGATTCTTTTTAATAACGATTGATTTTGCCATTAAAGGAAAGCTGACTCCATAATTCTTTTTACAAAAAGCAGCAATACTTTCATTATCCTTAGTTTCTTGCTCTTTAAAGTCATTGGCAGGAAATCCAATCACTACAAGGCTTTCAGCATATTTTTCTTGTAATTTTTCGAGCGCTTCGTATTGTCCGGTAAAACCGCAATCGCTAGCGGTATTTACAATTAAAACTTTCTTCCCTTTCAAAGAAGCAAAATTAAAATCTTTGCCATTGATATCCTTTGTGCTTAAACTATAAAAAGAAACAATGGGCGTTTTATTTTCTATATTGAACTGTGTTTGTTTTTTCCCTGCCCCCTTGCTCGTCCACATGATAGCAGGATAAATAGTTTTCAAAATAGATTGACGATAAGACATGCCTTGTTTTTTCATAAGTAGTGTGGCAGAAACTAAAACACCTAAAGCGATGGCAATTTTTATCATAATATTTTTTTTATTTTTCAATCTACCTTCTTTGAAATTATCCAATTAATCTTTTCAATAACCAAGCCTTGCCTTTGTAGGGAGGATATTTAAAACTAGGATCTATCCAAGTGGGTGTTTTTAATACCGACTTTGTATGCGTAAAAGTATCAAAACTTAATTTGCCATGATAACCTCCTGTTCCGCTAAAACCCCTACCTCCAAAGGGTAAGTCATGATTGGTAATATGCATCGTTGCATTATTGACACAAGCTCCACCTGAAGGTACATTGGTTAACCAATAATCTTCATCGGCTTTATTTTCAGTGAAAACATAAAAGGCCAATGGGTTTGGATTTTTATTGATAATGGCCAAAGCCTCTTCATTAGAATCATAGGTAAGAATTGGAAGGATGGGGCCAAAAATTTCCTCCTGCATAATTTTTGCACCTGCATCTATATGCGTTAAAATTGTTGGCTCAATAAATAATTTATTACGATTAATTCTTCCTCCATAGGCTATCTCGCCTTCTTTTAGATAAGCCACTAAGCGGTCAAATTGTTTTTCATTAATAATTTTTCCATACTGTTCAGCACTTTCTGCGTCAGTACCATAGAATGCTTGAATGGCAACAATTAATTCTTTAATAAGCTTTTCTTTTAAGGCATGCGGTACTAAAATATAGTCAGGAGCAATACACATTTGACCGCAATTAGAAAATTTGGGATTCGCTAAACGGCGCGCTGCCACTCTAATATTGGCATCTAAACAAATTACTGCGGGGCTTTTGCCCCCTAACTCTAAAGTCACTGGCACTAATTGTTCGGCTGCATATTTATAAATAATTTTTCCAACAGCAGTACTGCCTGTATAAAAAATATGATCAAATCTATTTTCGGTTAATAAGGGAGGCAATAGTGTCGCACCCTCGCCTTCTAAATAAAGTATATAATTATTGGGAAATAAAGCGTCCACAATTTTGCCCATTATTTTAGCCGTTGCTGGCGCAAACTCACTTGGTTTTAAGACGGCACAATTTCCTCCTGCAATAGCCCCAATTAAGGGCGTAAATAATAATTGAAATGGATAGTTCCATGGCGCAATAATACAAACCACTCCTAAAGGTTCTTGAATGGTAAAACTTGAGGAGGGCATATTCACCAAATTGGTGCTAACAGATTTAGGCTCCATCCAAGCTTTCAAATGCTTTATCGTATAGTTTAATTCACTTAAGAAAAATCCAATCTCTGTTGCCCAGGCATCTTCCTCAGTTTTTTTCAAATCGGCAAAAAGTGCTTGGTATAATTGTTTTTCTGACTCTAAAACTGCTTTTTTTAAGCGCTCTAGCTGTAGTATTCTAAAAGCATAAGACTGTGTAGCACCAGAGGCAAAATAAGAACGAAGGTGATCAATAGTGGTAGACATAAGCAATGATTATTAGGCAATTTAAGCCTTATTCCTGAATTAAAGCTGTCCATAGTCAGTTCGTCAAATTATTTTCAAAAGTTCCAAAATATTTGATAATTTAACATGATCAATAACGATTCAAAATCAAATAAAGATTTGCTATGTCTAAGAAAAAGATTGACAATTCAAGAAGGGATTTTATAAAAAATTCCGCCCTTGCTTTAGGTGGATTTTATATCTTACCTAGACACGTATTAGGTGGAAAAGGATTTACTGCACCTAGTGATAAATTACAAATTGCAGGCATTGGTGCCGGCGGAAAAGGAGAGAGTGATTTATTTAATTTTTACAATAGTGGCAAAGCCGACATTGCTTTCTTATGCGATGTAGATGACCGTCAATGTGCTAAAAGTTGGCAAAGATATCCAAAAGCAAAACGTTACAAGGATTATAGAGAGATGTTAGATAAAGAACACATGCATATAGATGCTTGTTCTGTTTCTACTCCAGATCATATGCATGCGGTGCAAGCCATGGCTGCTATGCAACTAGGTAAACATGTTTATGTACAAAAGCCAATGGCACATGATATTTACGAAGCACGTATGATGACCAAGGCAGCACACGATTACAAAGTAGTGACACAAATGGGCAACCAAGGCGCTTCTGGAGATGGGGTGCGTATGTTACAAGATTGGCATACAGCTGGATTAATTGGAGATATCCATACCATTTATTGTTACACTGACAGACCCGTTTGGCCTCAAGGTGTGAATCGTCCCATTTTAACAAGCCCTGCACCTATTCCTGCAGAGTTGGATTTTAATTTATGGTTAGGTACAGCACCAAAAAAAGATTATTTCGAAGGTTTATTGCCATTCAATTGGAGAGGCTGGTGGGATTACGGAACCGGCGCTTTAGGAGATATGGCTTGTCATATAATGGCACCTGCTTTTGCCGTAGCTGGATTGGGTTATCCAATTGCTGCAGAATGTAGTGTTTCCACTCGTTATACTGCCCCTTGGCAAAAACTTTATGCACCTGATTCTGGTCCAATGGGCTCTCATATTACTTTGACTTTCCAAGGACAAAATGGAAAACCAAATGTAAAACTACATTGGATGGATGGTGGTATTCAACCAGAGCGTCCAGCTGAATTAGGCCCAAATGAAATTATGGGTGACGGCGGCAACGGTGTAATTTTTGAAGGAACCAAAGGGAAAATGATGGCAGGGACTTATGGTGTCAATCCTCAATTGCTACCTACCAATTTAACAAAAAATACCACTGTACCTAAAACAGTGGACCGCGTAAAAGGCGGAGAAGAAGGGCACTATTCAGCTTGGGTAGAAGCATGTATTGCTGGCGCAAGCAGTGCAGCTGCTAAGGCTTTAAGTTCTAATTTTGATATAGCTGGACCACTAACAGAATCAGTGTTGATGGGCAATTTAGCCATCAGAAGTTATGATATCAAAAAATCAGAAAAAGGAAGAGACAGCTATCCAGGAAGAAATATACAATTGTTGTGGGATGGTCCAAATATGAAAATTACCAATTTCGACGAAGCGAATCAGTATGTGAAAAGAAACTACCGTGATGGTTGGAGTTTAGGTATTTAATCATGTTTCATTATTAATTACACATCTCGGTTGCCTTTGGTGACCGAGATTTTTTTATCATAGATAGGCTTAAATGATAACCATCATTTCATATGCATATCTTCAAATCATCCTAAATTAGGGAGTTAAAATCGATACCTTTAGTAAGTAAAAAAATATTATGGAAAATTTACGTGAACAATTTTTATTAAATCCAGACATTACTTTTTTAAATTTTGGATCCTTTGGTGCTACCCCCAAGCCCATATTTGATGTTTATCAAAACTGGCAAAGAATACTTGAAGCAGAACCTGTTCAATTTATTGCCTTTGATGGAGTGAAATATTTGGAAGCGTCAAGAACTGCCTTGGCTAAATTTATTGGTTGTCCAGACAAAGATGATTTAGTCATGGTAACCAACCCCTCATTTGCTATAAATTTGATTGCGAAGAATTTTCCTTTACATGAAGGCGATGAAATATTGGCCACCGATATAGAGTATGGTGCCTGTGATCGTACCTGGGATTTTTATTGCAAAAAAAATAAAGCTACCTATAGAAGACAGAAAATAAATTTACCTATTACGAGCAAAGAAAAATTCATCGAAGATTTTTTTGAAGGACTAAGACCTACAACAAAAGCAATTTTTATAAGTCATATTACCAGTGCCACTGCCCTCCTATTTCCTGTGAAAGAAATTTGTGCAATTGCTAAATCTAAAGGACTCATTACCATTGTTGATGGCGCCCATGTACCTGCACATATTCCTTTTAACTTAAGTGAAATACAAGCCGATTTTTATACAGGGGCCTGTCATAAGTGGATGATGGCAGCCAAGGGTTGTAGCTTTTTATATGCGCATAAATCGGTTCAGCCTTTATGTGATCCACTTATTGTTAGTTGGGGTTATAAAGCCTTAAAACCTTCTCATTCTAATTTTTTAGACTACCATCAAATGATTGGCACGCGCGATTTTTCGGCCTTCTTAACAGTGGAAGCCAGCCTTGATTTTATGCAAAAAAATAATTGGACTGCCGTTTCTAAAAAATGCCATGATATCGTGCTTGCCAATGCCGAACGTTTTTATAATTTACTAGGCACAAAGCCAATTAGCCCCTTAACCAGCGAATGGATTGGTCAAATGATTAGTATTCCAATTAATACACCTGAGCCTGAAGTTTTACAAAGAAAATTATACATCGACTACAAAATTGAAATTCCTATTATGCGTCAGGAAAATGATGTGTACATGCGTTATTCTATTAATGGTTTTAATACGGTGGCCGATTTAGATACCTTATATAGTGCACTAGAGAACATTAAAAAAGAAGGAGTACTTTTAAAATAAGCAGTATATAAATAAATTATACTTTCTAATTCAGTAACTACTTATCTAAAGTGAGCTTAGCTTACACTAAGCTAGTGCAGCATGTAGAATTTCTACTGTATGTAAGGCTTTCTCACCTGTACCATCCTTGATTTGATGACGACAGCTAGTACCAGGTGCTGCAATGGTGCATTTATTTTGATTCGCTCTTATTTTGGGAAATAAGACCAACGCTCCAATATTCATAGAAACTTCATAGTGTTCTTTTTCAAAACCAAAAGAACCTGCCATACCACAACAACCTGATGCAATAGTTTCTACTTTATAGTTAGTAGGAAATGAAAGCGCTTTTACAGAGTCTGCCAAAGAACTCACTGCCTTTTGTTGACAATGGCCATGTAATAATATTGATTTTTCACTAGTAGTGAAACTATCTTTAGTAATCTTACCTGCTTGCATTTCGGAAGCTAAAAATTCATCAATGTAAAAGCTATACTTGGCTAAATGTTTGGCTGCATTTAAATTTTCATCCGAAGCCAAGTCCGGGTACTCATCTCTGAAAGTAAGTATAGCAGAGGGTTCTAGGCCAATGATAGGGCTAGCCTCACTCACTAAATGACTCAGTTTTTCAATATTTTTATTCGCAATAATTTTAGCCTTTCTCACCAATCCTTTGGATAACCAAGTTCTACCACTTTCTTCATGTGCAGGAATAATCACTTCATAACCTAAAGCGCTTAATAATTGAAAAGCTTTAACACCAATAGGCGCATCATTATAATTAGTAAATTCATCACAGAATAAATAAACTGTTTTTATTGGATGGGCAGGGGCTGTATAATTTTTTTTATACCAAGCTTCTAAGGTTTGAAGGGATATACTTGGCATAGAACGCTTCAAGGCAAAACCCGATAATAATTTAACCAAACTTCCTGTAAAAATATTTCCTACTAAGGCATTGTACAAGCGCGGTGCCATGGATCCTAATTTTGCAGCCGCGGTAAAATTAGCAATGAGCTTGGCTCTAAAAGGAACTCCGTTGGCATCATAATAATGTTGTAAAAATTCTGCTTTTAATTTAGCCATATCCACATTCGACGGGCATTCGCTTTTACAAGCCTTACAACTTAAACACAAACTCATGACATCATAAATTTCTTTATGATCATACCTATTCTCTTTATCAGAATGTGTTAAAAATTCACGAAGTATATTGGCACGCGCACGCGTGGTATCTTTTTCATCTCTGGTGGCCATAAAGGAAGGACACATGGTGCCTCCAGATAAATGTGTTTTTCTACAATCTCCCGAACCATTGCACTGCTCGGCATGTTGTAAAATATCTTGTTGATGAAAACGAAATATAGTTTTAAACTCCGGTGTTAATTGGCCTGGCTCATACCTCAACATGGAATTCATCGAAGGGGTATCTACAATTTTATTCGGATTGAATATATGTTTAGGATCCCAGGTATTTTTGACTTGTTTTAATAAAGCATAATTTTCCTCGCCTACCATTTGCTTAATAAATTCGCCACGCAAACGGCCATCTCCATGTTCCCCACTTAAAGAACCATCGTATTTTTTTACGAGGGTAGCCACTTCCTCTGCAATGGTTCTAAACAATTGGTTCCCCTCTTTAGTTTTTAAATTAATAATGGGACGTAAATGAATTTCGCCAGAACCTGCATGGGCATAGTGTACTGAATACAGTCCATGCTTTTTTAATAGCTCATTAAAGTCACGTATATAATTAGGTAAGTCTTCCACATCTACAGCAGTATCTTCAATCACAGGCACTGCCTTTTCATCACCAGGCAAATTACTCAATAAGCCTAGGCCTGCTTTTCTTAAAGCCCATATTTTTTTCGCGTCGGCTCCATATAGAACAGGGAAATGATAACCTAAACCTGCAGCGCGCATATCGGCCTCCACTTTACTCGTAAGCTCCAAAATTTCTTCTCTAGTTTCTTTGACAAATTCAATCACTAAAATAGCACCCGGATCGCCTTGTACAAAAAATCTATTCTTGCTTTGCTCTATATTTTCTTTGGTGCACGCTAAAATATAATGGTCAATGAGTTCACTTGCACTGGGCTTGTATTTTAAACCAATTAGATTCGCATGTAGTGATTCATCAATGCTATTAAAGTGAACACACAATAAACCTACTTCTTTAGCTGGTGCAGGCACCACATTTAATTTCATCTCTGTCATAAAAGCCAAAGTACCTTCAGAGCCTGCTATTAAATTACAAAAATTAAAATGGGGGCCTCCTGCTGTGAAGGGATCTGCATCTACCAATATATCAATGGCATAACCTGTATTTCTTCTAAGTATTGATTTTTTTGGAAACTCTTTTCTAATCTCTACCTGGTTGTCATAGTTGCTAAGCATACTACGTAGCGATTTATAAATACTACCCTCTAGCGTATTCAACTCACATTTTGCGTGAAAATCATCAGTAGGCAAACTATTAAAAACAACTTCGGAACCATCACTTAAAAAAGCTTTTACTTCTATTAAATGTTCTCTGGTACTTCTATACACTACTGAATTAGATCCACAAGAATTATTACCTACCATTCCACCCATCATGGCACGATTGGCTGTAGATGTTTCTGGTCCAAAAAATAAACCATGGGGTTGTAGAAATAAATTTAATTCATCGCGAATCACACCTGGTTGCACACGCACCCAGCCTTCTTCCTTATTGAGTTCTAAAATTTGATTGAAATATTTAGATACATCTACGATAATACCGTTTCCAACTACTTGACCTGCTAAAGAAGTACCGGCTGTTCTTGGAATTAAAGATGTTTGGTGTGATGAAGCAAAAGCAATCAGTTTTGAAATATCTTCTTTAGTCTTTGGTATGGCCACAGCTAATGGAAGTTCTCTATAACTAGAGGCATCCGTTGCATACAAGGTCCTGATCATTTTATCAAAAAAAAGATCCCCATCCAATTGTTTTGCAAGTTGTTTCAACTGATCCTTCATAAGACTACTTTCAACAATGCAAAAATACTAAAATAAACAGCGATTTACCAGTTTAAAGTTTTCAAATAAGCAGCGTCGTCTTTAGCGCAATCTAATTCTGTAGTACCTGTGTAGGCTTCTTGTTCTAGAATATAATATTTTACCCCCTGTGCAGCCACTTGAGGTAATAAAGATTTATAATTGATGATGCCTTTTCCAACAATACAAGATTCTTTTACCCCTGTCGCAGAAACAGCCATGTCTTTTACATGCACCAGTTTGAAACGATTAGGAAATTTTTTCATATAAGCAATAGGATCTACACCTGCAGCTCTTGTCCAATATAAATCCATTTCAAAATCAACCAAGGCAGGATCGGTTGATTTCATCATTAAATCCTGAGGCACCACTCCCTCCATGGGCACAAAAGAATAATCATGATTGTGGTAGGCAAAACGTAAACCATTTTTCTTCGTTATTTCACCACATGCATTAAACTCTTCTGAGAATCGTTTAAAATTATCAAGTGATTTTTGTGCGCCTTTATGTGGACAGATTAAATATTTCATTCCTATCTCCGCCGCTTGAGCAGCCTTGCGTTCAAAGTCTTGGGTATTGTTGCAATGAGTAGAAACCATTTTCATACCTAAATCATCTAATACTTTTTTCAATTCGGTATTTTTCATTCCCCAAAAAATTCCCAGGTCTCCTTCAAACCCTTCAATTTGTTTGTAGCCCGATTTAGCTAAATGCTTCAACACACCTAGGGTGTCTTTATATAAGGCTTGCTTCACTGTCCATAGTTGAATGCCAAATGGGTTGGACTTGCCAGCCATCGCCATTAATTCATTGCCAAATGGCCAACTAAATGCAGCTCCGACTATAGCTGTTTGACGGAGGAAATTTCTTCTGGAATTGTTCATGAAAATATTTTTAATTGCAAAGCAACTAGGTTATTTAAAATGCATCCGAAATACTATTTTAAGAAGTTGCCCAAGCTTTGTCTCCTTTTTTATAAGGATAGGAGCCATCATATTTACCTGGCACTGCGATATAACGTAAAGCCTTGGTAGCACCTAGTTCAGAACTGAAGAATCCCCACAAGGTCAATTCTTTTAACATGGTAAAATAATGTTTTTGTTCTTCTGGCTTTTTGGTTTTTTGAAATGCAGCCGCTTCCTTATCTAGACCCACTAGTAAATCATGGCGTTGAGCAGCAGTGGCTTCAACAAAGGTTTTACCATTGGCTTTATTAGAAGCTTCGTTTAATTTTTTTAATCCTTCTACAAAAGTATTTTGGTCTTTTTCTACATAACAATCTTTTACGATCACTGTCATAAACTCTCCCACTTTTGCTTCTTTGGCTCCAGGGGTATTCGTAGCTGGCAAGATAGTTTCTGCCACTTCATTTAAAAATGCAATATCAGTAGTTGAAAAACTTAGTCCAGTTTTAGGAGTGGTACAACCTGATAAAAATGCTTCTGCGCCTAAAACAGTGCCACCCATGATAAGGGCTACTCTTGATAAGGCTTCTCTTCTGTTCATCATAAAATAGTATTTAAATTTTTATAAATTATAAGTTTCCTTTTTTTAATTCATTTACTGCAAACTCTGCAGCACGCGCAGTAAATGCCATATAGGTCAAAGATGGGTTTACACAAGAAGCACTTGCCATAAAAGCTCCATCAGTTACAAATACATTGGGCGCATCCCAAACTTGGTTTTGGCCATTTAAAACAGAAGTTTTTGGATCTCTACCCATGCGTGCAGTACCCATTTCATGAATACCTCTTCCTGGAGTGCCGTCTCCTTCGTGTCCTTTTACATTTTTCACCCCTGCTTTTTCTAACATCTCTTGCGCATCTATTAAAATATCTTTTCGCATTTTTTTCTCATTGTCTTTCAATTCGCAATCGATGTTTAAAACATTCAAACCCCATTTGTCTTTCACTGTTTTGTCTAAAGTTACTTTATTGGTTGGATCTGGCAACATTTCACCAAAGCCACCCATGCCCACCGTCCATCCACCTGGTTCAGTCATGGCATCTTTGAATTCACCACCAATAGAAAATTCTGCTACATCATGTTTCCAACCTTGTCTTGTTCCACTACCTTGGTAACCAAAGCCACGCACATAATCGCGCTTGTCCTCACCAACATTTCTAAACCTTGGAATATAAAAACCATTGGCGCGACGACCAAAAGTGTATTTGTCTTCATAACCATCTACAGTTCCAGCTGCACCAATGCCTAAATGATGATCCATTAAATTTTTACCCAAAGCATTACTGCTGCTACCCAATCCACCTTCCCAAACATCGGTAGCAGAATTCATCAACAACCAAGTACTATTTAAAGTAGAGGCATTTACAAAAATGATTTTTGCTTTGTATTCAATAGTTTTATTGGTTTCTGCATCCAAAACTGTAACCCCTGTGGCTCGTTTTTTATCTTTGTCATATTTAATTTCAGTGACAATGCTCCAAGGTCTTAAAGTTAAATTGCCCGTGGCCATGGCAGCAGGTAAAGTAGAAGACTGTGTACTAAAATAACCGCCAAAAGGACAACCCAACCAGCATTTATTTCTGAACTGACAACCAGGGCGACCTTCATGCGGCACTGTAATATTCGCAGTACGTCCAATAATTAAATGACGAGAACCTTTATACACTTCTTTTAATCTGGCAGCCACATCTTTCTCTACACAGGTTAAATCCATCGCTGGTAAAAATTGTCCATCAGGCAAAACCGCCAAGCCATCTCGGTTGCCACTAATGCCTGCAAATTTTTCTACATAATCATACCATGGTTCAATTTCTTTATAACGCACAGGCCAGTCAACACCATGACCATCTTTTGCATTGGCTTCAAAATCTAAATCGGACCAACGATAAGATTGACGACCCCACATTAAAGAACGACCGCCCACTTGGTAGCCTCTAAACCAATCAAAACGTTTTGTTTCCACATAAGGGCTGTCTTTATCAGAACACCAATAATCTAAATTGGTTTCGTTCAAAGGATAATCTCTTTTTAACACAGGATAATCATTGATCATTTCCTGCGTTCGTGTGCCACGATGTGGGAAATCCCATGCTTCTTTGTTTGCGTTGACATAATCTTTAATGTGTTCAATATTTCTTCCACGCTCTAACATTAACACTTTTAATCCTTTTTGTGTAAGTTCTTTAGCTGCCCATCCACCGCTAATTCCCGAACCTACTACAATTGCATCATACTGTTGTTCAGCCATTTTATAAATTTTTAGAAATGTTTATTATATATTAAAATAATTAAATTTAAACGTCACAAATTTTAACTGCTGTAGTTAGGGAAGCAATGGGGTCTAGATCCGCTGGAATAAACTCTTGTGCTACATAACCTTTGAAGCCAGTTTTAATAATGGCGCGCATGATGGCTGGATAATTTAATTCTTGTCTTTCATCAATTTCATTTCTACCTGGCACACCTCCTGTATGGTAATGTCCGAAATATTGATGATCTCTTTGAATGGTACGAATGATATCTCCTTCATCAATTTGCATATGGTAAATATCATAGAGTAATTTGAAATTAGGCGAATCTAAGCGCTTGCAAAGTTCAATGCCCCAACTTGATTTGTCACACATATAATCTTTATGATCTACTCTTGAATTTAAAAGTTCCATTTGAATAATCACGCCTCTTTTTTCAGCATGCGCTAAAATTCTTTTAAGCCCTGTCACACAATTTTTTAATCCAGTCTCTTCATCCATGCCTCTTCTACTTCCAGAGAAGCATATCAAGTTCGTATAACCAGCGTCAGCAACGTAATCAATATGGTCGGTATAATTTTTAACTAATTTATCATGGTACTGTAATGTATTAAAACCATCTGTTAAATTTAATTCTGCACCATTACACATGGTAGAAATTAAGCCGTTGTTTTTTAAAACTTTCCAATCAGATGGACCAACTAAATCCATTCCAATCATTCCAATTTCTTTAAAAGTTTTGGCCAATGATTCTAATGGAATTTTACTGTAGCACCATCTGCATGCAGTGTGGTTAATATTTCCTTTTAGAGCTAATGTACTTGTTTGCTTTTTCACTGCAGCTATAATATTTGAAGGAATAACAATACCAGTTGCAATTGCAGCAGATCCTGTTAAAACTTGTTTAATTAATTTACGTCTATTGACATTGGATGACATAGCAGAATCGTTAGGTTTGCAATAAAATCGGTAGGATAAATATAATTTTTATTTCCTGTTTTTACTAAAATAATTGATAAAAAAAGAAGGTAATTTGCAAAATAATAAGGAAATTGCAATTGGTACTATTTCGCAAGTATTAGTTTGATAGATTCAAACTATTTTTTTAGCCAATTAAATACGCAAAAAATGAACCGAAAACTTAGGATGGGAATGGTAGGTGGTGGAAAAGATGCTTTCATCGGCGCCATTCACCGACTTGCTGCCAACATGGATGGACTCATTGAAATGAACTGTGGTGCTTTAAGCGTTAGACCAGAGGTCGCGCAAGCTTCAGGAGAAGCTTTGTTTCTTCCTAAAGATAAAATTTACTTGACTTTCGAAGAAATGATAAAGAAAGAAGCTAGTTTGCCTGCTGATCAAAGAATGGATTTTGTGACCATTGTTACACCCAACTTTGCGCATTTTGCTCCAGCAATGATGGCTTTGGAACATGGCTTTCATGTAGTGATTGAAAAGCCAATTACTTTTTCAACAGATGAAGCGAAACAATTAAAGAAAAAATTGGACGAAACAGGATTGATGCTTTGTTTAACTCATACCTATTCCGGCTATCCAATGGTGAAACATGCCAAGGCCATGGTCAAAGACGGGCAATTGGGAAAGATTCGTAAAATATGGGTGGAATATGCACAAGGATGGTTAAGTAGATTGTCAGAAAAAGAAGGCAATACACAGGCCGCATGGAGAACCGATCCAAAAAAATCTGGGAAGAGTTCGGTCATGGGTGATATTGGAACCCATGCAGCCCATTTAGCAGAGTACATTAGTGGTGCAAAGATATCAGACGTCTGTGCTGAGTTAAATACGATGGTAGAAGGAAGAATGTTGGATGATGATGGTGCTGTATTATTGAAATTTGACAATGGAGCCAAAGGGGTACTCATGGCTTCTCAAGTTGCAGCTGGGGAAGAAAATAATTTAAAAATTAGAATTTATGGAGAGAAAGGGGGCATCGAATGGATGCAACATGAACCCAATACTTTACATGTAAAATGGATGGACCAACCTGCACAAGTATTAAGAGCAGGAAGTAATTATGGAGATAGACTTTCCCCTGTGGCCATTCATAATAGCCGCACACCAGGAGGACATCCTGAAGGTTATTTAGAAGCCTTCGCCAATATTTACCGCAATTTTGCTTTAACCCTTGGATGTAAAATTGATGGAACAAAACCTACAGCTGAAATGTTAGATTTCCCTGGCATTGAAGATGGTTTAAGAGGAATGGCATTTATTGATAACGTAGTAGCATCATCGCAGTCCGATAACAAATGGACGCCTCATGTTTTATAAAATAAATTTATGACAACAATTAAAGGACCCGCAATATTTTTAGCTCAGTTTATGGGCGACGAAGCACCCTTCAATACTTTAGAAAGTATTTGTAAATGGGCAGCTGGATTAGGTTTCAAAGGAGTACAAATTCCTACATGGGACCCAAGATGCATCGATTTAAAAAAAGCTGCAGAAAGTAAAACTTATGCAGATGAAATAAAAGCCATCGTTGCAAAAGCAGGAATGGAAATCACCGAATTGTCTACGCATTTACAAGGACAATTGGTAGCTGTGCACCCAGCTTATGACGCTCAATTTGACGGCTTCGCACCCAAAGAAGTGCATGGTAATTCAAAAGCAAGAACTGAATGGGCCGTGCAACAATTAATTTATGCAGCCAAGGCTTCCCAGAATTTAGGATTAAATGCACATGCCACTTTTAGCGGTGCCTTATTATGGCATACGTTCTATCCTTGGCCACAACGCCCTGCAGGTTTAGTGGAAACAGGATTTACCGAGCTAGCTAAAAGATGGATGCCTATTTTGAATGAATTTGATCAAGTGGGTGTAGATCTTTGTTATGAAATTCATCCTGGTGAAGACTTACATGATGGCGTTACCTATGAAATGTTTTTGGATAAAGTAAAACAGCATCCACGTGCTTGTTTATTATATGATCCATCCCACTTTGTTTTACAATGTATGGACTACTTAGGCTATATCGATGCTTTTCATGAGCGCATTAAAATGTTCCATGTTAAAGATGCAGAATTTAATCCTACTGCGAAGCAAGGCGTCTATGGTGGATATCAAAATTGGATTGACCGTGCGGGAAGATTTAGATCACTTGGTGATGGTCAAGTAGATTTCAAAAGTATTTTTAGCAAACTAGCCGCTTATAATTTTAAAGGTTGGGCAGTGATGGAATGGGAATGTGCTATTAAACATCCTGAAGCGGGTGCTGCAGAAGGCGCTTTGTTTATTCAAAAAAATATAATTAAAGTAACTGAAAAAGCTTTTGATGATTTTGCTAACACTGGATCAAACGAAGCATTTAATAAAAAAATATTGGGTATTTAAACAACAAAAAAAGTAAGAAGTATGAAGCAGGTTTTATTTATGATGACAGCAGTTGTGGCCTTGATGGCTTGTGGTGGTGGATCAGGAACAGCAACTAAAACAGAGACTGACGCAGCTGGCACTGTTGCAGTAGCAAGTTCAGAAAATAGTTTATCCTCTAACCCAGAATATCAAAAAGGCTTGGCCTTGGTGGCAGGTAGTGATTGTTTGACTTGTCATAAAACTAGCGAGAAGAATATTGGACCAGCTTATAAAGATGTGGCAGCAAAGTATGAGAACACCGAAGCCAATGTTAAAATGTTGGCAGCTAAAATAATCAAAGGAGGCAGTGGCAACTGGGGCGCGATTCCTATGACACCTCATCCACAACTAAAACAAGAAGATGTAGAGCAAATGGTTAAATATATATTACTTTTAAAGAAGTAATTCAATCCAACACAGGATTCCCTTTTAACGCTTAACCAATTTACATGAAAACATTTCTATTTGCAATCTTAGTGAGCTTTGTTTGTATTCAAACAAGCGCACAAGAAAAGTGGATTTCTTTATTTGATGGCAAGACCATGAATGGCTGGCATACCTACGCAAAAAAAGAAGTAGGTAGTCTTTGGCAAATTGAAGATGGGGCCATCACTTTAAACCCCGCGCGTAGAACGCCCAATGGTGGTGGTGACATTGTTACGGATGAGTCATTCAAAGATTTTCATTTACAATTAGAATGGAAAATTGCTAAAAACGGCAACAGCGGTATCATCTTTTTTGTACAAGAAGCTCCACAATATAAAAACACATGGTTTACTGGACCGGAAATGCAAGTGCTGGACAATGATGGCCATGAAGATGGAAAGATTTTCAAACACAGAGCTGGTAATTTATATGATTTAATTGCAGGCAAAGAAGGGGCCGTAAAGGAAGTGGGTGAATGGAATTTGGTGGACATCATTAATGAAAAAGGCTTACTCACTTTAAAATTGAATGGCATCGAAACTGTGAAAACAACTTTGGGAGATGACCATTGGAAAGAGCTAATAAAAAATAGTAAATTTTCAAAAGGTGAATCACCTGACTTTGGAAAAATATTTGTAGGAAAAATTGCCTTACAAGACCATGGCAATGGAGTTGCTTATAGAAACATTCGTATTCAAAAATTATAATTTAGGATAGTGCAAACTATTCATGAAAATTTCATGCGTCAGGCCCTCGTGCAAGCTCAGAGGGCCTTTGACATGGATGAAGTACCAGTAGGAGCGATCCTAGTGATGCATGAAAAAATAATTGCCAAAGCACACAATCAAGTTCAATTATTAAAAGACGTCACTGCGCATGCAGAAATATTGGCCATCACTAGTGCCTGCGAAAATTTACAAGCCAAGTACTTGCCCGAAGCTACCTTATATGTGACCATCGAGCCCTGCTTGATGTGTGCAGGGGCTTTGTATTGGAATAAAATTGGCCATGTAGTTTTTGGCGCATACGATGAAAAAAATAGTTACCGACGGGTAACAGAAAAAAATCCTTTTCATCCTTCAACGACTATTGTAGGCGGTATTTTAGAAAACGATTGCGCCGCACTCATGCAAGCTTTCTTTAAAGCCAAACGATAATTAATTTACTTATAAAGCTTCGTAAAAAATAGCTTTATTTTCTATTTCAGGAAAAAAAGCGGGGCACTCGCTTAAATCAACACAAAGCATTGTAATTTTGACTTTCATTCATAAACACAATAAATAAAAAATATGTCATTTACTTTACCAGCGTTACCTTACGCACACGAAGCATTAGAACCACATTTTGATACATTGACCATGCAAATTCACCATGGCAAACACCACCAAGCCTATGTAGACAATTTAAATAAGGCAGTGGCTGGCACTCCGAACGAAGGAAAAACTATCGAAGAATTAGTGAAAGTAGCTGGAACTATTAGCCCTGCTGTTAGAAATAATGGTGGTGGACATTGGAACCATAGTTTCTTTTGGGCAAGCTTGGCACCAAATGCTGGTGGCGCTCCAACGGGTACTTTAGCAGATGCTATCAATGCTAGTTTTGGAAGTTTTGATGCTTTCAAAGAGAAATTTGCAACTGCTGGGATGACTCGTTTTGGAAGTGGCTGGGCTTGGTTAATTGTAAAAGACGGAAAATTAGAAGTAAGCTCCACCCCTAATCAAGACAATCCATTAATGGATGTTGCTGAAGTAAAAGGCCATCCTATTTTAGGCGCCGATGTTTGGGAGCATGCCTATTATTTAAAATATCAAAATAGAAGAGCCGATTATTTAACTGCTTTTTGGAATCTGGTGAATTGGTCTGTGATTGCAGATCGATTTGTTGCTGCCAAATAAAATCAAAAAAAATATAACGAAAACCTGCAAATAAAACTGCAGGTTTTTTTGTGTGAACTTATGTAAAACTTATTTTATAATTCGCAACTGAATCTATGGCACTGGATCATAACCCTGTCCACCACCTGGTCTACATCTACTTAACCTTTTAGTTCCTAAATAAATACCTTTAATAGGACCATATTTTTGAATGGCTTCACGCGTATAATGAGAACAAGAAGGGGTGAACCTGCATTTACTAGCCCCCATCCAGGGGGAAATCACATATTGATAAAAACGAATCAATACAATAAAAGGGAAAGCAATTATTTTTTTAATTGTTGGCAATTTGACTGCTATTATGATTTATTCAATTTAGTAACCAATATCGAAAGCACCTCTTTTACTTTCGTTTGAATCTCAAATTGGGTGAGTACAAGTGCATCGGTGTACAAAAAAAATAAATTGACCCTTTTATGGTCAAGCATAACCTTGCTTAAGAAATTAGGTTTTTCTAAACGGTAGGCTTCCCTTAATAATCTTTTCACTCTATTGCGTTGTACTGCTTTTCTAAAAGTTCTGCTAGGCGCCCCCACCCCTGCTTGCAATAAGCTAGTAGGAACTGCATGCGCTGATAACGTTGTATTAGGTTCAATGGTATAAATAAGTCTAATAGGAAATACATTTATTGCCTGGCCAGTAGAAAACAATGCTTGCGTTTGTTTTCTACTTTTTAATTTGTCTTGTTTTTTATATGTAAACAGTTTAGGCAAACAATGGTCAATTTTGGAATTACCCTGATGAAAAAAGTCCCTCCCGTAAAACGGGAAGGACTTTAAAATTATTGAATTTATTTGTATAAGTGAGCAGCGCTAGGCGCAGGATAAAATTATTTTAATCCTTTCTCGCTTGATACAGTAAGTTTTTTGCGTCCTTTCTTGCGTCGGCTAGCCAATACTTTACGACCATTGGCTGATTCCATACGTTTGCGAAAACCATGAACAGATTTACGACGACGTTTATGGGGTTGGAATGTACGTTTCATTTGATGTCTTTTACTTGCTTAGTTTCTTAAAATTGTTTCCACTTCAATAGCAGTCACCATACCACTACCTGTGAAAGGACGGCAAAAATAGGGTATTTTTTCATTTTCTAAGCTAAATCTGTATGTTTTGCCTCAATTTTTTGTCCAAAAAATAAACTGGCCTGCTTTTCAAAGCTTAGTGGCTCATCTGTAGTAAAAAAGGTCAATTGGCCATTTGTACTGCATTTTTGAGCCATTTCTGGATGTGCCACCAAGTATTTAGCTAAACTTTCGGCTACAATTGCACCCTGCTCTACCAGTTTCACCCCTGGGGGTAAAAAGGACCTTATTTTGGCTTCCATTAAAGGATAATGCGTACAGGCAAGCAAAATTGCATCAATCTCAGCAGACTGCTTAAAAAGCCCATCAAGGTATTGTTGGACAAAATAGTCAGCACCAGGATGATTGTATTCTCCATTTTCAATCAAGGGCACCCACATGGGGCAGGCTTGTTGGTATACTTTAAGCTGAGGAAAAAACTTGGCCAATTCTATGGGATAGCTTTCGCTTTGAACGGTGCCCATTGTACCCATGATGCCAATTTTTTGGGTATTGGAAAAATTTCCTAATATTTCAGCGCTTGGTCTAATTACCCCCAGTACCCTTTTCCCAGTAGCTAATTTTGGTAAGTCAATCTGTTGAATATTTCTAAGTGCTTTGGCTGAGGCTGTATTGCATGCCAGGACCACCAAATCACAACCTTGTGCAAAAAACCAATTCACTGCTTCTAAAGTATATTGATAGACGGTATCAAAAGATCTGGTACCATAGGGGGCACGCGCATTGTCCCCTAGATAAATATAATCGTAACTAGGTAATTTTTTTTTCAGTTCTTTCAATATGGTTAACCCTCCATATCCACTATCAAAAACACCAATGGGTGCTGGCATAAAATAAATTTAAATTGCTGCTGTAAAACTAAGAACCTCGTTGCATAACAACGAGGTTCTTCCTATAAATATTTAAAAAAAGATTATCCTTTTTTAGCTGGTGCAGCTTTAACAGCAGGAGCAGCTGTGGTTGTGCCGCCTGTAGCCGCTTTGAAAGCGTCTACTACTTCTTTAGGTAAATTCAATTTCAATTTAATGGCCACCCTTATGGTTAGATTATCAGCAATAGAAGGTTGAGCATAAGGAGACAATGATTCAGCTTTCAACACTAAAGTATATTTATTCTCTGCAACTACTTCACTTAAAGCAGCAGCGACTTTTTGTCTGTAAGGCAACAAAAGAACTTCTTCTTTTTGTTGCATTGCTTGTTGTTGGTATTGTTGCCAGTTAATCAATTTGTATTTTAATTTATTTAAATCAGTAGTGGCCATTTCAAGCGCTTTTGGTCTTTTAGATAGATTAGCAGAATCTTTTTTGAAAATACTGTCTTTTACCTGATAGTCTTTTAACGTGTAATTGTATTCATCTTGCAAAGTATCTTGTGCATAAGATTTAAGTACAGTATCTAATTTTTCTTGAATTCCAGGGAATAAAGAAATAACACTTTGGTCATCAAAATAACCAATTTTAGTTTGCGCTGAAGCGGTCTTGGTCAATGATACTGCTACTAGTAAGATGGCAGCAATTAGGAAACCTTTTTTCATAACTTGTTTTTTTATTTTTTCTATATCTATTTTATAATAGTTAATTGTTCATCCCTAATTCTTTTAAAACGTCGTCGCTTTTATCCAGTTTCGGGTCTGCAAATATAATGGTAATTCCTTCACTTTTATCCAAAATGAAGTCATAAGCACGGGCTGTGGCCATTTTTTGGACTGCATTGTAGACCTTGTCCTGGATGGGCTTGACCAATTTTTGCCTTTCCTTAAATAAATCCCCCTCATAACCAAAACGCTTTTTTTGCAAATCTCTAAGCTCTTTTTCTTTCGCAAAAAGCTCATCCTCGCGCTTTTTTCTCAAATCTTCAGAAAGCATAAATTGCTCCCCTTCGTAATTTTTGTACATTTTATCAAGCACCATTTGCTTCTCATCAATTTCTAGTTGCCATTGATCGCCCAATACTTTTAATTTTTTATCTGCCTCTTTGTATTCAGGTATTTTGTCTAAAATGTATTTGGTATTAATGACTGCATATTTACTTTGAGCATCGGCAACAACATAACCCACTAATGCTAAAATAAGAATCAATAAATGTTTTTTTAATTTCATATACTTATTTTTAAAATGATCAATGCTACTATTTATTCTGGTTCAAAGCCTAACATAAAGGTAAACCTTCCTGCGTCTTTTAAACTATTGGTGGCATTCAATCTATCCAAACCAATACCATAATCAAAGCCCAATAAACCAAACATGGGAAGGTAAAAACGCATACCTACACCCACTGAACGTCTAAGATTGAATGGATCAAACTCTTTCATGCTGTACCAACCATTGGCCGCTTCAAAAAAGCCCAAGGCGTAAATCGTACTACTTGCAGCCAAACTCAATGGATACCTGATTTCCACAGCATATTTATTAAAGATGGTAAATTTTTGTCTAGAAGATTGCTGATCAGGATTTACTTTAGGATTTGAACTCTCATATACTGGATAACCTCTTTGTGCAATGATATCGTAACCCAGTAAAGCAAACTGATTGCTTAAACCAGCATCACCCAATTGGAAACGTTCAAATGGGGAAACTTTTAAATCGTTATTGTAAGCACCCAAGAAACCATATTTAGCAGCAAAACGAAGTACAAATTGTTTGTTGTGGTCTTCCCCTGCAGGTTTACCCAATGGCACGAACCATTCTCCGTTGAATCTCCATTTGTGGTATTCTAATAATTCAAATGGATTGGAAGCACTGTTGACATTGGGCAATACTAAGGAGTAAGGTGGTGTCAATTGTGCACTCAATAAAAAAGTAGAACCTGATCTTGGAAATAAAGGTTGGTCAATTGAAGTTCTTTGCAAGGAAATTCTAAAGTTGACATTGTTTACTGCACCATTGCTAAAATTGGGAAGATTGTATGGATCAATGGCATAATTACTTAAAAAATAGCGGGTATAATTTAAGCCCATGCTTAAAGAAAAATAATCATCCGGCCAGCCCAATTGTCTTCCAAAAGAAACGGTACCCCCTGTAGTTGAAATATACCTAGAATCTGCAATGCTCAAATTGTACATACCTGTTAAGGGATCAATGGTTTGTCCGTACTTGGTATTGTATATACTAACTGTCAACGTATTTCTTTTGATGCCACCAAACCAAGGTTCTGTAAAAGTAAAATTACTTGATCTAAATGCCTTTCCATTGCTTTGCACCCTTAAACTTAATTTTTGTCCATCCCCCATGGGCAATGGATCCCAGGCAGATTTCTTAAATATATTTTTTGAAGAAAAATTATTAAAAGTAACACCAATCGTTCCAGTTAAACCAATATAACCTCCCCATCCTGCACTCAACTCCAATTGATCGCTCGATTTTTCTTCCACACCATAATTAATGTCTACCGTGCCATCTTCTGGATTAGGCACAGGATCAATTTTAATTTTTTCTTGATCAAAGAAATTCAACTGCGCAATTTCACGCTGAGAACGTATCAATAAACTACGACTAAATTTATCTCCAGGGATGGTTCTAATTTCACGACGAATCACGAAATCTTTTGTTTTTTCATTGCCCGCAATTCTTATTGTTTTGATCGTCGCCTGTGGGCCTTCTATCATTCTGATTTCAAAATCGATAGTGTCATTGTATACCGCCGTTTCAATCGGATCTACTCTAAAAAACAAATAGCCATCGTCTTGATACAAGCCACTGATATCGCCTCCCTCAGCAGTTTGAATTTTTCCTAATTTAGTGTATAAAACTTCCCGGTTGTAAATGTCTCCTCTTTTAATATTTAAAATAGTGAACAACAAGGAATCAGGATATTTGGTATTGCCTCTCCAACTAATACCGCCAAAGTAATACCTACGACCTTCTTTTACTTGCATGTCAATATTCAAATTTCCAGCAGCATTGTGGTAAACTGTGTCTTTTTCAATGACTGCATCTCTATACCCTAAGGAATTGTAATAATTTAATAAGTTTTCTTTACTTTCCTCGTATTTTTTTACATCAAACTTTGCAGAAGAAAAATTAATTCTTGCATAAGGATTTAATACTTTTTTAGTTTTAGTAAAAGTCAAAAATCCTTTTTCTTGTAAATATTGATCAAAAGTATAAGGAGATGTTTTTACAATGACTGGTTTGTCATTGATAGGAAATAAAGTTAATCTTGATTTTTCGTGCACTTCCTTCAAACTCTTTTTCAATTTACCTTCTTCCACTTTATTGCCACCAAAGTTGATATTGTTGATGCGCACTTTAGGCCCTTTGTCCACCACAAAATCTAATAATAAATTATTTTTTCTTGTAGCGTCTCTTCTTTCTTTGATGCTTACTTTAACGTCTTGAAATCCTTTTTCAGCATAATATTTTTTAATGCCTTCTACGGCAGTAATTTTCATATTCTCTGTAATTACCCTATTTGGTGTTAAACCCGTTTTCCCAGATAAATCATCGTGGTCAGATTTACGCACCCCAATAAATGAAAACTTGGACAATCGGGGTCTTTCAATCACATTGATTTCTACATCAATTTCTTTGTCTTTTAAATCAGTCAAATAAATACTTACATCACTGAAGTAATTTTGATCCATCAATTTGTGGATGGATTTAGCAAAATTATCTCCACCTGGCAAGACCACTTCATCGCCAATATTTAAAGTAGACAAAGAAAGGAGTAAGTTCTCATCAAAGAATTGATTTCCAACTACATTAATGTTGCGAATTTTGTATTTAGTAGGTATTTTTTGGGTAAAAATTCCAAGCAGCTTAACATTAATTTGAGTAATAGAATCTTTAGCAGGTACCTCCTGTCCATAAGAAGTCAAAGAAATTAAAAGTACTGATAGTAAACCTATTAAAAATTGGCGAAAATTCTGCATCTGCTGTGTGACTACATTTATAATTTTAAAAGAGCTGCAAATTACTCGTAATAATTCAAAGTCTTTGTTAAAACCTTAAAATAAATATATTATTTATTTTTTTAATTTGTATGAATTTGTTGACTGGTTTTGCCAAATCTACGCTCCCTGGATTGATAATCCAATAGAGCTTCCATCAAATCTTTTTTACGAAAATTAGGCCAACGGGTGTTCGTAAAATACAATTCTGCGTAAGCTAATTGGTACAATAAAAAATTGCTAATTCTATACTCCCCACTGGTACGTATCATTAATTCAGGATCAGGAAATGCACTGGTAGTAAGGTTTTGAGACAAAACCACTTCATTGATTGCTGCTATTGAAAGCTTACCTGCCTGCACTTGGAGGGCAATTTTCTTGGCTGCTTCGGCCAATTCCCAACGACTGCTGTAACTCAATGCAATTATTAGCACTAAACCTGTATTTTGGGCGGTTTCTTGCATCCCATCAGCCAAGGCTTTTTGAGCGTCGGGGGGCAATAAGCCCAGGTCCCCAATAAAGTGCAATTTGATGTTATTTTTGTGTAAATCAGGTACTTCCTTGGCAATGGTATCAACAAAAAGGCTCATTAACCCATTGACTTCTGTTTCGGGACGATCCCAGTTCTCCGTACTAAAAGCATATAAAGTAAGGTATTGGATGCCAATTTCGGTAGCAGCTTCTACCACTTTCCTTACACTTACCACGCCTTCATAATGTCCAAACAATCGGTCTTGACCCTGTTCTTGGGCCCATCTGCCATTGCCATCCATAATAATAGCTACATGTTTGGGTAATTTATCTAGATCCAAGTTTTCCATTGGGTGAAATTAAGAAAATAACTAGTTTATTTACGTTTAAATAAACTTAAAAAACCTTTTCTTGAAGATGTTTTGTCATCGGACTCATCCATGCCAAAAATAGTTTTTTTCTTTTCATTGTATTGTTTATCTGGGCCGTATGTTTTTTTGATATTATAGGATAGGCCAAATTTCAAACTAAAATATTGATCTCTTCCAGAGGCACTGGGCTGCAATCCATTCTTCATTTCATTGTCATCAAAATAATCAATTTGATCCGAATTGGTAAAACGGTAAGTCGCTTCTCCAAAAACATTTATTGGTCCTATCACATTGTATTTCAACCCTAGGTTGATAGGATACGTGATGGTCGAAATTGTTTTTGCATTAAGATCCAGTGTATTCGTCTTATTGTCAATCAATTTTCCACTAATTGACTTCCAAGCCCCCACCCCAAAACTTAAATAAGGAGCAAAACGATAATCATTGTAGCCATCAATGAATTTTAAAAAATACAATTCCATCATGATACTGGCATCATGAGACACTCTTTCAAAACTCAAACTCCTAGATATAGCAAACTCATTGGAAGATTGATTGTCGTTGGCTAGTAGTGTAATTTTTTCATAATTGAATCTAAAGCCTATATAATCGTTGACCAATTTTTTATAAAAAGCGCCATAGGTGGATTGAGGATTGTAAACCCCTGGAGCAATGTCTCCCCTATAACTGGCCACCCCTTGAAATACACCAATCTCCCCTCTATTCTCAACCAACTGTACATATTGCGCATGGGTCCTAGTAGTCAACAGGCAGATAAAAAATATATAGAGTACTAATCTGCGCATGCACTAATTTCTTTTGTCCAAACCCCAAGTTAATTTTGTTCTAAGTGTGGTCAAATAACTGTTCTCATTGAGTCTTATGAAATGAACCATGAAATTTTCTTTCTTGATGGCCAATTGAATATGGAGGGGAACTATTTCTTTACGCGCATCCATAGCGCAAATTAATTCTTCTGTTCTGCCCTCTACTTCAAAAGAAATAACAGAAGAATCTGGAACCACAATGGACCTCACATTTAAATTGTGTGGGGCCACAGGCGTGATCACAAAACTTGCTGAATCAGGAAAAAGAATGGGACCATTACAACTCATATTGTAACCAGTGGAACCAGTGGGCGTTGCTACAATAATTCCATCGGCCCAATAAGAATTTAAAAATTCACCATTTAAATAAGTGTGAATTTTAATCATGGGAGAAGTGTCTCTTTTATGAATTGCAAATTCATTCAATGCATAAGGAGCCGTATCAAAAATACTTGCGTTGGCATCTAAATGAAGCAAGGATCTTTTCTCAATAATATAAGAACCATTCACCAAGGCTTCCACCATCATACTTAATTCATCTTTAGAAATGGTAGCTAAAAATCCAAGCCTACCATAATTGATACCTAAGATTGGAATATTGGTAGCGCCTACAATGGTCACTGCATCTAATACAGTACCATCACCACCCACACTAATTAAACAATCCACTTGATTATTTAAATCGGCAATAGAGGTAAAAGGAATTAAAGCATTTTTTCCTTCTGCTTCTTTTAAATTAAATTTAGTGAGTAGATCGGCATAGATAAATATCGTAGTGTCATAACGATTCAATTCCAACAACAAAGCATTTAAAGATTGTTGTTGGTCTATGTCTACCCCTCTACTGTATATCGCAACTTTCATGTAAAAAATTAATAATTGATTCCTGCATGCAAATATAACCCTTTGTCTCCAAGCTGATTCACGCTGTAATCAATTTTTAACACAAAATCATAGATACTTATGATGTCTAGCCCTACTCCTGCCGTTCTTAAAAGGGTATTAGAAAGCTTAGTGTAATTGATGGGCCTGTCTGAATACACATACCCAAGATTGGTAAAAGCTTTGAACCAAAACCTATATTTAACTTCTGGCAATATTTTTTTTGCGATTAAATTTTTAACAGTAAAGCTTCCTAGTGCATGGTGCCATTCTGCTCTAAATAAACTACCCGCACTACCATCTACTACATAATATTCCAACCCATTCATTTGCAAATTACCATAACCCATTAATCTGCCATCAATATAATTGTGATTAGGTAAAAATTTAATTTGCGTGTTGGATTCAAAAAAAACAAAACTAGCATGAGATAAAGGGCGCGCAATTATTTTTCTAAATTGAAATGAACTTAAATTACTCCTTTCTGAAAAACGATGGTAAGCAGAAAATTCGGTAGCTCCACCATTGGTTGGATAAGCGTTGTAATCAAATTTTATTTTAGCATATGAAAAAGAAAAATCAATATAATTAAAAGATTTATTAAGCGTTGGTAAAAATGCAGGTTGAATAAAAAATGCAGAATCGGAAATTTCATTTTGTCCAATCCCTATTTGAAAATTATGTCTTTCATATAAATTAGGACGATACAAAAAATTGATATTGGATCGATACCCTTTTTGTATGACTGCATCTGTTTTGTAAAATATTTGTTTGTCAAAGCTCGTAGAGGTATTGATTTCTTTTTGAGTAAAATATTGCATACCAAAACCAATACGATATTTTAATTTTTTATCAAAATAAGGAAACTGATACCTCAGAATGGCTTGTTGTGTATAACCAGCAATAAATCCAATAGCTAAATTGTCGTTCTTACCCGTAAAATTACTTTCTCTTAAAGTTATTCCGTAATTTACTCGGTCGAGGCTTGCGTGCTGTTGATTCCACCACTGACTAAAATTTCTATCTGCCCATTTAAAAGTAGGAATGGGGAAAAAATACCACCTTTCTTTTAAATTGATTTTTATACGGCAACTAAGGCTGTCTATATTGCTTGTATTAACTGCTGCATCAATAAACATGGAAGTGTTAATGAGCTGTTCTTCGGCAAGCTTATTGTAATAGGCCAATGAATCTTTGGCAATAAGGTCTCCAACATGAAATGGCAATTCTCTTAAAATAATATAGTCCTTTGTTTTTTTATTCCCTTCAATGTCTATGGCGGCAATCTTAATTTGCGCCTGCATACATTCTGTAAAAAAGCAAAAAAGAATAACTAAAAAGAACGCATGTTTATTTATACTAAACATCTAAATAATTCATTAAATGATGGTAGTGATCCTCAATATCATTGTTCAATGGAGATTTGCCAAAATAATGAAGGATTTGATAATCGTACCTTTGAAAGGTAGCGATGACTGCAGCTACTTCTTCTCTATTTATTTTGATTGTGATGACCATAGCGCCATTGGTTTCATCATAATAGGAATTCAATTGAACAATTTGAGCATTGTTGGTTTCTACCAAGCGGCTCATTTCTGCCAAAGAATATTGAAGTGGTAAAATGGACAATACGATGATAGCACCAGGTTGATCCAATCCTAAAAATTGTGCCAATTGATCATTCAAGTTTTTTTGAGGAATCACCCCAACACATTCCTGTTGCTCATTGAGCACAGGTAATAAAGTCAATTGATGTTTTGAAAATAAATTCAAAGCAGTTAAAAAATGAGCTGTTCCATTGATGCAAAAACGAATTAGTGGCTCTTCTAAATGGGAGATGGTCTGCTTAGGATCGAGGTCTAAAATAGCTTCTTTATTAACCAAACCAATGTAATAGTCATCTTTAACTACTGGCAAATGTTGTACTTCAAAGTCTTCCATACACTTTAAAACAAATGCTGCTGTATCTTCTAAACGAAGCATAGGATAACCTTGTATGGTAATGTCTTTGGCTAGCATTGAAAATTATTTTGGTAATGCACTCAAGAATTTTTCAAGTATTAAATTGAATGCTTCAGGCACTTCCATCATAGGTGCATGGCCGCAATGATCAATAAAATGTAATTCGCTATTTGATATCAATTTCTTGAACTCTTCAGCAACAAAGGGTGGTGTAACAATATCATTTTTACCCCAAATCAATAAAGTGGGTTGTTTGATTTCCTTTAACTCTTCACCTAAATTATTCCTAATGGCACTTTTGGCGAGTGCAATGATTTTAATGACTTTTAATCTATTACGTGTAATTTCAAAAACTTCATCAACAAGGGCAGGTGTGGCCATGGCAGGATCATAGAATGTTTGCGCTGTTTTGTTTTTTATGTATTCATAGTCGCCTCTTTTTGGATAAGAGTCGCCCATGGCATTTTCAAATAAACCACTACTTCCTGTTAATGTTAATGATTTTACTTTTTCAGGATTTTTCAATACATAGACCAGGGCTACATGTCCTCCTAGCGAATTACCCAACAAATGAATTTGATCATACCCTTTATGTTCTATAAATTGGGTAACATGTTTGGCCAAACCAGAAACACTGGTATGTAAAAGATCCAAATCAAATAAGGGCAATATTGGCACCACCACTTTATAGGTAGCTCTAAACCTTTCAATTAAATCAGAAAAATTACTCAAGGCCCCAAATAGTCCATGAAAAAGCATCAAGGTCTCTCCTTCGCCCACTTCTAAATATTCAAATTTGTCCTCTTTTATTATTTCGTATTCCATATTCTTTAGCGCTTTGCAACATTCGTTTACAAAAAATACAGGTATGGCAAGCCTACCTATTTGGATAAAGATACTTAATTCATGGTAAAAAGCGGCTAAGGAAGAGGGTGATCGCTTATTTCATTAAAAGTTTAACAATTTAGTAATTTATTCTAAATCAATTAGTTCTAATCAAAAATTACAAATTAAAGGGATTGGAAAATGTACTTAAAGTGGTTTTAATGGAGGGTAACCAGATGGCCATTTTATCCATACAATAGGGCCACCATTTTTGAAGCCATGGATAGGCATAAGTAGCTTTCATTTTAGATGCTTCAATGACGCCTAAAATTTGTAAAAAATAAACCACAGCACTCAACATGGTGAAATAAATAAAACCATACAGTGCAATACCTAATAATTTATTTAACCAGCCTAATAGCAACCACTCTGCAGTTTGTTGTAAAAAACTAGCTATCCATTTTAAAACAATCAAAACTAAAATAAGCACAATCAAAAAAGAAATAAAAGGCAACCAATGAGAAGCAATTTTAGTATGTTCTTTTAATTGACCAGCGACCCAACCTGCGAACTGAAAAGCTAAAACCAAGCCAATAAATAAAGAGAAAAAAGAAATCAATGCTCTAATAAAACCATTCTTGAAGCCTTTTAAAACCGCAATAATTAAAATTGTGCCTGTAAAAATATCTAACCACATAAATTATTGGCTTAATAATTCTTTCGCAATGGCGGATATTAATTTTCCATCTGCTTGCCCAGCTAATTGTTTGGTGGCCATACCCATTACTTTGCCTAAATCTTGTGCACCTGCTGCACCCACTTGTGTAATAATGGCTTGGACAGCTGCTTTCACAGCTTCTTCACTCATTTGTGCTGGCAAAAATTTTTCAATCACAGCAATTTCTTCTTTTTCTTTCAACGCAAGGTCTGCTCTATTTTGTTGTTCGAAAATAGTTAAAGAATCTTTACGCGACTTGACTAGTTTTTGTAATAATTTTATTTCGGTATCTGCAGAAATTTCTCCGTTGGCACCAGGTTCAGTTTTGGCCTTAATGATTTCTGCTTTAATGGCTCTTAATCCACGTAACAAGGCTTCATCTTTATTTTTCATAGCGTCTTTTAATAAAGACATTACATCCGTTTCTAAACTCATAATCGATTATTTTGGATTTTGTGAAAGTTGACTTTCTCTAAATTTTTTATAAAATATTTTTGCAAATTCTTTAAACTCATTGGATAAATTTTCATCTTGGGTGGCTCTTAAATAAGCATCGCTCATACCCATTAAATTTTGGTAAAAGAAATCTGCCATTTCATCGACCATCATTTCTTTGGTCCATAAGTCGATACGGAGCGCCGTTTTGTCTGTGGGGTCCCAAAAGGTAAGCATCATGGCACGCGCTTCCTGCGCTTCCGTAGCAGTACTGTCCGAAGCAGACCACTTAATATTTTGTGGAATTTTTTGATCGTCAAGGCCTATTTGAACCTGAATAGTAGATTGATGCATGGTAAAAATTTGAAAAGCAAAAATACAATTTAATTAAATAAAAATGGCTAACTCTTCAAGTCGATAGGTATTTTTACAAAATGGTTTAAATTCCTATTTTCGGTGATTTCCAATAGCCATGCTTTACCCATTTTTGCTCTTTCTTGTCGATATATTTCGTCTTTGTAATACATTTTAAAATGATTCGAAAGCGCCATCTTTTCTGAAAATAAAAATACCTCCCCTGACTTTAACCAAGTAGGTGGTTGGGATTGAATTTGATTAAAAAGTAAAGGAATCTCATAATGAATGGCCCATTCAATGATGCTAGTTTTATCATAATCAATGGCATCAAATAATATAGCATAGGAAGCTGCCAACCATTCAATTTTTATTTCTGCTAAAGTTTTAAATTGTATATCCTCTTTGTACTTATACCCTTTTACAATTTGATAGGCTTGTTCTAATGCAGCAGTAGTGTCAACCATCACCATTAATGACATATTGGTTTGCTGCCATTTTTTAAAGATAGAGAACTCTTTGAGTGTATCCACCAAGTTATCTATAGGTAGGAAAATTAAAAAATAATTTTTGCTTTGTGTTAACGATTCTCTTGTTTCAGATAAATCCACCCATTCTAATTTAGGCAACAAAGAAACAGGTAGCCATGCTTCTTGTAATTTAGTTGAAAAAGTAGGATAAGAATTTCTTAAACTATCTATGGACCAATCGTTGATACAAAAAATGGCTGCCGCTTCTTTTAGGTATTGTTTGAATAATTTACGTTGCTTCCATTTGGCCCACCAGGACGAATAAGTAATTAATCCAGGATCCGTCAATGGAATAAAATAATGAGGAAATGGATGACTACCTTTTAATTCGGAACCAAAATGAATGACAATGGCGTTGGTCACTTCTCCAATCATTTTTTGGGCTAGCTGTTTTTTTAAAATGGTGACATTACTATAAGTGGTATATAAATCCTGATGCGTTGGTGGAATTTGATTGGCCACAATATAAAAGTGTAAATGTGTCGAAAGTGTGCCTACTTCAATGATATCCAATACTTTTTGATAGATGATCGCTGAAGGATAAGGGAAATTGGTTTCGGTCAAAATGAATAGGCGCATAAGCAAAATTACTGTATACTTAACAATTTATCCACCAATCATTTGCAAGAACAAGTTAATATTAAATGTGCCCTAACTTTGTGGTATGGCAAAACACTTGCATCAATTAGATTTATTTGGTTTGGAAACGGAACCTTCTGTGACCATTAAAGCACCCAAAGAAAAACTGACTGTATACAAAGCCCCTATAGCAGCGCCCCCCTCCACCCTCAACGAAGACAACCTGCCCACTGTTTCAAGAGCACCTATGTCCTTAAGCAAAAACAATACATTGCAAAAAAGAGGTAGAAAATCTTTTGCTTCCATGGATGCAGAAATAAATAGTATGCAAGTACCCGCTGCGGAAGAATTGATAAAAAAATTGTATTACCCTATTGGAGAAGTGGCTGTTTGGTTTAATGTCAACACTTCTCTTATCAGGTACTGGGAAAAAGAATTTAAACAATTGCAACCTAGAAAAACGAGAAAAGGAGATCGATTGTTCAGGGCGCAAGACATTGAATTTCTAAAACAGATTTATTATTTACTAAGAGAGAAAAAATATTCTATTGAAGGCGCTAAGAATTATTTAAAGAACAATAAAGAAAAAGCAGACAAGGACCTTTCTTTGTTAAATAGTTTAAAAGATATAAAAACTTTCTTGGTGTCTTTAAAAGCCTCATTATAAACCAAGCTACAAATAAAAGCTAGGCTTTTTCAGCAAAATTGATTTGATATTGATTGGCATAAGCCACTGCTGCTAAATTTAATTTTTCTCTAAGCATTTGAAAAGTCTCTAAACTAATTTCCATGGATACAAAACATTCTGCATGAATTACATGAAATTGTTTCCCTGATTCTGAAATAAATACATACTGATTTAATACACTTGTTTCTTTTGCAATTTCAGCTCTTAAATGATTCGCAAAATTGCTCAGTTGCGCTGCGGAAGTAGTTACACTTAATTGTACATCCATTTCAATTTTTCTCTCAGTTCTCAAACTAATGTTGTCAACAATGGTGTCTACCATTTGCTTGTTAGGAACAGAAATATAAGTTTTATCCTGGGTACGAATACGGGTACTGCGTAATCCAATTTTCTCTATATTGCCTGTAAAATTATTTACTTTTACTAAATCTCCTACGGTAAATGGCTTGTCAAAAAATATGATAAAGGAGGCAATGATATTTTCCAAACTTTCGCGCATAGATAATGCCACAGCGGCTCCAACAATACTTAAGCTGGTTACTAAATTGCCAATATTTTCATTGAAAACATAATGAAGTATCAATAAAAAACCAATAATGTACAATATGACTTTAAAAAAATCTCTAAAAAATAGAATCAATTGATCATCTGTTTGGTCCTTGGTTAATTTTGCTTTTTCTTCTAAAACAATGGAGATAAATTCAAGCGTACGCAAGCAAACTCGAATAAATAAAATAATAAAGAAAAACTTTACCCCCGACTCTATCACTTGCTGAAGAGTTAGTTTAAACAAATGTATGTTCCAGCTTTCAGGAAAATGAAGTTCATACAAGGCAAAGATAGCTACCATATAAATCATAAACTGTTCAATAGGAACAATCAAACGATGTACATGTGTTTTTCTTAAATCAGAATGATTTTTCTTATCTACCCAAGTATAAATTAATCCAGCAAGAAAACGCGAAATAAATCTTTTTACAAGAAAAGCGACCAATAAAATAGCAGCGATGATAATGTAAGTTTGAACTGAATTGTTTAAAAATTGTTGTGCTAAATTCATAAAAATTAATTTTAAATTGGAAAAAGAATTATCCTTTCCATTCGATCAACTTCATCTGTTCGCCATCGTAAACTGCATAAGTATTTAATCTTAACCAATCACCTAAATTAATATAGCGCGCACCACCAGTGATAGGCAAATCAATGGCATAATGTCTATGGCCAAAAATAAAATAATCCACATTTATTTCTTTGGCTTTTTCTTTGGCATAAAGAATCAACCATTCTTTGTCTTCCCCTAAAAATACTTCATCGGCACTTCCGGTTTTTGCTCTACTTTTTCCACTAAAATAATTAGCCAAGCGAATACCCGCATCTGGATGCAACCATCGAAATAAAAATTGGCAAATAGGATTGGTAAAGATCTTTTTCAAAAACTTATAACCATGATCCCCAGGTCCTAAACCATCTCCATGGCCAATAAAAAATTTTTGGGTACCCAAGGTAAAAATAGTAGTTTCAAAATAAACCCTTGCATTTAACTCTTTAGTTAAATAATCATTCATCCATAAATCATGGTTTCCTGTAAAAATATGAACTGCAATACCAGCATCTGAAATTTGGGCCAAACAACCTAAAATACGCACAAAACCTTTGGGGACCACGGTTTTGTATTCAAACCAGAAGTCAAAAATGTCCCCTACAATAAAAATAGCTGCTGCGTCTTGTTTAGCGGTGTTTAAAAACCGAACCAATCGATCTTCACGCTCCCTACTTGCCATTTCATTCGGCGCACCCAAATGAAAATCAGATAAAAAATATACTTTTTTCCCCGCTGCTAATTCCATGAAGCCCTTGGTTATAAATGATTAAATTATCTACTAAAAGTACTAATCTAAAAGCTTATCAACTAAAAAACAATACACTTCTTTAGGGCCATGTACGCCTACGACTAAGGTTTTCTCAATATCAGCAGTACGGCTAGGCCCAGTAGCAAAACTGATCATAGAAGGAAGTGTATCCAATTCTTTTTTAAAGTGAGTTAGGCTATCTGAAATATCAAAAACTAATTGATGCGTATAGGCAATACAAATATGAATGGGTGCATACACACTGGTAGTTCTTCCACTTAATTGTTGGCTGCTTAAAACAATAGTACCAGTTCTTGCAATCAAGTGTTCACATAAAGTAATGGATGCGTCACAAGTGGCTAAGTCATCACTGGTCACTGGATCAAAACTATATTCTCTCATGTCTTCCAACCAACCAGATTCAATAGAATAAATTTTTTTCCATTGCTGTGCATGAATCAATTGGGCTAGTTTATTTACTAGTTCAGCCTCATCAACACAATAGACAAATTTTCCTAATAGAGAGGTAAATTTTTCAGCAAAATCAATAGCCAATTCATTGGTCGTAGGCAAAAAAATAGGAGTCTCTGAAATTTGTTCAGGAAAAGGCATGGCTACAGGTGTTTTTAAAGCCTGCGTGATTTTATTTAATATTTTGGCTCTTGCCATTTTTGATTCCATAGAGTAGATTCAATACTTAATCAACGGGGCTTGTTGAAGTTGATGCTGGAACAACAGTTGAATCATTTTCTACAGCAGTAGTAATGGTTGTCTCTGAAGTAGGATCAGCTGGTGTTTCTTCTACAACAAGAGTGACTACCTTTTCTTCCTCATAAGGGCGTCTTCCAATTAAAGTTTCTACATCGCTTTTGTGCAATACTTCTTTATCCAATAATTCTTTCGCTAATTTTTCTACTTCTGCTTTTCTCAAAGTTAGCAAGTCAATGGTGCGGTGATAAGCTGCATCTATCATCTTGCGTACCTCTTCATCAATAATTTTTCCAGTCTCTTCGCTAAAAGGTTTTTGGAAAGTATTTTCTTGACTAGGATCATAAAAACTTACATTACCAATTTTATCGTTCATTCCATAAGTAGTCACCATGGAATAAGCCATCTTGGTAATTTGTTGTAAATCGTTAGATGCACCCGTAGATATTTTTCCAAAGAATATTTGTTCCGCAGCGCGACCTCCTAAGGTCATGCACATTTGATCGGTCAATTGTTCGATGGTATATAAGTATTGTTCTTTAGGTGTGTATTGCGCATAACCGAGTGCAGCTGTACCTCTTGGAACAATGGTTACTTTTAATAAAGGATAAGCATGTTCTAAGAACCAGCCACAAATAGCATGACCAGCTTCGTGGTAAGCAATCACTTCTTTTTCTTCTTTAGAAATAATTTTATTTTTCTTCTCTAAGCCACCAATGACTCTATCAATCGCATCTTGGAAATCTTTCATCTCTACACCGGTCTTTCCTTTACGTGCGGCAATCAATGCAGCTTCGTTACACACATTGGCAATATCAGCACCAGCAAAACCCGGAGTTTGTTCGGCTAATTTATGAACGTCTAAATTTTCTGACACTTTGATAGGACCTAAATGCACTTTGAATATTTCTTCACGTCCTTTTACATCTGGACGATCAATGGATATTTGACGATCAAAACGACCTGGTCTTAATAAGGCAGAGTCTAATACATCGGGACGGTTGGTAGCAGCTAATATAATAATACCAGTATCTCCACCGAATCCATCCATCTCTACTAATAATTGGTTCAATGTATTTTCACGCTCGTCATTGCTCATCATGGCATTTTTTCCACGTGCACGTCCAATGGCATCAATCTCATCTATAAAAATAATACAAGGCGCTTTTTCACGCGCTTGCTTAAATAAATCACGCACTCTACTAGCACCCACACCCACAAACATCTCCACAAAATCAGAACCACTTAAACTAAAGAAAGGCACTTGCGCTTCTCCCGCCATGGCTTTCGCTAATAAAGTTTTACCTGTACCTGGAGGGCCGATCAATAAAGCGCCTTTAGGAATCTTACCTCCAAGGGCTGTATATTTTTTGGGTTGTTTTAAGAAGTCCACAATTTCCATCACTTCTTCCTTGGCTTCTTCTAATCCAGCCACATCAGCAAAAGTTATATTTACCTTGGTGCCCCCTTTTTCAAATAAAGTAGCTTTTGATTTACCTACATTAAATATACCTCCAGGGCCTCCACCACTTCCTCCTGCACCACCGCCCATTTTACGCATCAATACCACCCAAACTACCACAATCAATACCAAAGAAAAAACGGTATTGGCAATCGGGCCAAACCATTCTCCCTCTTTAATTGTATTCTGAGGAATTTCAGTCATATTATTTTGTTCGTAAAATTTTTGTAATCGGCTGTTGAAACTATTCCAATCGGTCACACTAAACTCAAATAAAGGAACACCCTTTACTTTTGCCTTGGTCATTTTTGTTTTAAACTTCTGAACATAAAAATCTTTTTCAATGCTATCCGGTTTAATATAGACACGAACGGTTTGTTTGTTGTCTACAAAATCTAAACGTTCTACATCTCCATGCAATAACATCACTTGTTTGAATTCCTGTTCTGTCGTAGTGGTAATATCTGGTGCCATTTGAAAGAAACGGGCAGACAATAAGGAAAGGGCAATTAAGCCATATACCCAATAAATATTGAATTTTGGCAATTTAGGGCCTTGCCCTAAGGGGGATCCTTGTTTATTTGAATTATTATCGGGTTTCATTGATATAAATTGTAGCTGTGTTGTTAAGGATAACAACAAATTTTAAAATTAGTTTTTCGGTTCGTGTATTTTCATATCTGCATCGCTCCACATTTCTTCCAATTGGTAAAATCTTCTTGATTCAGGATGCATCACATGTACTACTACGTTGATGTAGTCAATCAACAACCATTGGGCAGCTTGCTTGCCTTCGCTTTTATAAGGCATTTCAGCACATTTGGTTTTTACTTCATATTCAATAAAATCGGCAATGGCTTTTAATTGAGTTGTATTGCTAGCTTCGCAGATGATAAAAAAATCAGAAGTAGCTTCATGAATTTTTTTAAGATCGAGGCTAACGATATTCTCTCCTTTTTTATCTTGTATGGCCTGGATAATGGTTTTGAAAATTTTAGAACTTCGTGTAATTTGAAGAACCGAGGACTTAGGTCGATTTTTAAGTGCGTTCAACGCGGAAATAGGTTCCAATCTTGATTATATTTTTTGGTTTAATGCTTATTATTTAAAACATTTTATTTGACTAAAATGATTCTAAACTAACTTTACAAAAATAGCAATTCTTTGTTACCTGCCACACCAATTATCATTTTAGGGGAGCCGCTCATCGAACTTGCTTCAATAGATAGTACCAATATCTATGCCATGGACCAAGTCCACCAGGGTTTGGCCTTATCTGGCAGTTGCTATAGCGCTGATTTTCAAACAGCTGGGAAGGGTCAGCATGGCCGAAACTGGGAAAGTGAAAAAGGGGAAAATCTACTTTTAAGCTATGTTTTGGAGCTAAAGCAGTTAAAATCAGATAAAATTTGGACGCCGGCCGATCAGATGGGGTTTTCCGCTGCAGTTGCGTTGGGGGCAAGGGCCTTTTTTACTTCATTTGCAGGAGAAGAAACTAAGATTAAAAAGCCCAATGATATCTATTGGGGTGACAGAAAGGCAGGGGGAATACTGATAGAAAATCTTGTGAGGGGGAAGGACTGGACCTGGACCGTCATTGGAATAGGCATGAATATAAACCAAGGTTCTTTTTCTTTGGCAGCAGTGAATAGGGTTTCCGCAAATCCTATTTCTTTGCAAGAGATAACCAATAAAAATTGGGATCTAAAAAAAATGCAAAAGTATTTAAGTGAGGCAATGACAAAGTCCATTCAAAATTGGCTATTAGAAGGAGCAGAAAAAACTATTCAAGCTTTTGATGAGCTGTGTATAGAAATAAAATAATAAACTAACCATGAGTATAAAATTAACAGAACATTCCAAAGGCGGTGGTTGTGGTTGTAAAATTTCACCCGCTATACTTTCAGAAATATTAGCGGCACATAATGTAGGTGCGAAGACCAATGTAAAAAATTTATTAGTAGGCAATGATAGTAGAGATGATGCAGCGGTATATCAACTAGATGAAAAAACAGCCATGATTAGTACCACCGATTTTTTTATGCCTATTGTGGACGATGCATTTTCTTTTGGACAAATTGCTGCAGCGAATGCCATTAGCGATGTCTATGCCATGGGAGGCAAACCTATTTTTGCATTGGCTGTGCTAGGCTGGCCCTTGGCTACACTGCCTGCTAGTGAAGCTGCTAAAGTAATGGAAGGTGCTCGTAAAACCTGTATGGAAGCGGGTATTGTTATTGCAGGCGGCCATAGCATAGATAGTCAAGATCCTATTTTTGGATTAGTGGTCAATGGACTCGTGGATATAGAAAATTTAAAAAGAAATGATACCGCCGAGGAAGGAGACGTATTAATCTTAACCAAACCATTGGGTGTAGGCATTATGGCCACTGCACAAAAAAGAGCAGTACTTACTGATGAAGATTTAAGTTTTTTAGTCAAGCAACTCACTACCATTAATAAAGCAGGTGAGGCTTTAGGAAAAATAAAAGGGGTACATGCCATGACCGATGTAACAGGATTTGGATTACTAGGTCATTTAACAGAAATGATGGAAGGCAGTAATTTAACAGCTGAAATTATTTACCAAAAAATACCCATTATTCCAGCAGTTAGAAAATATATTGCACAAAAAACAATCCCAGGTGCTACGGCACGTAATTGGAGCTCCATTAGTGCTGGCGTGGTTTTGGGCGCTTCTGTAGATGAAGCAGAAGCTAAATTATTATTACCCGATCCTCAAACCAACGGTGGTTTACTCATTGCTGTGGCGCCTTCTGCTTTAAAAGAAGTGCAAACTATTTTACAAGATTTGGGTATTGAATATTTCAAGACAATTGGTGAATGCACTGCTGCAAAAGAAAAAAGAATTTATATCAATTAGATGATAAAGTAAAGTTATACTAAAGACTATAAAATAAATCTGGTAAAATAAATAAAAGGAAATTATTCAAAAATAAGGTGCCCTTTGTTTTTGATTTGATCTGGGGTGAGTTCTACAACTAATTGAACACCCTTGATACCGCGGACGGTTTGTAAAATATCATTTACTTTTTCGTCTTCAATCCACTCTCCTCTAATCCACCAAATAAAATCCATGTGTTTTAATTCGGGCAATAAATATTCCCCATCGAATTGATTGTGGTAAACAAAGTGTTGGATAGAAGTATTGGGTTCATTGCCTTCGTACATGGAAAAATAATAAGTTCTATTTTTTCTTTTTAAAGCAATTTCATGATTGGGATTAAATCTAAATTCAAAACCCATATATTGATTCAGTAAAATACAGAACTGATAATTTTTAATAGGGGCAGTAATGCCTAAAATACGAGAGCCTTCAAAATCGCTTTCGTTGATGGCATCTTGATCTAAAATTAATTTACTACTCATCAGAAAAAATTATTACTACTCAAAGTTAAATAAAGCAGCTAGGAAATGGATGCCTTATTTAAAAAACCTTACCTATGATGAAAGTCAGTCTGCTGATTGGGTTCAATTTCTGAATTCGTAAGTACGAGCCAATCATAAACCATAGCTTTGCGAGCACATGAACCCCGGTTTACATATCGCACTGGTGGGCAATCCCAATAGCGGAAAAAGCTCTCTTTTTAATGCCCTCACCGGCATGCACCAAAAAGTAGGCAATTTCCCTGGGGTTACCGTAGACAAAAAAACTGGGCAATTGGAATTAGCAGGACAATCCACTACTTTAATTGATTTACCTGGTACTTATAGTTTTTACCCCAAGCGTGAAGATGAATGGGTGGCCTATAAAGTATTAATGGGTGTAGATGCTGAGGTAAAAACGGATTTAATATTGTTGATTGCAGATGCGAGTAATTTAAAAAGAAACTTACTTTTTTGTAGTCAAATTATTGATTTAAAAATTCCAGTGGTATTGGCATTGACCATGAATGACTTAGCGGCTAAAAAAGGAATTAAAATTGACTTAGCTGGACTGCAAGATGATTTAGGCATACCTGTGGTGGCCATTGATGCTAGAAAAAATAAAGGCTTAACAGAATTGAAAACAGCTTTAGCCAAAATCATTCAAACCACACGTTCTAAAAATCAAGCCAGTTTTATTGACAATAAAAAATTAGCACCCGCTGCTATTGAAGCTTTTAAAAAATTATACCCCACCCATAGTGATTACGCAGCTTTACACTATTTAATGCATCATGAAGCATTTCCATTAGATAAAGAAATGCAGCAGGAAATTGATCAAATAGAAATTGACAATGATTTTAATCCTACCAAAACACAGGCCCAGGAAATTTTGCAGCGCTATAGTCATATTCAAGAAATAATGAAAAGCAGAGTGGTTGCACCGGACCCAACAGCCAAGAAAAAAAGATCTGAAAAATTAGACAATATATTTTTACATAGAGTGGGTGGTTATGCTATTTTATTTACTGTTTTATTTGTTTTGTTTCAATCTGTATTTTGGATGGCCAAATTTCCAATGGATGGCATAGAATGGATATTTACCAATTTGACAACTTATTTAAACACAGTATTACCTGATGTTTGGTGGGAAGATTTGCTGGTAAATGGATTGGTGGCCGGCATTGGAGGCATTGTCGTATTTGTTCCGCAGATTATGATTTTATTTGGACTCATTACTTTATTAGAAGATACAGGTTATATGGCGCGCATAAGTTTTTTGAGTGACAAACTGATGCGTAAAGTAGGTTTGAATGGCAAAAGCGTCATGCCCATGATTAGTGGCTTTGCATGTGCTGTACCTGCTATTATGAGTGCCAGAAATATTGAAAATAAAAAAGAACGTTTACTAACTATAATGGTAACACCATTTATGAGTTGCAGTGCAAGACTGCCGGTATATACTATATTAATATCATTAGTGATTGACGATAGAATGTACTTTGGCTTTTTAAGTTTACAAGGACTTGTAATGATGGGATTATACTTGATGGGTATAGTAATGGCCCTATTAGCCAGTATGGTTTTAAAATGGTTTATTAATATAAAAGAGAAAAGTTATTTTATTTTAGAGCTACCTGTTTACCGTGCACCTCGTTGGAAAAATATTGGCACCACCATGATTCAAAAAGCAGGCATTTTTGTGAGAGATGCAGGAAAAGTTATTATAGTCATTAGTTTGCTGTTGTGGTTTTTAAGTAGCTATGGCCCAACTGCGCCCATGCAAAAAGTAAATGCAGCATATGCAGCACAAAAATTAGTATCAAAAAACAATGCTGCTGCTGAAAAACAAATAGAGAAAGAATACCGCACACAAAAACTAGAAAATTCTTATGCAGGTATTTTAGGAAAAAAATTAGAGCCAGCGATAGCGCCCATGGGCTTTGATTGGAAAATTGGTATTGCCCTTGTTACTTCATTTGCAGCAAGAGAGGTTTTTGTGGGCACCATGGCCACATTGTATAGTGTGGAAGAATCGGACAATAGTTCTCTTAGAGAAAAATTAAAAGCGGCGGTAAGGCCCGATGGCACACCAGTATATAGTTTAGCAGCAGCCTTATCACTTATGGTATTTTATGTATTAGCCATGCAGTGTATGAGTACCCTGGCTGTAGTGAAAAGAGAAACACAAAGTTGGAAATGGCCCACCATTCAATTTTTTATAATGACAGGACTTGCTTATCTAATGAGCTGGATGGTTTATGTAGTAATGAAATAATTATTTCATCAATGCTGAAGTATTGGCTGTCTCTAGCTTAAGCGTTTGTATATCTTCTTTAATACGATCCATTTCTAATAATAAAGTACCGTTATACACTCCACGAATACGGCGCTTTGAATCCACTAGGATAAAATTTTCAGTGTGTAAAAATTCATTGCCTGTTTGGTAATAACCAACTGAATCTCCGGCAAAATATTGTTTTTTAGCCAAGGTATAAATTTCATTTTTATCGCCAGTAAGTAAATGCCATTTTTTCGAATCTACATTATTCAGTAGAGCATATTTTTTTAAAACACCTATAGAATCTAATTCAGGTGTGACAGAATGCGAAAGCAAAACAATCGTCGAATCGTTTTTAAAGGCCTCTTGCAATAAAAACATATTGGATGTCATTTTAGGACATATACCTCTACACTTGGTATAAAAAAAGTTAGCAATGTAAATTTTCCCTTTTACATTCGCTTCAGTGAAAGCTAAACCTTCTTGATCTTTGAAAGAAAAAGCAGGAATACTATGAATTTGTTTATATCCACTGTCCTGTTGACTAATCCACTCCGGGGTCCAATCGGGATGATTAAAAAAAGGAAGCGGCACCAGACTATCTGTCTTCACAGTTGAAATAAAAGTGGGGGCATTGTTACATGCCATCAACATAAATAAGCTGCATAAAAAATAAGCACTCAATTTTAACATCTTAGTTTATTTAAATTTATTATCGAGTGAATCTTGTGGCGTCATGCATAATTTTAAACCAATGAGCCCATATCTTCTGCCTTGCTTCACCACATAATTGGCACGTATCACTCCATTTTCCCACCACATTTTTTGGCTTCCATTTTCATAGCCCATAGTATAGTGAAAAGCTTTATAGGCTTGGCCATTGGCATACCACTCATTGGCGATACCATCATGTTCCCCCTTTGTAAAATAATATTCAAATTTAGGCTTGCCGTCTTCCCAAAAACCAAGATGCTTTCCCATTTTTTTACCTGCCTGAAAAAATCTAGACTCTGCCATCTTTTTATTAGGATACCATTTTTTAAATTCGCCCTGCTCTAGCCCATTAAAATAATTTACTTTCATTAAAGTATCTCCATTTGCATACAAATTAAAAATAGTTCCGCTGAATTTTTTATCCTTGAAAAAAACGGTGTCTTGATGCATTTGTAAAAAAGGATCCTTGTTATTGACGACTACGTTAGGACTTGCATTATTTATTGCTAGCTGATCATTTATAACTATACTATCATTTATAGCTGCGCTATCAATTCTAATTGCTTTTTTTGATTGTATAGTTTGATCAAAACTATTACATGCTTGAAAAAAAAGACAAGCCATCAAATAATGACTATAAAATATATATTTCATTTATTGTGAAATAGTACCTGGTGTTCCATAATAACCCGATCCATTGATATAAGGATCGTTAGAAGTTATATGGTAATGATAAATACCATTTGGATAATCAGCAGTAGCTGTAGTATGTCCATGGTAGGCATCTAATTTAGAATTATCAATTGTTATACCATTTTCTTCAGGACCATAAACAGGAAATCCATCTAATAAAAAGCCTAACAAAGAAGTCTTGGTTACTTTTACTGTTGTTAAATAAAGTGGCTCCACATGATAGTGGTATTGTCCAGTGGGAGCTGGATGTCCCCAATACCTGTCAAAAGAAGTCATTTCACCAGCTAAGGGTTGATTAGGCCCAGCATATTGATTAAAAAAAGGAACGCCATTTAAGGAAACACCTATAGCGCCTAATGGAGTAGCGGCATGTGAGCTGGCTACCTTGGGGTTTATTGGAATTTTAAATACATATACTTTTTCTGAAATAGAATTTGGATTTTTTGCAAAGTTGAGTCCTCCAAAAGTGGTTCCAGAAAAATTATCATACAAAGCATTGGTAGTAGCATAGTAGGAACTCTTGTGATCGGGCAATCCATTGGATTTGATGGTAACAAATGTACCATCAGAGCTAATGCTACTTGCCCCGTATACTTTTTTATAAATATCTGGAACAACAGTGCTTGAAGTTGTTGGATTAGTAGTAGATGGACTGCTAGTAGTGTCACTCATAGTAGTACTTGCACTTTTATTACAAGCCATTACTATAATAGAGCAACTTAGGATGTACAAAAACTTTAATTGCATACTATAAATTTAAACTATAGGATTGCAAATTAGGAAAAGAGTTTAATGATTACCAGCCGCTAATAGCTAAAATTTCTTTGGTATGGTCCTTTGTATCGGGCTTTTCAATAATATGTTTAACCATTCCTGCTTCGTCAATCAAAAATGTTGTACGGGTAGTACCCATATAAGTACGACCCATGAATTTCTTCTGGCCCCATAAATTGTATTTGTCTACTATTTTCTTGTCCTCATCTGCAATTAAAGAAAAAGGCAAATCATATTTAGCAATAAACTTCTCATGCGACTTAACAGAGTCTACGCTGATACCTAAAATTTGCAAGCCTTTCTTTTGCAAGGCTTTATAATTATCACGCAAGTTGCATGCCTGAGCAGTACATCCTGGAGTATCGTCTTTTGGATAAAAATAGAGAACTAGTTTCTTGCCCTTAAAATCGGCTATTGAAACTGTATTGCCATGCTGATCAACGCCTTTAAAGGCTGGTGCTTTAGATCCTTCTTTAATAACTGCCATATGCTTGAATTGGCGGTGAAGATAGCATTTAAAAAGGACAAAAATGTTTAGGCTTAAAATGGGGCAAATTCAGGCAAATTTTTGTAGGTTTGTGCAATTTATATTTTTGTACGCTATGCCAAAAGACAATACCTTAAAAACGATATTAATAGTAGGTTCTGGCCCCATTATTATTGGTCAAGCCTGCGAATTTGATTACTCTGGTTCACAAGCTGCTCGTTCTCTAAGAGAGGAAGGCATTAAGGTGATCCTTATTAATAGTAATCCAGCTACCATCATGACCGATCCTATGATGGCTGATAAAGTGTATCTATTGCCTTTGACCATTGAAAGCATTGAACAAATCTTACAAGAAAATCAAATCGATGCCGTGCTTCCTACGATGGGTGGACAAACTGCCTTGAACTTATGTAAGGAAGCTGATGAAATTGGTTTATGGAAACAATACAATTGTAGAATGATTGGTGTGGATGTGGCTGCCATTGATTTAGCGGAAGATAGAGAGCAGTTCAGACAATTGATGGTAAAAATTGGTATAGCTGTTGCACCGAGTAAAGTAGCGAATAGTTTTTTAGAAGGAAAAGAGTTTGCACAGGTAATAGGCTTTCCTTTAGTTATTCGTCCTTCCTTTACTTTAGGTGGCACCGGTGGAGGATTTGTACATGACGCTTCTGAATTAGATGCCGCATTAGAGAAAGGTTTGAAGGCCTCTCCTATTCACGAAGTATTAGTTGAGAAAGCAGTATTAGGTTGGAAAGAATATGAATTAGAATTATTAAGAGACCAGGCCGATAACGTAGTTATTATTTGTACTGTCGAAAACTTGGATCCCATGGGTGTACATACAGGAGATTCTATCACAGTTGCGCCTGCTATGACTTTGAGCGATACCTCTTTCCAAGACATGCGTAATAAAGCCATGCTCATGATGCGTAGTTTAGGAAATTTTGCAGGAGGATGTAATGTGCAGTTTGCACAAAATCCAGTAACAGAAGAATTAATTGCAGTGGAAATTAATCCAAGGGTATCACGCTCTTCTGCACTTGCTTCTAAAGCCACTGGTTATCCTATTGCAAAAATTGCAGCGAAACTAGCCATTGGTTATAGATTAGATGAATTAAAAAATCAAATCACTCAAACTACTTCGGCCTACTTTGAACCAGCATTAGATTATGTGATTGTAAAAATGCCCAGATGGAATTTTGATAAATTCAAAGGCGCCAACGATACTTTAGGATTACAAATGAAAAGTGTGGGTGAAGTAATGGCCATTGGAAGAAGCTTTACAGAAGCCATTCAAAAAGCTTGTCAAAGTTTAGAGAATGAAGCCATTGGTTTAGGTTATTATGGAAAGAGCTTAATGAAGAATGAAGAATTAATGGAATACATTAAAGTTCCAAAATGGGATCGCATATTTAGAATTAAAGATGCCTTAATGCAAGGTTCAACCGTGCGCTCTATTGCAGCCGCCACAGGCATTGACAACTGGTTTTTATACCAAATAAGAATTATTTGTACTATTGAAAAAGAATTAATGAAGCATTCTCTTGAAACGATTACCATAGAATTAATGAAAGAAGCGAAGCAACATGGTTTTAGCGATATGCAAATTTCCAAACTATTAACAGGCAATACCAACGATGATGCAGTCTATGAAAAAAGAAAGGCTTGGGGAATTACAAGAGTGTATAAAATGGTAGATACTTGTAGCGCTGAGTTTGAAGCAAAGACGCCGTATTTTTATTCCACTTTTGAAAATTAATTCAACACATCGAACTTTAAAAAATAAATGCACTAGACGAACTTTATAAATAAAGAAAACTAAATACTATGAACGTAAAAGATATCGTAGCCTTAAATGAAAAAGAAACCAGAGCTGGATTTGGCGAAGGCATTTACGAATTGGCGAAAGAAAATAGTGAAGTAGTAGTATTAACTGCCGACCTAGCAGGTTCCTTTAAATTAGGTCCCTTTATTAAAGAATTTCCTGATCGTTTTATTGAAGTAGGTATTGCAGAAGCCAATATGATTAGTATGGCAGCGGGTTTAACTATTGGAGGCAAAATTCCATACACGACTACCTTCGCGAATTTTAGTACAGGAAGAGTCTATGATCAAATTAGACAAAGTGTTGCTTACTCCGATAAGAATGTAAAAATTTGTGCCTCACATGCAGGATTAACTTTAGGAGAAGATGGAGCCACGCATCAAATTTTAGAAGATATAGGACTAATGAAAATGTTGCCCGGCATGACCGTGGTAGTACCTTGTGATTTTAACCAAACCAAGGCTGCCACTAAGGCTATTGCTAAATATCATGGTCCAGTATACTTACGTTTTGGAAGACCAAAATGGCCAAATTTCACCAAAGAAGATGGTTCTGATTTTGTGATTGGTAAGGCACAAAAATTAAGTGAGGGTAAAGACATTAGTTTATTTGCTTGCGGACATTTAGTATGGAAAGCCATTGAAGCGGGTAAAATTTTAGAAGCCACTGGTATTAGTGTTGAAGTAATTAATATACATACTATTAAGCCATTAGATGTTGAAGCTATTGTGGCAAGTATTTCAAAAACAGGTTGCGCAGTCACTTGCGAAGAACATAATATTATTGGTGGTATGGGCGATTGTATTGCACAAGTAGCCGCAACGCATTGCCCTATTCCAATTGAATATATAGGAACCAAAGATACTTTTGGAGAAAGCGGTACACCGAATCAATTATTAGCGAAGTACGGATTAGATACACCAAATATTGTAGAAGCCGCGAAGAAGGTATTAGCAAGGAAGAAGTAAATAAAAACAAATTCTTAGGTTTCAAAAATAAAAAGACGCTTCGAGTATTCGAAGCGTCTTTTTATTTAAAATCATTAGAGAGAAGATATGTAAGAATTAATTTTTTAAAAAATTCTTACATATCTCTAAGGCGCTAATCTAACTTTATTCCATTGATGGTTTTCAAAACTATAACGAATACGGTCATGCAAGCGTGAACTGCGTCCTTGCCAAAATTCAACCTGCGTAGGATGCACAATATAGCCACCCCAATTTGGAGGCAGGGGCACATTGCCCTCTTTATATTTTTCTGTTTGCTCAGTAAAGTTTTTTTCAAGAAATGCTCTATTCGGAATGACCTGACTTTGTGGTGAAGCCCAAGCCCCTACTTGACTTCCCAAAGGGCGTGAATGAAAATATTCTGCAGATTCTTCTGCGCTTATTTTTTTAATAGTACCCGTAATACGCACTTGACGCTCTAATTCTTTCCAGAAAAAATTCATGGCCACATTAGGGTTCTCTATAATTTCTTTGCCTTTATTACTATCATAGTTGGTAAAGAATATAAAGCCTTCTGGGGTATAGCCTTTTAAAAGTACTACGCGCGACGCAGGAGCGCGGTTAGCATCCACCGTAGAAAGTACAAAGGCATTTACTTCATCGATATTACTAGTAGTGGCGTCTTCCCACCAATGCGTGAACTGATCCATTGGATTTGCGGACGTAGCTGCTTCATCCAAGGAAGCCATTTGATAATCTCGGCGTATAGAAGCAATATCTTTTTGCATAAACGAATTTTAATTATTTAGTGGCGTATAAAATATTAATAACCGATAATAATAATAGCATCCCCACTAGTTGATGCAGTTGCGCAAGCCATTCAAAACCACCCCAAACTCCAGGCACTATATGCGCACTTGCTAATACTGTAAAAATACCTAAAAGAACTTGTATAAACACTAATATCGCAGGTGCTATTCTTACACGTACCCAAAATGGATTGCCTTGTAATTTTAATAAACGAAGTGTCCAAAACAACAGGAGCACTAATAATAGATAAGCCAGGCCTCTATGTATAAAATGAACCCAAATAGTATTATTAATAGCATTGATAAAAAAACTATCCTTGCCCCAAATACTTGCTGGCAGCCACTCTCCATTAATAGTAGGCCAGGTACTTGCTACATTCGCAGCTTTATGACCTGCCATTAAGGCTCCATATATTAATTGAAAAAATAAGATCAATAAAATAGCCCAAGCAAAATTTCGAATGGTACTTATTTTATCTCTCGCAATTTGATTGCCAGAATTTCGGCGAATAGGTTGCACTGTTAGCGATAAAGCAAACCAATAAGTATAGGTAAGTAAACCTAAAGCAAAAATAAAATGAAGGGCTAAGCGCGTGGGTTTTACATATACTGCGTCTCCTTCTAAACCACTGGCCACCATAATCCAACCAATGGCGCCTTGCATGGCCCCTAATAAAAATAGAATAAGTAAAGGCTTGATCATCTTTGGTTGAAAATATTTTTTCACTAAAAAATAAATAAAACCAAAAGCAAATACTAAACCAATACTGCGGGCCCATAAACGGTGAAACCATTCCCAAAAAAAGATAAACTTAAAATTACTAATCGTGAAATCGAAATTCAGTAATTGAAACTGAGGCGTTGTTTTATACTTTGCAAATAAAGTCTGCCAAGCGGCATCAGACATGGGTGGCAGGGTGCCAGTGACTACATCCCACTCAGTGATAGAAAGTCCACTACCGGTTAAACGCGTAATACCGCCTAAGGCAATTTGAATCACCGTCATGATCACCCCAACTAATAGCCAATTGGCTACTTTTTTTGATTTATGATCGTTCAAATCCATGCCTTTGTTTTAGGCTACAAAGGTACAAAGGAATCAAACATCGAAGCGGGTTTGGTTTTGCTTAATTATAGATTGATTTTGGTTTCTGCTCAATATGTTTCAATTTTACAGCAATACTTTAAAGCAAAACTGAACAATTATTAAAATATAAAATAGTAGACTTGATATACCCCAAGAAACCCATTACGTAAACCACAACCTATTTCGAAAACTACAAGATTATAAACTATACTATTACACTTGCCTAAACTACTCAATCAATATCAAGACTTATTATTAGAGGCCGGCTGCGATGAGGCCGGAAGGGGTTGTTATGCAGGACCTGTATTTGCAGCGGCTGTTATTTTACCCAAGCATTTTTACCACCCCATGCTGAACGATAGTAAACAGCTTACCGAAAAGCAAAGAGAAGAATTAGTGCCTATTATTAAAGAGGCCGCCATTAGTTGGGCCGTGGCGCATCAATCGGCAAAAGAGATTGACGCTTCTAATATTTTAAAGGCCGCTATTAAATGCATGCACTTATCATTAGATGCATTAAAACCTAAAGCAAAATTTATTGCAGTAGATGGCAATAGGTTTTATGCTTATAAAAAAATACCGTATCAAACTATCATTAAGGGCGATGGGCTATATGCCAATATAGCCGCTGCCAGTATCCTAGCTAAAACGGCGCGTGATAGTTGGATGCAGAAATTACATAAGAAGTTTCCGCAGTATGGTTGGGATAAAAATAAAGGATACGGCACGGCCGCGCACCGCGCGGCTATCGCCCAATATGGTTTATGTTTTGAGCATCGAAAAAGTTTCAAGATATTACCGCAACAACTAAGTTTATTGTAAATAATAAGTTTATTTAAGTATTGGTCTTATTTTTTAAAATGATATTTCAAATCAGTTCGTAGTATCATTGTTAGTAAACAAACTATCATTAATAGTCCCAAACACCCAAGCCCTGACGTAGCATTACATATTCATCGTTAGTACAATCAATCACAGTAGAAGGAACGATACCACCAATACCTCCATCCACAACCATATCAATTTGATTGCTCCAATGTTCATAAATAATTTCAGGATCGGTATAGTCTTCAACATTTTCTCCAGGAAAAGAAGCAGATAAAATGGGATGTCCTAAGGTCTGAATAATGGAGAGTGCAATCTTATTATTAGGAATGCGCAAGCCAATTGTTTTTTTCTTGGATTGCAAAATTTTTGGCACTTGTTTGCTAGCAGGTAAAATAAAAGTATAAGGGCCAGGTAAAGTTTTTTTCAAAATTCTGTATAAAGCATTGTCTATACTTTTAGCATAGGCACTCAAATCACTTAAATCGGCGCAAATAAAACTAAGCTGTGCTTTTTCAGGATCTACTTTTTTGATGGCGCAAATTTTCTCCACTGCTTCGTGATGCAAAATAGAACAACCAAGCCCATAAATAGTATCCGTAGGATAAGCAATAATTCCGCCATCTTCTAAACATTCTTTAACCATAGTAAGTTGTCTAGCTTGAGGATTCTCGGGGTGTATTCTAATTAGCATATAGTGTAGAATACAAATTTACCTATTTTTATTCCAATTAGTTTATGTTTAATTTGTAGAAACAATAAGGCATGTTTACCATACTCTACCTAGAAGAAAAAATTGCAACACGCAATGCTTTTCAATTGGCCATTGAAAAACAAGAAGACTGTAAAGTATTGTATAGTTCAGGCTTGATAGAAGATTTTTGTAATTATATCAAAGCTTCACAAGTCGTACCTGATTTATGTATTCTTTCAGATGACTACAATTACATAGAATTGCAAAGAGTGATTAAAGCAATCAAAACAAAAAGTAACCACCCTTTCATCTTGCTTAAGTCTGATGCTAAGTTTATGAAGTCCATTTGTTTTTTAATGAAGAATGGCTTGCATGGACTATTTTTTACAGACGAGCCGTTGATTGATTTCAAAAAAACAGTGCGTAATAGAACAAGATTCAATTTATCCGCAGATAAAACTAAGCTCATAACTAGCAACGTATTGGGAGAAATTAATATTAGAGAATTCAATTACAATCGATCTCCCCTAACTCAGAATGAAATAAAATTTATCCAACAATGCAGCAAGGACATGAATTATGATGAGATCGCAAAAGTTTTAAACAAAAGTGTCAATACCATTTATGGCTATAGAGATCGAGTGTTTAGAAAATTACAAGTAAAACAAAGGACCGCCATGGTCATGACGGCCCTTAAAAGAAATTATATTGATCTATAAATTATTTAATCTCCCAAGTCTCTTTACCACGAATTAATTTATCTAAATCTCCTGCACCTTTGGTTAAAGCCTCTTCCATTTGCAAACTCATCATTTGCTCATAACAAGGACGATCATTGGTATAGAAAATACCAAAAGGTCTTGGGAATACCGCACCCGCTTCAGAAGGGTTATCAAATAAACGCGTTAATATTTGCGCTTTATAAAAATCTTTTTCGTCATGGATCCACATATCATCTGCACTGTATTTAGTGCCAATCGCTACTACTTCAGGACGCATGCCATCAAAACGAATACCCATTTCCCCATTCGCACCAAAGGTTAAAGGCTTTCCTTGCTCTACATACAAACCATGTACTTGCTTAGTTGATTTTTCAGTAAAAATTTCAAAAGCACCATCGTTGAAGATGTTACAGTTCTGATAGATCTCTAAGAAAGAAGTGCCTTGATGTTGCTCGGCACGTGCAATCATGGTTTGCATATGCTTAGGATCACGATCCATGGTACGACCCACAAAACTTGCATCCGCACCCAAAGCCAAAGCAGCAGGATTGAATGGATGATCAATACTTCCTTGAGGAGAACTCTTGGTTACTTTGTTCACTTCAGAAGTAGGAGAATATTGACCCTTGGTCAAACCATAAATTTGGTTATTGAACACTAAAAAATTAACATTTAAATTTCTTCTCAACATATGAATGGTATGGTTACCACCAATGCTCATAGAATCTCCATCACCAGCTACTATCCAAACACTTAATTCAGGACGGCTTGCTTTTAAGCCACTTGCAATAGCAGTAGCACGACCATGGATCGAATGCATCCCATAAGTATTCATGTAATAAGGAAAACGGCTGCTACAACCAATACCACTAATAATCACAATGTTTTCTTTAGCAACACCAATGGTAGGCATTACTTTTTGTACAGAAGCTAAAATGGAATAATCACCACAACCAGGACACCAACGCACTTCTTGGTCTGTTGCAAAATCTTTGGCTGTTAATGCAGCTACTGTGGTTTCTACTGTTTCAGTCGACATATTGATTCAATTTTTAAGTAGGCAAAATTACATAAAGAAGGTCAATTTAAAGCTATAAAACTTCAATTTATGTATCGTTTTTAGATGTAAAATGGTCTCCAATGATAGGCGAACAGGCAATTTTAAGCTGATTTTCTTCCACAGACCCCTATTTTACCCTTCTACCCTTCCAAGTATAGGTTTTTACCTGCCCAAAAAGGCCGGCCAAAATTGTGTAACTTATATGTAAGGGTTGATAGCAAACAAAGTACTTTAATTGGGATTGGGCTTTATAAAATTTAGCCACCGGATCTAAAAAGAACAATTCAAAAAAAGTTTTAAAAGCCAAGGCAATGAATAAGCTACCAAAATGCCCCATCAAAAGCATCAGTAAAAAACTAAAATTAAAAAGGTAGACCAAGAGCAAAACCCAAAAAATAGAACGGTCATCATAAAAACGTGCCTTGCTGGACCATCTAATTCTTTGCATGATAAAACTTTTCCAATCTTGCATGGCCTTGGTGAATACAATGGCACCTGGATGAAATAAATATCCTATGCGATTGGATAAAGTCATTTTCATTTTATGCATTAAAAACATATCATCTCCACTTGCAATTGTATCCACCCCTTGATAACCTCCTACCGCAATAAAGGCCGATTTTTCAAAAGCCAAATTGGCTCCATTGCTCATAGAATGTTTGCCAGCACCCACTGCAGCAGCTGTGATGCCTTGCAAAGCTAAAAAATCAAGCAATTGAAATTGGTTTAAGATACCTTTTTCTTTGATGAACATTACCGGAGCTGCCACAAAAACAGGTTGGTTTTTTTCAATGTATTGATGGTACAATAACAACCAATTAGGCGGTGCTATACAATCCGCATCCGTAGTTAAGATCCAATTGCCCTTCGCATGAAGCACAGCTTTTTCAATGGCCTTCTTTTTAAAAGAACTGATTTCTTCTTCTTTAAAATAAGCTGCTAAACTTAATAAATGAACATTGTCGTGTTGGGCATGCAAGGCTTTTACAATCAAAGCCGTATCGTCCTCAGAAAAATCATCCATTACAATAATTTCAAAAAAATCTGTTGGATAGTTTTGCGCTAAAATTGATTCCACACAAGTTTTAATATTGGCCGCTTCATTGCGTGCAGGAATCACAATAGAAAAATGAGTGGGGTGGCTAGGCAATACTGTCGAAAAGTCTTCGGCTGCTTTAAAATTTTGCAAAAGCCCAAACCAATACCTGTAGGCCATTAATAAAATAGCATACAAAATGGTTAAAATGGCTACAGCCCAATCTAAAAGGTGGTGCATGTTACAAAGTTAACCGCTTTTATAAGGAAGAAATAGGATTTTTTGATTGTTTTATTTAAATTGTATATCCATTACATCTCTTTCATAGAAATCAAAATATGCGAATTCAAAAGCAACTTGTTTTACAAATACATCCCAAGGACAATGTACTAGTTGCCTTAACTAATTTAAAAAAAGGGGATACAATTGATTACCATCAACAAACTTATATTTTAAAAGAAGACATCGCAGAAAAGCATAAGTTTTTTATTCAAGCCTTGACCCAAGGGGAGCGCATCACCATGTATGGAATTACGGTTGGAAAGATAACTACTGAACAAGTAGAAGTGGGTGAAAGAATGTCTGTTGAAAATACCAAACACGAAGCTGATGCTTATGTATATAGAAATGCTGACTATCAATGGCAGGCTCCGGACATTGCTAAATATGCTAATCAAACTTTCAATGGTTACCATCGAAGCGATGGCAAAGTAGGTACAGCCAACTATTGGTTATTTATACCCACCGTTTTTTGTGAGAACAGAAATTTAGATGTAATTAAAGAGGCCTTGCATTATGCACTAGGTTATACCATCACTGACAAGTACAAAGCATTTGCCGAACAAGTAGTCCATAATATTGGCAATGATAAAAGTTTATTAATTGATAAACAGACAGCATTAGCCCCTACCCAAAACAAAAGATTTTTTAAAAATATTGATGGCATTAAATTTTTAAACCACAATGGTGGCTGCGGAGGCACAAGACAAGACTCCGCCATTCTCAGTGATTTACTTGCTGCTTATGCCGATCATCCCAATGTGGCAGGCATCACACTTTTAAGTTTAGGTTGTCAGCATTTACAAATCGATGATTTTAAAATCAATTTGAAAAAAAGAAATCCCAAATTTGATAAGCCATTAATTGTTTTTGAACAACAACAAACACAAAGTGAAGAACACTTAATCAAATCTGCCATCGAAGCCACTATTCAAGCACTCACCGAAGCCAATAAAATAGAAAGAAAGCCAGCACCGCTTAGTAAATTATGCATTGGCGTAAAATGTGGAGGCAGTGATGGCTTTAGTGGTATATCTGCCAACCCAGCTGTGGGCCATGCAGCAGATTTACTCGTGGCTTTGGGCGGTCAAATTTTATTGGCGGAATTTCCAGAATTGTGTGGAGCAGAACAAGAATTAATAGATAGAGCTGTGGATGAAAAAACGGCGAATAAATTTATTCGATTGATGGAAGACTACAATAAAATGGCACATGCAGTGGGCAGTGGATTTCATATGAATCCTTCTCCAGGCAATATCAAAGATGGTTTGATTACCGATGCTATCAAAAGTGCAGGCGCTTGTAAAAAAGGTGGCACTGCACCAGTCGTAGATGTATTGGATTATACCGAACCCGCCACCAAACCCGGTTTGAGCCTGGTCTGTACACCAGGCAATGATGTAGAAGCCACTACAGGCAAGGCTGCAAGTGGGGCCACTTTGATTTTATTTACCACCGGTTTAGGTACGCCCACAGGCAATCCGGTTTGTCCAGTAATTAAAGTTGCCACCAATACTAAATTGGCTAATAGAATGTCAGACATCATCGACATCAATACTGGTGAAATTATAGATGGCTTAAAAACCATTCAAGCCATGGGCGAAGAAATTTTAGATTATTGTATTCTTGCAGCGAGTGGAGAAATCATTCCAAAAGCAGTGCAATTACAACAAGACGATTTTATTCCTTGGAAAAGAGGGGTATCCTTATAAAATAATAAAATTATGTTTTTACTCAATAATAAAACAGCAGTAGTGACTGGCGGCGGAAGTGGAATCGGCCAAGAAGTTTGTAATGTATTGGCAGCGCAAGGAGCCACTGTGTATGTATTGGATTTAAATGCGGAGCATGCCAATGCCACAGCAGCCAACATAGAAAAAAATGGTGGCCATGCTAAAGCCATTGCGCTAGATGTGACCAATCAAGCTGCCATGAAAAAAACCTATGAAGCCATTGAAAAGATTCATATCATGGTGAACTGTGCAGGCATATCGCATATAGGCAATGCCATTAATACCAGTGAAGCAGATTTTGAAAAAATATTTCATGTGAATGTAAGAGGCGTTTACAATAGTTTGTTTGCAGGCATACCAATCATGCAAAAAACAGGAGGCGGTGCCATTGTCAATATAAGTTCCATTGTAGCCAAGGTAGGTGTAGCCGATCGTTTTGCTTATAGTATGAGTAAGGGCGCAGTGCATGCCATGACACTCAGTGTGGCCAAGGATTTTATTAAAGACGGTATTAGATGCAATAGTATCTCACCAGGCAGGGTGCACACGCCCTTTGTTGATGGATTTTTAAAAAAGAATTATCCTGGCCAAGAAACTGAAATGTTTGAAAAATTATCTAAGACACAACCCATTGGAAGAATGGGTAAACCTGTAGAAATTGCCCATCAAGTATTGTATTTGTGCAGTGATGAAGCAAGCTTTATTACAGGCAGCGATTATTCCATAGATGGTGGATTTACTACTTTAAACAGTTAAGCAAAAAATTTAAAAATGAAACTACTAAGATTCGGAAAAGAAGGACAAGAAAAACCAGGGGTGCATATCGATGGTGTGAATTATGATGTCAGCGCTTTTGTAAAAGATTACGATGAAAGTTTTTTTGCGCAGGAAGGATTAGAAAAATTAGCCCAAGTAATTACACAAGAAAAATTAACGGCCATTGACAACAATGAAAGAATAGGATCTGCTGTAGCAAGGCCTTCTAAGATTTTATGCATTGGATTGAATTATGCGAAGCATGCCAAAGAAACAGGCGCCGCTATTCCAACAGAGCCAATCTTATTTATGAAGTCCACTAGTTCATTATCAGGCCCATTTGACAATATTATTATCCCAAAAAATTCAGAAAAAACAGATTGGGAAGTAGAATTAGCCATAGTAATTGGTAAGAAAGCGAGTTATGTAAGCGAAGCAGAAGCCATGGATTATATAGCAGGCTATGTATTACACAATGATGTAAGTGAAAGAGCTTTTCAATTAGAACGTGGAGGCACTTGGGACAAAGGAAAGGGTTGTGATAGTTTTGCACCACTTGGCCCATGGATGGTAACTAAGGATGAAATCCCAAATCCGCATACTTTAAGATTGTGGTTGAGTTTGAATGGAAAGATGATGCAGGATGGCAATACTGATGATTTAATTTTTAATATCCCGCAATTAATTTCCTATAGCAGTCAGTTCATGACTTTACTTCCAGGGGATGTGATTAGTACGGGAACCCCAGCTGGTGTGGGTTTGGGGTTTAGTCCTAATATTTATTTAAAACCAGGCGATGTAGTGGAATTGGGCATCGATGGTTTAGGTAGCAGCAAACAAAAAGTGGTGGCTTATCAAAAATAAGAAGTAGGCCTTATGAAAATCATTGATACACATCAACACTTTTGGAACTACGAAGCCCAAAAACAGGATTGGATCAATGAAGACATGCAGGCCATTCGAAAAGATTTTCTACCTGCAGATTTAGCCATTGTATTAAAAGAAAATAAGGTAGAAGGATGCATTAGTGTGCAAGCAGATCAAAGCCTTCAAGAAACTGAATTTTTATTGGCTCAAGCCAAAGCAAATAATTTTATTCAGGGAGTAGTGGGTTGGGTAGATTTATGCGATCCAAAAATGGAGCAGTCATTAGAAAAATATGCAACTGAAAATTTACTCAAAGGATTTAGACATATTGTACAAGGAGAAGTGGATGGATTTATGTTACAAACAAATTTTATCCATGGCTTAAAAAAAATACAAGTTCAAAATTATACTTACGATTTACTTATTTATGCGCATCAATTGAAAGAAGCCAATGCAATGGTCAAACAATTGCCAACATTACCCATCGTAATAGACCATATCGCCAAACCCAATATCAAAGCAGGTGAAATAGAAAATTGGGGAAAAGAAATTAAGCAAATAGCTCAATACCCCAATGTCTATTGTAAAATAAGCGGAATGGTCACAGAAGCCAATTGGAATTGCTGGACCATAGCCGATTTGCAGCCTTATTTAGATAGCGTAGTAGCAGCTTTTGGTACGGAGCGGATAATGTTTGGTAGCGATTGGCCCGTATGCCTAGTAGCGAGTTCTTATTCCAAATGGTTGCAGTTAGTACAAAATTATTTTAATACATTTAGTAATAGCGAGCAAGAAGCAATTTTTGCAGGCAATGCAATAAAATTTTATAAACTATGGACTTAGCAATTCAAGAAAAAATAATCATCGTATCAGGTGGTGCCAGAGGCATTGGCGAGGGCATCACCAATATTTTAGCAGCTGAAGGAGCCCTGCCTGTTATCATTGGGAGAAGTGAAGAAGATAATTTGGCCATGGTCAAATCCATTCAGCAAAAAGGCTTGAAGGCCGATCAAGTAGTAGCAGAATTAACCCAACCTAAGGAATGTGAAAATGCAATTAATAAAATTATTGAAAAATTTGGGCGTATAGATGGGCTGGTGAATAATGCAGGTGAGAATGATAGCGTTGGTTTAGCCAATGGCAATTATGAATTATTTATGCAAAGCATGCACAAAAATTTAGTGCACTATTATTTACTAGCGCACCATGCCCTGCCCTATTTAAAAAAATCAAAAGGTAATATTGTCAACATCAATTCTAAAACTGCAGAAACAGGCCAAGGAGGCACTTCTGCCTATGCTGCAGCCAATGGTGGGCGCAATGCACTCACTAGAGAATGGGCGGTAGAATTATTGCCCTTTGGCATCCGGGTCAATGCAGTGATTGTGGCAGAATGTTTTACCCCCTTGTATGAAAGATGGATAAATACTTTGCCCAACCCAGAAGAAAAATTAAAATCAATACTAGCAAAAATTCCATTGGGCCAAAGATTTACCACTAAAGAAGAAATAGCCCATACTGTTGCCTTTTTATTGTCAGATAAGTCAAGCCATACCACGGGTCAGTTCATTCATGTGGATGGAGGCTATGTGCATTTAGACAGAGCCTTATAATTCAGAATTAAATTGTAGTTTCAATTTTTAATCGGTATCCAATTTTATGCAAAAGAAAGTTTTAGTGAGTGGTTGTTTTGATTTATTACACAGTGGTCATGTTGCATTTTTAAAAAATGCAGCTAGTTATGGTGACTTATATGTTTGTATTGGTTCGGATAAAACCGTGCATGGATTAAAAGGAAGATACCCAGTCATTACCCAAGATGAAAGAAAATACATGATCGAATCATTGGCTTGTGTAAAAGAATGTAAAATTAATAAAGGCAGTGGGCTACTCGATTTTTTAAGTGAGCTAGAAGAAATCCAACCTCATGTTTTTGTAGTGAATGAGGATGGCAATACACCCAATAAAATTGAATTGTGCAAAACAAAAAATATTGAACTAATTGTATTAGATAGAGTGCCTAGTGAAGGGCTCCCTGCAAGATCTACCACCAGTTTAAGAACCAATTCTATTATTCCTTTTCGCATCGATTTAGCAGGAGGATGGTTGGATCAACCTTTTGTCAATAAATTATATCCAGGTCCAGTAATTACTATATCTATAGAACCTACCATCGAATTTAACAATAGAAGTGGTATGGCCAGTAGCACAAGAAACAAAGCAATTGAATTGTGGAAGGCGCAATTGCCCGAAGGTGATCCTATTCATTTAAGTAAAGTTTTATTTAGTTATGAAAATCCACCCGGCACTAAAAATGTGGCTGGTGCCCAAGATGCAATCGGCATTGTCCTACCTTGTTTAAATTATCATCAATACAGTGAGGAGAATTATTGGCCTACAGCAATAAAATCAATTGAGGATGAATCCATCTTAAATTGGCTTGAAGCAAATTTGTATTTGATTCCACTCGATCCAAGAAATAATAATTACGATGTGCTCGCCAATACCAATATTACTAAAGAAGGAGCTAAAGATTTAGCAGCTGCAGCCAATGATTGTTGGGAGGCTATTTTAAAGAAAGATTTACCTGCATTTGGCAACGCATTTCTTGCATCTTATCAAGCACAAATTGCGATGTTCCCCAATATGGTTGATGCGACCATACAAGCCATTATTGATCAATATGCCCCAAAAAGTATGGGCTATAAATTATCTGGGGCCGGTGGTGGTGGTTATTTGATTTTAATCTCCGATAAGGCGATTGAAAACGCCATTCAAATCAAGATTAGACGTAAAAACTTGATGTAAAGGCCCTTTTCAAAATAGTCAAAAAAGGTCCATTTTGGGCCAAAATCAGGATAAATTCGTATAAAAACTACAAAAAAGACTAAATAATTAGCAAAATTCACAAAATTGATTGTACTTTTATATTAGTTGCATAACTAACTATATGTCAAACAACCAATTTAAAAGAGGAGAACTTTATAGCGTCATTAATGGCATGGCTACGACTGCTGTTGCCCGTCGATTACAAAAGAATTTTAGAAAGGCCGGACTCGATATCACCATTGAACAATGGTCGGTCTTGTACCATCTTTGGAAGGAAGATGGACTCAGTCAACTGGAATTAGGCAATCGTACTTTTAGAGACAAGGCAAGCACTACCCGACTCATTGATAATTTAGAAAAACAAGAGTTGGTATTGCGTGTAGCAAGTAAAGAAGATAGAAGAATTAATTTGGTTTACTTGACAGACATTGCCAAACCCTTGCAACAAATTACCTACGAGTTGGCCAATCAAACTATGAATGAAGCTTTATTGAATATCAATAAGGAAGAAATTGAGGTAGTAAAAAATGTATTACAAAGAGTATATGATAATTTGACGAGTAAAGATTTAATATAAAATTACATCAACAAAAAATTTTAAAATAAATTTTATGGAAACCACCAAGACAGTCATCAAAGGCGGAGAATGGATCATCAAAGAAGTACAAGCCGATGAAATATTTATACCAGAACAGTTCAATGAAGAACAATTAATGGTACGTGACATGTGTAATCAATTTGTAGATACAGAAGTCTTACCTGTTGCTGATAGAATAGATAAACTAGAACCCGGCTTGATGCCATCTCTACTTGAAAAAGCAGGCGCACAAGGCTTATTGGGCATCACTGTTCCAGAAGCTTATGGTGGATCTGGTAAGGATTTTGTAACTTCTGTAATTGTGGCAGAATATTTAGGCGGTGGTTATTCTTTCTCTGTTGCCAACGCAGCCCACTCAGGCATTGGCACTTTACCTATTTTATATTTTGGTACCGAAGCACAAAAACAAAAATATGTACCCAAATTAGCATCAGGCGAATTCAAAGGTTCTTATGGATTGACCGAACCCAACAGTGGTTCTGATGCGTTAAGTGCAAAGACGACTGCAAAATTATCTGCCGATGGAAAACATTATCTCATCAATGGACAAAAATGTTGGATCACCAATGGAGGGTTCGCAGATATTTATACTGTCTTTGCCAAAATTGATGGCGAACAGTTTACTGCCTTCATAATTGAAAGAGGCACAGAAGGTTTTACCCAAGGACCAGAAGAACATAAGATGGGCATCAAAGGATCTTCTACTGTTCAATTGTATTTTCAAGATTGTAAAGTACCCGTGGAAAATGTATTAGGTGAAATTGGTAAAGGACATATTATTGCCTTTAATATTTTAAATATTGGAAGATTAAAATTAGGTGCAGCTACCATTGGAGGAGCGAGAAGAGCATTAACAGAAACCATTCAATATGCAAAAGCAAGAGAGCAGTTTAAATTGCCCATTGTAAAATTTGGCGCTATCCGACATAAGCTAGCCGAAATGGCCATTCGTTTATGGGTGGGTGAAAGTGCCTTGTACAGAGTGTCTAACAATATTGATGAACAAGAACAAATTTTATTAGGCGCAGGAAAAACCTTGTCTGAATCTTTGTTAGGTGCGGCTGAAGAGTATGCTATTGAGTGCGCCATCTTGAAAGTGTTTGGATCTGAGGTATTGGATTATGTAGTAGATGAAGGCGTACAAGTACATGGAGGAAATGGTTACAGCGATGAGTATGCCATTTCAAAAGCTTATAGAGATAGTCGTATCAATAGAATTTACGAAGGCACGAATGAAATCAATAGACTCTTAACGGTGGATATGGTTTTAAAACGTGCCATGAAAGGTAAATTAGATTTAATGGGCCCTGCGATGGAAGTGCAAAAAGAATTAATGAGCGTGCCCGATTTTGGTAGAGCAGAAGAGGGACCTTTTGCAAAAGAAAAACAAGCCATTGCTAATTTCAAAAAATGTATTTTAATGGTAGCTGGTGCAGCCGTACAAAAATTAATGATGACACTCAATAAAGAGCAAGAGATATTAATGAATATTGCCGATATGTCAATCATTACTTTTCATGCTGAGTCGGCTTTATTAAGAGTAGAAAAATTAGCAACTATGCATGGTGAAGCAGCTGTGGCAGTGCAAGCAGATATTGTCCGCACCTACATATACGATGCGGCCGATGCCATTAACAAAGCAGGTAAAGATGCGTTGAATAGTTTTGCAGAAGGAGATGAACTACGTATGATGAACATTGGATTGAAACGTTTTACTAAAGTAGATTCATTTAATAGCAAAGAAGCACGTAGAAGAGTTTGCGCGCAGTTGGTCGCTGATGATGGCTATAAATTATAAAGAGTATAGAATTGAAATTATAATTCGCAAACATTCGAAAAAAAAGTCCCGTAGATATTACGGGACTTTTTTTAAACAATCTTCACATTGCGAGAGAAACTTTCTTCCAAAGAAATTAATGTTTCGGTACGTTCAATGCCTTTGATTTTTTGTAGTTCATCATGCAAGACAAAACGAAGTTGTTGAATGTCTTTGCAAACAATTTCCACAAACATGCTGTAATTACCAGTGGTATAATTGACACGAACCACTTGAGGAATATTTTTTAAAGCCAATGCCACGGTATCATACATGGAACTCTTTTCTAAGTAAATGCCAATAAAGGCAATGATGTCATAGCCCAATAATTTTAAATCTACTGCTAATCTTTTCCCTTGCACAATGCCCAATTCTTCGAGCTTCTTAATACGCACATGAATGGTACCGCCTGATACAAAAAACTGCTTGCCTAAATCGGCATAAGAAATTTCTGCATCCTGCATCATGGCTTGAATTATTTGCAAATCCAGCTTATCTAAGCTTTTGTCCACATTTAATTTTGGGCTGATTTTAGGTTCCATATTTATATAGTTTTAAATAATATGGCAATTTATTAATAATTTTCTATATTTTAAATAAATTACTTAAAATATTTGCAATCTAAAGGTCAATACTTTAGTTTTGATTTATCAAATGAGGGAAATCAATAGAAAACCCTCAAATGATAAGTTCTTAAATACTGTGGGGTGATGAAATCTTGGCAAACATGCCTCCTCGTCTCGGAGGTGGGGATAACGGGATAAACGAAACATAGAGCCACCTAGCAATAGGTGACCAGGGTAGACCACTCAACTTTGTGTTTTAGCTAACTGCCTCATGGAGGTTCGATCCCTCCCCCTACAGCACAATAAAACCCTTTAATTCATTGATTTACAATGTTTTAAAGGGTTTATAATTTTTAGCTGTAATTGATCATGATTTCTAAATGACTGCTTCCTAATTCTTCTAGCCTATTTAATCAAACTACGATTACTGAAAACATGGTATTCACCAGGGGCTAAAGTGATAGTGTAATTGAGTTGGTTAATATTAATAGTCGAATTATCTAATTGATCAGTCCATGTTCCAGTAGCTGGAAAGGCCACCACGCTTGTATTAGTAACTACACCAAAATTACCCAGCACTAGTAAATAGGTACCTTCTTTGCCATCCAGTAAAATAGATTTAAAAGCATTGGCTAAATTATAGGTAAAGCTGGTGGTGGTAAATACTGGATTGTTTATTTTAAGTTTGATCATTTTTGAATATAAATTATATAGCGTCAATCTATTGATGTCTGACATATATTCCCAACGAGGAGGTTTATTGCCTAATCTACCTCCTGTTCCAGCATCATTAATACTAACATCATAGCCACGTTCCCCAAATTGCCATATCATTTTTGGACCAGGTACGGCCAGCATAAATACAGCACCCAATTCATTTCTTTTTAAGCCGGTTGCCAGGTTTTTTATACTGTAGTTGCCATTGCTATTTCCATAAGCTGCATTTTTAAATTGTAAACGTTCTTCATCATGACTTTCAAAATAAGCAACCAATGCATAAGGGTTAGTTAAACTTCGATTGTTATAAAATAAACCACTTAAGTCCCAAGAACCACCACTATCATTATAACCCATCGTTGCTTGTTCTCCATTAAAGCTCATATTGCCCCAAGTCATCATGCCAGTGCTGGTTAACTCCTCTTCTTCTTTATTGCTGGCAAAGTTTTCAAGAATTACATAAAAATTGGGATCTATAGATTTTATATAAGTATTGTATTCTTTCCATATAGCCACCCTTGAAGCATCGTAGTTGCCCCAAGCATTTACATCATTTCCTGTGTAGGTTTGAGTAAACCCTTTGGCTAAGTCAAATCTAAATCCATCCATATGGTATTCCGTCATCCACCATTTAAGTACATTTTTAGTAAAATATTTGGTAGCTGAACTTTCATGATTAAATTGAAAGCCCACATTGTAAGGATGTGTTGGCGCAGCATTAAACCAAGGATTGTCTGAGCTAGGTACTTGTCCAGTCCAATACATTTGAACCATGGGAGAGGAGCCAAAAGAATGATTCAGTACAATATCTTGTATAACGGCAATGCCTTTTTGATGGCAGGCATCAATCAATGCTTTTAAATCGTTTTTAGTACCATAATATTTATCAGGTGCGAAATAAAAATTGGGATTGTAACCCCAGGACTCATTGCCCTCAAATTCATTCAATGGCATTAATTCAATAGCATTAATGCCCAATCTTACAAAATAATTAAGCGTGTCTTTAATGGTTTTATAATCATGCGCTGCAACAAAATCTCGAACTAATAATTCATAGATCACTAAATTTTTTGGCTCTGGCCTTTTAAAGTTAGTGACTTGCCAATTATAAGCGGGTTGATTGTAATAAAAAGTACTAACTATACCTGTAGCTAAAGACGGATAAGATTTAAGATTTTGATAGGTGGCAGTTTGAATATTGTTATCATTATTAGGGTCTAGCACTTTTTCGGTGTAAGGATCAGCTACTTTAATATTGCCATCAATGAGGTATTGGTAAGCATATTCCACAGTAGGATCTAAATTATCAATTTGGATCCACCATCTTGTACCATCCTTAGAATTTTTTAAGTTGTAAGTGGTACTTGTTTTCCAATTATTAAAATCACCAATAATCGATACCGATTTTTTCTTAGGCGCATACAAATTAAAGATGACCGATTTTCCTGCATTTAAAAAAGTAACTCCATCATTAGCGCCACTAGGTACATCTATGCCATTCTCAATTTGAATGGGAGGGGTTGTGGTTTCGTTAGAGGAAGTGGCTTTGGAACATGCCAATTGTATCACTGTTATAACAACTATAAAGCCAATTTGAATATATTTTTTCATAAGTGGATGGAGACTTTACTACTTAAGCATTTGTAGTCTTATCCCTAAAATTACTGATTTTCTCATGATTTCGTTTTGTATCTTTAAGTTTCTTTACCAAAGGATAAATTAAGTAGCTATGTCAAAAATAATTCGTTGGGGCATTCTTGGTGCAGGAAGTATTGCCAAAAAATTTGCAGCCGATTTGAAGTATGTTCAAAATGCCAAACTAGTAGCAGTAGGTTCTAGAACAAAAGAAACTGCTGATGCTTTTGCAGATATATTTAACATTGAAAAAAGGTATAGCTCTTATTTGCAATTGGTAGAGGATAAGGATATTGACATCATATATATTGCCACGCCACATGTATTGCATCATGCCAATACTTTATTGTGTTTACAACATCAAAAAGCAGTATTGTGTGAAAAGCCTTTTGCAATCAATCAAAAGCAAGTAATTGAAATGATACAATTGTCAAAAGAAAAAAATATTTTTTTAATGGAAGCATTGTGGTCTCGCTTTTTACCGCACTTTATTGAATTGAAGGAACAATTAGCCCAAGGAGTAATAGGAGAACTAACTGCCCTGCAAGCCAATTTTGGGTTTAAGACAAGTGCAGACTCCAATAAAAGACTTACAGAATTAGCATTGGGTGGAGGCACCCTACTAGATATTGGCATTTATAATATTTTCTTTGCATTGCATATATTAGGAAACCCCATTGATATGGAAGTAGCTATTGTTCCTAATGCATCTGGCGCAGATGAACAATGTGCAATAACATTTCACTATCAAAAGGGGGCGGTGGCTCAATTGTTTTCTACCTTCAAGGCAGATATTCCTACTGAGCTACAAATATTTGGCACCAAGGGAAATATCAAGTTGACACAACGTTTTTATGAACCCTCTTGTACCATCCAATTATCAACTGACGGTGGAAAAAATTATGAATTGATTGAAGTAGAAAAAACAAAAGGATTTGGCTATTCGCATGAAGCACAGCACGCAACAGACTGTTTAATAGCTGGCAAAACAGAGAGTGACTTGATGACTTTTGAAGAGTCACTTGTCTTGATAAAATTATTGGACCTGGTAAGAGCCAAGGGGGGCTTGGTTTACCCAGAAGATTAGTACTTACTAATCATTAAAAACTTATCTTATATAGATGGGTAAATTTATTTTTTTCCAGTAGCAGCCCAAATAATACCAGCTGCAATATGGCTTAAATAAGTGGGGTCTGTAAAGTCGTTAGGTACATGGCCCAGATTGGTATAAAAAGCACGACCTCCATCAAAATTATGGTACCAAGCAATGGGATGAAAAGCGCCCATGCCCTTTCCTGATACCGCTGCTCTTTGTGGATTTGCTGGCCAATCTGCTTTAGGATTATAAGAATTTTCATCTACCGCTAAAACAGTTTTTAAATCCTTGGATTGATCAGGACCAAATTCATACCACTCGTCTGTCCATTGTTTGTTGTTCGCAAAACCTTCCAAACCTGGGAAGGAAGCATCTAAAACATTTAAGCGAGCCGATTGAATAGCTGGATGTATATGAAACATTCTGCCCACTAGTTGTGTGTACCATGCCCAATCATATTCTGTATCTGATGCACTATGAATGCCCATAAAGCCTTTTCCTGATTGAATAAAACGCTCCATTACTTTTTGTTCCTCATTGTTCAAAATATCACCAGTAGTGTTTAAGAAAATGACCACTTGATAATTGGCCATGGTTTTATCAGTAAAGCCATTGTTGTCCTCTAATAAATCTACTCTAAAATTATGCTTGACACCTAATTGTTGAATGGCTAGCACACCTGCATGTATGGATTCATGATGCCATCCTCTGGTGGTAGTGACAAGCAAAGCATTGAATTGCTTCTGTGCAGCTAAAAAATAAGAAGATCCAAATAGGAAGAAACATAATAGCATCCCTTTTTTAATCAATTTCATGGTGTCTGTTTTTAATGATTTTCAAGCCTACTCAAATTAATCAATTTAAACAGTTAAAAAAATTAATCTCATTTCTTCATCAACGAATTAATCCTCCAGCTTGAGTTGATCTTTTAATCAACTGCACCAATTCTTTGGGATGATCGGTCTGAATGCCAGCCAACCCTAAACTTAAACCCTTGCGCCAATAAGTTTCATCTTCTAATTTGGATTGCATGTCGGCCCAAACTGGAACCCCTTTATTTAAAGCTGCTTGTACGGTTTCTTTGGTGTATTCATTCCAATTGCCATCTAGAATATCAATTTTAATTCGATCCAAATAATTGATCATGGCCAAGCTGTCTTTGATCTTGGTATTCAAACTTAAAATCAATGGCATTTGGGGTACCCATTTTCTCCAATCCATATATTGATTGGGCGCATTAATATACACCACCATTTGGTTGTCCATATTTGCTTTTTGAATAGCAGCATAGGCTTGTTGTACATTGGCTTCTTTAAAATCTAAATAAATATTAATTCTATTTTTACAAACCTTCAATGCCTCCTCAAAACTGGGTACTTGAACCGTGTCTGAATTAGAAATATTTTTATTGTATAATTTTAATGCCCTTATGGTATCAAAACTAAGCTCCTGTATTTTTCCATGTCCATTCGTCATTCTATCTATGGTGACATCATGCATGAGCACCAATTGGCCATCCTTGCTTGTACGTAAATCTAACTCCACATAATCGGCACCATCATGGATAGCATTTTCTATGGCCAATAAACTATTTTCTGGCGCGATAGTGTGATCACCTCTATGTGCAATCACAATAATTTTATTCTTTGATTTTGGAAAAATAATTTTATTGTTGCCTTGAGCCAACAAAGGCAAACTAAGTACTGAAAAAAATAAAAAGGGGATAAAGTATATTTTCATTCTATATGATTTAAACAAAAGAGTCTCCAGATGGAGACTCTAATGACAATTCAAATTCAAGAATATTTAAAAAAAATTATTGTATGATCCACATTTTTGCATTGATGTCATCCTTACCACCGTATTGAGAAGTAAGTGAGCTATTCAAATTTGCTTTGTTGGTAGATAATTCTGATGATGGGTATTGATAACGTAATGGAATTTTATTACTATTCCCAGTACCAGGACCAAAATCAAATACAGGAATCCCTGTTCTTCTCCATTGATAATAACCTTCAAAACCAGAATTACGAGCCAAGGCCAAATAGCGTTGAGTTAATATTTGATTTAAACCAGTAGCATTGTCTCCAGCATATTTAACTGTAGCCTGATTGAAATAATCATTAAAACTAAAATTAATTTTATAGCTTATATAATCTCCAGGTGCTGTTCCTTTCAAGAAGGATACTGTATTATCACCATCAGTAATTCCATAAAAAGCAAACATCGCTTTTACCCCTCTTTGGTACCAAGTATCTGCTGAACCATTTGATGTACTAATCCAACCACGATTAATGGCTTCTGCAATATTCAAACACATTTCAGGATAACCTACTAAGAAAGTGTTTTCTCCTGTTAAACCATCATAATATCTCTTACGACCAATAGGTGAAATATTATAAAACCCAATAGCTCCCTGCAAAACTGACATGGTACTTCCTGCACCACCACCCACAAAAGATTTATAAGAAGTATCTGAAAAACCTAATCCACGAGCAGGATCAGCTACTTTCATCGCTCTTAAATCTTTCAAACTACTTAAAGTATTTAACCAAGTTGAGGCAACACACAAACGAGTAGCATCGTTACCAAAGTTACTTGAGTTGTTTGGATAATAGTTATAAGTTGAATTGTACACATATTCCCAGTTGTCAGACAAATCAGCCATGATAGGATACTTAGTTGGATTGCTCATTACATCAGCAAACTTTTGTTTGATATTTAAGTCTGCATCGGTAGATTTTTTACTTAAGTTGATCAATAATCTTAATTTGTAAGTATTCACTACCTTTTGCCATTTCTTTAAGGCAGTTAAAGGATCTACCCCACCAGATATTTTTTCTTGGAAATAAAAATCACCTAATAAGGCTGTATTAGAACTAGCAATTAAGGAAGTTAATTGTGTGTTTGCGTCTTCTAATAATTTCAAAGCTTGAATAAATACTTGTTTTTGACTGTCATACTTTGGAGTTGGAACCGACAATCCTTTTAAGGCTTCTGACATTGGAATATCACCCACTTTTAAACTCATTCCTACATAAAGATAAGCCTTGAAGAAATTTGCTAAAGCTGTATAGGGAGTAAGTCCAGTTGATACTTTAGCAGATTCTTTTTCCATTGCTGCTATAGTTTGCAAAGTATTGTAATCTAAATTTGCACTACCACTCCAATATTCATTGGTACCATAATAAGTATAGGTAGATAGCGTATATTGAGAGAATTTATCTTCATCACCTCCTGGAAATACCATAATATTATTTTCTATTTGTCTTAATAAAAGATAAGCTGGTACGGTAGTAGCTTGGTTTGGATTTTCAGTATAATCCTCAAAGGTTTTTGTACAACTACTAGTAGCAATTGCTATACTTGCAAAAAGGAGTGCTATTAATTTATTTATTTTCATGTTCTTTTTTTTATTTATTTTAAACAGTTATTTTTTTATTTTAGAAAACAATGTTTAAGTTAATACCATAACTACGTGTAGTAGGTGTTTGTAAATTGTATTCTCTACTATTACCACTATTGTAATCACGGCCAGAATATTGGTCAATATCCATATCCTTAAAGCGCTCTGGGAAGAAATACAATAAGTTACGTCCTACTAAGGAAACATCTACTTTAGAAATAAATGATTTTTTACCTAGCAATTCTTTAGGTAATGAGTAAGTAATGACCACTTCTCTTAATTTTCCATAAGTTTTAGAAACTGAAGTATGTTCAAAATCATTAAAGAAACTACTTACATAATCTTGAACAAATAATATTGGACTTATATTTTTTGCAAATTGCAAAGCACTTAAATTAGAAATCACCCCTGTAACTGGGTCATAATTAATAGATTGACCATTGGAAACTTGAACCCCCTCTCCAACATAGGTAGGCGTATATCCAACCCATGTATGGTTCTTTTCCCAATAAGCTGCTTCTTTTGCTCTAGCAGCACCCACTGCACCTTCTACTGTGGAAATATGAGAACCACCTTCAATTCCTTTTCTCATTACACGATCTTGAACTACACCACCCACTTTACCATCAAACTGGAAAGAAAAAGAGAATGCTTTATAATTGAATTTATTATAAATGGACCAGCTCCAATCTGCATCTGAATGCCCAGCATATTGTGCTTTTGGTAAATACACTGGATAACCTGCGCTATTGTTAATGACTTGACCAGTTGCAGTTTTTGCTGTTACGCCTGTATATATGTTATCTACTCTATCTCCTTGGTGAAGTTTGTAGCTTTCATAATTGCTTGGTAATTCTTTATAGGTTTCTGTAAAAGTTGACCAGTTTAGCAATACATCCCAGTTTAACCCTTTTGCTGATCTTAATGGTGATCCAGATATAGATATTTCAGCACCTTTTACTTGAGTCTTAATACCGTTGGTTGTAAAACCAGTAATACCAGTGGTTTCAGAAAGTGGTAAGTTTATAATACCGGGGCCATTGATGTTATCAAAGAAAGTAGCTGCCAAACCTAATCTGTTTTTCAAAAACTTCACATCAAAACCATATTCAAAACTTGTTACTTGAGAAGATTTAATATTAGAATCAACTGCATTTAATGGAGCTATAGCGGCTGCTGAGTTATTGTACACTTTACTAACATTATAAGCTGGATTTGATAAGGAATAGGATGGACCACCATAAACACTTACATAAGGATTTCCGTATCCAATGGAATAACCTGCTGGTCCAATATATTGTTGTGTATTGGGCGACTTTGCAGATGCATAACTTGCTCTTACTTTTAAGAAACTAATTAATTCTGGTAATTTAACATAATCAGAAATGACTGAAGCTCCTGAAATGGAAGGATAGAAGTAAGTATTGTTGTTAAGTAACAAAGTAGAACTCTTATCGACTCTTCCTGTAGTAGTTAAAGTAAGGTATTTACCAAACTCAACTCCAGCTGAATAATAAGAACTCAATACCAACATATCAGAATGATAATTATATGCTTGGATTGAATTTAATGAATTTGCAAATGAATATAAACCTGGTATATTTAAATAATCAGTGCTAGTAAAACTAGATTGATAAGAAAAATTACGTGCATTCACCCCACCAATCGCATCAACTACAATACCGTTATTAAATTTATGATTGTACTTAGCTAAGGCTTCTACGTTATTGTCAAACAAAGAACGTACATCTTCTCTGTAATCACCGCGGTTCAACTCACGACCATAAGGGTGAGCTGAATAAGGCATTTTTTCTGTTCTTAATACATTATTGGCACTCACATTTGTTCTTAATATAGCTTCAAAATCGTTGGTAGGCTTATAAGACAAAGAAATATTTCCAGTTACATCATTCTTAGTATGACCACGCAACCACTCATAACTCATAAAATAAGGGTTATGGTAACGTTGGTATTCGACAAATTTAGACTGTACACCTTCCTTACCTGCTTGCCAATAATCTTTCATATCCTCCACATTCCAATCTGCACCGGTCCAAATAGTCATAGAGTAAATAACACTATTAGGGCCATAAACTACATCTGGAATATTTGGAGAAAACTGACGATTGTAATTTAAGCTACCATCAATTTTAAATTTACTACTTAAATTGTAACTCGCATTAATGTTAAAGTTGATGGTGTTCAATTTTGTATTTGGAATGATCCCTTGTTGACTGGTATTGCTTAAAGACATACGTACATTAGAACGGTCAGTCACAGAAGAAAAACTTAAATTATTAGTTGTCAATACCCCCGCTTGAATAAAACGCTCTAAATTATTTTGACCATTTTTAACCCCTACTGGTAAATAAGGAGTTGGAATTCTTTGTCCAGTTTTAGGATCAATAGGACTATTCCATTGAGGTAATAGTTGACCATTTAAAGCAGGTCCCCACACATCATAGTCTCCATCCCATAATCCACCACCTTTTCCATCAACGAAACCATACTGTCCTATTTCACCGCCACCATACATGGTTTGAGTTTTAGGTAAAGCAATAAAACCTTTATCTATTTGAGTAGATGAATTAAATTCTATAGTATATCCTTTATCGTTTTTCTTTGCTCTTTTGGTGGTGATTAAAATCGCACCATTTTGTGCACGGCTACCATAAATTGCTGTTGCAGCTAGTCCTTTTAGAACGGTATAAGATTCAATATCATCTGGACTTAAATTCCAAGTATCAGAAGTTACTGGAATACCATCTACTACATACAATGAGATATTATAACCACGTAAAGAAACGTTAGGGGCTGCTAACATCTCACGGTTAATAGCTACATCTAAACCTGCTACTTTACCTACTAAACCATTCACTGGGTTTGGTTCACGTGCTTTTACTAAATCGGCACCCTTTACTTCTTGTACTGAGTAACCTAATTTTTTTGCATCTTTTTTAACGCCCAAGCCAGTCACTACCACATCCTCTAATTTTTCTACGGCAGGAATTAATTTTACTAATAATTCAGCACCATTAACAATCACTGTAGTGCTTTGATAACCCACATAAGAGATAGTTACACTTGTTCCCTTTGCAGCACTAATCGTAAATGATCCGGCAGCTTTAGTTATTGTACTTTTACCATTTTTTACAGAAACGCTAGCACCTTCGATTGCATTTGAACTCGTAGCATCAATTACTTTACCACTTATATTCAAATTTTGTGCATGTACCTGAAATGCAAAGCAAACAATTGCTAAGGGCATCATCAGATACTTTAATAATTTCTTTTTTTCTTGACTCATAAATATATTTTTTTCAATTTTGAAGTTGCAAAGTATCTTTTTTATCAGACCAAATGTGTAAGTACTCATTAACAAATCATTAACTCCAAATTTTAATATTTTATATTGGGCAGACCAATCATCATGAATAAAAAATCTGTAATTATAAAAAATTATTAATAATAAATTAATATTGTGTTTAACATTGATACAATAGATTGTGTGCTTAAACTTTATGGAATGAAATATATATGCTTGTGTTTGCAGTTGGTCGTATTTTCTAATTCATTGATGGCTCAGAAAACTTACAATTATTTATCTGTCCCAGGCTATAAAGAGTATACCACGATTGATAAAAATAACCATACTGTATTGCCAAGCGGCAGATACATCACCCCAGCAGGTGCTACGATACAAATCACCAATGACCCTTTTGGTATTGCTGTTTCTCCTGATGGATCAAAAACAGTGACATTGCACGATGGCGTAATAACAATTATCAATAACGAAAATTTAAAATCCATTCGAATTCCTAGTTATGATAAAAAAATAATAAGCCCATTAGATAAAGGTTCTTTTTTAGGTGTCACTTTTGCAGGTAACAACAATGACATAGTGTATCTAAGTGCAGGTGATGCTGGCGCAGTGATTGTTTATGACATCAAACAATTTAAAAAAATTGATTCTATTTCTTTAAATGGAACCATCAACGGAGAAAATTTTGATGAAAGTTTTACATCGGATATTATTTATAATGAGAAAGAAAATGAATTATTGGTATTAGATAGAGGTAATTTTAGATTGGTAAGAATTGATCTTTCTACTAAAAAAATAAAGGGATCCATAAAAACAGGGCGTCAACCCTTTAATTTAGCCTTAAGCCCCAATAAAGACATGGTCTTGGTGGCCAATGTGGGCATGTACGACTACCCTTTGATACCAGACATTACCAAGACTAATTACGACACCATGTTGATGCCTTGGCAACCTTATGGAAACAATACTAAGGAGTCTATACAAGGAACTACCTACAATGGAAGATTTATTCCAGGTGTAGGTGATCCTCTATCACCAGATGCAATGAGTGTGTTTAGTATTGATTTAAAGTCGAATAAAGTGGTTGATAAGTTCAAAACTGGTTACCAAATTGGTGAAATGATTGAAGGCGCTGAAGTAGTTGGTGGTGCAAGTCCAAACGCTATTGCTATTGGTAATAATTTTGCCTATGTATCGAATGCCACCAATGATAATATTTCCATCATTGATTATAAAAACCACAAAATTGTTGGTAGTATCCCTATCCAATTGAATGATGCGATTGACCATTATAGGGGTTATCTCCCTTTTGGCATTTGTATGACGAAAGATGAAAAAACATTGTATGTTGCCTTATTAGGTTTTAATGCGGTGGCAGTGATTGATCTTGAAAAAAGAAAAACGGTTGGTTTTATTCCCAGCGGATGGGGCACTTCAAAAATTAGGTTAAGCAATGACGAAAAAGAAATGTATGTAATTTCATGCAGGGGCTATGGCGCTGGGCCCAATGGAGGTGTGGGTTTTAAAAGACCTGATCAGGGTACTTATATTGGAGACATACAATTAGGCACTTTCCAAAAAATAAAAGTGCCTAGTATAGATGAATTAAAAAATTATACCAAAACAAGTTTAAATAATACCTACAAAACCATTGCTAAAATTGATGATGAAAAAAATCCATTGCCTATTAAAGCAGGTATTCGTAAAAGCCCTATTAAATATATTGTTTACATCACCAAAGAAAATAGAACCTACGATGAAGTATTGGGTCAATTAAAAACAGGGCGTGGTGATTCAAGTTTATCTAGGTTTGGGAATCATGTAAGAATGGGTTTCCAAAGTAAAAATGCGGTAGGTTTTGACATTGCACCCAATCATATAAAATTAGCAAAAGAATTTGCCTTTTCAGATAATTTTTATTGTGATGGAGACGCTTCAATTCATGGTCATCATTGGATGATGGGTGTGATTCCCAACGAGTGGGTGGAAACCAATTCAAGTGTAAGCAAATCTTCCAATATTTTTTCAAAAGCCTCAGGCAGAAGATTTCCTGGTACTACTGGTAGTATGGATCCAGAAGATTATGCTGAAAGAGGTGGTTTATGGGAAGCATTGGAAAGAAAAAATGTTTCCTTTTATAATTTCGGAGAAGCCAATGAAACTGCACACAATCGTGAAGAATGGAATGATACGGCAACCGGTGGTGGTCATGCAGTAATGGTGCCGATGCAAAAAGCTTTATGGAAAAATACCAGTCACAATTACGCGGGCTTTAATTGCAATATTCCAGATCAGTTTAGAATGGATCAATTCGAAGGAGAGTTTAAAAAATTATGGTTAAGCAAGCATAAGGATTTACCAAGTTTAATCACCATGCAAGTACCCAATGACCATACGGCTGATCCAAGACCCAAAGATGGCTATCCTTATATTCATTCTTATGTGGCAGACAATGATTTAGCGGTTGGTAGAATTTTACATTTTTTATCTAGAACGCCTTATTGGAAAAACATGTTGGTGATTGTTACTGAAGATGACCCACAAGGTGGGGTAGATCATATTGACGCACACAGAAGTGTATTAATGATGGCGGGGCCCTATGTGAAAAGAAATTACACCTCCAATACCCATGCTAATTTTGGATCTATATTAAAAGTAATTTATAATATTTTAGACATTCCTTATGTGAACCAATACGATGCCACTGCAAGTTTATTGGACGACTTTTTCACAAGCACACCTAACTATAAACCATACAGCTTGGTTTTTCCTTCTAAGGAAATATTTAATACCACCAATGCCATGAAGCGTTACAAGAGAGATGTTGATTGGAGAAAAGTAGAGAAGGGTCCTGATATGGATGATGAAGAGGATATTAGAAAAGCACATTATAAAAAGGAGAAGAAATAACTTAAATTTGCATTATGACTGATGCAAATAAATACGATGTAATCATTGTGGGAGGCGGCCCTATAGGCATTGCCTGTGCGCTAGAATGCAAAAATAAACAACTCAGCTATTTGGTATTGGAAAAAGGCTGTTTGGTGAATTCTTTGTACAATTACCCTCAAAACATGACTTTTTTTTCTACTTCAGAAAAATTAGAAATTGGCAATATTCCCTTCGTCTGTACCAATGCAAAACCCACCAGAACAGAAGCTTTAGAATATTACAGAAGGGTGTCAAAAGTAGCAGATTTATCTATTCATTTATTTGAAGAAGTAGTTGGAATAAAAGAATTAAAAAACCATGATTTTAGTTATACCATCGAAACCAGTAAAAGAAACTACTTAACAAAAAAAATAATTATTGCAACAGGCTTTCATGACCTACCTTATTTATTAAATGTGCCTGGAGAAAACTTACCAAAAGTAACGCACTATTATAAGGATCCTCATTTTTATGCATTTCAAAATGTATTAATCATTGGTGCCAATAATTCGGCGGTAGATGCTGCTTTAGAAACCTGGAGAAAAGGGGCCCATGTCACCATGGTCATTCAAAATGAAGAAATTGGAAAAAGAGTCAAGTATTGGGCGAGACCAGATATTGTTAATAGAATTGAAGAAGGATCTATCAAAGCCTATTACAATTCAAGTATTCTTGCTATTAAAGAAAATGCGGTGACTATTCAAAATCCAGCAGGAATCATAGATATCCCTAATGATTGGGTGATTGCAGCTACAGGCTACCAACCCAATTTAAATTTTCTAGAAAATATAGGTATCGAATTATCTGCAGATGAAATTATGCAGCCTACTTATAATGAAGCCACCCATGAATCCAATAAAAAAGGAATTTATTTGGCGGGGGTTATTTGTGGCGGAATGAATACCCATAGCTTATACATTGAAAATTCGATTGTGCATGCCAATTATATTGTTAATGATATCATTGGAAAAATTTAAATTGTATTATTTTATTATTACGATGGTTGAATTAAAAAATAAAACTAGATGAAAAATTTATTACTACTTTGTTTATGCTATTTATGCTGTTTTAAAAGCACCTTAGCTCAAAATAATTTTATTGTACCTCCTTATCTTCAAATTGGCTATGAGGGAAATCCAACATCATTATCACTATTGTGGCATAGTGATGATACTACAAGCAAGTGGACAGTAGCCATAAAATCAAAAAATAATTGGATTGATAGTAAAAATTTATATTTTAACAAAGTAAACATCAAGGGATATGCCCCATTTGTGGTGTATCATGCAGTATTAGAAAACTTAAAAAATGGTACTGATTTTTCTTATAGAGTAAGTAAAAATGAAAAATTGGTTTTTGAGGCTGTAGCACATGCCCCTAAAGCTAAAAATCAAAATTATAAATTTGTGGTTATTGGAGATATTGGTGCCTTAAACCAAGATCAAAAGAAATTAGCCAATATCATGTATGAACTAAATCCAGATTTTATTGCAGTACCTGGTGACATTGTATACAATAGTGGCTTAATTAAAGATTATACAAATAAATTTTGGCCCATCTACAATGCTGCTAAAAATGACAGCAATGGCGCTCCGCTCATGAGAAAAATTCCTTTTTTTGCTTCTGTGGGCAATCATGATGCCAATGATAGAGACCTTGATAAAACACCAGATGCACTAGCTTATTATTATTTTTGGGAACAACCTTTAAATGGCCCAGTCTATAAAGAAGGTTCCGCCCTAGTGCCCCTATTGAAAGGCAATGAGGCCAATAAAAATGCATTTTATACCGCTGCTCAAAAAGCTTATCCCAAAATGACTACCTACTCTTATGACTATGGCAATGCCCATTGGACAGTCATAGATGCAGATTACTATGTAGATTGGACCAATAAAGATTTGCAAAATTGGGTTAAAGAAGATTTAAAAAAAGCGGCTGACGCACAGTGGCGTTTCGTGATGTTTCACCAACCAGGCTTTAATTCCTCCAAAGAACATTTTGAAGAGCAACATATGAGGTTATTGTCGCCCGTCTTTGAAGAAGGCAAGGTAGATATTGTATTCAATGGACATGTACATAATTATCAAAGGTCTTTCCCTTTAACTTTTAAGCCTGATACTACTTCCATTAAAGAAATTGTAGGCATAAAAAAAGCGAAGGGTAAACAGATTAGTGGAGATTGGGTGCTAGATAAAGATTTTGATGGTATAAAAAATCAAAAACCTAAAGGCGTGATCTACTTAGTTACAGGGGCTGGTGGTCAATATTTGTACAACCCGGAACAAACCAATATGCCCAATTCATGGCAAGCATTTACTGATAAATTTTTCTCAACAGAACATTCATTAAGTTATATTGAAGTTGAAAAAAATAAATTCAAATTTAAACAGATAAGCACTTCAGGGAAAACTGTAGATAGTTTTACAATTGTTAAATAGTATTTTAGACCAGTTTCATTTATAAACTTTTTACATATAGCTTTTTAATGGGCTTGAATTTTTTTCTTGAGTAAAAGTTTTGTGTAGTGGTAGAAGTTAAATTACATAATACTTCAATTTTTTCCACCCCTTGCTTCATTGCCTTCTCATATACATGTAAAAATAAATCATCTGCTACATTTAATTTTCGATAGTTGGGAGAAATATAAAATTCCTTGATTTGAATGTTGGGTTTATTACTTATTATATTTTCTTCTTTTTCGCAAATGATACACCCCATTTGGTTACCTAATGTATTCACAGCCACATACAATAGGCTATTTTTATTTTTTATTTTCTTTTTAAATTGTTGCATAAATATTTCTATATTTATGCTATACATATAAACTTGTTCTATGGCCTGATGAAAATAATTAATATCAGTCAATTCAGCTTTTCTAATCTTCCAGTTTTTTAAAAGCATCTTAATCAATTTTTAAAAAAGTTAATAAATCATTTAAGTCATTGATGATGGTATCTGGCAGGGCTTCCTGCAATTGTTCACTTGATTGCGCACCTGTGGTAATACCAATACTATAAAGGCAATTGGCATTCTTGCCTTCTTCAATATCTATTTTAGAATCTCCAATTTTAATTACTTGTTTAGGGTCTTTGATTGAAAATAAATTCATGGCATATTGAATCATGTCTGGGGCTGGTCTATTTTTTTCAACATCAGTGGCGGTGACCAATAAATCGTAATGATAAAATTGCACCCATTTAATTTTGTTTAAAATAAATTGAGCAGTAGCACGATCATAGCCAGTATTTAATACCACTAATTTGTTTTTACTTCTTAAATGAACTAATACCAATTCAGCATTGGGCATAGCCTTGATATCGAATTCCTCATAAGCAGCTTGTAATTGATGCATAAAATAATGGTACATGTCTTCTGCCTTTTCTAAGTCTTCTGTTCTGCCAAATTTTGTAACAATGTCTTTGATCGCAGTTAGTTTTTCCTGCCCAGCACCTATGGCCAATACTGTTGGTAGATCCACTGAAACACCATGATGATTGATGCTTTTATGTAAAGTCTTGTACACTATATTGTCCTCATCGATAGTGGTACCCGCCATATCAAAAACGATCATTTTAATACTCATAAACTAGTTTTTAATAATGAATTTTCTAATACGTTTTTGTAACTGTAAATATCATCCACTTTAAAATTTGCAATTTTTGCTTTATCGTCCCACTTTCTTAATTCAACAGCTTCTTTAAAATATTTATTGGATTCAAAAATATTTTTTTCTTCCTGAGACATCAAACCACCTTGTAGAATAAAACTAGCTTTAGAAACAGAAGAAAGTGCCTCATAATATTCAGGATCTACCAAGCATAGGTATCTTTTGGCTGCCACGTGTAATTTAACCGCTTCCACTACTTCCTCTTTAAAATATTGTTTTAAAAATTCAGCACCTAGTGCTTCATGAATATCATCAATCCCTTGATCGGTGGCATCATCTGGTAAATCGTGTAATAAATGCCCAATATCATGCATTAAGGCGGCAGCAATTAAATTTCCAGAAGCATTGGCTTCTTTGGCAAAATGAGCAGCTTGTAAGCCATGCTCTAATTGAGTTACAGCTTCCCCTCCATACAATTCATGCCCTTTTTTTAAAAATAATTCAACCACATAGTCTGCTACATTATTCATAATATAAAAATTTAAAGATTGTTTACTGCTTCTTCTGCAAAACCAAAGGATAAAGTCATCCCATTCCCTCCAATTCCGTTAACAATATAAACACCAGGTTCTACTTTTAAAACTAAATCTGTAGCACCATTGGTCATTTTAGGGTAAACTCCATTCCATGATTGTTGTAAAGTCCAGTCTTCAATATGCATTAGTTTTTTTAAATAAGTCAGAATCAACTCATTGATTTGGTGATTGTCAAATGGCTCAAAATCTAAATCATATTCATGAGAATCCCCGATAGTAAGTTCCCCTTTATGGTTTTGTGCAACCATCACATGAATTCCATTTTTAATATATTCAGGCAGTTCCAAATCTATTTTTGCTTTTAAAATATCTAAAGATTTGGAGGCAGTAAAACTTTTATAATGTAATAAAGATAAGCCACCACAAATCGAAGTGCCAATTCTAAAATTGGGATCATTGGGAACAAAACGCATCATTTGCAATTTTGTTTTAATGATGGGCAATTCTTTAAAATGCTCAGGATAAAGGGTTTCAAAATCAGCGCCAGAACACACACAGATTAAATCAGCATTGTATTTTGTTTTGAATGACCATACCGTATTCGTGGTGACATTGGTGATGGCAGTTCCCCAAACTATTTTAATGTTAAAATAGTTTTTTAAATAAGCGGGTAAATGTTTGATGCCTTCCCTAGGATCAATGATGGTTTCATCACTACTAAACAAACCTGACTTTAAGTTTTGACCATTAATTCCATTGAACTTTTCTGTAATAGTTTTAGGTTGCATTAAACTAACGGGCCTATTGTGTTTCATAAAATGTTCATACAATTCTTCTAACACATTATGTTCTTCCTGATCATAAGCCAAATGCAAACTACCGCAAGGATCAAAATTGATTTTTGCATTGGTTAAATATTCTTTCCAAATTTCTCTAGATCTAATAGCGCGTTCATACAATTTTCCATCGGGTTGTCCAATGGGCCATAACATGCCAAAGTTTCTAATGGAAGCACCTAAAGATTGTTGTGATTTTTCAAAAATAGTCACTTTATAACCTTTCAAAGCCAATGCACGAGCAGTAGCCATCCCTAAAATGCCTGCTCCTACGACGATTGCTGTTTTCTCACTCATGTATTAATAATTTAAAATTTTAATTTTTTTGGAATAATAGACAAATGCAGCTAAAGAAGCCAGTAAACCAAGTACAGAAAAATACAAAACACCTTTAGAATAAAATTGGGCCCAGTTTAATTCTAAATGCACACTGCCTTTAATACTAATAACAATCACAGAAGCTAAATAACCAAAAGAATCCAATAAATAAATTAAAAAACCAACATTGCCTTTAATTCTAAAAGTGGCAATCATACGGTCAAATAATAATGAATTAAATGGTATATATCCCATGTAGGAGCCAAGTCCAACTAGTAACATCCAATAATAACCGGTGATTAAATTTAGTTTGAACAAAAATGTACTTAGTCCTACCACTATAAATCCTAGAATAATAATTAGAATACTTATCAAAAAAGCAAATTTATTTTTTTTGATAACAATCATACTGGCAATCAAAACTAAAACAATTAATGCGATAGGCAATTCGGTATTGGTGAATACACTTACATTGTTTGCATACCCAAGATCATTCCAAATATTTGCTGCAAAATTGTCTCTTAAATCTCTAAATAAGGTCAAGATCAAATAAATAAAAATAAATGCAATAATGCCTATTTTAAATTCTTTTAAAAATGAAAGTCGATCCGATTTGGTCATGGGTAACCTTGGCGCTTTTAATTCAATTTCCTCAGGCGTTGGTGCAGGAGTTTTTTCAAGCAAGTAAATAAACAAAATGATGGGTAAAATAAATACTAGGCCTGTATAAAATGGAATCCAAGATTCAGTAATATGGTAAGTCAATTGCAACCATTTTGCAATAGATTTTACTACCCCAGAAGAAACAATAAAGCTTACCGCCAAAGAAGCGCCAATAAAGTCAGTCGCCCTTCTTCCTTCCACAAAAGAAAATACAATGCCCCAGATGATTCCCAAAGGGAAGCCATTTAGAAAAAAACAAAAAATATTAATGGGTGCAGGTAGCAAGGGAAAGAGTAGCAAAGGAATCCATGATAAAATAATCAAAAGAAGAATTAATTTTCCTCTTCCAATATTTTTTAATTCTGAAATAAATTTAATACCAAAAATTTTACTCGCCGTATAGCCTAATACTTGCGCAATGACCAATAAGTTCTTATACTCAATACCTAAATAAGCTGGCATATCAGTGTATAAGCCTATCGTAAAAGGCTTTCTGAATGCATACATACAGGCATAGGTACAAAAACAAATTAGGGCAATGTAGAGGGAAGACCCAAATTGATTGTCTTTCTTTAAACTTAAGTTGATCATTTTAAATTACTGATCAAACCTAAGTAAGAATTCATTTATTTCATTTAAAACAATGTAATGAAATAGTTAACTAAATATTAAGTTAATGTTAAGTGCTTATCAATCCCTATAAATCTTAAACAAAGCTGATTTGAAAGAACTAATTGGTATATAGGGCTCTAAGTATTTTAATTTTTTGTTGAGTTAAGCCTAATTCTTTTTCTAAATAAGCATCTATGGTGCCGTATTTACCTTTGATCGTAGAAAAAGTGGCCGCTATATACTCTTTTTTAGCACCCATTAGATTGTTAGCTATTTTTTCATCCAAACCATAATACTTGGTCATTTGAGCAATGCTTTTGGCATTTTCCTTACGGCGATAATAGTTAGTGGCTTCATAGTCTTCAAAAATAGTTTGTTCCTTTACTCCTAAAGCATACAATATTAAGGCAGCTGCAATACCTGTTCTGTCTTTGCCTGCGGTACAATGAAATAATATTGGACTTGATTTAGTATTAGTTATTAAACTATCAAACAGAGGCTTATAACGATCTTTAAATGGAGTCAAAACAGTATAAAAACTCATCATGAATGAATCTGACTTTAAATACCTACCCATATTTTTCATATAGTTACTATCTCCAATATTTTCACTGCCCGCAGGTAGTGAAATACGAGTTGTACCTGTAGGTATTTTGTCTGGTGCCGTTTTTACTTCAAATGGGCCTCTAAAGTCAAAATCGTATTTAATATGTAAACCTGCTATTTTAGTAAGGTCGGCATCCGTTAAGCTGTTTAATGCTGCAGATCGGAATAAAACATTCATTTTAACTTTCTTTCCCGATTTTGTTTTGTATCCACCTAGGTCTCTAAAATTAACAGCTCCTTGTAATTTAACTTCTCTAGTACTGCTGTCTGCAATTTGAGCCAGAGAGGAAAAGGCTATCGAAATGGAAACTAGAACAAAAATTATTTTTTTCATGGTTTGTATATTTGAATTAAAAAAGTGGGAGGCTGATAAGCCCCCCACTTTATAATATTACGAAATGAGCTTAAGTTATTTAATTAACCACATTTTTGCATTAACGTCATCAACTCCACCATATTGTGAAGTTAAAGCTGCCTTATTGTTAGCTGAGTTATAAACTGTTTCATCAACAGGATATTGCCATCTTAATGGTATTTTATTAGTCGGAGTTCCAACACCTACACCACCTTCTAAGAAAGCAGGAATACCTGTTCTTCTCCATTGATACAAACTTTCAAAACCTGAGTTGATAAAGAAGGATACATACTTTTGAGTCAATATTTGTGATAACCCTGCAGCATTATCACCTGTATAACTGACATTTGTCAAGAATGTTGTCACATCAAAAGTTGTAGATCCTAAATTAGGTTTACTACCATTGTTATTACCAATAATAATACTTCCTCCTTGTTTGATACCATACCAATCTAATGATGCTTGAATACCTTTCGTATACCAAGTTGCAGTAGTTTGACCAGTTATCCAACCTCTATTAGCTGCTTCAGCAATATTGAAACACATTTCACTGTAACCTAAAATAATGTATGGCTCAGATAATTGTCCTGCGTTATTATTTGGTGTCATATATCTATTGTAACTCAAACATGCAAGATCAGTTCCACTTGTAAAGCTATATTTCATAGCTGATATTGCTATACCATTATCCTGACCTAGATAAGAATTAAAACTACCTACTGGAGCTGCAGCTGTAATAGCTAATTCACCAGGTGACAATAATGCTAAAACACGAGGATCTTTATTAGGAACAGTTGCATTGATCCATGTTTTAGAAATATTTGCACAATAATTGTAAGGTGCATTACCTGATTTAATTGGAGGATATTGGTTATATGCAGCATTATATTTGTAAACAACATTATCACTATTACTTGTCATAATAGGATATTGAGTTGGATTATTTACAATATTAGCAAATTGGGTTTTGATATTTAAATCTGCATTATCATCAGCACGCTTGCTTAATGAAATTAATACTCTTAATTTAAAAGTATTAATTACTTTTTGCCATTGCAAATAAGTTAAACCAAAAATATCACCAAGCGCATCTACTTTATTACTTGAAGGGTTACCTGGAGTAATTAATGCAGCAATTTGTAAATTAGCAGAATCTAATAATGCCAAAGATTGTTTGTATACATCATGTTGTGTATCATATTTTGGCGTTAAATTATTAATGTCATTTGATTGTGACATTGGGATATCACCTACTCTTTGTGATAACCAAATGTATGAATACGCTTTGAAGAATTTACTTAAAGCAAAATATACATTAGTTTTATTATTTGTAAGCTTATAAGCTTGCTCTTCCATTTTTAAACAATACCTAATGTTATCGTAAGTAGTGCTTGTGGTAGACCAGTTATATTTATTATCACCGAAGTAATAAGTATAATTTGAAGCTAAATTTTGATTTTGTCTGAATACATTTGAGATAATAGGGTCCTCTTCCCTCATTAAATTTGATGTGATGTGATTTAAATTAAGAGAGGGTCCTACAGTAGCTGTTTCTGCTACTACATTTGGATTGGTTAGATCACCTTTTTGGCAACCTGTTATAGCAAAACTTAAAGCTACTAAGCCAAAGATGATATTACTAATTTTGATTTTCATATAATTACTTTTATACATGGTTAAATTTAGAAGTTAAGATTAATGTTAAATCCAAATCTCCTTGCAGTGGCTGATTGAATAATTGCACCTCTTTGTAATGATCTGTCTGAATCATTATAACCTGCAGCAAACTGGTCTAGGTCTTGGTCTTTTCGATCCGCAAAGTACAATAAATTTCTACCTACTAAAGAGAAGGTAGCACCTTTAATATATTTCATCTTTGATAAAATCTTTGCTGGCACTGAGTAAGCTAAATTTACTTCACGTAATTTTATAAATGAACGACTTGTCATCCAATATTCATCTACACCACCATAACCTGAAGCTCCAGCAATTGTTTGTAATTTACCAGCTACGTCATTTGGAGCAAATGTTAATGCGCCTAAATTAGTGATCACCCCACCTACATAAGTTGGTACTCCAGAAACAATTTTAACACCAGGACCTATATATTGAGGTGTTACGCTACTATTCATCCCTTTATTTGATAAATTCCACTCAGCTAAACGAGCCGCACCAATGGCACCTTGAACGGATTCAATTGAAGTACCACCGTTCATACCATCATGGTAAATTTGATCATAGATAGAACCACCAATACGTCCGTCAAATTGGAAACCAAAGCTTACATTTTTAAAAGTTAATTTATTTCCTATTCCGAAAGTATAATCAGGATTAGCATAGCCTAAAAACTTATTATTTGAAATATCAGAAGGTGCTCTTAAAGGAGCTCCACCAGCCCAAACGATATTATTTGAAGCATCGCGAACAAAAGCACTTCCATATATCTCATCTAATCGATCGCCAACACTATAAATATGATTGTTTAAAGTTAAACCAGTTTCAGTTCCGTAAATTTGATCCAAAGTTTCTTTATAAGTAGCATAGGTTGCATTGATATCCCAATTAAAGTTAGCCGTCTTGATTGGTGTACCAGATAAAGTAATTTCAAAACCTGCTTTTTTAGAAGTAATGCCATTTACGTTTTGAGCAGCATATCCAGTAGATGAGGCTAATGGTAATGCGAAAATTTGAGGTCCATTAAAACTAGTGAAATATGTGAAATCAAACCCTAATCTATTTTTTAAAAATTTTATATCTAAACCGCCTTCATAAGAAGTACGATCAAATGGTTTTAAACTTTGATTTGCAATTACATTTGTATTAGAAACTGATGGTGTTCCGTTCCAATAGGATTGGAAAGAATATGAGTTTAAGTTTGTATAGGAAGGACCATCATATGAACTATATAAATCAGAACCATATCCTAATAAACCACCATTAGTACTTAAACCAGTTACAGCAGTAAAAGCAGAAGGGATAGTAGATTGAGTTAAGGCTCCTTTAACATCTGCAAAAGACGCTCTTAATTTTGCAAAAGAAATAAATGAAGGCAATGTAACATAATCAGATAATACTGAACTTAATGAAACTGATGGATAATAAAAAGTATTGTTTCCATCAGGTAAAGTAGATAATTGATCTACGCGACCTGTATGAGATAAAGTAGCATATTTACTTAAAGATAGATCAACCGAGTAGAATGCGCTATATACTTGCATTCTTGAATTCCAGTTGTAAGATAATGGAGCAGAAATTGAATTAGATAAAATATATAGGTTTGGTACTGCTAAAGCTTTGGTTGTACCCCAAAATGAATTGTAAGCGAATGATCTTTCAGAAACACCTGCTAAAGCTGAGATACCTATTTGACCAACTTTTTTATCATAAACAGCTGTTAAGTCTGTATTGTTTTCTGTTAATCTTCTACTATCCTCATGGTAATCACCATACCATCCAAAATAGAACCATGGAGTATAGGTATTTAAGTTTGCACCTGAAGGTACTTGCTCAGTTCTTAATTGACTCCATGTGGAAAGTTGGGAACGTAAGTTTAAAGTTAAATCGTTGTTTACTTTATAAGAAGCTTTGATATAACCATTGATGTCGGATTTGTCGTGAGAACGCAACCATTTTTTAGCCATAAACCATGCACTGTTTTCACGACCATATTCTTGAGCATAAGGGAATAAGTTTTGTATTCCTTGTGGTCCTTTATAAATATCTTTTAAATCATTGATGTCATAATCAGAAGAACCATACACTTTAAACATATAAATGTAAGAGTTAGGACCATAGTTTACATCAGGTATATTAGGAGAATATTGTTTGTTATAATTTAAACTTGCTTCTATTCTAAATTTTTTAGAAATATTATACCCTCCATTTACAGCTAAGGTATAAGAATTTAAATTCGTATTTGGAGCCATTCCTTTTTGATCCATATTTGAAACAGATATTCTGATGTCTGATTTTTCAGTTGCCCCAGACATTGAAATATTATTGGTATTAATTATACCAGTTTGCATAAAGTTTTCAAAATTATTAGCCCCTTTAGCTGTCCAAGGTGTTGGGGTTCTAATGTTCGCTACAGGATCATAAGGGCTATTGTATTGTTTTACCAATTGACCTTCAAAACGAGGTCCCCATTCTGGTAAACGATTCTTATTATCATATAAAAGATCAGCACCAGTTCCATCTAATTTTGAATTATAGCTATATTGATAATTAGTACCACGACCATATTCAGTTTGAGATTCAGGAACTGCAATAAAGCCGTTTTCAAACATTGTGCTTGAATTTACATCAACTTGCCACCCTTTTTTATCTTTAGTACCTCTTTTTGTTGTAATAACAATTGCACCATTTAATCCTCTAAAACCGTATAAAGCAGAAGCATTGGTACCTTTTAACACAGTGTATGTTTCGATATCATCTGCACTAATATTCCAAGTATCTGTATTAACAGGAACTCCATCAACAACAAATAATAAATCCTTAGAACCACGCAAAACTAGTTCTGGACGACCTAACATTTCGGCATTTGCACCTACAGTTAAACCAGCGATTTTTCCAGCTAAAGAGTTAATTGGGTTAGCGTCTCTTGCTTTTGTCAAGTCATTACCTTTTATTTCTTGGATTGAATAACCGATTCTCTTAGTTTCTCTTTTAATGCCATAAGCCGTAACTACTACATCAGTTAAAGCTTTGGTATCTTCTTGTAAAGCCAAAGAAAATGCCGACTCATTTCGTAAAGTATATGTTTGAGCCAAAAATCCTAATGAAGAAACTTCTACAGTTTTGTCTCCAGTGGCAATGGTAATCTTAAAATTACCGTCGTTGTCTGTTTGAACTGTCTTTTTTGAAGGTAATGCTCTTAAAACAGCACCAGCAATACCCAAACCAGTGGTGGTTTGAATTTTACCTGTCAATATTCTACCATCTTGAGAATAGACATTAGAAACAAAGAAAATTAATAGTGTAAGCCCTATTAATAATTTCTTGAATAATACTTGCATATGTTAAATTTTGCACAATATTAAAGCGTATCTTAATTACAAAATATTTTTTATAGTGATATTTTTCAAAGTTAATATTGGGGTAATATTTGACTTAGTGAAAGCTTAATTTAAATTTAAAAAAATATAAATAGTTTTTATGATTAATAATTTAAAAATCAGAAAAGTGGAACCAAAAGATATGTTAACTGTATATGAACAAATTTGTTTATTAGAAGATTTTACATTCAATATCAATGTGTTTGAAATAATATTTTTAAAAAATATTAAGGAAAAAAATAACTTGTATTACCTAGCGGAAAGCCAAGATGGGGAAGCCTATGGCTTTATAAATGTCCATATTCAAACACTTTTACATCATTGTGGAAAGGTAGCAGAAATTCAAGAGCTTTTTATTAAACAGGCATTTAGGGGACAAAAAATTGGAGAACAGTTAGTAAAATTTATTGAGCAAGAATTAATAGCATTAGATTGCATCTCGTTTGAAGTCACCGCACAAAATAAAAGAATCGCCACTCACGAATTTTATAACAAAATGGGCTTTACATCATCTCATTTAAAATTTACAAAATCTTTATCATGAAAATTAGTCAACTCACTAGCCTACTATTGTTTATTCTTTTTTTCAACCTTGCCAATGGCCAAAATTATACAAGTTGCAACGCTCATTCGCACAACGACTACGAAAACCCTGTTCCCTTTTTTACCGCCTATGGCCAAGGGTTTGGTTCTATAGAGGCCGATATATTTTACTACCATGATAGCTTATTTGTGGGCCATACTTTTGGTGATATTCAAAAGAAAAGAACAATTCAAACCTGGTACCTAGACCCATTAAAAAATAAAATTGAGTCAAATCATGGATTGCCTTATGCGGATACTACCCTGCCTTTGCAGTTGCTCATAGATATCAAGACAGATCCCTATAAGACCTTAAATAAGTTGGTTGAGCTTCTAAATGCTTATACCTCCATCATCAAAGCAAGAAAAGTTAAAATAGTGATCACAGGCAATAGGCCCAAGCCGAATGAATTTGGAACTTATCCTAGCTATATCTATTTTGATGGAGATCTAGATAAAAATTATACTGTTAGCGAACTTACTAAAATTGGTTTATTCAGCGCCGATTTCACCAACTACTCTAAATGGAATGGTAAGGGTATAATGGTAAAGGCGGATCGAGAGAAATTGGATTCAATTATCAACAGCACCCATCAAAAAGGGAAAAAAATAAGATTCTGGGCCAGTCCAGATTATTTAAATGCTTGGCAACAGTTTATTAAAATGAAGATTGATTTTATCAATACAGATCATATTGAAGCCCTAGGTAATTTTTTAAAAAATTGGTCAAGTACCAATGTAACCTTGGCTAGAAAACAAGCCACTTATTTACCTAAGTATACCAATGATGGTGTGGACCAGCCAGTAACCAAAATTATATTATTGATTGGGGATGGCTGCAGCCTACCGCAATGGTATGCCGGCTATACCGCTAATGGCGGAGCCTTAACAACTTTTAATTTAAAACATATTGGTTTTTCTAAAACAAGCTCCGCCGATAATTATGTGACCGATTCTGCACCTGGAGCTAGTTCCATAGCGACGGGCGAAAAAATGGAGAACAGACATTTAGGCTTAAAACCAAATGGTGAAAAATTAAAATTAATTACCGACTATTTGGTTGAGAAAAAATTTAGTGTTGGTATAGCAAGTAGCGGAGATGTTTCCGATGCAACACCCGCAGCATTTTATGCACATATAAAAGATAGAGACAGCTCTATTGAGATCATTCAACAATTAAAAAATTCAGGAGTTCAAATCTTAGCAGGGGCAGGTAATGATAGAATTAACAAAATAAGTATACTTCAAAAAAAACAGACTACCCATTTAAATAATCAAATTTTAGATAGCTTATTGCCCAATTATAAAACTCTTTCATCTATCAACGCCTTGTCTATACCCTCTCTTAATAAAACATTAATCATTGACCAAAGCGCTGGCTTGTCTATGCAAGAAGGTAGGGGCAATTGGCTAAGCATTGCATTTGAAAATATAAGAAAGTCACTTGAATTAAATAAAAGCAAGCAGTTTTTTTTGATGCTAGAAGCTGCACAAATAGATTATGGTGGCCATGCCAACAATATTGAATATGTCGTAAAAGAAGTGATTGATTTTGATGCCTTGATTGGCCAAGCCATTAAATATGCAGATGAAAACAAAGGCACCCTTGTGATTATCACAGGAGACCATGAAACTGGCGGACTTACGCTTCACGATGGTGATTATAAAAAACAAAGCCTTACCGCTCAATTTGCTACCAATGACCATACAGGCATTCCTGTCCCTGTATATAGTTATGGTTATAGATCTTTTTTATTCGACGGCGTTTATGAAAATACAGAATTGTATAATAAAATACTAAAGTCTTTAAAATAAAATGGGCTTAGTTTGTTTTTTCAAATCAATATTATTGAAAATTGAAAGTCTAATTACATCCAAATTAGAAATTTTATTTTTAGCATTCAATTGCTGATATACATTGGTATAACCAAATTGAAAAATATTGTCCTTGTTCATATAATAATAAAATCCAGCCGATAACCTATTTTGATCAAAAGTATTGTACACAATGCCTTTCCCAAAATTAAAATAGGTTTCATTGGAAGCCACAAAAGACAAACTACCTTTTTGATAATGATGTTTGGTTAAAGGTATTTGGCTTAAGAAATAATACCTTAGTCGGTAAGTAAAATCATAATTGGCAGATGGCGCATCATTCACAGCAGTTTGTTTGAATCTTTCTTCCAATCTTAACCATTGAAGCATTTTTACATGGGGTGTTTCTGAATTCATTTGAACCATTTGCCAAGGACGGTATTCAGCAAGATGGTAGGAATTACTACCCGCATGTATTTGATCTACATAGGTCAAAGCACCCACTAGTTTGAAATTGTTCTTGGTATAGTAAGTAGCCCCTAAGGTAGTTTCTGTTGCATAAACCGATTTATAATAGCCATCGGCGAGTTTTAATTGCAAATCAATCCAAGAACCCCAATTTTTTGAATATCTATTCTGATTTAAATAATCCAACCAAGTTTGTTGCCCATATTGTACCTGATTTGTTTGTGCATTTAAGTAAATTGGCCCCAATAGTAAAAGTAGCATCAAATAAAAAGTATACCTCATAGAGCGCAATATGTTTTAGGGCACTACAAGATAAGGATTATTCAGTTCTTTTAATAATCGTAATTTCTATTTACCCACAACTTTATATTTTAAAATATTGTTCTCTATTAACTCTTCGAAAAATAGATTACCGTTGGCAACAAAATATTTACGATTGTTGATAATTACCGATTTGCAATCTGCAGGCAAGGCATCTACAATATCTCCAATATTGTATTGTTTCTCTTCTATAATAGCAACAGGTGCAATGGAAGTGGTATTTATCACCCCATGTAAACCAGCTATCTCATACCAGATAGTACCATCTTGTTTTACATATTCTTTGTAATAAGTACCATTGTATTCAAAATACTTTTCATTGTTCACCAGTACTACTTTGGCTTCTTTTGGAATTTTAGGCACACTTGCACCTACTGGAGCTTCTACTACTTGATATTGCTCCTCCTGTTGGCGATAATAAATACCGCTATGGTAGAAATAAGGAAAACCTCCATAATTGAAAGACCAATAGCCATAAGGTAATGTTCCAATGGAGATGCCATATGGAGGAAAAATGCTTCCATAATAACCTCCATAATAGCCATAAAATAAGCCATCATTAAAATAATAAGGATAGCCACCAAATCTTAGTCTAAGAAATGATCTTGGAACGCTTCTGTACATTCTTCCTCCAGCAAAACCTACATGAGCAAATGCGGCAGTTCTAGCACCACCCCAAAAAGGATGACCTCCGCTTAGATTGCCTCCAGTCCTAAAACTATTGGAAGCTCTAAGATTAGCCCCACCACTATTAAAATTCCTCGAAACTACTCCACTAAATCTAGTGCCAAAACCAGCCCCGCCATAAGCTCCGCGGCTAAAACCACCACCACCTCGGCCACCTCTTTGGGCTTCCAACAAATTAGCACTTCCAATAACCAGGATTAAACTGGTAACAATTGCAAGAAAGATTTTAATTTTGTTCATAATAAAGATTTTTAAAATTGTTATCGATCAATGGATACTTATTAGATGTTGGTTTGAACCAATAGTTTAAAGCTAGGTGGATTTTATAAAGTTAAATTAACAGTTAAAAATTTTAACACCAATTTTAACCAACTTAAGTAAATCTTAAGCAGTAAATTTGATCATGATTCATACTTACCAAGCAAGAACCCTTCCTGAAAATGCAAAATTTTCCATCTTAATCCCAAGTTGGAACAATTTGGATTATTTGAAAGTTTGTATTGATAGCATAAGAAAAAATTCTGCCTATGCCCATCAAATTATTGTGCATGTGAATGAAGGCAAGGATGGCACTTTAGCTTGGATTGAAAACGAAATCGACCTTAACTATACATATAGTTTGGAGAATATTGGAGTTTGTTATGCACTCAATTGTGCAAGAACTATAGTCAAAACAGATTATATAGCGTATGTGAATGATGATATGTATTTGTGTCCAGATTGGGATAAATATTTAGTAGAAGAAATAAAAAGTATAGGACACCATAAATTTTTCTTGTCTTCTACCGTGATTGAACCAATTGCTTCTAGCAATTGTGTAATTGAAAAAAATTATGGAACTGATTTTTCCAATTTTAAGGAGGAAGAATTATTAAAAGAATTCAAGCAATTAGCCTTCAAAGATTGGAACGGTGCCACTTGGCCTCCCAATGTATTGCCTACCAGATTATGGGATGTAGTGGGCGGCTATAGTATTGAATTTTCACCAGGCATGTATTCTGATCCCGATTTTTCAAATAAATTATGGAGGGCTGGGGTTAGGTACTTTAAAGGGGTGAGTGCTAGCAGGGCTTATCATTTTGGATCAAAATCGGTAAAAAGAGCAAAATTAAATAAAGGCTATTATCAGTTCATCAACAAGTGGGGCTATACTTCTAGTTTTTTAACCAAGCATATTTTACATAGAGGTGAAAATTTTAATGGCCCTATGCATACATTCACTTTATCCCCTGTAACAAGAATCAAACAATTGTTTAAACGTCTTGGTTCTGCTTTGAAAAGATTGGAATTTTAAATCTATTATCTTCGCTTTTTCAACCCCTAATTATAACGCAAAGCAGTTTATATTTGCAGTATGGGGCAGAAGAAATTAATCAAGTTTGCAGCAATTAAAGCCTACGAGAATGTATTGGAATACCCACAAGGTATGCCAGGAAAATGGAAGGCCTATTTTGAAAAATTAAGCAAGGAAGACTACCCCATTTCACTAGACAATCTTGAAATTAGCGCTAATAATAGTCCCCAAAACAATAGTGCTATTAAGCCCCTGGTATTGGAGCTAGCCTGTGGACGTGGCGAATACGCAGTAGGTTTGGCAAGTTTATTTCCTGAACAAAATTTTCTAGGGCTGGATATTAAAGGCAATAGAATCTGGAAAGGTGCCAGCATTGCAAATAAAGAAGGTATTAAAAATGTAGCGTTTGTAAGAACACAGATAGAACAAAGCATTCAATATTTTGCGAAAGAAGAAGTGAATGAAATATGGATCACTTTTCCTGATCCTCAATTAAGATTGTCTAAGGCTAAAAAAAGATTAACCCATCCTCAGTTTTTAAGAATCTACCAGCAGTTTTTGAAACCCGGTGGTATCGTACATCTAAAAACAGATAGCCCTAATTTATACTTATTTACTAAAACAGTCATTGAACTATACGGCCTTACACTATTAACTTCTACCGATGATGTATATGGAACTGCCTTTATGCAATCTAATTTTTGGGATGAAAGATGCGCTATTAAAACTTATTACGAAGGCTTAAACATTGCAAGTAGTAATCGAATTCATTATATTCAATTTAAAATTGATGCGGCATTACCCATCGTAAAAGATGAAACGCTTAAGGAAATCATTGCAGCATTTGAAGTAACAGAAACCCATGACGCAAAAAGAGAAAGAGGCGTTAAAGTAAATGAAAGTTAAAAAATGACAGAGGGAGTACAATATTATATAGACGTTGATGGTAAATATGTATTTACAGAATTGTATCATAAAGAAAGAGGCTATTGCTGTGGTAATGCTTGCAGGCATTGTCCTTATAATTACGAAGCCCTGCCTGAACCAGTTAAAACAAGGTTACTACTTATAAAAGAATTAAGTAAAAATAAAAGTCCCAATGCAATATACCCCAAAGACTAAGGATTTTTTTCAAAATGTATTTGATGTTGTACGTCTTATTCCCAAGGGACGTGTGACAAGCTACGGCGCCATTGCAAAATATTTAGGTACAGGTGGAAGCTCAAGGATGGTAGGCTGGGCCATGAACGCGTCGCATGGGGTAAAACCTAAAGTGCCTGCACATAGAGTGGTGAATCGCAATGGTATGTTAAGTGGGAAAGCACATTTTGAAACGCCCACCACCATGCAAACACTTTTAGAAAAGGAAAAAATAAAAGTCCAAAACGAAACCGTGTTGGACTTTGAAAAATTATTTTGGGATCCTGCTAAGGAATTAGAATAAAATAAACCAATTTTCTACTGCAGAGAAAGAATAAGATTAAGTACTATTTCTTTCTATTAATGATTTGATTCAATCGTTTTTCAAATAAATTCAATTTCTCTTTTAAAGCTTTAATTTCTTTGGCTTGATCATTAAGCTTTTTGTCTTTTTCTGCACTTTCTTCTTGAATCGCTTTTACAATAACTGGTAGTAAATTCCCATAACGAGCCTCAAGCTTTTCTGGGTTGTCTTGACTTACTAAATCCAAGTTGTCGCCAATTTTAGATTCTTTCTGTAAGGCCAATAATTCTTGAGCAATAAAACCCGCTGATTTAACACCTACTTTTGCTTTATCTCTTGTATTCCAAGTAAAACTTACTGGATTTAATTTTTTCAAAAAAGACAAACCCTCCCCTATAGGAATAATATCTGTCTTATCCCTTCTATCTGATAAGGCAGTAATAGAGGTCACTTGTGCTCGTAAAGTTGAAATTCTTGAATTACCTAATGTTATTTGATTAGAAGTAGTAAGCGTAGATGCTTGAGCACTATCTCCAATAATTATATTATTAGACCCCTTTTGTAAATTTGAACCTGCTTTATAACCAATGGCAGTATTATTTTCACTTTTTACTTTATAATATTGTTCAAAAGTTAAACCTGATAAAGCATAAGCGCCAATTACAGTATTTTGATTAAAAGGGGACCAACCACTTGCATTATAATCATACGCATATGATGATGCATAGGCACCAATAGAAGTATTATTATAACCCGTATACATTTGAAGATTTAAATTTTCATCAACATTATTTTGAGTAAACGAGTAGGCTCCAATTGCTGTGTTATTATCACCTGCTTCAAGTCCACTAAGTGAAAAAGTTCCTAAGGATGTGTTATTATTACCCTCCGAATTAACTTGTGAATATGGGCCAATGGCAGTATTCATTGTCATGTAATACCCGCTAGCAGCAGCACCTTCCAACGAATTTAAGGTCTGTTTGCCAAACAATAAATTCAAATGCCCTTGATTTGGGTCACCCCCAATTCCAATTCTTTGACCTGAAACTGTTATATCACTATTAAAATTAGCACCTCCTGAATTATTACCACCAAATTCTGAATTGTTTACAATATATCTTAAAGACAAATCTGGTATATCATGATATAATAAGGGTCTAAAATTGGGAACGCCATTGCTTAAGTATGGTCCTGCATTTTCGTATGGTCCTGCAAAAACATAATTGGTGGTAGTAGTTCCAGTGCCCGTTCCTCCGCTTGCAACTGCTATGGTAGTTCCACTCCAAGTGCCACTTGTGATTGTACCCACATTTGTTAAATTAGGTAAAGAAGTTAATGTGCTATTACTTGTGGCTGTTATATTGCCAGCTAGCGTTGCCGTTGAGGCATTACCCGTTGTATTTTGATTTAGTGTTGGAAAATTGGTTAATCCTGCAGCAGTTCCAGTGGGTGTTAAAAAATCAGTTCCTGCTGTTAATGGAGCTTGCACATTTGTACCTATCACTAATCCTAAATTAGTTCTAGCGGCAGCAGCATTTGTAGCACCTGTTCCACCATTATTTAAAGAAATAGCAGTTCCACTCCATGTACCATTGGTAATTGTACCAACAGTTGTTAAGCTATTAGTACCTGACCAAGTACTGATTGAAATATTTTCAACATTACTCAATCCAACTTTTGATTTACTTATTCCACTTGTTACTTTCGCATCGGTTACAGCACCATCTGCAAGTTTAATGGTAGTAATTCCACCGTCTGCAACACCACCACTGCTTGCATTTGCAGTCACATAAGCTTTCACAGCTTTTTGTGTTGGATATAGTATATCACTTGGTGATGTTCCCCCTAAATCAGTGGCAGTTGATTTATTCAAAGCATTTTCTTTTAACAATAAACCAGAAGTCAAATCAGTGTTATTTGCTTTTAAATTTATCCTAGCAGACAAATTTAGGGTATCCTTTCCTATACGATTACTTAACATACTAGCAGTATCACTAATTTTTAATTTTGAAAGTAATGACGAGTCAGTATATGATTGTTTAGTGTATTTAATTGTATCTGATAAATTTAACTTAGTAACTAATGTACTTGTAATTATACCCAAATCAGAAGTATTTACTTTTAAATTTATTCTATTAGACAAAGTTGAGGTGTCAGCCGCATTCAACTTTAAATCAAGTGCAGTTTGGGTTGCAGTACTTATGGGTTTAGTTAGGTCTGATGTATTACTTACTTTATCTAGAGCCATAGCGGTCTTAAAAGTAGACAAGCTATTTGCACCCGTGCCCCCCCGAGCAACGGGCACAACGCCTGTGATATTTTCTGCATCCACACTATTTGCAAACTGTGCATAAGCCACATATTGAAATTGGGTGGTACCCATGGTTATAAAATTATTCCCCGCTGCAGCGTCCATCTCAATCTTTAAAAACTTAGGGGTATTTTTCCAATTAATGGTAGTAAAATTTCCTAAAGTACTAATTGCTCCCGTATCTCCAATCACTGCTGTAAACAAGCCCTGTGCATTAGTAGTCACTCTTCTTGTTTCAACATATTCAGCAGTACCAGAGACACTGCCTTGTAAAATACTTAAACGTAAACTGATTGGCTGTGATGCCAATATTACATTATTAGTTGTTCTTGCTACCCCCTGAAAATTTAATCCAGTTTGAGCATAACTATAACATATTACAAATAATAGAATTAGAGTAAATATAGAGCGATTAAAAAGACAGTAATTTTTCATTTATGATTATAATTTCACGATTTTAAAAATCCCAGTTTTGATTATTCCATTAGAAGGCTTAAAAATTACTTTGATATAAAATAGGCCAGATGGGTAATTGTGCATGAAAATGTCCTTTTCATAACTACTTAGATTTGATCCAGCTTCATGGGTTAATAAAACAGAAGACTTTGAGTCAAATACCTGAAAGGATAGTTTACCCATTTCGTTAAATTGACCCTTTAAATGCACTAAGTCTGTAGTTGGATTTGGGCTTATGGTAATTTGACTGCCATAAATTGTAGGGCCATATTCGTTTATGGCAGTAACAACAGTAGTCACGGGTTGTAATACCCCAGTATTTAAAAAGTAGTTAGGGGCTGCAAAGTTGGCAATTGAAACCGACTCGCCAATACTCCATTCGTTAGAGGAGGCTGAACCGCCTCCATTATTGAAAGTATAGGGGGTAATTGATTGGGCGCAGGTAATGATTGGAAATGAGATAGTTATAAAAGACAACAATGATCTTAGAGTCATAATTTGGTGTTCTTTTATTAATCAAAAGACACCCAAAATTGCAAAAATCTTATTTTAGAATAGATGTTATAGTGCTTATTTAAGGCAAGATTTCAGAAAACTTGCCTTTTCCCTTATTAGAAATAAATTGAGAAGGGGTGCAATTATGTACTTTTTTAAAAGCATCTACAAAACTAGTTTTATTAGAGAATCCAGCTTGTGTTGCTAACGCATACAATGTATATTGATCTAAATCTCCAGCTTTAATACAGTCTGTTACGTAGTCTATTCTGAATGAATTTACAAAATCATTAAAATTTTTATTAAAATGATTATTGATTAAGAAAGAAACCAATTTCGCTGGTAACCCTAATGCTAAAGAAAATTCATTAATTGAAAATCCTTGCTTTAAGTAGGGCTTATTATTAGTAAGGTAGGATTCAATAGCAACTATCTCTTCTTCATATTTTAATTTGTCTAATATATCAATTTTTTGGTTGTTTTTACTATAGTCAATATAAGGGAGTCCTAAAAATACATTAGGGTTAAGAATTATGTAACTAGTTAAATAAAACAAGCTTATAGAAACTGGAATAGATGCATAAAATACAATATCAGACATGTTTTGCTTCGTATATAAAGTATAAATAATACCTACTACAAAAATCAAAAAAGTTAAAATAGTAAAAGTAATAGCAATAGTGAATTTTTTTAACCACCTTAAAACCAAATCTGTATGTTCCTTGAAATATCCAAGGTTTTGCTTTCTTTTAAAAGAATAAATTAATTTCCATTGTAAAATGATATAAACTATACTTTGAATGGGTCTAAGAAATTGTATTATCTCTGAAAAAAAACCATCCTGTATATTATAATTATTATTAAAATTTTCGATGACTAATTTAACTACCTCTTTTTTATGAGCAATATCTGCACTATACAATGGAATATAATTTATAGTTATAAATAAAAAGGGAGCTAAATGAAACGTATCAACTAGGTTCCATTTATTTTTATTAGTTAATACTGATTTAACATATAAGTATGCTAATGGTGGTATTAAATAATTAATAGGTGCAGATGTACGATATAAATTAGGAAAATATATAAGCCAACCAGAAGAAATAAGTAAAAAGCTTATAGTGCAATAACTATAAGCTAAGAATAAAAATGCTAAAATTTGATCAGAAAATAAATGAATAATATTCTTTTTAAAAAAAAGAAGATACGCACTAATTAATGCACAAAAAACACTTCCTATAAAAATCAAATCACCCATTGAATTGAATTTATTGTATAAGCGCCTTAACTATAATAAGGAGATATCATTAAGTACACCAAGGGCCCAGTAACTGCTACATAGAACCAAATAGGCCAAATTCTTCTTGCTACTTTTTTATGTTCTGTAAATTCGCTAGTCAATCCACGGTAGGCCGTAAATAAAATAAAAGGCAAGCTAGTGGCAGCTAAAATAATATGAGTAACCAATAAAATAAAATACATTCCTCTTGTATTACCTACCACCGCTTGTTCTGCAACACTTACTATTCCGTCGTGGTCGGTGTCACCAAACTTAGCTTCACCAGCAAATAAATGATGAGCGATATAACTTACTAAAAATAAAATCGATAATAAAAGTGCTGTAAGCATAATATTTTTATGCACTGTATATTTTTTTTGTTTTACAGCCACAAGTGCAGCTACCAATAAAACCGCTACTGTAGCATTTAAGATAGCATTCAGTAAAGCGAAAATATGTTTATCAAAAGGGAGTTCAACAGTAATAGTAAACTTGCTTAAAAAACTAACTGCTACCAGTACCACTACTGAAAATATTCCAATTAATAATTTCGCTTGCTTATCGTTCTTTTTTATTACAGGTGCTAACATAATTTTTTTATTTTGCTGCTTTCTTATTAAACTTAGTATTAAAATAATATACAAAACCACTTACCATTAATACGATCAAGAACCAAAGCCAGCTTAGATCTACAATGTCTTGAAATACTTTATTCTTCTTGGTCTTGTCTTTTTCTAGCATTAAATAGCCAACATCCTTAGCGAGTTTTAAAAGCGAGGCAGAGTCTAATCCATTATAATAGCCGCGAATTTGCATTTTTTTATCTATTAAAATAAAGCGACTAGTATGCACAAAATCGGGACTAATTGGTTCTTGACTAAATTGGTCCACTTTTAATTCTTCAAAAGCAAACTTGTAAATGGAATCTCGATTACCAGTAAGCAACCACCAATTGTCTGAAACTACATTCATTTTATTGGCATAGGCTCTTAATACAGGAACACTATCTCTATTAGGGTCAACACTTATGGACATGAATTGAACAATGGAAGTATCCATATGATTGCGCACATCGCCCCCTTTAGAAAAAGAAGCTTGCAACTTACTCATATTGTAGGTAAGCTTAGGACAGATACTACCGCAGCTGGTAAAAAATAAATCAAGTATAATTATTTTACCTTGTTGGTTGTATAAACTCACGGAGTCACCCAATTGATTGACCAATTGAATGTTCTTGGTGGTATGCCAAACACTGTCCGTTTTTTGTTTACCATCTACTACTTGCTCGATAACGGAGTCCAATAAATAATGACGAGGCATGCTTACCGCCTTGTCACTCGCCGATTTTAACCACAAATAGCAAGCTAGTGGCATAAAAAAAGCAATCAGTAAGCCGTAAAGAGATTTTTTTGACATTTTATCAATTTAAAAAACCACCTCTACTATCGAGGTGGTTTAATTGCTTATAATAGGGCCCTCGAGCTTCTATTTAATAATAGGGTTCTACTGCTGGTTTAGTAGTTTCTTTTTTTGTTTCTACACTTTCATGTTTGATTTCAGGAGCTTCGTGCTTAGCGCCATGTTCTTCTTCTTTCTTTTCTACTTTAATAGTAGCTTGCTCTTTAAAATAAGGATTATAACTATTTCTCAAATTTCTGAATGAACTACCATCCCATAAAAAAGCGCCAATAAACCATACGAATAATAATAAAGGTACAATAATGGTCATGATTAAGTTTTTAACTTCATGCTTTAAGTGCATAAAATAGGCAACTATATAAAAAGCCTTGGCCATCATTAAAATAACAATGGTTCCTTTAATCGCTAATTTTAATGATTCAGAACTCATGCTAATCATCCAAAAGCCTAAGATTAATTCAATTATTGTAAACACGGATAAGATGATTGTTACTTTCTTAATTTCCGCTATCGCTTCTGCATTATGTGCTTCCTGGTCTGTGTGTGAATGTGACATATAAATTTTTGAATGCTAATTATAATAAATAAAAGATAGTAAATACAAATACCCAAACTAAATCTACAAAGTGCCAATACAAGCCTGCTTTTTCAATCATTAAATAATGACCTCTTTGTTCAAACTTATTCATCAAGGTCATGATTAACATGATAATATTGATGACCACCCCGCTAAAAACGTGGAAGCCATGAAAGCCAGTGATGGTAAAAAAGAAATTGGTAAAATTTGTGGTACTTGCTGTACCATCGGCATTTAAAAATGGATTCATTCCCCACCAAGCGCCTTCGCTGTGTAAGTGATTCCATTCCCAAGCTTGGCAACTTAAAAAGGCAATACCCCCAATAATTGTTAAAATCATATTTCTAACCACGCCTTGTTTGTCCATATTTTTACCAGCATGCACAGCAAGTACCATGGTTACAGAACTAATGATTAATATAAAGGTCATGATACTTACAAACACCAAGGGTGCATGCACTCCATCTGGCGCAAAAGGAAAACTTCTAAAAACTTCGTTAGAGTTAGGCCATCCGTTGGTTGAAAAACGGACTGTACCATAAGAGATTAAAAAAGCACCAAAAGTAAAGGCATCACTCATTAAAAAGTACCACATCATTACTTTTCCGTACTCAGAATTAAAGGGGCTTTTCCCTCCTCCCCACAATTTTGCTTCATTTGGCGAAGCGGTTGTTGTTGTTGACATTTTCAATTTCTATTTCAGTGCAAAAATATTGGCTATCAAGGATATTCGTATCAAAAAACTAGGTTTTTTTGTATTTATCTTTAACAAATTCAGCCTTTTATCCAATCCATTGAAGGAAGACAAAAAGGTACATCCAAAGTATATCTACAAAATGCCAATAGGTGGATACCAATTCTACTGGCAAGGTATTTTCTGTGTTGTTTTTGGCTGACAAAGACTTGAAACGCACCCCAAAGATGGCTATTACCCCACCTAAAACGTGTAATAAATGCAAAAGTGTAATCACAAACAAAAAGGAGGCTGCTGAATTGCTTCTTGCACCCGTTAGTGCTATATTATTTGCTTGAAGCGCCATGAAGCCATTGTATTGTAAAATCATAAAAACCACTCCTAAAATAGCCGTTATACTCAAAAAACCGCGGTAAGGGTTTTGAAGGCCTTCTTTGGCCTTTTTTACCGCCATTTGCATGGTAAAGCTACTAAGTAGTATAACTACGGTGGCAATAAAGAAAACTTTAGGAAGTTCAAAATCCAACCAATTGGCCTGGCTCTTTTTTACAATATAGGCACTGGTTAGACCTGCAAACATCATTACAATGCTGCCAAGACCTGCATATAAATACATTTTTTGAGGATGTATTTTATTTTTTTTGATTAATTCTGTTGCCATAATATAATTTTTATAATTTATTTGCGAGTAAGGCTAAATAAACAATGGGTAAATAAATATAACTGCTAAACATGACTCTTCTTGCTGCAGGTACGCCCATATTTTGATATAGTCTCACACATTGTACCACCATAAAAATATTAGCCACGAGTAAAATCCACATACTTATTTGTCCAGTTAAGTTTAAATAATAAGGTAGAAAACCAATAGGTATCATGAGCACCGCATACATAATGCATTGGATTGCTGTAAAACGTGTAGGCCCTTCTTTGGCAGGTAATAATTTAAAACCTACTCTAGAATAATCGGTATGCGTTACCCAGGCAATGGCCCAAAAATGTGGGAACTGCCATATAAATTGAATTAAAAACAAAGCCCAACCTGCAAAAGCAAAATCATCATTGCCTGCCACCCATCCAATTAAACAAGGTAGGGCTCCAGGAAAAGCGCCCACTAAAACGGCGATAGAATTTATTTTTTTTAATGGCGTATAAATAAATGCATACAAGAATAAACTAAAAGCAGAAAGCAATGCCGAAGAAAAATTAAAATACTTCCACATAATTACTACCCCTAAAATGCCAGTAACCGCAGCAAAAGTATAAGCGGTTTGTTGAGACATTCTACCAGAAGCAACAGGCCTATTCGCCGTACGTTTCATTTGTGCATCGGTATCTTTTTCTACTGCTTGGTTGATGGCGTTGGCACTACCTGTAATACATAAACCAGCAAAAGTTAAAAGTAAAATCATCGGCCAATCATAGGTCATCACTTTGGGAGCCAACATATAACAAATTACACAGGTAAACACCACTGTAAAACTCAGGGTGAATTTCATTAATTGTGCGTAATTAGTAAGTGTTTGTTTCAAGTAGAAATTATTATCAAATTACAATGCCCTGAAATCAGGGCATTGTAATAACTGAATATTTTAATTAGTGTGTGCCAGTTTCATCTTCACCCACCGGTGTGGTTTGTGGAATAAAGTCATGTCCGTCTTTACCGTAATCATAAGGCCAACGGTGTACTTCTGGTATTTCACCAGGCCAGTTGCCATGACCAGGGCGAATAGGTGTCGTCCACTCTAAAGTGTTAGACTCCCATGGATTGAACACAGTTACTTTACGTCCTTTGAATATGGAATAAAAGAAATTAATTAAGAATAAAATTTGAGTTGCAAAAACAATCATTGCTACAGTGCTAATAAAACGATTTAATTCTGCAAATTGTTTAAAGCTCTCCCAAATGCTAAAATCAAAATAACGACGAGGCATACCCGCTAAACCTTGGTAATGCATTGGCCAAAATATCATGTAAGCACCAGCAATGGTAATCCAAAAGTGAACGTAACCTAAAGTATTGTTTAAATAACGACCATACATTTTAGGGAACCAGTGGTAAACACCTGCGAACATTCCAAACATAGAAGCCACACCCATTACAATATGGAAATGCGCAACTACAAAATAACTATCGTGTAAATAAATATCTAAAGCAGCGTTACCCAACCAAATACCTGTTAAACCACCAGAGATAAATAAACTTACAAATCCGATAGCAAATAACATTCCTGGTGTGAAACGAATATTACCTCTCCATAAAGTAGTCAACCAGTTGAATACTTTAATAGCAGAAGGTACCGCAATCAATAAAGTTAATAGAACGAATACCGATCCTAAGAATGGATTCAATCCTGTTACGAACATATGGTGCGCCCAAACCAAGAAGGCTAAGATGGCAATCGCAAACAAGGAACCCAACATAGCCATATAACCAAAGATAGGTTTACGAGAATTCACTGACATGATTTCAGAAACCATACCCATGGCTGGTAATAAGATAATGTATACCTCAGGGTGACCTAAGAACCAGAATAAGTGCTGGAATAAAATAGCAGATCCACCTTCGTTAGATAAAGCACCTACTCCATTCACATAAATATCAGATAGATAGAATGATGTACCGAAGTTTCTATCAAAAATTAATAAGATCAAACCAGACAATAATACAGGGAAAGATAATACTCCTAATACTGCTGTAAAGAATAACGCCCAAATAGTTAAAGGTAAACGCGTCATGCTCATTCCTTTTGTACGCATGTTTAAGATAGTGGCGATATAGTTCAAGCCTCCTAATAAAGAAGAGACAACGAATAAGGCCATTGAAATAATCCATAAGTCCATACCTGTTTTAGAACCAGGAGAGGCATCATGTAAGGCAGACAATGGAGGATAAGCCGTCCAACCACCACTAAATGGCCCTGTTTCAACAAATAAAGAAGACATCATTACTACGCTAGCTGTAAAGAAAAACCAATAGCTTAACATATTCATAAATGGAGACGCCATATCGCGTGCACCCACCTGAAGTGGAATTAAAAAATTCGCAAAAGTACCAGACAAGCCTGCTGTTAATACAAAGAATACCAACACTGTTCCGTGTGTAGTAACTAATGCATAATATGCTTCAGGTGTAATTTGACCACCTTTTGCCCATTTTCCTAAGATAGATTCTAACCAAGGAAAACTTGCATCGGGATAGCCTAATTGTAAACGGAATAATACGCTCATTAGACCACCTAGTACAGCCCAAACCATACCTGTGATCAAGAATTGTTTCGCGATCATTTTATGGTCTTGACTAAATACATATTTAGTTAAGAAAGTATCATGATGTTCATGATGTCCGTGTTCATCGTGTCCTTGACTTTCATGACCTTCGTGATGATGTAATGCTGCTTCGTGACTCATACCTTTTATTTAAATATTTTTAATCTTTCTATTATTGTTATTACATTTTTGCAGCAGTAGCTTTTGCAGTACTATCTGCTTTTACTGGTACTGCTGTCGGATCTTTCTCTGGGAAGGCAGTAAAGTATTGTGGCTTTTGTTTGGCCATCCACAAATCATATTCTTCTTGATCTACCACTTCAATCACCCCTTTCATAGAATAGTGACCATTGCCACACATTTGATCGCAAGAAATCTCATAAGCAAAATTTGGATTGCCTGTTTTCTCGCGCATTTCTTTGGTGGTATAAATAGGTGTAAACCACATGGTGGTAGGGATACCTGGTACAGCATCCATCTTTAAACGGAAATGCGTCAAGCCCACATCATGAATCACATCTCTTGATCCAATGATTAATTTAACTGGTTGTCCTTTCACCACATACATGGTTTGTTCAGTTTGAATATCGTCTTGTGCATATTTATCATCCCAAATGATACCTACTGAGTTGGTTGCAGGATCGATGTTCTTATAATATTTTTTTCCAAAGATGCCGTCCTTTCCTGGGTAACGATAAATCCAACCGAATTGTTTACCAGTTACTTCAATCACATTGGCATTCTTAGGAGGTTCACCTGTAAAGAAAAACCAGTTGCGTAAACCAAACACTACTAATACTGTTAAAGCAATAGCAGGAATAGCGGTCCAAATTAATTCTAGTTTAGTACTATGTGCAAAGAAAAATACTTTACGATTTTTATCTTCTTGGTATTTATACGCAAACCAAAATAATAATACTTGGGTAATCACAAATACAATACCAGTAACAATTAAAGTAATAAAAAGCATTTGGTCTACTTTCTCTCCTTGAACACTTGCTGCACCTTGCGCTAATTGTGTTTTACCGTAATAGGCTTTATTACAAACATAAATACCTATGAAGCCTAGGACCAAAAAAGCAACCATCAAAAATCCATTGATTTTATTGTTTTGTTGACGGCTGGCTTCTTCACCTTTTAAGATGGATACATATTCACTTGCTTTGGCAATTTGAAAAATTACCACAAAAATGAAAACAATGATTGTAACAGATAAAATTAAACTCATATTTCGTTTTTTCTAAATCAATAATTATACTTGATGAATGATACTTTCTTTTAAGAATGGGTGGTATTTTGCAATCAAAGGCTTGCTGGCCAAAGAACGTCCTACCATAAAAATCATCACACCTACAAAGAAAGTTAAAATACCAAAATCCAACCAACCTAAGGATACATGCTCTTTCATTAAAGAACCCATCACCATTTGGTAAAAATCAATCCAATGTCCAAATAAAATAAGCACAGCCATAAACGCCATTAAAGTGAAATTACGTTTAGCAGAACGCTTCATTAAGATGATCAAAGGACAGAAAAAGTTGACAAATAAATTCAAGAAGAAAATAGGTTTGTAGGCTCCTTGAACACGGTGCTTAAAGTAAACAGTTTCTTCAGGAATATTCGCATACCAAATAAGCATGTATTGAGAGAACCATAAATAAGTCCAGAAAATAGAAAAGGCAAACATGAATTTACCTACGTCGTGTAAGTGTTCGCTGTTTGACAATTCCATATAGCCTTTGTTTTTCATGTAAATCAACCAAAGTGCAATCAAGGCCATACCTGCCACAAAAGAACTTGCAAAAGTATACCAGCTGTACATAGTAGAATACCAATGTGCATCAATACTCATCAACCACAACCAAGGAATGGTGCTAGCCACCGTTAAACCAAACCAGACTAAGAAAAATCCAGAGCGGGTCATGTTTCTAATATTGAATTTGTAGGCAGTTTCATGGTCCATTGGACTTTCATCTGCTTCACGAGAAATTTGACGCATTCTATAACCAAAATAAGACCATAAGCCAATGGCTAAAGTGGTCCATACAATATAAAAAGTAGGATTTAAGAAACCAGCCTTTCCTTTTAAGATAGGATCTTTTGCTACTGCCTCTGCATCTAACCAATGGTAGATATGGTGTTTGCCACCTGCTACTATGTAAATTAAAACAGCAAAAGTGATCGTGCCAAATACAGGAACTAACGTAGAAATGGCTTCTGCAATTCTTCTAAAAGATTGCATCCATGCAGCTTGTGCCATGGTGCTAAAACATAAAAAGAACATAGCGGCATTGGTCACTAAAGTCCAGAAAATAGTATTGTACATTAAGGTACCCCAAAAATGTACTTGCTCATGTTCGTCACTGCTAAAGCCTTTGGTCAACATGCCATACAATAAGGCAGCGCCCCCTATGCCTATTAACGCATAAGACCATGTTTTAAGACTACCAGGAATTTCAAATTGCTCTTTAATAGATGCCATCTTACTTCTTTTGTTTATTCTTAATATATTTAATAATCATCCAACGTTGACGCTTGCTTAATTGAGAAGCGTAAGAACCCATCAAATTTTTTCCGTAAGCCACAGAATAAAACATTTGACCTGCAGGCATACTTTCATATTTAACATCACCCACTAAAGTAGCAGGCTTTGCAGGATAAGGACCGTTGCCATCTTTATACAAAGGACCGTTGCCATTTAAATTAGTACCATGACAAATACCACAGTTGACTAAATACAAACGTTCAGCTTCTGCAACTTCTCTTCCAACTAAAGAATCAATTGGATTGGGCACCATTCTAGAAGCATAGTAGTTCGTGGTATCTCCTGCTTTATCTTTTGCATAAGGGAAAGGCATTTCTTTTCCACGGGCCATGGTACCTGCTACAGGACGGTTATCATAATGAATTCCTTTTTCGGTTAGATTGCTATGGTCTGCATAGGTTTCATAAGCACGACTATAAGCCATATCAGGCATATAGATCTTACCTGGCGTACGCTTTACATCGTCGCAACTTGCCAAAGCAAAAATTGCGATCACCATACCTAAAAGCTGGAGCTTAATAATGTTATTTTTTTTATTCATCGTATTCGTTAGATTATACTTGATCTAATTATTGTTCGTGCTTAAAGGGCCACTTGTTTGTTGTTATATAAATCGTCCTCTTTATCGTAAGTACCAAACCACCATTCTTCTTCAGCAACTTGTACATCTGTTTCAATGGCACCGTTTGATTTTAATAAAGCCACTAAATCATCCGCATTTGTTTTTTCAGTGCATTCAATCACCATCACAAATAAATCGTCGGTAGCACGCTTGTGAAAATGATGTTTCTTTACACCTGGCGCTAATTGACACAACCAACAAAAAGTCATCACCATACCTACTGCAGCAAAAAGAACGGTTAATTCAAATATAATAGGGATCCAAGCGGGCAATGCAAAATGGGGCTTACCACCAATGTTCAAAGGCCAGTCTTTGGTAAAAATCCAACTAATCGCACTCACTGCTGTAGCGGTACCTGTAATTCCATAGATAAAACCAGCAGTGTGTAAGCTTGTTTCGCGCATGCCCAAAGCGTGGTCTAAACCATGAACGGCAAAGGGCGTATACACATCTTTAATTTTATAACCAGCAGTGCGCACTTGCTTTACTGCAGGGAATAAAACTTTTTCTTCATCAAAACAGCCAACTACGAATTTCTTTTGTGCCATAATCTTTTTCTTAATCGATATTATAATTAGTGTGCATGAACATTGTCGTGAACAAATGAATCAAGCGGTTGTGCTTCCAATTGCTCAAATTCAGGTTTGAAAGATTCACCACTTCTCTTTAATACATATTTGATTTCTGCTACCGCAATAACAGGGAAATATTTAGCAAATAAGAAGAAGCAAGTAAAGAACAAACCAAAAGTTCCCATGTAAAAACCTATCTCCCAGATTGAAGGACTATAGTAAACAGACCAGCTAGAAGGTAAATAATCACGGTATAAAGAAGTAACAATAATTACGAAACGCTCAAACCACATACCAATGTTTACAATCACACTCATGAAGAAGGTAACAAAAACATTTCTTCTCATTTTTCTAGACCAGAAAATTTGAGGAGACAATACATTACAAGCCATCATACCCCAATAGCTCCAACCATAAGGGCTAAATAAATAAGCACGGCTGTACCAGAAAGTATAGCCTTCATATTTATTTTGAGAATACCAACCCATGAACAATTCTGTTAAGTAAGCAATACCTACAATGGAGCCAGTAAGTACAATTACTTTATTCATTAAGTCGATGTGACCAATCGTGATATAGTCGGTTAAACCAAATACTTTGCGTACCACTAACAATAAAGATTGTACCATGGCGAAGCCAGAGAAAATGGCACCAGCCACAAAGTAAGGAGGGAAGATAGTGGTATGCCATCCAGGAATGACTGAAGTAGCAAAGTCAAAAGATACAATCGTGTGTACGGACAATACCAATGGGGTACTTAATCCAGCCAACACTAAAGATAAACTCTCATGACGTTGCCAATGTTTGGTAGAACCAGTCCAACCAAAAGAAGCAATACCGTATAATTTTTTTCTAAGTTTAGTAAAGGCGCGATCACGCACTGTAGCAAGATCGGGCAATAAACCAGAATACCAGAATAATAAGGAGACAGTGAAATAAGTAGAAATCGCAAACACATCCCATAATAAAGGTGAGTTAAAGTTCACCCATAATGGACCACGTGAGTTAGGATAAGGCATAATAAAGAAAGCCAACCAAACACGACCCATGTGAAAGATAGGGAACTGACCAGCACACATAACGGCAAAAATTGTCATGGCTTCCGCCGCACGATTCACCCCAGTTCTCCAACCTTGACGAAACAATAATAATACAGCAGAAATCAAAGTACCCGCGTGACCAATACCTACCCACCAAACGAAATTGGTAATGTCCCAACCCCATCCAATTGTTTTATTTAAGTTCCATTGGCCAATACCGTAAGTGACCTCACGATACAAACTGTATACCCCAAATAACAAAAGGCTGACAGCAATAAAAAAACCAACGTACCATAAACGAGATGGCTTCACTTCGATAGGGCGCAAAATATCTTCGGTTACTTGGTGAAAGTTTTTCTCACCATAAACCAATGGTTCGCGCAACTGTGATTCGTACTTAATATGCATATCTACTATTTCTTAATTTTTTAATCTAAATATTTTAAGCTTTCTCTGTTTGCTCGTTAGCGTTTCTCACTTTGGTTAAATAAGTTACATTCGGTAATACGTGTAATTGCTCTAACACATAAAACTGACGATTCGGGCTTTCCAAACGAACTTTAGTAATCGCACTATGTTGATCATTGGCGTTACCAAAATTAATGGCGTTGGTAGGACATGATTGTTGACAAGCTACTTTCACATCTGAGTCTACCATTGGACGAGAAGCTTTCTTCGCATCTAATTTAGCTGCTTGTAAACGTTGAACGCAGAAAGAACATTTTTCAATCACACCACGAGAACGAACAGTCACATCTGGATTCAAAACCATTCTTGTTAAGTCGTCGTTCATGTTCATCACTACATCGTTCAATACTTCTCTTTGGTTGTCAGGGAAACTATCTGCACCAGAATAATCGGCCCAGTTAAAACGACGCACTTTGAAAGGACAGTTGTTTGCGCAATAACGCGTACCAATACAACGGTTATAAGTCATTTGGTTTAAACCTTCAGAACTATGGTTGGTCGCAGCTACTGGACAAACGTTCTCACAAGGCGCATTATCACAATGTTGACACATTAATGGTTGGAACACCACTTTAGGGTTGTCCATATCGCCACTAAAATATTTATCAATACGTAACCAATGCATTTCATGGCCACGCAATACTTCTGGTTTACCTACCACCGCAACGTTGTTCTCTGCATTACATGCTACCACGCAAGCACCACAACCATTACAACTATTTAAATCTACACTCATGCCCCACTTAATACCTGGACGCGCGTAAACTGGATAAATAGTTCCTTGTGCTTCATATTTTTCTAATCCACCATAAGGTTTAGTTTCAGCTTCACGCTCTTCTAAAATTTCTTTTGGATTTTTTATGTATTCTGCTAAAGTAATTTCTTTCATTACTTCCGTACGATTGCCTTGTGCCGTATCGTAACGGAAATGCGTTTGAGTCAATGCCACAGGATAGGTTTCACCAGTAACAGTTAATGTAACATCTGAACAATTAAAATGTACAAAACCATTTTGAATGCAAGCTAGAGGGAAAGCATTTTTACCTGTACCAACTACAGATTTACCCATGGCTTCTGTACGGCCATAGCCAACAGCAATACCCACAGTTTGTGGATGCGTACCAGGAATAATTAAGACAGGAAGTTCGATAGATTTTCCGTCCACTGTTAATTTAACTACTTGCTTAGGTGGTTTTACTTCATAAGCATCTGCTTGACCAGGATTGGTTAAGTCGATGTTCAATAAAGTTTTAGCCATTGAAGGAGACACAATAATATAGTTATCCCAAGTAGCACGCGTAACTGGATCAGGTAATTCTTGTAACCATGGGTTAGCAGCTCCTTGACCCGCACCAATACCCACTTTTTGGTATAAGGCTAATTCAATTTTGTTGGTAGGTTTTGCTGCAGGAATATCAATGGCTAACAAAGCAGCTGAATTAAAATTAGCACCCATATTTTTAACATCAGCAGGAATCAATACACCCGCTTGTAATGTTTTATTCCAACCATTCTCGCCACCTAATTTAGCAGACCAATAGTTTTTTAAATAAGTAGTATAATCAGTGGCGTCTCCTGCCCATTTTAGTAAGGCGTCTTCGAAGGCACGTGTTTTAAATAAAGGAGAAATAGTAGGTTGGATAAAAGAGATATGACCAGATACTGGTTCAGCATCTCCCCAACTTTCTAAGAAGTGTGGAGCAGGAATTGAATATTTACAAAGTGCTGTTGTTTCATCTAATTTAGCATTGAAAGAAATCGTTGTTTTTACTTTTGCTAAACCCGATTTTACTTTATCAGCTGCAGGCCATGTGTAAACAGGATTTGCACCATAAAATAAAACTGCGTTTACTTTGCCAGCATTCATATCATCCACGAAGTTGGCAAAATCGCTATCAATACCTTGACGGTAATTTAAAGTCTCCGCAAAATTGATGGTGGTACCATTCGCACCAATCGCATCATTGATGGCATTCACAACAATTTGCTCGCTTAAATTATTACTACCTGAAACTACTAAGGCAGCCCCTTTGTTGGCAGTCAATGCTTTTGCAGCTGCTTCGATACCTGCTTTTAATTTAGCATCAGTGATGCCAGTAATTTCATTGCCTTTTACTGCAGCCAATAAAGCAACAGCGACCGAAGGCAGTTCAGAAGGACGACATAAATATTTATCATCTGCATTAGAACCCGTCAAACTAGCCACTGTTTCAAAGTGGATATGCTTGCTCATCGCAGGATTTTTTTCATCTAATTTTTTACCTACTGCATATTGTCTAGCAAATTCTACAGGGCTTAACCAAGTACCTAAGAAATCGGCACTTAATGAAACAATGGCTTTAGCATTTTCAAAATGATAAGTAGGAATCATTGTTTTACCATAAGAAGCTTGGTTCGCAAGTAACATTGCACTATGAGAAATAGCATCGTAAGTAACATGTTTGCTACCTGGATATTTGGCTAAAAATTGTGCAATCACTTGTTTGGTAGAAGGAGAAGTGATAGAACTTGTAACAATGACTGCGTTGGTATTTAATTCACTCGCAATGGCTTTATCAATAGCTTCAAAACTAGCTTCTTTACCTGCGATGCTAGGAAAACGCAAACGAGCAGTATCATATAAGTCTAAAACCGAAGCTTGCACACGGGCAGAAGTACCACCAACAGTGATAGGGCTTAAGTCATTACCTTCTAATTTAATCGGACGACCATCGCGTACTTTCGCAATCACACTTACCACATCGCCATCTTGCACATAAGTTGTGGCATAATATTCAGCAATACCAGGAACGATATCTTCAGGTTTGTTTGCAAAAGGAATGGCTTTTTTAATGGGCATTTCACAACTCGCCGCTACAGCAGCAGCAGCGGTGCTAAAACCAACATATTTTAAAAAGTCACGACGAGGTGCTTTAGCTTGTAAAAAACTTTCTCCTTTTTCCAAAGTAGATTCGTCTTCAACAAAAGGAAGTTCTTCTTTGAATTCATTTTGAACTTCGTTGTTAAAAGCTTCAGAATTATTTAATTCTCCAAAACTTTGCCAGTGCTTTTTTTGCTCCATAGTAATGTATATAAAATATTACGCTTCTTTATTAATCTTAATTAAATCCTTGTTCCATTCAACATCGATACTAGTAGTGACATTTTTGACACTCTGTACCGCCAATCTTTTCAACTGTAATTCCTTTTGTGCTATCAATTTTTCCGCTTTTTAAATCGGCATGGAATTTTTCATAGATGCTGTAAAAACCATTGTCTTTAAATTGAACCTGTGTGACTCTGTGACAGTTGATACACCAGCCCATACTTAAATCAGAAAATTGTTTTACTTCACCCATTTTTTGAATTTCGCCATGACATTGTTGACAAGCTACTTGACCAGCGTTTACGTGTTGCGCGTGGTTAAAGTAAACATGATCAGGTAAGTTGTGAATACGCACCCATTCGATAGGTTTAGCATTGGCGGCGTCCCAAGGTTGTCCTTCGGTGAAGCCAGCGTATTTGTATAATTTTTTAATTTCTGCAGTACCATCTACTACATCTCCATTTTCTCTTTGCAAAGGTTCTCCTTTGTATTCGTTGATGGCTAAATGACAGTTCATACAAACATTCACACTAGGAAGGGTGGCTTGTTTACCTTGGTAAACCCCAATATGACAATACTGACAGTTGATTTGATTTACGCCAGCATGCACTTTATGAGAATAGTAAATAGGTTGTTCAGGTTGATAATCTTTAGAGCGACCTAAACCCATCGCACCAACTGTGGTCATGTAACCACCAGCAATAAATAAGATGATAGCGATAAAAGCGATGTAGGCTTTGTTTCTATAAAAAGGAACAGGATCGGTAGAAGGTATATTGGCTTTATCGTCAGATAATTTTTTTAAGTTGCTATTTACTTGAAGTAAAATGATGGCAACAACAGCTAGTATTAAAGTAAGTAAACCAAAAATCAAAGTGCTGTCTGATTCTTCAGCAGGAGCCTTTGCTGCAGCACCACCAGCAGCAGGTGCGGCACCAGCAGCAGGTACCGATTTAATATATCCTAAAATAGCATCAATGTCTTTATCAGATAAACCAGGAAATAAATTCATTGCAGTTTTATTGTACTCATTGTACAATTTGTTGGCATAAGGATCGCCAGTTTTTAAGAAAGCAGCATTGTTTTTAATCCATGAATACAAATTCTTTTTATCAGGCCAACGATCTTCCACGCCGGCAAGTGCAGGACCAGTTAATTTTTTATTAACTGCATGGCATGATGCACAATTTTGTGAGAAAAGTGCTTTCCCATCTTGCGCATTTAACTGATTTCCGATAGATGAACTAAGGGTGATAAATAGGAAGATCGAAACGATCTTGGCTAGGCTTCTTAAGATTGTCATATACACAAAAAGTGTCTAGGGTGTAAAAATGTCCTTGAACGGACGCAAAACTACTTAAGAATAGGATTCAATACTAAGAAATGTGTAAGTTTTTTTTATTGAATTTGTTGAGTTTCAGGGAACTGAGTAAAGAAAGACTGACGAATGTCATAATAATGTAAACGTTAGTTTTAGTTTGTGGAATTTATTTTGAATTTGGGTGGATGTTTTTGGAAAAAAAAGGCACCTTTGAGTACGAATAGTATGCATCAATAGAAGAACATAAAGGTAGGATTAAGACAAGGCCTATTTTGTTGAAGTATTGAAGGGGTTTTTGGCAAAAAAATAAAAAAATGAAAGGAATTCAAAAGTTACAAACAAAATGGGGCGTTGGGCCAGTTCAATTTTGGCTCATTATCCTCACTTTTGCCCTGGGCGGCAGCCTCAGCGGAAGGCTTTGTAGCAAAATATTAAATTTGGTGTTTTTGGAGAAAAATTGGTCATTTTGGCTCGTTTATCCCCTAATTTTGACCATTTTATGGCCTTTTTCGGTGATTTTTGTAAGTTTCTTTACTGGACAATTTCGCTTTTTTAGGGGGTATTTGGGCCGCGTTGGGGCAAGGTTGTTTGGAGCTGGGGATGCTGCAGTTGGGGATGCTGCAGTTGTATTGGATGGGGGGAATGCTATTGCGGCGCCTTTGACTCCGTCTGCGGCGCCGATCCATATTGCCATCTTTGCTTCGGGAACAGGGAGTAATGCCCGTAAAATTATCGAGCATTTTGAAAAAAGAGTTTCAGGCAGTTCCAAAGGCTTGGGATCCAAAGCTGCACCAATCAAAGTTTCTTTAATTGTATGCAATGTTCCGGGTGCTGGGGTGATAGATATTGCCAAAGAGAAAGGAATTCCTACTTTAATGATTAACAAAGCAGCATTTGCGGCCACAGGTTATGTAGAAAGTTTACACAATGCAGAAATACAGTTTATTGTGTTGGCAGGCTTTTTATGGAAAGTGCCCGAGGTGTTGGTGAGGGCTTATCAACCAGGAATGAAAATAGATGGTTCTACTATTAATGGTAAAGCAAATACCTCAAAAGGTATTGTAAATATTCATCCGGCCTTGTTACCTAAATATGGAGGCAAGGGGATGTATGGTGCGCGCGTGCATGAAGCGGTGATTGCTGCGGGAGAAAAAGAATCTGGCATCAGTATCCATTGGGTGAATGAACATTATGATGAAGGCGCTATAATATTTCAAGCAAGTTGCCCTATCGATGCTGGTGAAACACCAGCAACCCTAGCTCATAAAATACATGCATTAGAGCATGCGCATTTCGCAACAACGATAGAACAATTGTTGAGTTAGAGTTTATTTCTATTTTTCAAATAGCATTCTAAATTCTTTGCTCTTAGATAGCCAAAGAAAACAAATACAAGAAGGAAAATTATTCCACTTCCAAAACTTGGTTCCTTAGCAAATACAATAAAATACATTAGTAAGCTAGTCAATAAATAAACAGTACTTAAAATATATTTTACTGTGTTGACAGGAATATTTTTATTTAATAAATAATTAGCAAGGATAATATCTAAATGCAAGGTGTGAGGTTTAATGATTAATAACTATTTTATAAGCTCCTTTTTATATAGGAAATAAAATATGCTAGATATAGGTAGAAGAAAAATAAGTACAGTCCATGTTATTTTAATGTTTTTGCTTTTAAACTTAGCTCTAGTGACATCATAGATAGCATAACCCCATACTGCAATTGAAGAGATGATTAAGAATAGAATTAAATATTTTATATTACTCAATTTAAATTTATTTAAAAGATTGTATTAAAGGATTCGGTTTTGGCTGATGTGCATAATATAGTTTCCAAACAAAGCTTACAACTAATACAATTGAAATAGCGATTAAAAAAACTTTCAAACTTCTTCGTAAAGTTGTTTTAATGATTTCTTTTTTAACGATATAAACAATAATATTTAGTAGGACGAGCGGAGTTAGAATTGAAAAAATTATAAAAACTATTTCCATAAAGGCTAATGAATGCATATTTATTTAATTTTTGATTTAAGATTTTGCTGATACTATTATTGGTGTTTCAGCTTGATCATCACTATTAATAGTAATATAAAAAGTTATGGTTGAGCTCCATCCAATATTAAATCCGCCTACCTGTATCCCAAATGTAGTTGACCCGGTTATTGCAAAAGAAGAGGAAAGTATATTTGAATTAAAAGAAATTAAGGATGATTGTGCTGGTTGCCAACTAAATAAATTAATTCCAGTAAAATATATTGACGGAGTTCCTACAATTCTTCCATTTGCATCTAAATTATAGGAAATGTTCATGTTTGAAAAGTAGCTGCTATTGCCATTTTCTTGAGGTTGAAAAGAATAACGATAAAGCCCAGCAGGTTTTGGACCATCAACATCAACAAATGCGTTTGCTTTATTTGAACCAGGTTGCTTACTCAATTGCTTTGGAGAATCGACCAAAATTGGTATTGAAGAATTGCTATCTACCTTTAAATCATCGAAAATTTTTTGAAATTCACTTAAGCTTAAAACTTTCACTGAGTCTTTATTGATCTCCATGGTTTTAATATTTGTTGAGGTAGGTGTATGTATAATATTTACATCTCCTTTTTGTCCAAAAATATTTTTTACACTCAAGACAGCTTTTGATTCAGTCATGTTTTCAATTGGAGTTTTATCTTTTGTGCAACTTGCAGAAATGAATACCATTGAAAAGAAAATTAAATGTAGGAAAATTTTTATTTTGTTGTGTTTCAAATTTTTTTATTTTAATAATTCAAATAAAAACAAAAATTAAGACCAAAAACGTAGTATTTATACTCAAATAATATAAATAGATAATTATTTTATTAAATTTTATTCGAATATTTTATAAAATTTAAATTTTTGAAATAAGTAGTAGAATTTATTCGCAATAAAAAACCCACTCTTATGAAGTGGGTTTAAAAATATTTTTTATAGGCCATATTATTTTTTAAACTTTAACTTGGCCTCATCAAGCCTTTTAAAGAAAGCATCTTTATAATACACTTTCAATTGCTCATTTGATAATCCATAAGTTTCTTTTGAAATCTTATCCTTAATTTTTCTAAAGAAGTTTACAGAATCAAAGTTTTTTGGGACTGACTCGTTAATTTTCATAATCTATAATTTGATTAAAAGGATTAGTTTATCATTTTAAAGAATTAAAGTAAAACATATCTATTTTTCTATTTTCTTTAATCTGCTTTTACTTGAAATAGTCTTAAATACCTTGTTAATTGGTTGATCAAATAAGTATTTAGGGAATGTAATAAGTTCAATATTCAATGCCTCTGATAATTTGGCAATGGTTTGAAGAGATAAGTTTTCTTGTCCTTTTAAAACTTTATTAATGTATTGTGGGCTTACTCCAACCGTTTCAGCTAAAGATTTCTGTGTCATTTCCTCGGATTCTTCTAGTGCTGCCAAAACCCTTAATGCAATATTGCTTGAATAAGAAAGCCATTTCTTATTTTCAATCCTAAATTTTGCATTTTGTAAATAGTTGCTTTGTGTTTTCATAAAATTGCATTTAATCTATTAAACCTGTTCTATCAATAATTCCATGTTTATTTAAATATGCTTGAACACGTTTTAAATTTTTAAGTTCTATATCAAAATTTTCACCAACCATTTTTTGTTTAAATTTTAAAGTACCGCCAGTAATGATTATTGTTTTATCTGACAATTCGATACCATAAAGCCTTATAATAGATCTCCTTAAATTTGGTCTTGCCTTTCGATAAGTTTCATTAAAGGTATTCAAAGAGTATATGTTTTGATGCAACTTTAAAAAAATCTTATCTAAACTTCTACTATTATTCATTTGCTTATTTTGATCTGCTAAATAAAGTTCCTCATCAAAAGAAGACATTTCTATTTTTATATTATTAATAATTTCAAGCATACCTACGCCAGCCCAATAGTTGTCATTAAAACATTCTTCATTCTGTAATATAAATTCTAAAAGATATTTATCGTCAGACCATTTCTCATTCATTAATATGGAGTAAATATCTTTTATCTCTTCATTTATTTGATGTTCTGGATAACAAGTTGACCATAATTCACAATTTTCAGGCTCGGTAAAGATAGAAATAAATTTCATAAAATCAACTTATAGGTTTATTATTTTTATTGATTCAAAAATAAGAACACATCCAATCCAATTTCAGCGTATTTATACGTTTAGAAAATTGTCCAATAAAAAACCCACTCTTATGAAGTGGGTTTAGAATATAATGAAGTAAAAAAAACGTTTAATAATTATCCAGGCATACGAGAAATGTACTTCTCAATGTCTTTGATTTGATCTACTACTTGTTTGGTAGTTGGCTTGCAAGCTTTTGCTTTGCGGAAATAATCTTTAGCAGCACGAAACTCGCGCTTATTCATAAAAATTTGACACATGCTTAAAAATGCAACGGCTTCAGATTCTTTATCAGGAATGCCAGCACGAATGGCGGCGCGGATATAAGACTCTCCTTGTTTGGTATCGCCTTTTTGCATGGCCATCATCCCCAATTGCAATTTGTTGGCTCCTTCTGCTTCCGGCATGGCCGATCCCAATTCATTGCTGTACTTTAAATGCTTTTCGGCACTATCAAAATCTTGTTTCACCATGGCAATATTGCCCTTGATGGTATAAAAAGTACTGCGGACAGGCTTGTACAAAAGCTGTGGAAACCAAACTGTGGCTAAAATACGCTCCACTTCATCCATATCGCCTGCTTCCATCGGCGCTTGCACCAAACGAAGGGGGCCAATGAAAAAATGACTCAGAATGCCAACTAAAGCAATGAAATAAAGGGGAAAAACAGGCCAGAAGCCCGCCAAACCTGAAAGTTCAAGGCCTAAACCCAAGGCAAGAGCCACTAAACTCAGCCAGAAGCGAAACTTAATAATGATATTGTAAAAACCCATATTGTGATGTATTAGAGGCGTAAAGATACCAAATAATGTGGTTATTTTTGCGCTCATCGATCGCTAAAAGGTCGAAGGTCCCGTAGTTCAATGGATAGAATAGGTGTTTCCTAAAGGAACTACCTATTTTGGGATATTTGAATTACAGAAATGTAGAACTGGATTGAGTTTTAGAGGTTTGAGATTTTGTGAAAATGAAAAGTGTGTAGCAAAAGTGTGTAGCAAATTGGTATTTTTGAAATCGGTGGTAATCCTACATAGTGGGAACGGATGTTTCCTAAAGGATTATTCAATTTAGGGTAGTCTGTTTTATTGAAATATAGAACAGGATTGGTTTTGATAGAACTGGTGATTTGAGAAAATGGTAAGTGTGTAGCAAAAGTGAGTAGCAAATAGTGATTTAACATATTCGACCCATAGTTTAATGGATAAAATAAGAATTTCCTAAATTCCAGATGCAAGTTCGATTCTTGCTGGGTCGACATTAATCAACCCTTGCATTACAGCAGGGGTTTCTTATTTATAGACTTTCGGGAATAAACCGAAAAGTGATAAGATCATTTTGGAGAACAAAAGACATAATCAAATTATCCTCAATCTTAAACCATAATTCTACCTCTATAACTAGTAGATTTTAGGGTATTAGTAGTGAAGAAATTAAGGATATATACCAAAGTTTTGATGAGTTGATGTAAATTCATAGAAAGGAATTCTATGAGGGAAATATTACTATTTTTAATTTTAATGTTTTTGGGGATGGTTGGATTTTCCCAAACAAGATTTGTAATAATAGATGGAGTAACTAAAGACCCACTCCCATACACTACTATTCAATCTATCAATAAAAAAGAAGGGTTCATTACTGATGAAAATGGGTTTATTCAACTAAACTTGTCTCAAACTGATACTATACATATTTCTTATGTTGGGTATAAACCAATAAACTATCTAGTAGGTAAGATTACAAATGATAAAATTGAATTATTTAAGGAAACAGGTTCAACACTACCTGATGTATTAGTTAAGAAATATAAACCTATTGAGAAACCTATTAAAGTTGGATTACATAAGTATAAAGAAGGTTTTAGATATAAAGGAGGTGGTAATAGAAATCAAAAGTTTTCAGGACACGAGATTACTACTTTAGTTGAATTTCCAAATGAAAATGAAAAGTATAAGATTTTGAAAGTTATTTTACCAACCAATAAGATTGTAAAAAATGACCCATTGAGATTACACATTTATTCTTTGAGTGATAATGGAGAACCCTATGAAGAATTACTAATTAATGATATTGTAATTGATAAAGGGTATAAATTATTTGGTAATATTGAAATTGATATAAGTAATCAAAATATAATCCTAAATTCAAAAGGTGTATTTGTAGGTATTCAATGGGTAGGGATTTGGAAAGAAGGGAATACAAACACAACAGATGTTTATTTTACAAGAGATTATGAAAAGTATGTAACATATAATACAAACATAAGATTGGTAAATAAGAAATGGGGTCAACAATGGAAGAATGGAGAAGGGAAGTTTCTACCTAACCTCAAAGTGGGTTTGGAATTACAGAAGATGAAATAGTATTTAATTCAACTAAACTGAACCAACTATGAAACTAACCAGATGTTGGATTTATATGAGTTAAGTTAAACAAACAGATACATTTGGATTTTTGTGTTGAATGTCTTTAATGAAGTCATCAATATCATTAACGATTGGAAAAAAATCAAACTTATTGTATCTACCAATTCTTATTACCAATTTTGGTGATTTCATAAATCTTACTTTCACTAAACTTATATTTTCAATTTTATTTATATCAATTGTAGTTTCTGTAATTTTACCAATTTTCAATAGGAGTTTATCACCTTCAATAATATAATATGTATGTGTAATTATATAAAGTATTCCTACTAAAATAAAAAATACACCTGTCATTTTTATTTCAATATTTCTTCCATTATTCATTAAAACAAATAACGAAGCAACTATTGTAAGGTAAGTTATTAAGTTGTATTGAAGAAATACTCTTTGTTTATATATTTTCACCATTTTTTCTTATTTGATTTTCTTTCTTTCTTTGGAAATTATCATTTAATAACAACAAACTTCCTACAATAATGGTCAATGTTGTAATAATTGTCAATAAATCATTTTTCATTTTAAAAACGATAAAGTTTATTGTAAACAACCCAATGATTAGAACTATAAGGATTTGATATATATTATTCTTTCTCAAATTGGATAGTTTTTCTCTATTTTGAGAAAACAACAATAAGGTAAACCCACTCATTCCAATCAAAGTTTTTATTGTTTGATTATCAATGAAACGGAATACTAAAAACATTGTTATTATAAAAACAATTACAAATACTGATTTCCATAATGGAGAGTTAAGTATGTTTTTCATATATCTAATATAGGAAACTTTGGTATTATATTAGTTTAAATATTTTTTTAACTCTTCTTCAAATTCTTCTTGTAGAGCTGGCAATGGCATTCTCGCATTTAATACTTTAACACCTCCTTTTGATATTAGTATATAACGTGGTATTTCTTGAATATCAAAATACTTAGAAAATGCTGAACCAAAGTCATTGTCTATAATGAATTGATTTACTCCTAAATTATTCTTTTTTTGATAGCTTTTCCATTTCACTTCATCTGTATCAAAAGACAAATACACTACATGTAATTTATTATTATATTTCTTTTCAAAACTATGCATAAAAGGCATTTGGTCTCTACAGGGAATACACCATGTAGCCCAGCAATCAATTAAAGTAGGAACAGAATCTTGGAATTGTGATAGTATAGAACTTTTGATATTATTTACATTACGTACTTTTGTACCATTTAATATTTCTTCAAATTTAATAGAATTTGATATTTTGTTTTTTAGTTCAAATGAATTAACCTTATTTATAGTCGCATTTTTAAGTGATAAATCTTTACATTCATTTAAAAACACTTGGTAGCAAGAGTCAAAAAGTGTGTAATTCTTTCCAATATAATCTTGTATTTGCCAAGCTAACAATTTATCTTTTATAATGCCGGTATAATTCTCTAAAATTGATTTCATTTCATTACTCAAATTGGAGTATGGGTCATTAGTATTTAGACTATTGTGTATATAGTAGGTATAAAGCGCTCCTGCCTGCAAGTAATCTTTACACATTACAGCATATGACGAGTCATTAAATTTTAATGTATTTAGTTTTTCAAAATAATCAGTTTTGATTTTTTTCTTTGGAACGAACGAAAGCGGAGTACACATTCTGCCAACATACATTGCCTTTAATTCTTGTTCAGCAACTAATTTAAAATTGGTTGATATTTTTTTAGCTCTATATAAAGAGTCCAGAAGATTTTCTCCAATAAGTAATGCTTTATCGCATTTCATCTTAAATGCCATTATATTATTTACAATTTCGTAATTTTTTAATGGGTATAATTTTTCAGTACGCTTTTTAAATTCATCAAAAAAAGTATAATGCCAAGCATATTTTCCTGTTGCTTTCAAATTGGTGAAATAACCAATATAGTTATTATTAGATATTATTTTATATAAATTAGGTATTTCATTAAGTGAAATTGAAATAGTATCACCTTCTTCCAAATAAACAATATGTCCGTCAATCCCGTCTGCAATTTTATATAGTCCTTTTGTTAAAAGGTCTAATTTAACAACACCATTGCTTTTGTCTTTTAATGAGTAATTAAAGTCAGGGTCATTTGAAAAGACCCCCCTTAGCCCTAATTTTTGGATACTCAACTCAGATAATTCTTTTGAATTAATGCTATATTTTAATACAACTGGATTATTTTGTGCATTAGTTTTAACCAATATGAATATGTTAAACAATAAGAACGTTAGGATAAACTTGTGCATGAATTTTTGTTTGGATGTTTTAAACAATTAAAAATACTATTAAATAACTAATTTTAAATTATTTAATGATCTTAACTTAATAAACTCAATCTTCTAACTGTTGAAGGATTAAAGTGTTTTCCATTCCTTGTTTTATATCCTATGATATTCAGCTCATTAGATATTTTGGTATAGTTTAAATATCCATTTTTCATTTGGAAGTGCTCAATAAACATTTTTGCTACTTTCCAGTTTTCATTCTCAACCCTTTTCTTAACAATTGATTTAACACCCTTTTTACGTGCATCAACTGTAAGATTTGTAGGTGTACCTAACTTAACTCCTCTAGCTTTTAAGGCTGCCAATCCATTTTTAGTTCTACTGGATATAAGTTCTCTTTCCCATTGTGCTACAGAACCAAATATTCCAAGTGTAAGTGTATTAAGTTCAGGCAGTTCAATGCAATGAAGTTTAATCCCCTTATTTCTCAAAGTGAATAAGAACTCCACCTCTCTACTTAACCTGTCTAATTTCGTAAATAAAAGGGTGTACCCGTGTTTTATGCAAAGGTTAGTAGCGTATTCTAATTTTACTCTGTTGTTATTTTTACCGCTCTCTTGCTCAATAACAATTTCAACCAAATTATTGTCTGTAGATTGAATAAATTGATTGATTCTTAACTGTTGCTCCTCTAACCCTAAAAGTTGTCTTCCTGTACTAGTGCGGACGTAAGCGATATAATTTTCCATATAATTTGTTTCTGGCTAAGATAAATGAACCAGAATATCAAAACATAAACGAGGGTTTAAGATTTGATAAATTAACAAATGTCTAGCACTTATGCTAACAATATATTAAAATTGCTAGTTAATTTATATGGTGCCAAACAAATTCTGCACCATGATAAGCGCAGAATATTTCTTGGCAAAGCACAATGGATTGGATTACTTTATGTTGTGCAATAGGATTTGAACTGTGATCCCTAGCGATAGTTGTCTGGCATATCAAAGTCAGGGTCAAGATCAAATAAATGGGTCTTATCCTGTATCTCTATGTCGTTGTATTGGTAAAATGACAATATTCATGTAAGCCAAATACACAAATCTATTTTACTTCCACCCACAAATACAACATCAGTATCAATCCCACTTTTTCTGAGCATAAGATTAATCATCTTACTTACATAGCTATATGTATCATCTTCCTTTAGATTATTTCTGTTCTGTGCATTTGCGTCCAATACGAATACAGCCTTCTCCTGATGTCTAATTCGTCTTCTATTTCTTCTTTGCATTTGTTTTTGTTTTGATTAAGTGGGTGTTCTTTATTTGTTTTTCCTCTTGCAGGGTTAATACATTATTAGCTAGTGCTCTAAATTGTGCTTCGTTAATAATCATAGTTAGTTTCCTTGAGGGGTTTTCATTTGCTAGTGGTACTAATTTCATAATATAGGTTTAATATAAATATCTCAATGTGATACATTAATACACCGATTTTGAAATTAATTTTAAGTTGCTTGGTATTCACGAATAGCTCAATCTTTAACTAGTTCCCACTTATCATTTTCCCGAATATTCCGTTTAGTTGATTTTAGGGTTGTAATACTCGTATCGGTAGGACTGAAATACAAAGGAAATATTTTGTGTATTTTTCGTTCAATTTCAATATCCTTCAGTTCTCACGATAAAAAGGTACAGGAATTAACCACTTCCGGGAATATTCCGTTTTGTTATTTTAAGAGAAGAGGGGACGACGGAACGAGGGGTGATGAGTTTTGAAGTCGTGAGACTTCGTCTATGGTTCGTTCCACTCTCCTCTTCGTTGAGGGTTATTTTAATTGCCAAATAATTTCTTCTCAACATCAATAATACTAGTTAATAATGGAAATACTAGTTTATACTCTTCTTCATCAACTGCATCTCTAAACATATCCAGATTGCCTGGCTCGGTATAAATAAAAATATCTTCCCCTAAACTAGTTTTATTAACTAAATCTATTACTAGTTCTTCAAATCTATTATTTAATAACTGGTTCATAGACATACCAGAATTTTTAGTTGCCCCAGTAAATGGTATTTTTTCCTGTATTGTTAAATCTGAATTTTTAGAGGAATTAATTGTGTTCTCAACAGAACTATTGTTGTCGTTTTCAAGAACTACCCCTTGTGTCTTTTGAGAACTAACATTGTCTTCTTCAAGAACTAGGGTATGTTTCTCAATAGAACTACTTTTAGTAATAGTTCTACCAATACAAAGTTTATCATGGTGATGGTTTTTTGTATTAATATACCCTTTCTTCTTTAGCCAATTTACTCGTTTATTGACCGATGTTCTCCCAATACCCAATAATTTACCAAAACGACTGTCTGACTTAAAACAACCATCTTCTAATTTGCATAATGAATAAATCTCCGTTAGCAGTGCTTTATTAGTCCAATCCAAATTATTATCATTAATAATTTCTTCAGGAATCCATATTCCTTTTCTGTTTTCAGTTTTGTTTTTGTTTCCCATTGTATTCCATTTATTAATAAATACTTCAAGAACTACCTAAATCCATTGTACCCACAAAAAATATGGCAAGTGCTAAGAGTTTTGACTAATCTGTAATATTTATATATAAAGAAGATAAATGAGAACCAAAAAAGAAAATACCAAAAACGAGTTCGTTAGATTAAGAATTGATACGGTTGAGAAAGATAGATTAGAGAAACTCTGCTCAATAACTCGTCGCCAAAAATCAGATATTGTCCGTGAATCTTTATTTGAACTATACAAACTTAAGTATCCTGAATGTTTGAGCTAACAAATGCTCCGCATGGAACATACTAGCAATTTTACAATTTCATTAGCACCAACATCTTCCAAAATCTAGGAAAAATTTTGAAAATATTTTTTTCAAGGTATCGTGCTCCTTACCCCATTCATATATATGTATATATAAAGGACAGATACGGCAGCCTATCCTGCGGGTGTTCCTGCCGGCAGGGGTGCCTTTTAAACATTGAAACTTGAACCAAACCTATCAATTGCTTCATCGCTATATTTACTTGGGAACTGCTTAATATAAGATTGGGTAACCTCTATACTTGAATGTCCTAAGGCAAAACTAATTTCTTCAACTGTAGCACCCGTGCTCAACATATAGTAAGCGAAACTATGACGGCTGACATGTGAGGTTATTTTATCTATATTTAAGCGCTTCGCAATCCTTGTTAACCGCCCATTATATTTGGCTCTACCACGATGTAGTTTATATGTTTGCGCTTTGGTTAACTCCTTCTTATCCATAATCCTTAAATCTTTAAAGTCCTCGTATTGTAGGTAATCAAATACTAACCCACTTGGTTTTTCACCCATCATTCTACACATTGAATTTGCTACTTGTTTTTCAACCCTTACCATTATATCTTTCAGCACCTTCAATCTTCTTGTATTATCATTACTTCTGTCTTCAACCAAAAACTGCTGAAATTGCACCAAATCTAAAATGGTTAAATCTGCCAACGGTTTCTTATTTGAATTAACATTAATTAACTCTTCAACCTCATATGACATCAATTCAATGTCTCCTAGTGGATTTTCTAGCACTGCCGCTTCGTATTCATTTGGATAGAAATACCCCAACATTTTACAAGCATTATACATAAATGGCAGACTAATTTTTCTACCATTCTTCTGTATAAAAAATTCAACCCTACCCTTAATAAAGTGTTTGAAGTTCAGAAGTAATACATCACTAACTCTTAAGCCGCCGGCAAAAAATTGGAATAAAAACTGATACTTTGCATCCATAGTCTTATCTGTCTTTCTCTGTCGTTGATATCTATATGTATAATCAATCAGTCTTTCAATCTCATCAGGATATAACATCCTAGGCTCTACATTGTCGAAGTCATCAATACCCACTGCATAATGTATGGTTTTGATTTCGTCTTTCTCTGGGTTCAATTCATTATACCTTTTAACAAAGGTTTGGACTACGATTACATAGTTGAAAACTGTTTTAGTTCTTTTGGTAATAATATCTTCTCTGTTTTTATACTGACGCTTAAATACCCAGTTCTTATACCCATTGATAAAATCTATTTTACGCAGCTCTTCAAATGGCAGCGTATTCATACCCAATACCTCATTAACATATTTTTGTAATGATTTAATTACGGTAGTGTATTTTATTCTTGTCCCCACGTTGGAATAGTTCTTCTCCAAATAATCCAAAGCAAATTCAATAAAACACTCCCTATTGGTTTTAACAGCCTTATTGTTAGCTGCTAAAAATACTGCTTTATGTTGATTTAAGGTATAGTTAATCCTCTCAAACTCAATATCACCACTTTGTCTAACTTGCTGCCTTTTATCATCCCAAAGTTTTATGGGAATTGATATTTTAAGCGAGTCTCTACTAATAGGCTTGCGATCATCATATACCGCTTTATAGATAGTTCCCATTTTGGGATTACTCTTTGACTTACGTAAAAAAAAGAATTGATACATTTTTTCTATTTTCTAATTGAGAATAATTCACCTGCAACAGGTCTTTTGTTGCAGTCAATACACACTCGAACACGAGTTCTTCCAAGTCGCTTCAGTGCATAAAACCTTTTTAAACCCTTTACAATCATATAATCTTTATTAACAACCAACCTATCATCAATTACCCCAGTTTCAATTTTATCAGCTATTTCCAAGATGTCACGCAGTTTGAAAGACGGTAACATCTTCGGCTGCTTCAATATATCCAATGGAACTTCTCTCTCGTTGTCCTCAAACAACTGATTTAGAACCACAGATGTTTGCTGTGTGTTTCCACTTATAATATGATTACTGTACTGATCCATTTACTTTATTAATCGAGCAGCACCGGCAGCTAATATAACTGACAATCGTGCTCACAACTGCTAGGGAAAAATGGCGGTGCCCTTTCACACCGCCATGTAATTGATGATTAAACTAATTTGTTTGCTTTCTTTGTAACCTTAGGCGAAGCAGCCTTTTTTGTTTTACCAACACCAATATTTGCAATGTCAGTAACTTTCACTGAAACTGATTTAGTTGCTTTTGCTGTAATAGCTGATGTGATTTTTACACGTTGGTTATCAAATGCCTTCTTACTAGCAGAAAATCCAATATATCTACGGTTCAATAAAGTAGCTATACTTCCAATTTCATGTTGCATTGATAAATCAACAATCAAATCTCCTGTATTGGTTGACATTCTTATTGGTAACAATGCCGCTGCATTCTTTATAGATATTTTAGTGTTATCACCTTTATCAGGTTTAATTAAATCAGGCTGATTACTTTTTGAAACCAAATCAACGAAAGTCTGACTGTCAACAAAATTTGTACATACTTTATAGGCATAGGAAGATTCATCTACATTTTTTAAATCTGCCTTATTAAGAATAAACTCTGGATTGTTGAAAACCTCACGGTACTTCTTTTTAACAAACCATAATAAATGAGTAACCTTATCGGTTAGTTTTTTCTTAGGAACAGCGCTATTGAATGTTGGTACATCAGCAATATAAATCGTCTGTTTATAAACTAATCCCATCTCTTTTTCAATGGAATTAATTAAAGTAGCTGGTAGGTTTTGAGCAAAGCCGTTTTCGTAATGTTCCTGCGAAAAAAGAAAAAGACTACCGCTTTCAGACATTCTTTGATCAACAAAAGGCTTAATATGCAAAGCAATTTTATTGCCCCAAGTATGAATTGATTGCCCAATTGATTTTCTTTCGTCAGTTGGATTTGGATTGGGATTAGGAACAATTGTCTTGTATTGCTCTGGTTCATAAAACAATGCTTTGATTTCATTATTTTTTATCTTTACAAGTAAATCTTCTTTTTCACCATTATGGATTTCTACTTGAAAGCCTTCTGATTCTGGAAATGAAAAAGATTTAGATTTACTTTTAGATAAATCCATAATTAATCTAATTTCCTTCATCGCTGCGTTTGGAGACAATTTTTTCTCCAATACTTCATCAATGATTGATTTGTACTTGTCTTTGTCACCAAGTTCCATTAACTCACGAATTGAAGCAACATCACATCGCTTTTCTAATAACCACCAAGACATGACAAAATTATTTGCATCATTTTTAAGAATCCATTCAACCTCACGTAATGTTTTTGCATCTTTATAGATGCTGCCTGAACGCTTTCTAATTTCTTCATAACGATCATACTTAACCAATGGATCTCTTTTACCTTGCTTTAATCCAAAAGTCTCAAAAGAAATCAAGTAATCGCTTCTTTTATCTAACCAAGTTTTTTCACGGTGCTGATTTAGAGTAACTCTGTTTTCTTTTGTTGGTTCTAAATCGGTTTCAATCACAGATACTTCTTGAATACCTAACTCAATAGCTGCTTGCAATCTTCTGTAACCATCAATTGGTGTACCATCTTTAGCAAGAACGATTGGACTTAGCATACCATTTTCTTGTATGTCAGCTTTGATTGATGTGGTGTCAATTTCATAGATTGACATTAGATCTGGTGGGATTTGATTTTTTAAATCCGGCAGATTTTTGTTAATTTTAAACATAATTACCTCCTTTGATTTTTGACGGTAATAAATAAATGGGTGTTTGTAGTTGCCGCTACAGCACCTTTTTTGTTTCAAAGCACAGCGTGCCAAAATCGTCCATAACTGGACTTCTAATTTTTGTTTTCATAATAATATATCTCCGTTCTTTTGTTCTATTTTTTTATGCCAAAAAAGAGAGTGTTTAACACTCTCACTTTCGGGAATATTCCTAAAAGCCCCTAAAAAACTTAAAGTCCTTTACGTATTTCTTTTCGTTTTGATTATTTATTAATTGATTCAAGGTGTTACCCATTCTCATATTCATCATTTGGAATAACTGATAAGCTGCTTTTGTAACAACTGCTGGATCTCTTTCTATCTGTTTTAAATCCTTTCCAAAATCCTTTAATTCACCCATATAAACCTTTATCTCATTTCTTTTAATATTGGGTTCATAAAATGGTGCACGCGCAATTAAATATGTAATAGTACCATCTTTTCTCTTTTGCTTGAGCTCATTAAACTTAGGTATAATTGATAATTGGCAACGATACTGTAAAATTAGTGTTTCAAATTGCATTGATTTTTCTAAAAATTCACGGTTGTCATTAATTAGTTTTGCATAATGATTTTGTGCAGTGGCTAATTCATTAGCAAGTAATTCATATTGACGCTTCATCCCATTATCAACTAGAGGTGGCAAAATAATTTCAATATCTTGAGAATAGAAGGCAGTAATTTTGTCATCCTGCCCATTCTTACCAAGCATTTCCGTAATTGCTCCTTTTGCCATGTTTTGCTTCATACTTCAATAATTGAGGACAAAGGTAATAAAAATATTAATATCTCCGCTCTTTTGTTCTTTTTTTTAAAAAAATATTTTTCCACTACTTCTAAGTGTGTAGCGGCGTGTGTAGCAAAAACCAATTTACCTTCACACTTACTACACACTTTGGGGTGATTTTACGTCTAAAATACCTTCAAAAAGTCATAACAAAGGAGTAGATGTTTCCTAAACACTAGATCCAAGTTCGATTCTTGGCGAGACCACTATTGACTCTAATTTGGCGCCAAGCTTTGCAAGTCTTGGCGAGACCACTATTTTTTTACAGTTTGGACGCCAAGTTGTTCCAATCTTGGCGAGACCACAATTTATTTCAAAAGATAAGGTCGATTAAAAGCCTCTTGTGAAACTTTAAAATAATCCGCTAATTTTCGAATCACTATTTTGGAAAAACCTTTCCTATAATTTAAAATTTCAGAAACATAGCTTTTGCTAATGCCTAATAAATCAACTAAATCTTTAGCCTTTAATTGATGGCTTTGCATAAAAGATTGAAGTAACTGAACAGGATCCAATTCGTAAAAAGAATCATGCTCCTTATCCCATTTTTCAATGAGTAAGGTAAGCAACGCAATTTCATCCTTTAAATTTTTATTTTTTGATTTAGAAAATACTAAACTCTCTAATATTTTGTAATATTCTTTATACTGATTTTTAGTAGCAATTATTTTATATTTTAAAACTTCCATAAAATATTTATTGTAAAGACAATGCAAATAGTTCGCTTTTTTCGAACCATTTATTAATATGCCTGAATTAATGAAGCGGCTGGAATATTTAATTCCTCATTTAGTTTTCTAATCATTGAAAGGCTTAGTTTTCTTTTTCCAGAAAGAATTTCAGATTTTCTAGACCGATAACCTAAAACTACTGCCAAATCTTTTTCAGACATATTTTTTTGTTCGAGCCTAAATCGGATGGCTTCAATGGGATTAGGTTTAGCTAATTTATACGCTTTAGATTCAAATTCTTTTATTAAGATAGACAAGATTTCCAACTCATCCGATTCTTTAGAATTAGGTTTTATATCTTTTTGCATTAAAAAATAGACACGCTCCAAAGCAATATCACAATCTTTTTTTGTTTTAATTGGTTTTAACATACTTAATAGTTTTTACATCAATTTGATCATAGGCTTTATGAGAACCAAACCAGACCACAAAAACGATACCTAACTGATATTCAATATCAACAACAAGCCTAAATTTATTGCCATGAATATTAAACACTACTCGTTTAGCATTTATTATTGATGCACTTGAATGTTGGTCTTTAAGCATATTGGGGTTTTGCCAATTTGCTAATTCTACTTCTTCATTCCATGCTAATAAAGATTGTTTAGCAATTGGAAATTCTTTGTACCCTTTTTTTATGGTACGTATTGCTATAATTCTCATTATTTGTACAAATATAGTAAATGTTACCAATTTGGTAACATTTTTAATTTAATAAATTTATTTCACTGCAAAATACCCCTTAACCCAAACCTATTTTAACGTATTTATACGCAACAAGAATACCCCCTACCCTTCATACAATTCCAAGGGTAGGCCATCGGGGTCGGCAAAAAAGGTAAAACGTTTGCCTGTTAATTCATCCACACGAATGGGTTCGCAGGCAATACCCTTTTGTTCTAATGCCCCTATAGATGCAACAATATCTTCTACACTAAAAGCCAAATGTCTTAAACCTGTTGCTTCAGGGCCAGAAGGACGCGCTGGCGGATGAGGAAAGGAAAACAATTCAATAATGTATTGATTGTTCAAGGCTAAATCTAGTTTATAAGAATCGCGCCCGGCACGGTAAGTTTCTTTCACAATGGTAAAACCTAAATCTTGTGTATAGAATTTTTTAGACAATTCATAGTTGCTACAAATAATGGCAATATGGTGAACCGATTTAAGTGAAAGCATATAGGCTAATAATTATTTTTTTTAGTGCTCAACTTTTGCTTGATGATTAGCGGAATAAACAAGGGCGCCTCTATAAAATATCTTCTAAACAAGCGCTTGGGTTCTTGAATGAATCTATACAACCACTCTAAACCTGCTTTTTGGACCCATTTAGGTGCTCTTTTAGCTAGGCCAGCCATTACCTCAAAAGCACCTCCAATGCCCACCATTAGCGTCGCATTTAAGGCGTCTTTGTTATGAGCAATCCAAATGTCTTGTTTAGGGGCAGTAAGACTAACTAGTAAAACATCGGGGGAAGCCGCATTCACCACACTTATCATTTTAATGTTTTCCTCGTCTGTAAAGGTGCTCATAAAAGGAGGTACATATACTCCTACTACTTTCGCTTGAGGATACTTAGTTAAAATAATATCTTTTAATTTATCGCCTACTCCTGGTGATGCCCCCAATAAAAAAATACTAAAATCATGCTTAGCGCAAAGCGCTACTAAATTAGGTAGTAAATCAAGCCCTGTAATACGCTCCACAATGGGTGTATTTAAAAAAGAGGCCGCCCATTTTATAGGCATGCCATCGCATAAAACATAATCGGCGGTATTGTAAATATTTTTGACCTGCTCGCTTTTAATAGCAGCCATCACCGAATTCACAGGAGTAATGCAAACCTGCTTTTTTTCTTTATGCAAGATGTGCTGGGTAAAAGCAGTCAATAAATCATCATTAGAGATGCTGCTAATTTGAACCCCTAATAAGTTTACCTTTTGATGCATGTACAAATATAGGAAATAAAAAAAGCCATTATTGGGTATTGATTTATTGACTAATTTCAATAAATAGTTGATATATAATGTTTTACAAGCATAGATAGACTATGCAGGGACATATAAAATGTATACGCACATGAAATAATGCAATAATTTATATGGGATTAGTGTAGACCATCCATTTACTTTTTCACAATAAATTGATTTTCAATTAATTGGAATAAGGTGTTGACAAAACAGTGGTCGAGAAAAAGCTATTTTTAGATCGTAATTAAATTAGTGTGGTGGATTAGTGTGATTACGGAATTTAATTAATTATTAATAACACATTTATTTTGGGTCAATCAATAACTTAATGAATATACTAGAAAATCTAATGTTTGAAACCCAGGTGTAAACGAATAAGAAAATTAGGGCTGAATATACTTGTTGTTTATAAATAATTATTTCAGTGAATTGTAGAAAAGGAAAAATGAAACATGTTGTTATACTAAAAATATCTAGTAACAGAGATATCCTCAAATAGTTAATTAGTGATGAGTAACTTCCGCTCATTGCACCTAGGTTGTAAATCTCATCAGGTTGCACTTCCTGAATAATACGAATTATGTTTGTGCTATCTGATAAATCACCATAATGTAAATGAAGATGCCTGTCTGGAATATGTGGGTCCTCATAAATATGATCAATCCTTTGGGTATTAAACAAAGAAGATCTTCGCTTTATACCATGCACTTCATACCCATTGTTGAGTAAAAACTCAGCTAAATAGGCGCCATCTTGACCTGTAATACCTGTAATTAGGGCTTTTTTCATTCGTAGTTGTCTATGTTGCAAATTTAAGGCTAATCTCTAAAAGAAAAGCCAGATAATCACTTATCTGGCTTTTCCATACAATACTTTATAATTATCTAGTGGGTAACTACTTAAATAAATAAAACATTTGCAAAAGTTTGTTTTAAATAAATTTTGCAAAAATACTATCTAAACAATTAAAAATTCTATCAAATTCTTCATCACTTAAATTAGACCCACTAGGAAGACATAAACCATTTTTAAATAATGTATCTGATACTCCATTTAAATAACTTTTTGAGTTTTCAAATATCGGTTGTTGATGCATTGGTTTCCACAAGGGACGCGTTTCAATATTTTCTTCATCCATTGCTAATCTAATTTCTTCACGAGTTAATCCATTGTTTGAACTTGGATCAACTACTATACAAGTTAACCAGCGGTTTGAGAAATAACCCTGAGGCTCCTCTTGAAATTGTATATTGAATCCTGCATTATTATGTTTTGCAAAAAACTGTTTGTATTTTGCAAAGTTATTTCTTCTAGCCGCAACACGGTCGCTTAAAACTTCTAATTGTCCTCTTCCGATTCCCGCTAATACATTTGACATTCTATAATTGTAACCAATATTTGAATGCTGGTAATGAGGTGCAGAATCTCTTGCTTGAGTGGCAAGAAAGCGCGCCTTTTCAATCATTTCAGAGTCTTCAGATAATAATGCACCACCTCCAGAAGTTGTAATAATTTTATTTCCATTAAAACTAAGAACTCCAAATGTACCAAAGCTACCACAAGGTTTTCCATTTATGTTTGCACCCAAAGCCTCAGCGGCATCTTCAATTATAGGTACTTTATAATCTTTTGCAATGGAAAGAATTTCACTCATTTTAGCAGGCATACCATATAAGTGAACTGGAATAATTGCCTTAGGCAGTTTACCATTTTGTTTAGCTTCCTCTAATGCATTTTTTAATAAAAAAGGGTCCATGTTCCAAGTATCTTTATCCGAATCAATAAATACAGGCATAGCCCCTTGATATACAATAGGGTTAGCAGATGCAGAAAAGGTAATTGATTGACAAAAAACATTATCCCCAGATTTTACTCCCAATAAAATTAAAGCCAAATGAAGTGCAGAAGTGCCAGATGATAAAGCAGCAGCATGTTTAGTTTTAGTCTGTTCTTGTAAACTATTTTCAAATGCATTTACATGTGGCCCCAATGGTGCTATCCAATTCGTTAAAAAGGCTTCATTCACATATTGTAGTTCGTTGTATCCTATATGTGGTGAAGAAAGCCAAATTTTAGATTTCATGTTTTTTAATATTAGTTTAAAATTAAATTGATGTTTGCCTTTAAAATAAATTAACTATTAAGTTTTTCATTGATTAGAATAAGTGCATTTTTGATATTAAAATGATCCCCAATAAATTCAATTTTAAAATTTTTAGGTATTTTATAAGTAAAATAACAATCAGTCTTGGGGATGTAAAGCTGTCCATTAGATTTAATAAAATTTCTAGCTTTTGAAGAAAAAATACTAGCATTTTTATTAATATTTTTAATCATATCTTCAGACATACAAGTTCTTCTTCTAACATCTTTGTTAAAATTAATAGGGTCATTTTTTATTGAAAATGCAACTGGACATATTTTAAATATTATGTCATTGTTATATTCAAATGATAAGTCGGAAATTACTGTTCCAAAAGAGTGTGAAATTATTCCTACTACTTTTTCGTCTACACAAAATTCTTTTTTAAAAATATCTTTTGAATTAAATTCTGTTAGCAATAATTTATCATAGTTAATATCAAAAGCAATTATTTTAAAGTTTTTAAATACTGGTAGATTAGACAGCCAATATCCAGATGTAGTGTGTAAACCATGAATTAAGAGAATGGTATTTTCTATTTTCCTATTAAAAACATATTTTTTTACCATTTCAATTTTTTATTATTCATGTTTAGTCTAAATCTGTTATTTTATTAGGATCTTGGATTAAAACATTTTCAGTTCGAAATACTTTTATTATTGTTTTGTAAAAAATATATAGATCTATTTTTAATGAAATATTATCTACATACCACACATCCAATTTAAATCTTTCATTAAAATTAAGTGAGTTTCTTCCATGTATTTGTGCCCAACCAGTAATTCCTGGTAATATATCATGACGTCTTTTCTGATCAGTGGAATAATATGACAAGTAATCTACAAGTAATGGGCGTGGACCAATAAGTGACATATCTCCAACAATAACATTCCATAATTGCGGCAATTCATCAATTGAAAATTTTCTTAATATTCTTCCAATTGAAGTTGTACGCAATTCATCAGACAATAAAATTTCATTATTTGAATTGTCTTTCATAGTTTTTAATTTACAAATTCTAAATAATTTTTCATTTTTACCCGGTCTGATTTGTATAAAAAAAACCTTTATTGATTTATTAAAAATAATTAATAAAATTATTGAAAGAAGTAAAATTGGGAAGGCGAAAAATAATATAATTGTTGAAAATACAAGATCAAATACTCTTTTTATGAAATTAATATATATAAATTTCATAATTAATTTTATTTTAAAATTCAAACGCATTTTGAACAATCTAAAAATATATTCTTTAATTAGTTTTAGTATAAAACAATTTTTCTACTTAATGTATTTATCAAATCATAGCCATCCCAAATAAGAGAAAAATCCATTGTCCTACCTAAAGGCACAACTCGATCTATTCCTAAAGGCCTATTATTAATTATCCATGCCTGCAATTCTTCGATTGTAAAACCTAAATATCCTATTGTTTGATACTTTCTACTTACAACTTGTAATATTTCATCAAGCGATGAAATGAAAATTTCATTAAAATATCCACTATTACATTTATATAAATCAATGTCACGATGAATTGATCCATTTTTAATTCTCCAAATTAAATTTGAAGTTCGTGGTTCAGATTCAATATCACCAAAGGAAATAGCTTGAGAGTAAAACATTGTTAGTTTATCTAAAGAAGATATAGGTTGTAATTGATACTTTTTTTCAACTAATATATAATGTAAATTTTTCCAAAAAATTTCTTGTGCATTTCTTATTTCATCTATTGAACCTTTCCAATAAATCGTTTGTGGTGATGTGCAAGCATTTTGATCGAACAAAAATGTGTCATTAAAAAAATCAATGGCTACTTTTGATTTATCAAGAATTTTCAAATAAGATTTGGCATCTATAATTGCAATAGAATATCTATCAGAAAATGTAACTTCAGTTGATTTGGGTGAAATAGGAAATTTCCTAATTTCATTAATTGTTTCATCTCCACCCCACACTATTCTAATATCACATAATTTTGAGAAAAAACTAGTTGCGGTACTTTCTCGATTATATTTTAATAAAAATATTCTATTCGAAAAAATTGATTTATACTTTTCAAATTCCAAAACTTTTTTTATTGAATCTACAATAATATCTACCTGCTTAAAATTCTTAGTAGGCAGCCTAACAATGTTTATATTTCCAGTAAGCAAACCAGCCAAAAGACTATATGCAAAATTAACTGGTACATTTCCTGGAGCTATATGAAACAAAATCCCTTTTCCAATCATAAGCGTAAAATCAGAATTATACTTCACTTTTATAACTTTAAGATTCGCCCCTCTACAGTAAAATGCAAAAGTTGCTACATCTGGATATTCACGTACAAAAGGTGAATTTAGTAGTTGCTTGGAAACATCTGACAAAAAATCAAGAGTTATATCAGAAAAAACATTATATGAAGATTGATTGAGCAAATCATCAACTTTAATGCAATTATTTCCAATCAAAAAATCAATATCTTTTAAAACTTTCTCCATAAGTATCACTACAGCCTCTTAGTTCGGCATTTTTTAATCGACCATTAATTTTAAAATATTTTCCTTTCCTTTCGCATTTACAATCATCTTCTCCGAAAATGGTTCCTAGATCTTCGGTTAGTATAGACTGGCCAGGATAGCTTTTTGGCAACAAAGAAAGTAACTGAATTATTCCTTCCTCTTTAATTTTACATATTGAAAAATCACTAGGATTCCTTATAATAATATCTGAGTATTCTGAGGTGTGAAGATATCCGTGTTCACATTCCATATGAATAGTTCCAGTTTGCTCTACCATTCCATAATAATCGTGGATACGACTTAAACCACATATAGAGTTGAGCTGTGACTTAAAAGTTGCATTATCAACTGCTTCAGACGTCAATTTTTTCCAGCCACCTCCATGTATTAATACTGAATTAGAAAAATCAAATTTTTGAGATGACTTTTCTAATTCACGAAAGAAATGTTGATAAACCATGAAGGTAAATCCAAACATGAAAATGGTTTTAGATTTATTTTCGTCCAAAAATTTTTTAATGCCTTCTTCATTCAAACTCATATCCTCATTTAGTGCAAATAATCTTTTTGACGCGAATATTGAAAAACCAGTTATACCTGCCGACCTAGCTGAAAATTGATTTCTATTTTTTACTGTAGATTCACAATCAATAATAATCATTGGAACTCTTGCAGTTCCAATAAAACTAGAAACTATTCTAGTTAAAATACGCGTTTGAAGTGATGAGGTTTCTTTGTCTAGAAAAATCTTAGAAAGGTTTTGTCCTGTCGTTCCTGATGAAGTCATTGTTTTAAGCACTTGATCTTTAGGAACACTTACTAATTCAAATAATTTGAATAAACGAACTGGAATAAAGGGAAAATCTTCGACGAATTGAATATCTTGTTTTTGATACTTTAAAGAGGTCATCATTCTATTGAAGTCAATGCAGTTATGAATATGGTAATCAAATACCTCTAACATTTGTTTTAAGAAAAACTTATGCTTTCTTTTTTTATCTAAAGAGTATAAAAGAATTTCAGGCAATTTTGATATTTCAATGTTTTCCATAAATCAACCTAATAGTTTAGAATATAATGTTTTACCTGAAGTACTTCTAGGAATTTCACTAATAACTTTTATTTCAAAAACACTAAAATGTATTCCTAGTTTTTTTGTGAGAAATTCTTTCACTATTGCAAAATCATCCTGCTTTAAAATATAAATAACAAGATAATTATCTTTACCGGTACAAGCCGATTTAATACCATTATCTAAAAGTAATTTTTCAAGTTCATCAAGATTTACTCGATTTCCAAAAATCTTGATGAAACGTTTGATTCTACCTACAATAAAATAGAAGCCGTTATCGTCAAAAAAAGCAATATCACCAGTATTTAATCGTCCATTATTTATATTGCCAAGAGTAAGATCCTCTTTACATTCGGCATACCCCAACATTACATTTGGGCCAATATATACAAGTTCTCCTTCGATTCCAGGTTTTTCAATTTTGTTATTTTTCTCATCAATGATTTGAAATTCACCATTTGGAATAGGTTTCCCTATGCTTCCAATCTTTTCTTTATTATATTTTGGTGGTAAATAGCTCATTCTTGCAGTAGCTTCAGTTTGACCATACATCACAAAAAAACTTATGCCTTTATTGGATGATAATTCTGTAAAATATTCAATTAAATTATTGGACAATTTACCTCCAGCTTGAGTAAGCGTTTTCAAAGAAGGTAACTCTGCATTGAGTAGCTTAAATTTTTTCAGAATTTCGAAAGTATAAGGAACTCCTGATAATGAAGTTACTTTAAAGTTTTTAAATAAATCCCAAAAGCGTCGTTGTGTAATACTCTCAATTGTCATTAATACTTTAGCACCAACAAATAAGTGGCTATTTAAAATTGAAAGACCAAATGAATAATTTATAGGTAAAGTTGAAATAGCTACTTCCAATGTATCTAAACTTAGATAATTCGAAATTGAAATAGCATTTGAAATAAGATTATAATATGATAATCTGACCAATTTTGGGCTACCAGTAGTTCCAGATGTTGACAAAAGCAATGCTAATTCAGGATTTAATTTTATGTCACTATGATTTTTTCTTTTTAATAAAGAATAATTTCTAAAATGATCACTTATCAAATAATCATCAAACAGAGATTCTTTTGACGAAGGAGAGAAAATATAGTCTGGCTTATATTTGAAAATTAAAGTGCTTAACTGTGAAATATCCGATTGGGCGTCAATCAATATAGGAACCACTCCCCTTTTAATTGAATTTATATAAAAAAATACAGATTCATACTGATTTTGGCATAAGAGGAGTACTAAAGATCTAGATTTAATAAGTGAGAATAAAATATCACCATCTTTTAGTATTTTTTTTACTGGATGTGATTGTCCATTTTCTTCAAAGATAATTCCTTTAGAATTAAATAAGCTTAACCTACTATTAATAGCATTCATTTTTATTTTAGATTATTAGAAAAAATAAGCAACTCTTTAATAAATGTTTCCTTTTTTTCAGAGATTGGAATCATTCTTCTTGTATTGATATATAGTTTTTGTTGAATTATTTATTTAAAAATGAAGGAACAGATATAAAAATCATTTCAAATTCGTACAAAAATTTAATAGACATCATCGTTATTGAAATTCTACAAAAAATTATTGTAATAATAAAGTGACTTAGAAAATAAAAACAATAGTATACTGGATTAGATAATATTATGGTATATATAAATCAGAATAGGGATTGTCAGCCTTTATATCCAAATATCTTAAAGCTTCATTAATTGCTAATTCATGATTTCCGAAAAATCCTACCACATGATGTACATATGGACCATATACAAATTTACGTTCCCATTTTGACCAATCATCTACTTTTAAATATGTATAGTTCCCTCCAGTTTTGGGACCATACACAGATTGTCCAGATCCAACAAAACAAGAGTAATCTCCATGATCTCCGTCAAATCTAATTATAGTCAATTCTCCAGTTTTGAGACGATAATTACCCTCACCAGTCTTAACTACAAAACCAGGTTCAGTTTGATCTTTTAACTGCTTTGCAAATCCCATATGCCATAATAATTCTGAATTATTGTCATTTGGATTTTTCATTGTTAAATCAGTTAAAAATGCAGGTGATTCATTATTTAATGCACCAAGAGCCAACAGGGAAGTAATTGCACCATGAATATCACATTCATTTGTGCAAGGTAATCCATGGTCATACAAATCACCAAAGACAAACCATGGACCAAAACCAAATTCTCTGCGTACTTCATGCCAACAGTCACTAGCAATTGCATTACATGAATAACGATTTGCAATTTTCATATAGCCAAGTTCAATTGCAGCCAAGATTTTTTTATCTGGGACCCTTGAAAGATCAACCGTTTGTTCAATTTCAGAAATTAAATTATGTATTTCTTCTTCATCTTTTTTTAAAGTTGACTTAATGGTATCAATAAGCTCAATTCCAGTTACAGGTACTACTTCAATTCCAAACCTTTCTAATAATTCACCTTCATTCACCATAAGATTTACAAATTGTTGAGGTCTAACACTTACTTGAGCAATTCGACCAGAACGAAAATTATTTACAATGCGAGATGTATTAATAAATTGCTTAAATCCAACTGAAAATTTTATATCGTCAATATGACAATTTTCTATATAACTAAATTTAATTCCATACCTGCGCAGTACTTTCGATGCGGCGAAAACACCACATTGCGAATCCGTTTGGCGATAAATATCATTTTCATTATCAATAAAATCAGATGGAGCCCATAGTAAAACTGGAACATTAAGTTCTTTGGCCAATTTTGCTATTGCTTCTTCTTGCCCGTAGTTGCAAAATATAATGACTAGAGCTTCGACTTTGCATTTTTTAAAATAATCAGAAACATTGATTGCATCCTGATAATCTGTAAGATATTTATTATTAGATTGTAGAATTTCTCGACCATTTATATACTTATTTTTACGAGATGGTTCTAAATCTTCAGTACTAAAATAGTCTACGTTTTCTAAATCAACTAGTTCTCTGATTTTATTTGAAATAATATTTTTATTGTTTTCTGTTGCCTTATTTATCCATGTATCTCGTCGAGTATATGCTACTCCAAGTTTTAATTTTGAAATATTAAAGTTATACATGTTTCTATTTTGATTTTATATAGTTGAATTCGCCATTAATATTGACTCAGCAATTTGCTCTGGTAAAAGACCTGCTTGTTTAAGCATAAAATTATAATCTCCTGGATGTAAAAAAACATCATTAACCCCTAAAGCTAAATGAGTAGTTGAATTTTTATTTTTTACTATACATTCAGCAACACTTGACCCCAAGCCTCCAAAAATATTATGTTCTTCAACTGTTACTATTAATCGATCTTTCCCTGCACATTTTTTTACTATTTCTTCATCTAATGGCTTAATTGTGTGAGCATCATATACACTAACAGAAATCCCTTTTTGTTTTAATAACTCTGCTGCTTTTAATGAATTATAAACCATAGAGCCGGTTGCTATAATCGATATTCCTTGACCTTCTAATAGTTGATTAAATTTTCCAATAGTATAATCTATGTCATTTTGATACACTATTGGATGATTAGAGCCTCCAGTCAATCTGATATATACTGGTTTCTCGGACTGTAAAGATGCAATTACTGATTTTGCTATACCTAAGCCATCTGCTGGAGAAAGGATTATAATATTAGGTATAGACCTTAAAGCTCCAATATCCTCTATACAACAATGTGTGTTACCTAGTGGCCCTTGAATTAAACCACTGGCTAAACCAACCATTGTTACTCCAATTTCCGAATATGCCAAGTCAACTTTAATTTGGTCAAGACACCTTAGTGTTTGGAAAGGAGCAAATGTTGTAGTGAATACCTTAAAACCGTTATCTGCCAAACCTGCTGCTATACCAATCATATTTTGTTCTGAAATCCCTGTATCAACAAATTTCTCGGGATATGTCTTTCTAAAACGATCTAACCCTGCAGATGTAGACACATCAGCAGTAACTACCATCAAATTTTCTAATGATTTTGCTATTTCAAACAAAACCAGTCCAAAAGTAGGTCTTGGACCAACTATCGACCAATTCTTTATATTTTTGTTATTTATTTCAATCATTATTTCTCTTTTAATTCCTCTAATGCTAAATTATAAAGATCTTTTGTCATAACTCCATGATGCCATGAATTATTTCCTTCAGTAAATGTGAAACCCTTACCTTTAACTGTTTTTGCTATTACTATCCTTGGTTTGTCAGATTCATTAACTAATAATACTTTATTAATTTCTTCATGATTATGACCATCTACTTCTATAGCTTCCCAACCAAAGCTTTCGAATCGTTTGACAAAATCTTCAACTTTTGATATGTCATTGTTCGTGCCAGTTTGTTGAAGTCCGTTATTGTCAATAATAGCAGTTAAATTATTTAATTTAAAATGTGGCGCAGCCATAGCACCTTCCCAAACTGAACCTTCATTACACTCACCATCACCCATAAGCACATAAGTATGGTAATTTAGGTTTCGTCGCTTAGCAGCAATTGAATGTCCAATAGCTACAGCTAGTCCCATACCCAAACTCCCATTTGTAAATTCAATGCCCATACTTTTATTACGAACAGGATGGCCAGGCAATTTAGTGAGGTTTTGTCCATATGAATGTAATTCTTCATCTGAAAAATATCCAAGATCACTTAAAATGCTGTAGTAGCCAAGAATACTATGGCCTTTACTAAGAAAAAATCTATCTCTAAGTTCCCATTCTGGTTTCCTTACATCATATTTCATGATTTCGTAATATAAAGTAACCAATATATCAATACTAGAAAGTGCACCACCTAAGTGAGTGGCATTGGGGTTTTTTGAATTAGCAATTTCAATGCATTTCTTTCTTATTTTTTTTGAAATTGATTCTAAAAAAAGTTTTTTTTCCGGATCTAACATGTTATTTATATATAATTTATCTTGGCTTATACTTATCTAAAATTTCTGGAATTGTAAATACCCAATCTGCAGTTGTAACAACAACTCCATCTATTAATCCTTGAGTTGAGCACTTAGCAATTCCACGTCTCCACGAATGTAGTTGACATTCCATCATAAATTTCATGCCTGGGACAATTCTCTTTTTAAATTTAATATTATCTACATTTAGAGAATTTGTTATCATCCCCTTATTTCCGGGCAAAGTTAAGAAAGTTAAAATTGCTAAATGTGAAAGTGCTTCTAATTGTAATAATCCTGGTACATTCGGCATTGTTGGATAATGGACGGGAAAAAACCATTCATTAATAGTATAGTTTTTAAATCCCTTTGCATATTTTCCAGGGACAATTTCATCAACATGATCAAGGAAAAGATATGGGTATCGATTTTGTTGAAATTCCTGAATTTGAATACAATCCATCGAAAATTTTTCAAACTTATCTCCCTCAATTAAAGTATCGTAAGTTTCCATTTTATTTAATTATTTAGTATTTCTATTTGATATTTTTTTAATATTTCTATGCCTTTAAAGTATGAACCTAATTCAACAACATCATCCATTTCGAACTGAATATTAAAAGCTTCTTCAAGTTCAGATATTAGCCCCATGTGCCCTACGGAATCCCATTCAGGAATAGATTGGTATTCAAGTTTATCAACTTCCTCTTCTTTTACTTCAAAGCTATTTACAAATGCTTTTTTATACTTTTCAATGTTTGTCATCTTTTTTATATTTTTAAGTTGTTTTAAAATTTAAAATACTGATTTACTATCATTACCTTTTGTAACTCTTGCGGGATTTCCAATTACGACCATACCCGAGTCAACACTGTTATAGACAACAGCACCCATAGCTACAATAACATCATTTTGTATATTAATGTTTTGTTTAATTACACTATTCATTCCTAGAAAAACATTAGACCCGATCAAAGTTCCGCCACCTATGTTAGCAGTAGTTGAAACAACAGTATGTTTACCTATGTTTATATCATGTCCAATACAACAAAAAGGTTGAATTAAAACATTATCTTGTATTATTACACCAGTATGTATAGAAGTAAATTCACTTATTATTACTCCTTTATTAATTATTGCTTGATCTGAAATAATTGCAGTAGGATCAATCAAATTAATCAATTCAACATTATTTTGAATCAATTTATCATATAGCTTCATCCTTGTTTTTGGCTCGCCTACCCCAATTACAGCTTGCTTTGATTCATCTATTGCAACAAAATCTTTTAATGAAAGTTCAAGTGTAACAAATTTGTTTTTTCCATCAGTTATATTATCATTAATATATACAATCGAACTCCAACAATTATTCTTAATATTAATTCGATTTGCAATATCATAAATCTCACGTCCTAATCCACCTGCTCCATATATTCCTAAAATCATTTGTCTTCTTTTTTATTTGTTTAACTCTAAAATAGTCATATTATCTTAAAAATTGAATAATATAAACATATTCAAATATACTACAAATTACATATTATATTATATTATAATATATTATATTAATAATGTAATAACTAATTTTTTAATTTAGTAAAGCAATTCATAATTAATTTGTAAGAATGATCGACATTGAAATCCTTTTTTAAACGCCCATACCCATTACTACCCATTTTTTTCCTAAGCTGCTCATCAATCGTTAGAATTTCAATATATTTTAAAAAAGTAACTAGATCGCCGTTCTCACAACTAAATCCGTATTTCCATTCTACAGCCTCCTTGCCTACATCACTGTTTTTATCAATTCCAAACAATATTGGCAATTTATTTACCATATAATTTAATATTCTAGATGGGTAATTTGGTATTGTAAAAGCTGGATTTAAAAAAACAAGTCCAACATCACACCTTTTCAAAAGTGCATCATACTCTGACTGTGCTAGTTGATCTATTAAAATAGCATTTTCTGGTAAATTTTTTTTGAACCATTTATGAATGAATTTACTTTCTGTTCCTGAACCAACAATTACAAAAAATGCTTTAGTATTAGATTTTGACATGTATATTATATCTAATAAAAAACCTACACCTTGTGGCTTACCTAAATTGCCTCCATATACAAATATAATTTTATCAGTTGGTAAAAAAATCTTCGAATTTTGTTCATAATTTAATTCATAAGTTTTAGGTTCTAGATATATACTATTCGGATTAACTTCAATCTTTGTTTCAGATAAACCTCTGTTATTTGCAAGTAAATATTTTTTATTAAATTCAGACATACAACCTATATGATCTGAAATTTCATAGAGTTGTTTTTCTTTGAGTCTAAAGTACTTATATATTAAACCTCGTTTACTAAACATTCCTAAATCTACTGCATTTTGTGGAAAAATATCTTTCAACAATAAATAGGTTTTAGATGGTGATCTATTTTTTATTTTTTTAATTAATCTAGTGAATGTAATTGGAGGAGTTGAATAAAGTATTAAATCAAAATTTTCATCTTTAAAATATTTGTGAATAGCTCTCGAGAAAAAAAACTCAATTATAAGAGTACTAATTACCTTTTCAAAAATGTTTGTTTTTTGAATATTTGTAGTCCATACTTTTAATATTCTGCATCTATTTTCAGTTATGAGCTCGGTGTACTTTTTAAATTTTCTTTCTATTGGGCTTAAAATTATAATTTCATGACCCTCATCTCTAAATTTTCTAAGTAAATCTGGATAAATTGCTCTATCCTCTATACTATTTATATTCGCTAATGTTAAAAAGAGAACCTTCATTATTCAGACCAAACAGTTCTTTTAATATAATCCACATAGCTAATGATAATTCTAACAATTTTTTCTGAAACATTGGGCATTGAATAATCGCCAACCTTTCTGAAATTACTCACTTCGCCTCTATTTTGACTTTCTAATTCAACTAATCCTTGCATTATTCTTTCAGGATTTAAGCCTACCATCATAACAGATGCTTCTTCCATTGCCTCAGGTCTTTCATGTGCTTGCCTGATATTTAAAGCGGGGAAATTTAAAATTGAAGACTCCTCTGAAATTGTTCCACTATCAGAAAGTACAGCCTTGGCTTTCATTTGAAGTGCATTATAATCATTAAAACCCAATGGCTTTAATAATTGAATATTCTTGTGCAAGTCCAACCCTTTTGCTTCAATCATCTTTCTAGTTCTTGGATGAGTACTTACTATAATTGGAAAATCATATTTTTCTGCAATTAAGTTTATGCTTGTCACTAATCCTGTGAAGTTAGAGGTATTGTTTATGTTTTCTTCTCTGTGGGCAGATACTAAAAAGAATTTATTTTCCTCTAATCTTAATCTCGTTAAAACATCCGAACTATCAATTAAAGTTTTATAATGATTTAATACTTCAAACATTGGAGAACCTGTTTTAATAATTCTATCTGCAGGTAGTCCTTCCCTTAACAAGTATTCTCTTGCTATATCACTGTAGGTCAAATTTATATCTGAAATGTGATCAACTATTTTTCTATTCGTTTCTTCAGGGACCCGTTGATCAAAACACCTATTACCAGCTTCCATATGGAAGATTGGTATATGCCTTTTTTTTGCAGGTATAGCACATAAACAGCTATTCGTATCTCCTAATACTAAAAAGGCATCAGGTTTGATTTCCTGAAGTAATGGATCAATATTGATCAATATTTTTCCAATAGTTTCTGTCGCAGAGGCACCTGCTGCATTTAAAAAATAATCTGGTTTTCTTATCTGCAAGTCATCAAAAAATATTTGATTTAACTCATAATCGTAGTTTTGACCAGTATGTACTATTACATGTTCAATTGCCCTAGAGTTGTCTAATGCACTCATTACTCTAGACAATCTAATGATTTCCGGCCTAGTGCCAACCACTGTCATTACTTTTAAGCGATTTGTCATCTTATTGTTTTATACTTTTTCGAAGTAGGTATCTGGGTCTTTAGCATCATAAAATTCATTGATCCAAAACATGGTATATAATTCTTCTTCCCCAATATTTTTAATATTATGTGTATACCAAATTGGCATGTCTACATAAGCAGGCTCGTCTCCTGATAAATAATAATCAAACACTTCATTGGTTCCAATTTTTCTTAATTGTATCAAAGCATTACCTTTAATTACAGAAAATCTTTCAATCTTTCTTGTGTGAAAGTGGTTTCCTCTTGTGATATCTCGCTTTGTAGTTGAAAACGAAACTTGACCGCCGGTTTCCAGTCTAATTATTTCAACAAAATTACCTCGCTCATCAATATTGTTTTTGTATTTAACAGGAAAGTGTGTTGATAGTTTGAAATATGAACGAAACGTGTTAAATAAATTTATTTCAAATTGATTTTGTAAATTAGGAATTTGACCCACATCAAAATAAGTTGTCTTAAATTGATTTAACAATTCTAATATCTCAGAAACTTTAAAACTATGAGTATACTGTACTCTTACAATTTCTTCTGTCTCTTTATTAAATAATTCAATTATTACTTTTACTAAATCATTAATATATATCAAATTAAGTGAGGCATCAGTTTCAATTTTAGGAGATTCATTATTTACCAACTGATGACTAAATGTTGCGACAACAGAATTATAAAATGGAATTCCAAAGGCACCATAGACATTTGGTATGATTAAGCCCTTAAATTGTGTTCCATTGTCTTTTGCCCATTTAGAAAATATAGCTCTTGCTTCTTTTTTTGAATTTCCAAAAATATTGTTTCTTTCTTCTTGGATTGAAGAAGAAAATAAAAGCTGTCCTTTAAAATTGGTTCGATTAAAGGCATCTACAAGCTTATTAGCAAGTCCAATATTAGTATTATAAATAGTACTTTCCTCACTATTACGATTAAGACCAGCTAGGTGCACAATTATGTCACAATTAGATACAAATTTGTCAAGTTCAATTGTGTTTTCAAAAAAACTTCTATTAAATTGAATTATTTCAAAGTTCTCAATTTGCAGTTTTAAGGTTTGACACAAATGCCAGCCTATAAAACCATTCGATCCTGTTACACCAACTTTAATCATTCTTAATATGGATATTGGATTGCATCAACTTCACCTAGTATGTCTTTCCGAATAATTGGCAGTTTTAATAATAATTGTTTCATTCCTTCAACATCTAAAATTGAGGTATTATGTGAATGGTATTCATTCAAACTATCTATATCAGGCATCCCTTCCGAGAAATACAGTTCGTAATTTAAATCTCTATTATCTGCAGGTATTCGATAATAATCACCTAAATCCTCTGCTTTTATCATATCTTCTCTATTAACTAATGTCTCATATAATTTTTCACCATGTCGAGTTCCGATTACTTTAATTTCACTAGTTGATTTATACAATTCAATTAACGCTTTTGCTAATGTACCAACTGTTGCAGATGGGGCTTTTTGAACGAATAAATCACCTTGATTAGCATTTTCAAATGCATATAATACTAAGTCAACAGCATCTTCCAAAGTCATCATAAAACGAGTCATATTGGGATCTGTGATTGTCAAAGGTTTATTATCTTTAATTTGATCAATAAATAAAGGAATAACAGAACCTCTTGATGCCATCACGTTTCCATATCTAGTTCCGCAAAAAATTGTTTTAACAGGATCTATGATTCTTGATTTAGCAACCATCACTTTTTCCATCAAAGCTTTCGACATACCCATTGCATTGATTGGATATGCTGCTTTATCAGTACTTAGAACAACTACTTTTTTTACTTCATATTCTTGTGCTACGGTTAATAAATTATCAGTACCAATTATATTGGTCTTTACCGCTTCTAAAGGGAAAAATTCGCAAGATGGAACTTGTTTTAATGCAGCAGCATGAAATATGTAGTCTACACCTTTAATTGCCGGTATTAAACTGTCTCGGTCACGCACATCTCCAATATAGAATTTAACTTTATTGTTATTAACTCTTTTACGTAAGTCATCTTGTTTTTTTTCATCTCTACTAAATATTCTAATTTCTGAAAAATGATCAGAATTTATGAAGCGATTCAAAACAGCATTCCCAAAGGAACCAGTTCCACCAGTTATTAATAGTTTTTTCATATTATATAATAATATTATTTTTAAAATATTCTGCTCGAGATTTAATTGAAAATTTGTTGGTCACAAATATTTTATTTTCGATTAACAATTGATTAGTATTTATCTTATTCAATTGTAAAAATTCCATTGCGAGTCGATTGTAGTCATCAAAATTGATAAATTTGAAACCATTATCACCTATTGTGTCCTTCAACCCTCCAGTATTAGAGTGAATTATACTACAGTAGTATAACATTGCTTCAATTACGGCTAAGCCAAATCCTTCATACCTAGAAAATTGCAAGTAATACTTTGACTTTACTAAAAAGTCTACTTTTTCTTTATTATTAATCTCTCCTGTAAAAATTACATAATCTTGTAAATTCAATTCTTTAATTATTTCCTTTAAAAAAATGGTGCCATCACCAAATGCACCAATTATTATAAGTCTAAATTCCTTATTAAAAACAATCAAGCTATTTAAAAAATAAATACAACGGTCTAGACCCTTCCGTTTTACATTTTCAATACTACCCATCCAACAAATTGTAGTTAAATGCAGATTATTCTTAACCTTTGGATCAAATTCAATATCATAAATGTCAATGCCATGTGGCCATAAGGAAAGTTTACTAGAATTGAGCATGGGGAAACAAATAAGTGCCGCAGTTGTATTATTTAAATCAGAGTTAGAAACAATATTACACTTATCGGATAAAAAATAACACAATTTAAAAAGAAAATGGTGCGTAATTAGGCACACCTTATTTTTGGATACTTGAACAGATAACTCATCTATGCCTCCTGTGAAATAAATTTTTTTTCTAAATAAAAAACTAATAAAAGCAGGGAAAATACTTTTTTTATAAAAGTATAAAAAGGCAATGTCATATTTCCAAAATTTTAAGAAGGATGATATCTTATTCGTAATAATAACGTTAAATCCTATTTGAATTAAAGATTTAATATCATAATCATAAAAACTTGATGATTTAAATGAGTCTATGTTTTTAACACTTGAATAAAATAAAATATTTTTCCTTGATTCCACTTAATTAATCCTTTTTAATTTGATTGGATTCAATATTGAAATAAGGATTGCCCCAGGTAGATATTTAATAAAATTAAATAATAATGATAAGCCATCCGACTCATAAAAAAATATTGAAAAAATAAAAGTCATAATTAATGAAATTCTCCAGGATGAAATATAACTAAGATTTCCCAAATTATAAATAACAAAAACCCAAATTACAATAACCAAACTGGAAAATAGAATTCCAAAAATGCCAAAATTAGCATAAGAATCTACAACCATACACGAACAGTCATCTTTATTTTCTTTTTGTAGATAATTGGATAAAATATATTGTTTTGATCCTGTTTCTGTAATTCTAATTTTTTCCTTAGACCCCTCATCTCCTAATAAAGCAAAAAATGAAAGAAATGGATTAGTCATCGTCTTTCCATATAAAAAACCTTTTGTTTGAGTGGCATCTACAACTTCTTTAAATAAAATTGTACAATTGACTCTATATAATATTTCATTTTTCGCTACATCTTGAAGTAATGAATTATCATTAGTATAAAATAAGGGTAAATATCTAACTGCGCTAACTAAAATAAAAAAAAATGTAGCTATTAATAGAAAACGGTATTTAATTTTAGTTTTAATACTAATAAACAACGTATCAAATAAAAAAACCAAAAGTACAAAAAAAAGAACCGCTGTTCTACTATTAAATACAGAGAACACACCTAAAAAAATTAGATTTAAAGAATAAACAAACTTAAAAAAAGTTCTATACTTGAAATATTTGTTAAGTCTTAGAGTATAAAATCCAAGTATCAAATATATATATTGTGAATTATCATAAAGTTTCATAAATAACTTATCTAATGAATTCATGTCACTATAAATAATTGCAATATTTTCAGTTCCAATTCTACGAGTTAAAATATCATACTTATAAAGTATAGAAAAATAAATAACAGGTAAAATCAAAAAAATAAATGAAATTGGTAGGGGATTTATAATTTCAATTTTATAAATTGTTTTATTGCGTTTATTTTTAAAAAAGTAGAACGTAACAAATAATGGCAAGAAAAAAAACAGTAATATTTCAAACTCTAAAATAATATTAATTTGTGATTTATCAATTTGAGATAAAATCCAATCAGTTAAAAAACTATAAATAAATACTTGGATTAGAAATAACCCTAAGAAGAAAGAAACAAATCTATTCACGAGTTGTATTTAATTGTTTAAATGAGAAACATTTCACTTTAAGGAAATGTAATATTTTGTTTGCGTGAGTATTATCGGATTTAATCAGAATATAAAAATATGAAAGAACAAAAAGAATAAAAGAAATACTAGTTCTAAATATTGTTATAAATAATGATTCTTTTTCTATTGAATTATTCCCAATTTTTAAAAAAATAATATTGACAGTATTAAATATCAAAAAAGATATGAAGACATTAAGAATAAAAATCTTACTTGAAAAGTACAAGATCTTTAAAGGTCTGAAAGTAACTATATATTTTGAAATTAGCCAATATGATATTGGTAAAACAATTAATAAATCGATAAATATTTTTCCAACAGGTAGCCCCCAAAATCCATACTTATTAGTAAATAAGATACAGCATAACAATGTAATTAATTGGAAAAAAACTGCATACACCGATGGCCAAAATGTTTTTTGCATAATATAATAAAGCCTTGTAATAATTTGTAAAAGTGAAGAGGAAACAATAGTTAAAGAATAAATAGCCAATATTTGAGATGTTTGGATCACATTATTCATATTAAAAGACCCTCTTAAAAAAAATATTCTAACCATCTCGAACCTAAAAAAAATAAAGAAGCACATTATTGGCATTAAAATTAAAATTACAATTGATTGAAAATCTAGAAATTTTATAATCATCTTGTTTATGTCAGTATGATATAGTTCTGATAATTTAACGCTTATAACCTCTAGTAGAGGGGTGAAAAATAAAAGACCTGGGAGAAAAGAAATTAATTGTGCGTATTTGATTATGGTTAAATATCCTGAAGGATAACCACTTGCTAAATAATCTAAAAAATATGTGACAAATAATGTTAAAATGTGTGCCAATAATAATGGCAAACTTACAGAAATCATTGATTTATGAAGTGGAGTCAACTTAAAAGAAAATAATGGCAAGATTCGTTTTACTATTATGAATATAAGTAAGGCCAAAATTTGAAAAGTCATTGAAATGGCCAGACTAGCTTCTAATGAACTATTACCAAATATATTGTTTGAATAAAAAAGTATTAAAAGAAAAGTAACAGATTGTAATAAATAACAAGCAGCTACTATAATAAAGTAATTTAATGCCTGTAAATATGATTTAAAAAATTCTATAACTACTGTCAATAACATAATTATAGAAAATAAAGACAACGGTAACTTATGATTCTTAATTTCCTTTACATCTAATTTAGATACTATAGAAAATAAGCTTGTTGAATAAATAATCCCAAGCAGACTAATTAAAGTGACTGGGATAATAATACATAATATAAATGTACCTGCAAATTTCCTTGATTCATTTAGCGTCTGATTTAATCTAGCCTTTATGAATACAGTTGGGAAAATACTACTAATTAAAATCACAAAAATTCCACTTGAAGCTGAAACATAAGAGTTTCCTAAATAATAAATATCAGTAACTAACTTAGCACCCCAGAAATATGCTATGAATGCATAACTTACATATGATGTTGACTTAGTAAGGATATTTAATATTGTATTAAATAAAATGTTTTTTGTTAGAGTCTGATTCAATTAATTTAATAAACTTTTGGATTAAGAAGTGATTTTAATTTTAGAATGTAAGCTGAAGAAACAACGTCTTGATTGAAATTTTCGGAAACAAATCTGTAACTCTCTCTTGAAATACTTTCTAATAAATTAATATTACTTTGATAAAAGTTTATTTTATTTAAGAGATTATCAAGCGTTCCATCATATGAAATATAGTTTTTGCCATCAATGAAACCCATATCTTCATAATAACCACAAGAATTACCTATTAATACACAACCACACATTAAACCTTCAATAAAACCAATACCAGGTAAACCATTAACTTCCTCTGGTACCACAAACATGGTGTAAGAATTATATAATTGAACTATATCAAAATCAAAATATTTCGTTTGTTTATTCTCAAAATGGGAGAAAAAAAAATTACTAAATTTATTCAATAAAACAAATCCGTAATTTTTACTCTTTTTGTTTTCACTCATCTCATATATATATGATTTGATTTTTGACTGAATTTTAAATCTATTTTCGAAGATTTCTCTTCGCATTGGATGAATATCTTTTGACTTATAAAATTCAATAAACTCTTCATTTTTCATAGGAAATGGAAGTGTTCCGGTAGCAACCGCTAAATTTTCTCTATCTGAGAACTTCGTTTTATTTTTAAATCTGCTTTGCGCAACAAAAGGAAGTAAGTAAACATCCTTGTTGTACCAATGAAAATACTTTTTAAAAAAAGCACTATTTTTTTTAAGATTATTTTCTGCGACTAAAAAATCTATTCCTGCATCCTTGGTATTATTACTACACCCCTTTATATCATACATGAAATGTGTAAGATGAGCTATTTTTAAAGCTTTAGTTGACTTTAGTTCATTAATAAGACTATTTAATTTTTTCTCTTCTCTTTCATTCCTACTGGTAGTCATAAGACTCCCGTATGCAAATAAAAACAAAATGTCGTCTTTATTTAAACTATTTATTTTAGATAAAATTTTTATCCTGAATGGATTAAGCTTGTTTAAGATAATCCATAAAAGAATTTCTATTTTCGCAAGTATTATTGAATTGAAGTATTTTCTCCCAAAAGAAAAATCTCTGCCATCTACTAAAAAAGAAAATTCAATATTATTTTCAATTAAATAATCTAAAAAATATTCATACTTATTTACACTTTTTCTTTTTGTCAAATAAAAATATATTGGCTTCTTAAACCATATATTTGTATGAGGGTTATATAATATTATCCGCATTTTTACTTATTTTGCAAAATCAAGTTTATAATACCTTATTAAATTGGTTGAATAAAGCTTAATTGCTTTAAAATTATATTTAGAATGATTCTTTATAACCCAATTCCAAAAAGCATCTGGCACTTCATCAGGGTGACAGCCCCAGTCATCAAATAATAGATATAAAGGTTTTTCTCTTAATGCAAGAAAGCCTTCAATCAAATCCAAAGCAACTTTTGTAGAAGATCCAAGATCTGCATCTAAATGAACTAAAAGTATATTATCAGAAAGTGTTGAAAGTTTTTTCTTTACAATTGGCTCATCAAACCACCCTTTTATAAGGTGAAGATTTTCAGGTTCAACTTTCCCGAATTGTAATATATTTTTTCTCGCATTTTGTTCGCTGGTATCATTAAAACTTTCTTTTGTCCAAATAGTAGAAGAGTCTGGCAAACCTTCAAATGAATCAATACCTATATATTTCATTTTATAATTATCAAAAATATTTGAAAGATAGATCATTCCTAAGCCCTGCCATGTTCCAAACTCCAATACATCTCCTTCTAAGCCATTTTTAGTAATCTCATCTTTAATATATTTCATATTAAGAAATCGCGTCCCACTTGATGTTCTAACTCGCTCACTTCTTTATTACCAATCGGATTACTTATTTCAAATTTTTTAAAATTAGTCATCAAAAAATAAAAATTTTTCCATTTTTTATTTAGATAATCTTTTCTAATTTTTTTTAATATTTGTACCAATATGATATTTGTGTTTTCATTGCTTCTTCCAATTTCCGGAACCTGATTCAATATTTAGGTTTAAAATGTCAAAATTTAGTTTCAATATATTTTCATATATAAAGATTACTGCCTCAGCAACTGCACCCTCACCACCTTTGGATTGCGTAATGTGACTTGCGTATTTTTTTGTATTTACAAAAGCATTTGCCGGAGCAATGCTAAAACCAACTGAATTAAACACTATGGGGTCATATATTCCATCTCCCATATAAATTGTTTCATCTAAATTAAATCTTTCGGCAATCCAATCTACCCTCTGGAAAGTACTTACAAGATTAATTGGGTATCCCATATCGTCTTGAATTCTTTTCTTAGATATTGGAAATCCTCTCTTGTCACCAGTGACCATTTCAATATGTAATTTATCCTTTAATAATGACAAAGCATCATTATCAGCATCACCAAAAATTTTCATTACTTTCCCATTTTCAGTATAATGAAACTTACCATCAGTGAAAACACCATCAACATCAAGGATAAAGTTTTTGAATTTATTTTGCATTTTTAAGAGATTGATATAAGTTGTATTTACCAAAATAGTAAAGGAAAAGATCAAATGGATGGTGGTGTAAAGGAGCCATATTTAACCAAATAATTGATCGTAATATTTTAATTTTATTTACATCTAATTTATTCTCTTTTACCCAATCGAAAAGCAACGACTCACATTCTACTAATGTTTGCAGACGATGAATATTTAGATTTATATTTCCATTAGGCTCCTTCTTTACTGTAAAATGATTTTTATCTATTAGCTCATGATTTACAACAAGATTATGGGCTAGTTTACCTAAATCATAATATTTATCACCAAAAGTTAATTCCCCTGCAAAATCCTGTCTCCAATCAATTAATACAAATTCTTTTGAACCAGTCTTAAGAATATTATCCAGAATAAAATCACCGTGAAACATCGTCGGACTGGTATTGCATAAAGTTTCTTTATCAATATTTCTCAACATCGATGAAATGCTTGGAACAAGCTCCCCATTTATAATTTCCTCTTTATCTTCAACTCCTCTTGAAGAGAATAACTGCTCTAGTCTTTTCTCTGTTTTTGTAAAATAAAAATCTAAACAAAGTTCTCTAATTTTTTCACCTGGGATAGATTCTTGACTTACCCATAAGTTTTGATTTGCCCAATCCAATAACTCGACAAAATTTGATTTATTTGCAACATTGGCGAATAAATCCCCTTTTACGAATGGATACTTGTAAAAATTTTTAGTGGAAAGATTAATTTTTGGAACAATATTTCCCAAGTACTCATTTCTTTTAACACGATTCTGACAAACAACTTCGTCAAAGAAAAATTTGACAACATGATTATTTACTTTGAATATAGATTCTCCTAATTTATCTAAAACATGAAGATCACCAATATCTAAAGCCGCTTTTGCCTCCGACATTTTATCTACATTTCCAATATCATACCATTTTTTTGTATCGTGGGCTTTAAATTCAACTTTTGAAGTCATTTTTTTCAATACATCAACATCCCCTAAATGAAATGCAAATTTTTCCTCTTCAAGAGTAGATTGGACAATTTCCCAAAACAATTTGAAGTCGTAAATTCCAACAAGGCCAATGTGCAAAAAGTCAGGGTTCAGATTTCCTTTTTCATAAACTATACTAATTGAGTCACCCAACACATCAAAAGATGCATAACTAGATGAACCAAGGCCTTTAAATCCTGCATTCCAGTTGTGAGTAGGTTCTGGAATTCCTTCTGTCACAATTGTATCTGAAGCATGAAAAATAAACGGCTCCTGCAATAAGTTTTTAGCTTGTGATATTGAAAAAAGGAGACTACTTCCTTCTCCTTCATATTTCGTAACCCACACAAATTCAAATGTTCTTTCAGGATAAGCAATCTCTAAAAAATCCTTAACTTGATTTCCATAATATCCTAATGTGATTACATATTTAGTTTCGATAGGATAACTTTCAACTATGTATGAAATTGGAGGCTTGTTCCCAATTCTTAATAAGGACTTGTTAGTATATTTTGTAAAATCACCTAGCCTAGAACCTACGCCTGACGTTGTAATTAAGACTTTATAGCTCATTATTATTAATTTTATCACGTAAAAGAATCAACTTATTGGATATAGTATCTTCTTGAGGTCTAAAAATTGTCCCTGTTCCACACACTAGTGTGTCAGCTCCATGCTTAATCATTGGAACTGCGCTTTCAAATGTTACACCGCCATCAATCTGTATTTTTAAATCTACATTACCAACTTGATTTGCCATTTCCCTCAATGATTGAATTTTATTTAACATGTTAGGAATTAGTTTATGACCCACAATTCCTGGATTAATTGCCATCAATACAACCATGTCTAAGTCATTTATTATCCAATCTAATGATGAAAGTGGTGTAGCGGGATTCAATGCAACACCTGGTCTCATACCAATATCTCTTACTTTTTTTACAACTCGGTGTAAATGACTTGTTGATTCAACATGTACATTAAAATAATCTGCACCTGTTTTACTAAAATCTAAAATATAATCTTCCGCATTTTCAACCATCATATGAACATCAACAGGAATTTTAGTTATCTTTTTTAAGTAAGATAGAATTTCTGGATACAAGCCATATCGAGGAACAAACTGCCCATCCATTACATCAAAATGGATGAAGTCAGCTTTCCCAATTTCTAATTCTCTAATTTCATTTTGTAGATTTAAAGGATCAGCACAAATTAGTGATGCTGCTAAACTTATTTTATTTTTCATGAATTGTATAATTTATATTTTAGGTACCATTTATTCAAGATTTGAGTGCCTAGCCCACATTGTATCGTGAGTTTCACCTATCTTGTCCATTAGTAATAAGACAACAGTATCAAAAAATAGACCTAATGATTGTTCATTTAGGGTTGTCATTGGTTGAACTGAAATAAAACCATCAACTTGTTTTGTTTTTGATGGCGCAGTTACTTTAACTAAAGTGTCTGCTAATTTTCCAATTCGAGAATCTGGATTTCCAGTAACAGCTAAAACTTTACTATTATTTTTTTTTGCAATGGTAACTAAATCAAAAATTGTTTGAGTTTCTCCAGAACCACTTGCAACAATTAAAACATCGCCTTCTGAAATTGAAGGGACAACAGAATCTCCAAGAGTAAATGCTTTCAAGCCTAAATGAGCTAATCGCATTCCAAAACCCCTAATTGCCATGCCAACTCTACCAGCACCACAAACTACAATTGTATTTGCAGATGAAATCTCGTCAATAAATTGTTGCACTTCTAAATCATTAATCTTTTCTAAAACCTGTGTGATTTCATTAAGAATTTGATCATTTTTCTTTTTAAACATGTTCTTTTAAATTAAATTGTTAAATAATATATATATACATTTTCTAAGAAACTTGTGAATATTGTTTTGCTGTTTACAAAATTGTATGAGAATTTGATTCTTTTCTGTTTGAATTTGACTTAACGCTTCTATTTTTGAATCTTCCATTTTTAAATTATTCTTGCCTTGACCAAAATGAAGCCTATGTTTAAAAATAGCATTTTCACTAAAAGTGTAAATAACATTCTGCTGACATAGTTTGAACATCAAACCATAATCATCTGATCCAAAACTGCTTAAAATTGGGAATCCCCCAATTGAACGAATCAAATCTGTTTTAAAAACAGCTTGTCCAGGAGATAATATGATATTGTCAAAATATAAAAACCATCGCAGTTTGCTCAATGATTTAAAAAGATTATATATTTTAACACGAATTTTCTTATATAAAAAGATCTCCTTTTCTTTGTTAAATAAAATACAATTGGAAATCATGCAGTCACTTATGTTAACTATATTTCGATAAAATGAAGTATTAAGTATATCATCTTGATCTATAAAGTGTATAAAGTTAGATCTTGTGTTAAAAATTCCTGCATTTCTACTGTAAGCTTGTCCCATATTTTTTTCATTTTCAATCAAAAGAAATGGCAAATTAAAACTCTTCAGATTAATGTAATCATTTATATTATATTCAGGTGAATCATTAACTAAAATTACTTTTTGAATAGAAAAATTACTTAATTCTTGGTGTTGGATTGAAATCAATAAACTTTTTAAATAACTGGAATTTAAATCTAACCTAAAACAAGGTATTACTATTGTAATATCATTTTTTAATTCAATCATTTATTCTATTCAATTAATTTTATTAGTCGAGCAGGAACACCTGCAATTATTGAATTTTTCGAAAAACTTTTTGTAACAACACTATTTGCTCCAATTATACAATTATCACCAATTGTAACATTTGATAAAATAACAACTGATTCTCCAATCCATACATTATTTCCAATAATTACTTTACCTTTTGAAATCAAATCCCTTTTTTCTGGTTCAATCTCTGTATACTTTGTATGCCCATGTGAATGATCTGTAATAAAAACTTTACTTGCAATTAAACATCCGTCTCCAATTTTTACTAAGTTAATTGATCCTATATGACAAAAATCATTTATTTGAACATTGTTTCCAATATTTATTTTTACTCCTTTTTCACTATTAACATTTATCGCCTCTAGCCGCAATGAGACGCCCGAAACAAAATTATCTCCAATTACTATATTTTTTCCACCAATTAAATTGATAGCTGAATTCTTTAGTAATGTATTATTCCCAAGTTTTTTAATATTTAGTTGAAGAATCGATGCACGAATTGGAATAATAAAAATTAATTTTAGGATTTTGAACGAAAAATTTAATAGCGGAAAAAACAAAAAAAGAGAATAGAACACTAACAATCGAATAGTCTCCTGAATAAAAAACAATATTTTTAAAAAATTAACTTTATTTTTTTTTAACATATCAAAATTTAATAGACGAACACAATATTGCGCACTAAAATCCTTTAATTTAACAATATGTGAAAGTATAGTAGTTTTAAATAAAACTATTTAATTCCTGAAAAATGAATGAATTATTGATTTATGTATATCCACGAATAAGATTATTCCAATGGACCACACTAATCCTAACCTAACCAGTAATATCAAATATCTTGGTTTGCATGCTAGGGTCGAGACGTTCAAATATGCTATTATTACTTATAAACTCAGGAACTAGCTCCTTCATTTTACCTACTAACTCCATTTCGCTAGATACCTTGGAGGCTGAAGTCACTAGTAAGCTAAGGTCATTAAAGCTGGATAAAATAGAGTTTAATTCCACTTCCCTCACTTTGGCGATTAATATTTTATCATGGTAAGTAGCCAAAGTGTTTTCGGCGTCGTTTAATAGTTCCTCATATAATTTTTCACCAGGTCTAAGGCCACTATAGGTTATGTTAATATCAATATTAGGAATCATACCATATAGCCTAATCATTTTTTTAGCAAGTTCCGCAATAGCAACAGGCTGTCCCATATCAAATACAAATATCTCACCCCCATTGCCCATACTGCCTGCTTCTAGTACCAATTGGCAGGCTTCGGGAATAGTCATAAAATAACGCGTAATATTAGGGTGCGTAACAGTTAATGGCCCACCTTTTTCTATTTGGTCCTTAAACCTATTAATCACCGATCCATTACTTCCTAGTACATTGCCAAAACGCGTGGTTATAAATTTAGTAGCAATATTTTTTTCATTGGACAAGCCCTGTACATAAATTTCAGCCATACGTTTACTCGCGCCCATTACATTGGTAGGGTTAACCGCTTTATCGGTACTAATCATCACAAACCTTTCGGCATGGTATTTAACCGCTAAGTCGGCCACTATTTTTGAACCAATTACATTATTTCTCACAGCTTCGGTAGGGCAAAGCTCCATCATAGGTACATGCTTGTAGGCGGCTGCATGGTAAACATAATGGGGTTTGAAAGTATCAAACAAACCATCCATTCTTTTTTCATTGGTAATGTCTGCTAAAAAAGAAATACAATTGATACGTGTGCCACGTTCTTGTAATTCTAGTTCAATATTGTGTAGTGGGGTTTCGGCCTGATCGCACATAATAATCATCTCCGGTGCATAAGGAATTAGTTGTCGAACAATTTCACTTCCGATAGAACCTGCAGCACCTGTAACTAATACACGCTTGCCTTTAATTTGTGCACGAATTTGATTGTTGTTAATAACAATAGGATCCCGCTCTAACAAATCTTCAATCTTGATGCTTTGCAATTGATTGCTGGTAAACTTACCCTCGGCCCAACGGTCATAAGTAGGTACGCTTAATACTTTGATATCATGATCCAAACAAAAATCCACCAATTCATTTTTTCTTTTGGTAGGAATGGTAAAACTGGCGATGATTAATTCATCGATGGGTTGAATGGGCACCAACTTGGTAAAATCTTCGTAACGAATTACTTGTATGCCATTTAAATTTTTCTTGGTTTTCTTTTTATCATCATCCACAAAGGCAACAATATTGATATTGCTGGCTCCATCATTTTCTAATACACGTTGTGTAGCTACCCCGGTATCTGCAGCACCAAAAATAACTACATTCTTTTTTTTCATTTTGTAGTTTTTGGCATAAGCAAACAAAAACTTTACCAATACACGGTAGCTAACTAGTATTAAAAAACTAAAGCCCGCATACACAATTACTACCACACTACTCAATACAAATTCCTGACTGTACCTATAAGAAACACTGTTTACAATAAATAAGATGGCTGCAGAACCTATTACAGATATACTTATTCTAAAGGCATCTTGTATGCCTGTATACCTTACAATGCCTGCATAAGTTTTAATAGATGTAAATACCAAGGCATTGGTAATAAACACCAAAATAAAAGTATTGAGCACCGCTTCCCAGCTTAAGCCCACCAAGGTTAGGTTTTGCTTAATGGCGATGGCCAGGAACAGCGAGAATAAAGTACCCCCAATGTCTAATGAAAATATAATCCACCTAGGGACAATACTAAAATTTTTAAACATGATTTTGGATTTTGGATGTTCCATACAACGGGGGGATTGTATTAATTAATTATTTATTTGAAGCTTTATTTTTCACAAACTAAGCCACTATTTTTTTATACATAGTTGAAAATACTAAATAAAGAACCGTTAAAAACCCTGCCAAAAAGCCGCCTAAAATAAGTGACTTTAACTTACCTACTTTTTCTTTTTCAAGTGGCAAGATAGGGCGATCGATTACCTGTATCAAGGGTGTTTCTTTTCTTAAAGTAACCTTGGATAGTTCCAATTGTGCCACTAACTGAGTTAAAATAGCAGTATTGGCTTGTACATCTACCTGCCTTCTTTTACCTGGTGAACTTTTTACATTCAATGCCGGATTCAAATTGTATACATTATCACTAGCAGCAGCAACCCCTGTAATGGCATTGTTTAATTCGTTTCGAATACTATCTGTTTGCCTTTGTAAAATTTCGGTATTTAAGCGAGATTTTTTACTCTTGGTTTCGATGTAAAATTCTGCAGTTTCCTTGGCTAGATTTTCACAAAATAATTTTGAAAACATTTCACTTTCACTAACAACTTCGATATTGGTGATAGAAACTTTTTTGTCTTTTTGCGTAATGGCTAAACCATTGCCACTACTTCCCTCTTTCACTAATGCTTTGTAGAAAGTTTGCAAAATAGAATCTTGTTGTAAACTAAAATTAGTTCTATCTGCATTGGGTAAAAAAACAATATTTTTTAATTCAGGTTTTTTTGCCCATTTTTCTCTGAGTTCATTAATTTGAATATAATATTCGGCCAAACTAATAGTATCACCATTTATTACGATGGGGTTCAATAAAGTTTTTTCTACTAGCAATCGGCTTTTCATAAGCTCCATTAAATTAGTTCCTGCAAAAGCACCACCTCCACTAGATCCTAAATCAATGCCAAAACTACTGGCTAAGCCCAAGGCGCCTCCAAGGCCACCACCACTTCCCTTATCTTCTTCCAAAGCAAAAGTGAGTACTGCTTTGTAGGTGGGTTTTTGAAATAGGGCATACAGGACCCCTATGGATGCACCTAAAACCCCTGCAAGTAAAATGATTTTCCATTTTGTTTTTAGAAAGGCTACCCATTCCTTTATTTTTTGAATCAATTCCTTTAAAGAAATCTCCTCATTATTTTCAGTAGTAGTATTGGTGCCCATATTTATATTTTCTGCCATGATCAATTAATTATTTAGACAACAATTTTGCTGTAGCTATTGCGGTAAATACCTGGGCTAGTACAGTGGTAAAAGTTAAAACTGTAGTCAATGGTTTATCTAATTTTTCATTGGTTTCAGGAAGGATCACTTCACTGCCAGGTAAAATTCTAGGATTAATTCTAAAAAATCCGAAATGTCTGGTTCGGCTAGATCTACCATTGGCATACACCACATAGGCTCGTCCACGACGCGCATATTCAGATATTCCTCCTGCAGAAGATATACATTCTCCAATACTTAAACCATCCCTGTATACAATATTGGTGGGTCTTAATACGCCGCCACTAATTTTTACTTTGTTGTCCATTTTAGGAATTACAATTTCATCCTTATCTCTAAGTACTAAATCGTATTCCGAACCTGGATTTTTTACAATCTGACTAATGTCAATAGCAATTTGATAATAATCATCTTCCATTTCTTTAAACAACATATCCAAAGTATCTTTTAATTTTTTCTTTTGAATATTGGGGTCTAAAATGGTGCTGGTAGTGGTAGCATTGGCAGTTTTAGTTAAGTTTTCTTTTTCTGCTTCCTGCTGTGCTTTAAATTTTCTATTATAGGCTTCTTCTACACTGGTTTTACTTTCATCTGATTTTAAAGAATCAATATTGTTTCTGCTTCTTTTGATATAAGCCCCTTCGCTATAGGCATCACTAATTAAACCACCTGATCTTTTCACAATATCACTTACTTTATCTACCCTTGTGCTTAAAGTATATTTACCTGCACTTTGTACTTGTCCAGAAATAGTCACTACTTCTGGTTTAACAAAGCCCACTTTTTTAGTTATCGTAACCACATCCATGGGTTGCAAGACAAAATTTTCATGGCCTGGATTAAAACTTAAATCGCCATTGATTTCGGTGCTTAAAATAGTAGCTACTTGATTGGAGTTTACCTTATCGGTATACTGTATTTGCCTAGCTACTTCAATTTGTTTGTTGGCAGAATAATTAAAACCGCCTGCCATTAAAATAAGGTCTTTCACGGTCATGCTATCCACATAGTTGAACTTACCCTGTGACCTTACTTCGCCTAATAAATCAACAGTCAATGAATCTCTTAAATCCACCACCGAATTCACATACAATTCATCCTCTCTTTCTAATTCAATATTCTCGGCTGCATTTTTTTGCAAAGCCTTGGATAAATTAATGGTAATTAATTCTTTTAATAAATTAGGTTTTAAACGAATGAGTTGCGCACGACCAATAAAGGCATCTTCTCTTAAACCATCGGCCCTTTGGATTAAATCACTAATGCGCATGCCTGGGGTTAATTGATATACATCGGGGCGGAAAACCGCACCAGATAATTTTACTCTATTTTGAAAACGATCCAATATTTTTGAAACATTGATCACATCACCGCCCTGTGGTTGGTATTTTAAATAATCGGCTGCAGCTAAATCCTTCACTGCTTTTTCTTTGTCATTTTTTTGAATGATTTTTACCCAAGCAGTGTAAGCCGTATCATCAAAGCCACCTGCATATTGCAAATAGTTGCTAAAGTTTTCATTGACTCCAATTTCAAAAATTCCCGGACGCTTTACTTGCCCTTTAATTTCAATACGATTTTTATAAGGAGGGATACGTACAACATCATTGTCTTTCACCGTGACCATATTGGACTGGTCGCCGTTTTTCATAAAGGCATACAAATCTATTTTTTTAAATAGCTTATTGTCTCTGATTAATTCGATGTCACGGTAAGAACCTATTTCATTGGGTCCACCTGCTTCTGCAAGTACACTTAATACATTGGACAAAGAAGATACATTTAATTTGCCCGATTTTAAAGCACCAATCACCGTTACTTGTACTGTTCTAATATCACCTACTGTAATGGCTATTTTAGTTTCTCCAGTTTTAATGCTTGGATAGGCTGTTTTAGCCATCTGTGCTTTGATGGCATCCGTGGCAGCTTCAATACTTAGGCCTGCAATTTTTACTTGACCCACATTGTCTATTTGTACACGACCTTCCTTGGTCACTGTTAATTCACTGGTATATTCTTGTACCCCATACACCACTAAGCTTAATACATCACCGGGGCCTACAATATAGCTAAGTGGTGTAGCCATATTTGTATTGCCTGCATAACCTGTAGTGGTTTGCGCAAACAATTCAGAGCCATAAATCAAGGGATTAATTTTAGAAGGCTCATTAAAATCAAAACTGGTGCTATCTGTTTTGGTAGTTAAATCGGTTCGTTTTTTATTGGTCTTTTTGGATAAAGGCGATTTATTGCTATTGTTGCTGCCTGATTTTACATTGCTTAACTTGGCTTTTAACTTGGCAAACTCTGCAGTCGACATCCCTTTGGCGATGGCTTGTTGCTCTACTTGATCAATGCTTAGGCCTGCTTGTTTTAGCTGTCCTTGAATTTGACTAATTTCTGCGTCGGTTAAAGCATCTACTTTGACTGTGCTTAAGTCCTTGGAAGACAATAAATTACCTCCAGCCTGGGCCTGAACACCTAAGGAAATGACCAACAATAGAGCGCTTACAAAAAGCAGCTTAAATAATTTCATAATTTAACTAATTTACAATTTTTGATATGGCTTCGCCTTGCTTAGTCCCATGACTTGCATGAAGAACTAATGCACAATGTTTATGCGAATTAAAATCGATACAAAAATAAGAAATAAGCTTGTATTTAAACCATTTATAATGGGGTCAAATAGGCCTATTTACTCATTTTTGAATAAGGTTGGGGGGATTGTTGCAAAGTTAAACTATAAGCTTGATTCTAACTATTAATAGTTGTTAAAAGATGGTAATAATATATAATAATTATATTATTTGTAATAATATGATTATCTAAACTTAATGAGCAATGATGCTTGGTCCCCTTTTTGATTTTGGTTAAGCAAATTAGCTCTTGACCTCCAATTTTTATAGACATCATTTGAAAAATGACCATCTTCCAACAATGTTAAATTCTGTTGATATTGTTCACTAAATTTAAATTGATAATCGTTGGAATCGAATTCTATGCTTTCCATTTGAAAACCATGATGGCTGATTAACTGACTAAAACTGGAAAATGAGTGAATAAAAAAATGCCTTGGTGCATCTAGCTGATACCAATTCACTCCATACGTTTTCCATGCTTCACCACCAACGATAGGTATACGTATTAATACTTTTCCATCCTTATTTAAAACACGCTTCAATTGTGTAAAAATAAAATCTTGGTCCTCCATATGTTCCAAGCTATGATTCATAATTATGAAATCATAGCTTTCTTTCACTAAACTTATATCATAATTATAAACTTTAACGTCTTTGTTTAATTCAATAATGGTGGCATTGTAGGGATCAATACCTGTGATTTTTTTAAAACCAAGATGATAAAGTTCTAATAAATATTTTCCGCTGCCACTTCCAATATCTAAAATACTAGAATTAAAACTAGTATTTTTTAAATGTTTAACCCAGGCGTATTTTCTTGCATACTCATAATTTATACTGAGTATTTTACCGATGAGATTGTATTTACCTATATAAAATTTAAGAAGCTTAGTTAATAAATATTTTTTTACAAAGCGCTTAAATGAATTTTCTGAAATTAGATTGAATGAATAATACTGTGCTGATGGATAGTATTTTGATAAATTGTTAGGAGGATCAACCAATTGCAAACAACCACAGGCATTGCATTCTAAATAAGTAAATTCATCCCTAAAACCAAACATCATTTCTTTTACTAAATGATATTGATTATTGTTCGAATTAGAACAAATTTTACAAGCAATAGAATGATTTGTCAACATTATTAAACTTTATGTTTTAGTAAGGACAGAAAGGATTGATAATAATCTGACCATGTTATTTTTAAATCAATGGCTACTACCAAGGGCCATTTCCAAGCCTGATACAGTAGATCTACCAATAGGGGGACTAAAACCAAGTTGGCAATTCCTAAACTTGAATATTTGAACATAATCATTAAACCCAACACTATGAGCGCACCAGAAACTAAAGATGCTTTATAAAAAGGCACTTCATTTTTAGAAAGTATAATATTAGAAGATACAATGATATTATTTTCAATAAAAGCCACTAAAAACATAATAATTAAAATATGGGGGGCTACCAACTGTGTTTTACTATGCAATAATTGCAAAGCCCAAGGACCAATAAAATAAATACTAGCGCAGCCTATCAAAAAAGTGCCTACAAATAAGTATTTACTTTTTAAATGCAATTGTTTTAAATTTTGCAAATCGCCTGCCACCCTTAGTTGATTTATTTTAGGTAAATAAGTAGATTGATAGATGACTGCTAATCCTGCAATAACATTAATCACCTGCAAGCTTACTCCATATGACCCGATTTGCTCCAAGCTTAAAAATATGGACCCGATTAAGACCGTGGATCTCTGTACCAAAAATCCTCCCAGGGAAGTCAAACCCATTTTAATGGCATTGGGCATAATGGTTTTTAAAATATGGTCACTACTACTGGCTACCGCTTTTTTTAAATGGTCCATCATGTCTTTGGTAAAAAATAAACGATAAGATAAAATTCGAACCAAAACTACGGAGCAAAATTGTCCTATAACTATGGACAGTAAATCAAAGCCATATAGTATAAAAATGCTTGCAATGATTAAATAAACGGCCTGCCCTAAAATGATGAATTGCTTGGATTGTTTGATTAAACCCTTACCCAACAATAAGGTTTCATAATAAAGTGTATATAAATTATAAGTATTGACTAGAATAAATAAAGTCCAGGATGCATAGATTAAAAAATGATTGCCATGATAATTTTTTAATAGATAACTTATATAATATGAACCCAAACTAAGGAGTAATAGAAAAATGCCAATGGCTAATTTCAAATAAAAAGACCGCATGGCTTGAATTAGCCCTTTTAACAAACCATAATCTTGTTCCTGGTTGGTTTCCACTTGTGCATGACCAGTAATTTTTAGTTCTTTGACGCCACTAAATATATAGGTGATGTTTCTTGTGAATGAAACATTAAAACCAAAATCGACTAAGCTTAGAAAAAAAGAAATTGTCAAAAATATATTCCATATGCCCACACTTTCAGGTGACATTTTATGGAGTATAATGGGCATCAATAAAATAGAAGACCCAATTTTTAAAAATGTAGCCGCATAATTCCAAACTAAATCTGTCCTATTTATTTTGATCATGGCTTATTACGAATAAAGTACAAAAGTCCCAATTGACTACTTAAATTAAAACGTTGCTCATTAATTTTCCAAGCATAATTATCTGAAAATACCAATTGTGTCCTTGATTGAATCACTAAGTTTTTAATTCTTTTTTGAAACACATAACCTAAGGAATAATCAATCCATTTTTTATTTAGACTAAAATAGGGTTCTAAAGTAGTGTTGTGTATGATGCGTTGCAATAAAATTCCATTTTCAGAAAATTTATTTTTTATAGAAAACTTTAAACTTTGCATATTACTAATCATTCCAAATCCAGCACCAATAATACGTCCCTGATTGGTATAACTACCTTGATACACATACCAATAACCTCCTGTACCTCTGTATTGATTGTTGTATGACTGTGTCAATTGTGTAGCTTCGGCTTGCATATCCAACCATTTATGATTGGATAGCGGTACCATTTTTTTAAACCCTGCCAAAAACGTAGCCCCATGATCTACACTCAAGGTAAAATCTCTTAAATTAAAAGTATTGTCGCCAATGCCATATTCGGCATACAATTCGGCATTTGCTTTTTGAAATACATATCGAGCACCTAGGGAGACCATTTGTTTGGTGCTCGTATTGGAACCATCACTGGTATAATATTTACTTGTACCTCTAAATAAGCCGATAAATACGGGCAAATAGTCCTGTAAGAAATTTCCATGTTTGCCTAAATTACTGCTATAGGTATAGCCTAGTCTATTGATAAATAAGAAAAGGGAGGGAGCAAAAATAGGATTGTACACTAAATTAATGCTATTCAAATACCTCCAGGTACCTGTATCTCTGCTGGCTATACTTGGATAACCTCCATAATTTCCTTGTGCATAATAATAAGTAGTTAAATCCTTTACTTCCAACAAGACGCTAGTATCTTCTACTAATTTTCCAGCAAGCAAACTGAATTCAAAATTACCAATAGGTGTTCTAATCGGGCCCCTGGATTGCAAGGCAATATGCGTAAAACCAGGTGCATTGTTGCTCATGATAATGGAATTTTGTATACCAGGACCCCACCATTTATTTTCTGAGGATAAGGATAAAGCTAAATTTTTATAACTCAGCCTAATGAAAGACTGTCCCATAAATAATTTTTTATAAGTTCCCTTGGTAGGCGCTCCATAATTACTACTGGTTTCAAAATTGGGATTATTGGCATACACCAATTCAGGCATCAATTGCGCATCAATGATTCCATATTTTAAATACACACCTGAGCTCAAATAAGTTTGTATGCCTTTGGCATCAATGAAACCTTGCTGGTTGTTTCCATAGGGATGAGCTGAATTGAATTTGGTGACAGAGCTTACTGGAAGCAGGGTCAAATTTATTTTATTGGCTAACTTAATTTTTGAATTAGGCAGTATATAATCAGGATCAATAGCTTTAACCATGCTATCCAATCTTAAATCTATATTGGTATAATAAGGCCTACTTAAGAATGAATAATTCAAAGGTACCTTTCCTTGCAATTGCAGGTCTCTTAATTTTTCATCCATAGAATTAAAACCTATGGGAAAACTTTGTGCCATACCTATTTGAAAAATAAGCAAACAAAAAAAGCTAAATAAATATTTTTTAGTTAAAAACATTAATGATTAAATCTTGGAAATTTTTATAAACTGTAAACAAACATGATATGCGATGTATAATTAAGTGCATCATATCCTCGTCCTGGTAAAATAGGATCGGTCAAAGGAATAAACCACCAATTGTAGTTCAATGAATTGGTGATGGTCAAATCGGCCTTGATAAACATTCTTTTTTTGATAGTAAAGTAAGTATGAAAAGTGGCTGATAGATCTACCCAATGGTCTTTCCAATTGACATAATCCTGATAGGCACTAAAATAAAAATCTCGATTGTTAACGATACGTTGTACTGTTAATCCAGTTTTTGAATTTTTATACAAAATACTTAAATCCAACATTTGACTAGTACTGCCTGGGCCATTGCCTGCCCCCAATACTTTTCCATTATTGGTATACCCTTGTTTAACAGAATCATTGGTATACCAACTTTGTGCATTGTTAACCTGTTCTTTATAAGTAGCATCCAATTGGGAAATTTCAGCGGTTATTGAATACTTGATATGATTCCTATTGGGTGTTGAAATTCTTCTAAAGCCAGCAATAAAACCTCTTGGGTATTTTTGTCCATTGAGTAAATTCAATGGTGTTGGATATTGATCATTTCTTCCATATTCCAAATACACTTCTGCATTGGATTCTGGCAATATATATCGTGCAAACATTGAACCTAAATTGGCTCTATGTCCTGCATTGTCTATTTTTGCATTGACTATATTTTGTATAGGCAAGTAGTCACCCAAATTACTTGCATCCTTATAATAAGCAACCGAAGCATTGGCCATCCCTAAAAATAAACCCTTGGTAATTTTTGGCTGAAAAGTAAAAACATAGCCAGTGATGAATCTTTGTTCGTTGGTTTTAGGTTCATATAAAAATACATTGTGAAATACCTTATTGATATAGGTAGGTGGAATATTTGAGTTTTGTAAATTACCAATCAAGGCCTGGGCTTCAAAACTTCCAAACCTTGTTTCAATTGGTTTTTGAGTTTGTAAAGCCAAATGTAAAAATCCATTGGCATGATTGGTTAAAACCAAACCCTGTTGAATGCCTGGTCCCCACCATTCATTTTCGGTAGAAATTTTTACACTGTAGTTTTTATTAAAAGCATATTCGATCTTAGATTGTCCAGGCAATAAAGTAGACAATGGTTGATTCCCAAATTTTTCAATTAAATCTATTTTATTATACCATTTGTAATAAGCAGCCCAAATGGGATCAAAATGTTCATTGGGGAATATTTTGAAATTGGAGTTTTCGGCATATACCAACTCTGGTTGCAATTGAATGGTGAACCTTTTGTATTTTTTTATGATCCCTCCACTTATATAGATTTGTGTACCATTGGCCGGATACAAAGCGCCTAAATTAATGCCAAATGGATGGTCGGTATTCTTATAATACTGAACTACCAAGGGTAGCAGTAAATTGTTTTTGCCTAAATGCATTGCTTCATTACTAGCCGAATCTAATAAAACAGGTCGTACTGTAAAAGAAACATTTGGATTTAAAGAATCCGTCAATTGCTTGTTTCTATACAAATCATTCAAATATGATTTCTCTAAACTTAGGCTTTGAGCAAAACCATTTTGACATGGAAGAAAAAATAATAAGGCACCTATTAAATAGATGCTATTTACCCTAATCCGCAATGGGTATAGGTTTTATAAATACAATAAACGAACCAACTAGGAAAGCTAGCATTGCGCCAATAATTAAATAAATCGTTTTAGAAGCTTTAGTAATTTTTAAAGGATATTCTGGATTGTCTAAATTCTGAAACACGGGAGTTTGTTGAATCAAAGATGTTTTACTTAATTCTAAATTTTGAATTAAACTAGTGTATACTGTAGTTTGTATGGTTTTATTTCGAGTAGATATTTCCGAACTGCTTACTAAATAAGGCAATGCTCTATTTCCATTCAGCATTTGTGAACTAGCTTCCGCTGCTTTATATGTTTTTTTATCTAGTAGGTCTAATAAACTGTCTGCTCTTTCTTGCAAACGAACAACATTTTTTCTGAGATTGCCTACTTTAATGTCAATATAGAATTCGGCAGTTTTTTTCAATAAATTGGTTGAAAATAAATAACTAAATTTTTCATCCTTACTTGTAACTAACAATTCAAATATGCTTACTTTTTTATCCATTCTAGTAATGCTAATTTCTTTGTTGATTATAGTATACATCATAGTTTGCAATAAACTATCTTCTAATCTTTGTAAATTACCGCCAAAATTTATTTGCTTATTAATTTTTGGGTTTGCTTGCCAATTTTCTTTTAAATGATTGACATTGGCATAGGCATCTGCCAATGTTTGTGTTGAATCGTAAGGCGATAACAATGATTTTTTGACCAAGGAAGTACTCTTTAACAATAACAATACATTGTCTCCAGAAAACAGACCATTGCCCCCACTTAAACTAGCAATATCCAAACCTGTCTGACCTGCCAAAGAGGATAAAATAGAGGATCCACCTGATTTCGCTTCCTCCACCACAAAAGTAGTTTTAGCTGTATAAGTGGTGGGTGTATACCAAGCTATAAGTACACCTATTAGTCCTCCGATAAGGGCAAATAAACTTAATTTTTTCCAGTGTGCAAATAGTTTAAGCAACGTAGCTTGGCTATTCATAAATACCTGTGTAATAGAAAACGGTTCGTCTTCTATCAAAATATTTCGGTTGGAATTGATTTCTTTATTCATTGTAAGTTCTTTTTGCTTACTTGTTGATTTAAATAAAATTAGAACATTTTAATTATAATCCAATTTTTATACCAATGCTATAATTGTTATGCGTATAGATGGCATTGTATAATTCATTGCTGGTAGTGGTTTTGTCACAATTGCCTACCAAATAAATATTATTACTAAACTCATAATTCAAGCTAAACAAATATTGTGTTTGCGCATAAATGACTGTTTCTAAGAATTTTTTAGAAGGTGCTTGCAGGTATTGTTCTTCTGCAGAATAATTAGGCCCCTTTTTTATATCCTGATACCTTAATTCTAATCTTAATCTTGGTATTGGAGTATATTTTAAACCAATTATTTTTCTATCAAAATTATTACCTACCCAATCACCTAAATTGTAGCCATAACTGGTATAGTTTTGAGCAGGATTGATATTGGTATACACAAAAGGATTTACCCTAGTGTATTCGGTATAAGCAGATAAATAAGGTAAACCAAGGTCATTAACTTGAAGCCCTACATTAAAGCCCAATTGATTTCTAGATTGTTGCTCATCAAAAATCTTGCTAATTTTTATTTCATCAATCAATAAAGTAGTGTAAAAATGTGACTTAGGTATTATATTTTTCAAACTTAACTGTAAAAAAAACTGACTGTTGTTACCATTAAGAATATTGTAATTACTTTTATTATTGTCATACCCTTTGTAATACATGATGGGGAATAAAAATCCAAGGTCTAATTTTTCTGTATACACGATAGACTCTCCAATACTTATGTCTATTCCTTTATGTGGAGTAAGCGTGACCGTATGTGAGGCCATGTATTTTGGTACATAATTCACTCTTTGTCCGCCATAAACAGTATTACCAAAACCATAAGTACTATTAGAATCGATGTAATTAGAATTCAACCAAACATGAAAATAATCAAACTTAAACCAACTATATGGTTGGTAATTAAGGCGTAGGTATTGATTAAATGGAGATTTTTCTGAAAGCACTATTTTCCCATTCTCGCCATATCCCCAGATTAAATTATCCTGACCATAACTTATAAAACCATTTTTCCAATCATAACCAATGGAAGCTTGATATTCTGAATAATTGAGGCTTTTTGTTTTGGCTAATTCCTGCGTTAATAAAACATAACCAGTTTGAGCATTGTTAATGGCATTGTCTCTAGTTAAATCGGTTCTGTTTTCGGTAATATCTCTTGAGGATAAATTGAAGCCAACATGTTTTCCAATTCTTCCCCAAATAGCTGCACCCCAAGCCCTTTGATTGTAGCTTTTACCGCTATAAGTATTATTAGAAAATTGTATCACTGGACTTACATTGATATAAGTATCTCCTTTTTTTGCAATAAAAAATCTTGTAGGAAGTGCCTTTCTAGTAAAATTTAAATACTTCATGGTGTCGCCTTCTATTTCATTGCCTACAACATATTTTTGTAAATAAAAATCAAGTTCTTTTTGTTCAAACAATGATAATTTAGCTTGAATTAATTTTAACTCAAGTAGTTTTGCATACAGTATAGTTTTGCTTATAGGTTTAATCAAATCATGGTATTGAATTAATCCTTTTTGAGACATTCTATCCAAGTATTCATAAACACCACTATTGATGTTTTCATACACCATTTGAGCCTTTACCTGGGTAAGGGTACTTACAGTGATTAAAAAAAACAAACAACTAAATAATTTAATACGCATTTTGATCTCCTCTAAAGAAGTTAATAACCGTTTGTAATATGATCTGAAAATCTAACCAAATGGTCCAATTGTGTATGTAGTACAAATCATAATTAATTCTCTTTTGCATAGATCCTTGCTCTTTGGTTTCCCCTCTAAACCCATTCACTTGCGCCCAACCTGTAATGCCTGGTAATACTATATGCCTCAACATATAATTGTCTACCGAATGCATAGATTCTAAATTCAATTGAACTGGATGTGGTCTTGGACCAACTATCGACATATTGCCAATTAATACATTCCAAAACTGTGGCAATTCATCAAAATTATTTTTTCTTAAAAACTTTCCAAAGGGAGTTACTCGATGATCGTCTTTGGTGGCTTGATTGTATTGACCATCAGTAGTAAGATCTTTACTTTCAATATACATGCTTCTAAACTTATAGCAAATAATTCTTTGATTGTTTAGTCCCCATCTTTCTTGCTTAAATAAAATTGGCCCCTTGGTGGTTAATTTAACAAGTAGGGCGATAATAGGCAAGAGCCAAAATCCAATTAAAAAAATAAAGAGCAAAATACCAATGATATCAATAATTCTTTTAAACAATTTATTTTCAACTTTATCTAAAGGAAGTTCTTTAACATTTAATACAGGCAATAATCCAATATTATTGACTTGCACCGATGCACTAGCGTATTGACTAAAATCTGGTAGTATTCTAACTTTTACATTTTTAATTTCACACAACTCCATGATATGTTGTATACTCTTGGTCTGAGAATGTGATAAGGCAATTACTATTTCATCTACTTCTGTTGTATTTAAAATGTTGGTTAATTTTTCAATATTACCTAAATAAGTTGAACTTGTATTTTCTGAACTTGCGTCATCTATATACCCAATACATCTATAACCATAATAATAAAATTTATTGATGGTGTCTAAATAATCCAATCCGGAATAGGTCAATCCAACAATAATGACAGATTCATATAAATCACCCTTAAATATTTGTGCATGTATAAATTTTCTAAAAATATATTTTTGGATAATTAAACTAGGTAATAGTACAATGATGTAAGTATAAAAAAAGGCTACTGGGTTTTTAAAAAATAAATTGATAAAAAAAGATAATGAACTTAATAAGATGGTATATAGAAAGAAAGTGTAAAAAATATAAGTGAATTCCTCAGAAAACTTTTTGGATCGTCGGTCGCCATATATAGAGGAAAAATAGGAGGCAATCAACCATACAATAGAAAGCAAGATAGTAAAAGAGATAAATAGTGTAAATTGGAATACAGCCCCTGTAATCCAATAAGTTACAATAAAGGATATACCAATTAATAAAATATCTAATAAAATTCTATTGAGTTTATATTTTTTATCCACCTTAGACATTCATTAAAATATTTATATATAAAAGTACTATTATTATTGAATTATTAGTCTTCATAGTGTTAATTAAAATAAATTTCTATTATCTTATCCATATGCGCCTTTTCGGTATACATCGCATGGTATTTTTGAATCCCAGCAGCAGACATATTTAATCTTTCTTGATCAGTAAGCCCTTCAAAATAAATTAATGCTTTTTTTAAGCCATCTATTTCATTAGGATCATATAAAATAGCATTTATTTTATCATCCACCATTTTTTCAGTGTTGATAGAATAAGCAATGATCGGAATGGTGCCAATTGACAAAGCTTCAATAATGGTCATAGGCATACACTCAATCCAAATGGACGAAAAAATAAGGGCCTTTGCATTCGACATCAAACTTAAAATAGCTTCTTTGTTTTTAAAACCTACTAATTCTATATTATTGGTTTTAGTACTTTGAATAATTGCTCGTAATTCGCCATCACCTGCTAAGACCAATTTTTGATTGTTATGTTTAAAAGTTTCAACTACATGTTCAACCCCTTTTTCAATACTTAGTCTACCTGCAAATAAATAATAATCTTTATTAGTACTAGTAGCTATATTAGTAATATTAAGATAATTGGCTTTGTAAAAAACTTTATGTTGTTGAATACCTGACTGGATGAGCAACTCTTTAGTAAATAAATTAACGACAATGTATTTATCCACCATGGTAAACCAAGTGCGGATCCATTTATTAAAATTAATGGTCAATGCCAATAATAAAGAAGCAGGCAAAGAATGCTTAAAACATTTATACTTTAAACCAGGATAAAAACTTTTGGCATTTTGACATTCAAAACATGGTTTCCCATTTCTAAAAAATGTAGCGTTTAAGCAAAAGAATCTGTAATTGTGAATAGTCATAATGGTTCTCACCCCTACTAATTTAGCCGCCCAGAATACTGAAGGTGATGCATTGTAATATAAATTATGTACATGCATCACTTTAATTTTTTTTGTAATTAAAGTATAAACAACTTTGAAAAAAGAAAAAATATTAAAAACTGAATTGATGGCATACAAATAAGTCAAGGGGTGATAAGGCTTATAGTTTTTATTTTTAAAGGATAAATAATATACTTGATAGCCAGCATTTCTTAAAGAAACCAATTCATTGTTGACCACAGTATCTTCACCACCACTCAATAAATAATGGTTATGTAGTAATAGTATATTTTTAGTTTTCAAAAAGTTTTAATTTGAATTAGCAGTTCTTTTAAACACCTCCATTAAATCAATAGCTGTATTTTTCCAAGTAAATATTTTTAAACGCTCTCTCCCTTTTTGAATAAGTGTTGTTCTTATATTTTGATTCGTTGCAATAAGTTCCATTTTTTCAACTAAATCATTTTGATTGTATGGATCAAAGGTCAAAACAGCATCCCCGCCAACTTCAGGTAAGCAAGAATTGTTGGCCACTAACACGGGTAGATCAAACTGAAAGGCTTCTAAAGTTGGGATACCGAAGCCCTCATTGTAGGATGGAAAAACATAGGCAAAAGCGTTTTGATACGCTTGTTTGAGTGCAGTTTCGCTCAAGTAACCAGTTAAAATAACTTCATTTTGTAATTGTAAATCGGCAATTAGGTTCATGATATTTTTTGAATCATCAGATTCTACCCTACCTGTGCCTTTTCCTACAATCATTAATTTATAATTGGTATGCCCTTTTCTTTTAAATGCATGAAATGCCTTTAATAAAAACAATAAATTTTTTCTTTTTTCAAAAACCCCTACATGTAAAAAATAAGGCGTATCCAGTAGCATAGGTTCCATTGCTAGTGCATCGTTCTGGTTTTGTGTTGTACTAAATATTTTGGGCCCCTCACTGATGGTAACAATGGTATCTTGTGGAATTTTTAAAATCTTATTGATTTGATTTTTTGAATAATTAGTAGGTGCAATGATAAAACTTGATTTATAGGTTGCTGGTAAAGAAAAAGTTTTATAAATAAGCATCCAATATTTATTGTAATGATTGGGATACTCAAAAAAGAAAGTATCATGAATCACTTGTACAGATTTAAAATTTAAATGTAGTAAGGGTACATAATAATCAGTACAAAATAGGATATCACATTTATTAAGATTCAATTGAATAGGTAACAATATTTGTTTCCAACATTGTAGTAAAAAATGATTAGTTAAAATTAAAAATAGATTTTTAGATTTAAAATTTGGAAATGGACTTTTAAGAAAATGAAAGGTAAAAGCTTCCCCTTCCAATTCCTTAAATTCCTTCGTTATAGACTCCAAATAGGTTTTTTGACCCGTTTGAGCATATTTTAAATCAGTAAGATCTACTCCTATTTTAATCATTGGTCATTTGTATTTTTAACAATGCAGATTGGGTGGATATCAAATTCACATAATACCCTGTCAAAAACCAAACCAAATAACTAATGTAGATATAGGACTCTATCTCCGAACTTACTAAAGGAAAAATCATGCCTAATTTTACTAAAAATAAAAACAAAGCTAATTTTTTTGTTTTGCCTTCGTAAATTTTAAATCCATCAAAAGCAATTTTGATAATTTTATAGTAAATGAATAAATATAAGAACATGGGTAATAAGCCCACTTGTACTCCTATGATTAGAAACTCATTTTCTCCAGCAAAGAAGGAATTATCTGAACTAACCAAATTACCTATGGTGCCCAGTCCAATACCCATTGGATGACTATAAATTGAAGTGATGGCCTCAGTCCAAGCTAAAAGATGGGTCAAACTTGAACTGTTGGTAAACATAATGGTACCTAAAAAGAAATTTTTAATTTCGTCTTTAATCGAAAAAATAAATAAGAATATCACTATTAAAAAGATATACCTCAATAATTTAGTGGCATTTTTGTTCTTGGTAATCACAGTATATACATATACAATAAGCATATATCCTATTAATGAAGCCCTTGACAAAGCAAATAGAATGGATAAAATTGAAGCTACAATGGCTAACAATAAAAATTTATCAAATGAATACTTATTATTATTTGTTAAGGACATACTTAAAATAACAGCAATGGTAATTAATGTGGCTGCAGCATGTTCCAAGGGCATCGAATACAAACTTGCAAATCTTTTAAGGCCATTGTCTGTTTCAAAAGTCCAGGATAACCCAAAACTCCCACTGGATTCCTGATTGAAATATTTTCTCATAAAATTCGCATAACCTGTGAATTTTTGTAAATTTTGATTGCTTATAACTTCAAACAGTAAGATCAAAGCAGTAACCATAGCAACTAAACAAATGAGTTTAAATATTTTGTCAATGTTAATAGAATCAGTTGGTATTAATTTTCCTAAAAAATAGACAAAGGGAAAAAATGCGATCGATTTGGTGGCTACTAGCTTTTGATAGATGCTCATTGGACCAATGGGAAGTAGTATATATAAAAATACTAGGGCAGCATAGAATAATAAAAGTTTATCAATATTATTTAAGCTAAATAAATTTCTATTTTTAAAAATTAAGATACCTAGCGCGCTTATGACTAGTATTTCTTTTGTAAATTGAAGAAAGGGTATGATCGTACTTAAATTGTATAAAAAAGCTACTGAAAGCGTTGTAATATAGATGGGTAAGGCAAAAATGAAAAAATATTGTATAAATGCTATTTTATTGGAAAGAATTTGATAAATAGCAAACAGAAAAATAGAAAGATATATAAATAAAAAAATAAACATATTAAAATAAGTTATTTTTTCTTGTAAATAAATGATACAATTGAAAAAGCATTTTTTTTAATTGGTCAACAAATCTATAGTCAGTACCTAAATAAATGTATTTGTTCTGTAAGGAATGCCTATAGCCCTTTTCATGCCCTTTACCATAAAAAACAAATGTTTTTACTTTCAATGCAGCAGCGAGTGTTGCAGTTCCTGTTGTAAAACAATAAATCGTATCTATGGATGCTAGTATATTACAAAAATCAAAAATATTCGCAGCACTTAATAAAGGTTGATCGCGCAGCGCTATGAATCTATTTCCTAAAACGACCATTTGATAATTTACTTGGACATGGTTATCCCTAAACCATTTTTGTATCAACAGGTTTGACCTAAGATCCCCGGTATAAGAAATGAAATTTGGATCATAAACTATAGCTCCTTTTAAATTAGCCTTCAAAATAGGCTGGTAATAAATTTCTGGTTCGTGCATTCTTTTGTTGTCCTCTAAACCATACAACAGCATTAATGTATCTAATAAATTTTGGGTATCGGTATAATAAGTTGAAAAATGGAATATACCAGATTCGTCTGTAAATCCATCTACAAATGGATTAAGTTCCCAAATTAATTTTTTATAGTCTTCATTTCTAAATTGAGATTTATTAGAAATAAATACCAGATCAAATGCATTAGTTTGTTTTGCAATTCTAGGTAAATGGCTATAAAATAAATGATCACCTAGTCCTCCTTTTTGTATTTCAATGATTAATGTTTTTTTCATTATTTAGAATCTTTTTTTCCAATATTTAAAAAAAACAAATTCAAAATATAATTTTTTAAATAAATAAGGGCTATGTTCTAAAGCAATAAATTTTTTAATTTGTCTTATTTTGAGATTAGTAAATTCTGTTTCATATTTTTCTAAAATATTTTTTGCTAGTTCAATTTCATGGTTTAGATATTGCTTATCATTAAAAATGGCCTTCAATTGAATGTTTATCCTGTTGACCCTAGATTTTTTTTCAAAATTAGAAATGGTACTATTTTGATCATGTTTCCTATAATCAAGTAATGGTTCTTGTATAAAATGGCAAACTCCAAAAGAGAAACCAATCAAGGACATCCAAGCATCATGGTTAAAATTCAATTGATCGGGCATCGCTAATAAATAGTTTCGAAGGATAGGATTAATCATGATACTACAGCCAAGCAAGATACTTCCAAATAATACTGTTTGATAAACATGCTGATATTTATCAATACCCATCTCATTCATAAAGCTTTTATTGATGATGTTTTTGGAAGCATCTATAAATACGGCATCGCTGTATACCAAGACTGGAATTTTTTCATTTGGGAAATTAACTATTGCATTGTAATTTTCTTCCAATTTATTGTTATGCCATATATCATCCTGATCACAAAAAGCAATATAATTTTTTGAATGACATAAGGAGGCTGCTATTTTAAAACTTGCTACCACACCTACATTTTTAGGGTTGACCACTAGTTTGATAATGGGCTCTAAAGAATGTGCATTAATGATATTTATAGTCTCATCAGTGGATGCATCATCACAAATAACCAGCTCCATGGGCATCCTTGTTTGAGCAGCAATTGAATCTAATTGAGCTTCTAAAAATTTAGCTCCATTGTAGGTAGCCATGGCGATTGAAATATTCAATGTATTATAAATAAACTATCCGTATTTTTATGATCTAATTTTATGAGCAACCAAATTTCGGTAGCCTTGGCTACTTTTAATGGGGAAAAATATATTAAGGAACAAATTGATTCTATTTTAAATCAATCATTGCTTCCTGAAGAAATTATAATTTGTGATGACCATTCTAACGATAATACAATTGCCATCATTGAAGCATACAATAACCCTATTTTTAAAATTTATCGGAATGAAAAATCTATAGGTGTAACTGAAAATTTTAAAAAAGCGGTTGGCTTAACTATTCCCGGAAATCTCATTGCCTTGGCAGATCAAGATGATATATGGCATAGTAACAAATTAGAAATTTTATATCACCAGCTTTTACCCTATAAAAATGCAACTATTCCAGCCATTGTCTATTCCGATTTAACCTTAGTGGATGAAAACAAAAGCGTTCTTAATGAATCTTTCTGGAATGAATTGAATCACCATCATCATGAACATTGTTTGGCTACCCTACTCTTTGGAAATTTTATTACAGGTCACAGTATACTTATGAATACAAAAATGAAAGAATATTTTTTAGCCAAACCCAAAGATGCAATTTTACATGATGTTTGGATTGCTTTTATTGCCAATTGTTTTGGCAAAGCACTTAAAATAGACCAGCCACTTGCATTATATCGTCAACACAGTCAAAATTTGAACTATAACTTAAATTTTAAAAAGCCTTCTTTGCTGCAAGAACGTTGGAAGAAACTAAAAATGATTTTTGTAAAAAATAATTATTTAGAACAAGAATTTAAAATTGCTTCCATCTTTTACATTAACTACAAAAAGGACTTGAGGCAAGAACAATTATTGCTTTTTGAAAACTTTTTGAAGGCAGAGAAAAAAACTTTCTTATTCAAATATCTTTTATTAAAAAAATATTTCAAGCATCATTGGATCAAATAATTACTTAGTAGTAATATTATAGATGGCGCTAATTTTTAAATTATCTATTGACCAGCTTCTATCGCAAGTCATTTCAAAAAATTCGCCTGCATCACTTGCTGAAAATTTAAAAGTTGAATCAGAATGAATAATAGTTCGCTCCATCTTATAATGTGAAGTACCTCCAATAATTTTAGAATACCTACATGCACCTTTTAAAGTAAGATCGAATGCATTAGAGCCCGCTGGGTTTAATGTATAGCCAGCATTGATCCAATTGGGATAAGCTTGTTGTCGATCTTTATTGTTTGAAAACCCTGTGACCAAAACTTCATTATTGTCAAATACCATTTTCCACATATCATTTCGCCAATTGTCTTGTATGTATAAATCAAATTGGATATTGAGTGCATTATGCAATGGTAAACTATCTAATTTAAGGTCAATTTTACTATTATTTAAATTTCCTAAAACTTTGGAGCCATTGTAATCTACAATACTAATATTTTTGAACAATTGAAAAGTTCCATTGATATGACCTTGTACCTGGATTTTTTTTTGATCATATAACTCAAAATTGTTATTATAAACCTCTATAATTTTAGGTACATTAGTTACCACTTCCTTTATGCAAGAGGAATGAATCAACAAAAAAAGGCAACAAATAATTAACTTAATGTTAGAGAAAATTTTAAGCATTCAAGGATGTAAATTTTAGAAATTTGTATAAAATTAATCTAATTCATTGAGGCAGGATAAATATAAATGCAAAAGCTACGCGTCCTTAGTCACAATTTTAAATCTAACATATTGATTATCATATGAATAGATAAAATTTGAAGAAGGCTTTTCAATGGGGGATATTCTATTCAAATTTAGTAATTTTTTTTTACATATCTGTAAAATTGAAGAGGACTAATTTAGAGCAAAAGCATTGATTTACTGCTATTTAAATAGCAGTTATTTTTTATAAATAAGTATATAAGGTACTTCTTTGAAAGAATAATAATTTCTATCTCTAATATCCAAGTAAGGAGGATTATGATCTCCCATGATAATTATTTTATTCCATCTACTAGTATCCAACTTTTGGATAAAACTTGATACTGTGTTTTTGATCAATCTTAATTGATTCTGTGCTTCATTGGAAATAGGCAAGGATTCGATTTTAAATGTTGCCACTGGATTGTTTTCAACCACCTTAAGTTTAAAAGGTAAATGTGTATTCTCGGTCAACAAATAGCTAAATGTTTTTTTATTGACTTGGGTTTTAAGCAACATGTAATCAAACATGTCTAAATCGTCCACAGATGGGAATGGTGAATCCTCAATAATTTTAACTTTTTGATTGTCTTCATATTTAATATATGATTCTTTAAAATTTAGATTCTGAATGCCGATATTATTCCACCATATATTTCTGTTAAACATATTTTCAGAAAAAGAATGAAAGCCAAAAGTAGTATAACCTTGTTTGTTTTTATAATCAAAAATTGATAGAATATTATTGGTATCCGTTTTGTGATGTAGAAAGTATTTATAATTTCCTTTCACTCCTACCATTTGTCTCAAGCCTGCTGATGTAGTGGTGCCAGCAAATGGACTTTTGCCCCATCTGAATTGATACCCTTTATTTTTTACTTGAGCTGAAAGATATGCCTGTAAAGCTTCTTGAGTTATACTATCATTGATTAATCCCCAAGATTCTATCAACACCACTAATTGATTACCGATGCTATCTTCTTTGAAATTTTTAAATACTACAGGCTCTTCTTTTAGTTTAACAACATGTACAGGATTGATATATATTTCATAGGCTTGTTCCAAATAATGAACGGTTAGTGATTTAGCAATATTTTTTCTTATGAACGTATTTGTATCATTTTTAATTGTTAGCTTACTTGACCCATTGATCACATCCAATAAAAAAATGATTGAGTATACCAGTATCGTTGTTTTTAAAATGGCATTTTTATTTGCTTTTACCCTTATTGAAGATTTTTTTAAAATAATAAAAATTACAGCCAAGTAAATAAGTAGCGCAATAAAATAGCAAAACTGCTGCCAACTTGTTTTGTATTCATTTATGAATTGTAAACTGTCAATGAGTTCATTTAAAGTAAATAGATAAATATTTGAAATGATATCTAAAAGATCCATCATTAAAAACAAGATGAATAATATAAAACTTGTTTTGGGTGATTTACCATACACCAATGCCAAGATCACCAATCCGTATTCATAATAAAATACAGACCTAGGAAAATAAATAAAAAAGCCCAATAGCCCTATTGAATTAATCACTAGAAACAAGAAAGTAAATTGGACCCAAGGCTTTTTAAATAAATTCCTTAAAAACATAGGTAAATGCTAGGGTATACAGCATGGCTAGTAAATCATCGGCTACTATGCGCATACTTTTGGTTAAATAATGGGTGTTTTCTATTTTTTTTATACCTAGGGGTTTAAATATATCAAATAATCTAAAGAGTACAAAGCCTAGGCCCCAAATGAGGAGGCCATGCAGCGGTAAGATCCAAAACAATAATACCGCAATGGTTTCATCGATGGTATAAAAAGAAATATCTTCTTTTTGATACAATTGTTCAAACAATGGATAAATAAAAAAATGAGCTAAAATAAATAAAAGCGTAACCACTAATTTTATTTCGATGGCCGTGGCTGAAAAATAATACAAAATTATAAAGGCGGCCAAAGTACTAATGGTGCCTGGCATTTTTTTTATTAGATAGGCGGTACCAAAACTAGACCCAATCAGATACACAATTTTATCTTGTATATTTTTTTGAACTGAATTAATCACTGCAAAATAACTATAAAATAAAATTAAACTCTCCCCTAATAAAACCATTGCTGGGTATGCGTTTGATTGTAATGATGAATTGTAATTTTTATAAGAAATAAAAATGATAAAAATATAAAATAAAAATGTTTTTATTTTTCCATAACTATTGGAGCTGCCTTCAATTAATTTAAAACTTCGCCCTAGCACCACAATAATTTCTCTAAGTACAAACAAAACAATAAACCACAATGGCAAGACCGATAACTGATAATAAAAATATAAAAAGGCTATGGCTACAATTTTATCTACCCATTGATCCAAATTTTTACCAAAATTGGTGGCGCATTGCCAAGCCCTTGCCATATAACCATCCAAATAATCGGAAAGGCCCACCCCAATACTCAAGGCTAAAATTAAAAGGGGGTTAGGATAGATAAATAAAAGGATAACAGCAATCAACCTAAGAAAGGTGATTGAATTAATCGTTGTTCTTTGTATAATAAACTTATTCTTAGGCTCAGTGCTCACTATTATCTATTATCTATTATCTATTAATCTATTAAGCTTTTGGACAAGGTCTTAAGCTAATAGTTTAATCCTATAAATATAAAGTAAATTTATAATGTTATAGTAATTTTTCAAATTTTAGTTTCTTTCTTCTACTTACTTAACCTATAAATAGTAAGGGCTGCTCTTTTAATTAAATAGGGCAGTTCTTTTAAGTTAATGGTTTCACCGGGAGCGTGGGAACCCTTGCCTGATGCACCTAATCCATCTATACAATCTACATAGGCGGCGATATAAGAAATATCACCTGCACCGCGTGAACCTGGATCGCCAGCTACCGTGGTACCAGCACCCATAGCGCTAGTGACCCCGCTAATTACTTCCAGCACTTTATTGTTACCCTCGGTGGGTGCCATACTAGGAATGCCGTCTTCAAATTCAATACTGGCCTTGGTACCTGGTAAACTATTGTCTACAATGGCTTGCATTTTTTTTCTGGCATTGATTTTTTGTTGCTCCGTTAAAAAACGCAAATCACCAGTTACGGTTACCGCCGGTGAAATGATATTGGTTTTTCCAATGGCGCTGCCTGTGGCCTTGGTGGCATCATAATTGGTTTCAGAACCGCCAATAAATACACCAGGATTAAAGGTCAAATATTTTTCTGTGCTTAATTGAACTCTAAATTCATTCACAATTCTGGCTGCTTCATAAATAGCTCCATAACCAGCATAAGGGGTAAACACACCTGAACTATGTCCTGTTTTTGCTTTCACATTTAAGAGCCATCCACTAGCTCCACGGCGAGCAGTGGCCACTGAATTTAATCCATTGGCTCCTTCAAAACCCAAGGCAATATCGGTTTGTTTAGCGCTTTGTATAAAATCGCCTCTACTTATATCAATGGGTGTACCTGCATGTTCTTCATCTCCAGTTAAATAAGCTATGATATTGGCGTCTTTGAGTAAACCCTCTGCCTGTAAGGCTTGCAGCGCAATAATCATAATTACATCTCCCCCCTTCATATCCGTCACGCCCTGCCCTGTGGCAGTAGAATCATTCAACATGGTAAATGGATTGGCCGGCATATCAGGCTCAAACACCGTATCTAAATGCCCAATCAAAAAAAGTTTTTTTCCTTTTTTAGTATTAGCTATTTCGATTTTATTTTTAGAGGAACTTTTCTTTTCAGTTGCGGCAGAAGTATTTGCGGCGACGTTTTGATCAGCATTAAATCCAATGCTTGCTACCAAATGCCCACCTCTGCGCAAAGAATCGGGTAAGCTGATCCACTTGGTTTTAAAATTTGCTTTTTCAAATTCACGGGCAAAAATGGCACCTACTTTTTTTACACCTTCAATATTTAAAGTGCCGCTATTGATATCCACCGATTCTTTTAAAAGTGCGATGGCCCTGGGCATATTGGCGTCGATATAGGCGATAATTTTTTGTTCCTCTTTGCTTAAAGTAGCTGGTGCTTTAGTAGTTTGAGCTTTTAAACTTTGATTTGATCCGATACCAAGGCTGATGATAACTAGTGCAATTATGATTATTTTTTTCATAGTGATTATTTAGGCTCACTCAATTTAGTTCAATTCATTTATACCCCAAAAGCAGGGGGGATATTATTACTGCACCACCCCTTCCGTAACAATCACATCGCTTAAGGCCCCTGTGCATACTCCTTTGATGGTAATGGTTTCACCTATTTTTTGAGCAAGGGGGCTAGTGCTGATTAAAGTGACCGATACATTGGAAAAAGAATCTGCGCGGCCTATAATGAGGGTTATTTTTCCTTCCTGGTTTTTATCGATACTTACGATGGTACCTGAAACAGTTACCGCTTTATTCAAATACAAAGCATTCGCATTTTTTTCATTGGCTTGAAATTGAGCACTCAATGAATCAGCAATAATAGTTATTCCTTTTTCTGATTGCACATTGCGGTGATGCGTTTTGGAATAAACAAATACATAATAGTATCCTCCAAGGGCTGTTATGGCCACTACTGCAATGGCGTAAATTAGTTTTGTCATTTTTCGCATAAATTTATTTTAGTATATTCTATCTTAGTTTACTCTGCTATTTGATTTGAACTTATGCTACCATTTTATATTTCTAAGCTCTTTGGGCTTACGCAAGGTGAATACCCTAGAAATATTAAATCCAAAACGTAAATCGCCCTTGGCCCAACTGCCCGCTGTTTCATTGATAAAGGTTCGGTCTGTCATCCCTGTTGAATTGGATACATGCAATTGAAATACATGGCCTCCTGTTTCAATGTCTACGCCCACTGACAATGGATCATAATAACCATTTAAACTATTGAACCGATGATAGTATTCGGTAGTAATATTGACTCTTTTGCTTATGCGTTGTCTAAAGCCTAGACCCAAGGAATAAAAATCATTGGGAATGGTTTTATTATCCACCATATTGTAGTGAATTAAAGTAGGGCTTAGTTGCAAGGAAAAATAATCATTTAATTTACTTGCCAACAAGAGCTGATGCGTATAAGAAAATTTATCGGATACATAGGGAGTATAAGTAGTCACCGCATCACGCAACGATTTATAAATAAGGGAGCTAGCATAACTCAAACTAAATGGTATATGGTGTTTGCCTGTTTGTTGCCTAATGATTCGGTATTTAAAAAAAGCATCGTATTGCTTTTCAAAAGTGCTTCTGCCTATGCCTATCATTAATTTACTATTGATTCCATAATCTAAACCCAAGCGCATGGTGGCCTGATCCAATCCGAAAAAATTATAGCCTCCTTGATTAATTGCTCCAAATCGATGTAAAATTTTAAAATCCAATACGCCTGCACCCACATTTTCAATAGAATGTCCATTCACAATTCGGGTAGATTTAAAAGTGCCCGTGGTGATGTCCCTAACCTTTGAAGATAGAGTACTACTCGTATCTGCAAATAAATCCACAGTTTGCGCTTTTGCATGGATATTGGCCAGCAAAATAATAATAGCTCCTATGCAAACTAAACCTAAGCGCATAATTTTAGTTTTGATATTTACAATTCACTTTTATTTTTGTCTCATTGGCAATTTTTTCACCAATGTACAATCCCTTGATGCCATAATCTTTGATCTTAATACTAAACTCTCCAACAATGGCTGGCTTGCCCTCTTTTACTTGAATTGTTCCAGTAGTAGCTACATTTTGAGGCGTCCCATGAATGGTTAAACTTCCTTCTATCGTTATTGGATAAGTACCGTCCTTGGTAAAATTTACTTCTTTAATATTTTTAATATACCCCTTGAAATCTGCTTTGGGAAACTGTGTTGATTCCATATAGTTTTCATTGAAATGATCTTCCATCAATTGGTTCTCAAATTTGAAACCCTTGATGAGTACACCAAAAATAATTTGTCCGGTAGTTTCTACAAATTTAGAATCTACTTGATTGTTGACGGCGGCAATGGGCACGGCTCCTCCAGTGGCATTAAAAAATATTTGTCCTGTTTTAGTGGCATATACTTTTTGTGCATTTAAAGTTTGGATGGTGGCTACTTGCAGGACTAGCATCAAAACTACTAGGTTAATTAGCTTTTTCATTTTATTGATTTGATTCATATATATTTATTTTAATTATTAATGGATCCTTTATTGACCCAAATGATTATTTTATTGATACTACAAATATCCAGCTTGGCCATATTTTTTGGCATGGGAGAGGCAGACCCATTTTGTAAAATAGAATTCACCAATCTTCCACTACTGATATAGGGCTTTACAGAGGCATAAGTATTTAAAAATATACCTGCCCCTAAAGTATTCGCACTGGCTCCATGACAATTATTGCAATTGGCATTTAAGATATTGGTTACCGTTACACTATAAGTTACATTGGCGGTATCACAGCTAGTTACAATAACTTGTGGATAGACCTGATCTTTTTTATCGTAATAACAGGCATTGAAAAAAACCATGAGCATGCCTAGGAATAAAACTTGTTGAATAATTTTCATTTTATTGTGGATACCCATTTTGTATCCATTTTTGAACTTGTATGATTTTACAATCTAACATTTTATTAGAAGGAGGCATTTTTTGCGCTGCAGTAAGTGTTGAAGAATGATTGATGGCATTGATAAATAAAGCCTTGTTGGCGCTGATATAGGACTTGGCACTAGCATAGTCGCCTAAATAAATATTGACCGACCCCGGCTTGGTACCATGGCAGCCTCCACAATTGTTGCTAAGTATAGTTTGTATGGCTGCAGCGTAGGTAAAACTAGTAGTATCACATACATTGGTACATTGTGTATTTAAGGCGCCTTGATCTATCCATTTTTTAATGAGTGCAATTTGAGTTGTAGTCATGGCTGCACTTCCTCTTGGAGGCATACCATTGTTGATGATGGTATAATACCTACTATTATTAGAATTTTTTGCGCTTATACCATTCATGATATGTCCATAATCGGTAGTGATTACCCCCTCTTTATGGCTGTTCGCATCATGACAGCCTGCAGAACCACAATAACTTACATATAAGGGTAGAATATCTGAATTAAAACAAACAGTATCTGAAACGGTGGCCGGGGTTCCGCCAACAGGTGTAATAATGGGCGGCTTGACAACCAAGACCGTGTCCAAGGAAATACCTGCATGTACCCAAATTATATCGTGTTGACATGATGCCAATCCAAGTATGAATAAAACCAAAAGGGTACTATGTAGATAAATTTTACTCATAAAAGAACTTGATTGGAGGAACTGCTACAAAGATAAAAAATTAGCTGTTAAGGGAATAATAAATTTCTTAATCAAACTGTAAGGGGATATTAATTTTTAAACTAAAATTTCGGCCCATATTAAATACGCCCATTCTACCTGTCACTAAATTTTCATCGGTGTATTTTAATCGGCTTAAACTATTTTGATAGGCAATATCTGCTATGTTTTGTGCAAATAAGGAAATACTAAATAAATGTTTTCCTTTATTCATTAACTGCGTCCCCATGCCTAAATTAATTAAACTATAAGCGGGCGTTTTAGTTTCGGTATGATAACCTGTGAATGGATTTTTTTGCGCCGCTACATGATCCATTTGTAAGGAGATATAAGTATTCTTAAAGTTCAACGATGGCTTATCCAATTCATACCTTAATTCTGATATCCATCGGAAGGTGGGGATATTTGGTAGATTGTTACTACCATCTAAGGCATGATTGAATACACCTCTAACATAAGACAAGGTATTTTCAATATGAAGTCCGTCTAATGGATGTGGATGTATATCAATATTCCCTTCGACTCCAAACAAGTTTGCATCTTGCTGATGGTAAGCAAAGGCATAATAATTTTTACTGTCTTTTACTAGGATAGAATCTCCACCCTTGGTCGTCAATAATTTTTGATAAAAAATATAATCCGTGACCATATTGTAAAATACATTGGCGGCAATAGATACATGTTCATTGCTCCATTCGGTGCCTAAATCTAATTGTAAACTTTTTTCTGATTTTAAATTAGGATTACCATATTCATAACGATTGGTGCCTTCGTGCGCCCCATTGCTTCCGAGTTCAGATAAATTAGGTGCTCTATAACCCCTAGCTACATTAAATTTATAAACGATATTATTTGCTGCTTCATAAGTAGCCCCAAAGGAGCCGGCTAGGTCTCCATAATCTTTTTGCAAGCCATTGAACTCAATGCCTTTTTTATCTATTCTTAATCCTCCACTCAAATACAATTGATTGATATGTTTTTGAGTAAAGAAGAACAAGCCCAATTCCACTGCATTGTACTCGGGAATCAAAGTTTCTACCCCCTTGTTTTTATTGTCCTGATTCATTCCGCTAACGCCTATGGTATGTTTCCAATTATTGGTTTCGGGCAATAAATATTGAAAGGAATAATTTATAGTACTTAAATCAAAATACAAACTTTTTTCTGCGAGATTGAATACGTTGCCGAATTCTTGTCTTTGATTTCTTTGATACGCTATATTGGCCTTTAATTTTCCTGTGCCCCAATTGATGCTGTTATCTAGAATGAATTTGGTATGCTGAATGTATTGATAAGGAATATTTGGTGTGGTAGAATTAAAATCGGCATCAGTGGCAGGCAATTCCAAGGTGCTAATATTATTTCCAGGGACAAGTGGTAGTAGTTTGATAAATTGTCCTAAACTATTTCTTGCCCCTTCGATCATGCCTAATTTTTGGGTGAACTTGGTGATGATTAAATGGCTATAGCCCCAATCTTTTTCTATACCTACAAATGCTCCTCCATTTAATTCAGAAAACTTTGAATTGTATACATAGCCATCATATTTATTTTTATAATCGGCTGCTTTTTTACTAGATGCATTGAATCCCCATACCCATCCATTTTTATTTCCTGCTAAATCAAAATGAAAACCTTGTAATTGGTTATTGCTTTGGTAATTGCTAAATACATTGCCTTTAATTAATCCTTCTGCAACAGGTAGATTGGATACGATATTAATCACACCCGACAAGGCCTCACTGCCATAAATAATGGAGGCAGGTACTTTTAATACCTCTGTTCGAGTAACATTGTATTCATCTATTTCAATCCCATGTTCATCGCCCCATTGTTGTCCTTCCTGTTTGACCCCATCGTTCAAAACCACCACCCTATTGTAGCCTAGGCCTCGGATGATGGGTTTAGATATAGCTGGGCCAGTAGTTAATTGAGTCACCCCTGGTGTTTTGGAAAGTGCATCAATAAAATTAGTAGCAGCTCCTTTAAATAAATCTTCCTTTCTTAAAATACTAATAGGTGTTGGAGTTCTTTTACTTGATGTTGCGCGTAAAAAGCTAGTTACGGTTACATTATTGTTTTCTACCACATTGTGATTCAATGCAAAGTCCTTATTAATTGCGCTTTGAATATTTAAATTAATAGTTTGAATTGTATAACCAATAAAACTGACTTCAATAAGGTATTTGCCTGGACTCAGGCTAATTTGATAATAGCCTTGATCATTGGTGGCTACGCCTTTTTTTAATTCAGGAAAATAGATAGAGGCGCCTTGTAAAATTTGCCCCGTCAATTGATCGGTGACCCTGCCTTGGAGTAAAACCTTATCTGCTAAAGGATTTGCTTCTAATGCCAGGGCAAAACAAAATAATAAAAACGTGGTGGTAAAAAAATACTTGAACATAAGGGGATGCTAAAAATGAATAATGAAATCAAAAAATAAATTCATTATGCATTGGGCGGTCCTCTAGAGGCTAAGGTATATAAGTCAGTATAAAAATAAAAGCTAGGTAAAAAAGTATTGTGTGCCAGCTTAAGCACTGGATGCGTTAAATAAATAGCAAAAGAAAAATTTGCAAAAGAAGAGGCAACTACTAAATTATCCTGAGTACAATGTATTGTTGATTTTTCAACTTGATCAATGGGCACTGATTTATGTACTTCACATTTTACCTGATCGCTATGTTGGGCTACTAAATCATGCACCACCTTTTGTGAACTAATACTAAAGGCAAAAACTACCAATAAGAATAGTGCAATAAATGAGCGTATGGTTTTATGGTAGTACATCTTTATAAGTACTTTAAAGTTACACCAATAAAACTATACCTGAAATTTGCTAGTTGATTTTGAACCTTTTAGCTAAAATAATGTTCTTATAATAGATTGATTAACATGAACTTATAAAATTAACATTGAAAATGAGTTAAATCATCTATTTTTAATGTTCAAACACTGAAATTAAACAATACAAACTATGAAACTATTAGATGCACTACAATGGCGTTACGCTGTTAAAAGAATGAACGGTACTAAAATACCTGCTGAAACTTTAAAAACAATTTTAGAAGCTACCCGTTTGGCGCCTAGCTCTTTTGGTTTAACGCCTTACAACCTTATTGTTGTAGAAGATGAAGCCACTAAATTAAAATTACAACCACATTTTTACAATCAACCACAAATTGCCGAATCATCTGCTATAGTTATTTTTGCTGCACATACCAATATTACAGAAAAAGATGTTGATGTTTACATGCAAGAAATTGCTGAACAAAGAAATATGCCAGTGGAAGGATTGAAAGATTTTTCAGCTTATGTAAAAGGTGCGATTGCACATCAAACACAAGAACAATTGCAAGCATGGGCTTCTAAGCAAGCCTATATTGCTTTAGGTTTTGCCTTGGTGGCTGCTGCTACTGAGCACGTAGATGGTACACCAATGGAAGGTTTTGATCCAGCTGCAGTAGATACTGAATTAGGATTGGCTGCCCATGGTTTACATGCAACAGTTGCATTAACCTTAGGTTATAGAGATGCAGCAAATGATTATTTATCCAGTGCAGTAAAAGTAAGACGCAGTGCAGATAAATTAATTATAAAAAAATAATTCGTTCATAGATAGGTTTTGTAGAGCCTCCCATTGGGGGCTCTTTTTTTTGGCCATACATTTATTTAAACCATTTTAATTAGAGATAAATACGATGGTTTTGCTTTTGATGAAAAGATATTTTAGCTGAAATAAAAAATTATATGAAAAAAAAGGCAATCAAATAGCTTTAACGTATGCAGTTATAACCTGCATATTTTTTAATAAAATTATTGCTACTACTAATTCCTTAATCATTTATGCAATTGTAACTGTCCTTTTAATGTCAACTGTACTTTACATTAACTATATAAAAAAAGTGATTAAATATAACTGAGTTTTATTCTACTTTCATGACTGCTGATCTCTGCCCTACACAGATCGCGGTATCAATAACCCCATTGATTGGTGCTAAATAACAGATAGGATCCGTTTAAAATACATGCAGATTTTAGAAAATAGTCGCAGTTCAGCCTTGTTTAACAGCTTATAAATACTTGAATTTCAGTTGAATATTCTACTTATGTTCGCTCTTCTAAGGGAGTAGATAAAATAGGAAAATATAAACATTATTATTATGCGCATAAATTTTGTTAATACGTATCTTTATAAAATATTATATACAGATACTATGAAAGCAAGACTAAATATAACCATTGATAAGGATGTTTTACAAAATGTAAAACTGCTGGCCGAAGAGCAAAAAACGAGTGTCTCTGAAATAGTTGAGCATTATTTTAAAGCCATTGCAAAGCCTCGAAAAAAAAAGACTTTTATTGAATTAATAAAAGAATTACCAAAACCTAATTTACCAAAAGATTTTAATTGGAAGGAAGAATACTATAAAGATAAAATGAAAAAATATGGCATATAAAATATATTTTGACATAAATGTATTATTAGATTTAACACTTCAAAGAAGTAATTTCAATGAGGTTGAACTTATAATAAATGAAATTGAAAATGGTTTTAAAAAGGGTTTTTTAACAGGTACAACCATTCACACACTATCCTATTTCCTAGCCAAAGAATATGAACAAAATAAAGTTAAAGAATTATTGTTAAACTTATTATCAATCATAACCGTCATTGATCCTCCAGAAAATATTATTAAAAAAGCTTTGCATGCAAATTTTAAAGATATAGAAGATGCCTTACAAGTATATACCGCCCTTCATTTTAATATGGACATTTTTATTACAAGCGATAAAAAATTAAAAAAAGAAACTTCTACTATTTTACCAATTTTGAGTCCTTCGGATTATATAAAAGAATTTATAAAATAAATTATTTCCCTTCCATCATCCAAGTTTTAAAAGCTGAATAATTCGCTGTTAAAGGAATAGAAACTTTTTTCTTGTCTAATAAAAATTTCACCGACTCGGGTATGGCAATAGTTTGACCAATAGCTTCTTCCACTACTTCTGGAAATTTTACTGGGTGTGCGGTTTCTAAAATTATTGCTTTATAACTATTAGTATTATTTTGTCCATCTGAGCTTGAATTTTCCTTTTCTAAACTTGACAAATATATTTCTGCTGCTGCAAAGGCTACTGCCCCATGTGGGTCTAGGGTATAATTATTGGTTTTATAAACACGAGCTATAGTGGACTTGGTTATTGTATCATTTATACTATAGCTTGATAGCGCCTTGGTTAAAGCGGGGAAATTATTTTCTAGAATTTCAAGTATGCGTACAAAATTACTTGGGTTACCTACATCCATAGCATTAGACACGGTGGTTACTGCTTTATGTATTTCATATTTTTCAGTGGCTAAATACCTGGTGACTACATCATTGGCATTACAAGCTGCTATAAAATGGCCCAAGGGTAAACCACTTGCCTTTGCTATCATGCCTGCGCAAATATTTCCAAAATTACCACTAGGTACTACAATATCCATGGAAGGATAATTCCCCTGCAAGTCTTGGTATTTTGCTACCCATTGTTGCCATGCAAAGAAATAATACAATTGTTGTGGTAACCAGCGTGCTACATTAATAGAATTAGCAGAGGTTAAATTATACTGCTCATTCAAAGTAGCATCCATAAAGGCATCTTTTACTATAGCTTGACATTCGTCAAAGCTGCCCTCAACTTCAAGTGCTATAATATTTTGTCCACAAGTAGTTAATTGTAATTCTTGAATGGGACTAACTTTGCCTTTGGGATATAAAATAATTACATGCACACCCTCTACGCCTAAAAATCCATTGGCTACTGCGCCTCCTGTATCACCGCTGGTAGCAACCAATACTGTAGTAGGTTTATTAGTTGAGTGACCATCTGTAGATTTTGTTAGATTCGTATTTCTATCACTTGCTTTTTTCTCTTTCGAAAAATAACCCAAGCACCTACTCATAAATCTTGCACCCACATCTTTAAAAGCCAATGTAGGCCCATGAAACAATTCAAGACTTAATATATTTTCTGTAATAGACACTAAAGGAAAATCGAAATTGATGGTTTCGGCACAAATTTCCTTCAAAGATGCATCGTCAATAGTACCAGATAAATAGGGTTTCATCACCTCAAATGCTAGACTAGCTTTATCTAATGTTTTAAACCTTTCAATTTGTGCTGCCGTAAATTTGGGAATAGTGCTAGGAAAGTACAATCCCTTATCAGGCGCCTGCCCTGTAATGGCGGCGGTTCTAAAATCGACATTCGGGGAATTTTTTCCTAAACTATAATATTGCATTCGAAAGTTTATTATTAATATTTATTTTGTTAGTGCTACTATTAAAATTCTACTTTGACTTAATTTATAATTTTGTCACAATAATTTTTAACCTATGCGATTATCTCAACGCCTGTTTGATTAATACTTGTTACATAAGTATGATGCGGAAGTCCAATGCCATCATACAATTGCTTCATTTCATTTTCAACTGCCATAGCTATTTCTTTAGTTTTGCTTAGCATAAAAATAGAGGGGCCTGAACCTGAGATTCCTCCTCCTAAAGCACCTGCTTCTTTACAAGCTAATTTTAAAGCGTCAAAGCCTGGTATCAATATAGAACGAACCGGTTCAATAATCACATCTTCTAAAGACCTACCAATTAAATCATAGTCCGATTTCATTATGCCCGCCACTAAGCCTGCTATGTTACCCCATTGCTTAATGGCATCTTTTAAAAGTACTTGTTGTCTTAATATACTTCTTGCATCAGAGGTTCTAACTTCAATTTGTGGATGCACAATAGTGACATACAAAGTAGGAGAAGGAAGTGCAACTATTTCCAAAGGAAAAATTGAACGTACCAAGGTGACACCACCAAAAATACAAGGAGCAATATTATCCGCATGTTTTACACCTGATGCTAATTTTTCACCATTCATAGCAAAGCGCACTAAATCATCTTTTGAAAAAATACTGCCCACTAAATAATTAGCCCCTACCACAGCACCAGCAGAACTAGCCGCACTAGAACCCACACCACTGCCAGGTTTGATAAGCTTATTAATTTTTACTTCGAATTTAATTTTAGGGCTGCTGCTTTTTTGTTTTTCTTCATACTCTTCTAAAAAAGTAATTAAGGCGGCTCCTGCCACATTTTTTTCAGGGTCGGTAGGTAAATTATACTCGTCTATATTAATTATAGTAATACTGGGACCATTTTCAGCACGAGTCATCCATCTCATTTCCATTTCATCATAGGGACTATGCACAGCAAAGCCTAAAATATCAAAACCACATACCATATTCGCTACGGTAGCGGGGGCTTTAATTTTTATCCATTGATTTTCTGCTACCATTTTCTATTTCTATTTTAAAAGAATACTTTTAAACTCTAGCGGCTCTTATGATATCAGCAAATACACCGGATGCGGTGACATCGGCACCCGCACCTGCGCCCTTTACCACTAAAGGAAGTTCCGGATAACGCATTGAATAAAATAAGACTAAATTATCCTTACCATATAAATGATAAAAATCGGAACTTGGTTCAATATGTTGCAATCCTACTTTGGCTATCGTTTTACCATTAGTTTCAAACTTAGCCACGAATTTTAATTTACATCCTTTGGCTGCGGCAGCTTCATAGATTTTTTTAAAATGTACCTCTTGTTTTTCCATCTCCTTATAAAAATCTTCAACAGTGCCATCAAAACAACTGGCTGGTAAAAATGCATCGTTGACAATTTCTGACATTTCTATTTTAGTGCCAGCTTCTCTGGCTAATATCATTATTTTACGCATTACATCGGTGCCGCCCAAATCCAATCTTGGATCGGGTTCAGTATAACCTTCGGCCTGTGCTTGTTTGACTACCGCTGCAAATGATTTTCCATCGGTGCCTCCTGCGTAGTTGTTAAATACAAAATTTAAAGTACCTGATAAAACAGCTTCAATTTTATGGATGCTATCGCCGCTTCTGATTAAATCATTCAATGTACCAATAATGGGTAAACTGGCGCCCACATTGGTTTCAAATAAGAAAGAAGCATTGTATTGTCTTGCCAATGATTTTAGTTTGGTATAATGCTCATAAGGTGAAGAACAGGCAATTTTATTACAAGCAATAATGGAAACTGCTTTTTCTAATAAATTCGTATAGACATTGGCTACAGTTTCGTGAGCGGTCACATCTACAAATATACTATTACGTAAATTGTTTTCAAGTATGGTTTGCACATAATCGCTGATATCACCAGCCTTGGCTGTTGATAATTGTTCGCGCCAATTGTTTAAATCAATGCCCTCTATATTGATCAATTGTTTTTTACTATTGGCAATACCCACTATATTAATTTGCAACCTTAATGTTTTTTGCAAATAAGGTACTTGCTTTTTAATTTGATCAATTAATTTACCACCCACATTGCCTGCGCCTGCGATATATACATTGACTTGTTTGTAAGAAGTTTCAAAAAATTCTTCATGTAGTACGTTGATGGCCTTGCGCACATCTTGTGTAGCAATGACTGCGGAGATATTTTTTTCTGAAGAACCCTGTGCAATAGCTCTTACATTGATACCATTACGTCCTAATACACCAAACATTTTTCCACTCACGCCAGGATGGCTTTTCATTTGTTCTCCTACCAAGGCCAAAATGGAAACCTCTTTTTCTATGATTAAAGGTTCTACTTTATGTGTTTTGATTTCTTGCTCAAACTCGGCATCCACGGCTAGCTTAGCCTGATGCGCATCCTGCATATTCACCCCTACACAAATAGAATGCTCTGAAGAGCTTTGTGTAATTAAAATAATATTAATATTTTTTTTGGCCAAGGCATCAAATAATCTTTTTGAAAAACCTGGTATACCCACCATGCCACTACCTTCCAAACTTAACAAACAAATATCTTTGATACTTGAGATACCTCTGATAAAACTTTTGTCGGCAGCAGATTCATTCTTGATAATGGTACCTATATGCGTTGGGTCAAAAGTATTTTTTATTCTAACAGGGATGTTTTGTTGCATCACCGGTTGAATGGTAGGAGGATAAATAACCTTGGCACCAAAATGCGATAACTCCATGGCTTCCTGATAAGAAATTTCAGGGATCTCTTTGGCGTTTTGTACCATGCGCGGATCGGCCGTCATCATGCCACTGACATCGGTCCAAATTTCTAATACAGTTACATGGAGTGCGGCTGCAAAAATGGCTCCTGTATAATCAGAACCTCCACGACCTAAGGTAGTGGTATTGCCATTTTCATCAGATGCTACAAATCCTGGGGCTAAGTATAAATCAAATTTATTTTCTGCTGCAATAAAATATTGTTGAATCGTAGTATAAGTTAATTCTTTATCTACCGCTGCATTAAAATAATTGCTATTGGTCTTGATTAAATTTCTTGCATCTACCCATTGTTGTTTCACCCCCTTGGATTCAAAGGTGGCTGAAATAATTTTAGAAGACAATAATTCACCATAACTTATAATTTTGTCCTGCATGCGCATGGACAATTCTTTGAGCATAAACAATCCTTCACAATTGGCTTCTAACTCATTAGTGAGTTGTTTCACCAAACTTAAAGTGGCACTTTGTTGTTGAATGGGCAATAAAGCACGCACCACATCTAAGTGCTTTTGCTCAATGCTTTGTATAATTGTTTTATAAGCTTCATTGCCTTGCGCTGCCGTTTGCGCCAACATCAACAATTGATCCGTGATGCCGCTCATTGCAGAGACTACTACAATAGTGGGTTCTTTTTTGATACTTTCTAAAACAATAGCGACCATTTTATTAATGGCCTCCGCTGTTCCAACAGAACTTCCTCCAAATTTTAAAACCTGCATAACCCTTTCTTATTTAAACATTTTTATATTAAGTATCCGTAGATATTATCGTCTTTATTAATTTCGTCGTAATTGATTTGATATTTTTTCAAATTTTCAATTAAGGCATTGTAATCTTTTTTTGATTTTAATTCCAAGCCCACTAATGCCGGACCCGCTTCCTTATTGTGCTTTTGTATGTATTCAAACCTGGTGATATCATCTTCAGGCCCCAATACTTTATTGACAAATTCTTTCAATGAACCTGGTCTTTGTGCAAAGCGAATTAAGAAATAATGTTTCAAGCCTTCATAAGTCAAGGAACGTTCTTTAATTTCTTGCATACGTGCAATATCATTATTGCCTCCACTCACAAGACACACAATGGTCTTGCCTTTAATTTGATCGGCATAATCATCCAAAGCCGCTACAGACATGGCGCCCGCTGGTTCTACCACAATGGCTTCTTCATTGTACATTTCTAAAATAGTGGTACAAATTTTTCCTTCTGCTACCAAATGCATATCATCTATCGCATCCTTGCAAAAACCGAAAGTGATGTCGCCCACTCTTTTTACCGCAGCGCCATCTACAAACTTATCAATGTTTTCTAATTCAACGGGCGCTCCAGATTTCAATGCCCAAAACATACTAGGCGCTCCTTCTGGTTCTAAGCCAATTATTTTTGTTTTGGGAGAAAATGCTTTAAAATAAGTGCCTACGCCTGCAGTTAAACCGCCGCCGCCTACTGGTAAAAATAAATAATCAATGGGCGCATCGGTTAATGTTTTGATGTCTTCTAAAATTTCTACACCTACCGTTGCCTGTCCTGAAATAATAGCATGATGATCAAAAGGGGGAACAAAGGTCATGCCATGTTCGATGGTATAGGCCTTGGCTGCCACAGCCGTATCATCAAAAGTATCACCCACTAATTTTACCTCCACAAATTCTTCTCCAAACATTTTTGTTTGATTTACTTTTTGTTGAGGAGAAGGAATAGGCATAAATACCACGCCTTTTACACCTAGCTTTTTACAACTGTACGCAAAGCCTTGTGCATGGTTGCCCGCACTGGCACAGACCACGCCTTTGGCCAATTGCTCGGCCGACAACTGACTCATCATATTGTAAGCACCTCTTATTTTGTAAGAACGCACAATTTGTAAGTCCTCTCTCTTTAAATAAACACTGCACTGGTATTTGCGGGATAAATTGGCATTGTATTGAAGTGGGGTATGACTTACCACCGACTTCAATCTTTTGACCGCCCCCTCAATATCCAGTGCAGGCTTATTTATATGCTTTACATCACTCATTTTCTATCTCGTTTATATTATTCTTTTTAGAATAATAATTTTCAAACCACTTGATTATTTTGCTGGTTGATTCTCTGGACGTAAACTTCTTACAGTTTTTCCAGCCTGCCACATTTCACTATTGTGCAATTCGGCCAATTCAACCTCTAATTTCTCACGATAATCTGCTTTACTGTTTAAGTCGATGGAACGTGCAGATTCTTGTCCAGTTGCTACGCTTTTATATAAATCGCTAAATACAGGCAAAGTAGCATCGCGGAATTTTTTCCACCAATCCAAGGCACCTCTTTGTGCAGTAGTAGAACAGTTGGCATACATCCAGTCCATTCCATTTTCTGCCACCAGTGGCATTAACGATTGTGTCAATTCTTCCACAGTTTCATTGAAAGCTTCAGAAGGAGAATGTCCGTTTTTACGCAATACCTCATATTGGGCTGCAAAGATACCTTGAATTGCGCCCATTAAAGTGCCTCTTTCCCCAGTTAAATCAGAAAAAACCTCTTTTTTGAAATCAGTCTCAAACAAATAGCCCGATCCAATGGCAATACCAAGGGCAATCACTCTATCCCAAGCTTTACCAGTGGCATCTTGAAAGATGGCATAACTCGAATTCAAACCACGCCCTTGTAAGAACATTCTTCTTAAAGAAGTGCCAGAACCTTTAGGCGCTACTAAGAATACATCTACATCGGCTGGAGGTATAATACCAGTTTGCTCGTTGAAAGTAATACCAAAGCCATGAGAGAAATACAAGGCCTTGCCTGGGGTTAAATGTTTTTTAACGGTTGGCCACATAGCTATTTGTGCAGCATCACTTAATAAATAACATATAATAGTTCCTTTTTCTAAAGCTTCTTCGATTTCAAATAAACTAGTGCCGGGTACAAAACCATCGGCAATTGCTTTATCCCAACTTTTTGAATTTTTTCTTTGACCCACAATTACATTCACCCCGTTTTCTTTTTGGTTCAATGCTTGACCTGGTCCTTGAACACCATAGCCAATCACTGCGATAGTTTCATTTTTTAATACTTCCTGTGCTTTTGCTAATGGAAACTCTTCACGAGTAACTACATTTTCTTCTGTTCCGCCGAAATTTAATTTTGCCATTTTAATTTGTGTTTAGATTTTTTAATTAATTTATTTTAAATATTTCTGTTACTTGTTTATGATTTTACATGGTAAATACTGCCTCTCTTTTTCCTAGGTATTCATTTTCTATCACCTCTTCACTAGGTTGCTTTTTTTCAAAGTCTTTTAACTTTTCATGGAAGCCACTACTTTCCTTAATGATAGCTACTCTTGCGCTACGCACGAACTCCACTAAGCCAAAGGGTTCCAAGGCTTTCATAAGTTTATTAGTTTCTTCTCTATGGCCGGTAGTTTCAAAAACGATAAAATCCTTACGGATGGCAACTGCACGTGCACCGTATTCTCTTAATAATCTTTCTACTTTTACTTTCTCTGTAATTTCTTCCGACAATACTTTATATAAAGCAAGCTCCTGCCAAACAATTTCATCATTGGTATTGAAATAAGCTTTTAATACTTCTACTTGCTTTTCAATTTGTCTTACTATTTTCATCACTACATCACGTGACTCCATTACTACAATGGTAAAACGGTGTATGCCGTCAATCTCAGAAGGAGATGTATTTAAACTTGCGATATTAATTTTTCTTCTAGAAAAAATAATGGCAATACGATTCAGTAATCCTACTTGGTTTTCGGTATACACAGTTATTGTGTATTCTTGTTTTTCGGTATTTGTTTCCATATAATGAGTTCTTTTATTTTAGTCTGATTTCAGATACGCTACAACCCTGTGGCACCATCGGAAATACATTGTTTTCTTTGCCTACCATGACTTCTAACATATAGGATCCTTTGTACGCCAACATAGTTTCAATGGCTTTGATCAAGTCCTTTCTGTCTTCAACTTTCGCTCCTTCAATTCCATAGGCCTTGGCCACCATCACATAATTAGGACTTTGTATATCCACAAAAGAATAGCGTTTTTCATTGAACAATTCCTGCCACTGACGCACCATGCCTAAAAACTGATTGTTTAAAATCATAATTTTTACATCCACCCCGGTTTGCATAATAGTACCAAATTCTTGAATGGTCATTTGAATACCGCCGTCTCCAATCACCGCAATCACCGTTCTATCTGGTGTGCCAAACTTAGCACCAATGGCTGCTGGTAATCCAAATCCCATGGTACCCAATCCACCTGATGTAACATTACTTCTGGTTTCATTAAATTTTGCATACCTACAAGTCACCATTTGATGTTGTCCTACATCGGTTACCATCACCGCATTGCCCTTAGTAGTTTCATTCACAATTCTGATGACTTCTCCCATGGTCATTTCATCAGTGCTAGGATATATTTCCTCTTTAATACATTGATCGTATTCTTGTTGTGTATAATCTGCAAAAACTTTCAACCACTCGCTTCTGTCTTTTTGTTGAATGCCTAAAGTAAGTAAGGGTAAGGTTTCTTTGCAATCGCCCCATACGCCCACGGTTGCTTTTACATTTTTATCAATCTCTGAAGGATCAATATCTAAATGAATGATTTTGGCTTGCTTGGCATACTTGTCTAATCTTCCTGTTACTCGGTCATCGAAACGCATACCTACTGCAATCAATACATCACACTCATTGGTTAATACATTGGGTCCATAATTTCCATGCATACCCAACATGCCTACATTTTGTGGATGATCTGTAGGTAGCGCACTCAAACCTAGGATGGTCCAGGCTGCTGGCATGCCCGACTTTTCTATAAACTTTTTAAATTCTTTTTCTGCTTTTCCTAAAATAACCCCTTGTCCAAAAATCACCAATGGTTTTTTGGCTTGGTTGATTAAGGCCACTGCTTCATCTATAAAGTTTTTACGAATGACTGGTTTAGGTCGATAACTTCTTATATGATTGCAAGGCGTATAACCTTCATAATCGAAAGATTGTATTTGTGCATTCTTTGTAATATCAATTAATACAGGACCAGGTCTTCCACTTCTTGCTAAATAAAATGCCTTGGCCAATATACCAGGAATTTCTGTGGCATCCGTCACTTGATAATTCCATTTAGTCACCGGCATGGTAATATTAATAATATCCGTTTCTTGAAAAGCGTCCGTTCCTAATAAATGAGCAAAGACTTGACCTGTAATACAAACAAGTGGTGTGCTATCGATCATGGCATCGGCTAAGCCTGTCACTAAGTTCGTCGCCCCTGGACCGCTGGTGGCAAATACCACCCCCGCTTTCCCTGAAGTACGCGCATAGCCTTGTCCAGCATGTATTCCGCCTTGTTCATGTCTTACTAAAATATGTTTTAGTTGATCATTGTAATCGTAGAGTGCATCATAGATTGGCATAATAGCACCACCAGGATAACCAAAAATGGTATCAACCCCTTCTGCAATACATGCTTCTAATACGGCTTGTGCTCCAGTTAATTTTTTTGTTGCCATAGTGTTAAACAATTTTTACGTTTACCTCTTTCATCACTTTAAAAAATTAGTACTTAATTAATTTTTTTATTAAACCAGCACTAAATAAAATTCATACACTGTATGATTTTTATTTAGTGCTCATCAGTCACACATCCTTCACTTGCATCTTTCACCAATTGTGCATATTTCCATAATACACCATTGCTTGCTTTTAATACAGGTATGGGTTGTGCAGCTCTTCTTTTTTCAATCGTAGTTTCATCTACTTTTAAAGTCATCGTTCGTTTAGGCACATTCAATTCAATGATGTCTCCATCTTCAACCAGTCCAATCAATCCACCTTTGTAGGCTTCGGGGGTAATATGTCCTACCACAAATCCATGGGTACCTCCACTAAATCTTCCATCGGTAATCAATGCCACCGACTTGCCCAAACCCGCACCAATAATGGCAGATGTTGGTTTTAACATTTCAGGCATCCCCGGTGCGCCAACGGGACCTACATTTTTTATCACCACTACATCGCCCGCTTGAATTTTTTTAGAATTGATGCCTTCAATAAGTGCATGTTCTCCATCAAATACCCGCGCTGGTCCAGTAAACATATCTCCTTCTTTTCCAGAAATTTTTGCCACACTTCCGCCGGTAGCCAAATTGCCATACATAATTTGTAAATGGCCCGTTGCTTTGATTGGATTTTCTTTTGGAAAAATTATTTTTTGTTGATCAAAATCTAAACTAGGTGCTGAGGCTAAATTTTCTGCCATAGTTTTTCCTGTGACAGTCAAACAATCTCCATGTAACCAACCCTGTGCCAACATGTATTTCATCACTGCTGGTACACCACCATACTGATGCAAGTCCTGCATTAAATATTTTCCTGATGGTTTAAAATCGGCCAGTACTGGAATTTTATCACTGATGACTTGAAAATCATCTTGCGTAAAAACTACGCCCACACTCTTGGCCATTGCAATCATATGTAATACTGCATTCGTGCTTCCACCTAAAACCATGATCACCGCTACTGCATTTTCAAATGCTTTGCGGGTCATAATATCACGAGGCTTAATGTCTTTTTCTAATAATAAACGAATGGCTTTTCCTGCAGCTCTACATTCTTGTTGTTTCTCTTCGCTCAATGCTGGATTAGAAGATGAGTATGGTAAACTCATTCCCAATGCTTCAATCGCAGCAGCCATGGTATTGGCCGTATACATTCCACCACAGGCACCAGCACCTGGGCAAGCATGTTGTATAATGCCCTTGAAATCGGCTTCTGATAACTCTCCTGCCATTTTTTGTCCCAAGGCTTCAAAGGCAGAAACAATATTTAAATCCTGTCCATTATAATGACCTGGTGCAATGGTTCCTCCATACAACATAATCGAAGGACGATTCAATCTGCCCATCGCTATTAAAGAGCCTGGCATATTTTTATCACAGCCTGGTACGGCAATAAGTGCATCATAATATTGTGCGCCACAAACAGTTTCAATACTATCTGCAATAACATCGCGGCTGACCAAAGAATAACGCATGCCATCGGTTCCATTGCTCATGCCATCACTCACCCCAATGGTATGAAAAGTCAATCCCACTAAATCATTTGCCCAAACACTTTGCTTGATATTATCCGCAAGTGCATTCAAATGCATATTGCAAGTATTACCATCATAGCCCATACTCACCACGCCCACTTGCGCTTTATGTAAATCGGCATCAGTTAATCCAATACCATAAAACATGGCTTGCGCCGCTGGTTGGGTTGGATCAAGTGTGATCGTTTTTGAATATTTATTTAGTTCCATATTTTAAATTCTTTAAAAAACCATTGGTAAAATTACACCCCTTTTATCGCCTAACCTTAAGACGAATGTTTGTTAGATAATCGTAGACTTATGCAATCTTTCATGATGCACATGTCCTTCTCCTGTTACTTGTTTTTCGATGTATTCACAGATTAAATCTCCAATGGCTGAAGTAGTGTAACTATTCATTGGATCTATGTCCTTGCTGACAAAGCCACTGTTCAAACACCAAGCAACAGCCACTCTTACTAAATTGGCTTCTTGATTTAATCCAAAATGATCCAATAACATCGCTGATGATAAGATAGATCCCAATGGATTCGCAATATCTTTTCCCTTGGCTTGCGGATAAGAACCATGAATGGGTTCAAACAAGGCCACGGTATTGCCTACCGATGCAGAAGGCAATAAACCCAATGAACCTGCCAACACAGAAGCTTCATCACTGATGATATCTCCGAATAAATTTTCTGTCAAGACCACATCAAACTGTGCAGGATTTAAAATGATTTGCATGGCAGCATTGTCTACAAATAAATAATCTACCGCAACATCATTGTATTCTTTAGCAATGGCTTGCACTACTTTTCTCCATAAACGTGAAGTTTCTAATACATTGGCTTTGTCTACTAAGGTTAATTTTTTTCTTCTTTTTTGTGCATGCTGAAAAGCCAAATGGGCAATGCGTTCAATTTCTGCCACAGAATAAGTACAATCATCTTTGGCTACGGTACCATCTTCACTCAAAGTTTTTGCACCAAAATAAATACCTCCTGTTAATTCTCTGTAAATAACAAAATCTACATTTTCTAGATACTTTGGTTTTAAAGGAGTCAAATGTTGCAAAGCAGCATAAGTAGTAACAGGTCTGATATTGGCAAACAATTCTAATTCTTTTCTAAGTTTTAATAAACCTTGTTCAGGACGCACTTTAGCTGTTGGGTCATTATCATATTTAGGATCGCCAATGGCTCCAAATAAAATAGCATCGCTACTTTTACAGATGGCGATAGTTTCATCTGGCAAAGGATTACCTGTTGCATCAATGGCACAAGCACCCATCAATGCATGCGTATAACTAAATTCATGATGGAATTGTTTGGCGATGGTGTCTAACACTTTGATGGATTGTTGGGTCACTTCTGGTCCAATCCCATCTCCTAATATCACTGCTATTTTCTTTTGCATATCCTTACTAATTATTTCGTTTTCTAATTATTATTGATTCACTTTTTCGAATGCTTCTATTTCTGTTTTCATGCTCAATAAATAATCGATATCATCGTAGCCATTCAACAAACATGTTTTTTTATAGGCATTGATGTCAAATTTTTCTTTAGTGCCTGTAGCATCAATGAGGATACTTTGTGCGGCTAAGTCAATGGTTAAGGTAGCTTCCGCGTCTTGAGCAAATATTTCCTGTAAAAAAGCATCCGTCACTGTGACTGGCAATATTCCATTGTTCAAGGCATTATTTTTAAAGATGTCTGCGAAAAAACTAGATACTACAACTTTAAATCCATAGTCTTGGATGCTCCATGCTGCGTGTTCGCGAGAAGATCCACAGCCGAAATTTTTTGCAGCCACCAATATCTCTCCTACATATTGTTTTTGATTCAAAACAAAATCAGCTTTAGGTTTGGCTTCATCATCATTTTCATATCTCCAATCTCTAAATAAGTTTTTTCCAAAACCATCTTTAGTGGTGGCCTTTAAAAAACGAGCAGGTATGATTTGATCCGTATCTACATTTTCGATACGCAGCGGAATAAACCTACTTGTTATTTTTTGTAATGATTGCATGCTATAATTATTTTCGCTTCTTCAGTGATTAATTAATTAATTAATTTAAAATTTCTCTTATATCTGTAATTTTTCCTGTTAACAAAGCCGCAGCAGCTGTTAATGGACTGGCTAATAAAGTTCTTGCTCCAGCTCCTTGACGTCCTTCAAAATTTCTATTGCTGGTACTAATACAATATTCTCCCGTAGGAATTTTATCTTCATTCATTCCTAAGCAAGCACTACATCCTGCTTGTCTTATTTCTACACCCGCAGCTTCAAATATTTTATCTAAGCCTTCTGCTTTTATTTGTTTAGCCACCTCTTGAGAACCTGGTACGATTAATGTTTTAATACTAGGATGTTTTTGTTTGCCTTTAATAATACTGGCCACCAATCTAAAATCTTCGATACGAGAATTGGTACATGAACCAATAAATACATTTTGCACCGGCATGCCTAACAGTGATTGTCCTGCTGTTAAGCCCATGTATTTTAACGCCTTCTCATAATTTTTTTTTTCAGTAGCATCACTAAAACTTTCTATAGTGGGAAGTTTTCCTTGAACCGATAAGCCCATGCCTGGATTGGTGCCGTAGGTGATCATTGGATCGATGTCTTCGGCTTTGATATTTATTTCTAGGTCAAATTTGGCAGCTGCATCCGTATACAATTCTTCCCATGCTGCTAATTTTTTATCCCAGTCTGCGCCCTTGGGTGCAAACATTCTTCCTTGGATATAATCAAAAGTAGTTTGATCTGGTGCAATCATTCCACCTCGCGCACCCATTTCAATACTCATATTACAAATGGTCATACGTGCTTCCATACTTAAGGCACGAATGGCTGATCCTGCATATTCTACAAAATAACCTGTAGCGCCACTGGCAGAAATTTGCGCAATGATGTACAAAATAATGTCTTTTGATACCACACCGTTTTTTAATTCGCCATCAATATTGATACGCATTAATTTGGGTTTGCTTTGCATAACGCATTGAGCTGCAAATACCATTTCTACTTCACTGGTTCCAATGCCAAATGCGATCGCACCAAATGCACCATGTGTAGATGTGTGACTGTCGCCACATACAATGGTCATGCCTGGTTGCGTAATACCTAACTCTGGCCCTATCACATGCACAATACCTTGGTATGGATGTCCCAACCCATACAATTCAACACCATGTTTTTTACAGTTGTCAATTAAAGTATCTACTTGAAATTTTGACAAAACATCCTTGATAGGTAATTCTTGATGCATCGTAGGCACATTGTGATCTGCAGTGGCAACTATTTGTTTGGGTCTAAATATTTTGGCACCTCTTTTTTCAATGCCTGTAAATGCTTGTGGGCTGGTTACTTCGTGTATTAAATGTTGATCAATGTATACAACAGAAGGACCATCCTCAATGATCTTGACCACATGCTTGTCCCAGATTTTATCAAATATTGTTTTTCCCATTGTCTACTTTTTTATTTGTTATACGCAGCTGCCAAGGCTTGTAAATCTTCCTCTTTTACTTCTTTCTTTTGATCGGCGATTTGTAAAAAACTTGGATACAAAATATCAATGTCATTTCTAGTATACTGAAATCCTAATTTTTGCAAACGATGTGCTAAGGCGCTTCTTCCACTGCGTGCTGTGAGTACAATCTTACTGTCTTCTGCGCCTACCTCCGCAGGATTAATGATTTCATAAGTTTGCGCTTCTTTTAAAAATCCATCTTGATGAATACCTGAGGAATGTGAAAATGCATTCGCACCCACAATGGCTTTATTGGGTTGCACCGCCATTCTCATAATTTCAGAAACCTCATGACTGATGGGGTTCAATAATTTTGGATTGATATTAGTATAATAACCTAAATCTTTGTGTTGATTCAATATCATCACTACTTCTTCAAGCGCTGTATTTCCAGCTCTTTCACCTAATCCATTGATGGTACATTCTATTTGTCTTGCCCCTCCCATCACCCCTGCAATAGAATTCGCCGTAGCCAGTCCTAAATCGTTGTGACAATGACAGGATAAAATTACTTTTTCAATACCCGCTACATGATTGGATAAATAGTCCATTTTGGCTTGGTATTGATAAGGCAAACAATAACCTGTAGTATCAGGAATATTTAAAGTAGTGGCTCCTGCTTTTACCACTGCCTCAATCACTCTTGCTAAAAATTCATTCTCTGTTCTTCCAGCATCTTCTGCATAAAATTCAACATCGTCTGTAAAATTGCGTGCCAACTTTACGGCAGCAGTAGCACGTTCTATAATTTCTTCTCGGGTAGCATTAAATTTATATTTGATATGCAAATCTGAAGTACCAATGCCTGTATGAATTCTAAAACGCTTGGCTGGTTTTAATGCAGCAGCGGCAACTTCAATGTCATTTTGTACCGCACGAGACAAACCACAAACCACCGTATTTTTTAAAGTTTTAGCAATTTGATTCACCGATTCAAAATCACCAGGACTAGATACAGGAAATCCAGCTTCTAAAATATCCACCCCCAGCTCTTCCAAACGCAAGGCCAATTCCAATTTTTCTTTGGTATTTAATTTACATCCAGGTACTTGCTCTCCATCTCTTAGCGTAGTATCAAAAATGAATACTTTTTGGTTCTTTTGCTGACTCATCGTTACTCATTTATATTGTTACTTATTCCATGCTTTATAAATCGTTGGGGGAGGCTACGATTTGCAAGCATCTTATTGATTATGAACCTTTTACAGATAAAAAAAGGGCTTATGGCCCTTTGATGTATCAAATTTAGCCCAATTCACAAGTAATTCACATTATTTTTATAGTTATTTTACATTGTGCAATAGGGGTTAAATTGGATTAAAAGATTGATTTTCAATAACTTGAATATAAATTAGCTACGATGCCCAACCTGAGTACTGAGGTACTGTTTATTTTAGTCAAATCCCTGGAAAGGGCTGAAAAACGCAACTTCAAATTGTATGTGAAGCGTAATTCTGCGTCTGCCGACCTAAAAATCATTCAGCTTTTTGATGCCTTGGACAAAATGAAGGAATATGATGAAGAGGAATTGTTGCGCAAAAACGAGGGCATTCAAAAGCAACAATTGTCCAATTTAAAGGCCCATTTGTACGAACAAATTTTATCGAGTTTGAGAATTGTTAAGCAAAGTGAAAACATAGATTTACAAATTCACGAGCAATTGGACCATGCAAAAATTTTATACAATAAAGGTTTATACATTCAAAGTCTTCGTTTGTTAGAAAAAATAAAAATACTAACCAAGCAAAATAATCAGGTGACATATTTATTACAAGTATTATTTTTAGAAAAGAAAATTGAGTCACTACATATTACACGAAGTATGCAGGACCGAGCAAAACAATTAAGCGAAGAAATAGACGAAGCCAATATTCGCTTAGATCAAATTGCCAAAGCTTCCAACTTATCTTTGCAATTGTATGGATGGTACATTCAACATGGACATGCACGCAATAATGAAGACAGGCTTACTTTAGACGCTTTGATGCAAGAGCCTGTTTTAGATCAAGTTCAATCATCTAAAGGTTTTTATGAACGATTGTACTATTATCAATGTCATTGTTGGTATGGTTTTATTACCCAGGATTTTTTAATGCATTATAGGTATGCACAAAAATGGGTAGACTTATTTGAGCATGAAGAAAACATGAAAGTAAATGAGACTGCCATCTACATCAAAGGGTTACACAATTTAATTAGCGCTCATTTTGATTTAAGGAACTTTCAAAAATTCAATGATACCATTTTACTATTAGAAAATTACAGCAATACTCCCATTGTATTAAACAACAATAATAATTTAATACAAAGTTTTATTTACTTGTACATTGCTAAGATCAACAAGCATTTTCTAGAGGGTAGTTTTAGTGAAGGCCTGGCCATGATCCCTTCGATGGAAGCGAAATTGAAAGAAATTGAATTGTATTTAGACAGCCACCGTATATTGGTCTTTTATTATAAAATGGCATGTTTGTATTTTGGCGCAGGTAAGCCTGCCAAAGCCATTGATTATTTGAACCACATCATCAATTGGAAATTAAATTTGAGAGATGATTTACAATGTTATGCAAGACTACTACATTTGATTGCACATTATGAATTAGGCAATATGGAAGTAGTGAATTATTTATCAAAATCGGTGTACCGATTTATGTATAAAATGAAAAGCTTAAGTACGGTAGAAGAAGTCTTGTTTAATTTTTTAAGAACATCCATTCAAAGTGGTGGGGAAGCAAATAGTTTACTAGCCAATAAAGCCACCATAAAAAAATCTTTTGAAAATTTACTGGCAATGCTTGAACCCCTTGCCCACAATAAGTTAGAGAGTAGGGCCTTTATGTATTTAGATATTATTTCTTGGTTGGAAAGTAAAATTCAAGACAAAGAAGTGCAGACCATTATCAAAGAAAAATTTGAATTGCAGCAGTAGCTTAATTTAGTCAATAGCAATAGTAGAAGGTTCTATTTTTCTTGTCACTAAATTAAATATTTCTCCAGAAGACATCATTTTAAAAGGTTTCACCACACGACCCCATTGTTTTTTTTGCATTTCCCAATCTGCTGGATCATAAATCATAGCATAGGATAGTCCCCATATTTTAAATTTACCTGCTTCCACCAACATGGCCGTTGATTCATCTAAACCCACGCCTAAAGTATTGGAATTGTTTTCAATAACTGGGATTAAATCAAATTGTCTATTGCGTGCTAATACATGTTGGTCAATTGCTGTGTGTTGCATAAATGAAAATGCAGGTTGAAAAGCATAAGGTTTTGTCAAATCTTTTCTGGCATCCCCACCAATCAACAAAGAACCCATGATGGTGGCCCCTGCAGAAGTACCCATAATCACCCCGCCCCTGTCTAACAAAGCTACAAATTCATCATACAATTTTGTGCCACCATAAGCGGCTGCAATTAAATCTTGATCTCCTCCTCCAAAAAATAATCCCTTCGCTTTTCGCATCAGGGCAATATTTTTAGGATCATCTGCCTCTTTTTTATTGCGGGTATGTATGGTAGCCAAGTTCGTAAAACCTCTTGAACTAAATTTTAATAGATGTTCTCCATTTTGAATAAAGGTTTCATCATCAGTAGCTGTTGGTATATAAACAATAAGTTGATCCTTTCCTCCACAATCTTTCGCAAAAAAACTAAACAAGGAATCAGGAATGGTGCCACCCCCAATGATGATTAATTTTCCTTTCGAATTAAAATATGGATTAGGATGATCGCCATTCGTGGATTGGGCAAAAATGGCATTACTTGTTAAGCTGAATAAAAAGACAAAAAAAAAGAAGCTACTTTTTTGAAGCATGTTATAATTTAAGAATGTTTTAAAATAAAATAGCATTATAGATACATCGCTTCAATCTCTTTTTCAAAATTAGCCAATACCACTTTTCTTCTGAGACTTAATTTAGGAGTCATTTCACCGTTATCAATATTCCACTCTCTTGGTATTAAAGCAAACTTTTTAATTTGTTCTACTTGATTGAATAATTTGTTGTACTCGTCAATAATACCTTGTAACAAGGTAAGTACCTTTGTATTATTTATTATATCAGTATTGCTTAAATATGCTATACCATTTTGCTTAGTCCATTCTTTTAATTTAGCAAAAGAAGGCACGATTAAGGCACTTACAAAACGTCTGTTATCCCCTATGAGCATAATTTGTTCAATGAAAGGACTTTCTTTCATTTTATTTTCAACAGGCTGTGGTGCTACATATTTACCCCCACTGGTTTTAAATAATTCTTTTTTACGATCGGTAATTTTTAAATACTTACCATCTTCTACCACACCTATATCTCCTGTATGTAACCAACCATCAATGATGGTTTCAGCTGTTAAATCGGGACGCTTATAATAACCCAACATGACACTTGGTCCTGCTACACATATTTCTCCATCTGCTTCTATTTTATATTCCACTCCTTCAATGACAGGGCCTACGGTACCATATTTAGAGCCCCCTACATTTCTTTGGTTCACACTAATAATTGGACTATTTTCTGTTGGACCATAACCTTCATACACGGGTATTTGTGCTGCATTAAAAATGCGCAATAGTTTTACTTGACAAGCAGCCCCTCCTGTAATAATAAACTTCACATTGCCTCCCACTGCATCACGCCATTTTACAAAAATTAATTTATTGGCTAGTTTTAATTGGGTACGGTACCACCAAGATCCTGGAATTAAATTATCATATTTTTCTCCCAAGGCAACTGCCCAGAAAAATAATTTTCTTTTAATGCCTGTTAACTCTTCTCCCTTCATCATAATTTTTTCAAACATCTTTTCTAAAAGCCTAGGCACAGTAGAGAATCCGTCTGGTGAAACTTCTTTTAAATTCTCTCCAATCGTCTCTAAACTTTCGGCATAAAAAATACTCATACCACTATATAAATAAATATAAGTAGCAAGTTTTTCAAAAATATGATTCAAGGGTAAGAAGCTAAGTACTTTTTGGTCGGGCGCATCATTAAAAGGAAATGATTTTTTTCCCATCATTAAATTAAAATAAATATTTCTATGCGTTAACATCACGCCCTTCGGTGTGCCCGTAGTTCCTGAAGTATAAATAAAAGTAGTTATATGGTCGACTGGAATGGTTTTTTTTATTTGTTCAACTTGGGCTAATAATTGTGCCTCATTGTTTCTTAATTCAGTCCAATGTTTTGCACCCGCAATATGATCGAAAGTATATACTTCTTTTAAGCAATCCACCTGGTCTTTGATAGAGATTACTTTATCATATAGCTCTTGGTTGCTCGCGAACATATATTGAACAGAGGCATCTTTTAAAATAAAAGTAAGTTCTAATGGATTTGTTGTTGGATAAACAGGTACCCAAATAATGCCTAACTGTTGTGCAGCTAAATCGCCAAATATCCACTCAGGACGATTGGTACTTATGACTGCAATTTTATCGCTACCTTCTGGTGAAAAATTATGGGCAGCTAAGCCTAGACTAAGTAAACCAGCACTTAATTCATTGGCAATTTGTGCTACTTCTTGAGTAGAATACTTACGCCAGGCTCCATTTTCTTTGGCAGCTAACATTTCCTTTTGAGGGAAATTTGCTAATTGATGTTCGACGCAATCAAAGAGTCTTTTAGATTCCATAAGGCAAGCAATATTGTGTAACAAAATACTAAGAAAGAAGCATAAAAAAAAGAAATAAGCCTACAAAAAACCCAGTCTTTCTGGGACTGGGTAGCGTATTTTTAAAGGAGCTAATAAATCAAATGGGTTAATAACCCGTCTCTTAATTTTGGTTCAAACCAAGTACTTTTGGGAGGCATCACTTCTCCTGCATCAGCAATATTAAATAACTGATCAATGGTGACTGGGTACAAACTAAAGGCAATGGCCATTTCACCACTGTCTACTCTTTTTTCCAATTCCCCCAAACCACGAATGCCCCCAACAAAATCGATGCGTTTATCTGTTCTTTGATCTTGAATACCTAAATGTTTGGCTAAAATATTATTGGATAAAATAGTAACATCCAAAACCCCAATGGGATCATTGGTATAAGTTCCTTCTTTGGCCATCATTTGATACCAAGTTTTATTTAGATACATGCCAAACTGATGCAATACATTGGGTTTAACTGCTTTTTCTTCTGCTACAATATTAAAATCCTTAGACAATGCTTCCATCAATGCTGCTTCACTATGACCATTCAAATCTTTGACCAAGCGGTTGTAATCTAAAATAGTCAATTGATTGGAAGGAAATAAAGTCGTTAAAAAATAATCGGATACTTTTTTTTCCTCATCGCCTGGCTTTATTAGTTCTTCACTTAATGCCAATTTAACTTTTGCTGCAGAAGCGGCCCGGTGATGTCCATCGGCAATATAGGTGCAAGGCACTTCGGTGGCAAATAAATGGGTAATTTGATCAATCGTTGCTTCATCACTCACTGCCCAAACGGTATGTTGTATGCCATCCTCTGCGGTAAAATCATAGACAGGGTTCTTTGTGGTTTTCCACTTCTCAATGATACCATCAATACTGGCTTGATTTCTATAGGCTAAAAAAACATTTCCTGTTTGTGCACCTGTTGTTTTGATGTGATTGATTCTATCTAATTCTTTTTCTGGACGTGTGAATTCATGTTTTTTAATCATGTTCTTATTGTAATCCTCTATACTACTCACACAAACTAATCCTGTTTGCGCACGACCTTCCATAATGAGTTGATAAATATAATAACAAGGTTTGGATTCTTTAAACAAGACATCCCTTTGTATAAAAGCATTTAAATTGTTCAATGCCAATTCATAAACTGCTGCACTATGTATATCGGTGGATTCTGGTAAACCTATTTCACTTTTTGTAATGTGTAAAAAAGAATAAGCATTGCCTACTGCTTCTATTTTTGCTTCTGCACTATTTAAAACATCGTAAGGTTTACTGGCCACTTGTTTTGCTAATTGTGGCTGAGGACGAACTGCTTCAAAGGGACTAATTTTTGCCATGGGCGCAAAGTTCGTTCTTTTTTATGAAGATTTAATTTTTTTCAGCGAATGATTTCATCAAGTCACAAAATGTTTGCACACTGGATAAAGGCATTGCATTGTACATGCTTACTCTAATGCCGCCAACGGTTCTATACCCTTTTACACCGATCATTCCTTCTGCTTTACACAAGGCCAAAAATGGTGCTTCTAATTCAGGATTGCTTAAAAAGAAAACTGCATTCATGATACTTCTATCTTCTTTGGCAATAGGGCAATGAAAAGCCGGAAGGCTATCAATGGTATTGTATAATAAATTTGACTTTACTAAATTTTGTTTTTCCATCGCTGCTAATCCACCTTGCGCTTCTATCCAACGCAAGGTTAATAAACTAACATATATAGAAAAAACTGGAGGTGTATTTAATAAAGAACCTGCTTCAATATGTTTTTGATAATTTAAGATAGCTGGAATTTTTCTATTTATTTTTCCTAAAATTTCTTTTTTAACCACCACCATCGTAACGCCTGCAGCGCCCATATTTTTTTGTGCACCAGCATAAATTAAATCAAACTGTTTAAAGTTAGTGGGTCTACAAAAGATATCAGAACTCATATCTCCAATTAATAAGGCATTGGTCTGAGGATAGCTATGCCATTGGGTTCCCTCTACCGTATTGTTGGTGGTAATATGTAAATAAGTGGCATTGGCTGGAATCTCCAACTCTTTATTGATATAAGTATGGTTTTTATCAGCGGTATCTGCTACTACTTTTACAGGGCCGAATAAAGCTGCTTCTTTGACTGCTTTATTACCCCATACACCATTGTCACAAATAGCAGCTAGTCCATTTTCATCCAATAAATTCATAGGCACTTGCATGAACTGCATGGTAGCACCTCCTTGCAAAAATAAAACTTCATAAGCCTCATCTAAACCCATTAATCTTTTTACAATAGTTTGTGCTTCTGTAACTACTTCTACGAAATGTGAAGTGCGATGTCCAATTTCTAAAATAGATAAACCTGTTTCGTTAAAATTATGGATGGCCACAGCAGCTTGATTCAAAACTTCTTTTGGTAATATAGAGGGCCCAGAATTAAAATTGTGCAATTGCATTTTTATGAAAGAGTTTATGTTTTATTTATTGATTTTTTTACCCATCAGTAGGAAGTTATTTGCCTTCATCGAAAGATGCTTTAGCGTCTTTCTCTTCATCAGAAGACGCAGAGGTAAATGTTACTCCTGCATCAGTTGGAAGTTTTACTCTTTCATCAGAAGACGCCTTAGCGTCTTCTTCTTCTTCTACAGTTGTCACACCTCCTGAAATAGCATATTTCATTGCCTCTGAAGCATTGATTTGTTTGGGTAATTTTCTTGTTTTAGACATTGGAATTATAAAAGAAATTCCAGAAATGGCATAGGAGTGCGGTACATATACAGTGACATGGTCTTTTAATCCAAGATGTTCGCAATTTTCTTGAGTGATAAATCCAATTCTCCATACATCCTCTGCGTCTATGCATATTAAAACGGGTTTGTCAAATTTTTTCTTATTACCCGCAAAGGCTTCTAAAAAATCTTTCACCGAAGAATATATAATTTTTACACCTGGTGTCTTTTCTAAGAGCTTATCAAAAATGGACATGAATCTTTCAATAAAAAATAAAGAAGACAACCAACCCACTATTAAAACCAATGCAATGACCACCAAGAATCCAAGTCCAGTAACTTTTGGAATTTGACCATTGACCGCGATGAATTTTTGAGGAAAAAATACATTCAACACATTAGGTAAGAAATTATCCACCCAATTAAATAAACTCACCACCACCCAAATGGTAACACCAATGGGCGCCAAAACAATGACCCCCTGAAAAAAACGCTGTGCAAGGCTGGTTAAAATCTTTTCTTTGATGAATTGGTGCCGAGGATTGGCCATTTTTAATGGTTTAAGGCTCAAATTTCAAACAATTTTACCATTCAGCATAAATTATAAAAAAATAAGACTGGAAACTTTGAAAACGAATTAAGTTTCCATAGTTTTGCGCCTTCAAAACAATCAATGCAAGATAGAATTCTTAATAAAGCCCGTGAATTGATGTTCCAGACCGGGGTCAAACACGTCACTATGGATGATTTGGCCAACCAATTGGGTATTAGTAAAAAGACAATTTATCAATATTACAAGGACAAAGATGCCTTGGTGAGCTCCATCGTTGAATTTGAGTTGGCTAACCATGCTTTGGTTTGCACCCAAAGTATGCAAACTGCAGACAATGCCGTTCATGAAATATTTCTGTTAATGACTGTAATTCAGGAAATGTTTAATAGGATGAACCCCCTGGCTCTATTTGAAATTGAAAAATATTATCCCTTTGCTTTTGAAAAAATTAAAAACCACAAAGAGGATTTTATTTTTTCCATGATCAGCACCAATTTAGAAAAAGGAATTGCTGAGGGTTTGTATAGAAAAGATGTGGATGTAACGATTCTTTCCAAATACAGATTAGAAACTAGTTTGATTCCATTTAATATTCAAGTATTCCACCCCAATAAATTTGATATGCTTAAAGTGAATTTGCAAATCATAGAACATTTTGTTTACGGCGTAGCCACTTTAGAGGGTCATAAACTAATGGATACTTATAAGCTTAACCAGACTGAAACGATACCATATAAATAAGAAAATAAATAAAGCAATGAAAAAAATTTTAATCCCACTTTTAAGTTTAATGATAGCAAGTAAGACTATTGCACAAAACAGTAAAGTAGTCAATGCCTTTAGCTTAGAGCAATGTGTAGAATACGCGCAAAAAAACAATGTACAAGTAAAAAATGCATTGCTTGCCATTGACGCACAAATTCAAACCAATCGAGAAATAGCTGCAGCCGCTTATCCTACTATTGGAACTAATATTGGCGGAACTGATTACACAAAAATTCCTACCTCGCTTTTACCAGGTCAATTTTTTGGTGGGGCTGCTGGTACTTTTATACCAGTTCAGTTTGGTACCAAATACAATGCCAACTACGGTGCAAATTTTTCACAATTATTGTTTGATGGTCAGGTTTTTGTTGCCTTACAAGCGCGTGAGACCTCTTTAGAGATGCAAAGAAAAAATGCAGCAGTTACCGAAGAAGCCATTAAAGCAAATATTTATAAAATATATTATCAATTATCAGCAAGCAAATCGCAATTGAATATTTTAGATGCCAATATTGACCGTTTAAGCAAATTGTCACACGATGCAGAAATTATGTATAAGAATGGTTTTGCAGAAAAATTAGACGTGGACAAAGTGAGTGTTCAATTGAACAATTTACAAACTGAAAAAATTAAAGCCAACAATATCGTGGCCATTGGCTTTATGGGTTTAAAAATGTTGATGGGTATGCCAGTGAAAGACAGCTTAGCTTTGACAGAAGTGATCAATGAACAAAGCTTAAGTGCTGATGTGCTGGTGGAGAACGATTTCCAATATGGCAGTAGAAAAGACTATCAATATTTAAATACGGTAAGAAAATTAAGTGAATACAATGTAAAACGTTACCAATTGAGTTATTTACCCAGTGTAAATTTTTCAGGCGCTTATTCTAAAAATGCACAACGAAGTAAATTTGATTTTTTTGAAGGGGGCAATTGGTTCACCACTTCCTTATTAAGCTTAAATGTAAATCTTCCCTTATTCAATGGCTTTGCCAGAGATGCAAGGGTAAAAAGAACCAAGATTGAATTAAAGCAAATTGAAAATCAAATAGACGCTTTAAAAAATAATATTGACAATGAAGTCACACAAGCTAAATTAAACTATATATCCTCGGTGGCTACTGTTCAATTTCAAAAAAAGAACATGCAATTGGCTGAGAATGTATATCAACAAACTAAAAAGAAATTTGAAGCAGGTACGGGGTCTAATACTGAAATTTCTGCTGCTCAGGCCGATTTAGTCGCTGCTCAAAATAATTTCATGAATGCTTTGTACACTGCTTTAATCTCTAAAGTAGATTTATTAAAAGCCAGTGGCAAATTATAAAAACATAAATAATAAATATTAAAAATAAAATAATGAAAAAGTTTTCAAAATTAGTATTCGGATCAATGATGTTGTTGACCATGGCCTGCGGTGGTGGGAACAGCTTAGAAAAGCAAAAAGCAAGTTTAGCCGCTTTAAAACAAGAAAGCCTTGGCTTGAATGCAAGAATTGCCACCCTAGAAAAAGAAATTGAAAAAGCAGGTGGTGCGGAAACAGCAAAGGCTATACTTGTAGCTGTGACCCCAATTGTCACTCAAGATTTTACCCATTATATTGAACTACAAGGTAAAGTAGAATCTGAAAGCGTTTCCTTTATCACCCCACGTGCAGGAGGTGGTCAAGTAAAAGGCTTGTTTGTAAAAAGAGGTGACCTAGTTAAAAAAGGTCAATTGATTTTGCAATTAGACAATTCATTGATCAAGCAAAGCGCGGCTGCAGCTAGTCAAAATATTGAAACCTTAAAATCTCAAGCAGCTTTAGCCAAAGCGGTTTATGAAAAGCAAAAAAATCTTTGGGACCAAAATATTGGTAGTGAAATACAATTAATGACTGCTAAAACCAATGCAGAAGCGCTTGCTAGTCAATTAAAAGCAGCTACTGAACAATTGGGCATGGTGCGTGATCAACTAGCTTATACAAGTGTTTACAGTGATGTAGATGGAGTGGCAGAGGAAGTGAATGTGAAAGTAGGTGAACTTTTTATGGGTCCTGGTCAAATAAAAATTGTGAACATGACACTTTTAAAGCTAACCACCATGATTCCTGAAAATTATGCAGGTAAAATAAAAGTTGGTACCGAAACAAGTTTAAACTTTCCTGATATTCAAAAAATGATTAGTGCAAAATTATCAGTGGTAGGAAATGTGATTGACCCATTGAGTAGAAGTTTCTATGTAGAGGCAAAATTACCTTATGATAAAAATTTTCGTCCTAACCAATTGGTACAAGTTAAAATCAAAGACTACCAACAAAAAAATGCCATTAGCGCTCCCATCAATTTATTACAAAACGATGAGAAGGGTAAGTTTATCTATGTAGCTGTAATGGAAAACGGAAAATTGATTGCACGTAAAAAAATAGTGGCTGTTGGACAATACTATGGTAATAGTATCGAAATTTTGTCAGGCTTAGTAACTGGTGACAAGGTGATTACTGAAGGGTATCAAACCTTATTTGATGGCCAAAACATTACCACTTCAGATAAATAATTTTAAAAAAGCTTAATAGATCATTATGTCGACTATCAATAAAATAAAAGAAAAGTTTAAAGAATTTAAACCCACTTCCTGGGCTATTACCAATAAAACCACTATTTATTTAGTGATGTTGTTCCTTAGCTTAGGGGGGATCTATCAATTCCTTACGCTTCCTAAAGAGAATTTTCCTGAAGTAGTCATTCCTAATATTTTCGTACAAACAGTGTATGTAGGTAACTCCCCTAAGGATATTGAAAATTTAGTAACTCGTCCTCTTGAAAAACAAATCAAGAGTATTAGTGGTGTAAAAATTAGTAAATTCACCTCTACCTCTCAACAAGATTTTTCTGCTATTACGGTAGAGTTTAGTACAGATGTAAAACCAGAAATTGCTTTACAAAAAGTAAAAGATGCAGTAGATAAAGCCAAGTCAGATTTACCCACTGATTTAACACAGCAACCTAGGGTCATTGAATTAAATATCAGTGACATGCCTATCATGTATGTGAACATTAGCGGTAATTATAGTCCGGTTCAATTAAAAAAATATGCTGACGATTTAAAAGATAAATTAGAAAGCATTTCACAGGTGAATAGAATTGATTTAGTGGGTGCACCAGAAAGAGAATTTCAGATTAATGTTGACAATTATAGAATGCAAAGCTCCGGTATCACATTCGATGATATCAGCGCTGCGATTCAAAGAGAAAACTTAGATTTATCGGGTGGTTTATTAGAAGTAGGTACGATGAATCGTAACCTACAATTAAAAGGTCAATTAAAAAACGCGAATGACATTGCTAATATTATTGTTCGAAATACCAATGGCGCTCCAATCTATTTAAGAGATGTAGCCTCCATTAAAGATACCGTAAAGAACAACGAAAGCTTTGCCCGTTTAAATGGCAAAAATGTACTTACATTAAATATTGTTAAACGTAATGGTGAAAACTTAATTGCCACTACCGATGCGGTAAAGAAAATTGTAAACGATGCCATTGCAAATGATATACCTAAAGATGTAGACTTGGTCATTTCAGGTGACACAAGTATTAGAACTAAAAGTTCCTTTACTGACTTGGTTAATTCCATTGTGATTGGTTTTATTTTGGTCTTGTTGGTATTGATGTTCTTTATGGGGGTGACCAATGCCTTCTTTGTGGCCCTATCGGTTCCATTAAGTATGTTTGTTGCTTTTGTATTATTGCCAGCGGGTGACTTATTAGTGGGCTCGCATATTACCTTAAACTTCATGGTTTTATTTGCCTTATTATTTGGACTAGGCATTATTGTAGATGATGCCATTGTAGTCATAGAAAACACACACCGCATTTTTGTGCAAGGCAAAGGAAAATTAACTGCTACTACCTCTGCTAAAATGGCGGCTGGTGAAGTTTTTGTTCCTGTATTAGCTGGTACCATCACTACTTTAGCCCCATTCTTCCCTTTATTATTCTGGCCGGGCATTATTGGTAAGTTTATGATTTACCTACCCGCTATGTTAATATTTACTTTAGCTGCATCGCTAGTAGTGGCCTTTATCATGAACCCTGTATTTGCAGTAGATTTCATGAACCATGAAGAAATAAAATCAATCGAACCAAAATCTGCGATGTTTAAAAAGAAGAATTTCTGGATTCCTATTGGCATTGGTATTTTACTAGACTTCATGGGCTTCACTTTCTTAGGTAATTTATTGATCTTCTTTATGCTATTGGTGGTAGCCAATAAATATTTTATTACCGATTTAATTGAAAAATTTCAGACTTATACCCTTCCTAAATTAATGGAGTCTTATGAAAGAATTTTAAGACGAGCATTAAATGGTTGGAGACCGGTGAAATTATTAATTGGCACTTTTGTTTTATTAATATTTTCATTTATCTTTTTTGGTATTAATATTAGTACTGGTAGGGTAGGTATTGAATTTTTCCCAAAGGGAGATCCCAATCAAGTATATGTCTATTTAAAATTACCCGTGGGTAGCAAAGTAAACTATACCGATTCCATTACTAAAATAGTGGAACAGAAAGTAGCCAAGGCTTTGGAGATGGACAATAATAAAAAGAATCCACTAGTAGAAAGTATCATTAGCAATGTGGCCGTGGGTGCAGGTGATCCTATGCGTGGTGATAGAAGTACAAGATCTGAATTAGGTCGTGTGCAAATTAACTTTGTGGAATATGAAAAACGCCATGGTAAATCAACAGAGCCTTATTTAGATGCTATTCGTGCTCAGATGAAAGGCATACCTGGAGCAGAATTTACAGTGACGCAAGAATCAAGTGGGCCTCCCACCGAGCCTCCAGTGAATATTGAAGTACAAGGGGATGATTTTGATAAATTAGTAAAAACTGCAGTGGGTTTAAAAAATTATTTAGACGCTGCACAAATTCCAGGTATTGATGGATTAAAGATGGATGTAGATTTAGTGAATCCAGAATTAACCTTAACTGTTGATAGAGACCGTGCTTTAATTGAAGGGGTAAGTAGTGCACAAGTAGGTATGCAAATTCGTACGGCCTTGTTTGGTAAAGAAGTGTCTAAAATTAAAGATGGTAAGGATGAGTATAAAATTCAATTAAGAAATGAGGAATTGCAAAGAAATAATTTAGTAGACCTTTTAAACATGCGTTTATCATTTAGAGATATGGCAGCAGGTGGTATGGTAAAAAATATTCCTATCAGTTCACTTGTAAAAGTAGAACCTACCAATACCTTTGGTAGCATTAATAGAAAAAATCAAAAAAGATTAATTCAATTAAGATCAAATGTTAAATTAGACCAAGGTTTTAACCCAACTGCAGTAAACGCAGTAATTGCACAATATATTGGCAATTTCAAAGGTATCTCTGAAGGGGTGACAGTTAAACAAACGGGTGAGAACGAACAACAATTAGAAACTGTCGCCTTTTTAGGTAAGGCCTTAATCATTGCTTTAATGTTAATCTTATTTACCCTTGTTTTACAATTCAACTCTATTTCTAAATCGGTGATTATCCTAACAGAGATTTTATTTAGTATCATTGGTGTACTATTAGGCTTTTCTATATTTGGAATGAAAGTTTCTGGGGTAATGACAGGACTTGGTATTGTAGGGCTTGCAGGTATTGTGGTCAAAAATGGGATATTGGTGATTGAATTTGCCGATGAATTAAGATCGAGAGGGTATAAAACAAGAGAGGCCGTGATTCAAGCTGGTAAAACTAGAATTATTCCTGTATTATTAACGGCGCTTGCTGCCATCTTAGGTTTCTTACCCATTGCCATAGGTTTTAACATCAATTTCGTGACATTATTTAGCGAGTTAAATCCACATATTTTCTTTGGCGGTGACAACGTAGCCTTCTGGAAACCATTAAGTTGGACCATTATTTATGGCTTGGCTTTTGCCTTTTTCATGACTTTATTTATTGTACCTGCGATGTATATTATTGCAGAGCGTTTACGCCGCCCAATGCGCCGTCATTTTGGAGGTAAGTGGATTAGCATGCTTGGCATTCCTCCACTCACCTTTGTTTTTATTCTTTTAATGTTTATTACTACATTTATACATAGAAAGAATCAAAAACGAAGAATGGCCAACAATAATGCTGGTGGAGATAAAATCATCAATGGTTCTTGGTATTAATATAAAAAATAAAAGATTATGAAAAATTATTTAGTAGCTAGCTTATCGTTAATTTGCTTCTTATCCATTTTCAACATGGCTTGTTCATTTAACAATTCAAATAAAAATGCAATGGATACTGCAACACTAACCTCTAAAAGCTTTGGCAGTTTGGAAGGGAAACCCATAACAGAATTTACTTTAACCAATACCAGTGGGATGCAAGTAGGTATCATTAATTATGGTGCCATACTTACTAAAATAATTACAAAAGATAAAGCGGGTGATTTAGGTGATGTGATTACTGGTTATGAATCAATTGATGGTTATGCTCAAAAAGATAATCCCTTTTTTGGCGCCATCATTGGTAGATTTGCCAACCGTATTGCAAAAGGCGCTTATAAAGTTGATGGCGTTGCTTATTCGGCAGCCATCAACAACAATGGCCAATCTTTACATGGGGGTTTAAAAGGCTTTGATAAAGTAATATGGGATGCTGTTGTTATGCCTGGTGATTCTAGCATTCAATTAACTTATCTAAGTAAGGATGGAGAGGAAGGATATCCAGGAAATTTAAAAGTGCAAGTTGTATATACCTTAACTGAAAACAATTCAATCAAAATTGAATATACTGCTACAACTGATAAAACCACCGTACTTAATTTAACCAACCATGCTTATTTTAATTTAACCGCTGGAAAGTCGCCCAATATTTATGATCATATTGTACAAATGAATGCCAATAAATATACTCCAGTAGATAGTAATTTAATACCAACAGGTGAACTATTGGATGTGAAAGGCACACCGATGGATTTTACTACAGCTAAAAAAGTTGGTCAAGATCTTGCTAAAGTAGCAGGTGGTTATGACCACAATTGGGTTTTGAACAAAGCGGATGGTTTGCAAGAAATAGCCTCCGTGTATGAACCAAACAGTGGTCGTTATTTAACCGTCGCCACCACCGAACCTGGAATCCAATTTTATACTGGTAATTTTTTAACAGGCAGTTTAAAGGGTACTAAAAAGGGTATAGTGTACAATAAGCATTATGCCTTGACATTAGAAACCCAACATTTCCCTGATAGTCCCAACCAGCCTGAATTTCCAAGTACATTATTAAAACCAGGCGAAACCTATCACCAAACCACGGTATATAGTTTTTCTACTAAATAATAAAATTTAAATAATTAAAACCAGCTTTCTACAAGAGCTGGTTTTTTTATGTAAGTAGCTCTGTGCCTGCTGCTATACTAGTATTATATATTGCTATGGGTTGTTGGAAGGCTTTTAAATAATGCGCTGCAATTTCTTTGTTGATGCGTGGTAGTTCAGATTTTTTGATGATATTAATGGTGCATCCACCAAAGCCACCACCCATCATTCTAGCACCAATAACATTTTTATTTTGCTTGACTGCATCTACTAAAAAGTCTAATTCAGGGCAACTCACTTCATACAATTTAGATAAACCGTCGTGGGTGTCATACATTTTTTTTCCAAAGGCTTGTAAGTCTCCCATCGCTAAATCTTTTACTGCTGCTTGTACACGCTCAATTTCTTCCACTACATATTTGCATCTATCGTAGATTTTTTTTGGTGTAGCTGTTCTGGCACCTAAACAAACTTCTACTTGCTCCAATGTCGCAGCTCTTAAATTATGTACCTGCGGAAATTTTATTTGAATGATGCCAATACCTTGCTCACATTCTAACCTTCGAGTATTGTACGCTGAAGAGGCTAATTCATGTTTGATTTGAGTATCGTATAATACAATACTATAGTCATTTAAATCAATAGGATAATAAGTAAAAGCTAAGCTATCACAATCTAATAAAATGGCTTTATTTTTTTGACCATGAAAACTGGCGAACATATCCATCAAACCACAGTGCACGCCTGCAAATTTATGTTCAGCTCTTTGTGCCATCAAGGCCATTTCTATTTTGCTAAATGACAATTCATATAATTCATTGAGTGCAAATAAAACCGCGCATTCCACAGCAGCTGAACTTGAAAGGCCAGCACCCAACGGTATATTACCTTGTATACAAATATCAAACCCTCCATTTAACAATTTTTTTATTTCGGCTACATTTTTTTCTACGCCTATAACATGATGCTTAGTAGCATGAGACCTATTTAATACCTGATCCACTACCCCAATAATATAATTCACCCATAGTGTAGCGTGAGGCTGTAAATGATGAATAGGCAATAAGATGGTTTCTCCCAAGTCGAGTGCCACCATATGTAAAACTCCATCTGTTCTTTTAGAAATGGCTACTTGAATATATTTATCTATAGCAGCAGGTAATACAAATCCATGGTTATAATCGGTATGTTCTCCAATTAAATTAATACGTCCAGGTGATTGAACCGCCAAGGATGGAGCATATTTAAAATGATTGAAAAATTGGGTACGTATATCTATCATAAATTTACTTAGTCTATACTTTTAGCAAACAAGCCGCTGCTGCATCAAGGGTGGATTCTTTTTTTGCAAAACAGAGTCGTATTACTTTATGATCAGTGCCATCATGATAAAAGGCAGACATCGGTATCACGGCTACTCCGTATTCTTTTACCAATTTTTCTGCGAATGATTTATCTGATTCATTGGAGATGGCAGCATAACTATAAGACTCAAAATAAGAACCAGAAGAAGGAAGGAATTTAAATTTGGTAGTTGCTAATGCATTTCTCAAATAGTCTCTCTTTGCTTGATACATATCGCCCAAGGTTAAATAAGCATCTTTATTACTCATGTATTCGGCAATACCTAATTGTTTGGGTGTATCGCAACTAAAGGCATTGAATTGATGAATTTTTCGGTACTCCTTCATTAAGGCGGCAGGTGCCACGCAATACCCTAATTTCCAACCTGTACAATGATAAGTTTTACCCAAAGAAAAACAAACAAAACTACGGGCAAATAAGTCAGGATACTTCATCACCGTTTCGTGTTGTTTTTGATCATAAATTAAATGCTCATATACTTCATCACTGATCAAATACAAATGATTGGAAACGACTAGGTCTTGTAACTGCAGCATATCTTCCTTGGTCATCACTACGCCTGTTGGATTCTGCGGCGTATTCATTAAAATGGCCTTTGTTTTAGTTGTGATGGCTGCTTTTACTTTGTCCCATGGAATACTATAATTAGGGAATTCTAAGGCAATGGGTACAACCCTACCCCCATTGAAAGTAATATTGGGAATATAACTATCGTAGGCAGGTTCGAAAATAATGACTTCATCCCCAGGTTCAATAATGGTAGAGAAGGCCGAAAAAATGGCATAAGTGCCTCCTGGAGTAATGGTGATTTCAGTTTCTGGATGAATGGTTACTTGGTATAAGCATTTAATTTTCTCTGCCAATCTTTCTCTTAAAATGGGAGCACCATAGGTATGCGCATATTGATTCCCACCTGCTTTCATAGCCGCTGTAACACAATCAATCAGCGTTTCATTCATTGGAAAATCTGGAAAACCTTGGCCTAAATTGATGGCCTTATGCGCTACTGCCAATTGGCTCATTACTGTAAAAATACTAGTGCCAATATGAGGGAGTTTTGACTGCATTTAGCTATTAAAATTTCAATTGATTCGATATACGCTTTAATTCTATTTCAGCTATTTTTGCTGTGTACTTTAAGCTAACCAATCTGAATCCAGCATTTTCAAAACTTTGTTGTGCTTGTTTTACATCAATCATGGTAGCTTGTCCCAATTGATATTTTTGCATCACTAAGCTAAGTAAAGCTTGTGACATATTATAATTGTCCGTTTCAATGGGCAATTGTTCTATACTATTTTTATAGGCTTCAAAAGTTTTGAATGCATTCGTGTAAATATCTTTACTTAAACTTTGCGTTTGCAATTCGGCATTTTTTGAAACTATTTTTGTATTACTTAAAGATTTTTTAGCTGCGCCTCCAACATACAAAGGAATAGATAAGTTGATGCCTAAGAAAGGACCATAGTTTTCATTTAATAAACTAAAGCCAGCAGCAGAACTACTACTACTTAAATTATAGCCAGAATTGGCTCTTAGTGTTGGATACATTAAGGCCCTAGTTTCTTTTTCTAACTGTTGATTTATTTTTACTTGTGTATTTAAAGCAGCTAGTTGTGGATTATTATTCAAGCCTAAGGAGATACTATTGGCCCCTTTTTCAAAGCTTAACTTGGTATCAATCTGAATGGTATCATTGATAACCAAAGATGAAGAAATAGCTTCATTATTATTGATAGTTCTTGCTAAATCTGTTTTAGCTTGTGCAATAATTAATAATTGATTTTGCTTCGCTTGTACTAAAGCGTTGAGATCTATGTTAGATTGCAAAATATCAGTTTGATTGGCTACCCCAATTTGTTGTCTTGTTTTTACAATGTCTAATCTTTCCTGACTGGTTTCTATTGATTTTTCAATAGTTTTTAAATAAGCTTGTTGACGCACCACATTGTAATATTGTTGCATTACTTGTGCTGTAGTATTTTGCATTTGCGCTTCCAATAAAAAGCCATTTTGTTTTTCAATCATGGCCAAACGGTCCTTGTAAGCCATAATTCTATAGCCGTTAAATATAATCACAGAAGCTGTAAGCCCTGCTGTTATTGTATTTCCGTCCACCCCAGTTTTAGTAGTATTACGTGATGGGTCTGCAAATTTTTGTTCAATGGTGGAAATTGATTTATTGTTATTAGCAGTCGCTGATACTGAGGGTAGGGCACCTGCCACTCCATAATCATTATTGTTTTTGGCAATAGTTAAATTGTTCTCTACCAATTGAATATCGTAGCTATTTTGAAGCGCTGTTTTAATGGCCTCATTTAGACTAATCGCATTTTGTGCATTTGCGTTAATCAACAATGAAAAACAAAGAATAAGAAATATATAAATGGACTTTTGCATATTATAAAATTAAGTGAGCCTACACTAAAACCCGAATAAATTACATCAGTGGTGAATTCAAAAAATTTACTACCCAACTAAAGTACCAATGGCAGCCCCCTGCACCACTTTTAATAAATTTCCAGGTTGGTTCATATCAAATACAATAATGGGTAATTTATTTTCCATACAAAGAGTAAAAGCAGTGGTATCCATTACTTTTAAATTCTTTGCTATACAATCTTGGAAACTAATGGTTTCAAATTTTACCGCTGCAGGATTTTTTTCAGGATCACTGTCATAAACTCCATCCACACGAGTTCCTTTTAAAATAACATCGGCCTTCATTTCAATGGCACGCAGTGAACCTGCTGTATCGGTAGTGAAATAGGGATTACCTGTTCCAGCTCCAAATATAACCACACGTCCTTTTTCCAAATGACGCAATGCTTTACGACGAATATAAGGTTCTGCTACTTGCTCCATCACAATGGCAGATTGTAATCTTGTATAGACTCCGATTTTTTCCAACATGGCTTGAATGGCCATGGCATTAATCACCGTGGCCAACATACCCATATAATCACCATGTGCACGTTCAATACCACTGTCCGCTTCGTTCATTCCTCTATAAATATTACCACCGCCAATAACAATGGCTACTTGTACACCTAGTTCAACTACTTGCTTAATTTCATTGGCATATTGTTCAATAATTTTAGGGTCAAAGGGATCTCCCGTTTTTTGATTGCCTAACAATGCCTCTCCTGATAATTTCAATAATACTCGCTTGTATTTTGGCAACATAGTTGTGCTTTTTTGTACTTGCAAGATAAGAATTTTGAGGCAACAAAAAAGGGTCCCAATTGCTTGGGACCCTGTATATTTCATTAGAATATTGAATTTTTTATTCTTATCCCAATGCCACGCGTTTAAATTCTGTCACTACTAATGCGCTGTCAACCGATTTCACATACTCACCCACTGTTTTACCACCATCTTTTACAAAGGCTTGTGCTAGTAAGGTTTGCTCTTTAAAGAAAGCATTGATTTTGCCTTCTGCAATCTTAGCAATCATTTCTTCTGGTTTACCAGCCATTTTAGGATCTTCCTTCATGGTATCAATAATAATAGCACGCTCACGAGCCACTGTTTCAGCAGGCACTGATTCAGGATCTACCGCTACTGGATTCATTGCTGCAATCTGCATCGCTAAGTCTTTCCCAGTTTCAGCAGAAGCTGCACTCAATCCAACCAATACACCCATTCTGTATGCACCGTGTATATAAGAAGCAACATAAGGAGCCTCTACTCTTTCGAATTTTGCTATCCCAATTTTTTCTCCGATGGAAGCCAATTTATCATTGATCATGTCTGACACTTTAGTGCCATTCACAGATACTTCATTTAATTCAGCAGCAGATTTTACATTATTTGTAACTGCAGCATCTGCGATACTTTGTGCAAATGCAACGAATTCTGCATTCTTAGAAACAAAATCTGTTTCACAAGAAATACAAACTACAAAACCTGTTTTATTATCCGCAGAAGTTTGTGCAATAATCACCCCTTCTTTTGCTTCACGATCGCTACGCTTAGCGGCCACTTTTTGTCCTTGCTTACGCAACCAATCTATTGCTGCTTCAAAATCATTGTTAGTTTCTGTTAATGCTTTTCTGCAATCCATCATACCAGCACCTGTTGCTTGACGTAATTTATTAATGTCAGCAGCTGTTATTGTACTCATAAAATATATTTTAAAATAAGATTGTTAAAAAATTGGATACTTGTTTGTATCTAGTAAAAACAATTGGGTCATTGGCATTCGTAGAACACCAATAACCCAATTGGATAATTAATTATTTACCTGCTGGGCGACGTGTACTTTGAATACGACGCTTAGGCGCACCAGGAGCAGTTGGAGCTGCACCAGCACCACGCTTACCTCTTCCACCTTCAGCATTGGCTTCAGCTTCCATACGTTTTGCTTTTGCTTCGTTTTCATTGTTGCCTTCTTCAGATTCGCTTTCGTCATCTTTAGAAGCTTGACGTTCTGCTAAACCTTCTGCGATGGCAGCAGTAATATAGTTGGTAATAATTGCAATAGATTTTGTAGCATCATCATTTGCAGGAATAGAAAAATCTACTTTGTTAGGATCACAGTTAGTATCTACCATGCCAAATGTTTGAATACCTAAACGTTTTGCTTCTGCAAGTGCAATATGCTCATGTCCGATATCTACTAAGAATAAAGCAGCTGGTAAACGACCCAATTGAGCGATACCACCTAATACTTTTTCCATTTTATCTTTGTCACGACCTAAAGTCAAACGCTCTTTTTTAGTTAAGCTGTCTGCGCTACCGTCGTTCAACATTTTTTCAATGCTTTGCATTTTCTTCACGCTCTTACGAACGGTATTGAAGTTGGTCAACATACCACCCAACCAACGTTCTGTAGCGTAAGGCATGTTTACTTTTTTAGCACATTCGCTTACAATTTCTTTTGCTTGTTTCTTAGTTGCAACAAACATAATTTTCTTACCGCTTTTGGCAATTTGCTTTAAAGCAGCAGCTGTTTCTTGTAAGTGATCGACTGTTTTATTTAAATCAATGATGTGTATCCCTTTTTTCTCTGCGAAAATATAAGGCAACATTTTAGGGTTCCACTTCTTTTTAAGGTGACCAAAGTGAACGCCGGCCTCCAGTAATTGCTGTTGTAATGAAGTGTTATTTTCCATGTGTATAATTTGTTGTAATGAATGAATGTTAAGGTTGTTGGATTAACGTTTACTGAACTGGAAGCTTCTACGTGCTTTCTTATGACCGAATTTCTTACGCTCAACACTACGAGGGTCACGCGTTAATTGTCCAGCTGCTTTTAAAGCAGGACGCAATTCAGGATTCAATTCAATTAATACACGAGCAATACCTAATTTGGCTGCTTCTGCTTGTCCTTTTAAACCACCGCCTTGTGCGTTGATGACGATATCATATTTACCCATTAAATCGGTAGTCTTTAAAGGAGCTTCAACTTGATTTTGTAAATACACTAAAGGAAAATAGTGTTTGTAATCTTTATCGTTCACGGTAATTTTTCCACTACCCTTACTAACAAAGACGCGCGTTACTGCTTCCTTACGACGACCAACTGCATTTGTTTGCTTTTCCATTTATTTATATTTGGAATTAATTAAAATTTAAATTCTTTTGGTTGTTGTGCAGTATGAGGATGTTTATCACCAGCATACACAAACAATTTCTTTACCATCTTACGTCCTAAACGATTTTTAGGCAACATGCCCTTTACCGCTCTTTCCATAATTACTTCTGGACGACGCTTGATTAAGTCTTCAGCAGCTTCTTCTTTTTTACCACCTGGGTAACCAGAATAGTTTAAGTATTGTTTATCGTGGAATTTATTTCCAGTCAACTTTACTTTTTCTGCATTAATGATGATTACATAATCTCCGCAATCAACGTGCGGTGTGTAATAAGCCTTGTTCTTACCACGTAGAACAGCTGCGATTTTTGAAGCAATACGTCCTACGGTTTGATTAGTACCATCAACAATGTACCAGCCATGTTGAACGGTAGCCGCGTTGGCGTGCTTCGTGGTGAAATGTAGTTTACTCATAATTCTTTTGTTTTAATGAGGCCGCGCTATCCCGACAGCCATAAAATGTCCCTTGTTTATAAGGGAGGGCGAAGGTAAGGCGGGATTTTGAGTTTTCCCAAGAATTTGATGATTGTTTTTTTATTGTATCTTTGTAACTTATTGATAATCAATAATAATTTTGTATTGTAAAATACATGATACTAAATAGGTGCTGAAAATCAGGCAGTTATACATAGATGGCTACTCATTAGACCAAAGTTTTGAGCCTTGATTAGCCGGTTTTTGGCAATTCTAGCCTATTTTTAAGCAGATTCTTAGAAAAGGATGTCACTATATATATGTATCAAAAATTTCAAGCCAGTCAAATTTTTACCGGAACCGAGCTTTTGGAGGACCAGCTGGTTTTAATCACCCAAAAAGATGGGACCGTTGAAGTATTGCTGGGAATAGAAGATGCTGGAGATGAAGTACAGAATTTCGAGGGCATACTTACACCTGGATTGATCAATGCACATTGCCATTTGGAACTATCGCATATGAAGGGCATGATTCCTGCACATACAGGACTACAAGAATTTGTAAAACAGATTGTGGGTTTAAGAAAAGTGGAGGATGGAATTATTCAGCAGGCTATTATTTCGGCAGAAAATGAGATGTACAATAATGGTATTGTAGCAGTGGGAGATATTTGCAATACACTTGATACACTTACTATAAAACAAAAACATAAATTGGCTTATTATAGTTTTGTGGAATTGTATGATTTAGATCCAAGCAGGTCTGATGATAAAATACATGCAGGATTAAAAATGCAGGAAGCCTTTGAACAAAATTGTATTCGTGCCTCACTAGTGCCCCATGCTCCTTATTCGGTAAGCTTTAATTTATGGAAATTATTATCTAATCATTTTGGTGCACATACTATTACAATGCATAACCAAGAAACAATGGATGAAAATGAATTCTTTGAAAAAAAGACGGGAAGTTTTTTAGGCATGTATGAAAGAACCAAGGTATCGCTAGATTTTTTTGAAGCCACTGGGCTCAGTAGTTTGCAATCGGTGCTACCTTATTTTAAAAAAGCAGCTAGAAGTATTTTGGTGCATAATAGTTTTACGAGTGTTGCAGACATTAAAGCTGTTCAAAAAGAAATGCCCAATAGCTTTTGGTGTTTATGTCCGAATGCGAACCAGTATATCGAAGAAACCATGCCACCTATTGAATTGTTGCGTACTAATAATGCTGAGATAGTGATAGGTACCGATAGTTATGCCAGTAACTGGTCTTTAAATATATTGGATGAATTGAAAACCATTCAAAAACATAATCCATCTATTCCACTTGCTGAAATGCTGGGCTGGGCTACCATCAATGGGGCTCGTGCCTTACAAATGGAAAAAGGCTTGGGTAGTTTTGAAAAAGGCAAAAAGCCTGGGGTTGTTTTGATAGAGGGTGTTGATACGAATGGACTTCTTTCAAAAACAAGTTCTGCCCAACGACTTATTTAATAATTATTTCTAGTGACTAATACAAACTAGTTACTAATACAAGTTCGGATAGTCTGTAATAATACCATCTACCTTTAGTTGTATCAAAGTATTTATTTCTTCTTTAGTATTCACTGTCCAAGGAATGACCTGAATATTTTTTTGATGGCAATAGTCCATCATTGCTTTATTTACATATTTATATTCTGGACTATAAATTGTTGGCTTAAAACCTAGTAACGCTATTTGTTTTTCAGCATTGGCACATTCTGCACCAAATACTAAATAAGAAGTTTTAATACTAGGATATTTTTCATGCAGTATACGAAGGGGTCTTAGATCAAAACTTTGAATACTTGTACGATTTAAAATATTTTTATTTTGTAAAATATTTACTACTAATTCTACAAACTCATCGGGAGCTGGATGTTCTATAATATCTTTACCATCTACCGATTTTATCTCAATATTATAATTCATTTTTCTACCTATGACCTTCGACTTTGTTTCTACGCTATCAATTAAACTACTAAGTGTTGGAATTGATGCCGCTAATTTTTTTTGACCCGTAAAACCGGGATGCGGTTTCATACCCACATCAAATTTTTCAAGGGCTGCATAGTTCATTTGATAAATAATATTTTGATTGACTTCATTTGGCTTAATATAAGTTCCATCAGGCTTGGTGGTTATCAAAGGATTTAAAATGGGATCATGCGAAACCACTACTTGCTTATCCATGGTAATGGCTAAGTCCATTTCAAGGGTGCTTACTTTTGCATTGTCCATTACTGCTAACATCGCAGCAATGGTATTTTCAGGCATTAAGCCTCTGCCGCCTCGGTGCGCTTGATAATCCATTATGGTTTTATTCATTCCAGTTGGTTTGGTCATTGAACAACTTGCGCCTAGCCCAATAAATAGAATGGCTACAATTTTGATGATGAATTTCATAAGCTATAGTAGAATAAAACTATCTAATTTTCGTAGATTGTGGTATTAAATTTCTATTATGACTTTTCCCATTTTATTTGGCATCTTAGCGATAATAATTATCATGTGGCGTAGGCATATAAAAAGTAGAGAGAACAATTAATTATTTTGTTGTTTCTAATAACTGAAGCAATTTTATCCCTTCTTTTTTAAGTCCTAGTTGTGATATTAAACTAAGCTCCAATCGCTCCTCTCTGTGGAACCAAAGTTTTGATAAATCTCTTATTTGATCTATGGAAAGCTTGGTCTCGGCTAATTGTTTTCGTAATTCCTGCACATTTGGATTATAATTTTTATAAAATCCAGGATGAACAGCAATTGATACATTTCTAATAGAAGGATTGCCCATTCCTCTCAAAATAAAAAAAGACGGGGGGAGCAATTTTTGTAAACCAGGTCTGAATTGATCAAAATAAAATTGGGTTTCCGTTTCCATTGATCTAGTTTCTGCAAGACTAGCATGCTCTTCGTATTGCAAAATAGCTTTTAATGCTTCTTTATTTTGAATATATCTTAAAGCTCCCGAGCTTTTCATTTGCTCAAATATTGTTTTACGGTTTATAAAACGGTAGAGCCAAAAATCCATTGTAAAAGCTAAATCAGATAAATTGATCGTAGTATTAATCGTTGCATGATTTATACTCAAGGAGTCTAGATAATTTGAAAGTTGCTGATTTTTTAAAATGATAGAATCTAATTGTTTTTGGTTTTCTTGTAAATCAATGATGAAGGCCTGAATTAATTCCTCCGATCTTTCATTTTCAACATGTTTTTCTCTTAGATTCTCTGCCACAAAACCCATACTTACTGCTAAGAAAAGCATTAAGAATTCAGTAAGATATTCTTTCCATTTTTTTGGATGATTTGAATGATGATGTACTTCCATAGTATATTATTTTACGTGGTATTCTTGTTTAAGCGCTGCCATTAAATCTATGGCCACTTTTTCAGTGGAATCAAGAAGTACTATAGAAACATTATTGAGCGCATTTTTGATGTGGGTGAGTCGATTCGCAAATTCAATTAAAGTATTTTTATCATTGGTCATTAATTTAGACCCTGGTTTTACTTTGTATTTATTATTCCCTCTTTCTTGATTTTGATAAAAATTATTATTAAAAATAGAATAGGACTTTTCTCTAGCGCGTATTTTTAGTTCTTCGGTAGATTCGCCATAAGCTTGAATATAGGAGGCATAATGCCAATAAACGGCGATTTGATCGCTAATCTTACTGTTTTCAACAAGTCTCAAACCACCTGCGTTTTTTAATTGCGCTGTCGTTCTTTCAATTAATCTAACGCCTCTACTTCCTAGGGTGCCTAGGTTCAATTCATATAATTTAGCAATGGATACGGTATCATTCTTCCCTTCGAAAATATAATTTACAGTGGTGTCCAATCTGCCTATCTGCTTGACATAAGTTCTTCTTACTGCATTCAATTCCGCTGTATCTCTTTTTAAATCTTCATAAAAACTTTGCATGTATTGATGCTCCCTTTCTCTTTCTACAAAAAATTCTCTTTTATTTTCGGCAAAGAAACCCAATGTAACTGCCAGAAACAACATCAGAAACTCAAAAATATATTCTTTAAATTTTTTCTTTAAATGTGTTCCATTGGGAGAATGATGGGGATGATGTACTTCCATGGTAAATTTTATTAACTTAAATATAAATAAAATAAAGTCTATATATAAACTAAACTATGTTATTTTATCAAGATTTTTACCTCAACACTTCTTGTAAAATAGGCAAGGATTTTATTTCACTAAATTTTTTATAGTGCCAACTTAGCGACAACTGAAAGAGTTCTAATATTTTTTTTCTTTGCAACCCACTTAAAACAATATTGTCTAAATCATTGTAAAATTGAACTTGTAAAAAAGTGGAAGCAGTTTGTGCTTCTGTGCCTTCTAAAAAATAGGGATGCGTGGGCGTACCTGATACAAATTGCCCTTCACGTACATCTAGTACAGGATTGCTCGCGCTGTATTTTCCTTGTAAGCCAAAGCCCATGGTTTGACTTAAATGAATTAAAAAATAGATAGGTAAATTACCTACCAATTGAGGGCCGCCTTTGTCCAATTGTTTGAAAGTATCTTCTATTAAATAAAATAATTCTGGATGCGGTTCGGGTTGCATGGTTTGTTGCAAAACCTCTACAATATAGGTAGCTACTGCATTGCGCAAGACATCAGAATAGATATTTTGATAGACAAAATCCCAGTTAACGTTTTTGATCATTTGCAATTGCTTCATGGGCGCATGGTAAACTTCCATTTGTAAAATTGCTGCAGGTTGATAAAAAACGCCCTTGTTGGCTCCTTTTTTGCTAGTTACTCTAACTCCTTTGACCATGTATTGTTGTAAGCCAAAAAGTTCTGTATAGGCCGTTAGGATGAGGCTCGTATCACCATATTTAGTGACGCGTAAAACAATACCCTTGGTGTTATGTAACATATTTATTTTCTAGACACGCTTGAACTGCTGCAAAAAGCGCAAGTCGTTTTGGGAGTATAAACGCAAATCGTTGACTTGGTACTTTAGTTGAGTAATTCTTTCCACACCCATACCAAAGGCAAAGCCTGTATATTTTTCAGGATCAATGTCAAAGTTTTTTAAAACATTAGGATGGACCATGCCACTTCCTAAAATTTCTACCCATCCTGTATGCTTGCAAATATTACATCCCTTACCACTACATATTTGACAGCTAATATCCATCTCTGCACTAGGTTCTGTGAATGGAAAATAACTTGGACGGAACCTTACTTTCACGTCTTTGCCAAACATTTCTTGTACGAAAAAATAAAGGGTTTGTTTTAAATCTGCAAAGCTTACATTTTCATCAATGTATAAACCTTCTACTTGATGAAAGAAACAATGTGCTCTCGCAGAAATAGTTTCATTTCGGTACACACGGCCTGGACAAATCACACGAATAGGTGGCTTTTGTGTTTCCATCACTCTTGCTTGTACACTTGAAGTATGGGTTCTTAACAACCAGGCAGAATTATTTTCAGTTCCTTCTTGCACATAAAAAGTATCCTGCATATCGCGGGCTGGATGATCAGCCGGTAAATTCATGGCCCCAAAATTATGCCAATCATCTTCTACCTCTGGTCCTTCTGCTACGGCAAAGCCCAATCTTTTAAATATAGCCACCATTTGATTGCGCACTAAATTCAAAGGATGTCTGGTACCCACTGCAACAGGATCACCTGGTAAACTGGTATCTATTTTAGTATTGGTTTCGTCTGCATCACCCAATGCAACCAATAAATTTTCAAGTTTTTCCTCAGCTAGAATTTTAAAAGCATTCAAAATTTGGCCAAAGTCTTTTTTTTGCTCCACAGGCACATTTTTCATCTCGCCCATGATTTGTTTGACCAAACCTTTGGTTCCCAAGTATTTAATTCGATAGGCTTCCACGTCTGCCGAAGTGGTGGCTACCGTATTGGCGATTTCTTTTTTGATGGTTTCGATTTGTGCTAAGAGCTGCTCCATGGTACGAAGATAAAATAAATCCTTACATTTGTTACTCGAGAAGTAATTATTACATGGAATACAATACAGCAAGAAGTATAATGGGGATGAGGGAGTATGGCCGTCACGTTCAAAAGATGGTAGACCATCTTATGACCATTGAAGACCGAGACAAAAGAAAAGAACAAGCCTTTGTGGTGATTGAACTGATGGGCTTTTTGAACCCTCAACTCAAGAATATAGAAGATTACAGGCATAAATTATGGGACCACCTATTTTTTATGAGCAATTTTCAATTAGATGTAGATAGTCCTTACCCCATTCCTACCAAAGAGACTTACAAGCAAAAGCCCGATCCAATTCCTTATCCTAAGCGTAAAATTAAATATGCGCACCTGGGCAAAAACCTAGAATTGGTGATTGATAAAGCCATGGCAGAACAAGACCAAGAGAAGAAAGCAGGTTTTGCACATGCCATTGCCCATTATATGAAATTGGCTTACAGCAATTGGCATAAAGAATTGGTACAAGATGATACGATTAGAGGAGAGTTAAATGCCATCACTGGTGGCGAACTTGAATTTAGCAACACGCCATACATCAAACATCGCAATCAGAATTTTGAAAGAGATGAATACCGTCCTGCAGGTGGTCGTTGGCAAAACAACCGAAACAACAATAACCGCGGTGGACGTGGTCCTAGTGGACCAGGTGGCGGTGGACGCAATAACAACAACCGCAATTTTAAGAAACGTTTTTAATTGAATTGATGAAATAATTGAAATCCCATTTGGCCTTTGCTAGATGGGATTTATTGTTTTAGAGCGATAGGAAAGTGGAGCGAATCATGTATTTTCGTAAAGCAAATAGTTAAACAATGAGTTCATTTGAAGTTATAGGAGGTCATGCACTAAAAGGAAACATTACACCACAAGGTGCAAAAAATGAAGCCCTTCAAGTATTGTCTGCTGTGGTGCTCAGCGCTGAGCCCATTACAATTTCAAATCTGCCCAATATTGTGGATGTGAATTTATTAATGGAACTATTAGCAGCGATGGGTGTGTCTGTAGAGAAATTGGGCGAGGGTGAATATCGTTTTCAAGCAGATAAAATAGATCCTAATTATTTAGCAACTGATGATTTTAAAGCAAAAAGTGGAAGATTGCGTGGCAGTGTAATGTTAGCAGGCCCCATCTTAGCTAGATTTAAAATTGCTTATTTACCCAAACCAGGTGGAGATAAAATTGGAAGAAGAAGATTAGATACCCATATTATTGGATTTGAAAAACTAGGTGCCAAATATGCTTATGATGAAAAGCTTGCATGCTTTACCTTAAAAGCAGAAAATTTAATTGGTACTTATATGTTATTGGACGAGCCATCTGTAACTGGTACAGCCAATATTTTAATGGCGGCTGTTTTAGCCGAAGGTATCACCACCATTTACAATGCAGCCTGTGAGCCTTACATTCAACAGCTATGCTTAATGTTGAACAAGATGGGTGCAAAAATTACAGGCATTGGAAGTAATCTTTTAAAAATAGAAGGGGTTACAAAATTAGGTGGCACTTCACATCGTATTTTACCTGATATGATTGAAATAGGTTCTTTCATTGGACTAGCCGCCATGACTAAAAGTGAAATCACCATTAAAAATGTTGGGATTGAGCATTTGGGTGTCATTCCTGATAAGTTTCGATTACTAGGTATTGATTTTACGATCCAAGGAGATGACATTTATATTCCTGCACAAGATATTTATGAGATTCAAACTTTTATGGATGGTGGTATCTTAACTATTTATGATAACCCTTGGCCAGGGTTTACACCCGATTTATTAAGTATTGTTTTAGTCACTGCTATTCAAGCAAGAGGTAGTGTACTGATTCATCAAAAAATGTTTGAGAGCCGTTTATTTTTTACGGATAAACTAATTGATATGGGCGCCCAAATAATTTTATGTGATCCGCATCGAGCCACTGTAATTGGTTTAGGACGTAAATATTCTCTGCGTGGCATTACCATGAGCAGCCCTGATATCCGCGCTGGGCAAGCCTTACTGATTGCCGCACTTAGTGCAGAAGGAAAAAGTACCATTCAAAATATTGAACAAATTGATAGAGGTTATCAATACATAGACACAAGATTGCAAGCACTAGGAGCGCAAATACAAAGAATCTAAAACTTTTTTGTTTTGACAATTCATAAAAAAAGAGCCCCGATAATTCGGGGCTCTTTTTCTTTTTAACTATAATTATTTAAAACTTGGCCGGAGTGCCAAGGTATAAAATAAAGAACCCCGTATTTTTCAATTTCGGGGTTCTTTATTTACAATCTAATTATTTAAAACTTGGCAGGTGTGCCAAGGTATAAAATAAAGAACCCCGTATTTTTTCAATTTCGGGGTTCTTTATTTACAATCTAATTATTTAAAACTTGGCCGGAGTGCCAAGTTCTAAAAAGAAAAAGAGCGAAATTTTCATTCTCGCTCTTTTTCTTTTTACCTATAATTATTTAAAACTTGGCCGGAGTGCCAAGTTTCGGTATACTCTTTTTAATAAAGGCTCTTAGGTGATTGTTGCTAGTGGCTAAATCTTCTTTGCGCAAATACATCATATGTCCACTGCGGTATCCTTCCCAAAACATTCTGTCTTGAATTTTTCCAGCTGGATCCATTTGCCACATATTATATTTTGCATTGAAATAATCGCAAGCACCATCGTAATAACCCGATTGCACTAATAAATGTAAATAAGGATTTTGCATCATCGCTTGACGTAAGTCATCGCCCGTATGGTTGTTGGTATTATCCCAAGGGAAGGTAGGACCAAAAATATAATAATTTAAATCGGTCTTATAACCCAATTCATCTCTTAGATACATATTAATAGCAGGGGTAAAAGAATGTTCCCAAGAAGTAAGTTCTGCATTGTAATCAGGATTGTCTCCTGCATCTAATTTATCCATACCAATATAACGAGAATCTAAACGACCTACTGTTTTTCCTTTATCGCGTAAAAGTTCTTTCCAGAAATAATCAAAAGGAATGGTCATACTATAACGTGCTACTTCTGTTTCACCAATACCAATATAACGCGCTAGTTTTTTAATTACTTCTTTTTTCTTCTCTGCATTTAAAACGCCGCCTTGTGCAATCGCTGGCATTAATTCATTGACCGTAAAAGCTTCTACTTCTGGTAAGTAAGCTGTTAAGTCTTTGGATTGTAAATCGGCTGCTAATTTTTTATGGTACCAGGCAGTAGCTGCCATATAAGGTACGCGCAAAGCTGCGCTGGCAGGGCCCTCACGCTTAATACCTAAATCGGTAGGTGATACCAAGATCACACCATTTAAATACATCCAATGTCTATTTTGTAATTCTAAAGACAAACCAGATACACGCGTGGTACCATAACTTTCTCCAATTAAAAACTTAGGAGAAGCCCAACGCTTATTTCTTCCTACAAAAGTATTAATCCAATCTGCTAAATATTTTACATCGGCATTTACTCCAAAAAATTTAGAAGTAGGCACTGCTTTGTCTAAAATACGAGAGAAGCCGGTGTTCACTGGATCAATGTAAACGATATCTGCAGCATCAATAATGGAATTAGGATTTTCTTCAAAACCATAAGGTTGAATAGGATAACCCTCATCATCAATTTTTAATTTTCTAGGGCTGGTATACCCTAAGTGCATCCATACACTTGCAGTGCCTGGACCACCATTAAAAGAAATAACCAAGGGGCGTTCGTCCTTATTGGTTACATCGGTACGCTCATAGTATACATAAAATAAACCAGCAATGGCTTTTCCATCCTCATCCCAAACAGGCATGGTGCCCGTCACTACTTTATATGGTACTTTTTGTCCTTTGACAGTGACTTCCCCTTTGTTTTCTGTTTTAGCTTCTAAAGAAAGCTCTCTTTTAAAACTTGGGTTTTTATCTTCCGATTTAGCGGCTGGTTTGTTCATGTTTTCCTCGGTAGGCTTTTGTGCTTGCGTTATTAAGGCAAGTAACACTAACAAATACGTAAAAAGTTGTTTTTGCATAAGGCTATTATTAGTTATAATTAATTTTTCTACTGCTAAATATACATCATAATTAGATTTTTGATAGCCCTGAGTATAATTATTTATTTAGGTAGTATTTGTGTAATTTAGACCGAAGAAAAACTACACCGATTAAACCATAAAGGATGTCAGAAGCCCTCCAGAAAGTAATTATTTTAACCGCTCCCTCCGGGGCAGGGAAAACTTCTATTGCTGCTTATTTATTAAAAGCAATGCCCTCCTTGTCTTTTTCGGTTTCTGCTACTACTCGTGCGCCTAGGGGGGTTGAAAAAGATGGGGTGGAATATCATTTTATCTCCTTGGCCAAATTTGAAGGTTACATCTACCAAAATGAATTTTTAGAACACGAAATGGTCTATGAAGGCGTGTATTATGGGACTTTAAAATCTGAATTGACACGCATTTGGAACCTAGAAAAAATTCCTGTTTTGGATATTGATGTCAAAGGGGCCATTAAAGTACAAAAGCAAATTGGTGACAATTGTTTGTCCATTTTTATCATGCCTCCATCCCTTGATGTTTTAAAAGAAAGATTAAATAATAGAAAAACAGAAACGCCCGAGAGCATGGAAATGAGGTTAGAAAAAGCGGCCTATGAAATAAGTTTTAGTAACCAGTTTAATGCCATCATACATAACAATGATTTAGCCTTAGCTTGTGGTGAAACTGAAAAACTCATTATAAATTTTTTAAACAACTAAATATGTCATTACAAGGAAAAACCGTTTTTATTACAGGCGGTAGCAGAGGCATTGGAAAAGCAATGGCTTTAAAACTAGCTGCAGCTGGCGCTAATATTGTGATTGCTGCAAAATCGATAGAAGAAGATCCGCGCTTAGGAGGCACTATTTTTACAGCCGCTGCTGAAGTTGAAGCCTTAGGCGTAAAGGCATTAGCAGTGCAAGTAGATATAAGAGACGAAGCACAAATTGCTGCGGCTATAAAACAAACGGTGGAAAAATTTGGGGGCATTGATATTGTCATTAACAATGCCAGTGCTATTCAATTGACAGATACAGCAAACACAGCAAGTAAGCGTTTTGATTTAATGCACAGCATCAATGTGCGTGGTACATTTTTAGTTGTACAACATGCTTTGCCTTATTTGAAAAAATCTAGCCATGCACATATTTTAACTTTATCTCCTCCAATTAATATGGCACCCAAATGGTTGGGACCACATGTGGCTTATACCATTTCAAAATACGATATGAGTATGCTAACCTTGGGTTGGGCAGAAGAATTTAAAGAGGACAATATTGCTTGTAATTCATTGTGGCCCCGCACGACCATTGATACCGCTGCTGTTAGAAATTTATTGGGTGGCGAAATGTTGGCCAATATGAGTCGCACACCAGCCATCATCGCCGACGCTGCCTTGATTATTTTAAGCAAAGAAAAATTAGCCTACACAGGAAAATTATTTACTGACGAAGAAGTATTGGCCGAAGAGGGCATCACCGATTTAGCGCATTATTCAGTAGTGCCAGGCGCTAAATTATTTTACGATTTATTTTTATAATATTTTAGAAATCATTTTTTATTATTTCAATTTAAAGATCCATAGTATGAAAAGAATTTTAATGCTAGCAAGCGTGCTAATTAGTTTACAGGTATTGGCGCAGAAAAAAAATAAAGTAGACCCTGCAATACAACAAGTAAATGCGAATAAAGATGCTGCGCTTGTTGCACTAAACAATGCTTATGAGGCTGATAAAAAAACAGCCTTACAAATTTGGGAATATGCAGAAGTAGGTTATAAAGAAAATAAAAGTGCTGCCTTACATGTACAAAATTTAAAAGCAGCAGGCTTCACAGTAGAAACTGGCGTGGCTGGAATTCCAACTGCATTTGTGGCTACTTATGGTAGCGGCGCTCCGGTGATTGGGATACTTGCAGAGTATGATGCCCTTCCGGGTTTAGCACAAACAGCCAGTCCAGAAAAAAATCCGATTGCTGGTAAAAATGCAGGCCATGGTTGTGGTCATCATTTATTTGGCACTGCATCGGTAGGTGCAGGTATTGCGATTAAAGAATTAATTGCTTCAGGAAAACTAAAAGGAACGATCAAAGTATATGGTTGTCCTGCAGAGGAAGGTGGAAGTGGTAAAGTATATTTGGTACGTGCAGGATTGTTTAATGGAGTAGACGCTGTGATTCATTGGCATCCTGATGATGTTAACGCTATAACCACTACAAGTGCATTGGCTAATAAATCTGCTAAGTTTAAATTTTATGGTATTTCAGCACATGCTTCAGCACAGCCAGAACAAGGTCGTTCTGCCCTAGATGCAGTGGAAGCAATGGACAATATGGTGAATATGATGCGTGAGCATCTTCCTCAAGAAACAAGAATACATTATATCATTACCAATGGTGGAAAAGCACCCAATGTGGTTCCTGATTTTGCAGAAGCCTATTATTATGTTCGTCATCCAAAGCGTAAGGATGTCGTAGAAATTTTTGATAGAGTAGTAAAGGCTGCCGAAGGAGCTGCACTTGGAACTGGGACAACCATGAAATATGATATTATAGGCGGAACACATGATTTATTAATTAATAAAACACTGGCCGAAGCCATGCAAATTAATTTAGAAAAAGTGGGTGGCGTTAGTTATACTGAAGCGGAATTAAATTTTGCGAAAAAAATTGAACCAAGTTTTATTGGAACAAAAGTAGATGTAACTACGGCAGCCACTGTAAGACCACTAAGCTATGTCAATGAAGGCAATAGTGGCTCCACCGATGTAGGGGATGTAAGCTATGCTTTGCCTACTGTTGGTTTGCGAGCAGCCACTTGGGTACCAGGTACACCCGCACATAGTTGGCAAGCGGTGGCTGCTGGTGGTAGTGAAATTGGAACCAAAGGAATGCTGGTTGCTAGTAAAACAATGGCGCTTACCGCTATTGATTTAATGAGCAATCCTGTATTGCTTGCAAAAGCTATGGAAGAGTTTACTAAATCTAAGGGAGATTATAAATACAAAGCATTACTAGGAGATATTAAGCCCGCTTTAAACTATAGAGATTAATTAAAAAATATAATTAATCTCTATAGTTACTCTGATGATTTTTTCGAGGTACCCATTAATGGGCACCTCGAGGGTATAGAGATTAATTAGTAAAAGAAGCGTAATAAGAAATTTACGCTTCTTTTACTTTAACCTCTTATGATTTTTCAATAAATCAGATGCTTTCGCATCTTCTCCCCATAAACGGGTGCCTCATTTTTATTTAAGCTTATATTCATCGTCTTATTCATTGGACTCTGGGCGCATTTGAGGGAAGAACAACACATCTTGAATAGAAGGTTGGTTCAACATCATCATACACAATCTATCTATCCCTATGCCAATACCAGATGTAGGGGGCATACCATATTCTAGGGCTCTTAAAAAATCATGGTCAATAAACATTGCTTCATCATCCCCTCTTTCCATTAAAGCCAATTGTTCTTCAAAACGCTTGCGTTGATCTATTGGATCGTTCAACTCTGTATAGGCGTTCGCTAATTCTTTTCCATTGACCATCAATTCGAATCTTTCTACCAATCCTTCCTTGCTGCGGTGCTTTTTAGTCAGCGGGCTCATTTCAATAGGATAGTCAATAATAAAAGTGGGTTGGATGTATTTGGATTCACTAGTAGATCCAAAAATTTCATCTATTAATTTACCCTTACCAATGGTAGGGGCCACTTCAATTTGTAATTTTTTACAAACTTCTCTTAAAGCAACTTCGTCCATACCAGTAATATCGATTCCTGTATTTTCTTGGATGGCTTCAATAATACTGATGCGTCTAAATGGCGCTTTAAAGTTGATGGTCTTGTCTCCCACTATTAATTCGGTTTTGCCATGTAAGGTCAATGCAATTTTTTCAAACAATTGCTCTGTAATTTCCATCATCCATAAATAATCTTTGTAGGCTGTATACCATTCTAGGACCGTAAACTCTGGATTATGCGTACGATCCATTCCTTCATTTCTAAAATTTCTACTAAACTCATACACCCATTCAAATCCTCCTACGATTAATCTTTTCAAATACAATTCATTCGCAATACGCAAATAAAAAGGAACATCCAATGCATTATGATGTGTTGCGAAAGGCCTTGCCGCTGCACCTCCTGGAATTGCTTGAAGTACTGGTGTATCTACTTCTAAGGCACCTCGGCTATTTAAAAATTCACGAATGGTAGAAACTAATAAAGTTCTTTTTACAAAAGTTTCTTTCACAGATGGATTAATAATTAAATCGGCATAGCGTTGACGATACCTGAATTCGGGATCAGTGACAGCATCAAATACATTGCCTTGCTCATCTCTTTTAACTACCGGCAATGGCTTTAAAGATTTTGCCAATAAAGTAACAGTGCTTGAATGCACAGAGGTCTCTCCAGTTTTTGTAATAAATACATAGCCTGTAGATCCAATAATATCTCCTAGATCCATTCCGTTTTTAGTAATGGCCTCCCAATAAGACTTGTCTTCATCTGGGCAAATTTCATCTCTCTTGATATAGAGTTGTAGGATGCCTCTGTCGTCTTGAATTTTTACAAATAACACTTTGCCCTTATCATTCACACTCATAATTCTTCCTGCTACACATACGGCAGCATATTGTTCTTTATTTTCTTCTGTAAAATTGTCCTTGATATCATTGGAGTAATGCGTCACAGGATACAATGGGGCAGGATAGGGATCGATACCCGCAGCTTCTAAATGCTGCAATTTTTCACGTCTTATAATTTCCTGTTCTGATAGCGATTGACTCATTATGGTAATTTATTAATAATGCAAAAGTAAAACTTAGCAGTCAATTAACGAAAGAAGCCTTCTTGAACCTCCTCGGGACTTAAGCTAATGAGGTCACCTGGTTGCATGTTCTTTATAGTAAATATTCCGATTTGCGCCCGAATCAAGCGCAATACAGGGAATTGAACAGAGGCGAACATTTTTCGAACCTGTCTGTTTTTTCCTTCTATTAATTCAATTTCTACCCAAGAAGTAGGAATATTTTTTCTAAATCGAATGGGTGGATTTCTTTCAGGCACTGCTACCGAAGCTTCTAATAGGGCAAGACGCGCAGGCTTTGTTTTGATTAGTACCCCATTGATATTAATAGAAACACCTTGTGTAAGCTTAGCAATGGCATCACTGGTGATTTCTCCTTCTACTTGAACCCAATAGATTCTTGCATGTTCAAACTGCGGATGAAGTAGTTGATGATTCAATTTGGAATCATTGCTTAAGAGCAATAATCCTTCACTATCATAATCTAAACGTCCAATAGGATAAACATCTTTAGGTACTTCTACTATATCCTTTAAGCATAATTTGCCATCTGTAGAAGTAAATTGACTCAATACTTGAAAGGGTTTGTATATTAAATAATGATCGATAAAAATAAAAGTTTCTATAAAAACAAAGTCCCCCTGAATGCTCAAGAGGACCTCGTATATAGATGGGTTAGTAAGTACGGGAATCAGATTCCCTTCACAATATTAATTATACTTTTTTCTAATTCAAAAAATATTTTAAACAAATTTATTGACGTTATCCACAATTGGGTACAATTGACAATCAATAAAAATTAATTTTTTAGATGACAGCGTAAAATAATTAAAAATATTTTCTTGCAATAATTTTTTTTGAATTGATTGAAACATTGATGAATAAAGCGTTTCAGAAGATGTCTTTTTTTATTTTTTTATACTATAATGAAAAATGAACTCATGAATACTGCAGCGAAAACATTGTTTTTTTATAGAGAAAATGGGTAAAAAGATTTTTTTACAAAAAACCCTTGTTACCTTTGATTTAGGCCAAAAACATACTTATGAAGCTCCCAGCACCTATTTCAGTACAATGGTTGTCTAATTTTACTAACGCAGAAATCATAGGCAATACGCAATTAGAAATTACTGGAGTGAATGAAATTCATCAAGTAGAAATGGGTGATATTGTTTTTGTAGATCATCCAAAATATTATGAAACCTGTTTAAATAGTGCTGCCACTTGTATCATCATCAATAATAAAGAGGTAAATATTCCAGCAGGCAAGGCTTTATTATTTTGTGCCGATCCTTTTGAAGCCTATTCAAAAATTGTGCAACACTTTAAACCCTTTCTTACCACCAATGATGCCATTAGTAAGGAAGCAATGATTGGTACTGGCACCATTGTGATGCCCCATGTTTTTATTGGACCGGGTGTAGTGATAGGAAAAAACTGTGTGATTTACCCAAATGTTACCCTTCTCCCAGATACCATTATTGGGGATGAGGTAATTATACAGGCAGGTACAGTGATTGGTAGTGATGCCTTTTATTACAATACGAAAAAGAATCGTCCTGCCTGGTTTAAAAAAATGCCAAGCTGTGGAAGAGTCATTATAGAAGACAAAGTAGAAATAGGAGCCAATTGTACCATTGACAAAGGCGTTAGTGGAGATACCATTATTGGTATGGGTACTAAAATGGACAATATGGTACACATTGGCCATGACACTCAAATTGAAGCCAATTGTTTATTTGCTGCTCAAGTGGGTGTAGCCGGTGGAGTAAAAATAAAAGCTGGAGTCACCATTTGGGGCCAAGCTGGAGTAGGTAAAACCTTAACCATTGGTGAGAATGCCACCTTATTGGCAAGGACTGGAGTAGTAGGTGATATTGAGGGTAATAAAGTATACATGGGATTTCCCGCCGAAGAAGCAAGTATCAAAAGAAGAGAATTGGTTTGGATCAAACGCATTCCACAGCTTTGGAAAAAAATGATGGAATAGCCTAGGCTAAACGATGTAGCTGCTTTAATTCTGTACAAACTCTTTGGATGGTGCTATCCATCGTACGATATTTAAAATTAGGAAAGGCCTTTAAAAATTTCTCATTGTTAAAATGAACCACTGCCTGCGCAGTAGCAGCGGTTTCTTTGGTAAGTAAGGGTGTTTTGCCAGTAAGCATTCCTTTTAAGGCTTCCAATCGCCAAACAATGGCTGCCAATAAAGGCGTTACTTTTCTATTAGGAGGTCTTTTATTGAATGCTGCTGCAATTTTAGTGAATACGGTTTGATAGCTTAAATTTTCAGCACTGATGACATAACGTTGTCCAGTAATTGAACTGTCCATTAACAATTGCATCGAATCAATCACATCCAATACATCTACAAAACCACTGACCCCATTGGTATACCAAGGAAATTGATCATAGGCCGATTTAAAAATTTCAGAAGAACCCTTGGTCCAATCTCCTGCACCAAAAATAATCACTGGGTTGACAATGGCTACATTCAATCCTTCTCCCATACCACGCCATACTTCCATTTCTGCTAAATATTTAGATTGCCCATACACGCTATTACTAGTTGCTGCTGTCCAATTCATACTTTCATCAATCGCTACATCTTCTCTGATTCGACCTAAGGCGGCCACAGAACTTACAAAGACCAGTTTATCAATTTGTTTTTCGATGCATAAATTTACAATATTGGCTGTTCCTTCTTGATTGGCCTTAATCATGCGCTCCGCTTGGCTTGGTACAAAAGATACAATGGCCGCACAATGATATACTTGACGTGCCCCTTCCATCGCTAGTTGTAAAGAAACAATGTCTAATACATCTCCTTCCACCCAATTTACTTTAGCTGCACCTTCAAATGCAGGAATTTCCTTTCTATACAAGGCAGTCACCAATTTGTGCTTAGCTAATAATGATTGTATTAAATGTGATCCTACTAAACCACTGGCACCAGTAACAAATATCATAAGGGAATTATTTATCTTTTAACAATTTGGCAATATCTTGCTTTAATTGCTCAATTTCTAAGGCTTTCAATCCATCATAAATTTTTCCTCTTACTTTTCCATTTCTATCTATTAAAGCAAAAAATTGGGTATGAATAAATTGATCCTCTATTTTTTCTACATTGTTTTTTGGGTCATCCAATAAATAAGAACCCCTGGCCATTTGATATAAGCTGTCTTTTCTTCCAGTTAAAAAAACCCAGGTTTTCGAACTTACCCCCAAAGAATCGGCATATCTTTTTAATACGGGCACCGAGTCTGTGCCTGGGTTACAAGTGTGTGAAACAATTTGAAAATCGGGTTGGTCTTTATAAATCGCATAAATATCCTTCATATTGGTATTCAACTTCGGGCAAATGCCTTTACATGTAGTAAAAAAATATTCCACTACTGTGATTTTATTTTGGAGGTCTTTGTCTGTAAATGCATGGCCATCTTGGTTGGTAAAATGAAAGGGCTGTACATAGCTTAACACAGGCAACTGTACTTTCCAATTGTCGGTCCCTTTAAACAAAAAATAATAGAAAGCTACCAGTAATAGGGCAAAAAACAATATATAGGCCCCAAGTTTTTTTGACATAAATAGTAAAATTTAATAGACTTAAAAAGATACCTTAAAGGTAATATTATTTTTCTGCTCGTATTTGATTTACCTTTAGGCTATGTTTAAAAAATGGAATTGGGATGCCATTGGGATTGGGGCTTCATTGGCCTGTGCCATTCACTGTGCGCTATTGCCTTTATTTTTTAGCAGTTTGCCTTTATTAGGCATTAATATATTGCACAATATTCAATTCGAACTTGGAATGATTCTTGTTTCCTTTGCTATTGGTACTTATTCCTTGTATCATGGTTATAAAAAACATCACCATTCTTATAGACCGATGATTTTGTTTACCATTGGTATTCTAATAATGTTAAGTAGGATGGTATTTAGATCTATTGAATTATGGTTGCTTATCCCTGCAGCTTTTTTAATCATCTATGCACATATCAATAATCATTGGAGCTGTCGAGTGCACAACCATGCACATGAAGATGATTGTGATCATCAATAAAATTTATTAGGGAGTGGTTTAAGCAAAAGTAAAACTTACTTCGCCGTCTTTATCATCCTTGATCTGAATACCCATTTCCATTAATTGATTGCGAATTTTATCACTTGTTGCAAAATCTTTTTTTGCTTTGGCTTCTTTTCGAATCTCAATTAATAAATGAATGACGCCATTCAATTGTTGTCTATTTGCGCCAGACTCAACGCGAATTCCTAATACTTGCTCTATATAAATAAGTAATTGCGCTTGCAACCATTGCCAAGTGGCTCCTGAAACCGCATCTGCTGCTATATGCTTATCCTTTAATGAATTGATCACAGGTACTATTTCAAATAAATTAGCTACGACTTTGGCCGTGTTTAAATCATCTTCCATAAACTCGGATAATTCTTCCCCCCAGGTTTTAAGTTGTGCGTCTAAACTTGTATCCTTTGCATTGGTATCCGTATTAAATATTTGTGCTTTTAACCACTCATAGGCATCCATCAAACGACGCAATGCTTTTTCAGAAGCTTGTAAGGCTTCGTTGCTAAAATCAAGGGTGCCACGGTATTGACTTTGTAAAATAAAAAACCTTACCGTCATAGGGCTATAGGCCTGCGTTAAAATTGGATGCGTCCCATCAAATAATTCACTAAGCTTTACTACATTATTGTAGCTTTTGCCCATTTTACGACCATTGATGGTAATCATATTATTGTGCACCCAATAACGCGCAGGCATTTCATGATTGCATACGGTACTTTGAGCGATCTCACATTCATGGTGTGGAAATTGCAAATCCATACCACCTCCATGAATATCAAATTTTTTGCCTAAATATTTTGTCGCCATGGCCGAGCATTCAATATGCCAGCCCGGAAAGCCTTCGCCCCAAGGGCTTTGCCAACGCATGATATGTTCTGCGGGCGCCTTTTTCCACAAAGCAAAATCTACTTTATTTTTTTTCTCGTCTTGATTTTCTAATTCACGCGTAGTATCTAATTGGTCTTCTAAATTGCGACCACTTAAAATTCCATAGGGCTGATTTTTTTTAGCATACACATCGTTGTACTTAATTACATCAAAATAGACAGATCCACTGGCCTCATAAGCAAATCCATCTGCCATGATTTTTTTAATCATTTCAATTTGCTCGATGATATGTCCTGTGGCAGTAGGTTCAATGCTAGGAGGTAAGTTGTTAAACTGATCCATGGCCCAATGGTACAAATGCGTATACTTTTGTACTAGTTCCATGGGTTCCAATTTTTCTAAAATAGCCTTGCTGGTAATCTTATCTTCAGCTACTTTGCCTTCTTCTTCAAAATGGCCAGCATCGGTAATATTTCTTACATACCTTACTTTATAGCCTGCCTGTAAAAGATAGCGATACAATACATCAAAAGTGATAAAGGGCCTGGCATGACCCAAATGACTTTCTCCACTTACTGTAGGCCCACATACATACATCCCTACATAAGGTGCATTTAAAGGTTCGAAAACTTCTTTTTGTCTAGTAAGTGAATTGTATAACTTGAGTGGCATATTGCGTATTAGCTCAAAGATATTTTATTTTAAATAAACTAGCTTAATTCTTCTTTAAAACTAAGTCGGCCATAATCATATGATGGTCACTTAAATTTTCATCAATCGACTCCCAAGCCTTTACTTCCCAAGACGCATTGGCTAAAATATAATCGATTCTTAAAGTGGGTGAAATACCCATGAAAGTGGCACCAATTCCAAAGCCTTTTGCTAAAAAGGCATCCTGCCAATTTCCCTTGATTAAATGATAAGTATAAGAACTTGGGACATCATTGAAATCCCCAGTGATAATACTTGGGTAGGAACTTTTTAATAAATAAGTGCTCACTTTTTGTGCTTGTACTGCTCTTTCTACAAAGGAGTGACGCAATTTTCTAATCACTCCACGTTTGGCATTGATGTCTATTTTGTTGGCAATTCCTGGTTCCTCAATTGCTTTAAAATCATCTTGCAAAAACCTATAAGAGGCCAAGTGCGTCGTAAAAACTTGTATGGTATCATCCCCTTTTAATATAGTGGCTGCAATTAAACTTTCTTGATTCAAAAACCCTATTCTTTCTGCATGTATGATTTTATATTTTGAAAAAATAATACAACCTGCATAGTATTCTTTTTCTGTTGTCTGAAAATCTTTTGAAAAAAAATAGTACGGTAGTTTTTTTGTAAAATACAAACTATGATTGGCAATGTCATTGGGCCTTTCATTGGTATTGTATTCTTGTAAACAAACAATATCTGGTTCCCATTTTTGAATAGAGTAGGCAATCTCTTGGGTGCGTAATTTTAAATTGGTGACGGGTTCATTGCCGTTAAAGCCTTTGACATTCCAACTGAGTACTCTTAAAGTATTGTCTTTCTTTTTCTTGCTAAATGGAATACCTGGATGCCAAGCAAATAAAACCAAGATTATTTTCCACCCAATGGCCAAGCTTAACAATGGGAATAAAGAAAGGATTGGTTTAGCAATCAACCATAACATCAATAAAAGAACTTCAATGGCCACCAAATAAGGTGCCATCAATCCTAAAAAACCATTGACCCAAATAAATGAAATAGGTGTAAAAAATAAAGGATATAAAAACAAAGTACTTACCAAAAGATTAAATAAGAATAAAGCACGCTTCCCAAAATTTCTAATGCTTGATTTTTTTGCCATGGTCGCTAGGAATTATTTTTAGGGGCTAAGCTCTTGTTCATCAAATGTAGTAGCTGATGCATCCATTTTCCTAAATCATGGCCTTTTTTTAATAACAAAATATAGATAAACCCTATAGCAGCACCTATTAGATGAGCTAGTACGATGGCGATTTCCACCCGCATAAAAGAAAAAACTTGAATGACTAGATAGCCCGTAACCAATACCCATAGTGGAATACCACCTCCAATATTTTTTAACAAACGATATTGAGGGCGAAGCGTGATTGCAGCAATGGCGATGGCCATGACACTGATGCTTGCACCCATCAAGGGAGTCTTGGCACCTATAAAACAAAATACAATACCCCCTACAAGGCCACTATAAAAATATATAGGAAATAAATGTTTGTTGGCATTAGATTCTTGCAATACAATTCCAAAAGCAGTCAACCAAATCATATTAGTGAGTAGAATCCAAAACCCATCTTGTGCCCAATTGTAGGTGAGCAAGCTCCAAGGTTGATGAAGAAGGGTTTGAAAATTAGAAAACAGAATACTTGGATGTACAATTTGTACATAAAACTGTTCTAAAGGATAACTATTTAAATAATAAACTGTTTTTAAAAAACCAATAAAGGCGTAAACTACTAAGTTGATAGAAAGCAGTGCAATTAAACTATTGTTGTCGGCGCCAATCAATGGCTTTTCAGAAGAAATTTCTTGCATTTAATATAATTAATGATTTAGGCGAAAGGTTGTCGGTTGCGCTTATTCCAAATATACACCAATACAAAACCTACCATCGCACCACCCACATGGGCCCATCTTGCTACATTGTCTCCAGCTGAATTTTGAATGGCCTTATACAATTCAAAAGCAAAATATAAGATGCCCAACCATTTAGCTTTAATAGGAAAAAGAAAATAAATGTAGATATAGGTATTGGGAAATAAATACACAAAGGCAATTAAAATTCCAAAGACAGCACCACTGGCTCCTAAAGTAGCCGTACTAAGCATTTTGTTGTAATAAGAACTAATTAAATCCATCAATTGTGGCGCTAAACCAGGCGTATCTATGCTTACTTTATTGTCAGCTAAAATTCTTGCTAGTGGTATATCATGCGTTTTTGAAAAGGCATAGATGGCATCTGTAAAACCTGGTGCGCTACTCTTGCTTAATCTTAATAGCTGTTCATAGTCAGTGGTCATCGGAATCAATTGATAAGACAGTATCGCTAAGTGAATGACTGCAGCGCCCAATCCACATAAAAAGTAAAACAATAAAAATCTTTTAGGACCCCATACATTTTCTAAAATAGAACCAAACATCCACAAAGCAAACATATTGCCCAAGATATGTCCAAAGTCACCATGCAAAAACATATGGGTAATGAGTTGCCATGGCTTATACAAACTACTTTGCCATGCATGTAATGCAAAATAATCTTCAAAAGAAAATGCACTTGTTGGGCCTGCAAAAGTATTTTGAGCCAAAAAAACCAAACCATTAATAATTAATAAATTTTTTATGATGGTAGGTAAAACTTCAAAACGGGTAGGCCTAAATTGAGTCATTCTTTTTAATTTTCTGTTTACAGTAAATCGGTTCTTTTTAATTGTACCACATTTTCAATATGGAGTGTATGAGGAAACATATCTACTGGTTGTATTTTAGTCACCGTATACTTTTCGTTCAATAAAGATAAGTCTCTTGCTTGAGTGGCAGGATTACAACTTACATACACAATAATCGGTGCTTCCATGGCCAATAACTTATGTACTAATTTTTCATGCATGCCTGCTCTTGGTGGATCGGTAATGATGACATCTGGTTTGCCATGAGTTTCAAAAAAAGCATCATCACATATTTTAATTACATCGCCTGCAAAAAAAGCGGTGTCTGTCAAATGATTCATTCTTGCATTTTCTTTCGCATCTTCAATGGCTTCTTCCACCATCTCTACCCCTATAATTTTTTTTGCCTGCTTACTACAAAAAATGCCAATGCTCCCTGTGCCACAATACAAATCATACACAATTTCTTTGCCAGTTAATGCTGCAAAATCTCGTGTTACTTGATATAATCTTTCTGCTTGCTTTGAATTGGTTTGAAAAAAAGATTTAGGACTTATCTTAAATTGGAAATCTTCTAAATACTCTGTGATATAGCCGCTACCTGAATACACTTGAGGCAGAAGGTCCTGCATGCTATCATTGCGCTTGGCATTAATGGTATACAGTAAAGTCGTAATTTGAGGAAATCGATCTAATAATAAATTAAACAGTTCTTCGCGTTTTTCCTTGGCCTCATAACCCAAGATTAAATTCACCATCCATTCTCCTTTGGTGGTATTGCGAATAAACATATTGCGCACCCAACCTGTATGCGCTTTAATATTATAAAAAGGCATATTGTTTTCTAGCGCAAAATTGACCACAGCTTTTCTTAAATCATTGGTGGGTTCGGATTGTAAATAACATTTGTCAATTTCTACTACTTTTTCAAAAAATCCTCTTGCATGAAAACCAGCCACCCCAGGTTTTTTAGCAGCCATTTCGGCATTTGGATCTAATTCTGCTGCTGCTTTCATGGCCTTAAACTCTATAAAAGGAATAAATTTTTCTGTAGCAAATGTATATTCTACTTTGTTTCGATAGCCCTCTGTATCCTCGGCTCCAAGGATCTCTGGTATTGGGGGCAACGGCACTTTTGCAATGCGTGTTAAATTGTCCACCACTTGTTTACGTTTGTATACCAATTGTTGTGCATAGGGCAACATCTGCCATTGACAACCGCCACAAACACCAAAATGACTACAAAAAGGAGTCACTCTAATGGCTGAATAACTATGAAAATGTTTCACAAAACCTTCTCCCCAATCGGCTTTGTTTTTTTGTAATTGTATGTCCACCACATCCCCAGGCACTGCCCCTTCTACAAAAATCACTTTGCCATCCACGCGGGCAAGGGCCTTTCCTTCGGCGGCATAATCTTCAATTAATACTTTTTCTAATAAAGGGGCTTGTTTAAATTTTCTCACTGCATCAAAGGTACTATGCGCTGGGTAAAATTCTAATAAAAGGGGGTACTAATTGTACACTAGATTGTTATTTATATTGTTATTTTTACCCTATCAATTGAAAATTAAAGAAACTTGCGTTTTATGAGAAATTTATTATGGCTGGTAGTATTGATTCCTTTTTTGAGTTTGGCGCAAATCAAAAAAACAAACAATACTGCATCGAGCACCAAATTTGGTCATAGCATTCAAATAACCATGAGGCCTTATCAAAATATCAAATTATATATAGGCACCAATTATGGTAAAAACAAGGTGCTCGCCGACTCTTGTTTATTAAATGATAAAAGCGAAGGTGTGTTTGAATCAAAACAAAAACTAACACCAGGCATCTATTTTGTAGTATCCCCAAAGTATTCCATTTTATTTGATTTTTTAATTGACGAAGAACAACATTTTAAAATGGTCGCGGACACCAATGCTTTGGACAAAGTAGTGATTACTGGTTCTGTAGACAATACTTTATTTCAGAATTATTCTAAAGACATCAATGGACTTTTTGTTCAATTAAATAATTTACAGAATAGATTTAAAGAAGCAAAAAACGCAGCAGATTCAACACTTTTTAAAGCTGCTTATCTTGGTAAAGACAAAGAAATCAAAGAGAAAAGAGATGCTTTTAAACTAGCACATCCCAAATCAATGATGAGTTATTTATTGAATGTCATGCAAAGACCTGAAGCGCCTACCATGCCCATCGTCCATGGAAAAGCGGATTCTCTGTATCCTTACTATTATGTAAAAAATCATTTTTGGGACAATATTGTTTTTAATGACAACCGTTTAATTCGCACCCCTTTTTTTGAAGACAAACTAGATGAGTATTTTAAAAATTATGTTTCCCGAGAACCTGATTCAATAATTGAAGAAGTGCAGTACATGTTGACTGTTGCTAAAACAGGAAAAGAAATTTATCCTTTTTTACTTTTTAAATTTACCAACAAATACATTGCACCAGAATTTATGGGTCAAGACAAAGTATTTTTACATTTGTACCAAAACTTTTTTGCTAAAGGAGATACGGTACTTTTAAATCAAGAATCAAAAAAATCTATCACTGAAAGAGCTTACAGTATGATGGCCAACCAATTGGGCTTAGCCGCTCCTGGTTTGATTGTGAATACGATAGAGGATAAAAAACTTTCTTTGTATGATGTAAAGTCTGCTTATACATTTATTGCTTTCTGGGACCCGACCTGTGGTCATTGCAAAGAAGAAATTCCTAAATTAGATTCTTTTTACAAGGCGAGTTGGAAAAATTTACAAGTAAAGATTTTTTCTGTAAATATTAATTTTAAAGAATTGGCTGCTTGGAAAAGCTTTATCGCTGACCATCATTTGGAAGATTGGTTGAATGTATATCAAACCGAAGAGGATTTAAACAAAGAAATAAAAGCCGGATTGCCCACCACCATTCGTCAACAATATGATGTTTTTAAAACACCTACTTTTTATTTATTAGACAGTAGAAAGAAAATTATTGCAAAAAATTTAAGCTTAGAGCAATTCAATGACTTTTTAGTTAGTGCCAATAAAAAGAAATAAAGCTAATTCTAAAACACCGCAGCCACCACATCCTTCACCACCTTCGGTTTACCTAGGGTATAGTAATGTAAAACCGGTACACCAGCCGCTTTTAGCTCCTTACTTTGTTGAATTAACCACGCTGTTCCTACCTGCTCGCAAGCTTCATCGGTAGTAGCTGCTAACATAGCATTTCTTAAATCCAAAGGAATATCTACATAAAAAATATTTGGTAAAATAGTTAACTGCTTTTTATTGGTAATAGGTTTTAAGCCTGGAATAATAGGTACTGTAATACCAATGTTTCTACAAGCCTCCACATACTCAAAATATTTTTTATTGTCAAAAAACATTTGTGTCATAATGTATTCAGCACCTGCATCTACTTTCTCTTTGGCACGCGCTAAATCAAATTCCATACTAGGCGCTTCAAAATGTTTTTCTGGATAACCTGAAACACCCATGCAGAAATTCGTTTTGCTGCCATTGATAATATCTTTGTCTAAATAATCACCTTTATTTAATCCTACTACTTGCTCTAATAATTCAATAGCTTGTTTATTGCCATTGGGTTCGGGAATAAAGGTTTTTTGATTTTTTTCTGCATCTCCTCTTAAAACCAATAAATTATCTATGCCTAAAAAATGTAAATCAATTAAAGCATCTTCTGTTTCTCTTTTGGAAAACCCACCACAAATAATATGGGGCACAGCATCTACATTATAATGGTTCATAATAGCTGCACAAATACCTACTGTTCCTGGGCGCTTACGTACATCTACTTTTTCCTCTGTACCATCTTCTCTTTTTCTTAAAACAGTTTCACTACGGTGATACGTAACATTGATCCAGGAAGGCTTAAATTCCATAAGTGGATCTAAGTGCTCATAGATATAAGCAATCGTCTTTCCTTTTAATGGGGGCAATACTTCAAATGATACCAATGTATCTTTGGCCATGGCCAAATGATCAATAACCTTCATATGCAATTTACTTTAATAGGGTCTGGGTTGCTTCTAAATAGAAACCTAACGCAATACCCTAATGCGCAAAAATATATAATATTATTAAGCTATAGGGCGAAAAGCCCCATTTAACCTTATTTTTGTGTAAAATAGATAGATTGATACTTGCTATACATACAGATAAGTTAATTAAACAGTACAAGGGCCGCAAAGTAGTGGATCAGGTAAGCATTTCTGTAAAGCAAGGAGAGATTGTTGGATTGCTTGGACCCAATGGTGCGGGCAAGACCACTACCTTTTACATGGTGGTTGGATTGATTGCACCAGATGAAGGACGCGTATTTTTAAACGATGAAGACATTACCAAACTTCCGATGTACAAACGCGCACAAATGGGCCTGGGTTATTTACCACAAGAAGCCAGTGTATTTAGAAAGCTATCGGTGGAAGACAATATCATGGCTGTTTTAGAAATGACCAAACTCACCAAAGCAGAAAGAGCCTATAAATTAGAAAGTTTATTGGATGAATTTAATTTACATCAAGTGCGAGGCAACAACGGAGACAGTTTAAGTGGTGGTGAGAGACGTCGTACAGAAATAGCACGTGCATTAGCAGTGGATCCAAAATTTATTTTATTAGATGAACCCTTTGCTGGAGTGGATCCCATTGCAGTGGAAGACATACAGTCTGTGGTATCTCGTTTAAAATTAAAAGACATTGGTATTTTAATTACCGACCATAACGTAAACGAAACCCTATCAATTTGTGATAGCGCTTATTTATTAATAGAAGGAAAGATTTTCAAACATGGTACTGCTGAAGAATTGGCCGAAGACGATCAAGTACGTCGCTTGTACTTGGGTACCAATTTTGAATTAAAGCGAAAAGATTGGATCATTGAGCTAGGTCAAAAAGCCAAATAGTTTAACTTAAAAACTACTTTTATTACTTAATTTATACAAGCGTAAAGCTTATATTGTGAGGAGGATATGAAAATTTTTAGCCCCGCACTCTCTAGATTGGCCCGATTGCGTTATTGGCGCATTGAAAATTGGGTAAACGAGCCCATGGCGGCCCAGCGTGAAGTATTGCAAGATTTAATCACACATGGCCAGTATACTCATTTTGGTTTAAAATATCAGTTTGCCGAAACTTTTACTATCCGCAATTTTAAAGCCAGCGTACCCATTCATGAATATGATGACCTGAAGCCCTATATCGAACAAATCATGAATGGTGAAGAAGCAGTCTTGTGGAATACCCCGGTGGAATGGTTGGCAAAAAGTAGTGGCACCACTAGTGATAAAAGTAAATTTATTCCGCTTACCAAAGAAAGTATCGAGGACAATCATTTTCAAGCATCAAAGGATGTTTTAACCAATTATTATCATGCCTGGCCCGATAGTGATTTATTAACGGGTAAGGGTTTGGTGATTGGAGGAAGTCATCAGGTGCATCCCATTAGGGAAGACATTCAGTATGGTGACTTAAGTGCAGTTTTGTTGCAAAATTCTCCCTTTTGGGCTGGCTTTATTAGAACGCCAGAATTATCTATTGCTTTGATGGATGAATGGGAAAATAAAATTGAAAGCTTGGCTCAAAGTACCATTGAAGAAGATGTGACTTCTATTGCAGGTGTGCCCACTTGGACCTTGGTCTTATTAAAAAGAATTTTAGAAATTACTGGAAAGAAAAATATCAAAGAAGTTTGGCCCAATTTTGAATTATACATCCATGGTGGTGTTTCTTTTATGCCTTATAAGGAACAATTTAATAAGGTAATTGGCCCCAATTGCAATTACCTAGAAATTTATAATGCAAGTGAAGGATTTTTTGCTGCGCAAGACAATGTTAATGAAGAAGGCATGTTGTTGTATTTAGACCACGGTATTTTTTATGAATTCATGCCCATTGAAGAATATGGAAAAGAAAAACCAAATACTGTTGGATTAAATAAAGTAGTAATTGGAAAAAATTATGCCATTGTAATTAGTACCAATGGTGGACTTTGGCGGTATTTAGTAGGTGATACGATTCAATTTGTTAGTCTGTCTCCTTTTAAAATTAAAGTGAGTGGTCGATTAAAACAATTCATCAATGCCTTTGGCGAAGAACTCATTGCAGACAACAGCGATAAAGCCATTAGTGAAACCTGCTCTGCCCTTGGGCTTAGCATTAAAGAATATACGGCAGCACCTATTTATATGTCAGATAAAAATACGGGAGCCCATGAATGGTTAATTGAATTTGATGAGAACCCCAAAGACCTTGAAGCCTTTACCCTTTTATTAGATAAAAATTTACAAGCAGCCAATAGCGACTATGAGGCGAAGAGACATAAAAATATTGCACTAGGTCTTCCGCAAATAATGGCAGTTAAAGCAGGTTGTTTTCATGAATGGCTCAAACAAAAAGGAAAACTAGGTGGACAACATAAAGTACCCAGACTCTCCAATGAGCGTAAATTTATAGAGGAAATAAAATTGATTCACCAGCTAAGAAAATAAAAAATAGAATGATTGAAACCTTAGGATGGATTGCGACCGCTGTTGTGGTGGGTTCATTTGGCATACAGGATCAAAGAAAACTAAGGATAGTCAATATGTCCGGTAGTATTCTTTGGATTGGCTATGGTTTTTTAAAACAGGATAATCCTATTATATTTGTGAATATTAGTATTATAGTAATGCATTCTTATTGGTTTATTAAAAATAAAAAATAATGAAACTATTAACAGGAAAGGTAGCCATTGTAACCGGAGCCGCTAGAGGCATTGGTGCAGCGATTGCTTTAAAATTAGCAGCGCAAGGCGCCCATATCGCATTCACCTATGTAAGCGATAGTAGCGCAGATAAGGCTAATAGTTTAGTTGCTGAAATAGAAAAATTAGGGGTAAAGGCAAAAGCCTATCAAGCCAATGCAGCCGATTTTGCTGCCTGTGAAAGTTTTGTGAATGATGTAGTTGCACATTTTGGTACAGTAGATATTTGTGTGAACAATGCAGGTATATCAAAAGATAATTTATTATTACGCATGACCCCAGAACAATGGGATGATGTAATGAATACAAATTTGAAAAGCGTTTACAATATGACTAAGCAAGTCATACGTCCTATGATGAAAGCAAAAAGTGGAAGTATTATTAATATGAGTTCCATTATTGGTATTCGTGGTAATGCAGGACAGAGTAGTTATGCTGCAAGCAAGGCCGGTATCATTGGATTTACAAAATCTATTGCTTTAGAAATTGGCAGTCGTAATATAAGATGCAATGCCATTGCACCTGGTTTTGTAGAAACAGATATGACACATTATTTAAATGAGGGAGATGCAGGAAAAGCTTTCTTAGATAAAATTCCTTTAGGGCGTTTTGGAAAAGCAGAAGAGATTGCGAACACCACTTTATTTTTAGCAAGTGATTTAAGTAGTTACATCACAGGACAAGTGATAAGCGCTTGCGGTGGTTTGAATATTTAGTGAATTAACTATAATTTATATAAATTAATTAAAGTCTAGCCTCGATTTCTTTTTTCAAATCGGCATAAATACTTTCTACAGAGCCTTCGCCAGTAACCATAACTACCTTATTAAATTTTAAATAATAAGTAGCTACCGCCGTTGTTTTATCCTGGTACTCTTGAATTCTAGCGCGAATAATGGTTTCATTCGTATCATCGCTTCTTCCCGATGTTAAACCACGACCTAATAATCTTTTCACTAATTCTTCTTCGCTCACTTCTAAGGCTAATACTACATTAATCTCATTATTTTTTTCTTTCAATAAAGCATCTAAGGCAATACACTGAGCCGTGGTGCGCGGAAATCCATCAAATAAAAATCCCTTCGCATCCGGTCTTGCCTCCATAAAATTTCCCACCATACCAATCACTACTGCATCTGGAACCAATTGACCCGCGTCCATTAAACGCTTTGCTTCCATACCTAATTCTGTTTGGTTCGCAATTTCTGTTCTTAATAAATTCCCAGTGCTTAAATGTTGTAAACCAAAAGAAGCAATGATATTTTCACTTTGAGTTCCCTTGCCACTCCCTGGAGGGCCAAATAAGATTAAATTAAACATGCTGTAGAGTTGAGATCAAAGATACTGATCTCACTCAGATTTATAAAAATTCTCCTTTTTTAAATTTAAACTAAACAAAAAAGATGAATAGTTGTTAGTATTTTTACAACAGTATGAAAATGATCAATAAACTAATTGGTGGTATGCTCTTACTTAGTTTGGGGGCATGCGCTCAAGGACCTAGCAATACCACAAAAAATAAAATCAGTATGTCAGAAAAGAAAAATTTGTACTATTCAACTACCAATAAGGAAAAATTGGTCCTACCAGATAGCACTTGGAAACAAGTCTTATCCCCTGAAGTATACCAAATTGCAAGAGAAAAAGGAACTGAAAGGCCTTTTAGTAGTGCTTTTGAAAATAGCAAGGAAGTAGGCAATTTTCATTGTGCAGCCTGTGGCAACCCTTTGTTTAAAAGCAGTGCCAAATTTGAAAGTGGTTGTGGCTGGCCTAGTTTTTTTGAACCTATTAGCAAAAGTTCCATTATTTATATCCCAGATCACAGCCATGGCATGACCCGCACCGAAGTGGAATGTGGAAAATGTAAGGCCCATTTGGGACATGTTTTTGAAGATGGCCCTCCTCCCACAGGATTGCGTTATTGTATCAATGGGGTAATTCTCACGTTAGAAAAATAAGCAAGGGTTTATTGCACTATTTACAAGGCTACTAGTTCAAAGTATAATATTGACTAATTTTGTGCTTTATGAAAAAGCCTGCCGTTTGTATTTCACCCATTGATTGGGGCTTGGGACATGCCACTCGTTGCATTATTCTTATTCAATCTTTGCAAACATTAGGCTATGAAGTATACATTGCCACCGAAGGTTATCATGAAACTATTTTAAAAGAAGCCCTTCCCCATGCAAATTTTTTAAAATTAAGGGGGTACCGTATTAGATACGCAAAATGGGGTTATACACTTCCTATCCTTCTTCTATTTCAGCTGCCTCAAATCATATATAGTATCCTTTATGAATACAAGTGGCTGAAAAAAGCACAGGCGAAGTATCAGTTTGACTTTATTATTTCTGACAATCGATTTGGCTTTTATCACCCTGCCATACCTAGTGTTTTTATTACACATCAACTTAATTTACAAATGCATTTTGCATGGGCCACTAGGGCATTTCAAAAAATTCAATATAAATGGTTAAAGCGTTTTACTGCTTGTTGGATACCTGATTTAGCAGGGCCTAATAACTTATCAGGTGTTTTGTCCAACCCTAAAGATAAACCCAGTATTCCTTTATGGTATATGGGTTGTTTATCAAGATTAAAAGAGACAAAATTAGCAGTAGAAAATGTACAAAAAGAACCCATTATTTTTTTAGGAATTGTATCAGGACCAGAACCACAAAGAACCTTACTTGAAAATTTAATGTGGAAAGCAGGCAATGAACAAAATATAAAATTTGTAATGATTGCAGGTAGGCCTTCTAAAGACGAGCCTAATAAAGTAATTCAAGAAAATAAAAATGCAAAATTGTATGCCCATTTAGCTGCACCCGAATTAGTGCAAGAAATTAAGCGCGCAGAATATATTATTTGTAGAGGTGGCTATACGACTTTGATGGAATTGATTCCATTTAAGAAAAAATTAATTTTCATTCCAACGCCTGGTCAAACTGAGCAACTTTATTTGGGTAAATTTTGGCAAGAAAAAAAATGGGCGCTTTGTTATGCACAAGAATATTTTAATTTAAGTATGGCTTTAAAAGAAGCAAGTAATTTTAATTTTGAAACACCCCCTTTTATAAATTTTTCAAATGAGGAACTTAAAACTGCCATAAAGCAACTAAATTTATAAGTATGGCTGTACAAAAAATTACTATTGATAAGTTTATTGTTGATTCAACTACTGCACTTATAGTTGACGTAAGAAGTCCTGCAGAGTTTGAACAGGCACATATTCCTACTGCACTAAACCTGCCGCTGTTTAACAATGAGGAACGTGCAATGATTGGAACCACTTATAAAAAACAAAGTAGAACAGCTGCCATCAAAGCAGCACTTCCTCTTTTTGGCAACAAAATGCTTGGTATGATTGAATTGGTTGAAGGGTGGATCAATGAAAAACAAATAATGGGCGCTACTGCAAAGCCAGTTATTTATGTGCACTGTTGGAGAGGTGGTATGCGCAGTGCTGCGGTGGCTTGGTTATTAGATTTGTATGGTTATAAGGTAATACAATTAACAGGTGGTTATAAAGCTTACCGAAATTGGGTATTGGCACAATTTAGTTTGTCTTATCCTTTAAAGGTTTTGGGTGGATATACAGGCTCGGGAAAAACTGAAATTTTACACGAATTAAAAAAAAGGAAGCATCGAGTGATTGATTTAGAAGGCATTGCACATCATAAAGGTTCGGCCTATGGTGCAATAGGTCAAGCTAAACAGCCTTCACAAGAAATGTTTGAAAATTTATTGGCTCAAAGTTTATTCGAAGAAAATAAAAATAATTCTCCTATTTGGCTTGAAGATGAAAGTCAAAGAATAGGCACTGTAATGATCCCAACCGCTTTATTTCAATCATTAAGAAATAGCCATTGTTATTTTTTAACTATTCCATTTGAAGAAAGACTTAATTTTATTGTAGAAGGTTATGGAAAATTTGACAAGGAAAGTTTATTGGAGGCTACACTAAGAATTCAAAAAAGACTAGGTGGTCTTGAAACAAAAAACGCAATTAATTTTATTGAAGTGGGGGCCTTTAAAGAAGCTTTTTGTATTTTGTTAAAATACTATGACAAGTGGTATGAAAAAAATACAAAAAATCAAACCCTACCTAAAGTAGTACTCATCCCTATAATAAGTGAAAAAGTAGATCCCCTTTTGAATGCAGATTTAATAGTAAAAATAGATAACTGATAGAGATCAATTAATATACTTTGTCCTTTTTGATTAACTTTAGTGTTTAATACTATGCAACAATTTTTGGCCTGGTGGCTATTTACAGTTCGAGGATGGAAAATTAAAGGAAAATTTCATTTTGAATTACCTAAGTCAATTATTATAGTAGCCCCACACACCCATAGCGTAGATTTTTTTGTAGGCCTGGGCATCCGAAAAAAGATGCATTTTGAATTTGTACATTTTTTAGGCAAAAGCGAATTGTTTTGGCCTCCTCTTGGTTGGTTTTTACGCTCCCTGGGCGCCTACCCCGTAGATAGACACCAAAAGCAAAATATGGTAGACCAGGCGGTGGCCATATTTAATAAAAATAAACGATTTCATCTTGCCTTGTCTCCAGAAGGCACACGCAAAAAAGTGACCAAGCTGAGATCAGGCTTTTATCATATTGCCAAAAAAGCCAATCTACCCATTGTTATGGTAGGACTGGATTATGGGACCCGAAAGGTGGTTTTTGCTGAACCTTTTTTCATCACTGAAGACGAGAAAGCAGACAAATACAAAATTATCCAGTTTTTTAAGGGTTTTAAGGGATATATCCCTGATTTAGGGATCACAGAAGACTTAGAAGAATAAGGGTCTTGTTAACAAAATATTATTTTGCCTTATAAACTATATTAGTATTTTTGCTTTAGATTGCTATTGAAAATTAATTAAAAACAATTATAGTATGAAAAGTAGAATTTATTTAGCCCTTGCCATTATATGCTTAGGTGCTTATTCTTGCGTAAGTCCTAAAAAGCTTGAAGAAGCAGAAGCAAAATATGGCCAATTGAATGGTGCTTATGCAGAATTACAAGGTAAATATCGTGATGCTCAAGACGTCATTACTAAAAGTAAAAACGATGCTGAAAAAGCGAGTGATAAGTCAAAATCATTGCAATCAACAATTGATGATTTAAACAAGCAGATTGATTTCTTAAAAACAAATAACAATGTTGTTTTAAGTCAATTAAAAGACATGTCAGTTGTAACTGGAGCTCAAGCAGAAAGTATTAAAAGATCTTTGGACAATATTGGTGCTAAAGATTTATATATCCAAGGTTTACAAAGCTCAATGGCACGTAAAGATTCTATCAATATGAATTTAGTGATGAATTTGAAAGGTGCTATTGGAGATTTAAACGATGGCGATATCAATGTTAAAGTAGACAAAGGTGTAGTATATGTAGATATCTCTGATAAATTATTATTTAAGAGTGGTAGTTTCACGATCACCGACAAAGCTAAAATAGTCTTAGGTAAAGTTGCGAAGGTATTGGCGGCACAACCTGCTATTGAATTTATGGTAGAAGGCCATACCGATTCTAAGCAATTAATTAGCGGTGGTAGTTTAATGGAAGACAACTGGGACTTGAGTGTTAAAAGAGCTACAACTATTGTTCGTGTTTTACAAGACACCTACGGTATTGAGCCTAAGCGTATGACAGCTGCTGGTAGAAGTGAATACATTCCTCTTGCTGATAACGATACGCCAGAACATAGAGCAGCGAATCGCAGAACAAGAATTGTGATTCTTCCTCAGTTAGATCAATTCTTTCAATTACTTGAAAAGAAGTAGTCGATTAAAAAATAAATATTCTCAAAATATTTGAACTCTTTTAAAAAGCCCTTCCCGAAGATTCAGGAGGGGCTTTTTCTTTACTTAATAGCTTTTAAATTTTCCACGAGTAGATAGAATCAACCAAGTTGAACGTATCTTCGTCCCATGCAAGAAGCGTATTTAAGTGGATTAAATGAAAAGCAAAAAGAGGCCGTTTTACATCTAAAAGGTCCTCTAATGATTATTGCTGGAGCTGGCAGTGGTAAAACAAAGGTCTTGACTACACGCATTGCACATTTAATGCATAGCGGAGTAGACTCTTTCAATATACTAGCTTTAACTTTTACCAATAAGGCCGCAGCTGAAATGAAGGAGCGTGTTGAAAAGGCCTTAGGGAATACCGATGCACGTAATTTATACATTGGTACTTTTCACAGTGTATTTGCAAGAATTTTAAGAGCAGAGGCAGACAAATTAGGCTATCCTAAAAGCTTTACCATTTATGATACGGATGACTCTAGATCTGTGATCAAGGCAGTAGTAAATGATATGGGTTTAGATGATAAGTTGTACAAGCCCAATATTGTACACAATCGTATCTCTAGTGCAAAGAATGCATTAGTAGGGCCCGTTGAATATTCTATGGATACTTTTTTAAAACAAGAAGATGCGAGGTCCAATCGTCCAGCCATAGCTGAAATTTATGCAAGTTATGCGGCACGCTGTTTTAAAAACGGCGCTATGGATTTTGATGATTTACTTTTTAAAATGCATGAACTCTTACAAAATTTTCCAGAAGTATTGCATAAATACCAACACAAGTTTAAATATATCTTAATTGATGAGTACCAAGATACCAATCCAGTACAGTATCAAATTGCCAAATTACTAGCCGCTGTGCATGAAAATTTATGCGTGGTGGGTGATGATGCACAAAGTATTTATAGTTTCCGTGGTGCTACCATTGAAAATATTTTACAGTTTCAAAAAGATTATGATGATGTGAAACTAGTCAAGTTAGAACAAAATTATAGAAGCAGTCAATCCATCATTGGTGTGGCCAATCATGTCATCAAAAATAATATTGGACAAATACCAAAAGAATTGTGGACCGAAAATGAAGCAGGGGATAAAATAAAATTGGTACGCACCATGACCGATAATGATGAAGGAAAATTCGTTGCAGATGCTATTCAAGAAAATAAATTAAGAAATCATTTTTACAATAAAGACTTTGCCATTTTATACAGAACCAATGCACAGAGTAGATCTTTCGAGGAAAGTTTAAGAAGAACAGGTATCGCCTATAAGATCTATGGTGGGCTAAGCTTCTATCAAAGAAAAGAAATTAAAGATTACATCGCTTATCTACGCATCATTGTCAATACCAAGGATGAAGAAGGTTTAAAAAGAATCATCAATTATCCTGCAAGAGGCATTGGTAAAACCACCATGGAAAAATGTTTGGTGATAGCAGGAGAACAAAATATTACTTTTTTTGAAGTATTAGAAAAAGCAAAAAGTTTTGGATTTAAAGCTGGAACGCTTACAGCCATTGAAGAGTTTGTGACCATGATCAAATATTTTCAAAATCAACTCACCAAGCACAATGCCTACGATGTTGCAGTGCAAGTAGGCAAGCATACCAATTTGGTGAAAGAATTGTTTACGGACAAATCCACAGAAGGATTGGCGCGTTATGAAAACATTCAAGAGTTGTTGAACTCTATTAAAGAATGGACTGAAAGTCCTAGCAATGAAGATGGAGAATTGGGGGACATCAGCCTAGGTGCCTACTTACAACAAATTACCCTCATCACGGATGCAGACAATGATAATGGCAACGAAGACACCGTAAAATTAATGACAGTACACGCAGCCAAAGGTTTGGAATTTGCTTGTGTATTTTTAGTAGGCTTGGAAGAATCTTTGTTTCCAAGTGGTATGAGTGTGAATACGCGTGAAGAATTAGAAGAAGAAAGAAGATTGTTTTATGTGGCAGTAACCAGAGCCAAGAAAAATTTATGGTTGACTTATGCCAACACGCGCTATAGATATGGGCAATTGGTTCAAAACGATCCAAGTCGATTTATCGATGAAATGCCCGAAGACCAAATTGATAAAACCAGTTCTGGCGGTGGGGCAAGAAACCAAAGCATTGGATGGGGATCGGCTTATGATAGAATGCATGGTGGAACTAATAAAAGTTGGAACGACCCAGATAAAGCTAGTTCAAATAAAACCGTGGGCAGCAAACCCAGTTATTTACCAGTAGTGGCTCCTCATACACTTAATAAAAATCATATCCCTTCAGATAATTTTATACCCTGTGATCCAACAGTCCTAGAGGCAGGCTTTAAAATTGAGCATCAAAAATTTGGGTTTGGGGTAATTAAAGAAATTGAGGGCTCAGCGCACAACCCTATTGCCATTATCCTTTTTGATAAAAATGGGGAGAAAAAGATCATGCTCAACTACGCCAAGCTTAGTATTGTACCCTAAATTCTTTCGATATCGGAAAAATAAAGGGTCAATTCACTTAAAGCCTAGCTCCAGCTGTCCTTTTTGATTATTTTTGTGATGCAACTCCAATAAAATTTGAAACTATGATTACCACAGGCAATACCATTGTAAGTATCTATACAGAAATGACCCCGAATCCAGAAACTATGAAGTTTGTGGCCAATAAGCTTTTGTACCCTGGAAAGAGCATCGATATTGCGGATGAAAGTTTAGCCATTGCCTCTCCCTTGGCCAAAGAGTTATTTAGTTTTCCTTTTATTAAAAGTGTTTTTATAGCAAGTAATTTCATTACCCTTACTAAGACCACTGAAAATGAAGATTGGCAGGATGTGATTCCTACCATTAAAACATTCTTGAAAGAATTTTTAGAAAATGGCGGTGTAGTAGTGAATGAAGAAGAAGTAGCTAAAATGAAGCAAGAAGCCAGCAACACAGTTCATGCAGATGATGATGATGTAGTGAAGCGTGTAAAAGAATTATTAGAAAATTATGTGAAGCCCGCAGTAGAAATGGATGGTGGGGCTATACAATTTAAAAGTTACAATGATGGCATCGTAAATTTAATGTTGCAAGGTTCTTGCAGCGGATGTCCTTCAAGCATGGTTACATTAAAAGCAGGCATCGAGGGGATGATGAAGCGTATGATTCCAGAAGTAAAAGAAGTAGTCGCAGAAGCAGAGTAGTTGTTATATTTTTATCTTTTTTTTAATTATAAAGAAAAAAATATTTACCCTCTAATGATTTTGTTCAAAAAATTTAAAATTTTTCGAACTGTTATACTTTTTTCTTTTTTTTAATTATAAAGAAAAAAATATTTAACCTCTAATGATTGTCTATTCTGCTGCGCTTTTAAAAGATAGCGCACCAGAATTTAACCTCTAATAATTTAAGTCTTACAACTTTCCGTAAAGTTCTCTCAATTTTTCTCGACTTATCTTGCTTTCCCAATTAGGGCCCAAGGCATTCTCCCATAAAGGTTTCATACCAAGAGAAACATTGATCATGGTATCAAATTGTTCTTCCGTTAAACCAGCACAAATACCCGTAGGAATTTCAATTTTATTTTTTTCTACCATGAACTTAAACTCTTCAACGCCTGCTGGATAATATTCTTCCAAATGATTCATGACAATACAATTTCCAATGCCATGTTTGGTGCCTAATAAATAGCTTAGGCCATAACTTACTGCGTGCGCTACGCCCACTTGACTATAAGCAATACTCATACCGCCTGCAAAAGAAGCCATCATTAATTGATCGTCACTTTCTTCATCCCATTTATCCTTCTGCACAAATATTTTTTGACAAAGGTCTAATGCCTTTTCTCCGTAGCTTTTACTAAACTCATTTAAAAAAGTACCTTCCAAACTTTCAATACAATGGATATAACAATCCATGCCTGTATAAAAACGTTGATTAGTCGGAGCGTTTTTAGTTAATTCAGGATCCAATACAATTTGATTGAAGGGAGTGAAATCGGAGTTCATGCCTAGTTTACGCGTAGGGCCAGTTAATACAGTGGTGCGGCTCACTTCAGCGCCTGTTCCACTTAAGGTAGGTATACCCACTTTATAGACACCAGGTAGTTTTACCAAGTCCCAACCTTGATAATCTGCCGAAGAACCCGGATTGGTCATCATTAATGCAACTGCCTTAGCTAAATCTAAAGTAGAGCCTCCACCAATACCAATAATACCACTCACTTCGCCAAACTCGGATTTTAATTCAGCAGCGAGTGCGTCAACCTGTTTTGTTTTAGGCTCATGGGTTACATCCACATAAACGATCTTGTCTTTCCCTCTTAAGGGAATTCTACCCGCTAGCGGTTTGCCCACAAAAAAATGATCTAGAAAAAATATCATTGGAAAATTTTCCTTACGATGTGGGGCAATAATATCATCTACTTGATTGAAAGAACCACGACCATACACTACATAGTCGACCATTTTAAAATTACGAAACTGCATATGCTTTCTATTAATGATAAGAATTTAAGTGATCACGCTACAAAGTTACTTATTACCAAATAGATTGTAGTGGATAAATCTGTAAATTTTTAACCGATCCAGGACTGGTTGTATTTAAGATTTTTATGTTTTTATCGCTATGCAAAGGGAAGGCTTGTACTGTAAATACTGATTCCCCATCATTGACAAAAACTTCAACAATACTATTGTCTACAAACACCCTAAATTTAATTTTATCACTATTTGTATTTAAGGGTGCAGTGAAATAACGAATGTCAGAAAAAGAGGGGTCAAAAGAAGCATTGGTCTTGGATCTATTAATAAATATTTTTTTTAATTGTGGTTCATAACCAATTTCAACACCTCTAAAATCATCATTCAACACACTGATGCCCGTTTTTTCTGAACTTGTACTACTTATTTCAAAATCACATTCATAGACATCCGAGAGAATGCCAATAGTTGAAAGCGCAATGGTTTCATCTTTTAATTCCACAGTCGATTTTTGTAGGGCTAATTTTTTTCTTAATTTACTTATATTGGCAATTGGTTTTTGTATCAAATGCCAATTACCATGACTATTTTCAGCCCACATATTTCTTGGTAAAGACATCGCACCCTTCCAAGGATTGGTAGGAATTTTTCTTGCATAACTCCAGTTATTGGCCCAAGCAATGGTCACTGGTAAATGATTGACTGGCAATTGTCCATAACTAATACCAGCATAGTAATCAGGGCCTGCATTGGGCCTGAGGATTGTTTTTTGAAGGCTATCTAAAAGAAATTTTTCTCCATCAAATTCCCCCATAAAATATTGCATTTTTTCACTCATGGAAACCTGCAATAGCCATTTTTTTTCTTTAGAATTCAATACAGGAATTTGTACTAGATCAGGACATTCCCATACGCCAGTAGTATCACCTATTGGACCAAAATCACTTAAAAATTTCCATTGCAATAAATTCTTACTCGAATAAAATTGTACTTGATGTTCTTGAGGAAGATTCACGCACATGACCCAATATTTTTTAGGTGCAAACCAAAATACTTTTGGATCTCGAAAATCTTTTTTACCTAAATCTAAAATTGGATTCTTATTGTATTTGTTCCAGGTTTTTCCATCATCAATACTAAAGGCAAGATGTTGTGATTGATTTAAATTTTCAATATGACCAGTATAAATGGCCACCATGGGTGGTTTTTGTTTGGTACCTAAACCGCTACTGTTGTTTTGGTCATAGACACAGGTGCCTGAAAAAATCATGGTGTCTTTTAATTCAGGAATAGCAATGGGCTCATGCTTCCAATGAATTAAATCCTTGCTGGTGGCATGGCCCCAAGTCATATGACCCCAAGTATTTTCAAAAGGATTGAATTGATAAAATAAATGGTAGACCCCTTTCACATAGACCAATCCATTGGGATCGTTGGTCCAATTAATTTTAGGACTAAAATGATATTGTGGGCGAAATTTTTCTTGATACAATTTTTCCTGTGCTATTGTCTGATTGTGGATTAGACAAATACATAGTAATAAAATGAAACTCGTTTTTTTATACATTGTTGATAGTTGATAAAGTTACTGAACCAGTTTTTTTTGAAGCGCCTCTAAAGAAACCCCTTTAGTTTCTGGCACTTTTAATAAGATCCATACCAATTGTAAGGCCATCATGACACAAAAGAATGCAAAGATGGGCCAAGGATTGTCTTTGAAAATACCATGTTTGCTGTCTAAAAAAACCGGGGTGACCAAGGTAATTAATGCGGCAAAAATCCAATGGATACTTGCTCCAAAAGCCTGACCCTTGGCTCTAATTTGAGTAGGAAAAATTTCTGAAATCAATACCCAGATAACGGCGCCCTGACCTATCGCATGTGCAGCTATAAATAACAATAAGAAGCTTAGCATGAATTCGGGGGCACTGTGGTGAATAAAACCGTAAGCCACCATGGACAAGCTAATCATATAACCAAAGGACCCAATAATGAGTAATGTTTTACGGCCAATACGATCAATCAACCAAAGGCCAACAAAAGTAAATACCAAATTCATTAAGCCGAGTGAAATAGAGCTTAATAAAGAATTATTTTTTGCAAAACCCGCTTCCTCTAAAATTCTTGGCGCATAATACAATAGAAAATTTATGCCAGATGCCTGATTAAAAAAGGCGACAAAAAATGCAATAGATATTATTTTAGTATGCTTTTTTGTAAATAACTTAAGACCCCCTTGTGCTTTTTCTTCTTCATTAGCCGTTTTTATTTCTTGAATGGTTTCATCAATATTTTCTACACCCACAATGGCTAATGTTTCTCTGGCTCCGGCTTCATCATTTTTTACAGAGAACAGCCATCTTGGACTTTCAGGTAAACCCAGCGTCAGGAGGGTATAAATACCAGAAGGAATCAATAATACCGCCAACATCCAACGCCAATCATTGGCTCCACCAAATCCTGCTAAAAAATAATTAGATAGATAAGCAATTAAAATACCAAAAACAATATTGAACTGATACATACCTACTAATTTGCCTCTATTGTTTTTATTGGAAATTTCAGAAATATAGGTTGGTGCAGCTACAGAAGAAATACCAATGGCAATTCCTCCGATCAATCTAAAGAAAGAAAATATATAAGGATCTTGTGCCAAGGCAGAGCCTATAGCTGATGCAATAAACATTATGCCTAACCAAATCAATACTTTTTTACGGCCATACTTTTCAGTGGGAGCGCCTGCAAAAACTGCGCCAATCACCGTTCCCCACAAAGCCATGGACATAATAAAAAATCCATGGAACAAAGGGGTGGTATGCCATAGGTCTTGAATAGGCTTATCTGCACCAGAAATCACCACCATATCAAAACCAAAAATAAAACCAGCTAAGGCGGCAACAACCGTTGATTGAAATAATTTTCCTTTGTTCATAGTTAAATATTGATCTGCGGTATAGAAATTGTTTTTAAAATCTATTTTAATAGCTTCGCTGCCTTGATTAAATCTTCGGGAGTATCTATTTCGACACCCATATAATTGGTCACCACCATTTTTATGGAAACACCATTTTCTAAATAACGAAGGCATTCAATTTTTTCAGCTGCCTCTAGTGGTGATATAGGCCAGTTGGTAAAATTGAGTAAGGCTTGTTTTTTAAATGCATAGACCCCAATATGTTCATAATAAACAATTGGAATTTCTGTATTTCTTGGATAAGGAATAACACTACGCGAAAAAAACAGTGCGTTAGAATTTTTATCCACCGCCACTTTTACATAATTAGGATCAGCAATTAAATCGGTATTGGTTAATACCTGCATGAGGGAGGCCACTTCTACTTTATCCTCTTTAAAAACAGCAATTAATTTTTCAAGCGGTTCTTTTTTAACAAAGGGCTCATCCCCTTGTACATTCACGACTATATCAATGGCTAAATGTTCTATTGCTTCGGCAATTCTATCTGATCCACTTTCATGTTCTTTTTTACTCATAATAGCCTTGCCACCATACGAAGTAATTTCATTAAAAATAATTTCACTATCGGTTACGACATAGACATCATCGAAAAGGCCCGTTGCCACTGTATTATCATAGGTATGTCTAATCACTGTTTTAGTACCTAAGGCCTGCATTAGTTTTGCTGGAAAGCGAGTGGCCGCATAGCGGGCAGGAATAAAGGCTCCAATTTTGGTCATTGCGTTTTTGGCTTATTTGTCTTTTTAAAAACTGGATTAATAATCTGATTTAATCGATTTATTAAAGGGTGCCTTTAGTTGATAAGCCAAGGACTTGTCTTTTGAATTGTCCATTACATCTAGTCCATAAACTATTTCATTCATAGGGGTGTAATTATAAGTACCTAATAAACGGTCCCAGAATGAAAATATATTTCCATAATTGCTATCGGTTTGTGGACACGTAATATGATGATGAATTCTATGCATATTAGGAGAGACAATAATATATCCAAAACTTTGGTCGAACCATTTGGGAATTTTAATATTGGCATGATTAAATTGAGTTAGTACCACACTTAAACTTTGATAGACCATTACTATCCAAATAGGTGTGCCTAAAACAAATACGGCCAAAATAGCAAAGACTGCTCTTACCACCGACTCACCCGGATGATGTCTATTGCCTGTAGTGGTATCTACCTGCGTATCGGCGTGGTGCACCATATGAAATTTCCATAAAAATTTTACTTTATGTTCTATCATATGTACTAAATAAGCACCAATAAAATCTAATAATAATAAACCCAGAATGGCTTCCATCCATGGGCTTAATGTAATAATATGTAATAAACCAAAATCTTGGGCAATTGTCCAGTCGCTAACTTTTACCATTACAAGTGCAAATAAAAAATTAATAACAATGGTCGTGAATGTAAAAAATAAATTCAGTCCAGCATGTTTGAACTTGTTGTACCTAAAATTAAATAAGGGCAGGGCAATTTCAAGTAACCAGAAAAAAGTTATTCCACCTGCTAATAAGAAGGCCCTATGTGCACTTGGTATATGTTCGAAATAGTTTTTAATTAAGTCTAGCATGTTCATTAATTTATAGTATAAATGTAAATAAAAAAACCCGATGTTCCATTGATTGGGCCACCGGGTTTCTATTATTAAACCGCTTTATAGGATTGGGATTAGCTATTTAACATTAAAGGCATCACCAACATGAGTAGGTCTTCACCAGGTGCTTGTTCAGAGGGTTTTATCAAGCCGGCCTTGCTTGGCGTTGACAATTCTAAAAACACATCGTCTGTATCAGCAGCAGATAACATTTCAATTAAAAATTTTGCATTGAATGCAATTTGAATGTCTTCACCCTTGTATTCACAACTCATGCGTTCATTTCCTTCAAAACTAAAATCAATGTCCTGTGCCGCCATTTGTAATTCATTACCTGTAATATTTAAAGCCACTTGATTGGTGCTTTTATTACTAAATACATTCACACGACGTAATGCATTTTGAAAATCGTGCTTGTTCACTGTTAAGCGATAAGGATTATCGGCAGGAATGACTACTTTATAATCTGGAAAACGTGCATCAATCAATCGACAAATTAATTGTGTAGAACCATGATCCACAAACAAATGATTGCTGTTAAAACTAATGGTGATTGGATCTTCATTATCTGGCAAAGCATTTTTTAATAGGTTCAATGGTTTTTTTGGCACAATGAAAGAAGCATTTTGTTTAGCCTTGGTATCTGTTCTTTTATAACGTACTAAACGATGTGCATCAGTGGCAACAAATTGAACTGAATCTTTAGTTAATTCAAAATATACACCAGTCATTGCAGGACGTAAATCATCTCCACTTACAGCAAATAAAGTTTTATTGATTGCAGTCAATAAACCATTGCTGGTCATACTAAATCCAGTGGTATCATCAGCAGTAGGTTCTTTCGGAAAATTATCTGGATTCTCTCCCATTACTTTATACTTACCATTATCGCTGGTAATTTCTACCGCATAATTTTTATCGATATTAAAAGTAAGCGGTTGGTCTGCAATATTTTTTAAAGAATCAATTAAAATTTTTGCAGGTATACAAACGCGGCCATTGGCCTTACTTTCTACGTCCATTTGAACACGCATCACCGTTTCTAAATCAGTGGCCACAATATTTAATTTTTTATCTTCTATCTCGAATAAAAAATCTTCTAAAATAGGCAAAACAGTATTGGTATTGATAACACCAGAAATTTGTTGAAGGTGTTTTAAAAGTGAGGAGGAAGAAACGATAAATTTCATAAGTCGCTGTTGTTTTATTGGTTGCTTGGATCAAATTTTTAACCTGAATAACACTAACGAAACTAATGCAAAATCTTAAGATTAAAAAGCTATTTTAGCATTTCTTATTGACATTCTATTCGATCAAAATGCAAAAAATTAGAGTAGGTAAAGAGCAGGCTATACAAAGGATCCGGCATTTTTGTGCTTATCAAGAAAGGGCACAACAAGAGGTCAGAGACAAGCTCTATGCATTGGGCATGACCAAAGACGAAGTAGAGGAAATCATCTCTGATTTAATCACGGATAATTTTTTAAATGAGGCTCGTTTTGCCGAAAGTTTTGCAGGGGGTCACTTTAGAATAAAGGCTTGGGGTAAACAAAAGATAAAATTTGCATTGCAACAAAAAAGAGTGAGCCCTCTCAATATTAAAAAAGCACTGCAAAGCATCGATGAACTTGAGTATAAAAAAACCTTATTAACCTTGGCTACCAAAAAATGGAATTCCCTTAAAGGGGAAAGAGGCATGAGTCGTATGTCTAAAACACAATCCTTTTTAAATCAAAGGGGCTTTGAATCAAACTTAATTAGCCCCATTATACAAGCTCTAAACAAGCAGTAACTTTTTTATTTGAATATTGTACCTTTAGTTTATAAGAAAAAAGAATGTCTGTATCCACCCTTAGTTTCTCCCTTATACAAACCGATTTAGTTTGGGAAGATAAAGCGGCCAACCTTGATATGTTGGCTAAAAAAATAAGGGGTATTGAAGAATATACAGAGGTAGTAGTACTTCCAGAAATGTTTAGCACTGGCTTTAGTATGCGACCCGCTGAGTTTGCTGAAACCATGGATGGGCCTTCAGTTGAATGGATGAAGCAATTGTCCGCCCTAAAAAAAGTGGTAATTGTAGGCTCCTTAATTATCAAAGAAGAAATTATTAAACAAGAAACAAAATTTTATAATAGACTTATTTGGGTTTTACCTAATGGAGAATTAGGTTATTATGATAAAAGGCATTTGTTTGCCTTTGCAAATGAAGACCAACATTATTCAGCAGGAAACAAAAGATTAATTGCAAGTGTAAAAGGTTGGAAAATAAATTTACAAGTTTGTTATGATTTACGTTTCCCTGTTTGGGCCCGTCAACAAGGAGATGAGTATGATGTACTTCTTTACGTTGCCAACTGGCCAGAGAAAAGAAATCATGCTTGGAAAACTTTATTAACAGCACGCGCTATTGAAAACCAGTGCTATACTATTGGTGTAAATAGAGTAGGCATAGATGGTAATAATATAGCACATAGTGGGGACTCTTTAATTGTGGGACCCCTTGGAGAAGTGCTCTACCACTGCGCTTACAAAGAAGATGTATTTACCATTACACTACAAAAAGAAGAACTCAGTTCAGCTAGAAATCAATTTCCTTTTTGGAAGGATGCCGATTTTTTTCAAATTCAATAATTAAAAATTAAAATACTATGCACATAAGCTTATCAGTTCAAAAATTATTTACAGGGAAAGATTGGATGAAAGAAGTAGTGGTTGAATTAGAAAATGGACTTATTAAAAATATAAGTACCGAGGACTATGATGCAAATAATGCAATGCCTATTGTTATTCCTGCCTTAATTGATTTACAAATTTATGGTGCTGAAAATAAATTGTTGTCTGAATTCCCCGATGCAGATACTATTGAAAAAACTTACCGATATTGTTTAGCTGGAGGGGCTGCTTATTTTCAACCTACTATTGCCACTCAAACAAATGAAATTATTATAAAAGCAATAGATGCTGTAAGGGCTTATAAAGCTAATGGTGGTAAGGGTTGTATGGGACTTCATATTGAAGGGCCTTGGATTAATGTAGAAAAAAAAGGCGCACATCAGGCTGAAATTATTCATTCACCTTCTTATGAAGAAGTAGCAGCCATTCTTGAATATGGAAAAGATTGTATTGGTATGATTACCATTGCACCTGAAGTAGTGGATCAAAAAATTATTGATTTAATACAAGCAAATAATATTGTTATTTCTGCAGGACATACCAATGCCAGTTATGAACTTGCCACTAGTTTTTTAAATAAGGGTATTACAGTAGGTACACATTTATACAATGCGATGAGTAGTTTACAACATCGTGCACCTGGCATGGTAGGCGCATTGTTTAATCACCCCACTGCTATGTGTAGTTTAGTTGCAGATGGTTACCATGTAAATTTTGCTGCTATTAAAATTGCTAAAAAAATGATGGGTGATCGTTTATTCTGTATTACTGATGCCGTAACCACTACCAATACCGGTATGTATCAACATACACTTGTAGGAGATAAATATGAAAGCCATGGTGTATTAAGTGGCTCTGCCTTAACACAATTAAAATCGGTGAAAAACCTAGTAGATAAAGTAGGTATTGAGTTAGGAGAAGCCATAAGAATGTGTAGCTTATATCCGGCAAAGGTAATGAACCATGCTACCATTAATGGCTGTATTGAAATAGGCGGAAGAGCAGACCTGGCTTGTTTAAACGAGGATTTTAGTTTAATAAAAATGATAGTGGCTTAAATTATTTTCCAAAAGCATTCCAACCCTGTGCGGTAATATCAAATAAATTTTTACCCTTCGTAATTAATTTAGCGCCCTCTTCTTTATCGCACATATATCCTATGACACTAATTTCTTCTTGCAGGGTTATTTTATCGTAATCGGATTGCTTCATGGTAAATAAAAGTTCATAGTCCTCTCCGCCATTCAAAGCACATACCGTTGGATCTAAACCAAACTTAAAAGCTGCTGCTCGACTAGCATCATGTATAGGAATTTTCTCTTCATAAATTCTACAACCTAAATTGCTTTGTTTGCACAAATGCAAAACCTCACTACTAAGTCCGTCACTAATATCCATCATAGAGGTAGGTTGGATTTGTTGATTTTCTAAAATTTCAATAATGTCTTTTCTAGCTTCAGGCTTTAATAAACGACCTACTATATAATCTTCGTTTTCTAAATTGGGTTGGATTTGAGGGTTCTCTACAAATATCTTTTTCTCCCGCTCCATGAGTGTTAATCCTAAAAAAGCGGCACCTAAATCGCCTGAAACGCAGATCAGATCTCCACTTTCAGCCGTGTTTCTTTTTATATATTTATCAGGTGCTACTTCGCCTAAGGCAGTAACTGAAATAATAAAACCTTTTTGAGAAGTAGAGGTATCTCCACCAATTAAGTCCACCTCATATTTTTCACAAGCAATATTTACCCCTTCATAAAATTCTTCTAAGGCCTCTAAACTAAACCTATTACTAAAAGCAATACTCATCGTTATTTGAGTAGGCGTTGCATTCATTGCATATATATCACTTAAATTCACCACTACAGATTTATACCCCAAATGTTTTAAGGGTGTATACATTAAATCAAAATGTACCCCTTCAATTAATAGGTCAGTAGTAATCACCGTTTGTTTTCCAAAATGATCTATTACCGCTGCATCATCTCCAATAGATAAAATAGTAGAAGCATTATGGGTTTCAAAGTTTTCAGTGAGATGATCTATCAAACCAAACTCTCCCAATTGATCTATTTCAGTTCTTTCTGTTGACATAAAATAATTTATAAATTTCCGCCTGTTATAACATGTAATAATTGATCATGAATTTTTCCGTTAGTGGCTATAATGCCCGGCTGGTAAGGACTGTAGGGATGGCCACTTAGGTCGGTTACTTTTCCACCCGCTTCTTCTACCATCAAAAATCCAGCAGCACTATCCCAGGCTTGTAATTTATGTTCATAAAATCCATCAAATCTACCCGCGGCAGTCCAACATAAATCAATGGCCGCACTTCCTAGTCTACGAACAGGAATGGCTTTGCGAATTAATTTGTCGAAGATTTGTAAGGGTCCATTTTCTGCATCTAAATATTGATAAGGGAATCCAGTCACCAAACAACTGCTCAATAAATTATCTTTTTGACTTACTTTAATTTCCGTTCCATTTAAGGTAGCACCCTTTTCACGTTCTGCAATAAACAATTCATTCATCATTGGATTGTAGACTGCGCCTAAAATCATTTTACCGTTTTCTTCTACCCCAATACTTACACAACAAATAGGAATTCCATTGGCAAAATTAATGGTGCCATCAATGGGATCTATGATCCATTTTATGTTAGAGTCTTGTTTGATTTCTCCTGTTTCTTCACTTAAAATAAAATGATTCGGAAATGCGTCTTGAATTACTTTGAAAATAGCTTTTTCAGAAGCGTGGTCGGCTTCTGTAACTAGGTCGTTCAGAGAACCCTTGCTTGCAATTGTAAAAGAACCGTTAAAAAACTGTTTCAACACTTGGCCTCCTGCTTCTACAGCCGTTAATAATGTATTTTTAATCATAAGGCAAAAGTAGGGTCGTTTGATCGAATAACATTCCTATTTTTGTACATAATCTTTAAAATTAAACCCGAGACTGTAGATGCCCCTTTTTGAGATTAACTTGCCAAAAAGCATCAATAAAGCACTAGGAATTCCTCCAAGAAGCCCTAAAAGAGCTCAATTGCGTGTTCTAAAGAAATTATTACGTCGTGCTAGGTATACGTCCTTTGGTCAGACTTTTCATTTTAATGAAATCTTATTGAGCAAACACACAACTAAAGCATTTCAAAAAAATGTGCCCACTTTTAACTACAATAAAATTTATAAAGACTGGTGGCACTTGACCTTAGAGGGTGAATCTGATATCTGCTGGCCTGGTAAAATTAAATATTTTGCCTTGAGTAGTGGTACCAGCGAAGCTGCAAGCAAATACATTCCAATTACCAATGATTTATTAAGAGGCAATAAAATTATTATGATTAAACAATTGATTAGCATGTTTAATTATCAAGATATACCACTAAGTTCTATAGGTAAGGGTTGCTTGACCCTTGGCGGTAGTACGGATTTACAAAAAGGTCCAGGCTATTACGCAGGTGACTTAAGTGGAATTACTGCAAAAAAAGCCCCTTTCTGGTTTCAACCTTTTTATAAACCAGGAAGAAAAATAGCTAAAGAAAAAGACTGGAATAAAAAATTAATTGAGATTGTAGAAAAAGCACCTCAATGGGATATTGGATTTATTGTAGGCGTACCTGCTTGGATTCAAATGTGTATAGAAATGGTGATGGAGAAATACCAATTAAACAACATCCATGAAATGTGGCCCAACCTTGCTTTTTTTGTGCATGGAGGTGTAAGTTTTGAACCTTACAAACATGGCTTTGAAAAACTATTAGGAAAACCCATTACCTATGTAGAGACTTATTTGGCAAGTGAAGGTTTTTTAGCTTGGCAGGATAAGAAGGGAGCTGTTGGAATGAAGCTTACTTTTAATCAGCATATTTTTTTTGAATTTGTTCCTTTTGATGATAAGAATTTTGATGCAGCAGGTGAAATGATTGAAAATCCTGAGACCCTGTTAATTCATGAGGTAGAAGAGGGCAAAGACTATGCAATATTAATTACTACCCCAGCTGGGGCTTGGCGTTATTTAATTGGTGATACGGTAAAATTTATAAACAAAGATAATGCAGAAATAATTATTACTGGACGTACTAAACATTTTTTAAGTTTAGTGGGTGAGCATTTGAGTGTAGACAATATGAATAAAGCCATACAAATGGTTAGTGAAGAATTAAATTTATCAATTCCTGAATTTTGTGTAACTGGTGAACCTTCGGGAAGTTTTTTTGCACATCATTGGTATGTGGCCTGCGATCAAAGCATTGACGAAAAGATATTGGCTAGTAAAATAGATGAAAGATTAATAGAACTGAATGATGATTATGCCGTGGAAAGAAAAGCTGCCTTAAAAGAAATAAAAGTTACAGTTTTAAAAGAAGAGGTATTGATGGCTTTTCTTGAAAGCAAAGGAAAAATTGGTGGTCAACATAAATTTCCAAGAGTATTAAAAGGAAGCATGTTAGAAGATTGGAAACTATTCATCTCAACGCATTAAGATGATTGAACCATTACTCAAAGGACTCTTGCTTGGCTTAATTTTAAGTATATCTATTGGCCCTGTTATTTTTGCAATTTTAAAACAAAGCTTAACCAATGGCAGAAAAGCCGGTTATCTCTTTGTTGCAGGGGTATCTGCTAGTGACATTGTACTTTTGACGATTTGCAATTTATTTACTGATTTCTTTGCATTAGCCTTAAGCCACAAAACCATGATTGCTATGGTTGGTGCTGGCTTTTTATTATTAATGGGTTTATATACTTTGTTTTTAAAGAAAGTAAGTTTTGAACCAGGTGACGAGGACAAAAATAAAAATATGAGAAAACGAGACTTGGTAGGTATTTTTGCCTCTGGTTTTTTAATGAATACTTTGAATCCTAATGTATTTTTATTTTGGTTTGCTTGGACTGCAGCCATCAGTGCTAGTGCTAATGAAACTAAGGTCGCCCTTCATTATAAATTAATTGTTTTTGGTACTTGCTTATTGTTTCTTTTAATTTCCGATTTAGCTAAAGTGATGCTAGCAGGTAAGGTTAGATCTCGCCTAACACTAAAAAATATGGTGCTCATCAATAGAGTATCTGGGATTATTATATTGGTTTTTAGTGCTGCATTGTTTTATGGCGCATTGACTTATCCTTTATAAGTCCATTCATAGATGGCAGCTATGAAAAGAACGTTCATTATGTAAAGTTTAAATCGTAAATTGCTAAAGTGAATAAAAAAATACGCTATACTATTTTATTGTTGCTATTCTTTTCCGCAACAAGTATTGCTCAAGTTAATACAAAGGGTGGTCAAATTTTATTGTTAAAAGATAAAGGTATCGTAGTACATTCTTATACAGTAGGAGATTACATCAGTTTTCAATTTAGCAATCAACAGTGGTTGACTGGTTATATTGATTGGATAAAAAATGATTCTATTCAAATTAATCAGTTTGCTTTACAGTCCACACTATCCGTCTATGGTACTTACGGACAGGATACTTTAAAATTAGGAACGCTAGCGTTGCAACTTAAGGAAATCATTGCTTTTCCAATTGAGCGAGGTCATTACAATAGTGTTTTTACCAATGGCGTCTTTTTTATGACTGGTGGTATTGGCTATTTGGGGTTGAATGCCATTAATTCTCTTTCTAATAAAGATCCTCTTTTTGCTGCTGACAATATTCCAAAAATTTTAGGGGGTGCTATAGCCTGGACTGTTGGGCATCTATTGTACAAAACACATCCAAATTATAGACCTATTGGAAAAAGATTTTCAATAGAAACTTTATAAATATTCTTATTCGTGCTAAAAAAAATACGACGTATCGTTTTATATTTATTTTTTAGTTCCTTGAGCTATGTATTGATTACTAAGTTTATAGAGCCACCCATCACTATCACACAAATTACGAATGCCTTCGGATTGGGTTTAAAAAGAAATTATGTAGGTTGGAATGATATGTCTTACAATATAAAATTAGCGGTTATTGCAAGTGAAGATCAAACTTTTACAGACCATATGGGTTTTGATTGGGATGCCATAGAAAAAAGTTTACACCCAAAAAAGAAAAATAAAAGATCTAAAATTCCATTGGGTGGTGGGGCTAGTACCATTACACAACAAACAGCAAAAAATGTTTTTTTATGGCAGGGGGGGCGGTATGACAAATACCTAAGAAAGCTTCCAGAAATATATTTTACATTTTTAATAGAATGGGTTTGGGGTAAGCAAAGAATTTTGGAAGTGTATTTGAATGTTATTGAAACAGGCCCAGGTTGTTTTGGTGTAGAAGCAGCAGCAGAACACTATTTTCATAAGTCTGCTAAGAGATTAACTAGGGAAGAAGCTGCCATGATTGTGGCAGGTTTTCCCAATCCTAAAAAATTTACAGCCAAGCCAATGACGAGAAGGGTGGCTTGGCGCTATCCCCAAATTCTTAGGGAAATGAATAATATTGAAACAGATGAAGATGTGGCTGCTTTATTAAAAAAATAGCAAAAAAATTTATCCAAAAAATTGGTCAATCAATTGAATGGCTTTTTTTGTTCTTTCATCGCCTTGACCACTTACCACTCCCCATGGGGTATTTTGATTGATTAAAATATCTTTATAGATTGAAAATAATTCTTGTCTTGGTTTTTCATCAGGATACTCTCGCATTTCATCTGGAGCCCACGGCAGGTCTATATTGCAAAGTAAATAATAATCATATTGTCTTTGGTTGATCTGCTCTAATATATAGGGATCACAATTATTAAAAACATATTCCGACCAAACCTTCATCACATACATATCGGTATCAATAAATAATTTATTTTTACCTTTTTCTTTTATTTGCTGCTTCGCTTTTTCAATGGCTTGATCTTCTAAACTTAATTGACCCTTGGCAATGATTAATAAATTTTCAAAATTGTATTTTGTACCATTTTGATGTAAATATTCCCTTGCATATTCTTTACATTCAACTGCCTCATAATGCTGAGCCAATGTTTCGCAAAGCGTTGATTTACCAGTAGATTCTGGACCTAACACAACAATTTTTTTTATTTTTAACATCTTGTCCTTGCTTTATTTTATCGCTCCATGATTTCCATCCTGCAATGGCTATAATTAATAGTATAATAAATTGAAAACTTGTAAATGCATAACCTTTTATAAAATACAAAGGAATTGATACAATATTGGTCACTATCCACCAAATCCAACTTTCTAGTTTTTTCTTAGCCATCAACCACATGCCAGTATACGCTGAGGCGCTGGCCAATGCATCAGCCCATGGTATGGCTTCTGGCGCAAATTCTTTTTTCAATAAAACCAAGGAAAAATAAATGACCAGATAAAAACCAATAAAAAATAACAATTGATTACGCCAATCTTTTAAATTGCTTTTAGTGATTTTTAAAATAAGCGTTTGTTTTTTTGGATCTACTCTTGTCCACAAAAACCATCCATACAAACTCATGATGGTATAATAGATGTTTACACTGGCCTCGCCTAATAAGTTTCCTTTGCTACTAAGATAGATATAGATAGTAGTATTTAAAAGCCCAGTTGGATAAACCAATATATTTTCTTTTCTACTGAACCAAACAGAAACAATTCCAGAAATAACTGCAATGGCTTCTAACCAGGTAGTCTGAACTAAGCCCGTATAAATAGATTCGATGAGCGTAGACATTAGGCGTTTTTCATTTTTTCTAGTTGTGTTTCTAATCTAAACATTTTATCTCTTAGTTTGGCCGCTTCCATGTAATCTAAGGCTTTGGCAAATTTATCCATTTGTTTTTTTGTTTGAGTTATGGCTTTTTCTATTTGTGGTATAGTAGTATAGGTGTTTTCGCTTTCTGCTACCATTACCATATTATCTGTAGTGCGCACATTGATATTATTGAGGGTATAACCCTTTATATCTAATACTGCAGACTGTGCCATTACTTGTTGTATGCTCTTAATGATGGTGGTTGGAGTAATATGGTGTTCCTCGTTGTATTTAATTTGTTTGTCTCTTCTTCTGTTGGTCTCATCAATGGTACGTTGCATACTTTGTGTAGTCTTGTCTGCATAAAAGATGACACGTCCATTTACATTTCTTGCTGCCCTGCCGGAAGTTTGTGTTAAAGATTTTTCATTTCTTAAAAATCCTTCTTTATCTGCATCCAAAACCACCACCAATGAAACCTCAGGCAAATCCAACCCCTCTCTTAATAAATTTACGCCCACCAACACATCAATGATGCCCAATCTAAGTTCTCTTAATATTTCCACCCTTTCGAGTGCATCTATATCACTATGAATGTATTTTGATTTGATCTGTATTCGACTCAAATACCGATCCATTTCTTCTGCCATTTTTTTAGTAAGGGTAGTCACAAGTACACGATCTCCTTTTTCTACCTGCATCGCAATCTCTTCCAGTAAGTCGTCAATTTGGTTTTTAGTAGGGCGCACTTCTATCGGGGGATCCAATAGACCAGTGGGTCTTACCACTTGTTCCACAATTAAGCCTCCCGTTTTTTCTAATTCATACTCACCAGGTGTAGCACTCACAAAAATAGATTGTCCAATCATATTTTCAAATTCATTAAAATTTAATGGGCGGTTGTCCATCGCACTAGGTAACCTAAAACCATATTCCACCAGATTCATTTTTCTACTTCTATCGCCTCCATACATACCTGAAATTTGTGGAATGGTGACATGGCTCTCATCTACCACACATATAAAATCTTTGGGGAAATAATCTAATAAACAAAAGGGTCGAGTACCGGGCACTCTTCGATCAAAGAAACGTGAATAGTTTTCAATACCGGTACAATAGCCTAATTCACGTATCATCTCAATATCGTATTCTACTCTTTCTTTTAATCTTTGTGCTTCTAATTGTTTGCCTGTGCTTTTAAAGTATTCCACTTGTGCACGCATTTCATCCTGAATTTCTGCAATGATTTCTTGCACCAATTCTTTAGGCGCTAAATATAAATTGGCTGGAAATATTGCAGCGTTTTCCATTTCCTCTATTCTTTTGCCGCTTTCTATTTCTAGGCTTTCTATGGATTCTATTTCATCTCCAAAAAAGGTAATACGGTAACCATAATCTACATAAGGCAATCGAATGTCCACAGTATCCCCATTGACCCTAAAGGAACCTCTATCAAATTCTGTTACTGTTCGATGATACAAACTATTGACCAAGGCGTGAAGGAATGCTTGTCTGGCAACCACCATTCCTTTGTGAATTCTAATAATTCCTTTTTCATATTCAGTTGGATTTCCCATTCCATAAATACAACTTACACTGGCCACAATGATGATGTCTCTTCGACCGCTTAACAATTGTGCCGTAGCTTGTAATCTTAATTTATCTAACTCTTCGTTGATGCTTAAATCTTTTTCAATATAAACACCAGAAGTGGGTAAATAGGCTTCCGGTTGATAATAGTCGTAATAAGAAACGAAATAGCCTACTGCATTGTTGGGAAAGAATGATTTAAACTCTCCATACAATTGGGCCACCAATGTTTTATTATGGGTGAGCACCAAGGTTGGCCGCTGAATATTTTGTATAAGATTGGCAATGGTAAATGTTTTGCCACTACCCGTCACCCCCAATAAGGTTTGAAAGCGATCGCCTTCTAAAACCCCGTCGGTGAGTTGTTGTATGGCAGATGGCTGATCGCCCGACGGGGTATAGGTAGATTCTAATTGAAAAGGCATGGGCAAATTTACATGCTAAAGTGCATCTAAATAACTAGAAAGTTTTTCAATGGCGCCTGCCACTTGATTGATTTGTTCTTTGGCTTCTGACCAGTTTTTTTGTTCAATGGCTTCTCTCACACCTGGAATCGTCTTAACACCATAACCAGTATAAAAGCCAGGTGCATAAATGGTATGTTTAAACCAAGGTCGGCGAGGAAGGCCTGTGCTCAAAAGTTGTTGTTCAGCTGCAAATATTTTTGCATTTAAATTATTTATTTTATTTAGATCGGCGCTTGTTTTTGCTTGTTCTAAATGAGCAGCAGCTTTTTCAAGATTGGTTAACGCATTTAAGATTAATGAGAAATCAATAAAAGGTACTTCTGTTTCTGCCGTAGGTGTTTTTAAACCTTCTTTTGGGTCGGCCGAAAGTTGATAGGCTTTCTTTGCAATAAGCTCATTTTCAACTTTAGCTTTTTCACGCATTTGATCCACGTTAGAAATTAACTCCGTGATATATCCTTTGATGGTCGCTTGTAAATTTCTAAAATCAAAAGGCAATACATCTGCTTCCGCAAGGCGCAAAGCAACGCGACCCGTTGTTTTAGCAAGGGCTACGCCATATTCAAAACCAGGATCTTTAAATCTAATGTAGTTGTCATAAGAATCATAAATAGAATGGTATTCTCCACCGTTATTTTCTCCGCCATAGCCAATATTTAATGCCGGCACACCCAGATGTTGAATAAAAGAAGAATAGTCAGAGCCAGCACCTAATGCACCGAGTGGATATGCGTTTGATTCAAGGGCTTCTTTTTTTGCTTTAGTGGTGGAAGCGCTGGTAGCTCTTTTTGCTTTTGCTCTTTCAAAAACTGAAACTCCTGTTTGTGGATCGATGATGTCTTTAGTTATTTCCGTAATCAATGGGGCAAATGCATGAGAACCTTCTGCACCCATAAAGCCACGACCATTGCCATCTGAATTAATATAGGCAACAGCTTTTGCTTGTAATTCTGCAGCATGATTTTCAGCCCATTCTGTAGAACCTAATAATCCCGGCTCTTCTCCATCCCAAGCACAATAAACCAAGGTTCTTTTTGGACGCCAGCCTTGTTTTAATAAACCACCAATGGCAATGGCCTCTTCTAATTCTGAAGCCATACCACTAATAGGATCTGAAGCACCGTTTACCCATCCATCATGATGGTTTCCTCTAATCACCCACTGATCTGGAAATTCAGCGCCCTTAATCGTTGCAATTACATCTAATGCTGGTCTGATTTTCCAATCAAAAAGAACTTTTAAATGTACACTTGATTTACTAGGGCCAATATGATAAGTAAAGGGTAATGCACCTGCCCATTCTCTTGGGGCTACAGGACCTGCCATGTCTTTTAACAAAGGAGCTGCATCACCATAGCTGATGGGTAGTACTGGAATTTTTAATAAGTTGATTGCTTCTGTATGGTCAATCCTTTGTACACCTTCGATTGAACCAATATTAGGTGTGGTTGGATCGCCAGGATAAACCACCATGTCCATAATGGAGCCTCTTTGTACTGTTTGGTCATTTTTATAGGCACCTATCGGATAAACATCCCCAGCCGTATAGCCATCATCCATTGGATCTGAGTAAATTAAACAACCAATGGCGCCGTGTTCTTGTGCCACTTTTGGTTTAATGCCTCTCCAACTGCGGCCATATTTTGCAATGACAATTTTTCCTTTTACATCTATTCCATATTTAGCCAATGTTTCATAATCTTCAGGTAAACCATAATTTACAAAAACCAATTGAGCATTAACATCTCCGTCTGCACTCCAACAATTGTAGGTAGGAAGTTGATCAGCTTGATTAGAAGTTCCGTCTTCTTTTACCGCATACTCCTTTAATTGCGCTTTGTAATTAGTAGCGCCCTTCATTTCTACTATTCTAGTAATGGGTGTTGGAAATAAAACCTGATAAGTTTCAATTTTAGTTTCCCATCCATTATCTCTAAATGTTTTTGCAATTTGTTCTGCAACAAACTTTCCGCCCACTGAACTTATATGATGTGGAACAGAAGATAGAAGTTTAATGTTTTCACCTACTCTCTTTGAACTAAGTTGTGCATCAAAATCTTTTTCTATTTTATTTTCCTTAGATGCATTTTTAAAACCCAATAAACTGTTTTGTGCATGGCTAATATTACTCATTGTTACAATCAATAACGTTATTGCAACAAAGAATAAAATGGATTGCTTTTTCATACTATTATAATTTTTATGGTATTAAATGTTTCTTTTTAAATAATGGGTGTAATCGGGTAGTTTGTACTCATACACTTCTTGCATGAATCTCGAGGTCATTAAAAAATCAGCTGTGGTTCTATCGCAGGCCATTGGTAAATTCCAAGCAACAGCAAGTCTTAACAATGCTTTTACATCACTATCATGGGGTTGCGCTTCCATCGGATCAAAAAAGAAAAAGATGACATCAATATCGCCCGTAGCAATCATGGCACCTATTTGTTGATCCCCGCCCAGAGGACCGCTCAATAGTTTTTTTACAGGGCGGTCAAGGGCCTCTTCTATTAATTTGCCAGTGGTACCAGTGGCCACTAAGCTATGTTTAGAAAGCGCTGTTTTGTTGTAGACAGCCCATTCTATTAAATCCTTTTTTTTATTATCATGTGCAATCAGTGCAATTTTTTTTCTTTTTTCCAGTTTTCTCATATTTGCCATCATAAAAAAGTTGAAGATTTGTTGGAGTCTATTGTTTGATTTCTTAATAAAAACATGAACCCCAAGGTACCAAAAATTATTGGTAGCGGAATACTTATAAAATGTAAAATTACAATAATTAGTAAAAGGTATAGTGGATATAGGAAAAACAAAAGCCCAAACAAAACTGAGTCAAAAAAAACAGTATTTATGGTTTTTTTATGAACAAAATTAAAGACAACAGAATAAAGGGGTAAGTATAAATAATACAATGCCGTCTTTTTAATAATCGTCTCCTTTTTGTTGGGAAGGACGATACTTGATAACCTGGTAAAAACTTCTTGATTAAAAATTACCCTATCTTTTGCGTTTACTATTTTTTTGTTTTGAATAAAGGGAGAGATATAAAGTTGAACCCTTTTTCCTATTCCTTTAAAATTATTATAGGAAATACCCGCTAGATGAATTTCTGGAAAAAGATTTGCAGCATGGCAGCCTTCTATTATTCTGGCAGTTCCTTTTTTAAAGGATTGAACGGTATTTGTATTCAAACATATTCCTTCTATAAAAATTAAAATAGCTTGATTATTTCTTAATAATCCTACTGATTGATTAAATGCAAATTCATTTAGGTGTAAATATTCTTTTCCTTCCCTTAAACGATAAACTGGTATCATATTTAAAAGGCTTAATATAAAACGATGATGTTTTTTGGTAAATAGATCGCCCCTGGCTAAAAAGTGTATGTTTCTATGGTATCTTGAGGCGATGATCAGCGCATCTAAAAAAGAATTGGGGTGATTGGCAATAATTAATAAGGGGCCCTTTGTATTTAATAAATATTTATTCTTTGTATTTATTTCTGCGCAAAAAAGCCATAGTGCAAGTCTGATTAAAAATTTTAAAACATAGATCACTTTTTTTATATAAATATAAAAAAACCGCACCATAATTGATGCGGTTTATACTAACTAACCCTAAAAAAACAAAATCTTTGATTTAATTAATTATTTAGCGGCCTCTTCTGCTTTTAATGCCAGCTTTGCCCTGATTTTTGCTTCAATTTCATTCGCCATTTCTGGATTATCGTGCAAAATGGTCTTCACTGAATCTCGGCCCTGTCCTAGTTTATTACTATCATAGCTGAACCAACTTCCACTTTTTTGTATAATCTCTAATTCAACACCCATATCAATAATTTCTCCTATTTTACTTATACCCTCCCCGAATATAATTTCAAATTCTGCAGCTCTAAATGGAGGTGCTACTTTATTTTTTACCACTTTTACTTTGACTCTATTTCCTATTGCTTCATCGCCATCCTTTATTTGTGCCATTCTTCTGATATCTAATCTAACAGAAGCATAAAATTTTAATGCATTTCCTCCTGTTGTTGTCTCTGGATTGCCGAAAACAATACCAATTTTTTCTCTTAATTGATTGATAAAAATACAGATGGTATTTGTTTTATTAATGGTTGCTGTTAATTTTCTTAATGCTTGACTCATTAATCTTGCATGTAAGCCCATTTTACTATCTCCCATCTCTCCCTCTAATTCACTCTTCGGTACTAATGCAGCAACTGAATCAATCACCACAACATCAATAGCTCCAGATAAAATTAAACGATCTGCAATTTCTAAAGCTTGCTCTCCATAATCTGGTTGAGAAACTAATAAATTATCAACATCAACTCCTAATTTTTTTGCATAAGCACTATCAAAAGCATGTTCTGCATCAATGATTGCACACATGCCCCCTTTTTTTTGCGCTTCTGCTATCACATGAATAGCTACTGTTGTTTTTCCAGATGATTCAGGACCATATATTTCAATAATTCTTCCTTTAGGTAATCCACCGATTCCTAATGCAGTGTCTAAACCAATAGATCCTGTTGAGATAACTTCTTGAGGTTCTTGACTTCTTTCATTCATCATCATTACACTTCCCTTGCCATAATCTTTGTCAATCTTGTCAATGGTTAATTTTAATGCTTTTAATTTTTCTACGTTTGGGTTACTCATGGTTAGTCGTTTTATGTTTTCTTTAATATTTAAGTGAAGTTAGGGATAATTTATTAATAAACTAAAATATTTAGTATTTTTTTACTAATTAGATTAGTTTTAATTGTAATAATTTTCTAAAAATGATTTAATTGATTGATTTTCATTGTTTTAATTAATTAGTAATGAATTTAGTTTTTTATTTAATTCATTTTTAAAGTATTTATTTGGTCTTTTCTAGGGTTATTTTTAGGAGTTTTAAATGCTATAATTAGCTTCTGTTTGTTCTTTTTTTGATACTTGATAAAAGTAGTTGATTTTAAAATAACAGTTAAAATACCAAATGTGAATTACTATGGTAGTATTAAGTATTAATACATTTATATAAATCAACTAATACTATTATCTCTGTGTATATCTTAATATCTTATTTATTCACGATTTACATTTAATTGTATCCATGCTTATAAATCAATACAGATAAAGCTTTCCTTCTTTTTACAAAAGTATATTAATATTATTTTTCAATAATCCACAAGTTAGACACTGTTAATTAACCGGTATAAACCTATGGATCATTTCATCATTTTATGTAGATTGAATATATAAAACTTATTTATTCTTTTCTTATTCAGGTTTATTCACCCTAAAACGATAGATATCCCCGTATTTTTTATTTATCCACCTGGGTCTTGTGAATTTTTTAACCGCTTTTTACTCTATTTATATTTGTTTTTCGTGCTTTTAGACACTTAAAGTACTAAGAAATCATTATTTTTGCTCTCCCATAATTAATTTAATTATATATGTCAATTATTCAGAACATTAGAGAAAGAGGAACTTGGATCATCTTCGGTATTATTACCTTGGCCCTTATTGCTTTTATTTTACAAGACGGTATTGGTAGAAAAAGGGGTGCAAGCGATGGCACCACGCTTGGTAAAGTAAATGGGGAAGTAATTAATAAATTAGAGTTTGAAGAAAAGTTAGACGCACAAGTACAAAACTATGCTTCACAAGGTGTTAAAAGAGAACAATTGATGGGTTATTTATGGAGCCAAGAAGTAGATCGCCTATTGTTTAAATCTGAAGAAAAAAAATTAGGCATCACGGTAGGAAATAAAGAAATTACAGATGTATTGTTTGGAAATGAATCTCCTTTTAAACAAGAGTTCACCGATAAGAACACTGGTGAGTTTAAAGTTAATGATGCAAAACAAGCCATTGCTCAAATAAAGAAATCTAAAAATAAAGAGCAGGTTAATCAAATAGAGAAGTTTTACATAGGGCCTGCAATTGAAAATAGGTTAAGAAGTAAATACCAAGCAATGGTGGTAAAAGGCGTTCAAATACCAAAATGGTTAGCTGAAAAACAATTAGCTGAAACAAACAATATTGCTAATATTTCTTATGTTGGCTTACCTTATTCAAGCATAGCCGACAGCACTGTTAAAGTGACCAACGAAGACATCTCTACCTATTTAAATGAAAATGCAGCAGCTTTTCAAATAGAGGAAACAAGTAAAAACATAGGTTATGTAGGTTTTAGCGCAGCACCATCAAGTGCAGATAGTGCAGGTGCTAGAGACGTTTTGATTGCTTTAAAAGAAGACTTTAAAAATACCAACGACCCCGCTGCTTTTTTAAACAAGGCGGGCACGGAACTCCCCTTTTACAATAGTTATTTAAGTAAACAAACTATTAAAGTACCACAAAAAGATTCCATATTTAAAGTAGGCGCTGGAAATGTATATGGACCCTATGTCGATGGAAAAAATTATACTATTGCAAAAGTTATTGGTGTAAAACAATGGCCAGATAGCGCGAGCTTCAGACATATTTTAATTGGTACAATTAATCCAACCAATGGCCAACAATTAAGGGATGATAGTACAGCAAAAAAATTAGCAGACAGCATCATTAATGCGATTAAAGGAGGTGCCTCATTTGATGCACTTTGTTCAAAATATTCTGATGATGAATCAAGCAAATTAAAAGGTGGTGTATATCCTATGTTCTCTCAAGGACAAATGGTGATACCAGTAAATGATTTTTCTTTTGAAAGTTCAGTGGGTGCTAAGGGTGTCGTAAAATCAGAATTCGGTTTCCATGTAATGGAAGTATTAAAACAAAGTGCAAGAGGACCAGCCTATAAAATAGCCTATTTATCTAAAAGCATTTTACCTAGTAATGAAACCGTAACATCAGCTTCAACAGCAGCGGCCCAATTTGCCTCTTCCACTAAAGATTTAAAATCATTCAACGCCAACGCTGTAAAATTTAACAAACAAGTATTACCTGCAACTGGTATTAAAGCAAATGATTTTGAAATTCCAGGAGTAGGCACAAGTAGAGCAACAGTGCGTTGGATATTCGATAATGATTTGAATGCTATTTCTGAACCATTTGAAGTGGGGGATAGTTATTTTGTAGCAGCTATCACAGGCATAGACAAAGAAGGATTAGCAAGCGTAGAAGCAGCAAGACCTCAGGTGGAAGGAATAATCAGAGATAAAAAGAAAGCAGAGAAAATAAGAAACAACTTAAAGGGCAATAGTTTAGATGCCATTGCTGCAAATACAAAAGCAACGATTCAAAAAGCCGACAGCATTAATTTTAATTATTCAATGATAGCTGGACTAGGCAATGAACCTAAAATTGCAGGCGCTGCATTTAATAAATCTTTGATCAATAAAGTAAGTGAACCTATTGCAGCAAATTCAGGTGTTTTTGTAATAAGTGTCAATAGCCTTGGTGCCAAACAAACAGCACAAGACCCATTGTTTTTTAAGGAAGAGCTTTTACAAAGAACAAGAAGTGTATTATTTAGAACAAGCATTCCTTTAAGAAAAAATGCGACCATTGTAGACAATAGGTCTAAGTTGTATTAATGTCTGAAGTATTAAATAATAAAGTTGCTGAAAGTGGAATTATAACCATTGATTTAGCGAGCTTCTTACCCGCGAACGAGTTTATTGTGTTCGATATTAAACCATATCTTTTTATGGAATTAATATTAAAAGAAAAAGATTTTCGAGCAGCACTTCTTACAACAGATTGGACCATTTATCAAGATAAGGTGGTAGGCATTGTTTGTTCTACAGATGCCATTATTCCTATGTGGGCGAATATGTTAATTGTATCGGCTCTAAACCCTTTTGCTAAAGCGGTTTATTTTGGAGATGAAAATAAAGTAAGAGAACAACAACTACTTGAAAGCATTGGCAGCCTCAATATTAACGAATACAATGATCAAAGAGTAGTTATTAAGGGTTGTGGAGATACACCCATCGGAGAGTCGGCCTATATAGCCATTACGCAAAAACTTAGACCTGTGGTGAAAAGTATGATGTATGGAGAGCCTTGTAGCACCGTGCCTGTATATAAAAAGAAGTAAGTAAAAACTTACTAAAGAGTTAAGCAACGCTAGCTAATTTTAATGCGCTTCTAACCAATTTTTTCCAACCCCCACTTCTGCTTCTACCGGGACACCATTAGGAAGTACCAATGCTTCTTTCATACATTTTAATATTAATTCTTTTAGTGCAGGCAGTTCTTTTTCTACTGCATCAAAGACCAATTCATCGTGTACTTGCAAAATCATTTTAGATTCCCAATTGGTTTTTTTCATTTCACCATGAATTTTAATCATGGCTAGTTTAATCATATCTGCAGCAGAACCTTGAATTGGAGAGTTGATGGCGTTTCTTTCGGCAAAACCACGCACGGTAAAATTACTACTATTAATATCTCTTAACCAGCGCCTTCTTCCCATCAATGTTTCTACAAAACCCAATTCTTTGGCATTGTTAATTTGCTCATCCATGTATGATTGAATACCAGGAAACTCTTTTTTATAGTTATCTATAATTTCTTTGGCCTCTGTTCTAGAGATGGCTAAATTTTCAGCTAATCCAAAAGCCCCCTGTCCATAAATAATTCCAAAGTTTACGCTCTTGGCTTTGTAGCGCATTTCTTTGGTAACATCTTCTTCTTTTATACCATATACTTTTGCGGCAGTGGCGGTATGAATATCCTTACCGAGTTTAAAGGCCTCACACATATTCGGGTCACCACTAATAGCCGCAACAATACGTAATTCAATTTGAGAATAATCGGCACTAACTAAAATCCGATCCTTATCACGCGGAATAAAGGCCTTTCTAATTTCTCGACCACGCTCTGTTCTAATGGGTATGTTTTGTAAATTTGGATTGGTGCTACTTAGTCTTCCGGTAACCGCTACTGCTTGTGCATAGCTAGTGTGTACGCGACCGGTTTTTGGATTAATTAATTCTGGAAAAGAATCGACATAGGTAGATTTTAATTTTGTTAACTCTCTAAAATTTAAAATATCATCTACTATTTTATGCTTAGCTGCCATTTTTTGTAATACATCTTCCCCTGTTGCGTATTGACCCGTCTTCGTTTTCTTAGCCTTTGCGTCTAGTTTTAAAATATCAAATAATACTTCACCTAATTGTTTGGGAGAGGCTAAATTAAAACGAACCCCTGCTTGTTCATAGACGCGTTCCTCACTAATCTTAGCATCCACCTCTAAGACCTTACTGTATTCGTTTAAAAAATCGATATCAACTTTCACCCCTTCATATTCCATATCAACTAGTACACGAACCAGTGGATTTTCTACTTCATTAAATACTTTTTCTACACCACGCTTTTTAATCAAGGGTGTAAAACAATTTTTTAATTGAAAAGTAATATCGGCATCTTCTGCTGCGTATTCAGTTACTTGGTCCAAGGGCGCATCACGCATGGTGCCCTGATTTTTTCCTTTCTTACCTATTAAAGTAGTAATAGAAATAGGCTCATAGCCTAAAAACTGTGCACTTAGTAAATCCATACTGCGCCTGCCTTCTGGCTCAATAACATAATGTGCCAGCATGGTATCAAAAGTTTTACCTAACAGCTCCACGCCGTACCACTTCAACACTAAAAAATCATATTTTAAGTTTTGTCCAATCCAAACAATGTCCTTGTTTTTAAACAAGGGTTCAAAATAACTTAATATTTTTTTTGCGTCTGTTTCGTTTTCTATAGGAATATAAAAGCCTTCATGTTCTTTATAAGAAAAACTTAAACCCACTAGCTCCACATCATTGGCATTAATGCCTGTTGTTTCTGTATCAATACAAACTTCTTTCTGCGCTAATAATTCTTTTACTAAGGATTCAATATTTTCTTTACCTACTATGGCTTTATAGTTATGTAGGGTGTTCCCACTATTTTTATTCACCACCAACTCAACAGGCAAGTCTTCGTCACCTAATTCCCGCTCATCATCAGCTACATCATTGTCTAGACCACCCTCTAAAGAACTATTGGGCTGCTTATAATTATTATCTCCGCTATCTAATATACCCGTTTCTTTAGCCCCTGCTTTTTTATTTTTTGTTTTTACATTCACTGTATTTCCAAACAAGTCGGTTTGTTCTTGTTTAGTAGTTGCTACATCAAAGGAACCCGCGCCACCACTCACCGAGAACTCCTCTCCTAAAATTCTTTTACCTATTGTTTTAAATTCTAATTCATTAAAAATTTCAGCCAGGGCCGATTTATTTTTTTCTTTTAATCTAAAATCTTCCTCATGAAAACTAACAGGAACATTTGTAATAATGGTAGCCAGCTTCTTGCTCATGATGGCCGATTTTTTTCCAGCTCTCACTTTATCACCCATCGAACCCGTTATTTTATCCGCATTATCTAAAACACCTTCTAATGTATCATATAACTTTAAAAGTTTTGCAGCCGTTTTCTCACCCACACCCGGTATACCTGGTATATTATCAGAAGCGTCACCCATTAAGCCCAACATATCGACTACCTGTTCCACTCTAGCGATATCCCATTTTTCACAAATCTTTTTAGCATCAACAATTTCTTCTTTATTTCCAAAAGCGGGTGGCTTCCATATATATACATTTGGTTTTACTAATAATTGACCATAATCTTTATCTGGAGTAACCATATAGACCTCATAACCTTTCGCTGCAGCCTGCCAAGCTAAGGTTCCAATAATATCATCGGCCTCATAACCATCATATTCAATGACTGGTATATTGAACCCTTCAATGATAGCTTTAATATGAGGCAAAGAACTTAATAGGTCTTCTGGTGCTTCCTGACGATTGGCCTTGTAATCTGTAAAATCGGTATGTCTTTCAGTGGGCGCATGTGTATCAAAACATACAGCAATATGTGTTGGATTTTCTTTTTTAATTATTTCTAAAAGGGTATTGGTAAAACCAAATTGCGCATTGGTATTGATGCCCGTGGTGGTAATTCTAGGAGTGCGTATAAGTGCGTAATAAGCTCGATAAATTAAGGCAAGTGCATCTAATAAAAATAGTTTTTTCGGCATGATGCTAAGTTAATAAAAAAACCTCCCTAACACAGCTGTGATAGAGAGGTTTTTTATTATTTATCTTCCTATAAATACCATAAGTATTTGAATATCGCTAGGGTTCACACCGCTAATTCGACTAGCCTGTCCAATAGTTAAAGGACGAATTTTTTTGAATTTTTGTAAGGCTTCTATGGAAAGTGCTGATAATTTATCATAGTCAAAATTATCAGGGATCATTTTATTTTCAAGCGTTAACATACGCTCCACAATTTCTTTTTCTTTCTCAATATAACGCTCGTACTTAATTTGAATTTCCGCTTGTTCTAAATGATCTACTTCTTTATTTATTAATTTTTCTTTTAATTCAACGCAGTTTTCAATCACTTGATTTAGGCTAATATTCGGTCGTAGCAAGAGTTTCGAAGCTTTTTGTTTTTCTGTAATGATCATGGAATCAATACTATTTAAAAAACCATTTACCTCATCAGGTATAATAGTTTGATTAGATAATATTGTTTTGATGTTGGCTACCTGATTTGTTTTTTCTTCTACTTTATGTAATCTTTCAGCACTTGCAAAACCAAGTTGATGACTTAGCTCTGTTAATCTTAGATCTGCATTGTCTTGTCTTAAAAGTGTTCTGAATTCAGCTCTTGAAGTAAACATTCTATAGGGTTCGTTGGTGCCCTTGCTGATAAGATCATCAATTAAAACTCCAATATAGGCATCGGATCTTTTTAATATGAAAGGATCTTTATCATTGATTTTTAAATGCGCATTCATACCTGCCATAATACCTTGACAAGCTGCTTCTTCATAACCTGTAGTTCCATTAATTTGTCCAGCAAAATATAAATTACTGATGGCCTTTGTTTCTAAAGTATAAGTTAACTGTGTTGGTTGAAAATAGTCGTACTCAATGGCATAACCAGGACGAAACATACGAGCATTTTCGAATCCTGGTACTTTACGAAGCGCTTCATACTGAACTTCTTCTGGTAAACTTGTACTGAATCCATTCACATATATTTCAACCGTATTCCAGCCTTCTGGCTCTACAAATAATTGATGCCTTTCTCTATCAGCAAATCGGTTAATCTTATCTTCTATACTTGGACAATATCTCGGACCCACTCCCTCTATACGTCCTTGGTACATTGGACTACGATCAAAACCTGTTTTTAAAATTTCGTGTACAATATTATCCGTATAGGTAATCCAACAGGAACGTTGATCTTCTGCTTTAACCCTAGGGATGTCCATATAAGAAAAGCCCACAATTTCTTCATCCCCCTTTTGTTCTTCCATCTTTGAATAGTCTAAACTACGTCCATCCACCCTAGGGGGTGTACCGGTTTTAAGACGGTCTGATGCTAATCCAAAAGAAACTAGTTGTTCTGTAATGCCTGTGGCCGATTTTTCAGCTACCCTTCCTCCTCCTATTTGTTTCTCACCTATATGAATAATTCCATTTAAGAAGGTTCCGCTAGTGATAATGACAGCATCAGCCTCTATTTTATGTCCTAAACTTGTGATGACTCCACAGGCCTTATTGTTTTTAATGATAAGCTCATTCACCGAATCCTGGTAAAAGTCAACATTTGGGGTATTCTCCAGCATCTCTCTCCATTTAGAAGCAAACAATTGCCTGTCGTTCTGGGCTCTAGGGCTCCACATGGCAGGCCCCTTGCTTTTGTTAAGCATTCTAAACTGAATCGTACTTAAGTCGGTAACGATGCCACTATATCCACCCAGTGCGTCTATTTCCCTTACTATCTGGCCCTTGGCAATTCCGCCCATGGCTGGGTTACAACTCATTTGGGCAATAGTCTGCATATTCATGGTTACCAATAAAACCTTGGAACCCATATTGGCAGCCGCCGCTGCTGCTTCACAGCCTGCATGGCCTGCACCTACTACTATGACATTGTATTTTGGAAACATATAAGTGTGCAAAGATAAGCCTGTATTGAATACCAAGCAATTCATTTAATAGCAAAGGTTTTAGAAAAAACGTCAATTTCTCGACTGGTCGATCGCTTCGCTCACAAGACCAGCACGAAATAGTATTTTTTCCAAAACCTCATACTACTACTTATTAACTGACAGTTCACTTCGCTCACAAGACCCACACTTTGATATGTTCCACAAGGAACGTTTTGCTAGTTCCAAGCAATAAAAATTAAGAGGAAGGTTCCACAAGGAACGTTTTTGGACAAAGCCCACTTTTAGGCGATATATTTTAGGTAGGATTTCAGCCATTTTTCCTCCTGTGCGCGCATTTTTTTGATATCGGACGGCTTTTTGTCCTTATAACCACAGAAATGGAGGGCTCCGTGGAAAATTACCCTTAGCAATTCCTCCTTCAAGGAAGTCTTATGGGTTTGGGCATTATCCTTTACTCGGTCAATACTTATATATACCTCTCCAATTAGCTTGCCCCTGGTTTCAGATAGGTCGAAACTAATAATGTCTGTATAATAATCGTGTTGTAGATAGGATTTATTAATACCTAGTAAGTATTTATCAGAACAAAATATATATTGAAGCGTCTCAATAGTTAATCCCTCTTTTTTTAAAGCCCTTTCTATAAAAGCCTTTAACGCTCTACGATTGGCAAGGGTAGCATTACTGTCGGCTTTAGTAAAAGAGATGCGCATAGACATAAGATATTGTTTTTCAATGCTCCAAATTTCGTAAGTATTTGTGTAAAACAGAAACTATCTTTGCACTAATAATATGAAGAAACTATCTGAGTTAAAAATTGGGGAGTCGGGCGTCATTCATTCGTTTGAAAATGATGAAATCTTTTTGAAGTTAATGGAGATGGGCTGTATACCTGGTGAATTAATTAGAGTAGAGCAAATCGCACCACTGGGGGATCCAATTTCAATAGCTGTAGCGGGTTATCAATTAAGCCTTAGAATGAACGAGGCGGATAGTATTTTTATTAGCCCTAATATTGAATTAACTAATTAATAATCAATACATTATAAAATGAAGATTGGTTTATTTTTTGGTTCTTTTAATCCCATACACAATGGCCATTTAATGGTAGCAAGTTATGTAGCCAATCATTCAGATCTAAAACAAGTGTGGTTGGTGGTCTCTCCACAAAATCCTTTGAAGCCCCAGGGCAGTTTGTTAAATGAATACGACCGCTTGCATTTGGCCAAGCTAGCGATTGAAGAGGATACACAATTAAAAGTATCTGATATAGAATTTTCTTTACCGAAGCCTTCTTATACGATTGACACACTTATATATTTAGAAGAGAAATATCCGCAACACGAATTTTCAGTAATCATGGGTGCCGATAGTTTTCAGAATTTACCGAAATGGAAAAATTTTGAAACCTTAGTTAAGAATTATTCATTCATTGTATATCGCAGAGAAGGCTTTGATATTAGCAATGAATATGGTGCGCGCGTACAAATATTAGAGGCACCCTTATTACAATTATCAGCTACCCTTATTCGCAACAATAGAAAAGAAGGAATAACGATTCGTTATTTAGTCCCAGAAAAAGTACGTGAGGAAATAGAGAAAAGTAATTACTTTAAGGACTAAATTAAAAAGGCCCTTATTTTTAAAGGGAGTAAAGTAAATCAATGACACCGTTTATGGGTGTCATTGAAAAAATCATTAGCTAGAAAATTAAAAAGGCCCTTATTTTTTTAAGGGAGTAAAGTAAATCAATGACACCGTTTATGGGTGTCATTGAAAAAATCATTAGATAGAAAATTAAAAAGGCCCTTATTTTTTTAAGGGCCTTTTTAATTTAACGGTTCATGCTGGCTAAAAATTCTTCGTTGTCTTTAGTGCCGCGCATACGTTTTAATAATTCATTCATTGCTTCATCGTTGTTCATATCATTAATAAACAAACGAAGAATATTCATTCTGCCCAATACTTCTTTATCTAATAATAAATCGTCACGACGCGTGCTTGATCCTACTAAATCAATAGCTGGGAAAATACGCTTGTTCGCTAAACGACGATCCAATACCAATTCCATATTACCTGTTCCTTTGAACTCTTCAAAAATAACTTCATCCATTTTTGAACCCGTTTCAATTAAAGCAGTTGCTAATATAGTAAGTGATCCACCGTTTTCAATTTTACGCGCAGCTCCAAAAAATTGTTTTGGACGAAGTAAGGCGGTAGCTTCTACCCCACCTGATAATACTTTACCAGAACTGGGCGCTACGGTATTGTGTGCACGTGCTAATCGTGTAATTGAATCTAATAAAATAACTACATCATGTCCGCACTCTACCAAGCGCTTTGCTTTTTGTAATGCCACTGATGAAACCTTAACGTGTTTTTCTGCAGGCTCATCAAAAGTAGAAGCAATCACTTCTCCTTTTACAGAACGCTCTACATCGGTTACTTCTTCCGGTCTTTCATCTATTAATAATATAATCAAATAACATTCAGGATGGTTAGCCGCAATCGCATTGGCCACCTCTTTTAACAACATGGTTTTACCTACTTTAGGTTGCGCCACAATCAAACCTCTTTGACCTTTACCAATGGGTGTAAACAAATCCATAATACGTGTACTATAATTAGTAGCAGAAGTATATAAATTTAATTTTTCAAAAGGGAAGATAGGCGTTAGGTAGTCAAAAGGAATACGATCACGAATTTCATCTGGATTTTTTCCATTTACCTGATGTACCTTCGTCAAAGCAAAATATTTTTCACCTTCGCGTGGCACACGTACCGTTCCATGAACGGTATCGCCCACTTTTAAACCAAAGGCCTTTATTTGAGAGGGAGACACATATACATCATCGGGAGATGATAAATAGTTGTAATCGGAAGAACGTAAAAAACCATAACCATCCGGCATCATTTCTAAAACTCCTTCAGATTCAATTACCCCATCAAACTCCACATTAAATACTGGTTCTTTTTTGGGTTGCGGATAACGTTGTGCTGGTAAATTAAGTCCATTATTGGGTCCTCCATTGGGAGCACTACTTGCGTTGGCCTGATCTGCTAAAGCAGGTGCTTGAGTAGATGCATTGTTATGAGCGGGGCTGGCTGCCGCTTCGCTACTTGCAGCACTTTCGTCACCAAATAAGGCTTGAGCTATCTTTGAAGCCTTGTCGTCTTCAGTAGCATCTTTCACTGGCACTGCCTTTTTTGAGGGCAGTGGCTTTTTGCCTATGGACTTTTTTTCTGAACTACTAGCTGGAGCTGATTTTAAGGCTGGGCTGGCTGCAACGGGTTTGCGCCCCCTTTTTGGTTTGTCGTCTTTTTCTGGCACTTTGTAACTATGGTTTAATTAAAAATCGAATCAAGGGTTGGAAATATTTGAACACTTTTATGAAATTTCGGTCGAAATAACAGAGACCGACAATTGAATTAAGGGAAATTAGGGTAGCAAGCCATCAACATAAAAAGAATCTTTTGGCGCTTTGCTAATGCAATGTTAAGCAGATTTTCAACAAAAAAACAATTTTTTATCTGTTTTTATAGCTAAAACAGGGTATTTGGCCCTCGAAACCGATTATCTTTGCCATTCGAAATCAGCAATATGTTCAACGACAGAATCAAAATAAAGCAATTGTTATCGGGCACCCCCACGGGGACCGAAGTGGTGGTCATGGGATGGGTGCGCACTTTTAGAAACAATCAGTTTATAGCCCTTAACGACGGAAGCACCAATGCGAATATTCAAATTGTGGCCACACTCGGAGCATTTGATGAAGCCATCCTAAAGCGCGTTACCACCGGCGCCTCTTTAAAAATTGTGGGCACCGTGGTAGAGAGTTTAGGAAAAGGACAAAGCGTAGAAGTAAAAGCCAAGACCCTTGAAATTTTAGGAGATAGTGATGCAGAAAAATTTCCTTTACAACCTAAAAAACATTCACTAGAATTTTTAAGAGAGAAAGCGCATTTACGTTTTCGTACCAACACCTTTGGATCTGTATTTAGATTAAGACATGCACTGGCTTTTGCAGTACATCAATTTTATAACGAAAGAGGTTTTGTGTATTTACATACACCTATTATTACAAGTTCAGATGCAGAAGGTGCAGGTGAAATGTTTAGAGTTACCACCCTTCCTTTAGAAGGTGCGCCTAAAAATGATCAAGGCGAAATTGATTATACACAAGATTTTTTTGGTAAAGGAACTAACTTAACGGTGAGTGGTCAACTTGAAGGAGAGCTAGGCGCCATGGCCTTTTCAGAGATTTATACTTTTGGCCCCACCTTTCGCGCAGAGAATTCAAACACGACTAGACACCTCGCAGAGTTTTGGATGATTGAACCTGAAATGGCTTTTTATGATATTGAGGACAACATGAATTTAGCAGAAGCCTTCATTAAATATTTAATCAATTATGCCTTAAAAAATAATGCAGATGATATTGATTTTTTAGATGCACGTTTAGCGGAAGAAGAAAAGCAACTACCTACAGAAAAAAGAAGTGGCCTTGGATTAAGAGAAAAATTAGAATTAGTGGTGAATAATAATTTTGAACGCATTACTTATACAGAGGCGATAGATATTTTATTAAATAGTAACCACTACAAGAAAAAGAAATTCCAATACGAAGTGAAGTGGGGTATTGATTTACAAAGTGAGCATGAAAGATATTTAGTAGAGCAACATTTTAAAAAACCAGTCATTGTTACGGGTTATCCAGCGGCTATTAAAGCTTTTTATATGCGTATGAACGACGGTTGTGAGCCAGGCAAGGAAACCGTGGCAGCGATGGATATACTAGCGCCAGGCATTGGTGAGATCGTGGGTGGCAGCCAAAGAGAGGAGCGTTTAGACAAACTTGAAGCCAGAATGAATGCCATGCATATACCCTTAGAAGACATGAGCTGGTATTTAGATACCAGAAGATTTGGCACTGTGCCACATGCTGGATTTGGCTTAGGTTTTGAAAGAATGATTCAGTTTGTTACAGGCATGACCAATATTAGAGACGTGATTCCTTTTGCAAGAACGCCGAAAAATTGTGAATATTAATAATGGGAATTGTATTTGTCTTAATTGGCGCACTTTGTTTTGCCATTAGTAATGCGTATTGGAAAAAAGTAACAGAGACCATTCCCTATCAAATAGGTATGTTTTACAGAGGCATATTTGCTTCTGGTATATTTTCCTTTTTATATTTTGGGTATAGAGACAGTGCTTTTTTTAAAGGCTGGACGGTGCATACTTTAAGTTTCGGTACTCCTTTTTTATTAACCATTGCACTAAGTATATTTAATATTTTCGGACTGGTATTTTTTTTAAGAGGTATACAGAGAGCGCCTGTAAGCATTGTGGTGCCTGTATCTGCGATAAAACTATTTACTATTTTAACAGCGGTATTTATTGTAGGTGAGGTTTGGAAAGCAAATTATTTATACGCCTTTATTTTTTCAACAGCAGGTTTAGTACTATTATATTTTCAAGGAAAAAAAAATACAAGTGTTAGCGAACAAAAAAATGGAATGTTGTACGGCGTGCTCGCTAGCTTTTTTTGGGGTAGCTCCTATGCACTCTATACTTATCCAATAAGTTGGTGGGGTCCGCTTGGTTTTAGTTTAGTGATTGAAACTACGGCTATGTTATTCGGACTGGTATTAGTCATACGCGATGGTCTATTAAAAAATTTATTTAATTATTTAAGTGCAAAACATATTTTCACTTATTTAAAATTGGGTTTATTATTAGTGTCTGGAGGATTGGCTATTAATATATCATATCAGTACTTACCTATAATGGTCATTAATATCTTAATTATTAGCAGTCAGCTTTTATCGGTATTAATTGGCTATTTCTTTTTTAAAGAAAGACTAAGCCCGAAGCAATGGTTGGGCCTTACCTTAATAATTATCTCCTTTTTTATAGTGGCTACTTCGGCATAGTAAAATTTGGCTTAGTAAAGCACTGATTTTCAATAAAGCATCCATATTTTTTGCTATTTAAGGCCGCCTAGCCTATATTTGCTCCCCGGTTCATTAAGGTTGTAAGGCTAAAATGAATCAAAGGATGGCGCTGTAGCTCAGTTGGTAGAGCAAAGGACTGAAAATCCTTGTGTCCCCGGTTCGAGCCCGGGTGGTGCCACAAGCCCTCAACGAAAGTTGGGGGCTTTTTAATTCCCCTTAACAACTCTTAAAAAAAGTACTCGGATTTTCTTCCAATAAAGCCTCAATTTTTTTTGCAGTATTGGTGATGGACAATCCGCCTAAATTGGTACATCTTAAAGTATGATGTATTTGATCACCCACAATTTTCATGGTTTCTATTACTTCATCTAAAGGAATTAGATGTTGATAATTGGACATACCCATATTGGCACATGAAATAGCATTCGAAGCAGCCATTACATTTCTTCCCAAACAAGGCGCTTCCACTCTATTGCCAATGGGGTCACAAATAATACCTAAAGAATTTTGTAAGGCAAGGGAGGCGGCAGCAATTGATTGCTCCAAACTACCTCCATTCATTTCTACAAGAGCGGCAGCAGCCATTCCTCCACCAGAACCAGTTTCAGCCATGCATCCACCTACTTCTGCAGCAAAAGTGGCATGCGCGGCAATAAATACACCTATTAAACCAGCAGATAACATTGCCTTTATAATAGCAGTCTCATCTAATTGTAAGCTGTGGGCTGTTCCAAAAATTACACCTGGTAGTCCACCACAAGAACCTGCGGTAGGCGCTGCAACAATAACACCCATGGAACTTTTAACTTCCATAATGGCTGATACGTACATAATTGTTTTATTCAATACATCACCATCAATTAATTTATTCTCCTCTAAGCTTTTTTTAAATAAGGTTGATTGACTTCCTAAAATTCTATCATTATAAGTTGTTCCCTTTAATCCTAATTCAATAGCATTACCCATTATGTGTATAATAGATTTCATTTTTTCTAAGACCTCTTCCTTACTTATATTGCCTCTAATGCTTTCATAATCTATAGCCAATTCCCAAAGTGCTTTATTTTTATCTTTATTATATGCTAGCATTTCATTACAAGTAATAAACGGGACACTTAAATTTTTTCTTGCTTTAATAGGTAATACCGGTGAGATAGATCTAATATTATTTACTTCCTTAAAACTGGCTAGTTCATTGAGGAGGGTACCATCAATTTTACTTTGTGTTTTTACTTTTATAAAAGAAATTTCCCCTTGATGAAATATAATTTCATCATAAGCTATTGTAGAGTTTAAATATTCAATAATTCGTTCCGCTTTAGAACAATAAATTAAAGTCTCATAATAATCACCAGCCATAGATACTTTATTGCCATCTATTGAAATTACTTCAATCATTCCTCCTCCAGTTGAGATAGCTACCAACTGCCTTTTTTCTTTATCGTTTGATAAAGTTATTTGATAGGTGTTGGGATGTTTTTCCAGAAGTGGATTAATCTCAATAGAATAATTTATGCCTGCGATTCCTAAATATTTTTCTGATTCGGGTAATCTTTCATCAAAAGCTTCCCAACCTAAAAATCCGCCAAACAAACCCATATCAGAACCTTGGCTTTTATGCGTCGTGGCAAGTGATCCACTGGGATCAAATTCAATTAAAATATTTTTAATTGTTTCATCCATTAGATCACGACAAATACGTGCAATTCTAAGCGAAGCAGCACAGTGTGAGCTGGAAGGACCCCGCATAACTGGTCCAATAACATCGTTGAAAATACTTGGATAGTTATTCATTCAATTAGCTTTTGCTTTACTTAAAGTTAAATTATTTATTTTTAATAGCACTTAAAAACATGGTAACGGATGTATACAATATCACTACTAAAACAATCCATCTAAGGGCATCAAGTGGTAGTGTTTTAACTATAAAAGCAGCAATAAGTACTGCAATGATACTTGGGATGGCCATGGCTAATGCAGCCTTTTTATTGTAAGCGCCAGACCTAATAAATTTAAAGGAAGCAGGAGGCATCAAAAAAGCACAAGAACCCATCATAATTGGGAACGCTACTTGTGGAGACATTCCTAATAAAAAAACCAATGCCATACAGGGGGCGTATAAACCAACACCAGCCGTCATCATAGCGCCAAGTATAAAATTAATTAAACCAGCCACCGCCAATTTCCAGCCATGAAGTCCTATCGCGACTCCTTCGCCATGAATCCAATGCATTTTATTTGCAAACATAAAACTAGCTGTCACTATTAAGGCGATACTAATCGTGAAACGAATTTTATTTTCGGAAAGTTTTGAAACAATATCAGCCCCCAAAATAGCACCTCCTGTTGCAGTTGCAAACATGACTATAAGTGTAATGGGTTCTACTTGAATGACTTGTATAAAGATGATCGCTTGAATTAATACTGGCAAAGTATTCGCCACATTCATAGTGCCTGGTATTAACTTATCACTTGTTTGTTTTGTAAATTTTAATAAGGCGGTTTGCGGTGCAAATGCACCTATGCCTAATACATCAAAAAAATTAACTACAAAACCAATTAAGCCAGTTTTAAACCAACTAACTTCTTCTAAATTATTTTTATTTTTTAGAATATCAATAGCAAAAATATAAATAAACCAAATGGCAAGTAATACTAAAACGATCCAGGTAATGGCTACCATTTTATTTAAAAAATAATTTAATTATTTTACAAAGGTCTTACCCAAATGTTTCTGTAACTAAGTGGTTCGCTTTTGTCCCCATGTGCTTGTAATTTAATCGGACTTGCGCCGTGTTTTACATATACAGGTTGACCGATATAAGGGGTATCTCCTTTTAATACAAAATCATTTTGTACTAAAATACCATTGTGAAATACAGTAACTCTAGCTGCAGATTTTAAAGAGCCATCTTCATTGAACAAAGGAGCAGTCCAAATAACATCATAGACTTGCCATTCACCAGCTGGCAAGGCTGCATTCACCAAAGGAGGATTTTGTTTGTAAATACTTCCTACTTGTCCATTGACATAAGTGGTATTGGTAAAATTATCTAGTACTTGTAATTCATAACCACCAGCATTGCCTATTTCCTTGGGTAAGGAAGCCAAGAAAATGCCGCTGTTTCCTCTTGCCTGACCAGAACCTGTGATATAGCTTGGTATATTGTATTCAATATGTAGTTGAAAGTTCATGAACTTTCTTTTGGTTTGAATATCCCCATTGGTTTTGCTTACACGCATAGCTCCATCTACCAAATCCCAGGTTTCTTTACTATTGGGTTTATTGACCAATTCCCACTCATCCAAATTGGTACCATTAAATAGTACAATGGCGTCTGAAGGAGCAGCTGTAATTCCTTTGGCTGGAGTTACTTTTTTTGGAACTGGGGTATAATATTCTGTATCTTCTGGTTTTGCTTTTACTTGAGCATTTAAAGCAAGTGAAGTGGCAATAGCAAAGGCTAGTAATAGTTGTTTTTTCATATTAATGTAATTGCTTATGAAGTTAATCAATTTTTTAATAAATTGTGTAGTTCAGTTGAAAACTTAATTGATAAAATATACCTATGAAAAAGACCTTGGTTGCATTTAGTTTTTGTATCAGCAGTATTTTAGGATGGGCTCAAACCAATACGAATGCCTTTGCTGTTCAAGCGACCACGCAAAATGGTATTATTGAAGGAAATTATGATACCAAATCAGGTATTCAAACCTATTTTGGCATCCCATTTGCTCAACCACCAGTGGGAGATTTGCGTTGGAAAGATCCGCAACCAGTTGTTGCTTGGAAAGGAGTTAAAGAAACCAAACATTTCGGTCCAAGACCCATGCAGGTACTTATATGGGGGGACATGAATTCAAGATCCAATGGCGTAAGTGAGGATTGTCTCTATTTAAATGTATGGACACCTGCCACACGCAATACAAAAAATCTACCGGTGCTGGTTTATTTTTATGGTGGTGGCAATGTTGCAGGCGATGGATCTGAACCAAGGTACGACGGGGAAACCTTGGCTAAAAAAGGAATCGTTGTAATTACTTGTAATTATCGTTTAAATGTTTTTGGCAATTTTGCTCATCCAGAATTAAGTGCAGAGTCTGCTCATCAATCATCGGGCAATTATGGTTATTATGATCAATTGGCTGCTTTACAATGGGTAAAAAATAATATTGCCTTTTTTGGTGGAGATCCCAGTCATGTGACCATAGCAGGTGAATCTGCAGGATCTATTGCAGTGAGTTATCAAATGGCTTCCCCTTTGGCCAAAGGTTTGGTGCATGCAGCCATTGGCGAAAGTGGTGCTGGTATTGAACCTACCATGGCGCCTGTTAGCTTGCAAGCAGCAGAAAAAAACGGTAAAAATTTTGCAGATAAAGCAGGCGTACTTACTTTAAAAGCATTGAGGGCATTAAGTGCACGTGATTTGTATGAAATGTATGTGGAATCAAAAACCTTTGGTTTTCCAGTTGTTTTAGATGGTTATTTTTTACCAAAATATTTAAATCAAATTTTCAACGCCAAAGAACAAGCTCAAATTCCATTGTTAGTAGGATGGAACTCCGCAGAAACTCCTGGTTCTGCCTTTATGCAGGGCAAAGCTTATACAGTTGAAAACTACATCAATAGAGTAAAAGCAGAATTTTCAAATAATGCTTCAGCAATTTTAAATTTATATCCTGCCCATTCAGAAAAAGAAGTGGAACTTTCTGCCACTGCCTTATCTTCAGATGGGTTCATTGCTTATTCCACTTGGAAATGGTTTGACTTACATCGTAAAAATAGTAGTCAACCGGTGTATCGTTATTTGTACAGCAAGCTTCGCCCTGCCTTGGTAAATTCTAATTTAGTTGCAGGATTGGCCGGTGGTACAATCAGTAAAACGAAAGTAGCAACTGCGCCTGCTGCAGTGGGTGCTCCTCATGCTTGTGAAATTGAATATTGTATGGGTAATTTGCATTTAATAAAAGAATTTGCATGGACCCCAGATGATTATCAAGTGTCTGAAACCATGAATAGCTACTTTGCTAATTTTATTAAATCTTATAATCCTAACAGTAGTAATTTACCAGAATGGAAAGTAGCAACAAGCAATGATCTTACACCACCGGTGATGGTTATTGATGTTAAATCAAGAACAGAGAAAGCATTGTATGATGCACGTTATGAATTACTAGATAAATTATATAAAAATAAATAATACTTAATTTTTATTTTTTACATAACCCACTTCTTTTTTCAATGCCTGAACGGCATTCAATAAATAAACAAGTGGTGCATTCCAATTAATGGCAATTTCATTACTAGCATAAGAACAATCAACATCCGAATAGGCTGTTTCTGTTTCTGTGAATTCGTAAACGCATCCATCCTGTCTACCAGGATTGGGTCCGCCTGCTAGTAAGCCTGGAACTGGCTCTGTTACCCCATCTGCAATAGAAGGGCGATGATGTGGATGTATGGGTGATTTACTTCCAATGCCAGTTATAAAACAATAGCCTGTGGCATTTCTACCCAAGATATAATCAACATTGGATATAGCAGCATCTAAATATTTTTTATCTTTTGAAATTAAGTAAGCATTGATTAATAGTATGCCTTGATTGGCAGCTACAGCATTGCTTCCCCATACAAAATCACTGGCCTGCTGACCCATAATGGTGTTAAAGGCATTCTTGTTTTGATTTATTAAAAATTTGTCTGCCATCAATATAACTTCTTTTTTCATTTCAGCTATTTCACTTAGGGGCGCTATATTTTTATTTCTTATTAAAGTATAATAACCCAGCATGCTAACAGAACTCCAACTAGGTACTTCAATTTTTGCTGATTTTTGATTGGCTTTGATTATTTCTACATATTCATTTTTAGGATTTGAACTGTACATTTCTGAGGCTGCCCACAACCATTCATCCTCAAAATGCCCATCGCCATAACCACCAGTGGTAATAGCTGGCGCATAGATTTTATTGTTTCCTTCCTGATCGTAAGCTAAATTTTTATTGACCAATGCCCATTGCCAAGCTTTATTGGCAGCCTTCTTGCAACTGTCCGCCAAACCAGGATACTGTGCTTTGAATTTTTTTAAAATTCTTCCAGCTTGTGCAGTTACGGCAACAAAATCTAAACTAGCTGCAGTACTTTTTTGAACAACATATCTAGGTAAAGTGGTAATACCAGGAAGAATCATGCCATCAAAACTAGCATTGGTACATTTGGAATACACCCCACCATCATTGGGGTCTTGCATGGTTAGCATCCATCTTAAATTATAAACAGTTTCTTCTAGGATGGCAGGTACTCCAATTTTATTGTAAGGAATAGTTGGCCTTACCTTTTTACTGGCTTCAGGAAAATCTTCATAGGCAGAAAGTAGGGTACCCATGGTAATGCCTGAATTAACAATGTATTTATTATAATCCCCTGCATCATACCAGCCACCTGGGCTAGAGATGACAAATCCTGCAGGCCTTTCTTTGGAAGCAGCAGAAGTATGGATGTAAACTTTATTGTCTGGATGTCCAACACCCCTTGCCCACTTACCTGCATACTTTTCTTCAAGGGGCATGGACATTCTTTGATAATAAAATCCTTTAAGTGAAGCATTCAGTGCATTGGATAAGACATCATCACCAATAGTAAAAACATAGGAGTGCCCTAGGTTATTGATGAGTAGGACATAGGCTCCCTTTTTTTGAAAGCCAGAAAAATCGGCCAACTTTGTTTTAGTAGTAGAATATGCTGATGATTGACTGGCGCCTAAATTGCCAGTATAAAAAGTATCTCTTAAATTGGTGGAAGTAATGTAAAAATATTTTTCAGTGCTGCCTCCTGTAACAATGGCATTTTTTGGCGATAGGGTATAATAACCTACTTGATTTAATTTAATGTTTTCGGAAAGCTTTTGAGCTTGAAGGCCATGGAAGGAAAACAAACAAAATAAAAAGGCATCAATAAGAATAAATTTTTTCATTTCACTTTTTTATAAAATACAATAGTTAAAGTTTAAAACGAGACTTTATCTATTTCATTGTTTATTGTCCTAAAAAGACAGTCGCCCTATTTTGCTCTTCTTCTGGCTTCTTCTGCTTCTTTGTAAATTCTAATCCAAGTAAGTGAAATATCAATCACTGCCAATAATGGGCCAAGTAAAATCACCATAATCACTTCTAGTCCAGGGGTATAGCCAATGACACCATCTAATGAAATTGTTTTTGATCTCTTGTTTAATTTATAAATGCAATAAATGGCAGACAAGATCCAAACAGCGATGATTATATTTTGACTCATATTTTTTATTTATGGGGCAAAGATAACAGAAATTGGACTTTATTCAACCAGGTTCTATTTATTTGAAGCATTATTTGTTGTAAATTGTAAATTCAATCCAATCAATATGAATAAAAGGCTCTTTTTGGTTATAATTTTTTTTAGTGGTTTAAATTTTGTTCAAGCACAAACTAGTATGAAGCCTGTCTCTACTTATAACTATAACGATGCTTTTGCTCCTTTTTTTTACCAACAAAATGGAAATGAATACAGGGCTGCATCGGGCGAGCCTGGTCCAAAATATTGGCAAAACAAAGCAGACTATAAATTGGAAGCTAGCTTAAATGAAGCCAACAATGAAATAACAGGCACAGAAATTTTATCTTATACCAACCATAGTCCTCAAAATTTAAATTTTGTATGGATGCAGTTGGATCAAAATTTATTTAAAGAAGATTCTAGAGGCAATGCCATTGTACCCATCAATGGAAGCCGAAATGCAGGGCATGGACAAAAATATGATGCAGGTTTTAAGATTCAATCTGTAAGCGTTTTATACGGAAGTAAAAATGAAATAGCCAAGGAAGTCGATTACCTCATCGAAGATACGAGGATGCAAATATTTTTACCCAAGTCCATCGCTGCAAACGGAGGAAAAATTAAAATTAAAATTAAATTTTCTTTTATATCACCAGATTATGGTTCTGATAGAACGGGTGTCATGCCAACAAAAAATGGTAAAATATTTTGCGTAGCACAGTGGTATCCAAGAGTTGCTGTGTATGATGATGTGTTAGGATGGAATACTGCACCATACACTGGACCTGGTGAATTTTATTTAGAATATGGCGATTTTGATTTAGCCATTACCGCTTCGGCAAATATGATTGTAGTGGGTTCGGGAGAATTAATGAATCCTAGTGAAGTGTACAACAAGGAGCAATTGAAACGATGGGAGACAGCCACTAGTTCTGACCAAACAATACTAATAAGAACACCAGAAGAAGTAGAACAAGCAATGCAAGCACCAAGTTCTGTAAAAAAACTTACCTGGCATTTTAAAATCAAGAATGCACGTGACGCTGCTTGGGCGGCTTCTTCGGCTTTTATTATAGATGCTGCAAAAATAAATTTACCCGATGGTAAGAAATCCTTGGCCATTTCTGCTTATCCAATTGAAAGTAATGGTAAGGAGGCTTGGGGTCGTTCTACAGAGTATGTAAAAAAATCGGTTGAATTTAATTCAGCCAAATGGTATACCTATCCTTATCCCGCTGCCACTTGCGTAGCAGGTAATGTGGCTGGTATGGAATATCCCGGTATTGTATTTTGTGGAGCCAATGCCAAAACAGCAGGACTCATGAATGTCAATGATCATGAATTTGGTCATACATGGTTTCCTATGATTGTTGGTTCCAATGAAAGATGGTATGGATGGATGGACGAAGGGTTTAATACATTTATAAACACGCTATCTCAAGCAGATTTTAACAATGGTGAATACAAAAATAAAGAACCGATTAACAAACATTCCATTGCGGATTATTATACTCATCCAGGATTGGAACCCATTTTAAGTTATGTAGACAATTATAAAGAAAAAAATAACGGTACACTTTCTTACCGTAAACCGGGTGAAGGGCTCACCTTACTTCGTGAACAAATTTTAGGTAAAGAAAGATTTGATCGTGCTTTTACCACTTATATTAATCGATGGGCATTCAAACATCCTACCCCTGATGATTTTTTTAGAACCATTGAAAATGTTGCTGGGGAAAGCTTGCAATGGTTTTGGAGAGGATGGTTTGTGAACAATTGGAGATTGGATGTGGCCGTAAGTGAGGTAACCTATGTAGATAGCAATGATATTTCAAAAGGCGCTTTAATTACAATAGATAATTTAGAACAAATGGCCATGCCGGTAGTTTTAGAAATTAAATTGAGCAGTGGAAAAACAGAACGTATCAAATTACCTGTTGAAATTTGGGAAAGAAATAATTCCTGGACGTTTAAATACAATTGTGCGGAGGCCATTCAATCGGTTACCTACGATCCAGATAAATCAATGCCCGACTTCAATGAATCAAATAATACTTGGACTAAAAAATAAAAAATACAAATTATGAAAATGCGCCCTTCTCGTTTAATTTTTATTCAACTGGCCTTGCTTTTAAGCACGACTATGTATGCTCAAGAAGATTCTACCAGCGTTTTAAAAGGGATGAATTGGAGAAATATTGGACCCAATCGTGGTGGTCGTTCTTTAGGTATTTCCGGAAGCCCGAGTCGTAAATATGAATATTATTTTGGCGCTGTTGGTGGAGGACTTTGGAAAACCACAGATGGTGGTTTAAACTGGAAACCAGTCACAGACGGGCAATTGACCAGTTCTTCTGTTGGCGCAGTGGCCGTATCTCCCACTAACCCAGACATTATATATATAGGCACGGGTGAAACAGAATTTCGTGGAAACATTATGCAAGGAGATGGTGTATACAAATCAATCGATGGAGGAAAAACTTGGAAAAATATAGGCTTGAAAAATACCCAATCTATTGCAAGGGTGCGTGTGCATCCAACCAATCCAGCTATTGTTTATGTATCGGCCCTAGGTCATGCCTTTGGTCCCAATGAAGATCGTGGGGTCTTTAAAACCATCGATGGCGGAAAAACCTGGAAAAAAGTATTGTATGTGAATGAGAAAGCGGGTGCGGAAGATTTAGTGATTGATCCACAAAATCCTGAAACTATTTACACAAGTATTTGGGAAGTATACAGAACCCCCTATAAAATGTGGGCTGATGTGGGTACTTCAGCCTTGTACAAATCTACGGATGGGGGCGCCAATTGGAAAGTGATTTCAAAAAATCCGGGCATGCCTAAAGTAGTGGGTAAAATTGGTGTAACAGTTTCACCTGTAGAATCTAATAGAGTTTGGGCCATTGTTGAATCACCCGATGGTGGTTTGTATCGTTCTGATGATGGTGGAGAAAATTGGAAGCTGGTGAACAATGAAAGAAAATTGCGTCAACGTGCTTTTTATTATTCAAGAATTGTAGCCGATCCAAAAGATAAAAACACAGTATATGGATTGAATGTAAATTTTTATAAATCTACAGATGGGGGTGTTAGTTTTAAAACAGAAATAAAAGTGCCACACGGAGACAACCATGATTTATGGATAGATCCAACGGATCCAATGCGTATGGCCACTTCCAATGATGGCGGTGGTTCGGTTTCTATCAATGGTGGTTTAAGTTGGACAGATGAAGATTTTCCCACTGCACAATTGTATCACATCACAACCACTTCTGATTTTCCTTATCAAGTAGCAGCAGCACAACAAGACAATTCCACCATTACCTTGCCTAGTGAAGATTATAGACATAGAGCAGTGAGAACCAATTCGACAAAGCCTGGAATAGGTTTTGCTTATGATGCAGGTGGCGGAGAAAGTGGTTACATCACCCAAGATCCAAAAAATCCAGATATTTTTTATGCGGGAAGTCAGGGAGCTTTATTGACACGCATCAATAGAATGACAGGTCAGGTGCGCGATGTACAAGTGTATCCAAGATTTTTTTCTGGAGAAGAAGCAAAAACTTTACCTGAAAGATGGCAATGGACTTATCCAATTGTATTTTCTCCTGTTAACCCCAAAGTTTTATTTACTTGTTCTCAACATGTTTGGAAAACCACCAACGAAGGACAAAGCTGGGAACAAATTAGTCCAGATTTAACTTACAATGATTCTACTACCTTGGGCGTGAGTGGCGGTGTAATAACAAGAGACATGAATGGCCCTGAAATTTATGGAACTGTTTTTGCATTAGCACCTTCTTATCAAGATGTAAATATTATTTGGGCAGGATCTGATGATGGCCTTATTCATATCACTAAGGATGGGGGGAAGCATTGGGATAATATTACGCCAAAAGATATGCCTAAGAATACGCGTGTCAGTATTATAGAAGCCTCTCGCTTTAATGCAGGCACAGCTTATGTTGCAGCCAAGCGTTATCAAATGGACGACCGCAGCCCTTATATTTGGAAGACCACTGATTTTGGTGCGAGTTGGAAAAAAATTATTACAGGCATTCGTGCAGATGATTATATACATGCAGTGAGAGAAGACATCACAAGACCCGGTTTATTGTATGCGGGTTCGGAGCATGGGATTTGGGTTTCTTACAATGATGGCGAACATTGGGAAAGTTTAAGATTGAACTTACCTGATCTACAAGTTTCAGATGTTGCGGTGACAGAAAAAGACATTGTCATTGCCACACATGGTCGTTCTATTTATGTGCTGGATGATATTGCACCTGTTAGAACCAAAGACAAAGGCATTCAAGCAGGTTTACATTTATTTCAACCTTATTATGCTGTGAGAAATGTACAAAGAGCCGTATTCCAATATTATTTAGACAAAGACATTAAAGACTTAAAAATTGAAATATTAAATAAAGAAGGAAACATAGTTCAAAGTTTTATTGGGGTACTTCCTAAAGAAAAAAAGGACAGTGCTTTGTTAGATGAAGATGAAGACGATAGAAAACCAGTGGCGCCAAGCATCAAGCCTGGTTTAAATAGTTTTGAATGGGATTTAAAATATCCAGGAGCTACTTATTTTAAAGGAATGATTTTTTGGAGTGCACCAGTATACACAGGCCCTTTGGCAGTTCCAGGAAGCTATCAAGTACGCATGACTGCTGGTGGAAAATCTCAGACAGCGCCTTTTGAAATCAAACAAGATCCAAGAGCCAATGATGTTAGCCTTGCCGATATGGAAGAAAAATTCAAATTGTCCATTCAAATTAGAGATGAGGTAAGCAAGGCCAATGATGCAGTGATAAAAATCAGAGCGCTTAAAGAAAAATTAAAAACCGAATTGTCTACAGCAAAGTCAAAAAGAAGGAATGAAATAAATATGTTCGTTCAACAAATTTCAACTATAGAAGAAAATTTATATCAAGTGAAAAATCAAAGTTCACAAGACCCGTTAAATTTTCCAATTAAATTAAATAATAAATTGGCTGCCTTAATGCGTGTCGTAGAATCGGGCGATTACAAACCTACCGCAGGTTCCTATAAAGTATTTGAAGAATTAAAAGCAGAATTAGCCACTGAATTAAATCATTTGGATCTATTATTGTCACCTAAAAAAGGATAAATTATTTTAGTATATGAATTATGTTCAAAAAACCCTGGTTTTAATTTGTTGCCCCTTTGTTTTGTTGGCTCAAAAAAAACAAATTAAAAAAAAGAGTATCAATGTAACTAATAATTCGGTTGCAGTACCCTCTATTCAAGCACCCCTTAAACTATGGTATGCTAACCCTGCACAATATTTTGAGGAGGCCTTGGTATTAGGCAATGGTCGACAAGGTGCTACTGTATTTGGAGGCATTGCAACGGATAAAATATATTTAAATGACCTTACCTTATGGTCAGGCGAACCAGTCAATGCCAATATGAATCCCAAGGCGTACAAAAATTTACCTGGAGTAAGAAAAGCATTGCAAGAAAAAAATTATAAAAAAGCAGGAGAGCTCATCAAAAAATTACAAGGCAAGTTTTCGGAATCCTATGCACCCTTAGGCACTTTATATTTAGAAATGAATGATGATCCTTACATCACAGATTATTATAGAGAATTAGATATAGATAAGGCCATTGCAAAAGTGAAAACTACTTCTAACAACAATGTAATAGAAAGAGAATACTTGGTTTCCCATCCAGATAAAATATTCGCCATTCATTTAACCAGCAAAAAAGCTGGGGCACTTGGTTTTACTGTTTATTTTCAATCGCTCCTACAACACAGTACTAGTAATACAAACAATACCATTCAAATCAATGGAATTGCTCCAATTAAAGCAGATCCAAGCTATTTACAAAAAACGAGAAATGCAGTCATGTTTGATAGCAAAAGAGGTACACGCTTTACAGCGAATGTACAAATTCAATCTGCTTCTGGTGAAATTACAAAAACCGATTCTTCCTTAAGCTTATCCGGTGCTACAGAAGCCACTATTTATGTTTCCATGGCTACTAGCTTCAATGGTTTTGATAAAGATCCTGCCACCAAGGGAGTGAACAATATTGCCCTTGCTGAATCTACATTAAATCATGCCAAACAAACGGGTTGGGCGGAAATAAAAAAACAACACATTAAAGATTATCAAAATTATTTTAAACGTGTTGAATTAAAATTAGCGGAGAAAGATTTAGTGAATCTACCAACTGATGAGCGATTGAAGCGTTATGCCAAAGGAGAACAAGACCCCTATTTAGAAACCTTGTATTTTCAGTACGGCCGATATTTATTAATTTCAAGTTCACGTACACCAGGCGTTCCTGCTAATTTACAGGGTTTGTGGAATCCTTATCTTCAACCACCTTGGTCAAGTAACTATACCATCAATATTAATGCAGAAGAAAATTATTGGTTGGCAGAAAACACCAATCTTTCTGAAATGCATTTGCCTTTTTTACAATTTGTTGGAAATCTTTCTACCACAGGAAAGATAACTGCCAAAACATTTTACAATATGCCAGGCTGGGTAGCACACCATAATTCAGATATCTGGGCCATGTCCAATCCTGTGGGTAATTTTGGCAATGGAGATCCAGTTTGGGCCAATTGGGCCATGGGCGGTACTTGGGCATCAACGCATTTATGGGAACATTATTTATATACCCAAGACCAAAACTTTTTAGAAAAAAATGCTTATCCAATAATGCGTGGTGCAGCAGAGTTTTGTTTGGCCTGGTTGGTACCTGACAGTAGTGGTCAATGGATTACCTCTCCCTCTACTTCTCCAGAAAATTCTTTTAAAATGCCCAACGGTTTTGTAGGGGCTACCTTTTTTGGAGGTACAGCCGATTTAGCGATGATTAGAGAATTATTTTTAGATATACTTGCTGCACAAAAAATTTTAAAAACCGATAATGAGTTTGTAAATAAAATAAATACAGCATTAAATAATTTACATGGTTATCAAGTTGGCAAGGCCGGTAATCTACAAGAGTGGTATTATGATTGGGAAGACAATGAACCCAAACATCGTCATCAATCTCATTTGTATGGATTGTTTCCAGGTACACATGTAACATTAGATAAAACGCCATTAATTGCAGCAGCAGCTAAAAAATCTTTAGAAATTAAAGGAGATGAAACCACTGGTTGGTCTAAGGGATGGAGAATTAATTTATGGGCTAGGTTAAAGGACGGAGACCATGCCTATAAAATGTATCGTGAATTATTAAAATATGTACCTCCAGATGAAACCAAAGAAAACTATACCAATGCGGGTGGTACTTATCCTAATTTGTTAGACGCACATCCTCCCTTTCAAATTGATGGCAATTTTGGAGGGGCAGCAGCAGTAGCTGAAATGTTGGTTCAGTCCAATATTGACTATATAGAATTGTTACCAGCACTACCTAAGGCCTGGCCTTCAGGTGCGGTCAAAGGATTAAAAACCAGAGGCAATTTTGAAATTGAGATGAGCTGGAATGCAGGCCAAGTGACCAATCTAAAAATAAAATCAGCCACTCAAGCCAGTGCCAAGGTACTAATGAATGGTAAAACGCAAATCATCAAAACAAGTAAATAATAGTTAATTCACTTATCACAAATTCAATAAAAATATACAAATATGTCATTGATTTTAGGACGTTCTGAATTTGGAGATCCTGCCAATATAGGCAAGGTACTATCGGTGAGTGAAGCCAATGATTTATTTATGAGTTGGGTATTGAATCCCAAATTGCAGTTACATATGAAACAGGTGGCTCATTTAATGAAATCCTGGGCCAAAGAAATAGAAAATTTAAATGAACAGGATCAATGGCGTTGGGAAATGGCTGGACTATTACATGATGCAGATTGGGATCAATGGCCCGATCAACATTGTAAAAAAATAATCGAATACTTAGAAGCAAAACAAATAGATCCAGAAATTATTAGAGCCATTGCCGCTCATGGTCCAATTCATTTTGGTGTGGAGCCCATCACAAAGATGGATAAAATGTTGTATGCTTTTGATGAGCTTTCAGGTTTAATGCATGCTTATTCTTTAATGCGCCCCGAAGGCTACAAGGGTATGGAATTAAAAGGAGCCAAAAAAAGAATTAAAGACAAAGCCTTTGCTGCCAATGTTTCTAGAGCCGATATTGATGACGCTTGTCAAAGAGCCAATATTGAATTGGATAGGCTGATTCAGTTTATTATAGATAGACAAGCCTTTGTTGTATAGATTTTTTAAATTAACTTTTTAATCCTATCTCATGCGTAAAATTACTATTGTCCTGTTACTTATTGTAAGCATTCATGCTATGGTGGTTGCACAAACCATACCTAGTCCTAAAGCTCATTTTGGTTTTTCAATAGGAGACAATTATCAGTTGGCCACTTTTACTCAAACCGAAGCCTATTTAAAAAAGATAGCTGCGGTATCTAAAAAAGTAAAACTTCAAGTAATTGGTCAAACAGAAGAAGGACGTAATCAATACATGATGATTGTTTCTGATCCTAGCAATTTAGCGAATCTTGAAAAATACAAAGCCATAGCACAAAAATTAGCGCATGCTGAAAATTTATCCGTAGAAGAAGCGAAACAATTGTCTAAAGATGGAAAAGCCGTGGTATGGATTGATGGAGGCTTACACGCCACTGAAGTGACAGGCATACATCAATGGATTGAATCTATTTATCAAATCATTACAAGAGAAGATGAAGAAACCAAACGTATTTTAAAATCGACGATTATTTTATTTGTACATGCCAATCCTGATGGACAAGAATTGGTATCTAATTGGTACATGCAAAGTGCAGATACTTTAAAAAGAACCACTTCTAATTTACCCCGTTTGTATGAAAAATACATTGGGCATGACAATAACCGTGATTTTTTTATGTTAAACATGAGTGAGTCTAAAAATATGAGTCGTCAACAATACATTGAATGGATGCCTCAAATTTTATACAATCACCATCAAACAGGTCCTGCAGGTACGGTGGTGGCAGGCCCTCCTTACCGCGATCCATTCAATTATGTGTATGACCCTTTATTAGTTACTGGCATTGATGCACTAGGCGCTGCCATGAGCAGTCGATTGAATGCAGAAGGCAAACCAGGATATACCATGAAAGGCGGTTCAGTGTATTCTACCTGGTGGAATGGAGGATTGAGAACGACAGCTTATTACCACAATATCATTGGGCTATTGACCGAAATTATTGGAAGTCCCACTCCGTCAAGTATTCCATTGATTCCACAAAGATTGATTCCAAACAGTGCAACGCCTTATCCCATCAAACCTCAAAAATGGTATTTTAAAAATTCTATTGATTATTCTATTTCTTTAAACTATGCCGTATTAAATTATGCAGCTAGATACAAAGATGAATTGTTGATGAATATTTATACCATGGGTAGACATAGCATTGAAGCAGGAAACAAAGACAGTTGGACAATGTCGCCTAAAAAATCAGATTTAATAACTGAATTATTTAAAGCAGATAAAAAAGAAGGCAAGGTTGATACCATTCCACAAGTGTATTATGATAAAGTGTATAAAAATCCAAGTTTTAGAGATCCAAGAGGCTATATCATTCCAATTACACAATCTACATCGGCGGTGGCCTTTATCAATATATTAATACAAAGTGGTATTAAAATTGAAAAAGCAAATGCTTCATTTACAGTAAATGGAAAAAATTATTCTGCAGGTACTTATATTGTTAAAACCAACCAAGCATTTAGACCCCATGTATTGGATATGTTTGAACCACAGGATCATCCCAATGATTTCTTATACCCAGGAGGACCACCAGTGAGACCCTATGATGCAGCAGGATGGACGCCTGCATTTACCATGGGTATTGAGTTTGATAGAATCTTAGATGATTTCAACGGACCATTTGAAACCATTCCTTATGGCCAAGTACAAAAACCAATAGGTAGTATCAACAAGTTAAGTAAAGAATATATTGGCTTTACTTTTCCTACCAACGAAAATGCAGCCTATCTAGCCGTAAATGAATTTTTAAGCGCTGGTGTGGAAGTTTTTAAAAATAAGGAGCAATATTATGTGGCCAGTAATAAAAATACAGAAGTACAAATTGAAAAATTAAGTGAAAACCAGGGCATTAGATTCACAGCGGTCAATCAAAAGCCAGCAGGTATGAATGATAAAGTAAATGCACAAAGAATTGCATTGTGGGATAAATATGGTGGTTCTATTTCTTCAGGTTGGGTAAGATGGATTTTTGAAAACTACCACTTCCCCTTTAAATTAATTTATCCAAAACAAATTGATGCAGGTGGTTTAAGGGATCAATACGATGTACTTGTTTTTGTAGAAGGAGCCATTCCTTCCTTAAAACCCGAAGCCCCTTCTCCCTATGAAGACAAAGAACCTGTGACAGAAGAAATACCAAGCGAGTTTCATTATATGTTAGGTAAGATCAATGTAGAAAAATCAATTCCTGCTATCAATGAGTTTTTACAAAAAGGCGGAAAAGTTATTACCATTGGATCGAGTGCAAATTTGGCCTATCATTTGAATCTTCCTGTTAAGAATGCCTTGGTAGAAATGGTGGCTGGTAAAGAAAAAGTCTTACCTGGTGAAAAATTTTATATTCCTGGAAGTGTGATGCAAATAACCGTTGACAATGAATACAAAGCCAATTGGGGGATGAATAAAAATGCAGCTGTTTATTTTAGTACGAGTCCTGTATTTAAATTATTACCTGATGCCATTGCACACAAAGAAGTAGTACCATTGGCTTGGTATGCTAGCGATAAAACTTTAAGAAGTGGATGGGCTTTTGGGCAAGCTTATTTACAAGATGGCATTGCTGCATTTGAAGCCAAAGTGGGTACTGGCAAGCTTTTTGTGTATGGTCCGGAAATTACTTTCAGAGGACAAACACATAGCAATTATAAAATGCTATTCAATCAATTGTATCAATAAGTAATCTAAATTTTTTTCACGCGCATATTTTTAAATCTAACCACTTCTCCATGTCCTAAGAAGCCTAAATGGCCGGTAGTTCTTTTCAATCCTGGATGTTCTTTGTGGTCAATAGTGCCATTGGCGGATGCCGCAGCATAATCTCCATCTACAATGACAGTACCATTTAAGGTTACTTTAATTTTTGTGCCCTTTACGCTAATTTCTTCCTGGTTCCATTCTCCTGTTGATTTTAAATAACCTCTTTTAGCAGGAATTACGCCATACACTGACCCATGAGCTTGATAGGGCTGAATGTAATCATACATAGGAATTTCACTGTCTAAAATTTGAACCTCTATGCCTACATAAGCCGCATCTCCTTCCAAGGGGGCATGAACTCCAATGCCATTGTTGGCACCTGGTGTCATTTGAAATTCGAAACGATAAATAAAATTATCATATTCTTCTTTAGTATATAAGTTACCTACACTGCCATCTTCAGGGCTCACCATTAAGCTTCCATCCTTAATCAAATAGCCAGTAGTATTGCCCACCCACTGGTCAATATTGGTCCCATCAAATAAGGAAACAAAACCTTCTTTTTTTTCTTCGGCGCTTAATACTGTTGGAGTATCATCAGGCAATTCTTTTACATATATATTTCGGTAGGCTACATAAGTACCATGGGCTTGCAATTCAATTTGCTCTTTGGTGAATATTGGTAGGTTCTGGTCCCAATAATTTTCAAGTACAATATTATCCGTCACTAAAATGCCATTTAAATAAACCGTTACTTTTTCGCCTTTCATGATGATGTGAAAAGTATTCCATTCGCCTACTTTATTGTCTGCTACTACCAAGGGCTTACTTACGTGTTTTTGATTATTGTATAAGCCGCCAGAGCCAACTTGGGCGCCTACTTCACGACGGCTCGTATCCCAAATTTGAACCTGTGGTGTTCCTCTTAAATAAATACCTGCATCTCCTTTCTCAGTAATTTTCCAATCTACATACATTTCAAAATCGCCATATTTTTTTTCTGTAGCTAGATTGTCACCATGCCCAGTGAAAACCAAAAGACCATCTTTCGCGATCCAATCTCCTTTGGTTTTTTCATTGGCTAATTTTTCTGCAGCAAGTAAGGCAGTGTCGCTCATCTTAGCTCTGACAATGGGATTAGCTACTAGCGCCTTCCAATTAGTTAAATCTTTACCATTAAATAAATTTACAAATCCATAATCATAAGGTAATTTTTTTAAGTGTGCTTTGGTAGCAGCTACCAAGGCTGCACTGTCTTCCCCATGAATTAAGGTAATCGATTTTTCAAGGGCCGCTCTTACTTCAGTACCGGTTATATTTTTATCTGATAAAGCCAATTTGCAAACAATGCGTGCAGCGTCTTTATTTATTTCTTCGTCATTTAAATATTTGCTTACAAATATAAAACTGCTGAATCCTGAAATTTGCCCAGCTTCATTTAATACATTTCTTTTTTGAAAAGGACCGCTTGCTTTTTCCATTTTATCTTGAAGTAATAAAATATGTTGCGCATGGGTAACTGCATTTATTTTTTCTATAGCCGCAATTTTAATTTTTGGGAGCACAAAATAGATATTGTCTAAAGCAGCTTGAATATGTTTTTTATTATCTCCTTTTGCGCTAGCCAACGCCTGCTTTAAGGCCTTTGTAGCTGCTACTGTATGATTGCTGGCTAATGCCCTGGCTGCGTTGCCGCCAAAGGTTTCATCCTTTAATAAATTTTTTAATAAAGGAATTGAAGCGTCGTCGCCCAATAAAGCAAGTTGTTTAATTAAAAATTCTTTGGCATAAAATGTTTTGGCTGCTGAATAAATGGAGGCGATTAAATTAGCTGATTGCTTTTTTAACTTATTATTTAAAGTAGCCTCGTGCACAAATGCATTCAAAGCATAACTAGACTTTAATTTTAATGAATCATCATTTAGTAATTCCACCAATTGTTTCCAGTCATTTTTTTGCCATTTCTTCATGGTGACAATGGCCTTATTTATTTCTGTATGGTGTTGATAAGGAAATACCTCAATGGTTTTACTAATGGATACTTTTTGTGCTTGCACTTGAGTAAGGCTTAGCGATAGCAAGACTATATAAGAGAAAATTATTTTCATTTTTATATTTTTAAATTTCATTTAAATATTCCAAGGACTGCGCATGGCCGGATTAATTAATTTATTGGCTTCTTCATCATTGATGAATTCTTGAGTCACTGGATTAAATTTTAAAGTTCTTCCTAATTGCAAGGCTATTTTCCCCATATTAATAATGGTACAAGATCTAAAGCCGTTGGCCTCATTCAATGCAAAAGGGGTTCTGTATTTTACTGCGTTTAAAAAATTTGTTTCTTGAGGTTTCGGATCAGGCATCATGGCTAATTTTTCATTTAAATTAGGAATGTCAGATTTGAAACCTTTAAATAATTTTCCTCTTGGTCCTTCTATATAAGCAGCATTAGGATCAGTGGCTTCTCCATCTAAAATAATTTTACAACCATCCTCATAAGTGAAAGTTAATTTTCTAAAAGTACCACAAGCATCCGGATGTTGTTGCTCTGCGTCTACTTCTACCATGATTGGACTGGTTTCATCTTTACCTAAAAAATATTGTATGGGATCTATATAGTGTTGTCCCATATCTCCAAGTCCACCGCCATCATAGTCCCAATAACCTCTAAAGGTTTGATGGACACGATGTGCATGGTAAGGTTTGTAGGGTGCTGGGCCCAACCATCTATCATAATCCAATGCTTCAGGAATAGCTTGTTCTTCTAATTTTGTTTTTCCTACCCAATAAAATTTCCAATCAAAACCAGTGGTCTTACTCACGGTAACAGTTAAGGGCCAACCTAACAGTCCTGACTCCACTAATTTTTTGATGGGCTTGACCGTCGTGTTCATGCCATAAAAATTATCTTCAAAACGGAACCAAGTATTTAAACGAAACATACGCTTATACTGCTGAACGGCTTCTACCACTCTTTTTCCTTCGCCAATAGTTCTAGTCATTGGTTTTTCACACCAAATGTCTTTACCTGCTTTAGCTGCTTCAATGGCCATGATGCCATGCCAATGTGGAGGCGTAGCAATATGTACGATGTCTACTTCCGGTAAGGCGATTAGTTCTCGATGGTCATGAAAAGTTTTTATTTTACCTCCCACTAGTTCCGCAGCACTTTGCAAATGATTTTTATCTACATCACAAATGGCCACCACTCTTGTTCCTGCATAAGGTATATGTCCTCTGCCCATGCCACCCAAGCCAATGATGCCCTTGGTCAACTGATCACTTGGTGCAAGAAACCCACGACCTAAAACTTGTCTAGGTACAATTGAAAATCCTGCAACTACGGCCGCTGTATTTTTTAAAAACAGACGTCTGCTATTTTTTTCTGCTGGTTTCATATTTTAAAATTGATGTAAAAAATTATTTTATGGTTAATTAAACGCATAGACAAATGATATAAGTCATTGTGTTTTTTATAGTTGGTTTTCCTAAGCTAAATTTATTCTTTTTTACTTAAATTTGGTAGAATCCACTTATTAAAAATCATTAGCATGAACGAGACCCATTTACACCTAGAAGAACATTTACAAAGCAGTGATATGCTAACCGACATCGTTATTGGAATGAGTGATGGGCTTACCGTTCCCTTTGCCTTAGCGGCTGGTTTGAGTGGCGCTGTGCATGGCAATGTTAACTTAATTTGGATTGCGGGCATTGCAGAAATTGCAGCAGGTTCGATTGCCATGGGTTTGGGTGGTTTTTTAGCGGGTAAAACAGAGCAAGACCATTATGCGAGCGAATTAAAAAAAGAATATTGGGAATTAAAACACAAAAGAGAGGTAGAGATAGAAGAAGTGCGTAAAGTTTTTTTAGAGTGGGGATTAAGTCCTAGCACGGCTGAAGAAGCTACTCAAGAAATTATTAAAGATGATAAGCGCTGGGTAGAATTTATGATGAAACATGAATTAGGCTTAGAAGAGCCCGATCCTAAAAGAGCAAGAAAAAGCGCCTTTAATATAGGTACTAGTTATATAGTTGGTGGACTCGTTCCTTTAACACCCTACTTTTTTGTAAGTGATGCTATTGAGGGTTTGAAAATTTCTGCAGTCATTACGCTGGTTTGCTTGTATATTTTTGGATTTTTTAAAAGTAAAATGACGGGCGTGAATCCTTGGTGGGGTGGGGTGAAGGTAATGATGACGGGTGCAATAGCTGCTGCTGCGGCCTTTAGTATTGCTAAATTAATTGAAGGATAAATATTTTTAAGTTTCATTTAATTTTTATTCATCAATAATAGCCACATTAATTTATGTCTATTTGACCATGATAATTCTTAAACTTGCCAGCTTAATTTTAGGATTTTTGAATAAATTTTTTTATATTCAATTTTGCTTTTTAAGACCAAACTAAAAAACCAACGATTATGTCAAAAAACATTCAAACCAACAAACTATTTGTGGCTAGCTGTTTAGCCCTATTAGTTACTTCCCTTTCCTTTGGTATAAGGGCAGGTGTTCTTAGCCAACAAGGCATTGATTTTCATTTAACTAATGCACAATTAGGAACTATCGCAGCTACTGCGTTCTGGGGCTTCCCATTAGCAATCCTTGTGGGCGGAACCATTGTGGACATCATTGGAATGAAAAGATTATTGGTACTTGCTTTTATCTTTCATCTAGCAGGTATTGTGTTAACTATTTATGCTACAGGTTATTGGAGCTTATTTTTGTCTACTTTGTTAATTGGTATTGCCAATGGAACAGTGGAAGCATCTTGTAATCCTTTGGTCACTTCTTTATTCCCACAAAACAAAACGACTAAGTTGAACCATTTTCATTTATGGTTTCCTGGAGGAATTGTAATTGGAACCTTAATCGTTTTCTTATTTAACAAAATTGGTTTAGGCACCGGTATGCAAGTAGGTGTGATGTTAATTCCAACCGCCTTATATGGTTATTATTTTTCAAAATTAGATTTCCCAGAAACAGAGCGTGTTTCAAGTGGTGTTTCTGCATCTGAAATGTACAAGAGCTTATTGAATCCTTTATTTATATTCATGATCATCTGTATGTTTGGAACAGCCATTACTGAATTGTTCACTGGACAATGGATAGATGTATTGCTTAAAAACGTAAGTGACAACGCCATTTTATTATTAACTATTGAAACAGGTATTATGGTGATTGGCCGAGCTTTTGCCGGTCCTGTAGTACATCGCTTCTCCCCTCAAGGCGTATTGTTGATTTCCGCGATTTTAGCAGCAGCAGGTTTGTATTTATTAGGACACACTACTGGCAATATGTTATTTTTAGGCGCAATTATATTTGGCATTGGGGTTTGTTATTTTTGGCCTACCATGTTGGGTTTTGTTTCTGAAAACTTACCTAAAACAGGTGCGGTAGGTATTAATTTAATGGGTGGAGCAGGGATGTTTGCTGTTTCTGTTTACATGATATTTATGAGTGGCTTTTATGACAAATTGGTAAATGCTAAAATTCCTGCAGGCACTGCTGAAGCTGATTTAGCCATGGTGACTAATGAAGCAAAAAAATTAGCCGGACCTGAAGTAATCAATGCCACTTTATTGATTCCAATTATCTTAATAGTAGCCTTCTTAGGATTAAATGTTTACATGAAAAATAAAAAAGTAAAAGCTACGGCTTAAATAATATTGTTATTATGCTAAAACCCTTGCATTTTTTTGCAAGGGTTTTTTTGTGTCAGCAAATAAAAAAACTATGCTCATCTGATTAGTAGGGAAGTATTAAGTTCCTCTTTTTTCATAAAAATCAATAATAATTAGGTATTTTTAAGTGGAAGTTGAGTAGTTAAAATTTATAACAAGTTCCATAAAAAATACACTAGATGAAAAAATTGATTACGTTGTTGCTGATGGTCATTTCAAGTACTTTGATGGCGCAACAAACTCAAAAGCCACCCTTACATGGAAAAAATTGGATGGCCATCACAGGTAAACCATTGGCTGCTACTGCTGGAGCTAAAATTTTTGATCGTGGAGGAAATGCAGTGGACGCGGCCTGTGCCATGTTGGCGGCTACTTGCACTATGTGGGACGTATTAAGTTGGGGCGGAGAAACACAGGCTTTAATTTATAACCCCAATACGAAACAAGTCATTGCCATCAATGCGATGGGCTTTGCACCCACCGGTGCTACCCCTTCTTTTTTTAAATCAAAAGGCTATAATTTTCCTCCTGAATTTGGTCCCCTAGCCGCTACTACACCAGGTACTCCAGGGGGTTTGTGCTTTATGTTATCCAACTATGGTACCATGAGTTTGAAAGAAGTGTTGGCACCTGCCATGGAATTAGCAGCAGGTTATCCAATTGATGCGCAAACAGCCAACAGTATTGAAAGAGGTAAAGCCAAAATTAAAGAATGGCCTTATAGTAAAAAAGTATTGTTGACTCATTTGGGAGAAAAAAGAGAAGCACCTGAAGCAGGAGAAATTTTTGTACAGCAAGATTTATTAAATACTTTACAAAAAATGGTAGATGCAGAACAAGGGGCTTTGAAAAAAGGAAAGTCTAGAAAAGAAGCCATTGCTGCTGCTTATGACAGATTTTATAAAGGAGATATTGCAGATGAATTAGTGAGAGGCGTTCAAGAACAAGGCGGCTTAATGACCAAACAGGATTTAGCCAATTGGCAACCTGTGGAAGAAGCACCAACACATGTCAATTACAAGGGTATCGAAGTGTATAAATTACAACCATGGACACAGGGCCCAGCTTTATTACAAGCGTTGAATATTTTAGAAAATTTTGATTTGAAAAGCATGGGTTATAATTCTGCTAGATACATCCATACCGTGTATCAAGCAATGAATTTAAGTTTTGCAGACCGTGATTTTTATTATGGAGATCCTCACTTTGCCATCAATCAACCCATGCAAGGATTATTAAGTAAAGCCTATGGAAAGCAAAGAGCGAGTGAAATAAATTTTGTAGCCAATAATCCAAATGCAGGTCCGGGTGATCCTTATCCTTTTGAAGGAAAACAAAATCCATTTCTAGAGCTATTAAAATCTAGAGGATTCAAACCAAATACAGACAGTAGTAAATCAAAAAACAATTTTTTACCTGCACATGATGCAGTTGCAGTCAATGAAAACAATAACTTGCCTGATGCAGCCTACATGGATCGATTGTGGAGAGGCACCACCACCGTAGAAGCTGCGGATAAAGAAGGTTGGGTAGTATCTGTAACCCCGAGTGGTGGCTGGTTGCCAGCAGTGATTGCAGGGAATACCGGTGTAGGTATGAGTCAAAGAATGCAAAGTTTTGTTTTAGATTCCAATATCAACCCATTTAATGTAGTAGCTCCAGGCAAAAGACCAAGGGTTACTTTAACACCTAGCATAGCCATGAAAGACGGCAAACCTTATATGGCCTTTGGTGTACAGGGAGGAGATACACAGGATCAAAACTTATTACAATTTTTTTTAAACATGGTTGAATTTGGTATGACGGTTCAAGAAGCAACAGAAGCTGCCAATATCAATACCAATCAATTGTGGCTTTCCTTAGGCGGTTCCAAAATTGAAGATAGAAAACCAAAACCAGGTAATTTATTATTAAACAACAATGTACCAGATTGGGTACGTAAAGAATTGCGTGGTATGGGCTATACATTAAGTTTTGAAGAAAGAACCAATGGGCCTATCAATGCTATTTTATTGGATTGGAAACACGGTAGTATCTGGGGAGGTAGCTCACACCATGGGGAAGACTATGGAATCGGATGGTAAAATTTTTCCATCTTCCATATGGATGATTCGATGAGTTCTCTCGGCAAAACTAGGATCGTGGGTGACGATCAATAAGGTTTGATTGAACTCGTCGGATAACTTATTAAAGATATCAAAAACTAAGTCACTATTTTTTTTATCTAAGTTTCCAGTGGGTTCGTCACCCATAATAATATGTGGATCATTGATTAAGGCCCTAGCAATGGCTACTCTTTGTTTCTCCCCCCCTGAAATATGATTAGACTGTTTTAATGCCAATTGATCAATGCCCAAAATTTTTAATTTTTCCATGGCACGGTGTTCCAGTTCTTCCTTACTGTACTTATTTAATTTTAAGCCAGGTAACATGACGTTTTCTAATACATTGAATTCATTCAACAAATAATGAAATTGAAAAACAAAACCAATTTTTTCATTTCTAATTTTAGCTAAAAAAGACTCATTTTTTTTAGGCATTGCTTCGCCATCAATGAATAAATCTCCTTCGTAATCAGTATCCATGGTAGACAAGACATATAAGAGGGTAGATTTTCCACAACCAGATTTTCCAGTTAAAGAAACGAATTCTCCTTTGTTGATACTAAAACTCAAGTCTGACAATACCTGTATCCGCACAGGATCATGAAAGAATTTATTGATATTTTTTGCTTCTAGAATCTTGTTCATATTATTTTCCTCTAATAATTACTACTGGATCAATTTTACTTGCTTTGCGGGCAGGAAACCAACCTGCTAGATAAGTGGTAATCAATGAAAATATAATTCCTATCATATAAAATTTGGGGTTGTAATTGATGGGGTAGGTTTTAACTGTGGGTAAGGAGGCTGTATTGAATGGAATTTGATCGATGGTGGCTGAAAGTCCAAAACCAAATAAGAGACCTAGCATACCTCCAAAAATTCCAATGGAAATAGCGATATAAATAAAAATCTTTTTTACATCATTGCCAGAGAAACCGGTAGCTTTTAAAATGGCTATGGAATCCATTTTTTCAAAGATCATCATATTGAGGATATTGTAAATGCCAAAACCTGCTACAATTAATAATGTCACGCCCACCGAATATGAAATTAATGTACGAATAGAACTTCCTGTTTCAAATTGAGCATTGGCAGTTTGAATGTCTTCGGCATCTGTTTGGAATAATTGTTCATATTCTTTAGCTACTGCTGGTGCTTCAGCGATGTCTTTTAATTTCACTTGAATGCTGGTAATATAATCTTTAGGTACAGACAATATTTTTTGTACGGTATTGAGAGAGGCATAACATTGAATATTGTCAAACTCTTTGATCCCTGATTGAAAAGTTCCTACCATTTTTAATTGAAAACGATTGCCTTTGGAAGTAGTCACTTGAACTGCATCTCCAATGTTTACTAATAATTTATCAGCCAATCCTTTGCCTAAAATAATACCATTGCTTACTTTATCTAAATCACCAGAATTTCCTGTGGTCACATATTCATCAAAATGATACAATTTACTTTCTTCTGTAGCTTGGATACCAAATACACTTCCTGTAATATCGATGGCACCATCATTAAAGAAAACCTGTGCCGTTAATTTGGGCGAAAGTCCTAAAACACGCTTGTCTTTTTTTAAAGATTCCATAATAGCACTACTATTGTAAATGGCTTGCCTACTTCCATCAGATTTGACAGATCCAATAAAATTATGTGCATCTTTAAATTGTGCATTGCTATTAATAGGTTGGTTGGTATTGGGTTTGATGTCATTGTATATTCTTACATGTGCTGTACGATTAAGTATCAAGCCATCTAATAAATCATTCAATCCGGACATAAAACTTAACAAAGTAATAAACATGGTAATGCTAAAAGTTACGCCTACCGCTGCCACCAAGGTTTGCTTCCACCTTGCCAACAATAAAGATTTTGCAATATTTATGAGCAGCTTGGACCTCATCGTATGGATTTTACAATGGCATCTTTAACACTTAAGCCAGAGTCAATTTCTACTTTTTCATAATCCATTAATCCAGTTTTTACTTTCCTTTTTTCATTATTGGATAAGTAAATATATTCATTGTCTATTAAGTAAGCACGTGGTATAGTCAACACTTTTTCTTTTACCTCAATCACAATATTGGCTTGTGCACTTAAATTAGGAAATAAATTTTTAGGTTGTATTGTAAATACGGCATCCACCTTAAACGATTTAGTTTTATCATTCATTAAAGGATAAATCTTTTCTATCCTAGCTTCGAAACTCTGCCCTTTATAGCTATCCAAAGAAATTATTGCAATTTGTCCTTTTTTTAATTTTGTAATATCATATTCATCAACTTGTAATTCAATATAAAATTTATTGGCATCGCCAATAATGGCTATGGGAAGTTGGGTCGAAACCATTTCACCCTTTTCCTTTGCCAGACTATAGACCTTACCTGCTCTGTCACTTTTAATTACATAATCATTCATTGAACTAGAAGTAATAGCGGCATTTTTTTCGGTTTGCTTGGATTGAAAAGTAATTTGTTTTTTTAGATCATTTAATTTTAATTTACTTGCATTAAATAAGGCCATAGAATTTTTAAAAATTAATTCCCTTTGTTCTAATTCATTTTTTGTGCCAATATCACTTGACCATAATTTTTTTTGACGCTCCAATAAAGAAAGATCATTGTCTACTTTTAATTGAGCGATTTCCATATCTGTTTGAGCCTGATTTAATTTTTCTTGATTTGAATTTTCAGAAGAATAATTGGCCAATAATTTTGCATTTTCATAACTTAATTCTTGTGCTTTACTAGATAAATGATAGATGACTTGACCCATTTTTACTTGGTCACCTTCTTTCACTAAAATTTGATCTATGATCCCACCCACTTTTGAATATACCTCATATTGGGAAAGACTCTTGATGGTGCCCGATGCATATACGGAAGAAGTAATTTTTTCTTCGGTAGGAAAAATAGATTCCTGTCTTTTTCCACATGAAATCAAGACAAGCAATACAATACCTGCTAAGCAAAATTTCATAACATCATAATTTTGATACAAAGCTATGTTTTATTTAGTCAATTCCTTTTCAATGTTACTGACCTCCATCATAGTTTATTAATAAAATTTTGTATGCTTAATGATCAACCAACAAGAGGCATTAATAATGATAGGATTGAAAATATAAGGAGTCCCAATAATACAGTATGTGTGAAATTTAATCTAGAAATAATTCGTCTACAAAAATCCAGGCAGGGGTTCCTTTACCTGGATGCCATTTAGGTAATTTTTTTAAATTCAATAAAGTAAAACGATAATATTTGTAGGCGGCTTTTTCAGGAAAAGCACAACTGAAAGATTTATTCTCTCTTATCATATCTATTTTTTCTAAAGAAGTAAATTTGGCTTCATTTAAGTATTTGAAACTTTTACCATCATTGCTTCCTTCAATTTTGATAGATAAGATAGGGAAGATATAGGCCCCATTGTCTATAAAAGCATTAAAATGTGCTTGATGCATTTGTTTGGCTTCTTTAAAATTAATCATAAACATCATGGGGCTATCTCTGTAGGCCAGCCATTTACCACTAGAAAAATTTTGTTCCCCTAATTCATAATCAATTAAAGTTTTCGCCCCATTGATACCTGGATATTTTTTATCAGGCTGGGTAACAAAATAAATAGAATCTGGATGAATTTCTGATTTATAAAAAGTTTTTTGAACGATATCGCTACTTAACCATCCTGGTTTAAAGGCCTTTGTTTTTAAGACACTATTTTTAAATAATTGAAATTTATTCTTATAAATAGGGCTTTTTAGGCTATCTGGATCAGTGCCATCTAGCGTATACCTAATGGTTGCACCTTTCATAAAATGCTTTAATTTGACATCTAAATGTGCTACGATAATGCTTGAATCTTGTTCGATGACTGGGCTTGTAATTTTCATCATTTGATCATCTAAATTATCACCAACAATTATTTTAATTTTTTTATTATTGGCGATTAAACTAGCATACTCTTTTTCATTCGTATGGTTATTCCATATTTGAATTTGAGTAAAAGGTGCCTTATCTATAAAACTAGCCAAGCTTTTGGGATTTAATTCCATTCCGCAAATGGAAATATTTTTTAATTTTATCAAATTTTTTAAAGGAATTAAATCACTTAGACTAAGCTTTGTATAGTTTAAATTTAATTTTCTAAGGTTAGGGAAACTAGCCACAATGCCAAGGTCTTCCTTGGTTAGTGGCATGCCTTGCATGTTTAAACTTGTAATTTTATCTTTAATAGGTGCTAATTTTTTTAAAGAAGCTGTTTTATAAAAGGCTCCTTGAAAAAAATCAACAAAAATTTCATCGGAACCATAATATGAATAATTAACCGTGCAATAACTGGTGTTGTACTGCTTTAGATCGAGGGCATTGCCTTTGCTATTTTCTTCTCCTCTTATAGGTGCTTTGTAGGCGATGGCCATAATTGCTAAACTATCCGTCTTAGCCATTTCATTTATTTTTTTCTTAAAATCACCGCCTGCTTTAACCCATCTATTCAATAAAGTAAGTTCTTCTAAGGTCAATTGAATTTTACCATCTGGAGGCATGTGTTTTTCATCTGCATTGGGCAAATGGATTCTTTGTAACAATAAAGCTTCTTGTTTATTTATGCTATTTAAAAGACTTCCATTTTTTCCTCCTTTGATAATTAATTCTGGGCTACTTAGTTGCAAATTGCCTTTTATTTTTTCAGGACCATGACAACTGATACATTTTTGTGCTAAAATCGGGGCTATGGCTTTTTCATAAACGGTAAACGTACTGTCTGCATTGATATTTTCTGAAATTTTTACTGGTATTGGTTTTGGAAAGGAAAGTAGTTCTTCTCCATGGGTCAATTGAGCTCCTTTGTGTGTAAAAATGACTAAGGCAATAAAATAACTAAGGCCAAGCGCTCTTTTAAAATTAAAGCTTAGACTATTCATGTAAATAAAACTCCAGCTGATTACTGTGATGGCTACCCCACCCCATTTATGTACATTAAGAATAGTATTATCGTAAGCATCTTGCTTGGATAAAAACAAACCAAACAAAGCGACTAAGCTAGCCAACAGTGCATTGCCTGTGAATAATAATTTTTCAGTAGTAGGCGCTAATTTCTTTGCTTGAAAAAAAACAAGATATACCACAATGGCAATACCTAGCACAATGGGGAAATGCAAAACCAAAGGATGTAATTTTCCAAACCATTGTATTAAGTTGGAAAATTTTGTGTGCTCATTAAAGTAGGCTAAAACAATCAACATCGGATTCAATAACCACAAAAGGCGCTCGCCCCATTTATTTACTTTATCGATGTACATGCCTAACTAATAATTTCATTAATCACTTTACCTGATACATCTGTTAAGCGATAACGCCTTCCTTGATGTTTGAATGTGAAGCGTTCATGGTCAATGCCCATTAAATGCATCACGGTGGCTTGAAAGTCATGTACGTGCACAGGTAAGGAATTAATATTGTAACCAAAATCATCCGTTTCTCCATACACACCTGGCTTCACACCACCCCCAGCCATTAGGATGGTGAAACATTTTGGATGATGGTCTCTTCCATAATTGTCTTTGGTTAGTTTTCCTTGGCAATAATTGGTTCTTCCAAATTCACCACCCCAGATCACTAAAGTTTCATCTAACAAACCTCTTTGTTTTAAATCTTTGATCAATGCAGCGGAAGATTGATCCACATCTTTACATTGTCCTTCTAATTCTTTAGGCAAATTACCGTGTGTATCCCAACCTTGATGGTACAATTGTACAAAACGTACACCGTTTTCAGAAAGCTTTCTGGCCAACAAACAATTGGCAGCATAAGTACCTGGAATTAAACATTCAGGACCATACATTTTTACAATAGAATCGGGTTCATTTTGTAATGAAGTAATTTCAGGCACGGCCATTTGCATACGATAGGCCAATTCATACTGTTGAATTTTTGTGACAATTTCAGGGTCCCCTATTTTTTTATAAGACTCCTGGTTCAATTGGGCAATTTCATCTAACATAACACGCTTGTCGGCACGTTGTATGAATTCAGGATCGGTTAAATATTTTACAGGCTCTTCTCCACTACTAAATTGAACCCCTTGATGGATTGATTCTAAAAATCCATTGTTCCATAATTTGGAATAGACCCCTTGACCATTGCCCTTGCCTTTGCTTAGTAAGACACAAAAAGCGGGTAAATTTTTATTCTCACTCCCTAATCCATAACTAATCCATGAGCCCATACTTGGACGATTGCCTACTTGGGAACCTGTTTGAAAAAAAGTAAGTGCTGGATCGTGATTGATGGCTTCTGTATACATAGTTTTCACCATGCAAAAATCATCTGCGATACTTGCCATATGTGGAAGGGTTTCACTAAACCATGCTCCATTGCTTCCATATTGAGCAAAATTAAATTTAGTTCCAGCCAAAGGAAATTTGGCTTGATTAGCGGTCATGCCGGTTAATCTTTGCCCCTTGCGAATACTAGGAGGTAATTCAGCCCCTTGCATTTTTTGCAACAATGGTTTGTGATCAAATAAATCTAATTGAGAAGGCGCTCCATTTTGAAACAAATAAATAATGCGTTTTGCTTTTGGAGCAAAATGAGGCAATACATTGGCAAATAATTCTTCTTCACTGCTGGCATCAAATAAGCCCGGCACCATTAAAGAACCCAAGGCCAAGCCCCCAATACCTAAACTTAATTTAGATAAAAATTTTCTTCTGTTTTGATTCAAGCCATGTTCTAAAAATTCATTCATAGCAGTAGTTTAGGATTTTGTAATGGTTTCTTCTAAATTGTATAGGATCAATATCGTTTTCATTAAAGCAGCTGTTTCTGCTGGATTGTATTTTTTGCTAGGATGTATATATTCGCCAACTTCTAATGTATTTTTTAAAAGTGTAGCATTGATATTGAAAAAGTTAACTTGGTTTTCACAATAGGCCATCAATTTATTTTTTTCAAATCGGCTTGGCTTTCTGATGAGGATGGTTTCAAAAGCTTGTTCAATTTTATCTTCCATGCTTTTGTTAGACAAGGAAATATTTTCAGCGAGTACTCTAGAAGCTTCTAATACGGCTGGATCGTTCAACATCGTTAATGCTTGTAAGGGTGTATTGGTACTGGCTCTTTTGGCTTCGCATTGGTCTCTATTGCTTGCATCAAATAACATCATAGACGGAGGAGGTGCAGTTAATTTAATAAAGGTATACAAGCCTCTTCGGTAAATAGCTGCACCATGGTCTTGCTTATAAGCAGCTAAAACCCCTCTACCTGAGGTGGTACTTTCCCATACACCTTTGGGCTGGTAGGGTTTTACGCTGGGGCCACCTAACATTGTATTTAATAGGCCACTGGTACTTAAGACCCAATCTCTTACAATTTCTGCTTTGAAGCGTAAACGAGGTGATCTGCTATAATACACATTTTCAGGATCCTGCTCCAATTGTTTTTTACTTGCTACACTGGATTGTTGGTAAGTACCACTGCTTAACATTTTTTTGATTAAATATTTTATATCCCAATGGTGTTCCATAAAATCAACAGCCAACCAATCTAACAATTCTGGATGGGTAGGCAATTCTCCTTGCAAACCGTAATCACTGGATGTTTTAACAATACCTTTCCCAAATATTTCTTGCCAAATAAAATTTACAAATACTCTTGCGGTTAGCGGATTTTTTCTTTCTACTGTCCATTTGGCCAAGCCCAATCTATTGCGTTCGTATTTTAAAGTATCAAAAGGAAGAATGGATTCCAATGCAGTAGGTTTTACTTCTATGGTAGTGGGTGCATCATAACTACCTCTGCTTAAAATATACGTAGGCCTTGCTTTTACTGTGTCTCCAATTTTCCAATCGCCCATGACAGAAACTTCTAATTTATTGGTGTCGGGATGATTGATAAAATTAAGTAAAGATTTTTTTTCTTCAGCGGTGATAAATAATTTAGGTGTTTTTGCTGGAGTAGAAACACTCACATCACCTTCATAGCCTTTTTCTTTACTCATGTTAAAGAAGGCGTATAGTTGATAATAGTCTTTATTGGAGAATGGATCGTATTTATGGTCATGACATTGAGCGCACTCAATGGTCACCCCTAAAATGGCCTTGCCATAGGTTCTTGTTTTATCAATATTGTAAGAGACCCTGTATTCTTCTTCAATCACACCACCTTCTTCAGTGTATTTATGATTTCTAAAAAAGGCAGTAGCTAATATGTTGGACTTGGTGGCATTCGGCATTAGGTCACCCGCAATTTGTTGCGTTAAAAATTGATCATAAGGCAAGTTGTTATTGAATGCATTGATGACCCAGTCTCTCCAAGGCCATTGGGAACGAATATTGTCATCCTGAAAACCATAAGAGTCTGCATAGCGCGCAAGGTCCATCCAAAGCAAGGCCATCTTTTCTCCATAAGCGGGTTTTTTCAACAACTGATCAATCAAATCACTATACCAATTTTCACTATTTGAGCTCGTCCATTTATTTAATTCATCGAAACTGGGTGCAAGACCAAGAATATCGGCATAGGCTCTTTTAATTAATGTTTCACGCGTGGCAGGATCATTGGGGCTAAATCCTTTTTGTTCCATTTTTTGTAAAATGAAAGGATCAATTTCGTTTTTCACCCAACTACTGTGTGACACTTCGGGTAGCTTTTCTTTAACAGGAGCTACAAAGGCCCAATGCTTTTCATACTTAGCGCCTTGTTCAATCCATTTTTTAAATAATTTAATCTCCTCTGAAGTCAATCTTGTCAAATGGCTTTCAGGCATGGGCATCATGATAGCAGGATCATTGGAAGCGATGCGCTTCATCAATTCACTTTTATCTGGTTGACCAGGTACAATGGCATAATGTCCTTTGTTTTTTTCTAATTCTCCAAATGCACTTGCTGACAGGTCCAATCTTAATCCAGCTTTTACTTTTGATACATCAGGGCCATGACAGGAAAAACATTTGTCCGACATCAAAGGTCGAATCTCTCTATTGTAAGAAACCAAAGTATTAGCTGCTTCCTGTTTTGCATTGGTATATTTAATAATTTCAAATACCAACCCAACCACTATAAGTACAATGCCTAATACAGTATATTTTTTCATAACTAATTTATAATAAAAAATCAATCGAAAATTATGTATCCTTTTAAACTTTGGTAAATTTATAAGGGTATACTTTTCCTGATGCCCATTGCGCCACATAAATACTTCCTTCGTCATCTACACATACATCGTGTGGATGAATAAATATTTTTTCTTTTTGTGTCATCGGTTGCAATACCTCATTTTCATAAATTGGCGCTGAGCCTCCTAAATTAGAAACCACTTTATTGTTTTTGTCTAAAATGGTAACAAAGCCTGAATTCACTGTATCTAAATTAGGGGATCGCAATACAGCGGCATATAAGTAGTCGCCTTTTATGACAGGCCTGCAAACACAGGCGCCTGGTAAGTGAATTACTTCTAATAATTTTCCATCCATTGAAAAACGTTTAAAGGCATTTCTTGTACGGTCAGTAATAATTAAAGTAGGTTTTGGATTTCTATCATCTACACAAATGCCATGGGCATTGTCTAAATGTTCATCACCCGATCCTTTTCCACCAAAAACATTTTTTAATTTTCCTTTTTCATCATAATGTAAAATATGTTGTGCACCATAGCCATCCGCTATATAAAATTCACCATTGGCCAGCACTGTTGTTTCAGTAGGTACGAAGGCTTCCTTTTTTGCATAAGCAGGAAGATCTGCGGGTGGATCAATGGTCAATAAAATTTTACCTGTAATGGTGGTCTTGTAAACTTGATGTCGATTGGTATCCGTGATGAATAATAAATCTTCTTTTCCATTGTGTTGCACAGTTAATCCATGTGCACCAGGAAATTCAGTACCCCAGCTTTCTAATAAACGACCACTCTTATTGTAGACAATGACATTGTTTTTTGTTTCATTGGTTAATAAAAGAATTCGACCTTTGCCATCTTGAATCATTTCATGACAATCGTTCACCGGCGTTTGATTGGGATTCAAATTCCCCCAGCTGGTATTTAATTGATAGGTCATTCCATTTTGACCATACACTTGACCTGGAAGCGGACGGATTAAATTTTTTGTAATCAATAGTCCAGCAGTGGTAACAAGGCTGTTTTTTATAAAGGCAATTCTTTTCATAAGGAATCGTTTTAGAAAGCGTTCCCTAAGTTAAGTTTTTTAATAAAAAAAACTAAGCCTCATTTAAGAAACCCAGTTTTAATCTTCTGCCCCAGATTTCTCCGTTATTTTAATAAATGCAGCTCTTTTAGGCGCTGGTACTACCGCGTTTTCTCCTTTTAAACCTTTCCACAAGATTTCAGTGAATTCATGGTCATCATTGCTGTCTTCTTTCTTGAAATTTAAACGCTCACTTTTTCTTTGCATGGCGGTATGGGCAGAATTTTTTTCATTGATGTCAAACTGTAATGGCTTGGTAGTGAATCCTTTAGCATTAGGTGTTTTGTCAAAACATCTCCAAAGGGGGGTGGCTGAAGCATCATATTGACTCATAGGAGGCATGCCTAAAATTAATTCGATGGTTCTTAAAATAGAACTGGTAGAATACATGGTATGATCAATAAAATTGCGTTTGACATAGCCCCCTGCAATAAAAGCAGGGCTACGATGCGCATCCACATGATCCGGACCATCTTGTGCATCATCTTCTACCACAAATACTACAGACGCTTTCCAAATGGGGCTTTTGCTTAAATAATTTACCAACATACCCACGGCCAAATCATTGTCTGCCACATGTGCATAAGGAGAAGGTCTGCCTAAACTCATGCCCTCGGTATGATCGTTGATAATTCTTAAAGTATTTAATTGTGGCACAGCATTAATGGATAATAAAGAATCAAAATCACGCTTCCATTGTCCTACTCTGGTGGTGTCTCTTATCTTTTGATCCCAGCTAGTATAGTAAGTACAAAAATGATCTTTTAATACAGGCAAATTAGGTTTGTAATCATCTGCAAATTCTCCGTAAGTTCGATAAGATACCCCTGCTCTTTTTGCAAAGTCCCAAATAAATCCATTTTTATTATTGGCAATGGCACGTGTACCTTCTGCATCATAAGTACCACCACGACCACCATAACTTGTCACCCAATTTTTTTCTAAATAATCATTGGCATAAGCACCTAATGACCAATTGTGTCCATCCGCACTTACTTCGCCATCCACGTAAAAATTATCTAACAAAACAAATTCTTTGGCCAGTGCATGTAAGTTGGGTGTAATTTTTTCTCCAAACAAACACAGGCTTGCATCTCCATTGCCTTCTTTCACATCTCCTAAAACTTGATCGTAAGTTCTATTTTCTTTGACAATATAAAACACATGTTTAATGGCGGAAGGGTCTCCCACTTTCTGTGGAATCACCGAACCTTTTTCTGCATGGGATAACAATTCATTGTTTTTTGAATAAGGGGTATTTTGATAAACGGCTTGCGCATATATACTTAATTGTTTGTCGCTTGGCACATCAATGATACTTAAAGTTCCTTTCATTAATCCACCTATGTATTGAACATCATTTACGGATTTTAATAAACCTTTTTGTACACTTAACTGTGCATTTTTATCGTAAGGATCTGGTCCCAAAGGATTGGCAAAAGAAGTAAAACCTTTACCATTGGTCACATAAATTTTATTGCCAATTACTTTCACACAGGTAGGATACCAACCCACTGGAATAAAACCTTTGGAGCTAGAGGCTCCCTTTTTACTGATATCAAAAACGGCCAAACAATTGTTATCGGCATTGGCAATGTACAATGTTTTTTCATCCTCACTAATGGCAATGCCATTGGTAGCAGAACCAGCTGGTGCCTCCGGATACAGCGCACTGTTAAGTGTTTCAACGATTTTTTTATTTTTGATATCGATCACAGAAACACTATTGTCTTCGCCATTGGCCAAATAAATTAATTTTCCATTTTTTGAAATAGCAAAGTCATTGGGATGGGTACCGGTTTTTATTTCATGGGTAATTTTTTGACTGCTTGTATTGTAGACCACTAATTTTTCTGCACCCCAAATACTAATGTACAATTCAGCTTGATCATTAGACAAAGCACAAGTATAGGCTTCTGCAGGCAGCAAAGTTTTTTTTATAATTTTTTTATTGGCTAAATTTATTTCATATAAACAATTGTCGTCTTTAGTGACCACGTATAAAATATTTTTTTGATCATTGATGCAAATACCGGCAGGAGAAATTTTGTTGGGCCATTTCTTGCCTAATTTGATAGAATCTACTAAAATTAATTTTTCATTTTTGATGGCATACTTTAAAATCCAATTGTCATTACCACCCGATACATATAAAGTTTTTTCATCTTTAGTAAATGCAATACCCAGCCAAGATTTATCTATTGCTATATTGTCAACAATTTTATTTTTACTTAGATTGATTAATTGAATGCTTTGTTTGCCTTGACCATTATTGGTTATGGCCATGTATTTTTTTGAAGCAGATACAGCCATGTTTAAAGGTAAATCACCTAAGGGTAAACTTTTTCCAGCAGGACTCAAGGACCATCCATTAGGCAACTTGATGGTGTTTTGTATTTCTATTTTTGTTTCCTGCGCATGACTGAAAACTCCAATAAATAATAAATTTATTAATAATATATATTTTCTCATACTGTAAAAAATTTAAGCAGAACAAGTTATTGAATCTTGTTGGCTTGAAAATAATTAACTACAATTATTATGAGTGGTAACAAAGAATTAACCTTGTTCTAATTTGTTGGGGAAGGCACTATTTTAGTAAACTCAATTTTTTTAGTAGCATCAATTTTAAACCAAATAAATGCACCTAAAAAAACAATGATGCCAATATAAAGTACGGGCAAATAATAGCCATAAGTAGTGGCCATATAACCAAAAAATACGGTGCTTAAATAGGCGCCTGCTAAACCTGCACTGTTCATAGAGCCAGAAATAGTGCCACTTTTATCTCCTCCGATGTCCATGGCTACTGCCCAGGCTACCGGAGCGGTCAAATCCATAAAAGCCATGCCCATGCCTAATGCAATGATGGCCGTTAGGTTGTCCTCCACCAATGCGGCACCTATAATACAGATGCCGGATACAAATAAGCCCATCATGGGTACGATCCTTCTTCCCCATTTCTTCCCCCAGCGTAAACAGGCTTTGTCACTGAGCCAACCGCCTGAAAAACAACCAATTGCAGCCAATAAATAGGGTATGGAAGAGGCCCAAATTAGCTGATCTTTAGGGATATGCCTGCCCTTTTCTAAGTAGGTATGAAACCAGCTTTGGAAAAAGTAAGCACCTACAGCATAACAAACATACATGCCTAGTAAAAACCATAAATTGGTCGACTTAAATCCACTCCAAACCGATATTTTAGGGGCATCATCTTTATTTACTGGCAAGTCACGGTTAGCTAAAATATAAGCTAACTCTTCTTTTGAAATAGACTTGCTTTGGGCAGGCTCTTCTTTATGCCAAAATAGCCAAAACAGGGTCCAAACCACGCCCACCGCACCCAAGACATAGAAGGAGGTTTGCCAATTGTATTTTTGTTGAATAGGTAATACTAAAAATGGTGTTAGCGCTGCTCCTAAGCGAGAAGCTCCCCAAATGGTGGCTTGAGCGCGACCTCTTTCTAAGACTGGGAACCACTTAGAAAGAACAATGGAGGTATTGGGATAGGCCCCCGCTTCGCCCATGCCAAATAAAAATCTTACACAAATCAACATCATAAAACTGGAGGAAAAACCTGTCATTATCGTAAAAAAAGACCACCACAAAACCACTCGAATTAAAATTCTTTTGCCCCCAAATTTATCGCCCAACCAGCCTGTTGGAATTTCAAAAGCAGCATAAGCAATGGTAAACATACCAAGGATCCAACCCCACTGTACCGTTGATATATGCAATTCTTCCATAATACTTCCACTAGCACTAGAAAGTGCAATTCGGTCCAAGAAAGTGATCATGGAAAGCAGCGATAAAACGGTGAGTACTTGGTATCTTTTTTTTATCATATTTAAGAAATCTTATTGCAATATAATCATAATAGCAAAAAGGGCCGCAGGAGTTGATATTAACATTAAATCACTTATATTAGACATCTGAAATTTACTATTAAAAATCTCTAAGAAAAAAATGATTATGGTCAGTAGTATAAATATTTTTAGATTAATTGCTAAGCCCTACTTAGCAACTCTATTACTGACTTCAATGCTCTTGATTTCTATCAAAGGGGGTGCTCAAAATCTCTCAGATTTTATTTTTGAATCTTATTCGGTTAAAGATGGTTTGTCACAGAGTTCAGCGAAAGTAATTTTTCAAGACAAATTGGGCTATATCTGGGTGGGAACAGAATCAGGCATCAATCGATTTGATGGTTATGAATTTAAACAGTACAATCATGATATTAAAAATAAAAATTCCAGAGCCAATGGTTGGATTGATGATATCAAAGAAGATGCCAATGGTGATTTATGGACTTCAGATTGGTATGGTCATTTAGCTGTGCTCAGACGCTCTAAAGATATTTGGGAAAATTACAGAATTCCAATTAGAGATTCGCTTGCAAAAATAAAAGCTTTGTCAGGTACAAGTGGTACTATTTTAAAAATGTCCATTGACAATGAAAAGCAAAAAATATGGATGGCTACCAATGGAATTGGACTACTTGAATTTGATATGAATTCAAAAAAGTATGTTCAATATTTAGTTCATCCCAATGATTCATTAAAATATGGGAAAAAGGAAAGAATCAGCCAAGTAACAAAATATTTAAAAAATAAATTAATTGTTGCTACTGATATTGGTTTGCAATATTTTGATATAGGTTCAAAAAAATTCTCCAAAATATTTGATTTTAAGGATTCAATTTTTACTTCACTTGCGACGGATTTCCAATTGGAGGGGGACAAACTTTATGTGGCAACAAAATATGGCGCATTCATATATAATCTTACCACTTCTAATAAAATCATTTTTGAAAATAAAAAAGGGATGGATCAATCCATTGCCTCCAATTTTTTAAATGGGATTCATTATAGTAAATACAGTAATTATTTATGGTTGACTTTGTTAAATGGCGGCATTGATGTAGTCAACTTGTCAACTAATAAAATCATCCATATCAATAATATTGTATCAAGAGCTTATGGCATTGCAGAAAATGATTACACTAGTGTCATAGAAGATAAGGATAATAATATATGGCTAGCTGGCAGACATTCTTCTGGGGCAACAAAATATGATCCAGGAAAAAGAAAATTCGAATCCTTAAAAAAAGATTTCCCAAGTGATTTTAATTTAGGTTTTTCAATGGTTTGGGGCATTATGCTTGATAGTAAGAATCATCTTTGGGTGGGACAATCTGAACATGATGGCGGAGTATGTGAAATAGATCGAATGAATAAAACAAAAAAATTCTACCTAAAACAAGATCATTTAAACTATATAAGAAGATGGGGTTTTGCTGAAGATGCACGTGGTAATATTTTTACTTTTAACAATACTCCAGAGGGCACCGAGCTTAATATAAAAAAAGAAGGGAGTAATAATTTTCAAAATTTAGGTTTGATAAAAAATTTAGCGCCAAAAGTAAATGGAAATTGGAGCTGGCTTACTTTTTTAAACAATAAAAAACAATTGATATTGGCTGGGGAGATTCCCATTATTCTTTCTGATTCTAATGGCAAACAAACTTATCAAATTTTAAACTTGCCTAAGGAATTATTAAAAGGGATTGGAAGTATAAATAGAAAATCAAAAAATGAATTGTATGTTCAAAATTGGGAGGGCATATTTTTATGGAATGAACAAACAAATAAAGTTGATGAGTTGACTAAAAAAATTAAAAATTTTGTAAACCTTGAAGACAATAGAATTCATTCATTTGAAGTATTGGACAATAAATATATTTTTATCGCTACCTATGGCAATGGTATTATTAAAATAGATCTAGAAAAAAATACAAAAACTTATTTAACAAAAACCGATGGTATTCCTAATTTAGATTTGTATGATATGTTTTTAGGGAAGGATAAAAATTTATGGCTTACTTCTAATTTTAGTTTAGTTAGATACAATCCATATACCAATAAAGTAAGAAGTTTTGGTCCTAGTGAAGGCTTACAAGATTTTGAATTTAATTCAAAGACTGCTTTTCAATCTGCTCAAGGTGAATTATTCTTTGGTGGTATTAAGGGCTTGAATTATTTTTTCCCAGATTCAATAAAAGACAATGCAAAAGCACCTATTGTAATTATTCAAAAAATGACCAAAAAGGATAGCGTGGTCTATGTTGAATCTTCCAATTCTTCAACAGAATATATAATCAACTACAATGAAAATAGTTTATCCTTTGATTTTGTAGCCTTTAATTATAGAGACGCCTTACATAACAAATATGCTTTCAAAATGGAGGGCTATGATGAAAATTGGATCAATGTCGGATCAAGGCGATTTGCTAGTTATACTAATTTAAAAGAAGGCAGTTATACCTTTAGAGTAAAAGCTGCCAACAATGATGGCATTTGGAATGAAGAAGGCGCCAAAATGGTCATTCACATATTACCACCCCCTTGGAGAACCTGGTGGGCTTATTTAATTTATTTGTTATTGGCAGGAAGCTTTATTCATTTTTTTAGCAAGTTTCGAGAAAAGCAACAATTTAAAAAATTAGAAAATGAACGTAAAAATTCTGAGCTAGCCGCAGCCAAAGATTTACAAGAAAGATTATTGCCTAAGACTTTGCCTATTATAAAGGATTTAGACATAGCAGGATATTTAAGAACTTCTACTGAAGTGGGCGGTGACTATTATGATTTCTTTGAACAAAAGGATGGCTCAATATATGCAATTTGTGGTGATGCAACTGGGCATGGAACACCAAGTGGCATGCTGGTTTCAATCACTAAAGCAGGTCTTATTGGTTTACCTCAAATGGAGCCAAAGGATATGCTACATGAATTAAACAGAGTGGTTAAAAAAGTAGACCTTGGTATTTTAAGAATGAGTTTGAATATTGCATACATTAAAGACAATCAACTTACTTTAAGTTCTGCAGGTATGCCACCTTACTTTATATTCCGTGCAGATTCAAAAACCACTGAGGAAATTCAATTGTCAGGTGTTCCATTGGGTAGCTTTAACAATGTTCGCTATGATCAAACTATTACCAGCTTTAATGTAGGAGATATTTTGATCATAATTTCTGATGGATTACCAGAAGCACCTAATTTAGAAGGGGAATTGTTTGATTATTTAAAACTTCAAAATTTAATTACAACTTATGGTAATTTTAGTGCTGATGAAATTATTAAACAATTAATGGAAGAAGCAGACCAATGGTTAGCAGGCAAACATAATCCAGATGATATCACTTTAGTCGTTATCAAACATAAATAATAAATAAGCATAAACCAATCAATATGAAAAAACCAACCGTGGAACTTAAGTTGCCCATCCTCCCAAATATGGAGTTGATTGCAACACAAACTGCCGAAGTTATTGCTAGGCACATGAATTTAACCGATGACCAAAGCGGGGAAATTAGTATGGCTTTAATTGAAGCATGTATCAATGCATTTGAGCATTCAAAAACGGACAGTAATGTATTTATTCATTTCTTAATTGAAGAAGATTCTTTGGTGATGAAAGTAATAGATCAAGGCATAGGTTTTGATAAAACAAAAGTTGAAATCCCAAAAATTGAAAATAAGATTGGGAAAGAGGAACGCAAAAGAGGCTGGGGATTGCAATTGATTCAAGAATTAATGGATTCCGTTGAATTTGAATCCAACAGCGATGGCACTACAGTAACTATGAAGAAAAATATCAAACACTAAAATTTAAACCAAAAATAATGAGCTCATTTATCAAAAGCACAAAAGAAGCAAACCAAATTGTCATCATTGAAACAGATGGCTATTTAAACAACGAAGGTGGCGAAGCGATATCAGCAATTTGCTATGAAAAAATAAAAGCTGGACAACATAAATTTTTAATTAATATGGCGGGCACCAAGGTAGTCAACAGTATTGGCGTTTCTATCTTAATTGAAATCATCGAAAAATTACAAGAGGTAAATGGTAAAATTGGTTATTATAACTTAGCCCCCATTGTTGCTAAAACCTTTAATATCATGGGACTTACCAAATATTCAACTGTATTTGCTACAGAAGAAGAAGCAGTAGGCGCATTGTAATGAACAAACAGTTTAATATAAACGAATTACAGCTTAAGTATCTGGAGCTAGAGACATTGTTAGACATTACCAATGAGTTAAACTCATTTGAGAATGTTTCTGTTTTATTGCAAGAGATACTTATTAAATCCTGTGCAGTTTTAAACGCATCTTCTGGTTTGATTTTAATGCAGAACAACAATTCTGATTTATTTCAAATCGAAGCTGAATTTAATATCAACGTAGAGGCATTAAAGGGTATTATCTTTAACAAGAAAAAAGGCTTCTTTAATGAGGTGAATCAAAATCGTAAGCCTTTAAATATTCAGATCGCGAATGATAATTTTTTAGCTAGAACCAATTGCACTTATGGATTAATTGCACCTTTGTTAGATAAAAAGGATTTAGTGGGTGTCATTGTCTTGTTTGACAAAGAATCAAGAGTAGGCATTTCTCCTTTTGATGATTCAGATACCAATATGCTTTCTGCTATTGCCTCTCAAGCAGGGGTAGCCTATAACAATATCAAATTAATGGAAAATATCAAAGAAGCTAAAACCTTCAATGATAACATTATGCAATCCATTGTGACAGGCGTGTTTACGACCAATTTAATGGGGGAGATCAGTCATGTCAATCGAGCAGCAGCAGCTATTATTAATTTAGAAAGAGAAATGGTGATTGGCAATCATTATGACTATGTTTTTGAATCTAATGAAATAATTAATGCTTTAATTTCAAAATGCGAGGAGGTTTTAGCCACCATTTCAGAAACACAAATTCAAATTGAATGTAATGGCAAATCCACTTCGGTCAATATTTCTGTATCACCCCTGTTGAACGATTTGAATGAGCCCATTGGATCGGTAGTGGCTATGGAAGACTTATCCAACTTAGATAAATTAAAATCTACGTTTAAAAAATATGTTTCCAAACAAATTGTAGATCAATTATTGGAAAATGAGGAGATGTTAAATCTAGGTGGCCAAGAACAAGAAGCCACCATTTTATTTTCTGACATCAGAGGGTTTACTTCTATGTCTGAAACAATGTCACCTACCGAAGTCGTTGAAACTTTAAATGATTATTTTAATTTAATGATTGAAATAATTTTTAAATACAATGGCACTTTAGATAAAATTATTGGGGATGCCTTAATGGTGATTTATGGCGCGCCTAATTCCACCGACAAAGACACAGAGAATGCTGTATTTACGGCCATTGAGATGCAGGAAAAATTAATTGAATTCAATCAATTAAGAATTATCAATTCCAAACTACCCATCACTATTGGTATTGGTATCAATAGAGGAAAAGTAATTAGCGGCAATATTGGTTCTAGACAACAAATGAACTTTACCGTGATTGGAGATTCTGTGAACTTGGCTTCCCGCTTGTGTTCGGTAGCTGCTTCAGATGAAATTATTGTTTCTGACGCTGTTTGGAAACAGGTAAAAGACAATAAATTGTTTAAAGGGAAAAAATTAAGTCCAGTGAAGGTGAAAGGCAAGGCCAAACCTATCCAGATTAAAGAGATCTTGTACCATCGACCCGCCTTTCATTATGAACAAGCCTTTGAAAAAATTGAATCTTTTTTAATTACACATTTACCTTCTAAATATACTTATCATACGATTCATCATATCAGAGATGTAGTAGAACAGGCCGAAAAAATTGCAAAAAAAGAAAAAATGTCCAAAGCAGAAATAGAGGATATCAAATTGGCTGCTTGGTTACACGATGTTGGGTATATCTGGGAGCCCACCAGACACGAGGCCAGAGGGGCAGAATATGCCTCCACTGTATTAACGGCCTTAAACTTCCCCAAAGCAAAAATTAATAAAATAACAGGGATGATTTTGGCGACCAAAATTCCACAATCACCTAAAAATAGATACGAAGAAATTATATGTGATGCCGATTTAGATTATTTAGGCAGAGAAGATTATATCGAAAACAGCAATAAATTATTACAAGAGATAGAATTGAATAAAAAATTAAATGAATTAGAATGGCTTACTATACAAGATAAGTTTTTAAGAGCGCATCATTATTTTACTGCTCGATCGATTGAAAGTAGAGAAATGAATAAACAAGAAAGATTAAAAATGATTCAAGAACAAATTAAAACTATAAAAAATGGCACAAGCAGGGCATAGTGCAAACAAGACGCATTTTCAATTAGACCGTATCTCTTTTTTTACGGATGGAGTTTTTGCCATCGCCATAACTTTGCTCGTGATTGAATTTAAAGTACCAGTCCTAGAACATGCTACAGATGCAGCTTTATGGCATTCGCTTAAAGAAATGGCCTGGAAATTATTAGGGTTTGTTATTAGCTTCTGCATTGTGGGTTATTACTGGTCGGTGCACCACCGTATTTTTGGCTATGTAGAAAAATATACTAGCCGATTGTTGTGGTTAAACTTATCTTTTTTGTTTTCGGTGGTATTGCTTCCTTTTACTTCAGGCTTGTTGGGAGAATACGCATCAGAATCAGAATTGCATTTGCCCTATGCCGTTTATGTGATCAATATTTGTTTAACTGCTTTTATGAACGCGCTGTTGTGGTTTTATTTAAGTAATCATAATCTGGATTTGCTAACTCATAAGATATCAAAAGATAGAATATTATTAGGCTTTTACTTCACCTTGGTGGTGCCTGTGATATTTCTTATTTCCTTGGGCTTGGTCTTTGTCAATCCCACCATTGGACGCTTGGTACCTTTATTTATTCCTCTTGTATTAAAATATGGATTGAATGGATTAAGTGCAAGAGCTAAGGTTACAGAAGAACTTCCTCAAGAAACACATTAAAATAATTTTCTAAAATTTCAACAAATTTTTATAAAATAATTACTATGAAAAAATATTTATTGATACTAGGAATTTTTATATCAGGAATGAATAATATAAATGCACAGTATTATGATGATTTAAATTTTAATTTAAAAGATTCTTTGCAATCAATTAAAGATGCTAAATCTTACGAGAAAAAGATTGATATTTTAATGAATTTGGCATACCGATATGAGTGGTCAAAAGGGGATAGTGCTATTATATTTTTAAATGAGGTATCAAGAATAGCAACTGAAAACAATGACCAAACCGCCTTGTTTATGGCCATGTCAAATATTTCAATGACCTATAATCAAACTATTGGTAATTATCCATTAGGCTTACATTATGCTACTGAGTCAAAAAAATTAGCCGATAAAATTTCAAATTTACCTGATAGTTTAAAAACATTTTATAATTATAATTTAACTTTTAGTTATGGCTATTTACACAATAAAGAACTTGGTTTAAAAAATATTTTAGAGAGATGGCCAATAAGTAAAAGAATTAAACCTGGTTTTAGGGATGGCAATATTGGGAAAGCCTATTATATATTAGAAGAATATGATTCAGCAACTAAATACAGTAGGATAGTAGTTGACTATTTTAATAAAAGACCCTATGAAAAAAGATGGGGAGGAGCATATATTGTTGGTGGAGATATTTTCAGAGCACTAAAACAATATGATTCAGCTATTATTTATTACAAATTATCAATTCCATTATCTTTTATAAGTTATCTTTTCAAAGACTATTTAGAAGCCGCTTCTGGTTTAACAAGCTCCTATGCAGCCATAAACCAATACGATAGTGCCATACATTATGGAACTGAAGTTGTAAAATTTTCGCAAAATTATACGTTTACAGAAGGTCTTTTGAATGCCTATAAGACCCTTTACCAAATGTATAAAGTTAAAAATAAGCAAGATAGTGCCTTTAAGTATTTAGAAAAATCTCAACAATTAAGTGAACAATTATACAATTCATCTAAAATTAATGAAGCACAAAATATTGCTTTAGGAGAAGAAACTAAAGCAAAAGAATTAGACGAACAAAAAAAGGCGCAAGAGAAAAAATTAATTATTACCGCAATAGTTCTACTTCTTTGTGCTGTTGGCATCTATTTAAATGGAAGGAGAAAACAAAAAGAGCGTTTGCGTAAAATGGAGGATGATCGCAAGAACAATGAACTAGCAGCAGCAAGAGACTTACAACAAAGTATGTTGCCCAAAGAAAATCCAAAAAGAGCAGATTTAGACATTGCCACTTTCATAAGATCATCCACAGAAGTGGGTGGAGACTATTATGATTTCTTCCCTCAACCAGATGGGGTCATTTTTAGTGTTTGTGGAGATGCCACAGGCCACGGAGTTACTTCTGGTATGATGGTATCGGTGACCAAGGCAGGTTTGAATGGCATTAGCCCAGTAAAACCCAATAAAATATTACAAAGGTTAAATGGGGTGGTAAAACGTATCGATTTAGGTACTTTAAGAATGAGTTTGAACATTGCAGAAATTACCCAAGACGAAGTATTCTTAAGTTCTGCTGCCATGCCGCCCATCTATTTATACAAGGCTGCTAACAAGCAAGTAGAAGAGTTCATGAACAATGGCCTACCATTGGGGGGATTAAGAGATGAGGACTTTGTTCTAGAAAATAGAAAATTTGAATCGGGTGATGTACTAGTACAATTGTCTGATGGCTTGCCAGAAGCCCCCAATTTAGCTGGAGAAATGTATGACTATGAAAGATTAAGTAGCTTAATACAATTAAGCTGTCATTTATCTGCACAAGAAATTATTGATGTGATAATTAATTCAGTGGATGAGTGGATGCAGGGTAAACGTAACCCAGATGATATTACCTTGGTAGTGACTAAGAAAAAATAATATATTAAAAACTCACTATGAAAAAATATTTTTTGATTTTATTGGCTTTTACATTTGTGTTTAACCAAGGATTTTCACAAGAGAAAAAATATAATTTTAATTTAGACCCCTCTACTTCATTTAAACTTAAAGATAGTGTTGATATTATCAATCAATTACCTGAATCTGATAACAAAGCTTATTTAAAATATAGATTAACTGGTTACTATTTTTTTAAAAATGCGGATAGCTCTATTTATTATGGCAAAGAAATAGAAAAATATACTTCAAAGAATGATTTTAAAGAATTACAATATTATAATCATTTTGCTATGGGACAATTGTATATGATGATGAAAAGTAATTTCTCATTGGCATTGTATTATATGAATCTAGCAAAAAAAGAGACAGAAGAAGTTAATGCTTATACAGGTGATATAAAAGACAATATAGAAGGTATTACCATTCAATGCTATGCAGGGTTAGGGAGTTATTCTAAAGTAAAAAATATATTAGATAAACAAGCTAAAATAGCATTGGCAATATCTTATAAATATGGTTATAAGTATACACCCGTTGGCATGTTAGGCCAAATGTATGCGCAAATAAAAGAGTATGATTCTTCCATAAGTTTTTCTAAACAAGCCATTGAATTAAATAGAACTTTTCCAAAAGAAAAAAAATGGGGTTTCCCTTATTTTGTGATTTCAGATGCCTATGTACATAAAAAAGAATTCCAAAAAGCGTTAGATTATTTATATGAAGGCTTTCACGAGATTAAAGATAATAATTTTGAGAAAGACATTGCTCAAACCTATAATGTTTTTGCCAATGCACATCTTGGATTAAGACATATTGATAGTGCTATTTATTATGCCAATCTTTCCTTTATTTTAAGTAATAAAATTGCTTTTACAGAGGGGATTTTATCTTCAAGTGAGTTATTAGCAAATATTTACGATGAAAATAAACAAATTGATAGCTCTTATAAATACTTAAAACTAAGTAATGCAATTAAGGATGAATTGTCTGATAAATCAAAAGTGAATGAAGCTGAAAATATTACTTTAAACGAAGAGCTTCGCCAAAGACAAAAAGAGGAAGAAGAGTCTAGAAGAAAAAAATTAATCATAGGTTTTAGCCTTTTCTTTATTATTGGGTTTTCAAGTTATACTATCTACAATAAACAGAAGCAAAAAGAACGTGCACGTAAAAGAGAAGAAGACCGTAAGAACAATGAACTGAAAGCTGCAAGGGATTTACAATTAAGCATGCTGCCTAAGCATATGCCACAAAGACCTGATTTAGACATGGCAGCTTTTATAAGATCTTCTACAGAAGTGGGTGGGGATTATTATGACTTTTTCCCGCAGGAGGATGGAACCATTTTTAGTGTATGTGGTGATGCTACTGGCCATGGAGTTACCTCTGGAATGATGGTATCTGTGACCAAGGCTGGGTTGAATGGAATTGATGCTCAAGCACCTAATAAAATATTGGAACGTTTAAATAAAGTGGTTAAAAAAATAGATTTAGGCACTTTAAGAATGAGCTTAAATATTGCTCAAATCAATACCAAAAATATTTTGCTTAGCTCGGCTGCCATGCCGCCTATCTATTTGTATAAAGCCAAGAACAATTCAGTACTTGATTTTATGAACAATGGTCTGCCTTTAGGAGGTTTAAAACAAGAACAATTTATTCAAGAAGACATTGAATTCGAAATTGGGGATGTACTGGTACAATTGTCTGATGGGCTTCCAGAAGCGCCCAATTTAGCAGGTGATATGTATGATTATGATCAACTTAAAAAGCTGATTCAAGACAATGGGCATCAAACTGCCCAAGGAATGATTGATGCCTTGATGGCCTCAGTGGATGAATGGTTGCAAGGACAACACAATCCTGATGACATTACCTTGGTAGTCACGAAGAAGAAATAGTGGAAAAATAGTTATACGAACTTTTTTGTGCGCTGCTATTAATTGATAAATTAGTATTCCAAACCCATACTAATTTATGTCTTTACAGAAAAATTCAAATGATTTTGTAACAATTAGCCTACATGAAAACTGTGAAGTAAAACAAAACAAAGTAAACAACCAGCATGGTTTATTTGCCAATGCTTCCTTTAAAGTAGGTGAAAAAATTGTTGCTTTTGATGCCTCTAAAATAGTAGACACACCAAATTATTTAACAGTTCAAATAAGTGAAACCAAACACATTCATCTATTCCCTGAATATTTGCAATATGTAAATCATTGTTGCGAACCCAATGTTTTGTTTAATACGACGACCATGCAATTAGAATGCATCGCTGATATAGCAGCAGGGGATGAGCTACGTTTTTTCTATCCAGCTACCGAATGGAAAATTGCACAACAATTTGTTTGTAATTGCGGCAAACCAAGTTGCGTAGGCTTGGTCCAAGGTGCTTCAGATACTTCTTCTGAAGTATTAAATAAATATAAGCTTACTGATTTTATTAAATCGATGGCCGCTCAGTACAAAACTTTCTTACTCATCTTTTAAATAAAAACCCCGAGAATAATTTTCTCAGGGGTTTTATTAGAGGGGTTGTAAAATTTTACTACTAAAAATACTTAGTCACTCCTGGTAGGGCAATTGGATAATACCCATCTGCATTAGGAAGTACAGGAGGCTCAGCATTCCAATCGTATACTTTTGGATGAATATCAATGCCTGAATTGATGGCTTGGTCCCATTCAATTACTTGTCCAGTATAGGTAGCCATTCTTCCTAAGATAGAAGTCATGGTGCTACTTGCTCCATTTTCTGCATCTGCATATTTGTATTCGCCTTTGGCAATGGCTGCAAATAATTCATCATGCTCAGTTTGATAAGGGTTGTTCTCCAATTTAATATCGTACTGATAAATTAATTTACCACTATGATCTTTAATGTTTGCTGCACCACAAAATATTTTACCCTTGGTGCCTACTAATAATTCATCCACCTTACTCATGGTACCTGGTATATGTCTGCATTGACTATTTAAGATAGAACCATCGGCATATTCAAATTCAACAAAATGATGATCAAAAATTTCTCCATTGTCTTTGCCTTTTCTTACCTGACGTCCACCAAAACCTTGTGCTCTTACTGGATGTCCGCCTTTGAACCAATTGATCACATCTAAATTATGAATATGTTGTTCTGTGATATGGTCCCCACAGAGCCAATTGAAATAATACCAATTGCGCATTTGGTATTCCATTTCTGTTTGACTGTATTTTCTTGGCCTTACCCAAACTCCATCATTGTCCCACCAGGCTTGTGCAGAAGTAATGTCTCCAATCAAATCTTTTCTTTTATATAGTTCACGGTAAGAATTCTGATAATGTCTTTGCAAACCTACCACTACGTTTAATTTTTTTTGCTTGGCAATGGCTGCCGTCGCGAGTACACTTTGAATCCCTGCAGGATCAGTAGCTACGGGCTTTTCCATAAACACATGCTTGCCTTGCTTAATGGCTTCAGCAAAATGAATAGGTCTGAAACCTGGAGGGGTAGCTAGTATGACTACATCGGCTAATGCAATGGCTTTTTGATAAGCATCAAATCCAGTGAATCTTCTTTCTTCTGGAACATCTAATCTTTTTGCCAATGAACCAATACTGTTATTGATTTCTTCAATTAAAGATTTATGGCAATTGTCTAAATTATCTCTAAACGCATCCGCCATGGCAACAATTTTTACATTTTGTTTACTAGACAAGGCTTGCATGGCAGCGCCAGTTCCTCTTCCTCCACAACCTACTACTGCAATTTTAATGACATCGTCTGACCCTGAAAAGAAATTGGCTTTAGACAATAGTGGCGCAGCTAGTAAGCCTCCAGTAAGCAAACTGCTTCCTTTGACAAATTCCCTTCTTGAATTTTTTCCCGAAAATGTTGTGTTCATAATGATAATATTTGGTTTATAAATTTAAATAGGACTTGAAAAATTGATTGATCTGTTCCTCGCTTGGTGTTTTCAATGGTCTTACCAATCGGATACCCACTTGCTTGGCTTCTGTCAGCCACCATTTACTTTTTGGTATTTGTGGATCTCGTCGATTCCAAATAGGATCGGAATGAAATCTTTTGGCCGATCTTAAATCTGCAGCAGCATCTATATAACTTCCTCCTTTTAATGTTTTGGGATACTTGGCCTCATTGGGTGCTATTAATAATTGTCCATTATTTATTTTTTCATAAGCAGTAGCATCATAATGATCCAGGGTCCATTCTAAGATATTTCCTAAAATATCATACAAGCCCCAAGGGTTGGGTAATTTTTGTCCCACTTTGTGAAAAGTATTTGAACTATTTTTTTCATACCATGCATAGTTGTCTAAATCTTTTTCTTCATTGCCAAAAAAATAAGCGGATTTAGTACCTGCTTTACATGCATATTCCCATTCGGCTTCGGTAGGTAATCTATAAAATACTTTTGTTTTTTCATACAGCCATTTACAATACATGATGGCAGTGCGTTGAGACATACTATTGGCAGGATAGCCCCCTTCCTTACCCATGCCTAAACTTAAATCTACATATTGTGGACTAGGTCTAGTGATGGCATCTACATTTACATTTTGGCTGGTGGTTTCATCTTTTAAAAATACATCTAGTTCATCTCTAGTAAGTTCATAGGCACTCATCCAAAATGGATCTAATTTTATTTCTTTATTAGGTCCTTCATCCTTGCCTCTTCCTTTCTCCTTCTCCCTACTTCCAATGGTAAAAATCCCTGCAGGAATGGGTACCATTTTAAATGACAAATTGCTACCTGTAATTTTTTGACTATAATTTATAAAACTAACAACAGCTGTCTGACCATTGTTTTGTTGTGCAATCAAGCTGTTTGCATAGTAGCTGCATGAAAAAATAAAAATCAATAATAACTTCTTTTTCAACTTGGTTATTTAGTCTATTAAGATAAAACTTATTTTAAACTATACCCTTTTTTTACTGCTGATTTGTGTTGATTGGGCGCCAAAATTTTTTAAAGTAGGGGGTATGGTATAATTTTATCCTGCCGTTTTCAATGGTACTGATGAATAATTGGGCGTGGTTCTCTACAGCCACTTTTTTCGCTTCTTCTACTGGCAAAATACTGCAGGCGGTGGCTAACCAATCCGCTGTAGCTCCTTGATTTGCAATCACAGTTACATTGCGCAACCAGCTTACACCATAACCTGTTTTGGGATTGATGATGTGTGAATATTTGATCCCATTTTTTTCGATGTATTGATAAACATCCCCAGAAGTGGCTACAGAAACATTGGCAAGCTGGAGCTGATGGTCCAATAAATCATCAGTGGTTTCGGGTAGGTTTACCCCTACCACCCAGCCTTTTGAATTTAATGGAGCTCCACTCATGGAAATATCGCCCCCGGCATCAGCCAAGGCTTCTCGAATACCTCTATTTTTTAAATAATCAATCACCCATTGTGCAATATATCCTTTTGCAATGCCACCAAAATCTAAGCGCATGCCCGTTTTAGGAAGATAGATGGTTGAAGCTAGTTTATCTATTTGAATCCTATTAAACCCTACTAATTTTCGAGCAGCCTCAATGCTGCTGTCTGTTGGGAATGTCTTGTTTTTTCTAGCCTTTCTCCATAGTAAACTTAACGGGCCAATACTTATATCATAAGTACCATGACTTTTGATAAATGCTTGTCTTGATTGCAGGACTAGGTCCAACATAGCAGGACTCATGGCAACAGGCCTGATACCCGCCAAGGCATTGATTATACTGGTTTCGCTACTTGTATCATAGTCGCTAAAAACTTGGCTTAGGGAATCTATTAATTTAAAACAGTCCCGGGCTATTAAACTGGCTTGGGAGGAATCATTGCTTACCAATAGCAGGTTAAATGGAGAGCCCATCTTAGTCTCAGTAAATAAGTATTTCTTGTTTTGGCCAATTAAGGACGGTGTAAAAAATACAATAAGTAGGGGGATGTAAATGAGTGCTTTCAAACTTGTTCTTATTGATACTAATGCTTAAATTTAAGTTATTAAAAATACAACAACATGGAACGCAGAAATTTTTTAAAACAAAATGTTTTAGTGGGCGGGTCTTTATTAGCAGGTAGTAGTTTGCTGGCTCAAAATAAGAAGACCAAATATGGGTTAGATACGACCCCTTACAAATTACATTATGGTATACACGATGGCATGTTTGAAAATATGGCTGGATCAAATTTTATCGATCAAATAAAATATGCGCATAGTATTGGATTCACTGCCATTGAGGACAATGGCATGATGGGCAGAACCCCCGAAATGCAAAAAAAAATTGGGGATACCCTTGCTGCTTTAGGCATGCATATGGGTGTTTTTGTATTGAATTATTCTAGTAATGATAAAATAAATTTAACTACCGGATCGCAAGAATGGAAAGATAAATTTTTGGTTTCATGTAAAGAAGCAGTAGAAGTGGCTAAAAGAACCAATGCGACCTGGATCACAGTAGTGCCAGGAAATTTTGAAAGAAGTTTACCTATAGATATTCAAACAGGCAATGTAATAGAAAGTTTAAGACCCGGTGCGGATATATTAGCAAAACATAATTTAGTCATGGTTTTAGAACCTTTGAGCGATACCCCTAATTTATTTTTACGCCACTCAGATCAAACTTATGCTATTTGTAAAGCCATCAACAATCCTTCTTGTAAAATTTTATTTGACATGTACCACATGCAAAAAAACGAGGGAAATATGATCAACAATATTGACAGATGTTGGTCGGAAATAGCTTATTTCCAAATTGGTGATAACCCTGGACGTAATGAACCAGGTACAGGAGAAGTAAATTACCACAATATCTTCAAACACTTACATAGTAAGGGTTACAAAGGAGTACTAGGGATGGAGCATGGAAAAGCAGGTGCTGGAAAAGACGGTGAATTGGCCTTGATCAAAGCTTACCGCGACGCCGATAATTTTTAATTTTTATTCATCGCTCAATCATATTTATGAAAAAACTTTGCTTGCTCCTTTTAACTTTTTCTTTACTTGGAAATTCATTTGCTCAAAAATTTGAGGCCAATTGGGAATCTTTAAATACCAGAAAAATTCCCACTTGGTTCAACCAAGATAAATTTGGCATTTTTATTCATTGGGGCGTCTACTCTGTTCCGGCTTATGCACCCGTGATGCCCAATAGTGGGTACAGTTATGCTGAATGGTATTGGTATCGATTGTATGAAAAGCAAAAAGATTTTATGGCTTTTCACAATAAAAATTATGGCAGCAGTTTTGCTTATCAACAATTCGAGCCTATGTTTAAAGCAGAAATGTTTGAGCCTGATCAATGGGCCGATCTATTTAAAAAATCAGGGGCAAAATATGTAGTACTTACTTCTAAACACCACGAAGGCTATACTTTATGGAATAGCGCAGAAGCAGACAGAGATTGGAACAGACCATGGAATGCAGTGACAGGAACACCACATCGTGATTTGTTAGGGGACTTATCCAATTCAGTAAGAAATGCAGGATTAAAAATGGGCTATTACTATTCTTTGTATGAATGGTTCAATCCTATTTGGTTGCATGACAAAAAGAAGTATGTTGAAAAACACATGATTCCTCAGTTCAAAGATCTAGTGACGAAATATAAACCTTCGATTATTTTTTCAGATGGAGAATGGGACATTTCTGATACAGCTTGGCAAAGTCCAGCATTGTTGGCTTGGTTATTCAATGAATCTCCTGTAAAAGACAATGTAGTGGTCAACGATAGATGGGGAAACAATACTAGAGAGAAAAATCATGGAGCCATGTACACTACTTCTGAATATGGAAGTGGAATGGATGCCAGCATTATTTGGGAAGAAAGTCAGGGAGTGGGGCTTTCTTATGGGTACAATAGAAATGAACAATTGAAAGATTACAAATCCAGTTATGAATTAATTTTAATGTTGAATGATTTGGTTTCAAGAGGAGGCAATTTCTTACTAGACATTGGACCCAATGCAGATGGCACCATTCCTGGCATTATGCAGCAAAGGCTTACAGATATTGGGGATTGGTTGGCCATCAATGGGGAAGCCATTTATGGCACCACTGCTTGGAGACAGGCGGCTCAATGGACCGAGGGTATTAAAGCACCTAAAAGCAGTGCTAGTTTTATGGCCAATTATAGGGTGGCTAATTTAGTAGTGCCTAAAAAGGATTCAGCTTATATAGAAGCATTTTTTACCAAGAAGGGAAATGATTTTTATTGCATTCTTCCTGCTTATCAAAAAAGTATAACCCTCAAAGATGTCAAATTACCCGCTAGTACCACTGCCTCCATTTTAGGCAGCAATGTAAAATCGCCATGGAAACAAAAAGGCAAAGATGTATTTATAGATTTATCTAATCTAAGACCTGGTGACATTTCACCTACAGGCATCTTTGTAATAAAAATGCAACAGTAAAATTTTTCTAGAAAATATTTAAAATGCTAGTTACTATTTAGTGGCTAGCATTTTTATTTTAATTGATATTTTTTCATTTGTTGGTTCATCACCTTAAACCAAATGGGCGGTGCTAAGGAAAGTAAGATCATCCCTGGATAGCCCGTAGGCATTTGTGGCGCATGGTCAAAACTCCTGAGCACTTGGTATTTTCTTGAAGCCAAATAATGATGATCACTATGTCTGCTTAATTCAAACAGCATCAATCTTCCAATGATATGATTGCTGTTCCAACTATGATGAGGTTGCACTCTTTCAAATTGATCATCTCCAGTGGCATTGCGTGTTAAGCCATAATGTTCAATGTAATTCACGGTTTCTAATAAAAGCACACCCATTAAAGCTGCTATTAAAAAACACAAGACAACAGGAAAGCCAAAAACAAAATAGATGCCGAATAAAAATGAGACTTGTATGAATTGAAACAACAACATTTCATTGTTGCTACTAAACCAAGATTTACCTTTTTTTGTGCATTCTTCATTGGCAATTTTCCATGCACTCCTATAAGTACCAATTAATGTTTGTGGCCAAAAGGCATATACTGATTGATTGTATTTAGCCGTACTTGGATCTGCCTGCGTAGCTACATGTTTGTGGTGGCCTTTATTGTGTTCAATAAAGAAGTGCATGTACAAACTTGTAAGCAGTAGCATTTTCGCTAATAACTGTTCAAATTTATTAACACGATGTCCTAATTCATGAGCCACATTAATGCCAAAAGCACCACAAAGCAATCCCATGCTTACAATTCTTCCAGCCAAGTCCCAATTGCTGAGGTTTACTTCTTGAACTGCATGAAAAAATATCCACAAAGAATAATATTGCAATACAACGGCCGCATACAAGACAAAATCATAGCCCCTGTTTTTTTTAGCCAAGGCTTCCTCAACTTCATCTAAATTTTTTGGATCAGCCTTTACAAAAAGTTCGATAAAAGGAATCATAAAAAATGTGTACAATAAAGTGTACCAACAAGCAAGTCCGTTTTCCTTAAAGGCAATCAGGGCCAATAGGTATAATATAAATGGGGTCAAGTATTTAAAAGACTTAGTCAATGCAATCATGCTAGTAAATTAAAAAAAATTATTGGGATACTTGTGAATATGGTTGTAATTTTCTAAAAATTATTAAAAATGAGAAAATTAATGTTAATGGTAGCTTTGTTCTTATCAGCTCAATTGATCGCACAAGAACTACCAAAAAACTTTGCCAGTTTATTGAATGAAGTTGAACCTCAATTAATCAGTTGGAGACAACATTTTCATGAATTTCCAGAATTGTCTAACCGTGAATTTAAAACGGGCGCCTATATTGCTGATTATTTAAAATCTATTGGATTGGAAGTAAATTATCCAGTGGCTAAAACTGGGGTTGTGGCCATTTTGAAAGGAGGCAAACCTGGTCCTGTGGTGGGTTTGCGAGCAGACATTGATGCATTACCCATTGTAGAAAGAACCCCCATTGCTTTTGCTTCTAAAGTAAAATCAGAATACAATAGTCAATCTGTTGGCGTTATGCATGCCTGTGGTCACGATGCGCATACGGCTATTTTAATGGCGACTGCAAAAATGTTGAAGCAAATGCAAAAAGATTTACCGGGTACGGTGGTATTTTTGTTTCAACCTGCCGAAGAGGGTTCTCCGAATGGGGAAGAAGGTGGAGCACCATTGATGATCAAAGAAGGCGCGATGGACAAACCTAAAATGGATGCCATTTTTGGTTTACATATGGCTGCACAATTGCCTGCAGGCACCCTGGGTTTTAAATCCGGTGCAGCGCAAGCTTCTTCTGATTTATTTAAGATTGTTGTTCATGGCAAGGGAAGTCATGGGGCCATGCCTTGGGGCAGTATTGATCCTATCGTAGTGTCAGCAGAAATTATTGAAGCCTTACAACATATTGTGAGTCGTGAATCTGATTTAACCAAGGCGCCCTTGGTGATTTCTGTAGGTTCTTTACACAGTGGTGTTAGAGCAAATATTATTCCAGAGTCTGCTGAAATGTTAGGTACCATTCGTTCTTTGGATGCTACGATGAGAAAAGAAACACATGAAAAAATGCGTCGTGTAGTAAAGCATATTGCGGAAAGTGCAGGGGCTACTGCTACCATTGAAATTAATACACAAACTCAAATCAATTACAATGACCCTAGCCTGGCTAAAAAATCTTTGAATGCATTAAATAAAGCTGCTGGAGCCGACCATGTGATGGAATCTCATTGGACGACAGCTGCTGAAGATTTTTCTTTTTATGGGGACAAAGCACCTTCTTTCTTTTTTAGTTTAGGCGGCATGCAAAAAGGAAAGAATCCTGCTGAAGTGGGTGGACACCATACCCCAGATTTTTATTTAGATGAATCAGGTTTTATATTGGGTGTAAAAGCTTTTTGCAATTTGGTCTTTGACAATGCAAGACCATAAATAAATTATTGCGGATTTGTATCGTAGTTTAAATACAAGTCCGCAATTTTTTTAGCTTCTATGATGGGGTTGCCTTCATTTCTATTGGTCAACAATAACACCATTAATTTTTGTTCAGGAAACAATAAAATGTGATTCCTAAATCCAATGGAACTTCCATTGTGGTGTGGATGTGTTTTATTCTTGTATTCTTCAATCTCCCAGCCATAACCATAATCAATTAAGGAACCATTTTCAATTTTTTTTCTTTCCCAAGTTTCCTTTTGTATGGAGGCTGGTAAAAGTTTATAGTCCCACAATGCTTTGATCCATTTGGACATATCAAGGGTATTGGTATAGATACCCCCGTCTCCCAATACAGCACTGGTTAAGCTTTGATCGGTTGAAACCCATTGACCATTTTCTAATGAATTGCCATAGGCTCTATTTTTAACGCTACCTTTACCTTCTTCAAATGCCAAGGTGTTTTTCATTTCTAATGGCTTAAAAATATTGTCATTTAAAAAATTAGCAAAGCTTTGTCCACTTACCCTTTCAACAATCAAGGCTAAAATGGCATAACCAGTATTGCTGTATTTATATTTAGTGCCCGCTGGAAAATATAGTGAATCGGCTAAATACATTAATTGTAAACAATTGGTGTCGTGTAATTGTGTTACTTGATTTTCAGCTAAGAGGTCTTCATAATCTATCAAGCCAGAAGTATGTGTAAGTAGGTGTTTGATTTTGATTTTCATCCCATAAGACGGGAAGCTAGAAAAATATTTAGTCAAAGGATCTTCTAATGAAATTTTTTTATTTTTCACCAATAACAATACAGACATTGCTGTAAACTGTTTAGTTAAAGAAGCCAATCTAAAATTAGTAGCAGGGGTTATTTTTTCAGTTCCATCCGCTTGGACAACACCATAACCTTTTTGAAATAGAACTTTATCATTCTGATACACCAATACACTAGCACCAGGATTATTATTTGAGTTATAAGTAGAAAGAATAGCATCAATTTTTCTTTCTTTTATTAATAAGGCACTTGGCTTACAGGAGGCAAATAAAATTGCAGCCGTAACAACAAGTAAACTATTTAATAATTTAACACTCATTTTTTTAATTCTTTTAATAAGGCAGCCTGTGCTTCAAGCACTGCTTTTTCAGTTGATAGCGTAGGGGCCATTTCTGTTTGATCTAATATATTAAATAATGTGCTAAACTGCTGATAAATCATGGGGTATTTTCCTTGTGATTTTTTTCTGCCTTCATAACAAATCATAGATAAGTCAAATTGTCTTTTTAAATCGGTACTGCTAGTTTTTACTCTTGGGTCCATCACAATAGTGATGACTTGTTCTAATACTTTTCCATCTACTTTTAAGCGCAGGGTATAATTGCCAGGTAAAACCCAAGGCGCTGTGGACTCAGGTGCCGTATTGTGTGCTACTGCAGCAATTGGATACTGCGCAGGAACATTCAATGGGGCATATTTCATGTCCCATAAAAAACGATGGGCACCTGCATCAGCTGCTAAAATTTGTTGTGGCCTAATCCAATACAATGGAATATTCAAAGCTGGAATTTTATACATTGTATCCTTGCTGCTAAAACTGCGAACTATATTTCCTTTGCTATCTAAAATTTCTAATACGAGCGGAGCAGCATTGTTATTTTTTAAATAATAATCTATGATGGCCCCATCTGGTGGATTTTCTCCAGCAGGTTCTTCTGGTGGCAAGGGTGTATCTGGATTCATGTTCCAACGAACACGAATTGCTTTTTGTGGTTTTAATAAACTTGTTTCTTTGTTTACATTGATTTGTCTTAACGGACTAATATTGTCCAAAATCCAAAAACTACGGCCATGAGTACCTAAAACCAAATCGTCTTCATGAATCACTAAATCACGAATTGAAGTAGCTGGCATATTCAATCTTAAGGACTGCCAATGATCACCTGCATCCAAAGAAAAATATACTGCATTCTCTGATCCAGCAAATAATAAACCTTTCCTTACCGCATCTTCTCTTACTGTATTGATGGGTTCGATAGGTAATCCATTGATAATTTTTTTCCAACTAAGACCTCCATCTGTGGTCTTATAAATATGTGGCGTTTGATCATCGCATCGAATTCTATTCACTGCTACATAGGCCGTGTTATTGTCAAATCTGCTAGCGTCAATCATAGAAATTTTACTCCAAGAACTGATGCTTGGAGGAGTAATATTTTTCCAATGCTTACCTCCATCTTTTGTAATATGAATGTATCCATCATCTGTGCCCGCCCATATTGTATTGATGTCTTTATAGGAAGGCGCTAGCGTATACACCACCCCACGACGAGGCATTTTTTTCATTTCCTCTGTTGTATACACACCCACACTAGCTGGTATGTCCCAGGCTTCACGCGTTAGATCAGGGCTAATGGTTTCCCAGCTTGAACCACCATTGGTAGTTTTAAAAATAACATTGCCTGCAAAAAATAAAGTTTTTGGATCAATAGGTGAAAATAAAATAGGAGCCGTTCTAATAAATCTAATTTTTCCTGCTCTTACTGGAACTGGTGAAATGTTTTGTACCTGCCCAGTTCTTTTATCATGCTTGGTAATTTTTCCACCATAAATAATATTTGGATCCAGTGGATCGGCGGCGATATAGCCATATTCTTCTACGCCCACTGGACGCCATTCTCTAAAACTAATATTTCCATCATTGGAACGAGAAGCAATACCCACAGAACCACTTTCTTGTTGACCTCCGTATACATTGTAAGGAAATGCATTGTCGGTGCTTACATGATAGAACTGCGCAGTGGCTTGATTGTACCAGCTAGAAAAAGTTTCTCCTCCATTGACAGTGATAGTGGCGCCTTGGTCTAAGGCAATGGCCATGATTTTTGTATTGTTTGGATTGATCCAAATGCGGTGATAATCATCTCCACCTGGTGCACCCTTAATGCCTTCCCAATTTTTTCCTCCATCTTTTGATTTCCATACCACCACATTGGCTGAATAAACCAAGTCTTCATTTTTGGGATCGGTTTTTACTTCTGCAAAATCACTTCCTCTTCCCCAATACCTATTGTCACTAGTAAGCAGATACCAATTTTCTCCTGCATCATCACTTCTATAAACGCCACCATTTTTTTGGGCATCAACTGTTGCATACATTCTATTGGAATTGCTGGGCGCAATGGTAAAGCCAATTCTACCTAAACCATCTTGCGTAGTAGTGGGCAATCCACCAATAATTTTATTCCAAGTAGAGCCGCCATCTTTTGATTTATACAGTCCACTTTCTACCCCATCCCAAGCACCATTTTCCCAGGGGCCTTGTCTTGCTGCCCAAATAGTAGCAAAAACAATATTGGGATGATTGGGATCGATCATTACTTGCACCGCACCTGTGTTTTCATTGATAAACAAAACTTGTTCTAAAGTTTTTCCGCCATCCAAACTTCGATACACACCACGTTCTTTATTGGGTCCATAAGGATGTCCAAGCACTGCTACAAAAATTCTATTTTCATTGGTGGGATCAATACTGATGCCACCAATTTGTTGTGCATCATGCAAACCCATATTGGTCCAGGTATTTCCTGCATCGGAAGATTTATATAAGCCATTGCCAATAGATAAATCAGGACGCTGAATGCCTTCTCCACTGCCTACATAAATAACATTTGAATTTGAAGGGGCGACTGCTACATCTCCAACGGAACCTGTATTTTGTGCGTCAAAAATGGGTTTCCAGGTATGTCCAAAATCATTGGTTTTCCAAACACCCCCATTGTTCACTCCCATATAAAAAACATTGGGCTCATTGTTCACCCCAGTGATGCCCACTGTTCTTCCTCCTCTATGAGGTCCAATCATTCTATATTTCAATCCTGCTAATAAAGTAGGGTCTACCTGTGCCCATGTATTGTTTGAAAATAAAATGGCTGATAACAGCAAACTTATTGCACTCATTTTTCTAAAAAACGTATCCATATTTAATAATTTTCTTAATAAATATACAAATAAAATTTCTTTGTTTATTTGAGTTTGTGCGCACCAGTTATATTTATTAAATTCAACTATTGTTTCACAGTTATGCATTCAAATTTTATTATGAAAAAACTACTTTTTTCGTTTTTTTGTTTAAGCTTTTCCTTGGTTGTTTTAGCACAGAACAACAGTACAGGATTATTTTCGGCCCTGCCTTTTAGATTTATAGGACCCGATGGAAATAGAGCTATTGCAGTAGTTGGGGAACCTGGAAACCCAATGGTGTCCTATGTTGGTGCAGCCTCCGGGGGAATTTTTAAAACCACAGATGCAGGGATACATTGGAAACCCATTTTTGATGAAATGGACAATTCCTCTATTGGCGCTTTGGCTATTTCTGCATTGAATCCTCAACAGGTTTGGGCAGGCACAGGAGAAACTTTTGTCATACGTCCAGCACATGCCAATGGGAACGGTATTTATAAATCTAGTGATGGTGGTAAAACTTGGAAAAATAAGGGATTAAAAGAAACTGTTTTAATTAGCAAAGTAATTGTAGATCCTACCGATACCAATATTGTCTATGTAGCTGCCATGGGGCATATGCATGGGGCTCAACAAGAGAGAGGTGTTTATAAAACCACCAATGGTGGTGAAAGCTGGGAAAGAATTTTATTTGTAGATGAAAATACAGGCTGCATTGATTTGTCTTTAAATTTAAAAGACCCCAAAAATTTAGTAGCCGCCATGTGGCAGGTAGATCTTAAAACATGGAATTTAAACAGCGGTGGTCCAGGCAGTGGTTTCTATAAAACCAATGATGGCGGTAAAACTTGGCAACCAATGCAAAATGGTTTGCCAGGCGGAGTCAATCATCCAGTTGGAAAAACATCTATCGATTTTGCACAAAGCAATCCATCGACCATTTATGCATTGGTAGAAGACAAAGTTCCAGGATTGTACAAATCAATAGATGGTGGAGATTCTTGGAAACTCATGTACCAAGGACATTCCATGGCACAGCGTGCACCCTATTATACAAGAGTACGCGTATCTTCTCAAGATGAAAATAAATTGTATACCATCTGTGTGACCATTATGGAATCAAAAGATGGTGGCCAAACTTTTAATGGGGAAGGTTCTTATGAACCAGGGGGCGACAATCATGATATTTGGTTTGATCCAAAAGATGCCAAAAGAATTATGGTGGCACATGATGGTTGTTTGAACATGAGTTTTAATGCAGGCCAAACTTGGAACAATATCAATTTGCCTATTGCGCAAATGTACCATGTGGCCGTGGACAATGCCATTCCTTACCATGTGATGGGCAATAGACAAGATGGTTATTCTTATCGAACGGCAGCCATTAGTATGCAGGGTTCAATTCCTTTAGGCTTATGGGAAGGGGTGGGTGGATGTGAAAGTGGTTTTGCCCAACCCGATCCTTTTGATAACAATATTATTTGGTCTGGATGTTATGACGGAGGATTGGACGTGACGGATATGCGCACTGGCTATTCACATGATGTAAGGCCTTGGCCAGAAGCAGGCTATGGCTGGGCGCCCTCAGACATGAAATATCGTTGGCATTGGAATTATCCCATGGCTTTATCTAAACATCAGAAAGGGGTGGTCTATGTAGGCAGTCAATATGTGCATAAAACAACTAACAAAGGAATGTCTTGGAGCATTATAAGTCCAGACTTAACTACCAATGATAAAACCCATCAACAAAATTCTGGAGGAATGAATTCAGACAACCTAATGACTTTTGATGGATGTACACTGTATGTGATTGCAGAATCGCCAGTGAAACAAGGGGTATTATGGACAGGAAGCAATGATGGTCAAATTCAAGTAACAAAAGATGAAGGAAAAACTTGGACCAATGTTTCTGCCAATATCAAAGGCATCGCACCATGGGGTACCATTCGAAGTATTGATCCATCCAACTTTGAGGCAGGTGCAGCGTACATCAGTATTTCTTATCAGCAATTGGGCGATTTTAAACCATATATTTTTAAAACAAATGATTATGGTAAAACCTGGAAATCAATAGGCGCAGGCATTCCAGCTAGTAATAGTTCTTTTGTACATAGCATTAAAGAAGATCCAGCACAAAAAGGTTTATTGTATGTTGGAACTGATAATGGCTTGTACATTAGTCCAGACGATGGAGCTACTTGGGTACAATTAAAAAATAATTTACCACCCGCACCTGTGTATTATATAGCGATTCAAAAAAACTTTCGCGATTTAGTATTGGCCACCTATGGCCGTGGTTTTTATATTTTAGATGACATCAGCCCCATTAGAGCATGGAGTAAAGTACAAACAAAAAATAAAAATGAATTGTTAGCGCCCAAGCAAGCCTATCGATTTAATTATAAAACTGGTATTCATACTGAAAACTCTTTGGTGACAGGCAGCAATCCGCCTTATGGGGCAAGTATAAATTATTATCTCGCAGACAGTGTAAAAGAAAATCCACAGGTGATTATTTTAAATCAAAAGGGAGATACTATTAATAAAATTAAGGGTACTAATGCAAAAGGATACAATAGGGTGTATTGGAATTTAGCACATAGCAGTATTGAATTACCTGCTTTAAAAACTATTCCAGACCAAAAAAATTACTTGCATTTGGATACTGCGGGCAATAGAAATATGTTTATTTATGATCTAAACATTGGTCCAGGTCTGGAACCTATTAAAGTACCAGCAGGTAAGTACACTGTGGCGTTAAAAATGGGTGACCAGGTTCAAAAGCAAAACTTAGTGGTATTGAACGATCCCAATTTAAATTCCAACAATGACGCTGTAGAAGCACAATATACTTTAGGCAAACAATTGTTATCCAGTTTGCATAGTTGTTTGTCTTTGATAGAACAAATGGAAATTAAAAGAGCCAACTTATTAAAAATAAATACCAAAGAAAGCCATGCAAAAGAGCAAGAGGTATATAGTATAGAAAAACAATTGTTTGATTTGCATATGACTGGCGCAAGGATGGATGTATTTAGAAACCCAGCACGTATTTTAGAAAGGTTATTAGCCATCACCACAGAAAGTCAAACACAGGGGGCCGACTATGCGCCCACCGCACAACAAAAATTAGTGTATCAGGCTTTAAGCCAGCAGTTAAAAAAATTGGAAACCAATTATTTGCAATTAAAGTTTTAAATTTATTCAACACATTAAAATAGGCGTATGAAAAAATTTATTCTTTTAATCATGGTTGGCTTTATATGTCTTAGCGGTTTATGTCAGCAAAAAAAATGGTCTGCGCAAAAAGCCAATGAGTGGTATCAAAAACAAGGATGGTTAGTAGGCGCCGACTTTTTACCAAGTTCGGCCATCAATCAATTAGAAATGTGGCAAGCGGCTTCTTTTGATACAGCGACCATCAACAAAGAATTTGGCATGGCTGCCAGTATTGGCATGAATGTAATGCGCGTATATTTACATGACCTTGCTTGGAAGGGTGATGCAAAGGGCTTTAAAAAAAGAATGAATGAATTTTTAGCTATTGCGCAAAAAAATAAAATAAAAATTGTTTTTTGCATCTTAGATGATTGTTGGAATCCGGATGCAAATTTGGGAAAACAACCAGACCCTAAGCCAGGCGTGCACAATTCAGGATGGGTAAGAAGTCCTACGATGAAAATACACAACGACTCAAGTGCTTGGTTAGATTTAGAAAAATATGTTAAAGATATTTTAATCAGTTTCAAAAGTGACAATAGAATATTACTCTGGGATTTATACAACGAGCCAGGGAATAGTGGTTATGGATTAAGTTCGCTCCCCTTATTAAAAAAAATGTATGAATGGGCATGGGCTATTCGACCAACACAGCCTTTGTCCACAGGTGTTTGGTTTAATGAACAACCATTGATTAATGCCTATCAACTTAAAAATTCAGATGTAATTACTTTTCATAACTATAGCGATACCATTGAATTGAAAAAAGCACTTGATACTTTAGTAAAATTGGGAAGACCTGTAATTTGCACTGAGTATATGGCTAGAACCAATAATAGTAAGTTCATTACCCACTTGCCTATATTTAAAAGATACCATGTAGCCGCTATCAACTGGGGCTTAGTAAGTGGGAAAAGCAATACCATATTCCCTTGGGGAAGTAAACCAGGTACGCCAGAACCAACTATTTGGTTTCATGATGTCTTTAGAAAAGATGGGACCCCTTTTAATAAAGAAGAGGTAAGATTTATTAAAAACATTACCTCTTCTCAGTCTTTTCATTAATAGCAATATTCTTTTTTGCGCTTGAATGGTTTGATTACCAATCAATAAGCTAAGTAAACAAAGAATAAGAAGTAGGTTGAATCTAGTAAGTTTTAAATGATAAAATCAATATTTTTTACCAATCGAATAATAAATTAAATGATTTTAAATTATTAAATTAAGCTTATCTTTAAAACAGTTAAAACTTATACTATGTCATTTAATAGAAGAAAATTTATCTCTCTTACGGCCCTTACAGCAGGCACTTTGGGCGTTAGCAATCGTATTTTTGGTGCTGGAGTAAATGAGGCAGAAATTGAAGCCAATTTACCCAAGGCCATCCGTGATTTACAACCCATGGTGGCTGGAATCGTACCCATCACTGTAGAAGAAAGAAAAAAACGAATCGCTAAAGCGCAAGAATTAATGGCTAGAGAAAAAATGGATGCCATCTTTTTAGAAGGCACTGCTTCTTGTTTTTATTATACTGGTATGCGTTGGGGTCAAAGTGAAAGAACTTTTGGTGTAGTGATTCCAGCAAAAGGTTCGCTTACCTATGTATGTCCTAAATTTGAAGAAGATAGAGCAAGAGAATTAATAGTCACTGCCTTTGGAGATGAAGTAAGATGCTGGGAAGAACATGAAAGCCCTTATGAAGTTATTGTTGGTATTATCAAAGACAAGGGAGTCGTGCATAGTAGAATAGGCATGGAGGAAAGAGTTCGTTTCTTTATTGCCAATGGGGTAAAAAAATTAGCTACAGGATTTGATATTGTAGATGCAACACCCATCACTGCTGGTTGTAGAATGATTAAAACCAAGGCTGAAATTGCTTTGATGCAAAAAGCAAGTGATGCGACGATAGATGCCTATAAAGCAGCATTTACGACCATTCGTTCAGGCATGTCACAAACAGAATTGAGCAATAATATTACAGCAGCCTTTAAGAAACTTGGTTTTAGCGGCGGCGCATCAGTACAAGTAGGTAAATATTCTGCCTTGCCACATGGAAGTATCACACCACAAACCATTCGTGAAGGAGATGTTGTAATGATAGATGGAGGAACAAGTTGCGAAGGTTATGCTTCTGACATTACCAGAACAATTGTAGTAGGTAAAGCAAGTCAAAGACAAATTGCCGTTTGGAACTTAGAGAAAAAAGCACAGGATGCAGCCTTTGCAGCAATGAAAATTGGAGCGCCTTGCGAACAAGTAGATGCGGCCGCAAGAGCAGTAATTGAAAATGGCGGCTTTAGTAAAAATTATAAACTTCCGGGGTTACCTCATAGAACCGGTCATGGCATAGGTATAGAAGGACACGAGTGGACCAATTTTGTCAAAGGCAATAAAACACCAATCGCAGTGGGAATGTGTTTTAGCAATGAACCTACCATTTCTATTCCAGGTGAATTTGGCATTAGATTAGAAGATTGTGTGTACATCGCGGAAGATGGTGCACATTTCTTTTCGAAACAAAGTATTGCCATTGACCAACCTTTTGGTTAATTGACTCTATCTATCGTTAAATAAACAGAGGGTGTTGCAGGCCTCGAAGGACTTGATTGTAACAATGTTCCAGTAGGTATGCTATTGCTATTTTTAATACTATAATACAATTCAACGTAATCATTGGCGCCCAAGTCCACATAATAGGATCCTGTAAGTAAGTTTTTAATTCCACTACCAGTCACATTAAAATTTACATTGGTATTTAGATAGGCGGATCCATTGCGTCTGATCCAAACACTGGCAATGTCTGCACCTACTTCGTTTTTCAAAATCTGAAGGGCATACTTTACATTGTATACACCTGCATGTAAAACCGTAATTTTAGTTGGGGCCCCACTGGTATTATTGTTGACACTGATATTATTGAATAAACCAGTATAAGAAAATTTTAATGCCGTTGCGGTGGAAACCAAGGCGGGCTGTGCAGCCGTATCGTAAAAATTTCCATAATCATCTCTTATGGGTGTAAAACCCAAGGAGGCACTAATATCTGTTGCAGCTATTTCGCCAATATTTATTTTTTTATTGATTCGATTGCTTAAAGAAGCAGTATCTGTTTTATTTAATTTACTATCAATTCTAGCACTTAAAAAACTAGTATCAGTTTTGGAGATTGATTTAATTCTGTTGGATAAACTAAGGGTGTCTGCACTGTTTAGTTTTAAATTAATTCTACTACTCAAAGAACTGGTATCTGTTTTATTTAATTTGGTGTTGAGTGCACTTGTGATTATAGTACTAGTGGGTTTTAAACTGTCTGGAGTATTGTTAATTTTATCAATGGCTAAAAATTCTTTCAAATCTTTTAAATTGTCAAAGCCAGTACCACCTTGGTTTAGCCCAACAATTCCATTGATATTTTGTGCACCCACATTGTCTGCATAAAAGGAGAATGGGACGTAATTGATTTTTTGATTACCCATATTAATAAAACTTAAATCACCTAGGGTATCCACTTCAATTTGTAAATATTTATCCGATTTAGACCAATTAATATTTTCAAATGGACCTACGGTAATAGTTTTATTGGCATCCATTTGTCCAACTACAATTGTAAATAAACCCAAGGCATTGGTAGTAACCGGCACAATTTCTTGGTATTCATTTTTGTAGCTGTTACTATCGGTTTTGATTGAAATGCGCACATTTAATAATTTATTGGGAATAGCTTGGCCACTATTGTTTCTTGCAATGGCTTGAAAGTTTATTCCTTTATTGCTTTGGGCTTTTAAAAAACTAGGCCAACCAAATATTAAAAGAGTAAGGCCCATAAAAAAATAAATAGCTTTCATGATATTATGTTTTAATGATTTTATAAGTTTTTATTTTATTAAATTTATTGTCCACAATATAATGGATGACAATAAAGTAAATCCCCGTATTTACCGAAGTCATTGATAACTCCATTTTAAAATTTAGACCAGAAAATGGCCCTACAATGAATTGTTTGGTTTGACCAAAGGCATCTGCTACTTGAATGCTATTTATAATGATACCCAATTCATCACAAAAAATATGGATGCGATCCAATGCAGGGTTGGGTCCTATCAAAATTTTTAAATGCTCCATCCTATTGGAAAATTCAACACTAGAATTATTATTGGGCTGCAATAAACCACCTGTTAAAATAAAACCAGTAGGATGAGCCAGGGTATGGGTAAAAACAGTTTCCCCAAAGCTCCAAATCATACCAGCATTTTCCTGTTTTACTTGGCTGCTGTTTACATTTACAAAAGCGGTAAATGATTTTTGTGCAAGATTGTATTTTGAAAAAAGTAAGGTAATAAAAAATAAAAATATTTTGTACATCTATAAAATTTGATTGATGAAATAATAGATCAAAATTATTTTATAAAATTTGATTACTTGATTTTACCACGCTAGAAAACAATCGAAAAATTGATTCTAAAAAACAGATTTAATTGTACCTTTTTTATAGGTTATTTATTCTTTGCAGTAGGCTAAGCTATTGCTATTCATTATTTTATAAATTCAGTGAATGGAGACAAAAAGAATTTAAACTAAGTAATCATTCTTAATGCATTTTTGTGTAACTTAAATTCAAATTAACGCTATGAAAAAATACCTGAATCGATTCGGACATTTATGTTTTTTAAGTTTTGCATTTTTATTGTGTACACCCCTTATTGCACAAAAAAAATATACGGATAAAGACATTGCATCAATGAAACAAAAATTGGCTACCAGTGTTGCTGGCCATGCTAAAGATGTGCAAGTGATGGTGGATCAAATTTTTAGTTTTGGAGAACTAGGATTTCAAGAATTTGAAACTTCTACTTATTTAACCAATGTTTTAGCAAAAAACGGTTTTGCTATTGAAAAAAATATTTCCAATGTACCTACTGCCTGGATGGCCAAATGGGGCAGTGGTTCACCAGTGATTGCTTTAGGTAGTGATATTGATTGTATTCCCAAAGCCTCTCAAAAACCTGGTGTAGCCTACAAAGATCCAATCGTAGAAGGGGCTCCAGGACATGGTGAAGGACACAATTCTGGACAAGCTGTAATAATTTATGCTGCCATTGCGATGAAAGAAATGATGGAGAAAGAACACTTACCAGGTACCATTGTTATTTGGCCAGGTGTTGCAGAAGAATTGGTAGGCACTAAGGCTTGGTATGTAAGAGATGGCTATTTTAAAAATATTGATGCTTGCATTTTTACACATGTAAGTGGAGATTTTGGATCTAATTATGGAGACAATGGGGGCAATGGCTTAGTGAGTGCACGTTTTGATTTTAATGGAGAAGCAGCGCATGCGGCCGGTGCACCTTGGCGTGGAAAAAGCGCCTTGGATGGGGTGGAATTAATGGACATTGGATGGAATTTTAAAAGAGAACATTTAAAGCCCACCAATCGCTCTCATTATGTGGTAATAGATGGTGGTGATCAACCCAATGTGGTGCCAAGCAAAGCCAGTGTTTGGTATTATTTTAGAGAAAGAACATATGAAGATATTAAAGCCAACTATGAATCAGGCATTAAAATTGCAGAAGGGGCAGCTTTGATGTCAGGTACAACGGTGACGCATCAAATTTTAGGCACGGCATGGCCAGGACATTTTAATAAGCCTTTAGCAGAAGCCATGTATGCCAATATTAAAAAAGTGGGTATGCCTACTTGGGATGATAAAGACATTCAAATGGCTAAAGCAGTTCAAGTATTGGTGGAAGCGCCTAAAAAAGACATGGAAGGTAAACCTATTGATGGTTTAAAAACGACCATAGATTCCTTAAAAGGATCTGTTGCTTTTTCATGGGGTGGAGGCTCGGATGATATTGCGGATATTTCTTGGGCTGTGCCTACCATTGTGTTAAGGTATCCTGCCAATATTCCTGGCACCAAGGGACACCATTGGGCAGATGCCATTGCCATGGCTACACCCATTGCACACAAAGGATCTTTGGTCGGCGCAGAAGCAACAGCTATGACTTTATTGGATTGTTTTACCAATCCTAAATTAATTGAAGAGGCCAAAGCTTATTATACCAATGTGCAAACCAAGGAGGTAAAATACATTCCATTTATTTCTGCCACTGATCCTCCTGCTATTTATTTGAATAAAGAAATCATGCAGAAATATAGAGAAGCAATGAAACCATTTTATTATCAGCCAGAAAAATATGGTACTTATTTAGAGCAGTTGGAAATTTCTTATCCAACAGTAAAAAAGCCCTAAGTATAAAATTACTATTTAATAAAAAAGCTCGTCCCTTAATGGAGGCGAGCTTTTTTTGTAAGCAGTTAAAAAATTGAATTAAGCTTTCTTAGCAATTTTTTCTATGGCATAGACTAACTTGTCTAAATCTTGTATTCGTGTATATACATGTGGGGTAATACGAACGCAACTTATATTTTCCCAAACAATGCCTACCGTATGAATTTTATAATCATTGAATAAGGCATTGTCTAATTCGCCTGGGGTCATGCCGTCGATGCTTACACCACAAATTGCACAGGAATAAGCATCTTTTAATGAGGTTTTTATTTTTACTTTAGGGATATTTTGAACGCGGGTGGCCCAATAATTTTTCAAATAACGAATGCGTTCCTCTTTTCTTTTGCTACCAATGGCGGTATGAAAATTAACCGCTTCGCCAATGCCTTGTTCAATAGGAAAGCTTCTAGTACCAAGGGTTTCAAACTTTCTTATATCAGTACCTTTGGGATTATCGTTGCAAACCAAGGGCCAAATTTTTTCAATATTTTCTTTTTTAATCCACAACATACCACTACCAATGGGGGCAGATAAAAACTTATGTAAGGAAGTGCCAAAATAATCACAGCCAAAATCTGGAATTTTGAAATCCATCAAACCAAAACTATGGGCACCATCAACTATAGTTTGAATATTATGTTTCTTAGCTAGCGCACATAATTTTTTGACCGGCATAATTTGACCTACCCAATTTACCACATGCGTGATATGAAATATTTTTGTTTTAGGGGTAATGGCTTTTTCAAAAGCATGCACAATTTCTTCGTCATTTTCTATCGGATATTGTAAATTAAGTTGCGTATACACCAATCCTTCTCTGGCTACTCTTTGTTTCCAAGCATTGATCATATTGGGATAATCTTGCTTCGTGCCAATGACTTCATCACCCGCTTTTAAATTCAATCCAAAAATAACCGTATTCAATGCCTCGGTAGAATTTCTGTTGATGGCAATTTCTTCTGGATCAGCCCCTGCTAGTTGAGCTAATTTATATCTAAGGGGCTCTCTGCCTTGATCCAAAATACGCCACATAAAATAAGAAGGTCCTTCGTTGGTCATCTTATTAAAAGTATCTACTGCTTCTTGTACAATTCTTGGGCTAGGACTCACACCACCATTGTTTAAATTAATAAAGGCAGGATTAACAGTATAGCCTTGTTGAATCACACTCCAATAATCTTCATCCATGGCCAAGTCCTTGGCAGAGACTAATTTTTTCTGAAGGTTAAGGTGTTGAAATTCAGCGGCATGCGCTTGGTTGAATAAGCTATTGGCGGAGAATGCACCTGCCATCAGGCCTAGGTGTTGGATAAAATTGCGTCTGTTGGCCATAAAATTGAATTGTATAGGGAAGTTAAAAAATATTTCTCTAATTATAATCAGGAATATTTAAAGGTGGTTGATGGAGCTTTTTATGCTGCTACTAACCAAAAACAACCTAAATTTAGGACCATAAAAGCATTGATTTGAAGCGTATTGTATCTTCTATATTGTTATTTTTAGTCATCATCAGCCAAATAGGTACTTATGTGGTTTATGCGGTACAACAAGCAATCAATAAGGAAAATATAGCCCAGGCTATGGCGCAACAATTACCAGCAGCCCAATTGGTCAAAATTAAAAATACGAAGGCGATTGACTGGGAAGAAGCAGGCAAGGAGTTTACTTTGAACGGAATTTTTTATGATGTGGTTAAAACAGAAAAAATAAACGGAGAAACTTGGTTTTACTGTATCAACGATACCATGCAAACGCAGTTATATAATTATTATACCAGTTCTTTAAATACCAAATCAGAAGGGCTTCCATTGAATAAAGAAAGCAAACAGGCCTTAAAATTCTCTCTTTCTTATTTTCTCGTTTATCCTACTTCAGCAATGCTAGCCTTCAACAGCTTAAATAAAATTTCTTATTATAGCATCGAACAAGAAATTCTTTCTATCACATTACCCATTGATGCACCCCCTCCAAAACTGGTTTAATTTTTATTGAATTTTCTTTAGCTCAATGCTTGGGAGTACTGAGCTATACTCATTTTACATTTATTAATTTTTTATTTAATGAAATTTAAATATTTCATCCTATTTATATTTTTACTAGGATTTCAAAACGCATTTGCACAAAATAATTTTTCTGGAAAAGTCTTGGATGCCATTACGCACAAGCCGTTGGCAAGTGCTACTATTATGGTTGGCTCAAAAAAAGTAAATTCTAATATTGCTGGTGAATTTTCAATTGCTATGACAGGCAAAGATAAAATTGTGATTACTTATATTGGTTATGAAACCATCAATAAAGTTTTTGACATCAATGAAAAAAACAAAATATTTTATTTAATACCCATAGCACAATCATTAACAGATGTAGAAGTCACCAATACCTCTAATCCTAATAAATCTATTTTGTATCAACCAGGAGCTATTGCAAAAATTGGAAGTATGGAACTCCATAGAAATACAGGTTTAAACTTAGATGATGCCATACAAACCAATGTGACGGGCGTTCAAATGAATCGTAGATCAGCGGGTGGCGGTCAACAATTAAACATCAGAGGTTATGGCAATGGTACCAGAGGAACTAGAGGCATCAGTAGCAATTTTGATGGTCAGGGGTATAAAGTTTATTTAAACGGGATTCCTTTAACGGATGCAGAAGGCATTACTACCATGGATGATATTGATTATAGTTCCATTGGTAATGTGGAAGTAGTGAAGGGACCTGCTGGAACTTTGTATGGTTTAGCCATAGCAGGGGCCATCAATTTAACCAGTGAAAAAGCAGAAAAAGGAAAAACAAGTTTGACCCAACAAATATTGATGGGTGATTATGGAACTAGAAGATTCACCACTACTTTAAAAGCAGGCACAGAGAAATCTTCTTTACTAGTGAATTATGGCAATCAACAAACCGATGGTTATACCATTCACAATGCTTCTAAAAAAGATTTTGTGAATGTGATGGCCGATTTACAACCCAATCAAAAAAATAGTTTTAGTATTTATGCAGGCTACAGCAATAGTTATGACCAACGATCAGGAGAATTAACAGTCACTCAGTTTAACAACAATGATTATTCTGGCAACCCAGACTACATCAAAAGAGACGGACATAGTAATGTAATTAGTTTTAGAACAGGGATAAGTCATGTCTATACCCACAGTCAAAATATTTCTATCAGCTCTACGGTGTATGGCATTGGTTTTAATAGTAATGCTAGTTCTGCTGCAGGATGGACGGATAAGAACGCCATCAATTATGGTTTAAGATCGGCCATCAATACCAAATTCCCTCTTACTGATGATATTACTTTAAGTGGAGTAACTGGGATTGAATTGCAACAACAAGTGGCGCAAGTAGTGGGTTACAATATGAAGCAAAGTCCTTTGGATAGTGCAAGCACTTGGTTTTATGGGGTGAACCCTTATTGGGTAATCAATGCCAATACTTCCAATGTCTATTCAACGAGCACCAATCAACATTTATTTTCTGAGTGGACTTTAAGTTTGCCCAATGATTTTTCTATCTTAGCTGGTTTGGGTGTCAGCCAAATGCATTTAAATTTAAATGATAGGTTCAATGCAGCCATCCTTACAAGACCAGCTACTTTTGATACAACTTATCAAGGTATGGTGGCCCCTCATTTAGCCATCAATAAAGTAATCAATAAGCAAATTTCAATTTATGCTTCTTATAGTACAGGCTTTAAAGCACCAACCAGTTCCTATTTTTATATTACCACGCCTACAGTGACAAAACCGGTCACACCAGCAACAGGTAGCTTGAATCATGTATTGTCTCCTGAACAAGGCGAGCAGTTTGAGTTAGGCTCTAAAGGGCAATTGTTTGCTAATAGATTGACTTATGAATTGGCTTATTTTACTACCGTATTCTCTAAAAAAATGACAGCCATTTCAGTGGTGTCTCCAGCTTCTCCTACGACCACTTTGTATACTTATGTAGTCAATGGCGGAAAGGAAATTCACAATGGAATAGAGGCCTTAGTGAAATATACTTTATACCAATCTAGTAGCAATTTTATTAGCGCTATCAGACCTTTTGCCAATTTGACTTACTCCAATTTCACTTATGGAGATAATTTCAAAATTCAAAAATCGGTGGTACTGACCGAAGATTATTCTAATAAAATGGTGGCAGGGGTACCTAAATATATGGCCAATATTGGAGTTGATGTATTAACCAATATAGGTTTGTATGGAAATATGACATACAACTATAAGGACAAGACACCCATTACTTCCATGAATGATTATTATGCCACTAGTTATAGCTTAGTGAATAATAAAATTGGCTATCAAACGAGTCTCTCTAAAAAAATGGATTTTGATATATATTTCGGAGTCACTAACTTAATGGGCATTAAATATCCCATGATGATTTTTGCCAATCAAATGCCAGATGTATATACTGCTGCGCCTAAAAAGGCTTTAGTATATGGAGGTCTTAATTTGAAATATAATTTTTAAAAAATAACTATGAAAAAAATAATTATAGGAGTAATGCTTATTTCAGGACTTATTTCCTGCGGAAGATTCCAAAACAAAGAAATAGACGGCACCAAGGACTTAAGAATTGTAAGTTTATCCAAACACTTAACTGAGTTTACTTTTTCTTTAGGCAAGGGGCATAATATTATTGGAGTAGATTGGAGTAGTACTTATCCCGATAGTGCTAAACTTATTAAGCCTGTGGGATATCACAGAGCCTTGAATCCAGAAGGTATTATTTCTTTAACACCAGATTTAGTCATACATAGTAATGACATTGGTCCCGAAACAGTACTACCCCAAATTGAAAAAGCGGGCTTAAAAGCGAAAGCCTTTGGCAATGCCAATACGATAGATAGTGCAAAATTATTATTAAAAGAGTTGGGTACATTTTTTGGAATAAGTGCTAAAGCAGATTCACTTTGTAACCTGATGGATGCAGGCATTACGAATGCAAGCAATGCTTTGAAGGCAATTACGATAAAAGATACGCCTAGTGTAATGATTATCCATTTTGGAAGAGCCAGCAATGTATTTTTTGTCATGAGTGGAAGAAAGGGCGTGGGGGATCAATTGATCAAATTGGCTGGGGCTAAAGTAGCGCATTATGATTCAAAAGGGGCTAGACAAATTAGTGCAGAAGCTATTGCGGAAGCCAATCCTGATATTATTATTGCTACCGATTTTGGTTACGATCAAATGGGCAGCATGGATAAATTTATCACTGGTGTTCCAGGCGTTGCTTTAACCAAGGCAGGAAAAAATAAAAGAATTCTTCGATTTGAAGAACATGACCTTACTTATTATGGTCCAAGAACAGGTGAAAATATTATAAGTTTGATGCATTTATTTTATCCAACTACCAATGCAACTAAATAATAAAATATTTTTTATTGTTTTAACTGTACTATTAGCATTGGTCTTGATTGCCGCCATTGCTTTTGGGGCAGTGCAAATTTTGCCCTCCGAAATGATGGCGGCATTAATACATTGGTCTAAAGGAGAAGCGAATAAAACTATTTATGAAAATGTTTTTTTACAATTAAGACTACCTAGGGTATTACTTTGCGCCATTACAGGTGCTATACTTTCTGTATCTGGTGTACTCATGCAAGGTTTATTTAGAAATCCTGTGGTGGAACCAGGACTCATAGGAACTAGTGCTGGTGCGGCTTTTGGAGCTTCTATTGTTTTTAGTCTAAGCCCATTTATGTCTCCAGTATTTAAATCAATACTAGGTCCTTTTTTAGTACCTGTATTTGCATTTATGGGAGGATTAGCAGCTACCTACTTAGTGTATAGTCTTGTAAAAAATAATAAAAGAGTGTCCATACTTCCTCTATTATTAGTAGGCATGGCCATCAATGCGATTGGTTTAAGTGGCGTGGGACTCATGACCTATATCGCTAGAGACCCACAAGCAAGAAGTATCAGTTTTTGGAATTTAGGTAGTTTTTCTGGGGCTTCCTGGTTTCAAGTAGGGGTGACTGGCATTGTTGGATTGGTATGTATTTTCATTTCTTTTCGACAGGCTAAAAAATTAAATGTTTTATTGTTGGGTGAACAGGAAGCGGGTTATTTAGGCGTAGAAGTAAATAAATTAAAAACAGGTATTTTAATTGTGAATACTGCCATGGTTTCTGTGGCCACGGCTTTTGTTGGCGTGATTGCCTTTATGGGCTTAATTGTACCACATGTATTAAGATTACTTATTGGAAGTGACAATCGAAAATTAATTCCAGCTTCCATACTTATGGGTGCTTTATTATTAACCGTGGCCGATATGGGTGCACGACTTTTATTAGCGCCTGCTGAAATGCCCATTGGTATCATTACTTCTATTGTGGGGGCACCCTTGTATATTTTTCTGCTGAAAAAATATCATTTTAATCAAAACGATTTCTAAATATGATATCAGTAGAACAGATAAAGTATAGTGTTGGAGCAAAAAATATTTTAAATAATATTTCTATTCAATTTTTACCCGGTACTTGTAATTTAATCATTGGCCCGAATGGTTCAGGTAAGTCTACGCTTATTAAATTACTAAGTGGGGAGCTTGAAAATTATGATGGGCGAGTAATGTATAATGATGCTGATATCAAAACTATTACAAAACAAAGGTTGGCAGCTTCAAGAGCAGTCTTGAGTCAACAAACAGAATTGAGTTTTCCAATGATAGTCGAAGAGGTAGTCATGTTAGGAAGAAATCCGCATTTTGAATTTAACCCTTCTAAAAAAGATGTAGAGATAGTAAAAGAGGCGATGAACTTATTGGACTTGAATAGTTTTACCCATAGAAATTACCAAAGCCTAAGTGGTGGGGAGAAACAAAGGGTTCACTATGCGCGTGTCTTGGCACAGATTTGGGAAAGTCAAAAAGAAGAACAGCGGTATTTATTTTTAGACGAACCTTTGAATAATTTAGATATTTATTATCAAGAGCTATTTTTAAAGATGGCCATTTCTTTTTTAAACGAAATGACTACTTTAATTGGCGTCGTGCATGACATTAATATTGCCATGCGCTATGCACATCAATTATTTTTTTTAAAAGATGGGGCCCTAATAAAAAATGGCGCCCCAGAAAAAATCGTGGACGCCATTTTGATCAAAGAAGTTTTTAATGTAGATACGCAAATTATTTCGCATCCTTCAACAGGTAAAACCGTAGTATTATTTTAGGTTTATATTTTAGGTAAGCTATAGCCGTTATGATAGGCTTTTGTAAAATATTGTTTATTAATAGCTTCATCTGTAAATAAATTTTTGTTAGCATCCCAGTTTACTTTTTTACCTGAGCGATAAGCTATATTACCCATTTGTGCAATGGTCGCAATATGTGCACCTTCTTCGATAGGGCAATGTAAACTGTTTGGTGTATTATTTCGAATGGCTCCAATAAAATTAGCCCAATGTAATTGTACTCCATTGTCTTCGCTTTTATGCAATGGAATGGCCACTTTATTTTTAGCTTGTCTTTCTTCAATCACTTCCCACCCACCTCTATCTAAAATCAAAGTACCATTGTTGCCAATGAAGGCGATTCCATGGTCACGTCCATAAGAACCATTGTCAATACCCATGGCAGAATCCCAAACTAAATTGAATTTATCAAATTCATATAAAGTAGTCAAAGTATCTGGTGTTTCTTCGGCCAATTCTGGGTAAGCAAATTTTCCACCTAAAGCACTTACGCTTTTTGGATTGCCCGCTTTCATTCCTTGAATCGCATAATCTAATAAATGTACCCCCCAGTCAGTCATCAATCCACCTGCATAATCCCAGAACCATCTGAAATGAAAATGGAATCTGCTTGCATTGAAATCACGCATTGGTGCTGGTCCTATCCAAGTTTTATAATCCACTCCTGCAGGCACTGCACTATTAGGTACGATAGGTTGAGGTCTCATCCAACCTTGATAACACCAAACCTTGGTGGTACGAATATTACCCAATTGTCCAGAGTGTACAATATCTAATGCATCTTTAAAATGTTTTTGACTTCTTTGCCATTGACCCACTTGAACCATACGATTGTACCTGTTTTTGGCAGCAATCATGGTATTACATTCTCCAATAGAATTTCCTGCAGGTTTTTCAACATATACATGTTTACCTGCAGCACAAGCATTGATCATTTGTAATGCATGCCAATGATCTGGTGTGCCAACAATGACAATGTCAATATCTTTTCTTTCCAACATTTTTCTATAGTCACTATAGGTATCAATTTTTGTAACAGCTGGTTGCTTAATTAATAATTCTGCTTTTCTTTTGTTCAAGACAGTTTCATCAATATCACATAAGGCAACTACTTCTACATTTTTCACTGAAAGGGCGCCTAAAGTATTGGCCCAACCCATTCCATTGACACCAATGGTGGCTACTCTTAAAGTATCTGTAGTAAAAATTTTACTGCTGGCAAACAAATTTGAAGTCATTAAAGCTCCAGAAGTCATGGCAGCGTTTCTTAAAAAAATTCTGCGACTGTTCATATGTAAATCGTTTAAGGTTTAAAATAAGGACAAATGAATATAATTATTTTATCTTAAAACTTTATTTTTTAAAGTACTTATTTTTAAACTATTAGAAAATTTCAAAAAGGAAATTACCACTTAAGGTGCATCGATAAGTTAATCACCCTTCCATCCAGAGGGGCCCAAATTTCAGGGAAGCTAGGGTTGTTTAGAGGAGGAATCACTAAGGAGCCATTTTTATTTTGGCGTTGGTCAAATAAGTTCTCGCAATTCAATACAAATATGGCCTTGCCTACAGAATACTTAAGCATTGCTGCCATAAATAAATAGGGATCGGTGCTGGTTCCGTTGTCTAAATATTGTTTTCCAGTATAAGAGGATTCAATGCCAGCTCTAAAGGCATCGCTAAACTCGTAGGCAAAAACAGTTGCAAATTTATGTTTGGCAATTAAAGGTAAATGTGGGTTGCTGGCATTGTAATTTCTTCTTGCATCTGTGTATACATAGCCTATGTAAATTTCATAGGGTGCCTTCATGGCTTGTACATAAGTCTCCATGCCTTTGGAGCTAAGTGAGCTAGCTTCATTTGTATAATGGTAAATATTAGCTGTAGGTATATAGCCAGGATATAGTGGATCAAAATATTTAATTGGACTATATACAATCGGATGATTCACCTCATTATAAAAAATAGTTTGATTTAAAGTAAGCTCCCAATGATTGACCTTTGTTTTATAATTAATATCATAATTAAAGCCTAGCGATTTTTCAGATTGAATGCCTGGTAAGAAGCCTTGTAAATAATGATAATCTCTTTCGTCCATTTCAGCATTAAATAAACTAGGTGTTTTATAGCCAGCGCCTCCACCCATGCGCATGGTCACTTTGCTATTTACTTTATACATCAGTGACATTCTTGGCAATAAAAAATTACCATAGGTATTATTATGGTCTAGTCTGAGGCCCGACTGCAAAGTCAATACATCATTCATTCTCCAGTCGTCTTGAATAAAGCCACCCAGGGTGGTAAAGGCATCATTGGGCAGTAAACTACTATCGGGTAATTGTTTCGTAAAGTTTTCTCCATTAAAATTAATACCCATTACTAAATTATGTACTGTATATTTTTTTGAATAAGCTAATTCAGAATACCAGCTAGCTTGTTTTCCCTTCATACCAAATACATTGGTGATAATAGCTCTATTCATCATACTATAATTGGCCTTGGCAGTAAGCATACCACCGTCGCTGTATTTCTTTTCCCAAACACCATCTACTGTATTTCTTAAAGTTTTGTTCTGATTAAAAAATTGATGGGCTACAGAAGGTTTCCCGTTTAATACGGCCATATCACCACCATTTCTATCTTCATAATTTAAGGTGTAGCCTAATGTGGTAGTAGAATTGTCTTTTCCATAAATAAAAAATCGAGGGTGAACGAAAACGCTTTGCACAGCTGGCACATCAGAGAATCCATCTTTGTCAACATCTACTTCTTTTTGTTGTGTTGTTCCTGCATACAGTGAATACCCGGTATTTTTATTCCTACCAGAGAAAAAACTATTGAAATTGGTTTCTTTTAAACTTGAGTAGTTCAAGGTTAAACTTTTTTCGGGTTTACCTAGTTTAGGCTTTTTAGAAATTAAATTTAACATACCTGCTATGGCGCCTCCTCCATATAAAGTAGAACTAGCCCCTTTGACCAATTCAATTTGTTGTAAGTCTAAAGGGGGTATTTGTAAAATACTAAAACTACCTGCATAGCCTCCAAACAAAGGCATACCATCTCTTAATATTTGGGTATACTTCCCTTGTAGTCCTTGAATACGCATATCAGCATTACCAGTGGCAGCGCTGGTTTGCTGTATTTGAATACCAGCAATATCGCCAAGTAAACTAGCTATATTGCCTGGCTTAATTCCATTTTCTTCTTTCACTTCTTCTGAGCCCAAAACTTCTACTTTAGTTGGCAGGTCCTCAATTCTTGAATTGGTTCTTGAAGAAGAAACAATAATGACTTCTTCTAATTCTTCTTTCGCAGCAATTAGACCTATAACGATAGGTCTATTATTTTTTCCTGTAAATTGAAAACTAGTATCTAGTATTTCAAAGCCTGTATGACTTATAATTAAATGAATTTTCCCTGCTGCAATATTCGTAATGATAAATTCACCTTTATCATTGCTAACGGTTCCTTTATTAATGCCAGCTAGTTTAATAGACGCACCCGTTAAAGGAGTCCCTTCTGCTTTATCAATAATGGTTCCCTGTAAGTCTTGCGCCTTTACTACATGCACCAGTAAAATACTTATTGCAACAAGTAATGCCTTATTTATTTTTTTTAACATCTATCAATTTATTTTCTACAATTATTTATTAGCCACCAAAACTTTAAAACTACCTGGAATCATTTTAGGTCTTGTGTTTGGTTTTGCATCGGCGGGTAATGGTTCGAAATCGGCAGTAGGTAAATATATTTTATGGGTAGCTTCATCAATAGCAATAGTTCTTGCACCTTTTGCAGTAGTCATATTTTCCACTAAACTAAAATGATTCGCATCGGCTTCTTTAATAATACTCATGGTACCTTCTCCATTAGATGTAAAAATTAATTTAGATTTATTATCAAAAGCAACACCATCACAACCATCTCCAATGGCAATGGTAGTAATCATTTTACCTGTTTCTGCATTAATCACACCTAATAATTTTTCACCCCCTGCAAATAATCTTTTGGTAGCTATGTCAATGGCAAGTCCTGTAGGTGACTCAATAGGTGCAATACTCCAATGCGCTTCTACTACATGCGTTTTGGCGTTAATGACTACAATTTCATTTTTATCTTCTACGTTTACAAATATTTTACCTGCTTCATTAGACACTGCTGTTTCTGGTTTACCCCCTACGGCTACTGTTGCAATTACTTGTAAAGTATTGGCATCTATAAAACTAAGGTCCTTACTTCTTCCATTGCAAGTAATAATAGTTTTAGAAAAAGGATCATACATAATTGCATCAGGATTTTCCCCTGTAGCAATAGTGGCTTTTATTTCATTAGTAATTATATTAAAAGCAAAAACGTTGTTTAATCTTCCATTACTGGTGAATCCTAATTGATGAATCGGATCAAAAGCAATGCCATGCACTCCAGTTGTATTGGGAATAAAACCAATAGAGTCACCTGTGCTTTTATCTAAAATGTTTACTTGAGTCCCATGAGATACATATAATTTATTTCCGTAGACAGTTAAATAATCCCAGCCCCCTGCACTTTTAATGGAAAAGCTTTGGTGTACTGCAAAATTGTTCTTTTGAGCCATTAGGCCACTTGTAAAAATGCTTACAATTAACAGAACTGCGATAGAACGAAAATAATTTTTCATGGTTTAATTTTATAAGTAAAAATACTAGTTCTTTTATGATTTTAGAATGGTATACAAAAGATTTCCATAAGAGGTAAATGAAAAGCTTAACCTTTACTCTATTCACAATGGTTAGACAGCTAGCACTAAAAAAGGTTTAAGCTATATAAGCTTAAATAAACCCCAAATACCCAGCAGATAAACGATTAAGACAATAAAGGAGTCAATGCCCATTCTATAAATTTGTTTTTTAGAATGTATGACCATACCTGCCATATAAATGCCGGTTAAAATAATACCTAAAGTGGTTAAGTAAATATCGGAAGGTTTCAAGTTAGGAAGTATAGCATCACCACCAATAATAGAGGCCATTATAAATAAGACCGGTAAAAAAGCATTGCCCCCAAAAATATCACTCACTGCCATATTGTAATCACGAATTTTAGCAGAGGCAATACCCGTAGAAATTTCCGGAAGGGCGGTACAAATTGCTAGAATAGTACCTCCAAAAATGACACCACTAATATTCCAGCGATTCGCTAAAGTTTCTCCTGTAATTTCTAATGCCCAACCTGCAAATAAAGTAATGATAGCGCCAATAGTTACTACCCAATAAGCGCTCGATAAACTCCCTTTAAAAGTAGATTTTGGCATTCTCATATGATGAATAATTTGCTCAGGTTTTACCTTTTGTTTTTTATCCATCATCTTTGAAATTAGAAAAATAGTACCTATCCATATTAAAACAATAAGCCATTCGAAGGGAGTGGTTCTAAAAAAAATAAGTGAATTGGGGAATTGAGCGCCAATAATAACCACACTTAAAATAAAAATTAAAGCTACACCCTCTAAAATTAAAACTTTGGAATGTCCTTTCTGAGTTAAGGGCGCCGATCTACCTACACCAAAAATATCAATTAATACAAGTACCACTGTTTGAATGGCAATGCCCCCTAATATATTACTAATGGCAATATCATAATCTCTATGATAGGCAGCCACAGTAGTAATAGCAATTTCAGGAAGGTTGGTAATAATGGCTAAAAAAACCATGCCCCCAAAAGCTTCACCTAATCCAAAATGAGTGGTGATAGCGTCTACAGCCTTGGTCAGTTTAATGCCACTCACCCAAATAGCAATGGTGGCAATTAAAAAAATGACAATAAGTAATAGGCTAGATAAACTGTTGAACTCCATAATGTGTCTTTTAAGACTAAGCAGACTGCTATAAAGTTACCAATTAAATGGACTACTTTAAAAACTATAAGATAGTGTTTGGTAATAATTGTAATGAAAATGATCAATGGGCACAATGGGGGCCGTATCGTATAAAAAATCTAGATTAAAAGAAGTGCTTAATTTTTTGCTTATAGGTAATTGAACTTGATTAAATACAGAAGTTCTATTGCTAAAATTATTTTGATAAAAACCTGATTGATTAAATACTCTTATGATAAATTCGAAATTATTTACAGGGTTGATGACAGAATACTTTGCAGTTAAATTTAATTTCGGATGTGTAACAATAACTCGCTTTGTATTTGTTAGTGTTGGATCATTGACTGCAGACCAATTCCATCTTTCATTTTCTAGAAAAATCCCACCGCCCCAAAAGAAATCTTCAGTTTGTGTATTTTTAAAATAATGAATCAAATTCAAACCAGCTAAGTTTCTGTATTCCATTCCAAGTGCCCCATCCCATTGAGTTTGAACAAAAGTTTCAATATGTAATTTATTATTTAGCTTTCTATTATTTTTTAATTGAAAGGTGCCTACATCTTGAATGGACTGACCACCATTGGTTACTTTATCAATTTTAGAATAAAAGGTAGTTGAATTATTTTTTTTAATGAATGTAAAGTCACCCGTGTAAAATAAATCCACCAAACTCTTCTTTTGTTGATCGGTGGCGATGGAAACAGAAATTAAGCTTTGAATTTTTTTTGTTGAATCCATGGCGACAGTTTTATCTGTGTTCAAAACTTGAGCCATTAAACTTGACACAAAAAATAGGGCAATCCAAATGCTAAATATTTTTTTCAAAGGTAGTAGGGGGTTGAACTTTTGGTTGATTCCGATATGAAACTACATGATTTTTTACAATTCATCTATGACAGTAGATATACATCGCTTACTAGGCAAGCCATCGTAAATCCGGGCGGTGTTTCTACACTGACCGGATTTTATTTATTTTTTACTTTATATTGATATCTATAAACAAAAGCAAGTACCAAGAGCAAGGCGCAAAGTTCTACCAATAATTTTTCGGGGTCAAAAAAATCAATGGGCCTGTCTTTTAACAATGGGTCCATGACTAAGCCATGCACAATAAACAAGAGTCCAGTACCATAAGAAATAATATGTAGGTTTTTCCAAGTGGTGGTGCCTATTTTATTTTTAATTATTTTCTGTGTGGTAACAATAACGACTAAGAGAGCAAGAAAAGAAATAAATCCAAGGCTTACAAAGAAAGGTTGATGAGGTGCAGTCCAAGGTTGAATCAAATGTCTAAAATTAAATTTTGAACTGTGATCTAAAGGAATGAGCATAAAATGAATTAACACTAAGCCTAATGCAAGATAAGCTGTGTAATTGTGTACCTCAATTAATTTAATTGCCTTTATTTTCGCTGGTAATTTTTGCCAAAAAACAGTTTTTTTATAGGCAGTGCTAATAAAAATACCAAGCACAATATTGATGGTTAAAAGGACCATGGCTATTAAACCAATGCTACCTGCAATGTCGATTGTTTCCATAAATGAGGCTAATTATAATTTCGATTTCATGCTAAAGATACTGCACAAACCACGAATAACTACTATGGTGTTGACTAAAAACGCATTATGATAATTTATCATTCATTTTTTAACTTAAAAATTCCTTAATTATTGTATAGATAAGTTAATAATACATCTTAATGATGATTAAATATTCAACTTGAACGATATTTGTGGTTCGTTTAATTCCAATCTTCATGAAATATTTATTCCTTGTTTTAATGTCTTTTGTTTTGGTGAGTTATGTTCATGCACAACAATGGGGTCATGATTATAACCAAGCCATGGATACCGCAAAAAAAGAACATAAATTTATTTTAGTCAATTTTTCTGGTTCTGATTGGTGTGGTCCATGTATCAAGTTACACAAAGAAGTTTTTACTACTGAAGTTTTTTTAAAAGTAGCTAAGCAAAAATTAGTTTTATTAAATGCAGATTTTCCTAGATATAAAAAAAATCAATTACCTGTTGCGCAACAAAAAATTAATGACGCTTTGGCAGAACAATTTAACAATAAAGGAATTTTTCCATTGACTGTTTTAGTTTCGACACAAGGAAAAATCATCAGAGCTTGGGAGGGATTTCCTTCTTCTATAGATTCATTCAATGAAGATTTAAAACAAACCATTCAAGACAATCAATAAGTATGGCTGCATTGGCAATGTACAAAAAGGCAATGAAGTTGATGGGCAATCACTTTGAAATCACTGTGGTGGCAGAGGAGGAAGCATGGGCCTATGCACAAATTGACAAGGGTGTAGCAGAAATTCAAAGAATTGAAAAATTATTGACTACTTTTTCTGAAGATAGTGAAACCAACTTAATCAATAAAAGTGCAGGGATTTCCGCGGTAAAAGTAAGTGGTGAAATCATTGCTTTAATACAAAGGGCATTAAAAATATCTTCAGTAACACAAGGGGCTTTTGATCTGAGTTATGGATCAGTGGACAAAAGTCTTTGGAATTTTGATACTACGATGACTGCTTTGCCTAGTAAAGAATTGGCTAAGCAGAGTGTGCGTTTAATAAATTACAAACTCATTATTGTGGACATTGAAAACTCCACTGTCTTTTTAAAAGAAAAAGGAATGCGCATTGGATTTGGTGGCATTGGCAAAGGCTATGCAGCAGAATGCGCTAAAAAAATCATGCAGGCAGCAGGAGTGAAAAGCGGGGTGGTCAATGCTTCTGGAGATTTAACTACCTGGGGCACACAGGCCAATGGAGAAAAGTGGACGGTGGGCATCGTGCATCCAGAATTAGCCTCAGCCATATTTTCCTACATCAACATTAGTGATTTATCGGTGGCTACTTCGGGCAACTATGAAAAATTTATTATGATAGATGGAGAAAAATATTCTCATACCATTAATCCAAGAACTGGCTTACCTGTCAAAGGTATTAAAAGTGTGACCATTGTATCTACCAATGCAGAAATTGCAGACGCCATGGCTACACCAGTGATGATCATGGGCTTACATGCAGGTTTGGACATGATCAATCAAATCAAAGACATTGAAGCTATTGTCATTGATGATGACAATAAATTATATACTTCACAAAATATTAAACTCAGTTTATAATCAAAACATTAAATAAGATTAAGATGAAAAAAACCAAATTATTTATTTCCATCGTTTTGCTATTGATTTTTGCAAGTGCTTGCGAAACGGTAAAAGAATATCAAAAAAATAGATTGAACGATGCTGAAATGGTGTTGAATGCAAGAAGAGTGGAGAAAAATGAAATGAATTTTCAATCTTACAAAGAAGGAGCATCCGGTGCCAATGGCGGAAAAACAGGTGGCGGCTGTGGTTGCAATTAATTTTATTTATTCTTATTTAGTTTTTAATGAAAAAAATATCTCTAACACTTATTGGCCTTTATTTATTATTTCTACATGGATTTTCTCAGGTGTCAGAACATTATACCAATATCTTTCAAGCCAAGCCTTTAAAGTTAGAAGAAATTAATTTAGTGACGAGCTATTATTCACAAACAGGAACTCATTCCGCAGTAACAGGTGGAGGTACTTTAGTGATGGGCAATCAGGTGCTAAATGGGTCAGAGCAATTAACCGATTTTGCCAACCTACTAGAATTGAAATTAGTAGGTTATGGTGAAACAGGATTAAAACATACCATCTTGGCTGGTTTAGGCGTGGACCATCATACTGCAGCCTCCCAAAAATGGATCTCAAAAACGGGGGCCTCTTCTCCTGAAGGTACAAGGGTGTATCCTTCTATCAACTGGACTCAAGAGAATGAAAAAAAAGGAACTGAATTTGGATTTGGCGCCTATTATTCTCATGAATACAATTATAATTCTTTTGCATTGGATGGACATTATGGTTTTAAAAATAAAACTGGCGGTGAGTTTACTGGAAAAGTTTCTGCTTATTTAGATCAGGTTAAATTAATTTATCCTTCAGAATTAATTCCTGCCAATGCAACAACCGAGCTTAGTCCTTATGTAAATGTTATTAAAACCAATGCAAGTTCTGGTAAAGGAGGCGTTATTAATAATCCAACAACAGGCTATGATGACAAAAATAATATTCCAAGTTCACCAAGAAATACTTATACAGGTTCTTTAACTTATTCCCAAGTCATTAATAAAAGTGCACAATTTTCATTGTTATTGGACATTGTAAAACAAGATGGATGGCTGGGCCTGCCTTTTCATAGAGTGTTTTTTAACAATGGCACCGAAAAAGTAGAAAACCTTCCTCACGCTAGATTGAAAATACCAGTTGGTGCAAGGTTTAATTATTTTATTGGGGACAATATTATTGTCAGATCTTATTACCGTTATTATACCGATGATTGGGGCTTGGTTTCACATACTGCAAGCATAGAAATTCCTTATAAAATAAACCCATTTTTTTCTGTAGCTCCTTTTTATAGATTTTATACTCAAACTGCTACCAAGTATTTTGCAGCGCTAGGTAAGCATACCTCCACTGAAACCTTCTATACAAGTAATTATTCTTCATCCGCCTTTTCGAGCAATTATTTCGGACTTGGATTAAGATCTGCGCCTCCTGACGGCCTTGCCAATACCTATTTATCGGCTTTAGAACTAAGGTATGGTCATTATGCCCAAACGACTGACTTGAATTCCAATATAATCTCCTTACATTTTACGCTTAAATAAGGGTCATCAGGCCATTTGTAATTTTTTAATAGAATAGGCGAGCTAGTCTTTGATAGGCTCGCCTATTTGTATTAAATTAGATCCTTCCAATCACTTGATCAACATTAAATAATAGCTATTATGAAACAAATCATTTTGCGCAGCTTATTTTTCTTAGTTTGTCCAATGGTGCTTTTTGCCCAAAAGAAAAATGAAATTGCAAAACCAGTAAGTACAGTCAATGAAACCGACTATTACAAACCATTGTTGTGGAGAAATGTAGGCCCCATGAGAGGCGGCCGCTCTGTCACTTCTATTGGGGTGGTGGGCAATAGTTTTACTTATTATATGGGTACCACTGGTGGTGGTATTTGGAAAACCGAAGATGCGGGCCAAACTTGGAACAATGTATCTGATGGTTTTTTTAAAACTGGTTCTGTAGGTGCAGTAGCCGTTTCTATTTCAGATCCTAATGTAGTATATGTAGGTATGGGAGAGCATCCTCCAAGAGGGGTTACTTCTAGTTATGGAGATGGTGTTTATAAAAGTACAGATGCAGGAAAAACTTGGAAACATTTAGGTTTAGATCTAACTAGACAAATTGCCAATATTCGTATTCATCCAAACAATCCTGACATTGTTTATGTAGCCGCACAAGGAGCCATTCATGGTGCAAGTACAGAGAGAGGCGTATACAAATCAATAGATGGAGGAAAAACTTGGACCAAGACATTGTATGTAGATGATAATTCAGGTTGCGTAGATTTAAGTATGGACATGAACAATCCTAGAATTTTGTATGCAGCTATCTGGGATTATCGTCGTTTGCCATGGGAAGTTAGAAGTGGTGGCAAAGGAAGTGGCTTATACAAAAGTACAGACGGTGGAGATACCTGGGAAAAAATTCAAAGTGGATTGCCTAAAGAATTAGGAAAGATGAGTGTGGCAGTTTCTCAAGCCAATTCCAATAAAATTTATTTAGTGGTAGAGAGTGATTCAGAAAAAGAGCAAGGAGGATTATTTGTCTCTAATGATGCAGGAAAATCTTGGAATAGAATTAGCAAGGACCATCGATTGGTTCAACGTGCTTGGTATTATATTGAAGCCACTGCAGATCCTGTGGATGAAAATACAGTGTATGTTTTAAGTTCACCTGCGATTAAGAGTACAGATGGTGGAAAAACTTGGCAAAATTTTAGAGCGCCTCATGGAGATTACCATCAGTTGTGGATCAATCCCAACAACAACAAAAATATGATTGTTTCTAATGATGGCGGTGCTGCTGTAAGTTTCAATGGAGGTAAAACATGGAGTTCAGAAAACAATCAACCCACTGCACAATTTTACAGAGTCAATGCAGATAATTTATTTCCATTTAATATATATGGTGGTCAACAAGACAATACATCTGTAAAAATTGCCAGTTTTTCTACTTCAAGAGGGGGCATTACAGATCGCGATTGGATGCCAAGTGCTGGTGGAGAATCTGCATTCTTAGCCTTTGATCCTAACAATCCAAGATATGTTTTAGGAGGTTCTTATCAAGGAACCATTGGTGTATTAGATACTAAAACCAATGATGAAGTAAGTGTAATGGTCGCGCCCATTCAATATCAGTCTTTACAACCTAAGGACATGAAATATCGTTTCAACTGGAACGCACCTATTGTAAGGTCCATGCATGAAGATGCTTATTATCATGCAGGAAATATATTATTCAAAACCACCGATTTAGGAAAATCTTGGAAAGCAATCTCTCCAGATTTAACTACCCATGATACTTCAAAAATGGGTATGAGTGGAACGCCGTATACCAATGAAGGTGCTGGTGGTGAAAACTATTGTACCATTGCTTATGTGATAGAATCACCACATGAAAAAGGGGTTATTTATACAGGTAGTGATGATGGCTTAGTAAATATTACGAAAGATGGTGGCGCTACTTGGACCAATATTACTCCAGAAGGAGTGAAAGGCGCCTTAGTGAACTCCATCGAAGTATCTCCTTTTGATAAAGCCACTGCTTATATCGCAGTAACTAAATACAAGTTCAACGACTTCACACCCTTCTTATACAAAACCACTGATTATGGTAAAACTTGGACCAAATTGGTAGAAGGTATTCCTTATGGTGCCTTTGTAAGAGTAGTGCGTGAGGACAATGCGATCAAAAACTTATTGTATGCAGGAACAGAAACAGGATTTTATATTTCTTACAATGGAGGTTTGAATTGGAAACAATTACAATTGAACTTACCAATTGTAGCCATTACCGATTTAAAATTACACCAAGATAAATTATTAGCATCTACGCAGGGCCGTGCATTTTGGATTTTGGATGATTTAACACCAATTAGAAAAGCTGCTTCCACCATCAATGATGCATTTAGTTTATTGCCAGTTTCAAATGTATTTAGAATTGATATTGGAAGCCCATTGGATAGACAATTTAGTGAAGAAGAAAATACTTTAAAAATCAATACCACGATGGTGAACCCAGCCAGTGGTGCTGTGATTTATTACCATATTCAAAACAAAGATTCTGTTAAAAAATTAAGCATTGAAGTGTTAGATGCTGCTAATAATGTAGTGCGTACTTATAGTAATGAAAAAGCCACGAAAACTACAAGCAACAACAGCAGCGAGGCGGATCCTAAAATAGAACTTAGAAATGGATTAAACAGATTTGTTTGGGATTTACGTTATGCTAATCTGCCATCTATCGACAATGTATATATCGAAGGTAGTAGTGCAGGTAGAAAGGTAATTCCTGGTGAATATACCATTCGATTAAAAATCAATGAAACAATACAAACAACTAAGTTAAAAGTATTGGCTGATCCAAGGTACAATGCACCTAAAGCAGATTTTGAAGCACAGGATCAATTGTCAAAATTAGTTTCAGAAGATGTGGCAGCTATTCATGTAGCAGTGGTACAAATGCGCAAAGTTCAAGAGCAGTTGAATCAATTTGTGAAAAGAGCCGAGGGCAATAAAAATTTAGAGGACTTATCAGCCAAGGCAAAAGCCATTAATAAAACAATCAAAGTTTGGGAAGAAGAATTAATTCAATCTAAATCTCAAAGCAATGATGATGTAATCAATTTCATCAATAAATTAAGTGCCAATTTAGTTTTCCTTAATGGAGAAGTGCAAAGCAGTTCAAGTTTGCCTTATGTTACAGCAGGTCAATTATTGCGTTATGATGAATTACATGCAGATTGGAAAAAATTAGAAAAACAAAAACAAGATTTAATCGACAATGAAATTAAAAATTTCAATGAAGCCTGCAGAAAAGCCAATTGGGATTTTGTAGGATTTGAAAATTAAATCATTGATATAAATGAATACAATACGATGGGGCATGATTGGCTGTGGTAGTGTCACTGAATTAAAAAGCGGTCCTGCTTTTAATAAAGTGAAAGGGTCTAGCTTGATCGCAGTGATGCGAAGAGACGCTAAAAAACTGAAAGACTATGCCAACAGACATAAAGTGCCCCATTGTTTTACTGACGCGAATGAATTAATACAGCATCCCGAAGTGGATGCTGTTTATATTGCTACACCTCCCAAATACCATGAGGACTATGCTATTGCTGCAATGAAAGCAGGTAAACCTGTATACGTTGAAAAGCCCATGGCCTTGGATCTAGCGGCCTGTATGCGCATGGACGCTTTTTCAAAAAAATCTGGCGTAAAAATGGTGATTGCCCATTATCGTCGTGCCTTGCCTTTATTTTTAGAAGTGAAAAGATTGGTAGATACCCTTGCTATTGGACAAATCACACATGTCCGCATTGTAATGCTAAAAAAAGCAGGCGGCAATTTTGATCCATCTGAAAACTGGAGAGTAGATCCTACAGTAGCTGGCGGAGGCTATTTTTATGATTTAGCGCCCCATCAATTAGACCTGGTTTTTTATTTTTTTGGCAAAGCCCTCAGTTACCAAGGAACTGCAAGCAATCAAGCGGGCTTGTATCCAGCAGAAGATACGGTGTCTGGGACTATGCGCTTAGAAAATGGCATTCAATTCAATGGAGATTGGTGTTTTTGTGCAGGTCCTGACCAAGACAAAGATCTTTTTGAAATCACTGGTACAGATGGCAAGATCTCTTTTCCGGTATTTGGACATACCATTCGCCTAGAACAAAAGGGTATGACCAAGCTCATTGAATTTGATCCACCCATGCACAATCAACAAAGTTTAATTGAAAAAATTGTACCTTATTTTTTGGGTACAGGTAACAATCCATGCAGTGCAGAAGAGGCCATACAATCCATGCGTGTCATGGAAAATTTTGTTTACGGAACAACTAAATAATTTTAATTGAAAGCTATGACTAGATATTGCTTTGCTTTAGATTTGAAAGATAACCCACAATTAATTGCAGCCTATGAACAATACCATCAATCGGTGTGGCCAGAAATTATTGACTCCATCAAAGAAGCCGACATAAAATCACTAGACATTTATAGAGTTGCGAATAGAATGTTTATGATCATGGAAGTGGGCGAAGATTTTAGTTTCGAAAAAAAAGCTGCCTTAGATGCAAAAAATGAACTTGTAGTACAATGGGAAAAATTGATGTGGGAATACCAACAAGCATTGCCAACTGCACAGCCTGGTGAAAAATGGGTCTTGATGCAAAAAATATTTACTTTATCAAAGTAGAGAAGAAAAATTGTTCAAAGAGGATGAACAAGGACATTGCCAGTACAAATAGCCCAAACCCTTTTTTTAGTTTGGCACCATCCATCTTTTTATTTAAGTAATTACCAGTGATGATGCCTAAAGTGGCTAAAATAACAATTTTATATAAGAAAGTCCAATCCACTGTGGTATGAAATAAATCTCCGGTAAAACCCACCAAGGATTTAATACTAATAATCACCAAAGAAGAAGCAATGGCTTTTTTCATGGGTAGTTTGGCTAAAATAACCAAGGCTGGAATAATTAAAAATCCACCCCCCGCCCCCACAATACCTGTAAGCAATCCTTCTGCTAATCCAACAATCATTAAGCTATAGCCGTATATAGGAATGACAGCCATTTGTTCTTGTTTATTTTTCCCAAGTATCATGGACAAGGCAGAGGCAAGCATTAGCAATGCAAAAAACAACATGATAAAATTGCTTTTAGTTACTAGGATACTATTTCCAAAATGCATGACTGCAGGTATAGCGGGTAATAAAAATTTTCTTGCTAAAAAAACACCGAAAATAGAGGGTAAGCCAAACATTACTAATATCTTAAAATCAACCAATTTTTGTTTTAATCGAGATACAACACCTGCAATGCTACTTAATCCAACAATGCATAAAGAATAGGTAGTCGCCAATAAAGGTTCTACCTGAAACAAGTAAACCAAAACAGGTACAGTTAAGATGGAGCCCCCACTGCCTATGAGCCCTAAAGAAATGCCAATAAGAATTGAGGCCAAATAACCGAACAAATGCATTTTAAAAAATTTTAACAAAACTCCGAAATGGGTGTTACAATTTAAGTAACTATTGTCACTTAGGCCTTATTTATTTAAGCGGCCAATTGAATAGGATTATTTTTTTCACAAAAGTGATTTATGTCACGGTATTGTCTAATTTTATGCAGCAACTTTGACGAAAGAATACACAGCAATGAAAGTAGAACAAATTTATACAGGATGCTTGGCGCAAGGTGCCTATTACATCATGAGCGAAGGAGAAGTGGCCATCATTGATCCACTTAGAGAAGTGCAACCTTACATTCAAAAAGCAGCCTTAGATAAGGCCCAAATAAAATATGTTTTAGAAACGCATTTTCATGCCGATTTTGTTTCAGGTCATCTTGATCTAGCAAAAAAAACAGGGGCTAAAATTGTGTATGGTCCTAATGCTGCACCTGCCTTTGAATTTTATTCTGCAAAAGATGGGGAAGAAATTACATTAGGAAAAATAAAAATAAAAGTATTGCATACCCCAGGTCATACCATGGAAAGCACTTGTTATTTGTTGATAGATGAGCATGGGAAAGAAGTGGCGCTGTTTAGTGGAGATACTTTATTTATAGGAGATGTGGGCCGTCCCGATTTAGCGCAAAAAATAAAATCAGATTTGACACAAGATATTTTAGCAGGTTATCTATATGATTCTTTACAAAATAAAATAATGCCTTTGTCTGATTCCATTGTGATTTATCCAGCACATGGAGCAGGTAGTGCCTGTGGTAAAAAAATGAGTACAGAAACACAGGATACCTTAGGTCATCAAAAGCAAACCAATTATGCATTGGATCCTAAGTTGACTAAGGCTGAATTTATTGAAGCTGTATTAGATGGGCTGGTGGCCCCTCCTGGCTATTTTCCTTTAAATGTAATGATGAATATACAAGGTTATGAAAGTATAGATCAAGTTTTAGAAAGAGGACAACATGCACTGACTGCTGCTGCTTTTGAAACTGCGGCCAATGAAACTGACGCATTAATTTTAGATACTAGAGACGCGCAAATATTTGCCAAAGGATTTATTCCTAATTCAATTAATATTGGCATTGATGGAAGTTTTGCGCCTTGGGTAGGGGCCATGATTCCAGACATCAAACAAAAAATATTGTTGGTAGCCGAAATAGGAAGAGCAACAGAAATTATTACCAGATTGGCGCGAGTGGGGTATGATTATACCATTGGCTTTTTAGAAGGTGGCTTTGATGCTTGGCAAAAGGCTGGCAAAGAAATAGATTACATTACTTCCATTGATACTGCTGCACTCATTGAAATAAAATCCAATGATTCCAATATGGCCATCTTGGATGTGAGAAAAGCTTCTGAATTTAATAGTGAACATATCAAGGGTGCGCAAAATGCCCCCTTAGATTTTATCAATGAAAGCATGGCTGCTATCAATAAAGAAAAAACTTACTATGTACATTGTGCTGCCGGTTATCGTTCTATGATTTTTATTTCTATCTTAAAAGCGCGAGGCTTCCAAAATTTGATTGACATCAAAGGAGGCTTTAAAGATTTGAAAGCATCCAATAAGTTCAATACCACTGAATTCAAGATCCCCACCAGCTTACTGCTCTAAATCAAGCAGTTAGCCCAATTATAAAATAAGACAAGTTTTATAGCCATTTGAAAACCATCAGATGGCTATTTTTTATTAATTTAAGGGAGCCTAATGAGGCACTTAAACATACAACTATGTCAGCTATTGCTTCCAAAAAAATAAGCCTCCTATTTTTTTTAATCATTTTTAGTTCAAACTATTTGTTCGCACAAACTAAAATGCAACTTACTGTACCCGGCTTAAAGGACAAAGTAGAAGTACTAAGAGACCAATGGGGCGTAAATCATATTTATGCAAAAAATGAAAATGATTTATTTTTTACTCAAGGCTATTGTGCCGCCAAAGACAGGTTGTTTCAATTTGAAGTTTGGCGTAGACAAGCTACCGGCACCGTAGCAGAAATTTTAGGTGCCAGAGAATTAAAAAGAGATATTGGCACACGCTTGTTTAAATTCAGAGGAAACCTAAGCACTGAATTAGCTCATTATCATCCCCATGGCATGGCCATTATTCAATCCTATGTGAATGGAGTGAATGCTTATATTACCCAAGTATTAAAAAATCCTAAAGAACTTCCTATCGAATTTAAATTGTTATCTATTGTTCCACAAAAATGGACGCCAGAAGTAGTCATTTCGAGGCACCAAGGTTTATTGGGAAATAGTACACAGGAATTAAATATTGGTAGAGCGGTGGCTGCAGTAGGCGAACAAAAAGTAAAAGAAGTGATGTGGTTTCATCCCAAAGAACCCAATTTAAAATTAGATACTTCGATTGATGGATCTTTGCTCAGTGCAGATATTCTTGGATTGTACAATGCTTATCGAACCGAAGTAGAATTTATAAAAAACGACTTAAAAGAAAAAGACGATGATAATGCGTCTATTTTAAATCTTTTAAATAAAAGAAAAAAACCAGTAGACGAGCTTCCTGAACAAGAAATGGAAGGCAGCAACAATTGGATCATTAGTGGCACTAAAACAACTAGTGGTTTTCCCATGTTGGCCAATGATCCACATCGAAAAATTGCAGTCCCTTCCTTAAGATACATCGTTCATTTAGTAGCTCCAGGTTGGGATGTCATAGGTGGCGGAGAACCAGAAATACCAGGGGTTTCCATTGGCCACAATCAATATGGCGCCTGGGGATTAACCATCTTTGAAACCGATGGGGAAGATCTTTATGTATACAATTTAAATCCAAAAAATAATAAGGAATATTGGTATAATGGCAGGTGGGTAAAAATGAATTCCATTACCGAAACCATTGCTATTAAAAATCAAAAAGCACAAAATGTGCAACTGCAATATACCATTCATGGTCCTGTGACTTACATCGATTCGGTGCATCATAAAGCCTACGCTTTAAAATGTGCTTGGATAGAACCAGGTGGTGCGCCTTATTTGGCGTCATTGAGAATAGACCAATCTACGAACTGGGAAAATTTCAGAGCAGCCTGTGCTTATAGTAATATTCCTGGAGAGAATATGATCTGGGCTGATAAGAAAGGTAATATTGGTTGGCAGGCAGTGGGCATTGTGCCTATCAGAAAAAACTTTAGTGGTTATGTACCTGTACCTGGTGATGGTAGATATGAATGGTCGGGCTATTTGCCCATCAAGGAAAGACCCCATTTATTAAATCCAAGCAAATCTTTTTTTGCTACTGCCAATCAAAATGTAACGCCCAATACTTACACGCATTGGGATGCGGTGGGCTACACCTGGGCCGATCCTTATCGCGGAGATCGTATCAATAATGTGCTCAGCAGTAAAGAAAAAATAAGCATAGAAGATATGGGTAAACTTCAAACCGATCCTTATTCAATTCCAGCTTTTGAATTGGTGCCTTTCTTAAAAAATATTTTATTGAATGATGCCTCTTCTTTGGAAGCGAAAAATTATTTAATGAATTGGAATTACGCCCTTGACAAGAATAGTATAGCCGCTGGTATTTATGTGCAATGGGAAAAGCAAATTTCTTTAGCAGCCAATAAATATTTTGTTCCTGAAAAGGCACAAGGTTTAATTAGTATGCCTTTGAAAAAAATAATTGAGCAAGTAAAAAATCCCTTGAACCATTTTGGGACTCATCCAAAAGAGGCAGCCACCCAAAGAGATGAATTTTTAAAAACTTGTTTTGATCAAGCAGTGGTCAATTTAAAAAATAAATTAGGCAACAATATGGCTAGCTGGCAATATGGCCAAGCCAAATACAAACATGTGACTTTAGAACATCCTTTGGCCAATTTGGTAGAAGCGACAATGCAAGCAAAACTAAATATTGGGCCAGCGCCAAGAGGGGGCAATGGTCAAACTCCAGGCTCTACGGGTAGCGCAGACAATCAAGTAAGTGGCGCCAGCTTTAGAATTTTAATTGATACCAAGGATTGGGACAAAGCCTTAATGATCAATACCCCAGGACAATCAGGCAATAGTGAAAGTCCATTTTATAGTAACTTGTTTTCTACCTGGGCCAATGACGGTTATTTTCCTGCTTATTATGCTAAGCCACTTATTTTAAAAGTAGCTGTGGAGCAATGGCAATTGAATCCTCGTTAACAAAAAAATTATCTATGAAAAAATTGATTTATTTAAATCTAATTTGCTTGAACTTTTTATTTATTGCTTGTAATACAAAAGATAAAGGCCAAGGAAAATGGGAAGTTTATGGTGGGGGTAAAGAAAATACCAGGTATTCAGGCTTAACCGAAATTGACACCAACAATGTAAAAACTTTAACCAAGGCCTGGGAATTTCATACTGGAGATACTGGACAAAACACTCAAATGCAATTCAATTCAATTGTGGTCAATGATTTATTGTATGCCATCTCTCCTACATTAAAACTAATGGCATTGAATGCAGCTACTGGTAGTCAAAATTGGGTCTTTGATCCTTATGCTACTAACAATAATGATTATAAAGGGCCTGGTTATTTCTCAATGAATGTTTGTAGAGGCGTTACTTATTATGCAGATGCAACAACCAAAAGATTATTTTATGGCGCTGGTTCAAACTTATATTGTATTGATGCCATTACAGGAAAGCCGATTCAAAATTTTGGCAATGCGGGTAAAATAGATTTGCATAACGATCTCGGAAGAGCGGTACAAGATTTATATATTGCCATGACCAGCCCTGGTATTATTTATAGGGATTTAATTATTTTAAGTACAAGGGTTGATGAAGGGGCTGCAGCTGCGCCAGGTTATATCAGGGCCTATGATGTTCATACGGGCAAACTGCGTTGGATATTTCATACCATTCCTCAACCAGGAGAATTGGGCTATGAAAGCTGGGATGACAAAGAAGCCTGGAAACATATTGGTGGTGCCAATGCCTGGGCAGGTTTTAGTATGGATGAAGCCAAAGGTATAGTGTATGCCCCCATTGGATCTGCCTCTTATGATTTTTATGGTGGAAAACGTTTGGGGGACAATTTATTTGCCAATAGTATTTTGGCATTGGATGCAGCCACAGGAAAAAGAATCTGGCATTATCAAACCGTACATCATGATGTTTGGGATAGAGATTTACCCACAGCACCTGCACTCGTCACCATTACCAAAGAGGGCAAAAGAATTGAAGCCATCGCACAACCAACCAAATCTGGTTTTGTATTTTTATTGGATAGGCTTACAGGCAAACCCATTTATCCTATCGAAGAAAAACCAGTGCCTCATGCTTCTGAATTAGTAGGAGAAAAATTAGCTCCTACACAACCTTGGCCAAGTTTTATAGAACCCTTTGCCAGACAATCCTTAACAGAAAAAGATTTAAATCATTTTATTCCAGCTAGTTCTTATGCAGAAATTAAAGCAAGATTGGCCAAAGTAAATTCTGGATTTATATTTAATCCTACTTCAAAAAAAGGTACAGTCATTTTTCCAGGATTTGATGGCGGTGCAGAATGGGGTGGCCCAGCTTATGATACTACTACCGGTTTATTGTATGTGAATGCCAATGAAATGCCTTGGATCTTAACCATGATGGACAATAAAAATGAAGCGCCTAAAAAAGAAACCAATGAAACGGCCGGCAAAAGAATTTATATGAACAATTGTGCGGCTTGTCATGGGGTAGAGAAAAAAGGGTCTGGCAACTACCCTACTTTGATAGAGGTAGATAAAAAATATACCAGTAAAAGTTTTAATGAATTGATGGCAGCTGGAAGAAGAATGATGCCTTCCTTCAAGCGCTTAAAAAAAGAAGAGGTAGAAGCCTTGTCTACTTATGTTTTAGATTTAAAAGAAAAACAAAAATTAACTTATATAGCTCCAATTCAAATAGAAGATCCTTATTGGAAAATGGCTTATACCTCTACTGGTTATAATAAATTTTTAACCAAAGAAGGTTATCCTGCCGTAACACCTCCATGGGGTACATTGAATGCCATTAATTTAAATACTGGAAAAATTGTTTGGAAAGATACCTTAGGTGATTATCCAGAATTATTGGCCAAGGGCATTCACTCAGGCACTGAAAATTATGGAGGTCCTGTGGTCACCGCTGGAGGATTGTTGTTCATTGCAGCCACCAAGGATGGCAAGTTCAGGGCTTTTAATAAGTACAATGGTAAACTACTCTGGGAAACCACCTTACCCGCGCCGGGTTTTGCTACTCCAACGGTGTATAGTTATAAAGGCAAGCAATATATTGTCATTGCTTGCGGCGGTGGAAAATTAGGTACGGCTTCGGGGGATGCATATGTAGCCTATGCATTACCTTAATTATTTATTTCAAAATCTTGAAAGGAAATTCATTTTTTAATTGGAAGGGACTCTTGTTGTGGAGCAATCATTTTTATGGAATTGCTGCTTCTTTGTTAACCATAGAATCAAGCATGGTTATTTTGAATCAATTACCTTCCTTTTTTTTGATCGCATTTATTTACATCGGTACATTGGTATATTATACTTACGCTTATTTTAATGAAACAATTACTGGCCTATACACTGAAAGGTCAAGTTGGTACCAAAGCAATAAGCGATATTTAAAAATTAGGCAGCTATTTTTAATTTTTCTTTGTCTAGTAATGGGCTATTTCAAATTGCACTTAATAGGCTTATTTATTTTATTACCCATGGGATTAAAAATAATTTTATTTATCACCTTACTGATTAGTTTATTATATTATTATGCGCCTAAAATATTTACACGAGTTACTATCAGAAACAAAGGCCTTTTAAAAAGCATGAGCATTGCCTGGGTATGGGTTGTCGTATGTTCAATATTTCCTATTGTAATCCAATCCCAAGGCAAATATAATTTTTTAGAAAATTATACCCTCCTACATTTGTTACAATTGTACTTGTTTATTTTAATTTTGGCAATTTTATTTGACATCAAAGATTTAAATAGAGACAATGACGAAAATACAAAAACCTTAGTAGCCAAATATGGCGTACAATCAACAATTAATAGATTTATTTTTCCTTTGATATTATTTTATTTAGGAGTTTCTTTCTTTTTAATTTTTAGCGTACATGCACCCTATATTTATTTAATTAATCCAATCTTGGTTGCCCTATTCATAGTCCTAGTTAGCTTTTTTGTCCAAAAACGTAAATCTATACATGAAAATATTTTATTGATAGATGGACTTATGCTTATCAAAGCCTTGCTTGGAATTTTATTAGTTGTAACTTTGTACTAAGCTTTATAAAATGAATATATTTTTACTAGAAGACGATCAAACACTATCCATAGAAATTGAAAAATTTCTTACTACAAAAAATTTTCAATGTGTTGCTTTTTTTGATGGGGCAAAGGCCATCAAAGAATTTAATAAAGATTTATACGATCTAGTAATTCTTGATATTAATGTACCCGGACAAAATGGTATTGAAGTATGTATGAATATCAGAGAAAAAGACAAGAAAGTACCTATCTTGATGCTTACTGCTTTTGGTGAAATAGAAGACAAACTAAAAGCATTTAACAATGGGGCAGATGATTATTTATTAAAACCTTTTCATTTCGAAGAATTACTTGCAAGAATCAATTCACTTTTGAAGAGAAGGGCAGTTCCTCAACAAGAACTTGACATTGTGGTGGAAGATTTAATCATCTCCAATGCTGAAATGAACGTAAAACGTGCGGGTTTAGAAATTCAATTAACACCAAAGGAATTTAAGTTATTGGCTATTTTAGCCTTAGCCAAAGGAAAGGTTGTTTCAAAAACAAGCATCAGCGAAAAGTTGTGGGATTATCAAGTCATCACCAATCAAAATACAATTGAAGTATACATCAATTCTCTTAGAAAGAAAATTGATAAAAATTCAGCTATAAAATTAATTCATACAAAGGTTGGATATGGTTATTATTTAAAAAATGACCTATGACATTAAGGCTAAGAATATCTTTGTTTGTTACTATCTTATTTACAGTACTATATGCAATTATAGCGAGCACAGTTATTTTTCTTTTTTCAGAATTTAGGTCTGAAGAATTTCAAGACCGATTAAGACAAAAAGCCTTATCCACTGTTGAATTATTGATACAATTAAAAGAAACAGATCAAGAATTAATTAAAAACCTAGACAGACAAAAGATAGATAATTTATTTGATGAAAAAACACTTGTTTTCAATAAAGACTTTAAGTTAATATACAGCAGTATCTACGACTCCTTATTGACTTGGGAAAAGCAAGACCTGCTTGCCTTAGGTAAGAAAAAAGAATTTTTTAGACGATTCAATGATACAGAAGTTTTTGGTAGCTATTATAATTTAAAAAACGAACCTTATTATATTTTAATTTCAGCCAAGGACACCGCAGGCCTTAGAAAATTACAATATTTAATTTATGTTTTATTTTTTTCTTTTATTATTTTCTCCATGTTGGCTTTATTTTTTACTAGAATTACCATTGATAGATTATTGATCCCACTTCATTTTTTTCATAAAAAAATAAAATCAATTAATGAGAATAATTTAAGTGAACGCATAGAAATTAATTCAGAAAAAAATGAAATTGATTTATTAGCCAATGAGTTTAATTTAATGCTTAAAAGAATTGATGATTCCTTAAAGAATCAATTAGAATTTACTGCCAATGCCTCTCATGAATTAAGAACGCCTATTTCAAGAATGATGGCTCAATTAGAAAACAAATTATTAGATCCTAACAGTTCAAATGATACCAAAATTTTTTTAAATAAAATTTTATCTGATACCAATCAAATTTCTGAACTTATACACTCCTTATTAATTCTGTCAAAAAATCAAAAATCTATATCAGCTCAAGAAGAAATGCAAAGATTGGATGAGATAGTGTATACCTGTATTGATAAAATCAATCAAATATTTCCAGATTGTAAGATATATTTTGATATTCTTCTAGAAAATGAAACTGATGACATTAAGGAAATAAGAGGGAATAAAACTATGCTTGAAATTGTTTTTATGAATCTAATCAAAAATGCATACAGCTATAGTACTAACAAAGAAGTTAAAATTCAAATTGTACAACATCAACAACAAATCAACTGCATCATTTCCAACAATGGGCACACCATCAATGAGGCCGATCAAAAAAGACTTTTTGAACCCTTCATGCGTGGACAAAATTCAAAGGGTATCAATGGTTTTGGTTTGGGGTTAAGGATTGTAGAAAGGATCCTTAATATTCATCATTCAAAAATTATGTATCAGATTGGACAAGACGAGTACAATGAATTCATTCTTACTTTTTTTATTTAACATATAGTTAGTGAAAATTAAGGCATATTTAAGGTGACAATTAAGGCATAATAAAGCAAGAAGATTCATCTTTGCAACTCAATTCAAGCCTGCTTTAAATGTTCAAAAATTTAATACTATTTATTTCATTATTAATTAGTTATAACGCCATCGGTCAAACAGTAACTAGTTTAAGTGATTGCGAAACAATTTTTCTAAGAAACAATCTTAACTTGTTGGCTGCTCAATTTAATATTGACGGCACTAAAGCATTAATTATTCAAGCAAAGTTATGGGACAATCCATATTTATCATCTGAGTTTAATGCACGCAATCCAAAAAACGGCACCTATTTTGATATTGGTCAATCTGGTCAAAAAGCGGCTTCTATACAACAACTAATATACATGGGCGGTAAAAAGAAAGCTCAAATAGAACTAGCTAAAAACAATCAAGTGATTGCCGCATTAGAATTTCAAGATTTATTAAGAAATTTAAAATTTGAATTGAAAAGATCTTTTTACAATTTATATTTTAATAATCAACAATTAGAATTAAGCAATCAACAAATTAATAATTTAGATACTTTGGTAAAGTCTTATGGAATTCAATCTGCCAAAGGGAATGTTCCTATTAAAGATTATGTACGATTACAATCGCTTCTATTAGGTTTAAAAAATGATCGGATGGAAATCATTAAGAGCAATATTGAGGAAGAATCAAAATTAAATATTTTACTTGCAGATAGTATTCAAGTGAAACCAGTATTAAAGGAAAGTTTTTTTAACAAATACATGAATCAATTGCACTTAAATATTTTTGATCTTGAACAACAAGCTTTATTACTTAGACCAGATTTTGCAGTTGCACTACAGAATGTTAAAACCAATGAAATAAATATTAATCTTCAAAAGGCTTTAAGGGTGCCTGATATTACCATTGGCTCTTCTTGGGATCAACATGGGGGAGCATTTGACAATCAAATTAACTTAACACTAGGGGTTCCACTTCCTTTATGGAATAAGAATCAAGGAAATATTAAATATGCGGAGTCGATGACTGCTTTAGCTAAAACAGATCGACAATCGGAAGAATTAAAATTAAAAGCAGAAGTAACAAGTACTTACAAAAAATGGTTCGACGCCAATAATAATTTGAAACAATTATTAGAATCAAATATTGAAACCTACGAATCCGTCTATCAAGGGGTGATGTATAATTTTAAAAAAGGGAACATTGGGATTCTTGATTTTACCGATTTTTTAGAAAGCTACAATCAAATGAGAGCTCATTTTAATGAACTTAAAAAAACAGTAGTCTTGTCCAGTGAAGCATTAAACAATGTCGTGAACAAAGAATTATTTTAAATTTTACCTACTTAAACAGTTTTATAAATACAATTCAATGAAAAATATATTTACATTTCTATTGACCATACTAATGATTGATGGTTGCAAATCTGATACAGAAAACAAGCAAATTAAGCAAGGATTTGCAATGAGTAATAAAATGCTTTCTACTAGTAGTTTTGTTGAAGTTACCACCCAACAATTAAAAAACGAGTTAAATTTCTTTGGTAAAATTACAGCTGACAATAAAAAATTAATCGAAGTATTTCCTTTAGTGGGTGGAAATGTGACTAAGGTTTATGTTGAATTGGGTGACTATGTAAAAAAAGGGCAGCTGCTAGCTACTATTAGAAGTACCGAAGTGGCTGGATATGAAAAAGACTTAGAAGATGCTAAAAATGATCTAATTGTAAAGAAGAACAATTACAAAGTTATACAAGAGCTTTTTGAAGGAAAATTAAATGCAGAAAGAGATGTGGTAGAAGCCAAAAGTGAGTATGAAAAAGCTTTATCTCAATTAAATAGAATCCAAGAAACGTATCAAGTTTACAACATGAATAAAGGAGCTATTTATGAAGTAAGAGCACCCATGAATGGTTTTATTATTGAAAAGAAAGTCAATCAAGACATGTTACTAAGAAATGATAGATCAGACAACATCTTTGATATAGCTGAAATTAATGATGTATGGGCTGTGGCCAATATCAATGAAAGCGATATTAACAATATTAAAGTGGGCATTGATGCAGCAGTGACTACATTAAGTTATCCTGAAAAAATATTTACTGGTAAACTGGATAAGATATTTAATATCATCGATCCTGAAACAAAGGCAATGAAGGCCATTATTAAATTAAACAATCCAGGATTTATTTTAAAACCAGAAATGAGTGCCACCATTAAGCTTTCTTACAATGAGTCAAAGCAAATGATCGCCATTCCTTCCAACGCTATTATTTTTGATAAAAGTAAAAATTATGTAATGGTATTTAAGGATCGAAGTAATATTGAAACTAGACAAATAGAACTTTTTAGACAAGTAGGAGGTCTAACTTATATCTCTAATGGATTAAAAAATGGTGAAAAAATCATGACCAACAACCAATTATTGGTTTATGATGCATTAAATGATTAATTTCTTTTATAAAAATATTACACAAAACGTTCATGAATAAATTTATCAAAAATATTATTGCTTTTTCTTTAAAAAATAAAGCATTTACTTTCTTCTGGGTGGGCATTTTAGTAATAGCTGGTTTTGTTGCTTTTAAGAATATGCCGATAGAAGCATTTCCTGATGTAACCAATACGCAAATAATCATTGTTACACAATGGAATGGAAGAAGCGCTGAAGAAATTGAAAGATTTGTAACTACACCTATCGAAATTTCAATGAATTCTGTGCAGAAAAAAACGAGTGTTAGAAGTATCACTATGTTTGGTCTTTCAGTGATTAAAATAATATTTGAAGATGAGGTAGATGATTTTTTTGCTAGACAACAGGTCAACAATCAATTAAGAAATGTTTCCTTGCCAGATATGGTGGAGCCTGATGTTCAACCACCCTATGGACCCACTGGTGAAATTTTTAGGTATGTGTTAAAATCAGACAAAAGGGATACACGTGATTTATTGACTTTGCAAACCTGGGTGATTGATAGACAGCTAAGGGCTGTTCCAGGGGTAGCTGATTTGGTTGCTTTCGGTGGTCAAGAAAAGACCTATGAAGTTAGCGTAGATCCTAATAAGCTTGCCAAGTTCGACATTACACCTACTAAAGTGTATGAAGCAGTTTCACTAAGCAATATCAACGTAGGTGGAGATGTTATTGAGAAAAATAAACAGGCCTATGTGGTGCGCGGTGTGGGTTTGTTAAAGTCCATCACAGACATTGAAAATATCATTGTGGATGAAGCTAATGGGAATCCAATCTTAGTAAAAAATGTTGCTGAAGTAAAAGAAAGTTCTATGCCAAGAGTGGGTCAAGTGGGCTTGAACAACAAGGATGATGTAGTGGAGGGTATTGTGGTGATGAGAAAAGGAGAAAATCCTAAAGAAGTGTTGGCTAGGGTAAAAGAAAAGATAAAAAATTTAAACGAACATGTGTTGCCTAAAGACGTAAAAATGGAAACATTTTACGATCGGGACAATTTGATGAATTACACTACTGATACCGTCATGCACAATATGTTTGAAGGTATTTTATTTGTCACTGTCATTGTTTTTCTTTTTATGGCAGATTGGAGGACAACCCTTACGGTATCTATTATTATTCCTTTGTCGCTGTTGTTTGCCTTTTTATGTTTAAGATTAAAGGGGATGTCTGCCAATTTATTATCTTTAGGCGCAGTAGATTTTGGTATTATCATTGACGGTGCTGTAGTCATGGTTGAAGGTATATTTGTTACTTTAGATCATATTGCCCATAAAAAAGGCATGGCCGTTTTTAATAAATTAGCCATTGGTAGCATTATTAAAAAAACCGGTACTGGATTAGGAAAGGCCATCTTTTTTTCTAAGCTCATTATTATAACTGCTTTACTTCCTATTTTTTCTTTTCAAAAAGTGGAAGGAAAAATGTTTTCACCTTTGGCCTACACTTTAGGTTTTGCTTTATTAGGTGCCTTATTGTTTACCCTAACGTTGGTGCCCGTTTTATGCCATCTATTATTAAATAAAGATGTCAAAGAAAAAAACAATCAATTTGTTAATTTTTGGAACAATGCTGTTAAAAAAGGGTTTCAATGGACTTTTAAAAATAAGCGTAAAACATTATTGGTTTCTTTAGCCTTTATGCTACTTACTTTTTTCTCCGCCTCTTTGTTGGGTACAGAATTTTTACCTCAATTAAACGAAGGTGCACTTTGGGTGGAAGCTAAATTTCCAATGAGCCAAAGCTTAACTGAAACAGTAGCAAAAACAACTGCTTTACGTAAAGAGTTACAACAATTTCCAGAAGTTAATGGTGTACTTTCACAAGTTGGAAGAAGCAATGATGGCACTGATCCTAGTGGATTTTATTATGTTCAAATGCAGGTAAATTTAAAGCCCAAAGAAAAATGGGGAAGAAAAATTTCTATGGATGATTTGGTTCGTGAAATGGATGATTCTTTAGGTAAATACCAGGGCATTGGTTATAACTATTCTCAACCAATTATTGACAATGTAGCTGAGGCGGTAGCTGGCATCAATGCATCTAATGCAGTTAAAATTTATGGGGATGATTTGGATAAATTAGATGAAATAGCCAATCAAGTAATAAAGCAAATTGAACATGTAAGAGGTATTAAAGATGTAGGCATACTTAGAAATTTAGGGCAACCTGAGTTATCGGTTATTTTAGACAGACAAAAAATGGCTGCCTATGGTGTAAAAGTGGCAGATGCACAAGCTGTTTTAGAAATGGCTGTAGGGGGTAAAACTGCTACTGAAAAATTTGAAGGCGAAAAGAAATTTGCGGTAAGAGTTCGTTATCAAGAAGAATTTAGAAAAAACGAAAATGACATTGCTGAATTAAAAGTACCTACCATACAAGGGGCCAAAATACCCTTAAAACAAATAGCTGAAATTAAAAAACTAACTGGTCCAGCCTTTGTTTATCGAGACAATACCAAACGTTTTATTGGTGTTAAATTTTCAGTAAGAGATAGAGATTTAGGAGGAACCATTGCAGAGGCACAAAAAAATGTCGAAAAATATATTCAGCTACCTGATGGGTATTCAATTGGTTGGACAGGAGAATTTGAAAATCAAGTTAGAGCTACTGGAAGACTTGGACAAATGGTGCCCATTAGTTTAATAGGTATTTTTATTTTATTATTTATACTTTTTGGAAATATTAAGGACTCCTTATTGGTCTTAACCAATGTGCCTTTTGCCATCATTGGAGGCATCATTGCACTGCATCTGACAGGGATGAATTTTGGTATCTCTGCAGGCGTTGGCTTTATTGCTTTATTTGGAATTTGTATTCAAAATGGTGTCATCCTAATTTCAGAATTTCATAATAATTTGAAACTCAAATTTTCTTTGAATGAATCCATACTAAATGCAGTCATCGTTAGAACAAGACCGGTTGTGATGACTGCTTTAATGGCTTCTATTGGGCTCATGCCTGCTGCGATAAGCACCGGAATTGGCTCAGAGTCTCAAAAGCCTTTGGCGATTGTAATTATTGGAGGTTTGGTCACAGCTACTGTAATGACCCTATTGGTATTCCCCATTATTTTTTGGGTTTTTAATAGAAATTCCGAAAAAAGCAATACTAAATTAATTTAATAAAAACTAGTTAAGCCTTTATTTAATTTATTTTTGTTTTCTATTGAGAAAGTATCTATTTATTTTATTTTTTGTAAGTGTTTCTTTAAGTCTATTTGCTCAAGAAACAGATTCTGCATTTATCAATAAAAAATATTCATTTCATTTTCAAGGGACAGTAGTGAATCAATACAAGCCTAGTTTTTCAGTACCGTATTCAGGCACAAATAGTTTTTCAAATAAAGAAGAAAATGAAACTTCCTTTACTAGCACATTATACCTAGGAGCTAAATTAAATGCGCATACATTTTTTTTCATTAACCCTGAAGTAGCAGCTGGAGCTGGTTTGAGCAAAGTGCTAGGATTAGGAGATGCGCCTAATGGGGAAACATTTAGAGTTACTACAACAGAACCTCGTTTGTATATTGCTAGGGCTTACCTTAAAAAAGTTTTCCCAATTTCAGAAAACTCAAATCGTTATTTTGATTTAGTTCTTGGAAAAATTTCTCTTGCAGATTTTTTTGATAATAATAAATACAGTCATGACCCAAGAACTCAGTTTTTAAATTGGGGAATGATGAGCAATGGCGCCTGGGATTATCCAGCTGATACAAAAGGCTATACACCTTCTTTTTTAGTAGAATACTTTAATAAGCACGAAGAATACAGATTGGCCTATGCATTGATGCCCACGCTTCCTAATGGATCGATTATGGATTGGGCTATTTCAAAGAGTGGGGGCTTTAGTGCAGAATATGTAAATAAATACCTACTAAATAGGCAACCTGGAGCAATTCGACTATTGGCCTTTTTAAATCGTGCTTTTATGGGTAACTATGAAATGGCCTTAGTAAATTCTATTGAATCAACGAGATCCTATAAAAATCAAAAATTTGGTTTTGGTCTTAATATTGAACAACAATTCAATGAACAAGTAGGTGGCTTTTTTAAGACCAGTTGGAATGATGGAAAAAATGAAACCTGGGCCTTTACTGAAATTGATCAAAGTATAAGTTTAGGTTTAGAAATCAATGGACAAACCTGGGGGAATCAAGAAGACAAACTAGGTATAGCTTATGTTAAGTCTGGGTTAACAAAAGAACATCAAAAGTATTTATCAAATGGAGGACTTGGCTTTTCACTAGGTGATGGGAAATTAAATTACGACGACGAGAAAGTAGTTGAGTTGTATATTTTAAAAAACATTATAAAGAATAGATTATCAGGAACACTAGATTACCAGTCCATCCTCCATCCAGGCTTTAATGCCGATCGAAAAGGACCAGTGCAAATTTATTCCCTAAGACTTCATTTTAGTCTATAAGTATCTATTAAATAATACCCATTTTCGACTTAAATCAATTAATTTGCAGCCTTATTTAGCACCTTAATTAATATACCTATATGGAGGAACAAAAACTTAAAAAACAAGCCAATATTCGTAAAGTAGTCATCAGTGTACTTTTGTTGGTTGCGCTTTACTTTGGAGGCAAAAAAGTAGTTTTTTCAATAACACATGAAACCACTGACAATGCACAGATTGAAACATCAATTGTACCAATATTGACTAGAATTGGTGGCTATGTTAAAACCATTGCGATTAAAGATTACGATTCTGTGGGCCAAAATCAATTGGTCGCAGAAATTGATGATGCCGAATTGCAAATGCAATTGGAAGAGCAAAAAGCAGATTTACAACAATCTGCTGCAGAAGTATCTAATGCCAAAGCGCAATTAGACAATGCAATTTTATCTTTAAAGAATAACAAAGGGGTCATTGATTTAAGAAATATCAAACAAAAAAAATCTACCAACGATTTAACCCGCGATCAGAATTTATTTAAAGAGCAAGCCATTACAAGAAAGCAATTAGAAGAAACTGAATATCAATTATCTTCTGCCAATCAAGAGTTGAGCAATGCGCAAACTGAATTAGCTACCGCCAACAATAAGATTACGGTACTAAGAGAAAATGTCAATAGAGCATTAGCATTGATTGAGATGAAGAAAACTAAAATAAAAGAAACAGAATTAAAATTGTCTTATACCAAGATTCTCACACCAAGTGCTGGTAAAATTGGGAAGAAGAACATTAATATTGGACAGTTTGTTCAAGCAGGTACCCCTTTGTTTTCTATCGTAAATGATAGCAGTTACTGGATTGTAGCCAATTTTAAAGAAAGTCAATTGGAAAGTTTGCAAGAAGGTAAAAAAGTAAACATACGCTTAGACGCTTTTCCAGAACTTACTATCGAAGGCACCATATTAAGTTTAAGTGATGCAACTGGTGCAAAATTTTCTTTGTTGCCTCCAGACAATTCAAGTGGAAACTTTATCAAAGTGACCCAAAGAATTCCTGTTAAAATAGCCATCAACAATCAAGCTGCATTCAAGAATAAATTGAGAGCAGGAATGAGTGTATTTATCACCGTTGACAAATAGTTTGAATGGCAGCGCTTAAAGGTTTAGCAAGAACCATCATTGTAATTACCACTGTATCAGCTGCGATTATGGAGCTGATAGATACTTCTATTGTGAATGTTGCTTTAAATGACATTTCAGGAAGTTTAGGGGTAAGTATTGAAGATGTGAGTTGGGTGATTACTGCTTATGCGATTGCCAATGTCATCATCATTCCATTAACTGGATTTTTAGCAGAATATTTTGGTCGTAAAAATTATTACATCGTATCGATGATCATTTTTACTGCCGCCTCTTATTTATGTGGACAATCAGATAGTTTAATTGAATTAATTATTTGGCGCTTTGTCCAAGGTATTGGGGGTGGCGCATTACTATCTACCTCACAAGCCATTTTATTTGATGCTTTTGAACCAAAGGACCGACCCATGGCCGCAGGTTTATTTGGTATGGGTATTGTGCTTGGTCCCACTTTAGGGCCTACTCTAGGAGGTTGGATTATTGAGCACAATAGTTGGCCTTTAATATTTATGATCAATATTCCTATTGGTATAATTGCTACTTTTCTATCTTTTACTTTTATCAATAAAAAAGAAGGGGAGGGAAAAGGCAAGGATGCCATTAAGATTGACTATACTGGTATTATGCTCTTAATGGCAGGCATTGGATGTCTGCAATATGTGTTGGAAAGAGGAGAGTCGGAAGAATGGTTCAATAGCGAAACCATTCGTTATTGTTCTGGAATAGCTGTCCTTGGACTAGTCTCCTTTATATTGTATGAATTAAATATCAAACAACCTGCGGTGAATTTGCGGGTATTGAAAAATAGAAATTTAGCCTTCACTACCATTTTTACATTTGTAGCAGGCTTTGGTTTATTTACTTCGGTATTTGTTTATCCGGTTCTCGCACAAAGAATTATGGGTTATACTGCTTTTGAAACAGGTATATCCTTATTACCGCCTACACTGGCGGGGGTAATTATGATGCCCATTATTGGAAAATTAATGAGCAAAGGTGTATCCCCAATACCCTTTGTGATTGTAGGATTTAGCTTGTTTGCGGTCTATGCTTTTTATAGCGCTGCTATGCCACTTGATGCTGGTAAATGGGATTTCTTTTGGCCTTTATTAATTCGAGCCTTTGGTATTTCATTGAGTCAACTCCCTTTAATTAATCAAGCGGTAGTGGGCTTGGCCCCAAAGGATTATGCTGCCGGTATTTCTTTAAACAATATGATTCGTCAATTGGGTGGTGCCTTTGGTATTGCCATGGCCAATAACTATGTGGCTAAACAATATTTTCAACACCGGACTAATTTAATTGCACATATGCCTGTTGATGGCGCACAGTGGCAGGAAAGGTTTACAGCAGTGACACAAGGCATTGCCTCTAAAACCGGAGATTTGCCGGGTGCAACACAAAGGGCTTACAAAATGATTGATATGTCAGTGGATAGACAAGCCTATTATTTATCTTATTTGGATACATTTAGGTTGGTAGGAATTTTCTTTATCGTGGTAATACCACTGGTATTTTTCCTTAGAACCAGTAAAAAAATGGATAAGGCTGCCGCTGAAGCTGCAGCAGAAGCACATTAAAACAGCGGATGGACAAACTTTAAAGTAAACGAGTTATGAAAAAAATAATCTTATTGTTAGGGGTAGTGATCATTTACCAACCTTCTTTTGCTCAAAATTTAATCAATGGGGAACTTAAAAATTTATTAAAACAATCCTTGATTTATTTTCCTAAAGTAAAAGAAGTACAAGAAACAGTTGAAATGGCCGAAGCTAAATTGGCATTGACCGAATTAAATAAATACCCAGATCTAACTATTGACGCAAGCTATGCCTATATGCAACCAAAAATTGAAGTTCCATTTGGCGATAAAACTTTTCAATTTGCGCCAGAGCACAATGTTTCAGGTGCTTTGAATGGTTCTTATACTTTGTTTGATTTTGGACGACTTGCTGCTAATATAAAAAAAGCAAAATTAGAATTACAAACTTCTAAACATCTTGCAAAACAATTAGAGCATAGTTTGTTTTTTCAAATAAGCCAATTGTATTACCAAATCATTTATGCAAAAAAAGCAATTGATATTCAAAATCAAGTGGTTGCCTTGTTGTCTGAAAATAAAACTGTTGTGGAAGCGCAATTGAAAAATGGCAATGCCATACAATTAGATTTGTTGACCATACAGTCAAAGATTGACAATGAAAACAATCGCAAAATAGATCTGGAGACCAACTTGAAAAAATTACTCAACCTGTTAAAATATGCAACAGGGGTAAATAACATACTAGAAGGAGAATTGACCATTGCATTTAAGAATTATACTTTTGACGAAGCATTGCAAATGGCGATACAAAACAATCCAAGCTTGGCCATTGCGAAGGACAAAGTGAATGTGTCCAAGGCAGAAGTAGCCATTGCAAAATTAAACGAGCAACCATTTATAGGTTTTAAAGCAAGTGTGGGTTCTAGAAATGGTTATCTACCTAAGATCAATGATCCTCGTTTTAATTACAATGCGGGTATAGGTTTTTCTATGCCCTTATTCAATGGAGGAAAGATCAAGCAACAAATTAAAATACAAGAAAGAGCCGTTGCATTGAATGAAACTGGCGTCGCTGCGCAATTGCATGATTTTGAAAAAGACATTCAAGCAGCATTAATTGATATCAATAGTAATGAGCATAGAATAAAAAATGCAGCTTCTCAAATTGAGCAAGCTGCATTGGCACAAAAATTAAGTGTAAGTAAATTGAAAAATGGTACTACTACACCGATTGAACTTACTTCCACCAATGCAGATTATCAAAGGGCTTTATTGAATCAATTACAATATCAATATCAACTTTGTAATGCGCAATTGGAATTGGTTAAGTTAATGGGTCTTAATTTGGTCGATTAAAAATCGGCGTAATCACGGGCACTCATTAATACAGTTTCATTTCTGCTCACAGATTTTAAATATTCTTGGGCTACAGATATTTTTTTCCAAACTGCATCTTCAACAAAGGCTTTCCAATGGGCATTTCGATCTTCCATATTGTTAAAGCTGGTCATGTAAATTAAGTTGGGCATCCTGCTACCTGCAATTACTTTAGAATAAAAGATAGCGTTAAAATTAAGTCGCTTAAAAAGAGCCACTTCTCCTCCTTCATTAAACATATGTACCTTTCTTAAATGTAAATCTTCAGTTGCACTTTCATAACTTCTATATTCATACACACGGTTATTTGATTTAGTTAAGCTTGACTTACTGGCATAATTAGGTTGAAATTTAAATGCCTTGGTTAATATCTTTTCAATTCTATTGTAAGGTAAACTACTGTCCGCCATTTCTAAATGAATGACTGGATCTTTGCCCATGGGGTCTAAATTTTCAATTTTTTGATCCAATACATTTACATCGTTGATGGATTTTAAAGGAATCCATACATATAAACGTTTATCAGTAGCAGTATCATTCTCTAAAGGAGCAAAGACACCTACTTTTGAAATATTGTTTTGATGTAAATAAGGCAGATAGGAATTTTTTAAATACATATCTATTTTGGCAATTTGAGCAGGGCTAGAACAGTGGTAAATTTGAATTAAATAAAAGTCGCGCATTGAATTTTTTGGAGTGTTGGCGAAACTTACAAATAAGACAAATGAACCAAACATACTGAATAGAAATTTTTTCATTGTAATAAAGGTTTGAATTTTGAATGTTATCAAATTTAGTGCTTAACTAGCTTAAAAAAATGCTAAGGAGGTATTTTTTGTTCAAATCTAACGGATAGATTATATTTAAACATAATTTATAAAACATGCAAAAATCAAAATCTGAGCTAATTCCTTTTGTATTAATTACTTGCTTGTTTTTTTTATGGGGCTTTGCACACAACCTGGATCCCATTTTAATCCCTCATTTAAAAAAATCATTTACACTTACCACTACCCAATCCACCTTGGTGGATTCTTCGGTTTTTGTGGCTTATTTTTTTATGGCTTTGCCTGCAGGCTACATCATGAAAAGATGGGGCTATAAAACAGGTATTATTGCTGGCTTATTGTTGTTTGCAATCGGTTCTTTTTTGTTTGTGCCTGCGGCCAATCATCAATCTTACAATTATTTTTTATTTGCCTTATTCATTATTGCTTGTGGCTTAACGATTTTAGAAACGGCGGCTAATCCCTATGCATCCTCATTAGGCGATCCTAGTACAGCAACTCAAAGACTAAACCTAGCACAATCCTTTAATGGATTGGCAGCGGCCTTGGCACCAGCCATTGGGGCAAGAATCATATTAACTAAGGGCTATACCAACGCTGAATTAAGTAGCATGACTGCTGTTGCACAAAAAGCTGCCTTGGCTGCTGAGGCTTATACAGTTAAAACACCCTATACCATTTTAGGTATTATTTTAATTGTGGTTGCTTTTTTATTTTACAGCATACAACTACCAGACATCAGAGAAAAAAATACCTCCAAACAAGATCAGTCTTTGTTGTTAACTTTTAGACATGCACATTTAAAATGGGCAGTCATCGCACAATTCTTTTATGTAGGGGCTCAGGTTTGTGTTCTTAGTTTATTTATTTTGTATGCCACACAGTCTGCAAAAATTTCAGAAGTACAAGCCGCTGATTATTTAAGTATTGGAGGCCTTGCATTTTTATTAGGCCGATTTTTAGGAACAGTATTAATGAAATATTTTAAGCCGGAAAATTTACTTGCAGCTTATGCCGTGATTTGTGTACTACTTTGTTTTGTGGCCATTTTTGGTCATGGCTTAATTACTATATATGCATTGATTGGCATTTGCTTTTTTATGTCCATCATGTTCCCTACTATTTTTTCTTTGGGCATCCAGCAGCTTGGTCCTGATACAGAAATGGCCAGCAGCTTAATTGTCATGTCCATAGTCGGTGGTGCAGTCTTGCCTCGAATATTTGGGTTGATTAGCGATGCCACAGGCAATATACAAATGGGCTACATTGTACCACTGATTGCTTTTACAGTAGTCGCTTATTTTGGATGGAAGGGGAGTAAAGTAAAAGCTAACTCCTATTAATGCTTGTATACCTTACCTTCTTTCATTACCCAATCTACATTTTGTAATGCGCTAATGTCCTTGGTTGGATCTTTTTTTAAGGCAATGATGTCCGCAAAACTACCTTCTTTGATTTCACCTATTTTTCCTTGCATGCCTAAAAGTTCGGCAGCAGTAGTAGTGGCAGTTTGAATGGCTTGCGCTGGGCTCAATCCCCATGCTACAAAGTAGGTAAAGTCTTTGGCTTCAGGTAGGTTCCAATCATAGCCACCAATATCAGTACCATAAGCCAATTTCACTCCCATCTTAATGGCCTTTTTAAAAGTAGCTTGAATAGACTGTTGAAAATATAAGTTGATTGGACTTCCTAGTTTGGCTCTTCCTTCGGCAACAAATTCATTCACAAATAAAGTAGGGCACCAATAAATTCCTTTCTCTGCCATTACACGCATGCATTCCTCATCCATACCACTTCCGTGTTCAATACTTGAAGCGCCTGCATTGATGGCCGCTAAAATACCATCTCTAGTCATCGCATGAGCAGCCATTTTTTTTCTACTTACAATAGTTTCATCTCCAATGGCCTTTATTTCTTCTGTGGTGAAGTTGGGGATAGATCTAAAGGACCCATCTGCTAAACGATAATAACCACGGTCTGCATAAATTTTAATCCAATCGGCACCTTGTTCTATTTGTTGTCTTACCGCTCTTCTGGCTTCATCTGCACCCGTGATTTCTATCACTCCTTTTGGAAGATGTAATTCCCAAGCATAATCTCCAGCTTTGATGGGATAATGTCCAGTGGTATTCATGGCTAAAGTAGAAACAATCATTCTTGGACCACTGATGACACCTTTGTTGATGGCTTTTTTAAGATCTACATCTGCAAATCCAGCAGCCTCTGTACCTAAATCACGAATGGTGGTAAACCCATTCATTAATGCTTTTTCTGCACTTTTGGTAGCTCTAATGGTTCTATAGGGAATAGACTCTTTCAATGCTTGTACATCATAATCTTCAGAAGTAATGTCGCCTTGTAAAAGCACATGTGTATGACAATCAATCATGCCTGGCATGACAAAATAATTACTTAAATCGATGGTAGAGTCTGCTTGCATCGCATTGGTACCAATGGACAAGACTTGGTTGCCTTTGATTAAAATATTTTGTTTTTCACTGACTATACCTGTTTTACTATCCAATAATTTACCACATTTAATTAAAATAGTTTTTTGAGCAGCTAGATTCAAAGAAGCAAAAACGGCTAGAGTAAAAATTAAATAACGCATAGGTGTTTTTTTAAAAGTTTAAATCCCAATCAGCATATGATTTGGGACTATAATAGTAGAACAATTTAATTAGTAATTTGATTTTTGTGTAACCAATCTTTCAATAAATTTGGCCAATACACTTCACTAGTAGGATTTTTCATCCCAAATCCATGCCCCCCTTTTTCATACAAATAAATCTCTGCAGGTACTTTGTTCATTTGAAGGTTTTTCGCATAAATAGTTGAATTGAGTACAGGCACTGCTTCATCGTCTTTAGCGTGCACTAAAAAAGCAGGGGGTGAATAGGTATTGATCTGTTCTTCATTACTAAAATAATGAATGGCCTCCTCACTCATCACTGGCCCAATCAGATTGTTTCTAGAACCACCATGTCCAAAATTTTGAAAACTAATCACAGGATAAATAAGGATTTGAAAATCAGGCCTCAGTGAAATATTTTCTGGATTGCTAATTTTTACATCGGCATAATGCGTAGCCAAACTTGCTGCTAAATGTCCACCTGCAGAGAAGCCCATGACCCCAATTTTATTTGCATCAATACCCCAGACTACTGCATTCAATCTGCACAAATACATGGCTTGCTGAACATCTTGTAAGGGTGCAATTGTTTTATCTATTTGATTATCGACATTAGGAATACGGTATTTTAAAACTATTGCGTTGATACCAATGCGATTGAAATATTCCGCCACATCAGCTCCTTCATGCCCAGCCGCTAAGATAGAATAGCCACCGCCTGGACAAACAATCACACAGGGTCTTTTTTCATTGTCCTTGCTTACTCTATAATATTGGTAGGCAGGAGAGGAAATTTTTTCAATGATTAATATTCCAGTTTGACTACTAGCGGTTTCTTTGTTTTCATGTTTTTTTTCATTGGGTGTTAGGCTGTACAAGGGTTTGAATTGTCCCATAGTCGTGTTCATTTTTAAAAAAATTAATACAAGAAAAAAATAAATCTGATAGCTTCTTTTCATAAATTTTATTTTGAACCTTGAATTAACAAACTAAAAAAGTTAATACCTTTTTGAAAATCAGTAACCAACATGCGCTCATCAATACCATGGTAACCTTTACCATTGGTGATGGGCGTGAAATTGATTACTCCATCACTCACTTCTCTATAATTTCTAGAATCAGATGCGCCTACCATCACCATGGGTGCTACAATCACATCGTCTACAATGGCATTGATGGCATTTTCCACTCTTTTAAAAGCCTTGCTATTGATATCTGTGGTAGGCGAAGGCATGGTGCTGTAATTATGGTAATAAGTAATTTTTATATTGGTATCATTCACTATTTTTTCTACAAAATTATAGACGTCTTTTTGTGTTTCACCGGGTAAAATTCTACTGTTTACATAGGCGGTTGCGTAAGTTGGAATCACATTGTCTCTTACACCACTATTAAAGATAGTAGGCACAATAGTGGTTCTTACCAAGGCATTACTGGAAGGTGCTGCTGACAAATTGTTCATCACTTGTTTTTCAAAAAGCCACAAGTTGGACAATTCCATTTTTTTAATGAAATCTTCTGTGTAGCCACTTACTCTTTCCAAGTAAGCTCTAATTGGGGGAACTAATCTAGCAGGCATTTGATTTTGTCTCAATTGATACAAGCCTTTGGTCAAGATATCTATAGCAGTACTTTTAGCTGGGATGGAGGAATGGCCACCTGCTATTTGAGCTGTCAAAATTAAGGTTACATATCCTTTTTCTCCTACACCCACAGAGGCAATGGGTCTTTTCACCTCTTTCATGTCTTCGGTAGAAATTTCACCACCCTCATCCACCACGATGTCAAATCTTTTATTTTTAGATTTAAAATATTTCACCACTGCAGTAGCCCCTTTACCGCTTGATTCTTCATCGGCGCCAAAGCAAAGTAATATGGTTTGTTTGGGTTGAAATCCTTTGGCCAATTGAGCTTCTGCCGCTTCCAAAATTTCAATCATACTAGACTTATCATCTATCACCCCTCTGCCCCAGATATAGCCTTCTTTCACTTCTCCTCCATAAGGAGCTGCATGCCAAAGTTTCACGGCTGATGCTTCAACAGGAACTACATCGTAATGTGCCATCAGCACCATGGGTAAAATACTAGTATCGGTTCCTTTCCATTCGTAGATGTAATTGAAACTATCTACTACTGTGCGTGGTAAATTTTTATGCACCAAGGGATAGGATTTTTCTAAAAATTTTCTATAGGCAAAAAAAGTAGCAGTATCAAATTCATATGCATCATTGGGGGTTTCGGTTTTAATTTGAATAGCCTCAGTCATATGGGCAATGGCTTCTTTTGTCAAAGGAGTTAAAGCAGTACTTTTTTGATGTGCACCTGGGGTATTGGAAAAAGTTCTAAATAAAACTATACTGGCTATTACCAATAAGATGACTCCAATAAACAATGCAATTTTTTTCATAGAAACAATTTTTATTATAAACTGTAATATACGAAAACTAAGCTAAAAAATAAAAGCGCCCCTAGTGGATACTAGCGGCGCTTTTGGGTGTAAAAAGGTGTTTTTAATACTAAAAACCTCTTCTTTTATTCATTTCAAATCGAATTTTGTTTAAAAATTCTCTTTCTATTTTTAATGCATCATTTACTCTTTCTTCAGATTTTAAAATTGGCTTTAAATCAGTTTTGTATTTTTTTCTAGCTACTAAAATGGCTTCTTGAAATAAGATCTCATCTTCGGATTTGGTTTTTGTGATCTCCCTGACTGCTTTATTGTATTCTTCATACACAGGCCAAAAGGATTCAGCTTCACTAGGCGTTAAATCTAGCTTTTCAGTAATGAATTGAATTTTAAGAACTTCGATACGTTCTTTGCGGTCTTTTCTGTCTTCTCCTTGCATTCTAGGACCTCTTCTTTCAAACATTTCTTGGTCATCTCCTGGTGGTGGCGGTGGTGGCGGTCTTCGATTGGGACGGGGTTGCGTGAAGGCATTCAACAATAGCAAATTAAATAAGCCTAATAAGAAAATTTTTTTCATATAAAATTATTGAATGATTGCTTTTTGTATTTCTTTAATTTCAGTTTCTCCTAATTTTTCAAGTGAAGCGTTTTCTTTTTTTATCACATAGTCATAATCTAATTCTGCGATGGCTTCATTGTTGTTGACATAATTTTTCATTTCATCTATCGAAATTTCTTGAATAGAAACGGTCTCTACTTTTGCTTTATTGGCACTGCTAAATAAATAAGTACCAGCGACGATCAAAATAAAAGCTGCAGCGACTGCTATTTTCCCATAGGGTTGTAAAAAAAACATTTTAAACAAGGAAGGCTTTATTTGATTCTTTTTCTCTGTTTGAATGCGCGCCATCAATCGCTCGGGAAATGACTCAAAATAATTAAATGGGGCATCCGTATTGGTTAAATTAAATCGGTTCAAATGGTCTTTTTCTATAATAGATTCAACCCTTTGTTGGTCTTGCTTTAGTAAATCCTGGTCTGTCTGCATTTTCATTGTTTTAATTGGATGGTCTATAAGTGTTAAAGTTTAAAGCTTTTTTACAAATCGTTCAATTTTTTTTACTGCTTGATGAAAATTGGCTTTAGCACCGCCTACGGTGGTACCCATCATGGCGGCTATTTTTTCATATTCACAACTGTCAAAATACCTTAACATGAACACAATTCTTTGTTTTTCAGGCAGTTGTTTAATGGCGCTGTCCAAGGCAATCTGAATTTCGGTGGTTTTTGGCTCATCACTGCTGGCGGAGGCATTTTCATAAATATATAAATCATCTTTAGATAGCCTGCTGCCTTGCTTTTTTTGTTTTTGAAGATAATTTAATGTTTCATTGTAAGCAATACGAAATATCCAGGTGGTAAACTCACTTTCCATTTTAAAGCCATCTAATTTGTTCCAAACCTTAATCCAGACTAGTTGAGCAATATCATCCGCATCCGCATGTTCCAATACCATTCTTTTGATTTGATAGTACACTTTTTGCTGATGCATGCGCATGAGTTGAGTAAATACCGCCTCTTTATCGATGGATTGCTGAAATTGTATAATAAGCGCTTGGTCGCTAGACATAGGATGCTAATTTAGACAATACTTATTGACTAGCCTAAGATTTTAATAAAGCTATAAAAAAGCCATCTCTTATGGGGAGATGGCCTATAAATAAAATAAGTTACTTCTATTTTTTAGCAGCTTCTAATTGGTGAAAACTGAAATAAGAAATTAATAAAAGACCAAAAAACACAACAGCCATGATCGTATTGCCCATTGGATCACCAACGGCAATATGAGCGTTTACGGCGGTCAAATACATGATACCAAAACCTACATAGGCCCATTCTTTAAATTTAGCGGGCACAGCAGGAACAATTAATAAGACCAAGCCAATCAATTGTCCAATGCTTACTTCTAGACCAAGGTAACGAGGGATGCCCAAATGGGTGGCGCCGTCAATGGCCATCTTTGAATTCATAAATACAGCAGTGGAGGCAAATAAGCAAATGATTGTTGTAGAAATCCAATAAATAATTTTCGTTGTTTTCATAGTTATATTTTGGGTTCAGTAATTTATATGCTTTCAAATTCTCCCCTATTCGTATTTTTTATTACTTTATCTGCTTCAAAAATTTTACCATTCATCGCAATAAAAACGCCAATAGGTAAAACCTGAACAAAAGCCAAAGCACTTCCTAAATTAAACAATCCATCAGAACTACCAAATTTATAAGGCACCATGGCGCCTGTTAAAACAATCGTTTTATTTGGACAATGTTTAGCTAAATAAGAGGCAGTAAGAACCATGGTATCTGTACCATGGGTAATTAAAATTTTACTTGCAGGTGTTTCGTTACAGGCACTTGCAATCAATTGCCTATCTGCCTCTATAAAGTCTAAACTATCTTTTAACATTAAAGTATGAATGGACAAGTTTAATCGACTTCTGCCAAGTGTGAGCATTTCAAATAGGTGAGTTTCATTAAAATACAAAGTCCCATTTAGTTCATTGTATTCTTTATCAAAAGTCCCCCCAGTAATAAAAACTTTAATTTCAGCTGCCATACTTAATTGTAAAAGTAAAAAATAGTATCAACTTAATTAATAAGTATCATCGTTAATTTCTAACCAATAGCCATCTGGATCTTGTAACCATATCTGATGGATGCCATCGGGGCGAGTAGTAATGGCATTTTTCTTTCCACTGACGTCTTCAAATGTCCAATTGGCTGCTTTTAATTTTTCGATGAAGGCATTAAAATCTGGTTCGGTATAACAAGTATGTTGATTTTTATAATACTCTTTCTTTTGAGTAGCGCCTTGTATGACATGCAATTGACTGTGTTCTCCAGTCTTAAACCAAAGGTGTTGCCCATCGTGGAATGGTTCTGGGATAGTTTCAAGGCCAATAATTTTTGAATAAAAATCCCCGGTTTTATTCATGTCAATCACAAAAATTGCAGTATGGTTGATATGCACTTTTATATTTTTTTGTTGTGCATGCATACTTAATGCAAACAATAAGCAAAACAGGGTGTAAATAGTTTTCATTGAACAATTTGTTTTTGTAATTCTAAGGTACTAAAAACAAGTTGTCAAGATTGAATTATTTTATGGATGTTTTGGGGGATGACCAAACATATCATGTTTGTCTAAATTGCGGTTGTCACCAATGGCTTCTTGTTGAATTAAGGTACCCATCATTTTTGGACTCGCCAAACTACTATTGACTTTATAGGCAACAGGCCCAATTACGTTGAGTGCTTTACTTAAAAAGGTTTCAGCAGGGTCTCCTAATAATTTATAAGGTAATACATTGTCTGTCACCAATATATTAGGTAGAAATCCATTGACGGTTCCATAATCAGATTGATCAAGAGAATTGGCAATTTTAAAAGTAATAGGTTGAAGTCCATAGCTCCATCTATTTTTATCATCGGTGATGGTAAAGGAACCCACATTTTTTCCATAAGTATGATCACCTACCAAAATCACATCCATAAATGGTTTTAAATTATTGATGATAAGTTCACTGGCCGATGCAGTACCGTTGGAAGTGAGCACAAACACTCTATTTAAATTTCCAATATTGTTGGCTTCGTTTTGAAAATTAGTCACGAATGCACTGGTGCCATTTTGTTTGGTTAGATATTCGGTATAGGCAGCATTGTAAACTTTTTTATTCATCACTTTGTTTACTCTGGCACCTAAATCTTTCACCATTAAATTGGTGAGTAAATCTGCAGAGGCTACATAACCGCCACCATTGTAGCGCAAATCTACAATCAGTTCATTCACTCCTTTAGATTTAAAACGACCAAACACCGCTCTTAAGCTATCATCAAAACTTGTAAGAAACTGAACGTAAGCAAAATAACCTACTTTTTTCCCTGACCAATTAAAAACTGTATCTGTAAGAATTGGATTGGTTTGCAATTCAATCTTTGTCAGGGATAAAGTCTTTCCATTGCTAGTAAAGGAATTATTGGCATAAGCGCCAAATCCTAATTTCAAGGTTTCATTTTGTAAAATAGTAGTATAATTTTTAGCCGTCACCGTTTGATCATCAACGGTTAAAATAATATCTCCTCTTTTCATCCCCGCTTTTTCTGCTGGACTTCCTTTTAAAACATAAGCAATGATCAAGGCAACATCTCCATCTGATTTGCTATTGTCCACTAAAAATGCATTCATCTTCACACCTAAAACTTTATTTACTCCATTGAGCTGATTGATTAGATTGCTAGAGCTACTGTCAATCCATGAAAAACGATCGGTAGTTCCATAATCAAATAAGACAGAAGTAAAATAATTCATTGGATTCAAGTTCAGATTGGTTTTAGCCACAGCAGGCATATTGGTAGACCATAAATAATAATTACTCATAGTTTGGTGAATCCAATTGTTCACTTCTGAATTTGACACAGTTGTTGCAGGATTGTTACCAGTCACATCTTTTTTATTACAGGCGCACAATATCAATAAAAATAAAAAAGTATAAATAATTTTTTTGTAATGCATAGGATTTATTTCTTCCCATAAATTTACTACAAACATTGATTAATTTTTGTTAAAATAGTTTAAGGTTTTTTAAAGGTCCATGATAAAAAAATATGGCTCAAAAAGCTTAATTTTACAATGCTTATGATTTAAGCGTTCTGATAAAATTTTATGAAAAAATACTTACTACTCCTATTCATTACATTTCAACTTAGTGCCTTATACAGTCAAACGGGCAAGAACTACGTTAAATCTATCAATGAATGGCATATATACAGAGTAGATATCCTAAAACAACCCAATGGCTGGTTAAATTTAGAAGGTCTTTTTTGGTTGCATAAAGGAGTCAATAGTTTTGGTAAAGCAGCAGGAATGGACTGCAAATACGCGAACAATGAATTTCCAGATTACCTAGGTGATTTTATCTATGAGGGGGATTCAGTGCAATGGGTGAATAAAAATAACAATAGCATCAAGATCAATAGCAAAGAAATACTGGGTGAGCAAACGATTACAGTTTTTAAAACGGAAGGGTTAACGAAAATAATGGACTGGTCTCATTTTAGTTGGGTGGTGATCAAAAGAGAAGATAAAGTGGGAATTCGGTTTAGAAATCTACAAGCAGCTACTTTGAAACAATTTAAAGGCATTGATCGATTCCCAATAGATTCTAATTGGAGAATTAAAGCAGTATTGGTTCAGCCAGAACAAAATTTTTTAATGATTACCAATGTGCTTGGCCAAACCACAGCACAAAAAAGTGCGGGTAGATTGTTGTTTACCTTTAACAAGAAGGAATATACGCTAGATGTTATAGACGAAGGAGGACCCAATTTGTTTATTGTCTTTGGCGATGAAACAGCTGGTAAAACCACCTACGGAGCAGGACGTTTTATCGACATTCCAAAGCCCGATGCCTTGGGGAATACCGAAATTGATTTTAACAAAGCTTACAATCCACCTTGCGCTTTTACCGCCTATGCCACCTGTCCTTTGCCACCTCCTCAAAACAGACTAAAACTGAGCATCACAGCTGGTGAAAAAAATTATGGTCATCACTAAGTAGACCATTAACTTTGGCTGGAAATGGATCATTCAACACCTACATTGGATACGATTGCTATTATTGGTTTAGGCTATGTAGGCCTGCCTTTGGCTGTAGCTTTTGGAAAAAAATACAAGGTGATTGGTTTTGATATTGACGCAAGTAGAATAGAGGCGTTAAAAAAGGGAGTAGATATTACTTTGCAAACTACTGCCGAAGAAATTCAAGCAGCAGATTTATTAAAATTTACGGATCAATTAATTGCAATTAAAAATTATACAGTATTTATTATAACAGTTCCTACTCCTGTGGATGCATTCAAACAACCTGATTTAAAACCATTATTAAAAGCTTCAGCCATGATAGGGAGTATTTTAAAAAAAGGTGATTTGGTTATTTATGAAAGCACTGTGTATCCTGGTTGTACTGAAGAAGATTGTGTACCTGTTTTAGAAGAAGCCAGCCAATTAAAATTCAATCAAGATTTTTATGTTGGCTATTCTCCCGAAAGAATCAATCCAGGAGACAAAATTAATACACTAACAAAAATCATTAAAGTCACTGCTGGCTCTACACCTGCTATTGCTGATAAGGTAGATGCCTTGTATGCAAGTATTATCATCGCAGGTACCCATAAAGCACCTAGTATAAAAGTAGCTGAAGCTGCGAAGTCAATTGAAAATGCACAAAGAGATATCAATATTTCTTTTGTAAATGAATTGGCCTTGATTTTTGATCGAATGGATATTGATACCCAAGATGTACTAGCCGCTGCTGCCACTAAATGGAATTTTTTACCCTTCCAGCCAGGCTTAGTAGGTGGACATTGTATTGGTGTAGATCCTTATTATTTAGCTCATAAAGCAAGCAGCCTTGGCTATCATCCACAAGTTATTTTATCGGGCCGGCATGTGAATGATCAAATGAGCGCCTTTGTGACGAATAAAGTAGTTCAATTATTAAAGGCCAATAAAATAAATTGCAAAGGAGCCAAAGTTTTATTATTGGGCGTTACTTTTAAAGAGAATTGCCCAGACATTAGAAATTCTAAAGCTTTTGAAATTTATCATCTACTAAAAGAACAAGGCTTAAATGTTGAGGCTTTTGATCCTTTTGCAAATCATGCAGAAGTGTTTGAAAAGCATCAAATAAATTTAATCCATCAATTAGCTACTTACGATGCAATCATATTAACCGTAGCCCATAATTTTTTCAAATCATTGGATTACGCTAGTTTAAAAGCATCTAGTCAAACAGTTATTTATGACACTAAGGCTTTCTTAGATAAAAGAATAATTACGGCGAGACTGTAACTTTTTTAAACTAATTTGAACCTATTTTATTGAGGATGGTAAATGCTTTCCGCATTTTTTAATACCTCTTCTTTGTCTAAGGTCATTTTCTTTAAGGTTTGAGCTTGGTACATGGCTCTTTGATCGGCAAAATGCTTGGAACCTTTTACTGAACTAGCTCCAAAGGTATTTACGCTTTCAATCAAAGGCAAACTACCATCTTTAGGAAAACGAACAAATTCAATATAAGCATCACCACTGTTCATTTTACGTTGGGCTTTACCAAAGGATTCTGATTGCACTGCAGCCAACACATCGGGCATACCACTTTGCGGCCAGTTCTCATCACCTCTAACTAATCTTTGCACTTCTCCTAAGCTAAGATCCAAGCGTTGATAATTTTTCATTAAGAAATCATAAATATATTCATAGGTTTCAAGCGCTTCTAAAGTAGTGAGCTTTTCATATTTATGGTCTTTCATTATTTTTGGCACATGGTAATAGGCTAAATTGTACAAGAGCGCACCGTTGCTTTCTGCAATGGCCTTGTGGTCCCATTTTTTTAAACTAACAATAAGCTTTGCATATTTAGGGTATTTATTTTCATCCAATAAAAATAAAGTATCTGCAGTATAGCCATAAGGAAATAAAATCTTGGTAGGTAATTGACGATCAAATTTGATACGTTTTAAATCGGCATAACTTATTTTATCTAATTCATCAATCAAATCCTTCGCACGCCTGCTTCGATTGTTGTGGGTTAATTCATAACCATCATAAGCATCAAAATTAGTTGGGTTTAAATTTTCATTTTCTGCAGTGGCTAGGAATGGTGAATGATTGGTATTGAACAAATAACCACTTTTAGGGTTTAAGTATTGTGGTAAGGCGCTCAATGGTTTAAACTTGGTCCAAAGGGTAGCACGGGTATTGCCAGGAAGGGTTGAATTCCAATGGTAGTTGGTGTCTGTATTACGATAGGGCATTTTACCATTGGAGATATAAAATATGGTATCACGTTTATCGGCGTAAACAATATTAAACATGGCTAAATGGTTTTGCGTCAAAGCCGCTTTGAACTGTGTAAAATTCTGCGCTTTGTTCATGGCATACCATTGTTGCAAAGCACCTGCATCCAATAAGGCAGGCAATCGCATTGAAAAGTATTCACCCTTCGGTGTCGCTGCTGTTGGCCCATAAATAGAAGTATAAGCCATTTTATAAATAGGGAAAGGGATACCTTTAATTTTTAATTTTATTTTTCTTTTTTCAAGGGTTAACCATTCGCCGTCAACTTTATATTGTCCTGGGTGTGCTTTATCGGTTTGCAATTGATACACATCAATTTTATCTTGTAAGTTCACGGTATGTGCCCATGCAAGATTAGGGGTGACCCCATGAAAAATTAATGGTCCACCCGGAAACAATCCTCCTAAAATATTCCAACCTTCTTCACTTTGTACTTGCGCTTCATAAAAAGCAGTAGCGCCTTCAATGGGCTGATGCGCATTAATCAATAACATATTTTCACCACTTACTGATTTACTTGAATGTATTGCAATGGAATTACTTCCTTCTCCTGTAAATCCAGGTGTGGTGGGTATGGTACCATTAAAAATTTTTGGCAAGGCTTTGTCTACACCACAAAAAATGGCAACGGAAAAGACAGAAGCAGATAAGTATTCTTCAATGGAAATAGGAAATACATGTTTGTTCAATACATCATTAGGATGTGCTTTGGCATAAGCTTCTAAACCCATTAAATAACCTTTTACCAATTGTAAAAACGCAGGGTCCATTTGATTAAGCTGCGCCATCACGGTGGCCTTGGTGTTTAATAAACCCACTACATAATCTATGGTTGCACCCTTGGTACCTAAATAAGTGGCCAATTTTCCTTTACCTGTTAACATTAAAGTTTGAATGGTGGTAAAATCATCTTCTGCATGCGCCCAAGCCAAACCATAGGCTACTTCAGGATCGGTAGGTGCAAAAATATGTGGTACTCCATAAGCATCACGTGCAATGGTAATTTTATCAGTTCTTATGTTAGGGCTGCTTGAATTTTGCGCTGATACTAATTGTAAGAAACAAGAAAAAAAGGAAAAAAACAATAATCTCATAGTAGGGTGGTTGTAATATAAAAATTGGAAGCTGTAATTTATAGAAACTATCTAAATTTGCGTTAATTATATCGCTTTTAAATAGATAACAATGATAGAGTCTAAAAGATTTGGTTCCAAGAAAGCATTAGTAGATATTGATGAAACCATCTGTTTTTATTCAGACAAGCGCGTTTATGAGTTGGCTGAGCCTAATTTTGAACATATAGCTAAAATTAATAAGCTATATGAAGAAGGTTGGCATATCACTTATTGGACAGGTAGGGGAGAAAGTTCAAAGCGAGATTTAAGAAGGCTAACTTTAGAACAGTTAACTCAATGGGGATGCAAGTTTCATGACTTAATTACTGGTTATGACCCTGATGGAGGCCCAACTAAACCGAATTTTGATTTAGTGATAGATGATAAGGCAAAAAGAATAGAAGAAGTTTAGTTAAGCTTTTAATAATGCTTTATTCTTTTTATGAAAGGGTAAATAAAATACCCAAAAATGTAGCAAGGCCGCAGCTTCTAATACTATGATATAATAAGGCCATTCTCCAATTACAAATGGATTGTTTACTTCAGGCTTATGGGCTAAGTACATATAATTGGCGCCCACACTATAATTCACGATGCCCACACCAATCGCTACCAATTGCATATAACCTAATACCCAAATCCAAGACCTAGGTCGAGGTCTAAAATTTAAATGAATGATCATATAGGCAATCACTAATAACATACCTCCGTGGTCGATAAAATAAGCATAGAAATTATAGCCTTCCATACCTACAGTAAATTCGGGCGTAAGTAAAGAATGAATACCACCTGCCAATCCCCAGTAATATACACATTCGGCCAGCCATTGTTTGTAATTAAGTAATAAGGCTACACACATAAAATAACTTATGCTGCATAAGTGTACAGGCAAATTTTGTTGCAAGTTCCAATAGCCATTTTTATAATTGTAGAAATTCTCAACTATAAAACTGAGGATAAAAAAACAAGCAAGAAAAATAGTGTAATTTCTATTTTGTATTTTTTTAAAATGTAGGGGCAATCTAACAATGACAATAATCACAAGGGTAACTACAAACATACACTCCCACCAAAATGGAGAGAAGGGTTCAATAAATGCAGGAGGATGAAATTTTCCCATACTTAACAATCGTTGCCATTAAGATACGAGAATATGATGAAATTTAGATAATCTGACTTAGCCTTTGATTTTAGTCGTACCTTTTATTAAGCCCCTACAATTGGGCGCACCGCAATTACAATTAAAAGGTTCCATGGTTTCATCTAGAAAGCTACCGTAATCTAAAGTAAGTTCCTCGCCTTTTTTGACTGTTCGATTGAGGTACAAGTTCAAGCCTTTGTAAGTGCAATTGGCATCGCAATGATGATTTTGCGGGGACCATTCTTCGGGTTGTAAATCCCATAAAATATAGACATCTGCGCCAATAGGATAGGCGTATCTTCTGAAATTTAATTTTTCACGCTCATCCCAGTTTTCATCTACATATTGTTTACTCACAATTCTTTGTGATTTTTCCTCGCCTTTAAACAATAAAGTATTTTTAGCTAAATCCCTATTGGCATACATGCCATAGCCAGCAATAGCATTGCCCTTGATGGTAAATAATTTTTCTTTGCTGCGGTACCTAGCCATCCCCTCTATAATAATTCTTTCTAAGAAGCCTCTTTGTCCAACGCCATCATGCAACAAAATATAATCGGCTGATCCTTCATAACCTTGTGCGTAAAACACCGAACAAGTAAAATTTATTTCTAAAAAGAAAATCTCTCCTTGGGCATTCATTCTAAAATCCATTCTTCCATAGCCTACCCCATTAAAGGACATAAATACCTGCTCAGCAATATTTTTTAATTGAGTAACCAAGGCAGTATCCTTCACTGGGATATTGGCTGTTGGATGTAATTCAGAAGTTTTTAAGGCATAGGTTTTAAAACTAAAACCTTCTGGAAAAATATATTCTACTGGTACAAAACTGGTACAAGTTTTTCCATCTGCATTGCCACAAACAAGTACAGTGAATTCTCGACCATCAATGTATTCCTCTACCAAGGCCGAACCAAATTCGGCCACAATATTTTTAACTTTTACAATTAAGTCATCTGTATTGTTTGCTTTAGACGCATCATCCACACCCAGGCTGTCTCCAGCTTTAGCGGGTTTGACAAATAAAGGAAATTTTAAATTACCAGGTAACTGATCCAAATCCTCCAAAGATTCAATCAATACATGCGCAGGGGTAACCACCTCTTCACAAAAAGCCAAATACTTCATGATGGTTTTGGGCGGGTCATACAAATTGGCATTGGGGCCAGTATAAGGTAGGCCTAATAGGTCCATACTTATAATTACATCAATAGATGGCACTTTCCATTCCAAATAACCTTCACATAAATTGATATAGATATCGTATTGCTTGTCCTTTAATTCTTTTAGTTGTTGATAAGTACTTAGCTTATTTAAAAATACATGGTCAAAATGTGCTTCGGGCATAATGGCCGATAAATCACGTTTAGGATCGTAATATTGATAATCTACCCCAGAAGTAGAATAGTCAGGCTGTAGCACACAAATTTTTAAATCTTTAAAACTTGCTGCATTATTAATTGTAGGAAGAGGGCGCATAATTTTATTTTTTTCTTCTTGCAAATGCGTCATTAATTATATGGATAACTAGTTCTGTAAAGCTTTGATTGGCATACCTTAATATTGCTCCAATAGAGGTAAAATTTTCATCTTCACTAATACCGCATTGTGCATTCACTTCTAATACATAGGCTTCACCTGTTTTATTATCAATTCTAACATCTACTCTAGTATAGCCAGTTCCATTACAAGCAACATAGGCATCCCAAGAAACTTTTTGCACGGCCATTTGTATGGATTCATCCCCTAGTTGGTATTGATAAAAATTTTCGTCTTGGGGCATAGGTGTTTCTTCTTCATAGATTTCCCATAATCTATCAAAGGATAAAAATTTTTCTTTTTCAGGAAGAGAGGCATGAAAGACTCTTTCAATGGGTGGATAAATTTTTGCATATTCCGGATGGGTATGGCTGCCTACAATCATGACTGTATATTCTGGCCCTTCAATAAAGGTTTCTGCTAGAATGCCGTCTGAGGCTAGGTTCCAGCCTCTATAGCCTTCAAACATTTTAGCCAATTGAATTTTTAAGTCAGCAGCATTTTCCACTACATTTTTTATACCCACGCCTAGGCTACCCCCAGATACAGCAGGTTTCACAATTAAAGGGCTACCTAATTTTTCTATAATCTCTTTCGCGTTAATATTATTATCTCTAATCGCCTCCCATTTTGGGGTAGCAACCCCTGCTATATCAAAAGCTTCCTTCATGGGAATTTTAGAAGTGGTGATCTCGTAAAAATAATCATTGGCACCTGTGTACACCAATTGTTTTGCATCTAAGGCTTTAATGACTGAAACCCCAGGTGCTCCATTGATTTCATCTCCATCACATAAATTTAAAACAACAGGAAAGCAAATTCCTTTTTCTCTTTCATGAGCAATTTCTTGTACAATGGTTTTATAAGTTTCCAAAGAAACGGGTTGCCATTTCCAAGGCAAATCTAATTGTTCAAAAACGCGCGTATATTCTTCAATACTTTGAGTAAAGTCGTAATAATAAGCCAAATTAGGATCTGGATTATCCAAGGCTGGGGCGAGCACCCACACTTTCAAATGTCCTACTGGAACAAAGGGATAAAATAAGTTACGAATGGTTGTCAACGCTGAGCAAAGGGGTTAGTATAATATTCAATGAAGTTATAAAATATATACTACTGACAAATAAATAGGGGCTTTATTTAATAACTACTTGTTTCTATAGTTTCAATCTACCAAAGACTAATTTAGAAAATACATGAATGGGGTCAATCACAATGGATTTAAAAGCCATTTATAAATGATACTTGTTTGTTTATCAATAGGTTATAAAAATATTCTTTGATTGCAGTATAATAAATCAAACTAAATTTTTATGCAAAGTGAAGTAATTATATGTGATCAACAAAACATCTATGCAATGGGTGCTAGCCTTCTCATTAAGGACAATCCAATGTTAATGGGTTATCAGGTCATTGATAACTTAAAGGAACTGAATACTTATATGGAAAAAGACAAAAATCAACAAGTCTCACCAAGGATTTTAGTGGTAGATAGTGCATTATTTGATTATGGTCATGCAGCAGGGATGGATCAAATCGCCCAAATTAAAAAAAACATGTCCATTATGGTAGTTTTTAATGAGCAAGATGAGGCGCACTTGTATCAATTGATTGATCATGGCATTTCTGTTATCGTTACAAGAAGTGTAAGTAACAAAGAATGGTCTAAGGCCCTAGAAATGGCCAGACTGAACAAAATTTATTTTTGCCAAACCATTGCAGATAAAATTTTTAGCCTAGTCAACCATATGGAAAAAATTAAATTAATCGAAAAAGTCCACAAGCTTCATACCTACGATAAGTATATTTTACTCCGCATTTGTGAAGAAGCATCCAGTAAACAAATTGCTTATGAAGTAGGGCATAGCAAAAGAACTATTGAAGGGCACCGAACAAAGATGATGCAACAATTAGAAGTAAAAAACTTAGCTGGATTGGTTAAAGTAGCTTTTGTGTCTAAGCTCTATGATCATTATTTAGTCAACCCAGGTTTGTATGATATTCGAGCATGCGCTAAAACATCTTCTTTGTAAAAATGAATGGTCTTAAAATCACCATCAATGTATTTTTTGGCTTGATCTGTAAAATGACTGGATTGGCTAAAACGATTTTGTCCCCCAGTAATAATCGTTTTTGCCTCTAATTTTTTTCCAAAGCTAATTGCTGCAATAAAGCTACTTCCTGAATAACCATAACGCTTTTTTGTATTGTCTTGTCTTTTACTTTCAAATGCAGGAAGGCTACCCCATTTAGAGGAAGCTTGCGCAACGGCCCAGCTAGGTAATTGATCGTTTAGTTTTTCTCCTGGGTTTACTCTTTGGTATCTATTGATGTTGCCCCAAGCAATTTCCCAATTACCATATACTTCTTCCAGATGATTTAAGGTTTTATTTAAGAGGGCTAATTTTTTTTCATTGGGAACCGTGTTGACCATACTTTCATACTTTTTCCATAAGGCTGTGCCTCCTTCTTCTGTAGCGGCGGCTGGTATTTCTTTGCCCCATTCAGTTGCCCATTCAATGGCAATAGCAGTGGCTATAGAAGTAGTATCTGCATCATGATTCCATTTGCTTAGATATTGAATAGCTTTTTGCTCTTTGCTGTTAAGTGTTATGGTTTTGGTATAGGCTAAAAAGGATGGCAATAAAATATCAAAGGCAGATAAGTGTTTATTGTAGCCCAATTGAATCAATTCGTCCAAACTAATTTTATCAATTTTTTCTAATAATTTAACTGCATTGATACCTCTGCCATTTTCACCATCGGGCGCCATATAAGATGGATAATTTTTGGCTTTGGGACTATTGGTTCCAGCTACTGTATAAGGAGTAGCATTACAATTTTGTAACCAACCATTAGCTGGATTGATACTTTGTACAATTTCATTCAATGGATGTAGGCCCATCCAATTAGTAGCTTTAATGGAACCGTCAACCGGCCAACTATAATCATAGTTTGGATTTCTTTTAGGCATGAAATTTCCATGCCAATAAGCAATATTGCCCTCGCCATCTGCATAGACTGTATTATTGCTATTATTGGCTAATAAAGACAATGCTTTTTGGTAGGTTTTTAAATTGGTGGCCTTGGTCCTAGTCCAACATTCTATCAAGGCATTCAAAGAACGATTATTTTCCTGCAAACTTAACCATAGCCCATTTTTACTACCCATTACAGGCCCATGTATTGTATTATAAGCGGTAAATGTTTTTAATTTTATTTCTCCAGCCTCGGTATACTTTATATTAATCTTTCTCTCTTTGATATTTTTTTCTTGATTTTCGTAGATAGTTACCCAGCCTGATTTATTTTTTTTAATTTTTTCTTCATAGACATCTGCTACATCAGCGTAACTACTGGTATGCATCCACCCACAATGTTCATTGAAACCTTGGTAGATAAACATTTGTCCCCAAGTTACGGCTCCATAGACATTCAAGCCTTCCTCACTGTTCATGTGCATCTCTGATCTAAAATAAAACGGTACATGTGGATTGATGTACAACAATGCATTTCCATTTTTACTATGTATTGGAGCAATCGCAAAACCATTGGAACCCTTGGTGGCTCTTTCTTCGAAATCAACATTGATATTTTGTACTATTTTATTTTTATCACCATAAAAATTTTCGACGTCCTGTGTTTTAATGCCTCCAGTTCTAGTGGGAGAAACACTGCCATCGGTCCACATCAAATGATACCAAGGTTTAAAATAAGTAATTGCCTTAGGATGAACTTCGGGGTGTTGGTATAAATAATAGTTTAAGCCATCTGCATGGGCTTGTAATAAATTTTTAAACCAAACCGGACTTTTGTTATAATCTTGAATGGCTTGGGCACTGTCTTGTATCAAGCGCATCATTAAATCTTCATAAATGGCCTTGGGTCCATTGACTTCGGCAGTGCGGCCCAACATTTCTAAAAAATTAAGTTCTATTTGTTCAAAATTTTCTTCGCATTGTGCATACATTAAACCAAATACAGCGTCGGCATCCGTCTTGCCATAGATATGTGGGATTTCCCACTCATCTCTAATAATGTTTACTTGATTTGCATGCAATGCCCAACGTTTTTTTTCAACAGCATTAATATTTTGTGCTTGCAAAGTAGTAACAATACTTAAGCTTAAAATAACAATAAATAAATTTTCTATTCTATTTTTTTTCATAAACAATTTATTAGCTAAATTCCCCAAGTTTTTATAATTGCTAAATCTTTTTTGGCGCATTCTAGTGGACTAATGCCTTGGTAAGATTCTTGCTCCACAATAAAATGAAGTGCTCCACCAATTTTTTTTGCTAATAGGGCAATCGCTTTTGGATCTACCAAGCCAGTACCTAAAATTGTACTTTCATAGCCATCGTTCATTTCGCCTTTTTCTGATTTGATTTCATCTTTCACATGTAAGGATTGGAAACGACCTGGATATTTAGTAATCCAAGCTGCCCCTCTTCCGCCAGCGCCATACATATTACCAAAGTCTAATTGATGGATGACTAAATTAGGATCTGTATGTTGTAAAATTAAATCATAGATCAAACTACTATTGATTTTTTCTTTAAATTCAAAATCATGGTTGTGGTAGCCAAATTTCATTCCGCTTTTCTTGCACAATTCTCCAGATTTATTGAAGACGTCTAATTGCAACATCAAACCATCATAAGTACTTCTTAATTTTTCATCCATCGATGGACTAATCACATAGGATTGACCCATGGTAGCTGCATCAGCTACGGTCTTTTTCCAATCATCAGTAAAATCCTTAGCTTTATTGTCCCAATGTTTGGCAGTCATTTCTGTATGTCCACTTGGCATTTTTAAACCTAATCCCTCCAATACTTTTTTAAACTCTGTGGCCGTCCAACCATAGAATTTATGATTGACATAATTGGCATGTTCTACGAATTGGTAACCCATTTTGGACAAAGCAGTCAATGTTTCCAATGGATTTCTTTTCATTTCCTCGCGAACAGAATACAATTGTATACCAATTAATGTTTTGGTATCGGCAGCACTCAATGTGCTAGTCCATAAAGTACTGGGTTTTAAACTAGCTCCTACTATGGCCAGCGAAGCATTTTGAATAAATTTTCTTCTTGAATTTAGTAACACAATTAATTTTATGAATAAACTTACTGAAAATTGATCAAATAGCCCACAAAAAAGGAGGGGATATCGGGATTAAACCCAAAGCTATAATCAGCATCTGAGTAGTAATGGCTAAGGATTAAATAGCTATAGTTACTAAATTACCTTTCATCCTCAAGCCTAAGCGCTTGTAAAATACTACTAAAATAAGGCCCAATTTAACTTTCTATGAACCATAATTTAAACAATGAATCGTAATTTTAAACTCATGATAAATAAGCATTTCAAGCGCTTCTTTTCGATCACTCCCTTTTTATTCATTAGCTTTTCTAGTATTGGACAAGTTTTCCAAGTACAAGGTAGAATCATAGATAGCAGTGCCAAAAGGGCCTTGCCTTATGCCACTGTTTCTTTGGTGCATGCCAAAGATTCTTCCTTGGTAAGTTTTGCAAGAAGCAATGAGGAGGGTGATTTTGTTGTTAAAAATTTTGTTGCAGGTAAATATTTGCTATCTATCTCTTATGTAGGCTATCAGCAACAATGGGTAGCTTTTAAAACAGGCAATAATCCAATACTTAATCTAAATAAAATTTATTTAGAAGATGCAAGTAAGTTAAGCACTATCACTGTTACTGCAAGAAGGCCACCTGTGGTCATCAATGGAGATTCTATTGAATTTAATTCAGAAAACTTTAAAACAGTTCCCAATGCGGTGGTGGAAGATATGTTAAAGAAAATGCCTGGCATAGAGGTTGATAAGGCAGGGGCCATTACGGTTAATGGAAAATCTGTCACCAAGGTTTTTGTGAATGGGAAAGAGTTTTTTACAGGAGATCCTAAAATGGCTACCAAAAATTTACCTGCAGATGCGGTAGATAAAATTCAAGTCTACGATCGTAAATCAGATCAAGCCATGTTTACAGGCATAGATGATGGCAATGATGAGACAGCAATCAATATTAAAACCAAAAAAGACCGCAAGCAAGCAACTTTTGGGAAAATTACTGGAAGTGGAGGAACTCCTGGAAGATTTGATGGCCAAGGCAATGTCAATAGAATTAATAATGAGGAGCAATTTTCAATGATAGGCACTGCCAACAATACCAATAGACAAGCTTTTTCAAATGGGGATGTAGCCAATTTTTCTGGCGGCGGTGGAGGTAGAGGTGGTGGAGGCATGATCGTCAATTTCAATGGTGGTGGAGGGGGCACTGATGCCAACGCACAAGGAGTGGCCAATACTTATTCCTTAGGGAGTAATTATTCTAATTTATTGAACAATAAAAAAATGGATTTTAATGCCAATGCCAATGTTAGTGATGTAGAGAGAAATAATATTAGTAATTCCTATACACAAAATTTAACACCTGGTAATTTATTTAATAGAAGCAATGGTTCAAATACCACCAATAGAAACCAGCAAGAAAAATTGGGTCTTACCATTGATAACAAAGTATCTGAATCTTTCTCTTACAAGTATACACCTAGTTTTACGAATCAACACAATACTTCTTATGGAGCTTCTTCGAGTAGTACCTTATTGCCCGATGGAACACTAACCAATGCCAGCAAAACGAATTCTTCTAGTAGTTCAGATGCGGTTAATATTTCGAATACCTTGTTGTTAAGAAAGAAATTTATAAAAAAGGGCCGCACACTTTCTTCTACAATTACACAGGGCTTCAACAATTCAATTGCCAATAGCAGTCAGTATACCGATCAGTTGTTTTACAATGATGGAATTAAAATAAAAGATTCGCTCATCGATCAAAAAACGAATAGAAAAGGATTGACAGCATCTTATTCAGCTAATTTGGTCTATACAGAGCCGTTAGGAAAAAAATCTTTGTTGGAATTTAATTTTTTTTTAAATAAAGACATAGGCGCTACGAGCAGAAAAGTATTTGATAAAAATAGCAGTAATAACAACTATGATCTTTTGAACACTAGACTTACCAATGAATACAGCAGCGAGTATACTTATACAGGCGGAGGTATGAATTATAGATTGAATCAAAAAAAATTCAATTTCTCTACAGGGTTTTCTTTACAGGATGCCAGTTTGATTGGCAACAATACCAGTACTAAAACTAAAATTCAACATGAGTTTAAGGACCTCTTACCTTCGGCCATGTTTGTGTACAATTTTTCTCAAACACAAAATTTAAGATTCAATTACCGAACATCCACCAATCAACCTTCATTGACACAGTTACAACCTGTATTAGATCAGAGTAATATCAACAACCAAACCATTGGTAATCCAGATTTAAAAAGAAGCTATACACACAATATTAATTTAACTTATTTTTCTTCTAAAATTTTGGCGCAAAGAAATTTCTTTGCTTTATTCAATGCACAGGTAATTAATAATTCGATTGTCAACTACGACAGTATTCTTCCAAGCCGTGCCCTACTTTCAAAACCTGTCAATGTGAATGGGGCTTATCGCGTGAACGGCTCAGCCAATTATGGTTTTGGCGTCAAGCAAATTTATTCAAGATTTAATTTTGGCATCAATGGAGGCGTTAGTAATAATCTTTCCTATTCCAATGGACTTCTTAATACCACCCTTATTCAATCGGCAGGGCCTAGTTTCACTTATACTTATTCTTTAGATGAAGTGGTGGATGTAAATTTAACAGCAAGACATTCCTACAGCGCTACCAACAATGCCATCAATAAGGCATTAAATACCAACTATTTAACAAGGGCATACAGTGCAGATATTACCAATTATCTTCCTTTTGATATTGTTTTAAATCAGTCCATGAATTATACCATTAATGAAGGACGTGCAGCCGGCTTTAATACAGCGGTACCTATTTGGAATGCAACTATTTCTAAATTTTTTCTAAAAAATAAAAGAGCCGAAATAAAAATTAGTGCTTTTGATATTTTAAATAAAAATGCTGGAATTGTTAGAAATGTTTCACAAAATCAAATTGTAGACCAATCCTATAATGTCATCAATCAATATTTTTTAGTGGGCTTTACCTATAGTTTACAAAAATCTGGATTGGGGGGTAGCAATGGGGGAGGACCAAGAATGATGATAAGAATGTAATTGATTGTATATTTAATTTATAAATAATAAAAAATGAAAAAATTTATTTTAGTATTTGCATTAATTTTTGGGATGACACAATTAGTTATGGCTCAAATGAAAGAAGGAAAAATTGTCTATGAGCGAAAAATAAATATGTACCGAATGATCACTGATCCTGAAATGAGGGCAAGAATTCCAGAATTTAGGACTTCTCAATTTGAATTGTTATTCAATGAACAGGCCAGTTTATTTAGAACCGTTCCAGAAGATGAAGCACCTGATCCATTTGCCAACAATGGTGGTGATAGAGGCGGACAAAGATTTATGTTTAGAATGCCTGAGACGGCTACGTATACCAACCTATCTACAAAAATTCAATATGAATCACGTGGTATGTTTGAAAAATCATTTTTAATCATTGATTCTTTAAAATCTATTAACTGGAAAATTTCTGAGGAAACCAAAACCATTGCCAAGCATTTATGTAAAAAAGCTACTACTTCAGTACCAGCTCAAATCATGCGTATTGGAGGTGGAAGACCCGGGGGCAGAAACAATCCAGATACCACAGAAAAAATGCCTGCCCTACCTAAAGAACAAACAGTAGTGGTTTGGTATACGGAAGAGATCCCTGCTTCAATTGGCCCAGATACCTATACAGGTTTACCTGGTGCTATTTTAGAAGTAGACATGGACAATGGCGCCAATCTTACTACGGCCATAGAAGTAACAACAAAATATCCTAAAAAAGAATTAGTTCAACCCACCAAGGGAGATAAAATGAATAGAGCAGAATTTCAAGAAGCCATGAAAAAAATTATGGAAGACATGCAAAAAGGGGGTGGTATGGGTGGTATTAGATTCAGAGTGAATCAATAGTAAAATACTATTTTATAATAAACCATTTCCAGCCAATCGTGATGGTTCTTGGTTCGCCTATATAATAAGCATAAGCGGCATTTCCTTTGACACTAAAATTTTTGGTGGCCATGGTGGAGTAATAAGTATTGCCTGCGTTTAATAGATTTAACCAGATTTCAGATTTTTTAAAAGTATAGCCTGCTCTGATGTTAAAAATACTAAAGCCAGGATATTTGGTGGCATTGGTTTCATCCATATAATAAGATGATTGATCCTGCCATTCAATGGAAGCATGAAAAGGAGTGCTTGGTTTCCAATACAAGACCATATTGCTGAAAAAAGAAGGGGCGGCTGTCATTTCATTGCCATCTACCGTCACCCCTTTGATTTGTGTATGGATATAATTATGTTTTGCATTGCTTGCATTCCAATGCCATTCTAGTTGATTGTTGATTTTGTATTTAATTTGATACTCAATACCTAGATGTTTTGTACTCCCTGAATTTTGATTCAAGTTTACACCATCAGTTTGTCGTACTGAAATAATTTCATTGTTTCCATTGAGTTGATAAATGGAGAACTCTGCATAAAGTGTAGGTAGTTGATACCAAGCACCTAGTTCCATATTTTTAAAAAGCTGTGGTAATAAATAAGGCACCCTTACAGTATTGTAAATTTCTGTGATTTGCGGAGGCACAAAGCCTTCGCTGTAATTTAGATAGCCACCCCAATTTTTTTGATTGTAGGTAAAGCCTAGTTTTGGCGCCCAATTGTTAAAATGATTATTGGACGAAGGGGTTCCATATTTTAATTGATTGTTGAACAGGTATTCAAAATCATCATAACGTAAAGCCATGTTCCAATGCAATGACTTTGAGAGGTTAGCGATGAAGTTGATATAAATTGCTTTGTTGTTGATTTGGGTGGCATAAGAAGTGATCAATGAATCTTTGGTAGGGTAACTGTATTTGGTATACTTACCAATTGCAGTATCTTTAAATATATCAATATAATGGGCGATTAAATTTTGTTGGGTATGGTCCCAATAGCCACCCAGGATTAGTTTACTTTTAATGGCATTTAAATTCCACTGATGTTGTAAGTCTACAACATAAGCATCAAAATGATTGCTATTTACTTGTCCTTTGAATTTAGATGGATTGGAAGTGGAAGCAATTGAATAAGTTGGATTTTGATCCATCGTATTGTTGCGGTACATCAGATTGATGGTTGTCGTCGAATTTTCATTCCACCTATAGGCTAAATTTTGTCTGAAACGAAGCGCATTGATTTGTCGATAAGTAAAAGATTGTTGACTGATTAAACTTTTTTGAGCAAAATGTAGGCTATCAACCGAGCCAATCATTTGTGTATGGTAATCAATGTAGTTCAGGCTTTGGAATCCAGTCCATTTGGTATTGATTTTAAAATCTCTTCGAATAGAAATTGTTTTTTTACTATAGTCAGAATAATCAAGCAGTCCATTTTTTTGATTGGTTAGGGAACCATTGATCATCCAACCACCAGTGGTTGTGGGTTGGCCATAATTGGCTTCTAATTTTTTAAAACCTCCATCTGTTAACTGGCTGCTAATATCAAGTAGTTGATGATTGGGGATGGGTTTAGATAAAAAATTAACTACTCCTCCAATGGCTTCAGCACCATACAAAGCAGATGCTGGACCTTTTAAGATTTCTACAGAATGAATATTACTGGTATTAATTTCTATCAAGGCATTGCTGCTGTATAAACCACTAGTTCTGATGGGCATACCATCTTCTAAAAATAAGTACAAGCCTTTTAAGGAGATGGGTTGGCGAATGGCCATCATGTGTTGTTCATTGCCAATGCTTGGCATGTATACTCCACTTACTTTATTCAATAAATAGTCAATTCTTTGAGCTTTGGCTTCCTCAATCATTTTTGGGCTTAGTACTGAAATCGCAACTGGGGATGCAGTTCTTTTTTCAAGAAGCTTATTGGCAGAAATAATGACAGTTGTAAGATTTGAAAAGCTAGTGTCTTGGCTTTGAACAGTAAATGAAGATAAAATAATTGCAATAAATAAAAGGAAGGCATGCCATTTCATAGCAGCAAATCTAAGTTTAATTTACTTATATCTGTTGATGAAAACATGTATTTACACGCCAATTTATTTTGACGTATCTATTTTTATAAGCGTATTAGTATACTATTTAAAAAAATAATGAACAATTAAATAAGTAATGGCAGCCAATACACCACTAACAGGGATGGTCAAAACCCAAGCCCATAATAAGTTGGTGGTTACGCCCCATCTTACTGCACTTAATCTTTTGGTAGCTCCAACACCAATAATAGAACCAGTGATGGTATGTGTAGTGGAAACAGGTATACCCATTTGACCAGTAAAGAATAATGTAAATGCACCTGCAGTTTCAGCAGCTACCCCTTCTAAAGGAGTCACTTTAGTTATTTTAGAGCCCATTGTTTTCACGATTTTCCAACCACCACTCATGGTACCTAATCCAATCGATAAATAACAAGCAACAGGAACCCATCCTGGCAGTTGACTAAAATCTTGCATGCTTCCATTCGCAATTAATGCTGCACCAATAATACCCATTACTTTTTGTGCATCATTGCCACCGTGTCCAATACTAAAGGCAGCCGAACTAAATAGTTGTAATTTTTTAAACATGTAAGCAACAGAATGAGCAGTAGGCGTTTTAATTTTTTCTACATACAAGTATACGATCATAAATAATATAGAGGCTCCAACAATACCATATACAATAATTGAATTATCTGCTTTGTCTATTTCACCAGCAAAAGTTTTTTCAATATTAAACTTATTAATTTTTGCTTTTACATTATCGATATTTTTATTTGCAATAGGATAGATACCATTGACTATGACCAAGGCAGAATCTAAGGTGATGTTTCCTTCTAAATATAATTTTAAAGGTGTTTTATATTCTTCAGTTTTATCTTTAGCAATAGTATATTCAGCCCTCGCATCTGCATTTTCAGGAGCTTTTGCTTCTAATACTAAAAAATCATTTGCGTTTCTAACCAAATCCTTTAATTTACTTACAGCCACATTTTTTAACCAACCACTGTCTTTGGCAATTTTAGCAATATTATCGGCAGAAGAGTTATCAAAATCAGATAAATAAGGCAAGATGTGATTGTAAGAAATAGTTGCCTTATCTAATTTTCCTTCATTTAATTTCAAGGCAGCCAATAAACTAGTATCGCTTTGTTTTTTTACTAAATCTTCTTTAATTGTAGCAACTTCTTTTTGATATTTGTCAATGCTATAAAACTTTTGAACGTTTTCTTTAATTTTAGTATCCTCAAATTTATCAAACATTAAAACTGTACCCAAGGTGGCTAAGGAGATGATGGCAAGCCGCCACCATATATTGCGCATGATGGTGACAACAGTGATAAAGATGGAAATGACGATACCAATAATTGGTGCTAAGAAAATAAATAGAATTGTTTTAATAATCGTGTCACTATCCACTATTTTGGCCCAAGAAAAATCTATTCCTTTGATCATAAGTGCATGTGCAATCGCAGCACCGGCAAAACCTCCAATCAAAGTATGTGATGAAGAGGAAGGAATACCATACCACCAAGTAAGTAAGTTCCAAAAAATAGCAGCCAACAGACCTGAAAAAATTACAGGTAAGGTAATGAAATCTTTGTAGACAGTTTTACTGATGGAGTTAGCCACCGCATGGTCTTTAAAAATCCAAAATGCGACGGAGTTAAATAAGGCAGCCCACAATACAGCCTGAAATGGTGTCAATACCTTGGTTGAAACAACGGTAGCAATAGAATTGGCTGCGTCGTGAAATCCATTGATATAGTCAAAGATTAGCGATAAGGCTATAATGATAATTAATAAAGTCATCTTGAATAAATTAAGCGTACTTGATAATGATAGATTCAATTACATTAGATACATCCTCAATTTTATCTGTTGCAATTTCAAGTACTTGATAGATTTCTCTTTTTTTAATAACTTCTTTAAAATCATTTTCTTGTTCAAATAATTTTTCAATGCTCATATCAAAAATATCATCTGCCTGATTTTCAATGCTGTTTACTTTGATCATTGCTTCGGTCATTTCTTTAATATTCTTCATATTGCGTAAACCTAGCACTGCTTTTTTTGTTTCCTGGGTTCCTTGTAAAATCAATTCCGCTAATTTGTGTATGCCTGTATCGTTTGGATTTACCTTATAAAAATTAATTTTCTTGGCAGAAGCGTATATGTAATCAGCAATATCGTCTAAAGAAGAAGCTAAATAGTGAATGTCTTCCCTATCAAATGGGGTAATAAAGTTCCTACCCAATTCTGTAAAAATTGAATGGGTTAAGTCGTCGTTTTTGTGCTCTAAATTTTCAATCTGTGCTAAAATATTGGCTCTTACATCTGCATCAGGCTCGTTGACCATTTCTTTTAGTTTAATGCCCATTTCAAAAACATGCTCCGCTACTTCTTCGAACAATTGAAAGAAAACTCTATCCTTTGGTAAGAAAATTTTCATGATTGAATTAAAGTCCATAATAATCGTTTTATTGGTTTGAATAATGCATCACAAAAGTCCCCTTTTGACCTCAAAAGGGTAGAGGCACTATGTTACCAAATTGTTACCAAATCTTTGTATTGTAATAGCAGTATAGCTCTAGCTTAAAACTAGAATAATAAGGCAAAAAAAAAGGACCAGTAAACCGGTCCTCTTTCATAAATCCATAGCTTTCCCCCAAAAGCTGATTAAAATTGCAGCATTTTTAATTTTCACCTATTAAAATGAGTTACTTATTATGTTTCTTAATAGGTTATTTCCTATATTTAGCATTTAATATTAAAAAATAAGTAAGTAATTTACCTAATTTATAATTGATAATCAATGTTTTATAATAAACTTATATTTTTTAGTATTCTAAGCTTTTTATTTTTTCTACCCATACTAAGAGCACAAAATAGAGAACTTCCGGCGCAGGTTTTTACGCCAAAAACCCCATTTTTAACTAAAATCATCGAAAATAAGGCATTGAGTACTAAGATTTTTATGTCTAAATCAACAGAGATCATTCCTACAACTGGACCTGTTTATCAAGGCGTTATGCAAGAACTAATTAAAGCCCACGACACAGTTTATATTTTATTGGAAAGAACAGGGGTAGTATTTGTGATGGATCCAGCGGTGGATACCAGTAAAAACTACAGTTTCCATAGAATAGACCAAACCATCAACATCAATTACAATATTGAATGCAATAATTTTTTATATAAAAATCGTTTGTACAGTTATGGGGGTTATGGTTTTTGGAAAATGAATGGGCTATTGAGGTCTTTTAATTTTTCAGACAAAGAATGGGATATCGTCCCTGTCAATGAAGAGATTATTTCTAATGGATACAATTGGGTTGATCTGAAAGTAGGGAAATTATATGTTCCATTTCAATCGTTTAGCAATGCAGGAATCAAAATCCCATTAAATAATATTGCACAAAGAAGGTATGACAGTTATTGCTTGGATTTGAATTTAATGGAATGGAAAAAATTGGGTACTTTAAGTAATAAAGCAAAAGCTTTAGTAAAAGACAATAGTATCATCAATACTTTTTTAACTACAAACAATGGCTTTTTGTATAACATTGATGATGATGTGTATTTTTTTGATTTTATTCATAATTCAATTTTTAAATCCAAGAATACAGAGTTCAATCAATACATTTTGAGAAGGTCTACCAATACAGATATCTACTTTTTCAATGACACATTGTATAATTATGCCAACAATAACAAGGGTTTTGATCAAAGGGCACTATTGATGTCAGATTTTACAAAATTAAATTTCCCCATTTGGGGATTGGACAACAATTATTACTATTTAGTAGCGCTGATTTTTATACTTGCAATAATCATTACGTTTTTTATTTGGTTGTACAAAAAAATGCTGAGAAAAAAGATACAACAATCCAATCTAAAAATTTTAAAAACAAAAACTGTTGGGCAAGCCTTTATTGGCAGTGAATTGTCCTTAATACAGCTATTATTAGAGGCGGCTTCAAAGGACATGCATGTTGAAATCAATCAAATCAATCATGTCTTGGGCATCAAAGATAAAAATATAGGATTGCAGAAAAAGGTAAGAAGCGATGTAATCAATACGATTAATGAAAAATATGCAATTATTGTGAATGCCAATATTCCATTGATTTCAAGTATTAGAAAAGAAGAGGACAAAAGGTTTTATGAGTATTTTATCAACGAAGAAGAAATAAAATCCATCAAAAAAATACTAGATAAAAAGTGATTTGTCATCCTTATGTCAAATTTTGACCTTTTGGGGTAGATTTCATTTGTAAACTAAAGCTTCTGAAAATTGGATCATCGAGCTTTGTGGCTAGATGGGAAAGCACATTTTAATTTTATTGTTTTTTGGTCCTCTTATCACTTTTGGACAAAGAGTAATGGTGGTAAAAGATACCCTTGCTTCCGATGGAGATAGCGTCGTGGTTACTGCCACAAGATCGGAGCGAAAATTAAGCAATATTACAGTGCCTGTTACTATCATCAATGCCAAGATGATTCAACAAAATGGAGCTTTGCGGCTTACTGATATTTTAAAAGAACAAACAGGCCTTACCATGACCAGTGGTTTTGGTGCTGGTGTTCAACTGCAGGGTTTAAATCCAGATTATACCATCATTCTAATCAATGGAGAACCATTGGTGGGTAGGACCGCAGGAGTACTAGATTTAAATAGAATTGCTTTAGGCAATATTAAAAAAATTGAAATTGTTAAGGGCCCTTCTTCAAGCCTGTATGGAAGCGAGGCCATGGCCGGGGTCATTAATATCATTACTGATGCGAGTACTTCCATTCCATTGCAAGCTGCATTGAGGTATGGCACTTACAACACCATAGATGCGAATCTGAATAATACATTGGCTAGTAAAAAATTATTTTACCAAGGGTTTTACAATTATTACAATACAGATGGTTATAGCATTAGACCCAATAGCAACAATCGAGTAACTACGCCCATCACCCGCCTCACTACCAGCCAACAATTCAAATACAACTTAACAGACAAAACCAATTTTGTTTTTAATACCAGATTAACCGATGAAAAAATTATCAGCAATATTGCAGTTTCTAATGGGGGTGTGACTATTTATTCCAATGGGGTGGAACACAATACCGATATCAATTTAACCGGTTCTTTGAATCATCGCTTCTCTAATAATTTAAAAACCAATTTTAGGTCCTATTTAAGCAATTATGTTTCCAATCAAGATTTATTGACTTTGTCTGGTGCGCCATATAGTGATTTACTCAATCATTTGTTTCAACGCTTGGAAAATCAAACAGATTGGAGTTTGAGTAAAAACCTAACTGGTATTTTTGGAGCAGGCGCAGTTTGGGAGGGTGTAAAAAGTAGCAGGTATGATAGCGAAAAAATTAGAAAAAATAATACCATTCAATATGGTTTCACCCAATGGGAATGGACGCCGATGACTAAGTTAATCATCATTGGTGGTGTTCGATTTGATCAAAATGCTTCTTACGCCTCTGCCTGGAGTCCTAAATTATCCATGTTGTATAAAATAAATCCAAAACATAAAATTAAATTAAGTATCGGGCAAGGCTTTAAGGCACCAGATTTTAGACAATTGTATTTAGATTTCACCAATGCAGCAGCAGGGAATTACAGTGTATTTGGATCTGCAGAGGCGCAAAAAGTAATTGGACAATTGAATAGTTTGGGTCAGATTGGAACCTTATATTCCAATTATTATCAATTAAAATCATTGCAACCAGAATCTTCCACTGGTATTCATCTTTCATGGGACTGGGAACCCAATCCAAAAACTTTTATTAGTGTCCAAGCTTTTAGAAATGATATTAAAAATTTAATTCAAGTACAACAAGTAGGTGCCTATACAAGCGGGGCACAAATATTTAGTTATTTAAATATTGGACGCGCTTATACACAAGGGCTAGAATTGGAAACGAAATATCAATGGAATTCCGATTGGTCTTTGAGTGGAGGCTATCAATTTATTTTAACAGGAGATAAGGATGAAATTACTCAAATCAAAGCAGGTACGGTTTATACCAGAGATGCCAACGGTGTTAGTAGTCGTTTAAGTTTGAGTGATTATGTGGGTTTGCCCAACATCAGTAAACACAAAGCACAGTTTAAAATTAATTATGTAACAAAGGATGGATACTTTGCGAATACTCGTTTTGTTTACAGAAGCAAATGGGCTGTCAACAATACAGATGGCAATCAAGTATATGATACTGGGGATAGTTTTGCTGCAGGTTATCTATCCTTGTATAGTTCCGTAGGCAAAAATTACAGTAATGGACTTTCTTTACAAGTTGGTTGCGATAACATGACCAACTATGTAGATGCCAATAATTTATCCAATTTACCTGGACGAACTTTTTACTTCTCCATCAAATATCAAATCATTAATAAAAAATAAACAAATCAATCATGAAAAAACTATTCACTCAAATTAGCCTAGTATCTTTATTAACATTGACTTTATTTGCTTGTTCTAAATCAACTGATACCACTGTAATGAACAATACACCAGTCACGGCCACTGTTAAAGACCTTGTAGCAGATACTGTATTAGGGGTTGATCCAAAAACCGGGCCTTACAGCGCTGGCAAGTATACTTTTTATAGTATTGAAAATAATGCAATAGTGCCTAATACAGATAGCGCTACCACAAAATGGGATTTGGCTTTCCTATCTACAAAAATTTTAACCAATGGAGGAACAAGTGGATCTGGAAAGGGTGGGGCTTTTATTTACAAAGGATTATTTGATGATATCAAAACCATTGCTCCAGATTCTGTTTTCAAAACTGATGCTGCACCGGTTTATGCCATCACCACAGGAAGTGATAAAGGTTGGTATCATTATGATGGTCAAACAAATTTAATAACACCAATTGCAGGAAGAGTTTTGGTTATTAAAACAGCCTCAGGAAAATATGCCAAGCTTGAAATTTTGTCTTATTATAAAGGAGGGGTAACTTTAAGTACAACTGCTTCGGACGCAGACAAATTAACTAAGCAACGTTATTATACATTTAGATTTACTTATCAACCTAATGGAACAACCACCTTCTAATTGGATGAAATAGTTTTAGGAGTAATACTTTCCCCCAAAAGCTCCCTTCTGACAGCCCCTTTTGGGGCTGTTGTTGTTTTAATTACTTTGCTTTAAAGCTCCAAGTAAAATTAAATTCGGCCACAACATCGCCCGCTTCGTTTTTACCTATGGATCTACAAATGATAGTTTTTCCTTCTCCAGTGGCAATGGCTTCATTGATGGCCATTTGAATTGCGAGGCCATCTTCACAGGTGAACAAGATAACACCTGTTGCTTTTTTTATAAAGGCTACTTCCATCTTTACTACCAACATACTTACTTTAGGTTGGCGTTGATATACTTGCGCAAATGCCAACATACCACTACACATTTCTGCAGCCATGGCTTCTACAGCAAAATAAACCGATTTAAAAGGGTTCATCGTAAACCAGGAATATCGAATACGCACTATGCATTTTTCTGCATCAAAATGATGGATGCGTAGACCTGCAAAAAAAGCCGCTGGCAATTTTTGTACTAAAAAAAAGCGAAACTTAATAGGACTTGTTATTAGTTGCTTAAAAATATTGAAAGAAGGATTCATAAAGATGGCTATTAGATGCTATGAAAATAACATAAATAATTTAAATATGATTTGAATCATTAAAATAAGTGACTATGGTCATATTATATAATCCAATACAATGCAAATTTTGCTGTTGGAATTTTAACACTCACTATAAATGATTATTGTATGAAAATTTTTAAAATTGTATCGCTCTTTAGTTTTGTCGTACTATTTTTTATGTACTGTACCAAAACAGATCAAGTGGTTATTTCTTCAGCAACTAAAAATACTTCCGATTTGTTAGCACTAAAAACTACAACAGCTCCCACTATAGATGGATTGGTAGACGCTATTTGGGCCAAAGCGGAAAAATTAGATTTTATTCCTGCAGTACCAGATCCTGGAAATGGTTTATTTACTGGATATATTGGAGAAAAATATCCTACTACTTTAAGAGCTATGTATGATGATCAATATATTTATTTTTTAGCAGAGTATACGGATAAGGACCAAAACCAAAAAGTAGCCCCTTGGTACTTTAACCCAATAACAAATTTATGGGCTAAAGAGGGCAGCGCTAGAACTTATGATGCCAATGGAATTATGACAAGAGAGGGCTATGGAGAAGATAAAATTGCAATGTTATGGAACATTGACAATTCAACGCCTAAATTTATTTCTCAAACTTGTTATGCAAGTTGCCATGTATTTACGCCTTATTATGATTATTCTACTGTAGGTACATTAATAGCTAAAATTGGTAAAACTGCCCTAGACAGTTTAGTAACCAATCCCAGTTTTAAATCCAATGCTGCTAGTGGGAATCACTATACCAATGGTCCTAATGAAAAAATTGACATGTGGTGGATGCAACCAAGTAAAGGTTTAAGCTATGGTAAGATGGATGATAACTATCAAGACTATGCAGGAGGACAAGCCGTTACCAATTTAACCGGAGGCAATGCCAATGGCCGTCACGTAGATGATTTAATTGTTGGAAGTACAAGTACAGTTTGGCCATTTAGACCAGTCTATACTGTAGATGCTACACAGGGGTCTTTTGCAAATACACAAAATTTAAAATTAGATGGCACAGGCGCTTCAGTAGCAGTGCCATTATACATCATACCAGGTGCAACAAGTAATTACATCAATATAACAGATACTGCTACAGGTGGTGCTGCAAAAAAAGTGACTGCAGTGAGTTCAACTGGAGTATTAACCTATAGCGGAGGGACTTTAGATCCTACAATTGGTAGTGATTACCAAAGACTAGGCACTTTTGCGACAAGTGAAATAGGAACAAAATGTATTCCATCTGTTGTTTCATCTCCTTTAAAAAATGGACGAGCCGATATTGATTGTGTAACCACCTACACAGGTACAGGCTATATTGTTGAGTACAAAAGAAAACTAAAAACTAATGATGTATTGAAACAAGACATTGATTTTACAAGTTTACAAGATCAACCATTTGGCTTTGCGGTTTGGAATAGATCAAACTATCAACACGCGATTCAACCCAATTTGATGCTTAAGTTTCAAAAATAAAATGGATGTAAACGATTAAATGAAAATGTATGTTAACGAAAAAAATAGCTCTATTATCAGGTTTGATAACCATTACGATGATTGCTATTACAGGATGTTATAAAACTTCGACCATTGTTGTCAATCCAGGATCTAGTATTACTCAAGCCATGAGTTTTAAAACAGATATTGTTCCATTATTTACTACAAGTTGTGCAAAAGCGGGATGCCATGTGGCTGGAGCAAAAAATCCAGACTTGACAGAAGCTAATGCCTTTAAAGCTTTAGCAGATGGAACTTACATTAAAGCCAATGATCCTGATAATAGTATGTTGATGTTGTGGTTGAATGGTAAAAAAAGTCCAGTGATGCCCATGGGTACAGGACCTGATGAAAAAATCAATGCAAAAATTTATGCATGGATCAAACAAGGAGCAAAAAACAATTAAATTAATTTCAAATGAAAAAAGCAATAAATTATACACCAATGATTCGCTTGATTCGATTACCATTATTGATGCTGGTGTTCGTTTTAGCAGTGAATGAATTGATAGCACAAGATTCCACACAGGCAACTGCTCCTGTAATTAAAAAGAAATCCTATGTAAAAAATACATTTGATGGAAATTATATCATCGACAATCAAACGGTGATGGTGCCCATCAAAGGTACTTTCGAGTTTGATATACAACACCGATTTGGTACCATTGAACATGGATGGAAAGATCTTGCTGGTTTGTTTGCTAGCGCCAATATGCTATTAGGTTTTAGTTATGTGCCTATCAAAGATTTACAATTGGGATTTGGCGCTACCAATGATAGGATGCAGGTAGACGGCAATTTAAAATATGCGTTGTTCAAGCAAACCAAAAACAATAAAATGCCGTTAAGCGTTACCCTATTTGCCAATACGGTAATGGATACTAGAGCAAAAAGCAGCTCTTTGCCAATCATCAATCTGCAAGATCGTATGAGTTTCTTTTCTCAATTAATCATTGCAAGAAAAATTAACGAAAAAATCTCATTGCAAGTTGGTCCTAGTTTGTCCTATTTTAACAATGTAGAAGCCTATTATGTTGAAAATAAAGTCATTCAAGCAAAAACCAACAATGCACATTTGGCCATCAGTGCTGCTGGTAAATTTAAATTAACAGAAGGGCTGTCCTTGATTGCCAATTATGATCAACCTATTACCCAACATCCAATGAACAATCCTAATCCAAATATAAGTTTGGGATTAGACATGAAAACAAGTGGGCACGATTTTCAAATTTTCGTGGGTAATTATGGATACATCTTACCACAAAACAACAATGTATACAATCACAACGATTTTACAAAAAGCCAATTTCTAATTGGGTTTAATATTTCAAGGCTTTGGAATTTTTAAACCTACTTTATTCAATACAAATACAAAATAAGATTATATGAAAAAATTCCCCATCTTAATGATTATTGTTGTTTTTATTACAACTGCCAGTTTCACCTTCTTGCAAAATAAACCATGGGCTGTGCCTGATGCCGCAGCAAAAAAAGCCAATCCAGTAAAGGCAGATGCAACATCTAATGCTGCAGGTAAAGTATTGTGGGGGCAACATTGCGCTTCTTGTCATGGAAAAGCAGGTTTAGGGGATGGCAGTAAGGCGGCACAATTAGAAACTACGCCTCCAGATTTTAGCAAAGCAATAGTACAAGGTCAATCCGACGGCGCTTTATTTTTTAAAACCTCAGAAGGTCGAGGTGATATGCCAAGTTTTAAAAAGAAAATTCCAGATCAAGAAGATATTTGGAATTTAGTGAATTACATGCGCAGCTTTAAAAAATAATTTACCCTCTTAACTCAATTTATGTCAGACCTACAAACATTTCAAAAAGATCCTTCAACAAGAAGAAAGCTAATCACAGGCATCGGACTATTAAGCTTATTGCCCATTTTAAAATTTCGATGGTTTAATCAAAAGAAAGAGGTGATTAGTTGTGCGCCAGCCACCAATGTGAAGATGATTAAATTTTTAACACAAGACGGCAGATTGGTAGAAGTGGATGCGTCAAAAATAAATATGGGCAAAGAAAAGATATCTAATAAGCAATTGCAATCTTGGATTAAGAAAGAATCGTAATCAAAAAAATTGGAATGAAAATTAATCAAAATTCAAGAAGAGACTTTATAGCCACCACCTTAGTAGCAGGTGCCACACTGGCTGGTTGTGCCACTAAAAATCCATTTACTGAGGAACTTATACCAGATGTAAAACCTTCTGGAGAAATGGTGAAATTATTATCAGTTGATGGTGAAATTATAGAAGTGGATAAAGCTTTTCTAAAGCCTGTACCTGAATTGCCAGCGGTAATGAATACAGCTGCTAGGGAAGGCATTGCTGGAAAGAAATTTGTGATGGTAATTGATTTATCAAGATGTAAAAGTGTAAAAAAATGTCAGACCGCTTGTAATCACATGCACCACATACATCCAGGACAAAACTGGATCAAAGTGTATCCGATGCAAGAAGCAGAACATACTGCTCCCTATTGGCAACCCACTACCTGTATGCATTGCGATGAACCACCTTGTGTAAAAGTATGTCCAGTGGATGCCACTTTTAAAAGAAAAGATGGTATTGTATTGATAGATAGTGATAGGTGTATTGGTTGTCGTTTTTGTATGGCGGCCTGTCCTTATTCTTCTAGAGTATTTAATTGGGAAGAACCTAAAATTGAAAAAGAAATCGCAGCTAAACCATATTCTTGTGAATCAAGTGTTCCACAAAAAGTAGGTACGGTAGGAAAATGTGATTTCTGTCCAGACATGGTCCGCCAAGGTAATTTGCCACATTGTGTTTCTGCATGTCCTAATGGGGTATTTATGTTTGGAGATTTATTAGAAGATACTGTCACCAATGGTTCAGAAACTTTCAGATTTAGTGAATTGATCAAAGACAAAGCGGGCTATAGATTGATGGAAGATTTAGGTACTAAACCAAGTGTTTATTATTTACCACCTGTAAATAGAAACTTCCCATTTGAAAACAATATTAAAGAGAAAAAAGCATAGGCATTAACTCATAAAATAGTTCAAAGTGGATAAATTAAGAGAAGATAAAATTATAGCAGATCTATTACCACAGGAGTTTGGCAAACAAGGTAAAATTTGGGTAGTTTGTTTGTTATTTTTTGCTGCCCTTGGCGTATTTGCTTACGGAAGACAATTGTATTATGGATTAGAAGTGACTGCCATGAGAGATTATGCATCCTGGGGTATTTATATATCCAACTTCGTTTTCTTTGTAGCAATTAGCTTGGTCGGATCTTTAATTACTGCTGTATTAAGGTTAACCGATGTAAAATGGAGTACTCCATTGACAAGAATTGCAGAAATCATTGCTGTATCGGCTATTACATTTGCTTCTTTGATCATTATCGTAGATATGGGTCGCCCAGAAAGATTTTATAATCTATTCTTACATGGCCGTTTGCAATCACCCATCATTTGGGATGTCATCGTGATTACTACTTATTTTTTCATAAGCTTATTGCTATTGTATTTTCCTTTATTACCTGATTTAAAAATTATGATTGGCTTTAAAGAGCGCAATGGAAAATGGTTACAAAAATTATATGAATTTTTAGGATCCTTTTGGAAAAATAAAAAGGAGCAATTTAAAATAACGGATAAGGCCATTAATATTTTAGCCATTGCTATTATTCCTGTTGCCTTTTCTATTCACACAGTTACTTCTTGGCTATTCGCCACCACTTATAGACCAGGCTGGGACAGTACTAATTTTGGTGCTTATTTTATTTCAGGCGCCTTTTTAGTAGGAGCTGGAGGGGTGGTCATTGCTATGTATATTTTTAGGACACACTATAAATTAGAAAAATACATTACAGATGATCATTTTGATAGAATGGGAAAGGTTTTAGTACTCTTAGCTTTATTGTATTTGTATTTTAATTTCAATGAGTTTTTAGTGCCCGCTTTTAAGATGAAAAAATCAGAAGAAGAACATTTATTGGGTTTATTTACTGGAGAATTTGCACCCATATTTTGGTTTGCCATATTTACTTCTATGTTTATTCCCATATTTATACTGTTGTTTAAAAGTGGCCGAAAACCTATACCTGCCTTTATTGCAGGAATATTAGTGGTAGTAGGTTCTTGGTTTAAAAGATTTTTAATAGTGACGCCTACTTTACTTCATCCTTTTTTACCTATGCATGATGTACCGGAAAATTATCATCATTATATTCCTAGCTGGGAAGAATGGGCCATTGCAGGAGGTTCTTTAGCAGGGGCCTTATTGGTGATTACTTTTTTTGCAAGGATATTTCCTATCATTCCCATACACGAAACCATTACTGAAACAGAAAGCCATGAGAATGAAAAACGTTTTTAAAATAATTGTATTCATAGCGTCTTTGATGCCACATTTTATAATGGCGCAGGCTGTTGAAAAAAATACATTAGTTCTGGGAGTAAAATATTATAACGATAATAATGCCGCACAACATTTAGTGGTCTCGGCTAAATCTAAAATAGATGGTAAGTTTCAAAAAATTGGAAATGTTGCTGTGAAAGTTTTTATTACCAACGATTCAAATAAAAATAATTTAATAGGTACTGGTATCACAACAGAAAGAGGGGAATTTATTTTATTTATTCCTCCTTCCGCTAAAACTGAATGGTTAAAATCAAGCACTCAAAATTTTATAGCTATAAGTGCTGCCAATAAATTCTATGATGAAGCTAGAGCAGAAACAACTATTACAAAAGCAAAAATAAAAATTGATACTGCAGATGGAAGAATAGTGAATGCAAAATTATTCATTAAAGTAGATACCAGTTGGCAACCTATGGCAGGAGTGGAAATGGTACTTGCTGTAAAAAGATTAGACGGCAATTTAAATATTAGCGAAACGGCTACTTATACAACCGATACTTTAGGTGCAGTCACTGGTGAATTTAAAAGAGATAGTTTACCCGGAGATAGTAAAGGAAATTTAGTATTGGTGGCTAATATTATAGACAATGATGTATATGGAAATGTAGAAGGGGAGACCACTGTGCCTTGGGGTAAGCCCTTGCTGTATTCGAACAATTACAATCACCGTAGTTTGTTTGCGCGTAGAGGTCATTCCCCTTTTTGGTTAGAATTTCTAGCTTATAGTATTATTATAGCAGTATGGGTGGTCATTATTTATTTATTGATTCAAATAAAGAAAATAGTTAAACTAGGTTTGGAGTAGAATTGAGGTTTGGTTTTGATAAAAAAAGGCAAGCCAAAAGGGTGCCTTTTTGAGTAGATAGACCTAATTTTAAGATCAAAACCTTACGCTATGCCAAAAGGACTTCAAACCTATGATTACATCGTCTTTGTCTTGTATTTTTTAATCATAGCCAGTTATGGATTTTGGATTTATAAACGCAAGCAATCAGCCACCGCTAATTCTACTGATTTCTTTTTAGCAGAAGGCCAATTGACCTGGTGGGCCATTGGTGCATCACTTATTGCCTCCAATATTTCAGCAGAGCAGTTTATTGGCATGAGTGGAAATGGATTTAGATTAGGGATTGCCATCTCTGCCTATGAGTGGATAGCTGCAGTTTCCTTAGTAGTCGTAGCTGTGTTTTTTATGCCGGTGTATTTGAAAAACAGTATTTACACCATGCCCCAGTTTTTAAAAACAAGGTACAACGAAACAGTGGCCATGATCATGGCCATCTTTTGGTTGTTCTTATACATATTTGTAAACCTTACTTCCATTTTATATTTAGGAGCGATTGCCATTAATAATTTAACAGGTGGTGCTAATTTTCATTTAATAATGATTGGCCTTGCTTTATTTGCCTTGTTTATCACTTTAGGTGGTATGAAGGTGATTGGTTATACCGATGTAATACAAGTATTAGTATTAACGGTGGGGGGTCTTATCACTTCTTATATAGCCTTAACAGTGGTGGGTGAAAAATTTGGTTATGGTAGTAATGCCATTGCAGGATTCAATCACTTATTAAAAGCAGCGCCTGATCATTTTAAAATGATTTTTGATAAACCAGGTACTGGAGCTACACAAAAACAAATAGACGATTATTCAAGTTTACCAGGACTTGCTATGATGGCAGCTGGTATGTGGGTAGCTAATTTAAATTATTGGGGATGTAATCAATACATTACACAAAGAGCCTTGGGCGCCGATTTAAAAACGGCAAGAACAGGAATCTTATTTGCCGCTTTTTTAAAATTAATGATGCCCATCCTAGTAGTCCTGCCAGGTATTGCTGCTTATGTGCTTCATCAAAATGGAGCATTGCAACAAGAAATGTTAAGCAATGGTAGTTTAAATCAAGACAATGCGTATTCATCAGTAGTAGGTTTTTTACCAATTGGCCTGAAAGGCTTGTCTATGGCGGCTTTGACAGCAGCTATTGTGGCCTCCTTAGCAGGCAAGGCCAATAGTATATCAACTATATATTCTTTAGATATTTATAAAAAATATATTAATAGAGAAGCCTCTGATACTAAAATTGTTACCACGGGTCGTATCATCATTATTGTTTCTTTAATCATTGCCATCATCATTAACTGGAACGATGCATTAGGTATTGGCGGAAAAGGGGGCTTTGAATTTATTCAAAAATACACAGGTTATATTTCACCAGCCATCTTCCCGGTTTTCTTATTGGGTTTCTTTTGGAAAAAAGCAACTTCAAAAGCGGCTATTACTGGAATTATTGTAGGTGTAATCTTATCCATTGTATTTGATAAGTTTATGGTGGGCTGGGCAGGGCATGAAACTATATTATATACAGCTTATTCCAATGGACATGGCGGATTTGAAATTCCTTATCTAATTCAAATGGGATTGGTATTTGCCTTTACCATGATGACCATTGTACTAGTAAGTTTATTAGATAAGGCTGGTCAAAAACATGAAAACGATTTAATAGAAGACGGCACTAAATATAAATTAACCAATGCCAATTTAGCCATGGTCATTATTGTACTTGGATTAGTAGCTGCTATGTATATTCGATTCTGGTAATCTATCTTAAAAAAATGTACCTAATGAAGATTAAATTGATATCCTATCTTGCTTTCTTATTTGTTTTGACAAGTAGATTGCATGCACAAAACAAAAATGCAGTAGATCAAAAAACACAATTAATCACCCATGTAAATTTAATAGATGGTACAGGTAAGCCTGCTTACAATGCATCGGTAAGATTACAAGGAAATAAAATTATCCAAGTTGGGCAATTGAAGCCTAATAAAGATGAAGCAGTTGTTGATGGTCAGGGTTTGGTCTTAGCTCCTGGATTTATTGATTCACACAGCCATCATTTTGGTGATTTAGACAGTCATCCAGAAGCCTTGCCCACCAACAATCAGGGCATCACAACTATAATTATTGGACAGGATGGAGAGAGTTTTCCAATGGATACCATTGCCAAAAGAATGAAAGCTCAACCCATGGCTATCAATGTAGGAACCTATACTGGGCAAGCTAGCTTAAGAGAAGAAGTAATGGGAGAGAAGGATGTATTTAGAGCAGCCACACAAACTGAAATAGATAAAATGAAAGGGCTGTTAAAAAAAGAATTGAATAAAGGATCTTTTGGTTTATCTACAGGTTTAGAATATGAACAAGCTTTTTTCTCCACTAAAGATGAAGTAATACAACTAGCCAAAGTAGCTGCAGCTGCTAAGACAAGGTACATGAGTCATATTAGAAGCGAGGACATTAGAATGACAGCTGCGATTGATGAAATTATAGAAATTGGCAGGGTAACTAAAATGCCTGTACAAATATCCCATATCAAATTGGGTATGAAAAATGATTGGGGAACAGCGCCACAACTAATTGAAAAATTAGAAAAAGCAAGAGCAGCAGGCATCAATATCACTGCAGATGTTTATCCATATACTTATTGGAACTCCACCTTAAGGGTATTGTTTCCCCAAAGAGATTATACCAATCCGGTAAGTGCTGAATTTGCAGTCAATCAAGTTTTTGATGCCAATGAATCTTATTTAGTTAAGTATGCACCCGTTGAAGCTTATAGGGGTAAGACCATTGCAGCCATTGCAGCGATGAGAAATGAAAAACCATCTATTACTTTAATGGCCTTAATTGCTATTGCTTCAGCTTTCAAAGAAAAAAATCCAGATTTTAAAGGCACCATTGATGCTATTGCTGCGAAAGCCATGTCAGAAAAAGATGTCGCAGCTTTTATTGCTTGGCCCAATGCCAATATTTGTTCTGATGGCAATGCAGGCGGCCATCCTAGAGGTCATGGTACCTTTACAAGAATATTGGGTAAGTATGTAAGAGAAGACAAAGTTATTTCATTGGAAACAGCTATCTATAAAATGACGGGCTTAAGCGCCAAACATTTGGGCATCAAAGATCGAGGAGTGATTGCTGTGGGTAATTATGCCGATTTGGTTTTATTTAATCCAAGCACTGTTAAAGACAATGCCAATATTCAAGACAGTAGAGCTTTGTCTACAGGCATTGAAATGGTTTGGATCAATGGTCAACTAACTTATCATAATCAAAAAGCAACAGGCAATTATCCAGGGGTCTTAATAAAAAGATAAATTTTTAAAAAGTATAATAATCAAAGATGAACAATGCAATAGTATTAACCAATGGTTTATTAAAATCTTTAGATGCAAAAACTGCACACGGACTTATTAGAGGTACAGAAAGATTTACCATCAAAGGGGTAGTAGATGGAGCAGACACTGCAGGACAAGATGCGGGAACTTTATTAGATGGGCAAGTCCGTGGTATTCCTATATTTGAAAATTTGAATACAGCCCTCAATAGCTTAAAAGACATTCAATTTTTAGTGATTGGTGTGGCCACCGTAGGAGGAAGATTGCCTAGCAATATGTTAAGCACCATCATTGAATCCCTCCATGCCGGAATATCCATAGTGAATGGTTTACATGAATATTTAAATGAGAAACCTGAGCTGGTAGCACTTGCTAAAGAAAAAGGGGTAGAATTAATTGATGTAAGAAAACCAAAAACTAGAGCGCAACTTAGTTTTTGGACAGGAGATATTTTTAAAGTTACTGCACCCATCATTGCAGTCATAGGCATGGATTGCGCCATGGGTAAAAGAACCACTGCTAGAATCTTAAGACAGGCTTGTGAAGCTAGAGGGCTAAAAGCGGAAATGATTTACACTGGACAAACCGGTTGGTTGCAAGGTGGCAAATATGGTTTTATTTTTGATTCTACTTTGAATGATTTTGTTTCAGGTGAATTAGAAAATGCGATTGTAACTTGTTGGAAGGAATTAGCACCTGATTTTATTTTCTTAGAGGGGCAATCTTCTTTAAGAAATCCAAGTGGTCCTTGTGGTATTGAGTTATTGATTTCAGGCAATGCTAAACATGTAATATTGTTATTCGCACCAAAGCGTAAATATTTTGACCACGATGAAAAATGGGGCGTCATACCTAGTGTTGAATCTGAAATAGAAATTATTGAAAAATTAGGTTCAAAAGTAATTGCCGTGGGAATTCATACAGAAGACTGTACTACTGAGGAGGCCTATGCCTTTCAAAAAGAGTACGAACAAAAATTAAAGATCCCTGTTCTATTGCCCATTCAAGAAGGGGTGGATAAAATACTGCCTACTTTAAAAAATTTAAAAAAATAGTCTATTTAGTATTAGTAAAATATTTATACAATAGTGTAAATAAAGAATCAAAAATAAATAATTAGTATCTAATGAAAATAGTAGCCCTAAGATCTTATCTAAAAAAAATGGCTTTAACCAAGCCTTATACCATTGCCTATAGTACTTTCTCCGATGTAAGTCTGGCTTTTTTTGAAGTAGAACTAGCCAATGGTATGGTAGGCTATGGTTCTGGAAGTCCTGCTGGGGAAGTAGTAGGAGAAACCACCGATCAAACGGTAGTTAACTTAAAAACTGAATGGGTAGAAAATTTTGTGGGTAGAGACATTAGGCATTTTCAAAAAATGATTGACGAAGCTAGACAACAATTTGATCATCTGCCAGGAACTCAAGCTGCCATTGATATTGCGCTGCATGATGCATTTGGAAAATTCCTTGGTATTTCAGTAGCTGAATTTTATGGTCAAAAAATAAAAGCCTTGCCTACCTCTATTACCATTGGGATAAAATCTGTCAAAGAAACACTAGAAGATGCGGAAGAATTTTTGAAATTGGGCTTTAAAATTTTGAAAGTAAAAATGGGCTTAAATGTAGAAGAGGACATTGAAAAAATTATTAAGCTCCATGAAAAATATGCATCTAATTTTATAATAAGAGTAGATCCCAATCAGGGCTATAGTTTAGCTGATCTAAATAAGTTTATAGCAGCTACTAAAAAACTAAGTGTTGAATTAATAGAACAACCCTTACCCGTAGGTAAAGAGGTAGAATTATTAAAAGTAGATCCTGCCTACCGTTCCATATTAATGGGAGATGAATCGCTGAAAGATCCACAGGCTGCATTGGAATATGCTATTAGTAAACCCTTTGGCGTGTACAATATTAAACTAATGAAATGCGGCGGCATTATGGGAGCGATGGAAATTGCCACTATTGCCAAAAATGCACATATTAATTTATTCTGGGGATGCAATGATGAAAGTATCCTAAGTATCACTGCAGCGCTGCATGCAGCCTATTGTTGTAGAAATACCAAGTATATCGATTTAGATGGCAGTTTTGATTTAGCTGAAGATATAGTAACTGGAGGCTTTGAATTAAAGGATGGCTACATGCATATTAATAGCCAGCCTGGTTTTGGCGTTTCAAAACTATAGTGAACTTTATATAGAATGAACTAAATTGTAGCATGGAGGTATTAAAACCAAAAATAGGCGTAAGGGCTGCCATTTTTTTAGTGGTCAGTATGATTATAGGTTCGGGCGTATTTAAGAAGTTGGCGCCTATGTCTCAGGAACTAGGTTCTCCCTTATTAGTGATACTTTGCTGGGTATTAGCAGGCCTTATTAGTTTAGCAGGCGCTTTGTCTACTGCTGAAATGGTAAGTATGTTTCCCAATTCAGGAGGGGAGTATTTTTATTTTCAAAAAGTATATGGTCGCTTTTTTTCTTTTATGTATGGATGGGCCAGTTTCACTGTTATTAAAACTGCTTCTATTGCAGCACTAGCTTATATTTTTGCGCAATCCCTAACAAGTTTATTTCCACTTCCTCTTATGGGAGACAGTATTAACTTTATAGGTATTGCTATTACACAGGTTTTATTTATTAAATTAGTTGCTTCCTTATTAATTATAGCACTTACCTTATTAAATTATAGGGGGGCACAGTTTGCTAGTAAATTAAGTACAGTACTTACTTATTTAATGTTAACAAGCATAGTTGCATTTTTAGCTATTGGTTTTGGATCTTCGCAAGGGAGTATTGCAAATGTAACCACTACAAGTCATTTGCCGAATGCCCCCAATGTACATGGGTTTAGTTTACTGAAAGCCTTATTTGTAGCTAGTTTAGGCGCTTTTTGGGGTTATGAAGGATGGAATGGAATTGCTTATATCGGTGAAGAAATAAAAAATCCAAAAAGAAATTTACCATTGGCTTTAGGCATTGGTACTTTAATAGTCATGATGTCTTATGTTTTATTAAACATTGTTTTTGTTTATATTTTACCCATAGATTATTTTATACAACTCACCCCAAATAAAATTGTGGCAGTAGAAGTGGCTGGTAAAATAGGTGGACCTATTGGAATGGTACTTATAGCTAGCTTAATTGTTGTGACTACTTTGAACTCCACTAATAGTACTATTTTAACTTCTGCTAGAATGATGTATGCAATGGCAAGAGATAAATTATTTTTTTACAAAGCGGCGAACGTACATCCAAAATACAATACACCGGATATTGCTTTATTCATACAAGCTTTTTGGGCCATTGCCTTGGTATTCTCTGGAAGCTTTGATCAATTAACCGATATGTTGGTTTTTGCTTCTTTTATATTTTATGGAAGTACAGCGCTTGGCGTAATTATATTAAGAGTAAAGCATCCAGAATACGAAAGAAAATATAAAGTAATAGGCTATCCTTTTGTACCAGGCCTATTTTTATTATTCTGTGCAGCCTTATTTGTCATTACTATATTGAATAAACCCTATGAAGCCATTTGGGGCTTAAGCCTTATTGCTACTGGATTCCCGGTATACTGGTGGTTGAATCGTAAATAACTACTTGCTCCCATAAATGCCCGTAATTATTTCTAAATTCATCATGAATAGGATGAAATTGATAAACTTTTTCCTCTTCAGCGTCATCAAATAAACATAGCCAAGAATAAGTATAACTTCTTACAATGACAGCCCTATCGGTAGCTGCGGGTGTGCCTAAATGGAATTCCCTAATATTCATAATCGAGGAAAGCAAACCTATCCCCTCTAAAAATTTTGCCCTATCCGCTGCTGAGTCTGGGTTCTTTAAATAAAACAGCACATGGTGTACAAATGTATGGTCGCTAATTTTCTTGTTCATAGTAATAATTTTTAAAATTGATTTTATTCTATTTTATAGGTACAAAAGTAAATGATTCAACCACCAAAGTACAATCTAGCATTCACTTTCTAAAATTTGAATGGGCAAGATCATTTGTTAATGATTTCAGTCGGTGCCTTATTTCAATACTATTGGCTTGCCTTGTTCAGGATATAGAATAGAAAGTCCTAAGGTATTGCCAGCAGCAATTTCTTTTTTAATATTAATTTCGCATGTCGTACAAGGCTTTATATGCGTCACATAAATTGATGTATTTTTTAAAAGACCAGCTGATTTATTATTTAATACATTTAATTCTTGCATCAATAACTTAGGTGTTAAATGACCAAACAAAGATTTATCAGGTATTGAATTGTCAAAACTCACTTCTATAAAAATGGCTTTTAATTGCCCTGCTTTTATTTTTTCTGCAACAGCCGTCCATAATTTTTCTAATTGGGTGCTTCGTTCTACTTCATCTGCGCCAGTATCACCTAAGTACAAAACATAATTATTTTTGTTACCCACTAAAAACGCAGTGCTTTCATAAGGCTTCACATGGCTTAATACAAAAGTAGAAACAGTCAATCCTGTATTGGGTATACTTATTTGTTTACCCTCAGTCAAGACTTGGTAATTGTATTTATTTAAAATAGGTAGGTCGCCTTCACTGCCAAAATTAGCCCAGCTTTTCCAGGTAAAATAATTGTTCTTTATTACTTCAAGCACCGAAGGCAATGCATAAATGGGTTTTGCGATGTCATTGGGAGAATTTAAAATTAATCCCGCCACATGGTCCAGATGGGCATGAGAAATAAAATAGGCTTTGATGTATTTTTTTTGAAGCTCTTCGGCATTTTTACCATTAAAAAAAGTAGTACTTGCTAATTTTTCTAGTCCAGTATGTAAAGTACCAGCATCCAAGCAAATATAGCCCTCAGTACCTGCAGCTGCAATCATATAGGCAGAAAGGTTGGATTCGTCCAACCCGCCTTTGACACCTAAAGGAAATACATTAAATGAAGTCGGGCTTGTATTTACTTGTGCCAATGAATTTAATATGGAAAGCACAGTCATTAAAAAAGTAAAAAAGTACTTCATAAAAATTATTATTTTAGATAAGCTGTTCCAATGTCAAAACACGAACTAATATTTTACATTACAGGTGTAAAGCTAATGAAATAGGTGAATGCCTGCATTGTTTTTTTAAAAAATAAAGATAACTTCATTACTCTTATCTGAGCAAGAATAAAAAATTTATGCAGCTGAAAACCTATTTATTAACTATTTTATTTTTTTTCAACCTGGGCAATGGCTTTGCGCAATCCCAATATCTATGGAATGATAAAGTTCAAAAAACGTATGAATCTATGAGTTCTTTAAGAATTCCTGAGGCAAGAAAAACTATTGAGAAAGAGTTAAGCAATCACACCAATAATCTTTTTTATTCCTTATTAGAAAGTGGCGCCGACTTATACCAATCTTTTTTTAATGAAAATAGATTTGAATACAATAATTTTTACCCTCGATTTGAAAAAAGAATTGATTTAATCAAAGCAGGTCCAAAAAATACACCTTATTATTTATACAGTTTAGGCTTATTGCATTTTCATAAAGCCATACTGGCTATTAAGTTTGATAAAAATATTGAAGCTGCTTTAGACTTTCGCAAAGCCTATGTCTTATTTAAAGAGAACAGAGAATTGTATCCAAAATTTGGCCCTAATAATTTATATTTTGGATTGTTGACCACGATCATTGGCGCAGTACCCACCAATTATCAATGGATGTTAAATATTTTAGGCTTCAAAGGCAGCATTACCAAAGGCAATGAATTGGTATTGAGTTACATCAATAGTAAAGATGAGTATGCTAAAATGGCGAGGAACGAAGCTTTGTTAATTTATCCCTATTTGGTTATGAACTTTGAAGGCAATACCAAAAAAGCGCTTGATTTTATAGAGCAGGCCAATTATGATTTTAAAAAGAATCATTTTCATGCCTATATGGCTACTAATTTGTATATGAATCACCAACAACCTCAAAAAGCTTTAGAGATTGCTAGTAACATCGAACAAGGAGATGCCTATTTAACCATGCCTTTTTGGAATTATGAAAAAGGGCACTGCTATTTTTATGAAATGAAATTAGACAATGCAGAAAAAGAATTTGTCGCATTTATCAATAACTTCAAAGGTAATTTTTATGTAAAAGATGCCTACGAAAAATTAAGTTTAATTGCCTACTTACAAAATAACCTTAAAAAAGCTAATGAATATAGAGCAGAAGTGATAAAAAAAGGAAATTTAATTGCAGAAGCAGATAAGCTTGCTTATCAAAATGCCAATGCTAATATTTGGCCAAACTTATTATTACTAAAAGCTAGAATTTTAAGTGATGGTGGTTTTCAGGTACAGGCTTTAAATATACTTGCAGATAAGACTAGCCTAGACTTCACATCAGAGGATGACAAGGCAGAGTTTTCTTATCGTATTGCAAGAATCTATGATTTAATGGGTGATAAAGATTTAGCTATAAAGTTCTACAAGTCCACCATGCTGAAAGGTAAAAATTTAAAACAATATTTTGCAGCCAGGGCAGCATTACAAATTGGGTTAATTTATGAAGACAGGAAGGATTACAACAATGCCATTACTTTTTATAAAAATAGCATGGAGATGAAAAATACGGCGTTTAAAAATTCGTTAGATCAAAAAGCAAAATCAGGTATTTTAAGGTGCCAGAAATAAAATAGCTACCTAAAGTTTCGCTAAAAAAATACTTTGCTTAACCAGCTTTACTTTATTTTTTAGAAATGCCATATCTGTAACTAGTTCAGCTCTTGATGCTTTTGAAATATCCCAGGGCATGCCATATTTTTTATTGGTATTTTCTAAATGTTCTAATGCTACCAGCGCAAAAGAATGAATACATGCAAGGCGTTGAAGCGTTTTTGTTTTGTTAGGTATTGATGCATTGGTTTGTAGGATGGTTTGGTTTAATTTTAAACATTGTGCAACAAATATTTCTTTTGCTTTATGTATACTATCTACCTTAGTTACAAATGTATAAACCCCGTCTTCCCTATCTTTAAATGTATCAAATAAATCATTGACCAATTGTCCTACCATTCCTGATTGGTAAATGAATGCTTTTTCTTCAGCGGTCCAATCTTCGTCTAAGACTGAAGCCCATAGGAGTGAACTATTGCCACATTTATTTTCTGAAATAGATAAAATTTCTGAGAGTGAAATGGATGAGTTTAATTGTTGTTTAGAAATTATCTGCCATTCAATGGCCAATTTTAAAGCATTGATAAATTCATTCGTAGGCGTCCAGATTTTTTTAAGTGCATGGTCTAATTCAAAAATTAATTTAATTTTTGGTGTGATGTATTCAATGGCAATAGTTTTATCTACAATAGTATAGTATTGTTCTTTTTCGAAATCTTCTTCGTCAATCAAATCATCGTATAAAGTAGCCATGGCAGAAATGATGGCCATTCTTTTTGATTCTGCGCTACTTGGCTTTCTGCCTTTCAAACATAAATAATTTTCAATGTTTACGATTTGATTAAATAAGGGGTAATAAAAATCTACTTTCTTTTTTTCTTTGGGAGATAGGGCGTAGGTTACTTTTATTTGGCTTGCATCTACTATCGGCCTTAAAAAAGAACGCATTAGTTTCATTTGCTTTAGGGTACTAAAAGCATAAGAAAAAGCAGTAGAGATGAAACTAAAATAATACACAATACAATTTGAATCAAATTTCGGACAATAATTGAACCATTCAAATATTATTTTAAAAATTAATAACTTGAATCTACTCAAAACCCAGCTGCATGGCCAGGGAGATGACATTATTCAACTGAATAATTGGTTTAAATATTGTTCTTTTAGGTATCTTTGCAAAAATTAGTACGAATAGGCATTTCTAATAGACCAAGCATGAAAAAAATCTTCTTCTCAACTTTATTTATTTTACAAATAGTGGCAGGATTTGCTCAAAAATTAGAAAGAAAAGGAGAATTCTATTTTTCATGGGGCTACAATAAAGACTATTTTACCAATTCAAATATTTTTGTAGAACAACCTGCTTTAGGTAATAACTTTAATTTTAAGAATACCATTTTAGAAGATCATCCTGGCTGGGATGAAGGAATTTTCAATAAGGCATTAAGTATTCCTCAATACAATTATCGTTTTGGCTATTTTTTTGATAAGCAAAAAGATTGGGCTTTTGAAATTAATTTTGATCATACCAAGGCTTTAATTAAAGACAACCACAGCGTTCATATGGTGGGTACTTATCATGGAGCAGCCATAGATTCAACTTTTAATTTTTTAAAAACGGGCCAAGGCAGTGCTCAAAATTATTATTACTTAAACAACGGGGCTAATTTTTTACTTTTTAATATAGTTAAAAGAAACCGATTTAAAAATTTGTCAAGTAAACATATTACCATTGATGGTCTTGCTAAATTTGGTATTGGCCCCTTGATTCCACATGTAGAAAATTCTTTGTTTGGTCAAAAAAATATAAGTAAGTTCCAATTTGGCGGATGGAATACAGGAGCAGAATATGTGCTAAGAAGTACTTTTTATAAAAAAATATATTTGGAATTTTCTGGCAAATTAGATTATGCTGCTTATTACCATCTAAATGTATATCAAGGCTATGCACGTCAAAATTTTGGCACTTTAGAATTCATTTTAAGTTTAGGCTACAATATCCCCATGGGACCAAAAATCCCAGTGGTGACGCACTAGTCAAATTCAACCAACCTCTTTATACTATTTTCACCAGGCGCATAAAAGGAGGGAAATGCATTTTTTAATTCATCGAATTTAATTCTATGAGAAATGTATTTTTCTGGTTGAATCTTTCCAATATTCATTTGCTCGATCACTTTTTCAAAGTCAATTCTATTGGCATTTCTACTACTCATCAAGGTAGTTTCTCTTTTATGAAATTCTGGGTGACTAAAAATGAGTTCCCCTTTTTGTAAACCTATTAAAATGTATTTACCACCATGGGCCAACCATTGTAAGCCATGGTTAATGGCGGTTTGATTGCCAGTGGCATCTACCACTAGGGTAGGCATTTCATTGTTGGTCATTAGCCTTAATTGTTCAATCACATTGTCTTCAAGGGGATGGATGGTATTTATAATTTTCAAATGTGTTTTAACAAAATCAATTCTATTGGGGTCCATCTCCATGACGATCAAATTGGCCCCTTCCATTTTTGCAAATTCTATAGCACCCAAACCAATGACCCCAGCCCCCATGATTAAAACATTTTCCCCTTTTTTAATTCCAGCTTTACGTATTCCATGGGCGCCAATGCTAAAAGGCTCAATCATGGCCAACGCGTCTAAACTTAAACCAGGGGCTTTCACCAATTTATCTTCTGGTATTGTAATGTATTCGCACATACCACCATCTATATGAACGCCAAAAACTTGCATGGCCACACAACAATTTTCTTTTTCATTTTTACAAGCTATGCACCCACCACAATTAAAATAAGGCATTACACTTACTTCATCCTTATTCTGGAAGTTACTAGAACCATTGTTGTCAATAACAATACCCGCTATTTCATGTCCTAAAATTCTAGGATAATTAAAATAAGGTTGCGTTCCTTTAAAAGCGTGTAAGTCGGTACCACAAATACCAATTCTTTTGACTTGAATCAGTACCTGGCCCTTTGTTAATTTGGGAATTGGTTTTTCCTCGTAAGTAAATACACCTGGGGATACACAAACAAGTACTTTCATCTTCATGCAATAGATTTCTATAGCTCTAAATTTAAAGTTTCTTTTTGTATAATTAGATAGAAATACTAAATTACCTAACGAATTACCTATACATTCAATTTTTGAACTCAATTTAATACTATGAAAAAGCTTGCTTTCTTATCTGCTGTCTTATTTAGTTTTTCTATCTTGATGGCCCAGGACAAAATTATTGTCAATGCCGATTTAGGCACCACTACCATCAATAAAAATATTTATGGACATTTTGCCGAACATTTAGGCAATGGCATCTATGGTGGGATGTATGTTGGGGAAGGAAATACAAAAATTCCAAATACCGCAGGGGTACGCAATGATATTATTGATGCGTTAAAAAAATTAAAAATCCCTTTACTAAGATGGCCAGGGGGATGCTTTGCAGATACGTATCATTGGAAAGATGGCATTGGACCTAAAGCAGAAAGACCCAGCATGTTAAATGTTTGGTGGGGTGGCGTGACCGAAAACAATAGTTTTGGTACCCATGACTTTTTAAATATGTGTAAAGCCATTGGAGCAGATCCTTATTTGGCAGCGAATGTTGGATCTGGTACGGTACAAGAATTGGCAGATTGGGTAAAATATGTAAATTTTCCAGAAGGAAGTGGACCCATGACTCAGTTAAGAGCAAAGTATGGACAGAAAGAACCTTGGAATGTAAATTATTGGGGTGTAGGCAATGAAGCGTGGGGATGTGGTGGCAATATGAAGCCTGAGTACTATGCTAATATATATAAGCAATATGCCACTTTTATGGCGAGTACAAAGGACCGACCTACTTTTAAAATTGCTTCAGGTGCCAATTCTGACGATTACAATTGGACAGAGGTTTTAATGAGAGATATTCCAACTGATATGTTGGATGGATTGGCTTTGCATCATTATTCAGTGATTGATTGGAATAAAAAAAGTTCAGCTACTGGCTTTACAGAAGAAGAATATTTTACTACTTTAAAAAGAGCTTGGAAAATGGAAGAATTGGTGACCAAGCATTCCACCATCATGGATAAATATGATCCAAAGAAAAAAATTGCTTTAGTAGTAGACGAGTGGGGTGGATGGTATGATGTAGAGCCAGGCACCAATCCTAGTTTTTTGTATCAACAAAATACCATGCGAGATGCGATGATTGCTGGATTAAGTTTAAATATTTTTAACAATCATGCTTCAAGGGTAAGGATGGCTAACCTAGCACAAACAGTAAATGTTTTGCAAGCTGTTATTTTAACCAATGAAGAAAAAATGATTTTAACGCCTACCTATCATGTGATGGAAATGTACAATGTACATCAGGATGCCACATTATTACCTACTGATTTAAATACTCGAGACTACGCAAATGGAAAAGATAAAATCCAAGCCATTTCTACTTCAGCTTCTAAAGATAAAAACGGTAAAATACATATTTCAGTGGTGAACATTGATCCAAATACAAAACATGAAATTAACCTAGAAATGAGGGGTCAAAAAATGGGCAAAGTAACAGGCAGAATTTTGGTATCTGCTAAAATTCAAGACCACAATAGCTTTGAAAGCCCTAATAAGATAGTACCTGTTGTATTTAAAGATTTTCAAACCACCAATACTGGTATTAAGTTTACCATGCCTCCTGCGAGTGTATTGGTGATTGAATCCATTGAATAAAAATTATAGGTTTAATTCATTATCTCCAACCTGTCCTATCAAGATGAAGTTTTTTAATGGCTTTTTTGTGCTTGTTTTTATTTTATTTGCTGCCGTCCAATACAACGACCCAGATCCTTATTTATGGATACCCATTTATTTGTACCCAGCAGTCCTGTGTTATTTAGAACTAAAACAAAAGCCCATTAATAAAAAAGCCTATTGGGTAGGATTTGTAATTTTTGGTGCGTATGCCATCTATAAATTATTTGACACCAATGGGATTATTGATTGGATTAAGTTTCACAATGCAACTAGCATTGCTACTACCATGAAAGCCGAGCAACCTTGGGTGGAAGAATCGAGAGAATTTTTTGGCTTAGTGATTATACTTGGGGTAATGGCTATTAATTATTTTAAATCAAAAAAGGCGAGGTAATTTAATTCCAAACCATCAAAGATTTACACTTATTAAAATAGGATAAATAAGTAGTAAGATCAACTGCAAATGAATTTGCTAAAGCCTCTAACAATTAATGCCCCCACTTACTTCTATTCTTTGCCCATTGATCCATTTGGCATCTTCAGAACAAAGGAAGGCAATTACCCCACCTAAATCATCAGCAGCACCTACTCTACCTAGTGGAGACATATTGCCCAACATGGTTTTAAATTGTGGGTTGTTGCGAATGGCCGCATTATTGAAATCAGTTTCTATCGGGCCTGGGGCAACAATATTAGAACGAATACCTCTATTGCCTAATTCTTTAGCAAGGTATTTGGTTAAAACTTCCATGGCACCTTTCATAGAGGCATATACAGAATAACCAGGATTACTAAATCGAGTGGTACCAGAAGATATATTAATAATACCTCCACCATCATTCATATGTTTTAATAATTTTTGTGTTAAAAAGTAAACACTTTTAAAATGCACATTTAAAAAATCATCAAATACATCTTCGGTCACATCCATAAAGGGTACCGTTTTCCCCATGCCTGCATTATTGATTAAAAAATCAAAATGAGTAGCATTAAATGTTCTTGAAAGTAGGACTTCAACATTTTGAACAAAGGCATCCAAGGAATTAAATTCGCTCATATTTAAATGTGCAATAGCTGCTTTTGCACCCAAGGCTTCAATTTCCTTTACCGTATCCAAGGCCATTGCTTCATTGGTTTGGTAAGTGACTATCACATCAATATTCTTTTTAGCCAAGCTTAAAGCCATGTCTTTACCCAATCCACGGCTACCACCTGTAACAATTGCAATTTTATTTTTCATTAAGTCTTTTAAGATTTAGTACAATATTACAAAATTTGCTAGAGATTGTTCATTGCAGCGCTTTACTATTTACTTAATCAAGCACTGGTTTTTGAAGTAAATCTTGACCTAACCAAGCTTTTTATATAAAAGGCCCCTCTCTTCACAAAAGAATCAATAAATTTGCGTTCTTAAAACTAAACACTGACATGCTCAAATTTTTAGGTGTACTTATATGCTTACCTTCTTTTATATTAGTTCAAGCGCAACAACTCGTATTGGCGACAGGCAAGGGACAAATTTATGGTACTGTCGTAGATGCAGATAACAAACTACCCATTGAATACGCCACCATCATCCTTTATAAAGATGGAAGCAGTAAGGCCATCAATGGGACAACCACCAATAAGCAGGGTCAATTCATGGTGAAAGAATTGCCATTGGGCTTGTATAAAATAAGTGTGGAATTTGTAGGGTCTAAACTAAATACCATCAAAAATATTAGCCTTGATAATAAACAATTAAAAATAAATTTAAATACAATTTTTCTAGAAAAAGCCAATAGTACCCTTAAAGAAGTAACAGTAACAAGTTCTACAAGATTAATTGAGAATAAAATTGATAAAATGGTATTCAATGCAGAAAAGGATATTAGTGCACAAAGCGGGGTGGCTACCGATTTATTGAAAAAAATTCCCATGGTTTCTGTAGATATTGACGGTAATGTTCAATTGGCAGGCACTTCCAGCATCCGATTCTTAATCAATGGCAAACCAAGTATAGCTTTTGGTTCCAATATTACTGAGGTTTTACAGTCTATACCAGCGAGTGAAATAAAATCGGTAGAAGTGATAACGAATCCTGGGGCAAAATATGATGCAGATGGTTTAGGGGGTATCATCAACATCATATTAAAACAAAATAAAACAAAAGGGTACAATGGTAATATCAATACCAGTATTGGTACTCGAATTGAAAATGGATCGGTTAATTTAGCTTTACGAAACAATAATTTTGGCGCAAGTTTTTATTTGGCAACCAATGCAACTTTACTTTCTGCCACACCCAATTCAATGAACAGAATTACAAATGATGCGGCCAATCATAGGACTAATTATATGGAACAAGAAGGCAGTAGCGATGTTAAACGTCATGGTACGCATGCTGGTTTAAATTTAGATTGGACTTATTTAAAGAAAAATAGTTTTACAGCCTCTATCAATGGCAATGATTATGGATATAATGCATCTGGGTACAACAACCAAATTTTGTCTAGTCAAATAGATGGTGCTGCATTGATTCAAAATACACTGCTACACAATATTACAGCAGGTTCCTATCTTGGAACTGGTATGAATTACAATTTAAATTATAAAAGAACTTTTGATAAAGCAGATAGAGAACTTGAAATTGGATACAACGATGGAAACTCCAATAACAGCAATCAGTCTAGTTCATTGCAATACCTCATGCCATCCAATAATTTAAATTATGGCAGTAAGACAATTTCAGCGCCTGCTGATAGAGAAACAGAATTAAAATTAGATTATACCGAACCTATTACTGATAAAGTTAAATTTACAACTGGTGGTAAATTAGTTGGAGTGGATATAAATAGTGCAACCAATGTATTTATACAAAATAGCACACAAGCAAGCAAATTAAATAATAGTTTATCTAATACATTAGGCTATCATCAGAAAGTGGTAGCTGTTTATGCAGAATTAGAATTCCCTATTAAAAATTGGGTAGAGGTGAAACTAGGTGGACGATGGGAACAAACCAATGTGGATGCCATTTATTCTTCATCGAATAAGCCTATCAGTCCTAATTATAATAATTTTGTACCTTCTATCTTTTTCAAAAGAAAATTAGGAGAAGACAATAGCATTAAACTAAGTTATTCGAGAAGAATTAACCGTCCTGGATCTGAAGATTTAAATCCATACATCAATACCACCGATCCTAAAAACATGAGTCAAGGAAATCCATTCCTACTTCCTGAATTAGGTGAACGCATTGAATTGATATATAACCACCAACTGGGAGAAAAAGGATCTTTGATGTTTAGCCTATTTCAACGCAATTCGGATCAAGACATTCAACCCTATGTGACTTATTACCCAAGCCTTCAAGTGGGCGATAGCTTGTATTACAATGTCAACTTAAGTAAAAATCAAAACATAGGTTTAGAAAAAAACACTGGTGTAAATTTATTTGGAGACATTAAAGTATCCAATGCTTTTAGTGTAAGAACCAATTTGTCTTATTATTATAGAGAAATATATAACAGCATCGAAAAAAATTACAATGCCAGTAGTCAAAACTGGAGAGCGAATATAAATTTGACTTATGAGTTTTCTAAAACCTTGGTAACAGAATGGTTTGGTAATTTTAATTCTGCCCGCAACGAGGTACAAGGAAAGTATCCAGCCAATGCCAGTTATAGTTTTGCCTTGCGCAAAAGATTTTGGAACAACAAAGGTAGTTTGGGCTTGGTAGCCAACAACCCTTTTGCAGAATTCATCAAGCAACAAACCCAAATCAGTGGACCTAATTTTTATTCCAATTCAATCAGGTATGTACCTTCGAGGTCCTTTGGTATTAGCTTTAACTGGCGTTTCGGGAAGCTAGAATTTAAAAAAGAGCGCAAAGAAGATGGTGGTATGGAGGACAGTGGTAGTTAAAATTAGGAATTTCAATTTCAAGGAAAAAATGGCTTGCTAAACTTCATTCAAAGAATTGAAAAACAATAACTTATACTATAATTATTAAAATCAATTTTATATCCATAATTTAATAGCGACCTTTGTATTCACTTCTAGATAATAAATATTTCTATGACTATTAAGTTAATAAAAAACAGATCAGATATTGGTGCAGGAACCCGAGGGTCGGACATGGGCATTGATGCCATAGAAATTGCAGCCATCAATAGCAACAATGATTTTTTCCATAAACATTTTTTTGAGGATGTACCTACACACAATGAAACTATTTACAATAAGGTCAATAACAATTTTGCCAAAAGAATAGAGCATGTAGCTGAACAATGTGAAAGAGTTGCAACTGTTGTAGAAAAAAACATCAATGATGGATTTTTTCCTATTGTTTTGTCTGGGGATCATTCTTCTGCATTGGGCACCATTAGTGGCATTAAAGCAGCCCATCCAACCAAAACATTGGGTGTGATTTGGATAGATGCACATGCAGATTTACATTCCCCTTTTACTTCACCTTCAGGAAATATTCATGGCATGCCTCTAGCCGCTGCTATGGGCTTAGATAATTTAGCTGCTCAAATTAATGAGCCAGGCGAACCCACTTTAACGCATTGGCAACATTTAAAAAATATAGGAATAATTGGTCCTAAATTTAAACCCACAGATTTGATTTATTTTGGACTTCGAGATTTTGAGGCACCTGAAGAACAACTGATTCTTCAAAATCAAATTAAAAAATACAATGTTGAGGAACTAAGACTTAGAGGATTGCAGGTATGTGTACAAGAAGCCATTGAAAAATTAAAAGATTGCGATATTATTTATATTTCCTTTGATGTAGATTCTATGGATTGCGACTCTGTATCCTATGGTACTGGAACTCCTGTCCCCATTGGCTTTTTTGCCAATGAAATCATTGGAATCATTGAAGGTTTGATTGCTAGTAAAAAAATTGTTTGTATAGAATTTACAGAAATAAATCCATTGCTGGATAATAAGGGCAACAAAATGGCCGAGACAGCATTTCAGGTATTAGACCATATTGCTGCAAAGTTATAAGCCATTTTCCCCTATATCTTACATTTATTCAAAGTGAAAGAAGGAGTGAAGCATTAAAGTATTCGAATTCCATTTTTTGTTTAACTTTTATCCTATTTAGAATAATTACATTAAACTTTTGTAAATCAATATTTTATTTTTGATCATTTTTTTTAATATATTAATTAAAGTATATAACTTACTTTTCAATAGATATAATTCTATAGATATTTTTTCTTATTTAAGAGGTAAATTTTATGGCTGAACATTTTGAAATGTTTAATAGCTTCATTAGAAGGCATGTTGAAATGACTGAAGCTGAATTAATGGTATTTAATCAAAAATGCGAGTTAGTTGAATTTTCTAAAGGGGATCTCATTATGAGAGCGGGCGAAACTCAACAGAACTTATATTTTATTAATAAGGGTCTTGTTAAAAATTATATTGAAACCAATTTTGGAGAGACTAAAATATACAATTTCAGAACAGAAGGTATGCAATTAACTGGCTATGCCGTATATAATTATAAAGACAATCTTAAAGCACTTGTTAATGTTAAATGTATAGAAGACTGTACAATGATAAAACTACCATTTCATGTTATCCAGTATGTAATTGAGCATATAAAATCTGGAGAGCGATTAGGAAGATTAATGGCAGAAGGCCATGTAGTTGAAATGCTTAATTATATCATTGAAAGAGATACTAAGTCGATCATAGAAAGATATGATCTTTTAGAAATAGAGTATCCCAATATTCATCAACGTATACCACAACGTTTAATTGCTTCTTACTTAGGCATTACGCCAGTTCATTTGTCAAATTTAAAAAAGAGTAGAAAAATTTCTAGATAACACTTTCTAAAAAATTGATTTACTTTATAACTTAGATTATTTTCTAAGTTAAAATTCAAATTATATGCCAGTCCATTTCGAAATGTTTAATCAGTTTATTACGAAGCATGTAGAGTTTACAGAAGCTGAATTGGTTGAGTTCAATAAAAAATGTACTGAAGTAAATTTTTCTAAGGGAGACTTAATTATGAAGGCTGGTGAAGTTCAAAATAGTCTATACTTCATTACAAAGGGTATTATTAGAAATTATGTTGAAAATAATAAAGGAGAAATAAAAATATACAATTTTAGATCGGAGAATATGACAGTTACTGGTTATGCGACCTATAACTATGAAGATAATTTAAAGGCATTAGTTAATGTAGAGTGTTTAGAAGATTGCACTTTAATACAAGTTCCATATGAAGCTATTAACTTCGTAATTAATAATATGAAATTAGGAGACCGTTTAGGTAGGTATATGGCAGAAGCACATGTAGTTGAAATGCTACATTATGTATTGCAAAGAGATACCAAAACAATTATTGAAAGATTAGATAGCATTGATAAAAGTTTTCCTAATATACACCAACGTGTTCCGCAGTATATGATTGCTTCTTACTTAGGCATAACACCCGTTCACTTGTCTAATTTAAAAAAGAGAAGAAAGCTGGTTAAACAGTAGTATAAAATAATAGCACTAAGTTTTAAATGAGTGCTATTTTTGTTAAGACTAAATCAGTTTAATTTTTAGCTTTCAATTTTTGGAGCTTTTGCCTCTTTTATACCTGATTCATATTGAACATCTAATCCATGGGATACGACTTTTGTATTTTCATACACATCAAACTTAACTGCCTTGCCCCATTTTAAAGTTATTAAGTGAACACCTTTATTTTCATAGGCTTCTCCATTTAATAAGGTACAAGTCGCAGTCCAACGTGCTATTACTAGCGTATTTCCTAGGCCACCTTTTACTTGAATATCTGTAATTTCAACTTTAAGCTCAGGTAAAACCGTATTGACTCTTTTAAACCATCTTAATAAGCTTTCCTTATCGTGGCGTGTTCCACTTAAGCTATTATCACCTGCAAAGGTGTGTTCTAAAGTTTTATCAGAAACCCCTGCCATAATTTCTTCAGGACGATGTTCTTGAATTGCCTTAAAATTATTTCTAACGAGTTTCTTTACAAAATTATGATAAGGGTTAATATCCAAAGCCATTGCAGTATTCACAACAACTAATAATAAAACCAGAACCAATGTGAGTGTTTTCATATATAAAAATTTTAAAATTGAAAATAAACACAAAAAATGTACAAAAACTAAAATACTGTTTAATAAAAGAAAACTATTAAACTATTTTAATAAACTAAATACATAAACTATGCGAAAAATTTCTAGTTATTATATATTAAATACATATCGTTAAAATATTTTAAGATTTTGTCTTTTGCAGAAAACGTTAAAGTATTTTAACGTCGAATTAGTTCTAGTTCATTTTCTTTGTTACTTAATTTATTTGGTAAGAAAAATATGTTGAGAATAGCAAAAACATTTTTATTTAGATTTATTAGTATGCTGATATTTACCTCTTTTTCAAGTAATTCTATCTATGCGCAAACTTTTACCAAGCAACAGCAGGATAGTGCTTTTTTAGTTCATCGAGGGCAAGAGCGTATTCGAAAAATAAAAAAATCATTGGCTATACTATTTAAAGAATATACGGATAATGCTATTTCCGTATTTGGTTCCTTAGATTTTTCTAAGCAAAATATCAATGATAAAGCTATTACAGCACCCTTAAATTATTTGTATAATAATGTAAACAATAACAGTTATAGATCAGGTTTTAGCGGCGGATTTAGATTAGATGGTGTTTATCAACAAAAGAAATTTTATTCTTTAAGTTTTGCAATCAACAGAATTATTGTAGGAAATCATTATGAGCAAAAATATAGTTTATCTCCCTTCATTGAAGATTTTACTCATTTTAAAGCAGACGATGCCTTTACTACAATAAGTACAGCGCTACATGCCAAGGTTTTACTACCTATAAATGGTATGAATAAATATAAATTTTACGCAGTGGTAGGTCCAAGTATGGATTATATCATCTCTAATATAAGTAATGAAAATTTAATTAATAAGGCTGGTCGTAGGGCCATATTCAATGGTGATATTGGTGCCGAGTTTGATAACAAAGGTTACTATGTTTTATTTGTACATTATAAAATAGGCCAAAATAGTACAAGTACATCAGTACCTATTCAATTGAACAGTTTTGAAATGGGCATGAGCCTCAAAACCAAAGATTTATTCTAAATAAAATATACAATTGAAAAAATTATATGTGCTACTAGTAGCCGCCACCATCTTTACCATTCTTTCTTGTAATAAAGAAACGTCCAATACACAAATTGAAGTGATGAATAATCTACTTACTAATAAAAATTGGTTTTTAGACTATAGTATTACAGAAAGTACGACATCAACCTCCCCAGTTATTTACAAAACTTTTATTGGTCAGTCAACTTATTTTGTGACCTATTTAAAAGATGGAACCACCAAAGACTCTGATGGTTTGAAAGGAACTTATACTGTTGAACTAGTCAAGAATCAATCACAAATTCACGTTCAGGTAAAAACATCCAATGGCAATCCATTTGAAGTAATCTATAATATCATTTCAGTTGGTGAAAATAACCTGGTATTGTCAAAACTATTAGCTGGTCCTGTTACTACATTATATTTTACAACAAAGTAAAAAATTAGATGCAACCTTTTATCAGATATACAATACTAGCAAACATTATATTGTTTATTGTTTTATCCTTTCCCCAAAGCTTAAAAGCCCAGGATTTAACTGGGACTTTTATTATGAGTAGTATTAGAGGAATACCCAATCAATCCAACAATAGTATGGCAGTCACTTTTTATAGTAATGCTCATTGCTTAAATATTCAAAATGGTACCGCAGTATTAAATGGTGAAAGAGGTACAGGTAATTTTGCTATTCACTGTGAGGTGAATATGGTCTTTAATCAGTTAGGTATAATACTTTACCCTAATCCAGTGGATACCTATACGAAAGTAAAGTTTATCCATACGCCACCATTGAATGATCAATTTTCAGTTTCTATTTGGAATTCCGAAGGAATGATAGTGGGTAATGCTACAGCCACCGGTGATGAAATATTTCAGGGCAAGACCATGAATTTTAGCCAGCTAGTTGCTGGAACATATCTCTTTCAAATTGAGTCAGCTACTTATAGGGATGCCATAAAATTTATCAAAATCAACTAATCAACAATGGAAATAACCATGGAAGCTAATACAGTAAAATTATCAAACAGAGAAACAGAGGTTTGTAATTTATTGCTAAGTGGCAATAGTACGACCCAAATTGCACAGGTATTGAATATTAAATGCAATACCGTATCCACCATTAAAAAATCAATTTTTTTTAAAACCAATACAACCAATATCATCGAATTGTATGAGATTTATAAACAAGCATAATATCATTTTACTTTTTATTCTTCTGTTGTGTACTAAAATGCAAAGTCAAACATTAAGCGGTTATGCTTTGAATATGGGCGGAGGGTATAATAGCAACATGGAATGGAATATTGGTGAATCTGTTTCCATTGCCAATTTTAAATCTTCTGACTATGCTTTAAATACAGGTTTATTGCAACCTATGACTACTGTAGTTACAGGTATCAATGAATATGGCCCTGCAGTTTTTGGTACTCAAATAGTGGTAGGTCCCAACCCAACAAACAAAATTCTTCATATTAAAGCAAGTTTTAATGAGGTTGGAAATTTAGCATTGCATTTATTTGATAGCAAATCAGGCATTGTTTTAACTCAAGAGGCAGGGGTTATTTTAAGCAATTATGAAAAAGATCTTTTCTTAGATAATATACCCACTGGAGCTTATTACTTGAAAGTATCTTTTAAAACACTAAGTGGAAACCTTAAAATAGGCATCTATAAAATTATCAAACTCTAAGTATTTATTGCCAAGCATAAAATGTTATAAATATCATCATGAAAAATATAAAATTTCTATTTACATTATTAGTACTATTCGCTTTAGAAAATTTAAACGCCCAGACAGGTTTAAATTTTCAAGGAGTAGCAAGAACTTCCAATAATGTACTACTTGCCTCACAAGACATTACATTAAAATTAAGCATTGTTCAAGGAAGTGCTACCGGTATACCTGAATACATTGAAATTAGAAAAGTGAAAACCAATGCACAGGGTTTATTTACTGCGGTCATTGGTGATACAGGGACCATTAGTACTTTGGGAAATTTTTCAGAGTTGGATTGGAAATTGAGCCCTAAGTTTTTAAAAATAGAAATTGATCCAGCTGCTGGAAATAATTTTATTACCATGGGTACTACTCAATTCCAATATGTGGCCTATGCAAAATTTGCCAATAGCGTTCCTGCAGAAAATATTTTAGGTGTTGTTCCAGTAGCTCGAGGGGGCACTGGGGCAAGCAGCCTTGCTTCACTAAAAACTACATTGTCAATAGATAAGGTTAACAATACAGCTGATTCACTTAAGCCCATCAGTAAATTAATACAAACTGCATTGGAGCTTAAATTAAATGCAGCCGATACTTCTAAATACACAAAAATTGTTTATTCAGATTCTGTATGGGCTAATAAATTAAATATTGCAGATAGTGCTAGCGGCTATATTACGCCCTCTAAACTTGCTTCTTATAATTTTTCTAAAGGTAATGGAGGAGCTTCCATAGATACCACAAGTTTATCCAATCGAATTGATCTAAAAGCCAGTAATATAGATTTAACAAACTTAACCAGTACCGTTGGGGCTAAGTTAAATACAACAGACACTTCCTATTTATTAAAAAAATCTGACACGGCTAGTTGGTTAAGAAAAACGGATACTTCAACCTTATCTAATAGAATCAATTTAAAACTTAATATTAGGGATACAGTTAGTTGGTTAAAAAAAACTGACACTTCAACTTTATCGAATAGAATTAATTTAAAATTAAATACTACAGATACTTCTAGCTTACTCAGAAAATCTCAAGTGGGCGCCAATAATGGTGCTGCAAGTTTGGATGCAACTGGGAAAGTTCCTTCCGTTCAAATACCTGCTATTTCATTTTCTTCGGTAGATGTAGTGAATAGTATGGCCGCTATGTTAAGTTTCACTTCTGGGACAGGTTTACCAACGGATAGACTAATAGGAAGTATTGTGGTTAGATTAGATTCAAGTAAGAATTTTGTTTTAGCACAATTACCTGCAAGTAATAGAGCCAATTGGGTTGAACTTGTCAATCCAGATGCGCCAGTAAAAACAGTGAATGGTTTGTATGGCTATGTCGATTTAAGAAAAGCAAATATAGTTGACCTAATAAATGTAGATAATACAAGTGATGAAGCGAAGCCACTTTCTTTTGCTGCAAGAACTGCCCTTGACTTAAAATTAAATATTACAGATACAAGTAGTTTATTAAAAAAAGCAGACACTTCTTTTTTATTACAAAAAGTAGATACGGCTGCAATATTAGCCATGTATGCAAAGAAATTCACCAAAGATGTAGTGGTAAATTATGGAGGGGGTAGTTTAGGTAAATATGCAAATGGTACAACCATACCAGCTAAAGGAAAAACACTAGATGATTTTTTATTAGACCTGGTTTCAAAATCGGTAGCTCCAGGCTTTTCAGCTCCTTCTGTTTCAATAGGTGCAAGTCCTGGAGCAGGTTCTTATGAAATTGGATATGACCCTGGATTGGTAAGCTTAAGTAGTACCTATACTAAAAATGATGGGGGTAATGCTAGTTCAACAATATTTTATAAAGGCGGTACTGCACTTTCTGCTAATACCAATTCACCTGGTCCTATAACCACTACAGTAAGTTATAGTGTAACAGTTAACTATGCTGCGGGTACTGCAACTAAAAACGATAATTTAGGCACACCTTATCCAAATACAATCACAGCTGGTTCAACTTCTGCTAGTTTAAGTTTTTCATCTTATTCTAAAAGGTATTGGGGTGGAATTAGTACTCCTTTTGGTTCAACTGCTGATATTAGAACCTTAACAACGGCACCAAGCTCTGATAATGCAGGTTCTACTCAAACCTTTACAGGTAATCTAATGCCAACAGGTACTCAAAATGTATTTTTTGCCTATCTCGCAACAAGTCCTGATTTAACCTCCATTTTATACAATGGCTTAGAACAAATTGATTCCTATACTAAGTCAATAGTTACCATAACTAATGCACAAGGGTATTCGCAAAACTATAAAGTATATACCTCTAAAGAAACATATAGCTCAACATTGAATGGTGTGTCATTCAGATAAATTTATAAAAAATGAAACATAAAATATTTTTAATCGCCTTGATATTATTTTTTAATTTTAAATTAAATGCACAAACTAAATTAGGTTCTTATGCAACAACGCAGGATGCAAACTCGACATACCCCACACATTTAGACACTTTAGGTCAAGGGGGTTTGATGACTGTATCTAGTATAGCTTCAAGAAATTCAATTTTAGTTAGAAGAAGAAAACAAGGCATGATGGTGTATGTGCAAGCCAATGATTCATTATATAAATTAACGACTGCTGATGTTAGTTTAAATACGGGTTGGGTAGCCATGGGATTATTAACACAACAAAAACTAAGCGACTCTTTAAATGCAAGGTTAAAAGCTGTTGATACTTTAAGTTTATCTGCAAGGATTGATTTAAAAGCCAATGCAGGAACAATTTCTGATGTAACTACATTACTAGCTGAAAAACTAAAAATAACGGATACTTCTTTATTATTACAAAAAGTAGATACAGCCAGTTTATCTAACCGAATTAATTTAAAAGCGAATACGACAGATTTCAATAGTTTAAATACAACAGTTGGCACTAAATTTAAAATAACTGATACTTCCTATTTGTTACAAAAAGCAGATACGGCTAGTTTATCCAATAGAATCAATTTAAAATTAGATGCCAATAAAATAGGTGTAAAAAATGGAGTAGCCAGCTTAAATGCAGTAGGGGTAATACCTTCAGATCAAATACCACCTATTTCTTTTTCATCAGTTGATGTAGTTAATAGTCAAGCAGAAATGCTAAGTTTCACCAATGGATTGGGTTTGCCCACTGATAGATTAGTGGGTAGTATAGTAGTTAGGATAGATTCAAGTAAGAATTTTGTTTTAGCTAGACAACCAGCAAGTGTAAGGGCCAACTGGACTGAATTATTAACCCCTGCACCTCCGGTACAATCTGTAAACGGGCATTTAGGTACAGTTAACGTAACACCACTTGATTTGCATTTAGATAGTGTTGACAATACAAGAGATATAGATAAGCCAGTATCAACCCTTAATTTAAATGCTTTAGCATTAAAATTAAAAATAACGGATACTTCTTATTTATTACAAAAGGCAGATACAATAAGATTATCTAATAGAATTGTTTCAAGTGTGGCATCTATTACTGCTGAAACTATAAGAGCCAATGGTGCTGAGACAACACTTACTAATAAAGTAAATGCAAACACTTCAAGTATAACGACCAATCTAAATTCAATTACTACTTTAAATACCAATGTAAGTGCGAATACATCAAGCCTTACAACACTCAATATAAAAATTAATTCCAATACAGCAAGTATTACCGCCAATACTTCAGATATTTTATTAAGAGCCACTATATTATCTCCATCCTTTACAGGAACGCCAACTGCATCAACCGCACCGGCATTAACTAATACCACTCAATTGGCCACTACTGCATTTGTAAGAACTGCTGTGACTAATATAACAGGATTAAATAATTCAAATTTATCTGGAACTGCAGGCATCACCGATGCTAATTTAGCAAATATAACTACTGCAGGTAAAGTAAGCAATAGCGCTACTTCTGCAACAGCAAGCAATACTTCTTATGCAATTGTTTCTAGAGATGCAGTAGGAGATTTTTCTGCCAATAATATTACAGCAAGTTTAAATGGTACAGCATTAACTGCAACCAATATTGCAGGTGGTGCTGCTGGTTCTATTCCATATCAAACAGCTAATAATACCACTGGATTTTTAGCAGCAGGAACCAATGGACAAGTATTACAACTCACAAGTGGAATACCCAGCTGGCAAACAATTTCAACTGCCGTGAATGCTTCAAGTATCACTGGAACGCTTGGTGTACTTAATGGAGGAACAGGTCAAACAAGTATTCCTGGATTAAAAAATATATTAGGATTAACAACATCAAACATAGCTATTGGTAATGGAGCAGGTCAAACTTCGCAAGGCTTTCAATCAATTGCAATTGGATCCTCAGCAGGATCGATGAGTCAAACAGCAGGTGCCATAGCATTAGGAAATGGAGCGGGTCAAACTTCACAAGGATCTGTCTCAGTAGCTATTGGATATGTTGCCGGCTATACAAATCAGGGAGCATACTCTGTAGCCATTGGATCAAATGCAGCACAAGGTGGACAAGGTTCACAATCGGTTGCAATTGGAATTGCTGCAAATAGTGGTGGCAATAATGCAACAGGCATTGGCGCCTATTCAAATGCAGCTGCAAATAATTCAACAGCTATTGGTTATTATGCATCAAGTGGAACCTACTCCTCTACTTCTTTAGGTGGTTATGCATCAGCAGGATACGCTAATTCAACAGCCATTGGATATCAAGCATCCACCTCTTCTCCCAATACAATTCAATTAGGGGCTGATGGAGTAACTATTGCAGGATCTACTGCTGTCACCAATGTAAAAACAAGTGGAACACTAACAGCAGGTACTGTTACTTATCCAAACACACATGGAAATAGTGGTGAAGTATTAACCACTGCAGGTAGTGGAACTTTAACATGGACTGTTGCTTATACACCCACCGATGCAACAACCTTTACAAAAGGAATTATACTTTTATCAGGAGATTTAAGAGGAACAGCAAAAGTACCCACTGTGAATTCAGTAGGGGGAGTAAGCTCATCTACTATTGCAACTTTTGATACAAGAATTACATCAGCAACAAATAGTATTACATCCAATACTGTAAGCATTACTTCTAATACAGCATCAATTAATACTTTAAATACAAATGTCACATCTAACACCGCTAGTATTACTTCTTTATATACAAGTATACTTGCATCAACTATTTCAGGTACTGTTGCTATTAATAAAGGAGGAACAGGACAAACAGATATTGCAGGTATAAAATCTGTTTTAGGATTATCAGGCAGTAAAGTTGCCATTGGTAGTTCAGCTGGAATAACAGCTCAAGGAGATGGTACTGTAGCTGTTGGAACTGCTGCAGGAAGTATGAATCAAGGAGCATCTTCTGTTGCTATTGGATCAAATGCTGCACAAAGCGGTCAAGGTACACAATCAATAGCAATTGGAGTTGCTGCAAATAGTAATGGTAATAATGCAACAGGTATTGGAGCATTTTCAATTGCAAATGGTAATAATTCAACAGGTATTGGAGCATTTTCAATTGCAAATGGTAATAATTCAACAGCAATAGGTTATGAAGCTTTTGTAACAGATGCTAATACGATACAATTAGGCGCAGACGGAGTTTCTGTGATAGGTTCAACTGCAGTTACAAATGTTAAAACAAGTGCAACACTAACAGCAGGTACTGTTACTTATCCAAACAGACATGGAAATAGTGGTGAAGTATTAACCACTACAGGTAGTGGAACTTTAACATGGACAGTTGCTTATACACCCACCAATGCATCAACTTCAGCAAAAGGTATTATTCAATTAGCAGGAGATTTAAGAGGAACAGCCACATCACCCACTGTGAATACAGTAGGAGGTGTGAACTCAGCTACCATTGCTACTTTTGATACTAGAATAACATCCGCTACAAATAGTATAACATCAAGTATAGCAAATTTGTCAGGATCTCGCGTAGCTATTGGAGAATCGGCAGGTAGCACAAATCAAGCTAATTATTCAGTGGCCATTGGAAATCAAGCAGGACAAGGTACACAAGGATCTGAATCTATTGCAATAGGAAGATTTGCAGGTTATAATCTTCAAGGCAATGATGCGGTAGGAATAGGATATGCTTCAGGTCAATACAATCAGGGTTCAGGATCTATTGCTTTAGGATATGGAACAGGACAATCAGGACAAGGTAATGCAGCAATAGCATTAGGTTTTATTGCAGGACAAAACAATCAAGGTGCAAGTACTATTGCAATAGGAAACAGTGCAGGAGGAAATAATCAAAGTATAAGTGCAGTTGCAATAGGTGCTAATGCAGGAACTTACTCTCAAAGTTCGAATGCAATTGCGATCGGATCTAGTGCAGGAAATAATACGCAAGGCAATGCTTCTGTTGCTTTGGGGACAAATGCAGGAAATGCAAATCAAGGCGATAATTCAGTCGCCATTGGAACCAATGCAGCACAAACTGGACAAGGTCAAAATGCAGTGGCAATAGGTATTTCATCAAGTAGTGCTGCAAATTATTCAACTGCTATTGGACCGAATACTGCAGCTGGTTTTATCAATTCAACCGCCATTGGATATCAAGCAACCGCTTCTGCAGCGAATACCATTCAATTAGGCAATAGTAGTATAACCAATGTAAATACGAGTGGCACTATTAATACAAGTGGTGCAGTGAATGCAAAATCATTTTATTTGAATGCTTCTAGTGCAATTACTGCGGCGGCATCCACCACCATCGATTTATCACTTAGCAATATTTTTAAAGTAAGTCTTGGAACAGATATTGGTGCACTAAGTTTTACAAATGCAAAACCAGGTACTTATATTATTGAATTTATTCAAGGTGGTACCTACAATGTAACATTCCCAACAACGAACTGGAAATGGGCTGCAGGTTTAGTACCTATCATCACTCAAACTTCTGGTAAAATAGATATCGTAACCCTTGTTTATGACGGGACTTATTATTTTGCCTCTACAGTTCAAAACTTTTAAAAATGAAATTATATTTTATTATACTAAGTTTTTTTATTGTAGGTTATGCTAATGCACAAATCATACAACAATCATTTATAGCCAATGGCAATGCCTATCCAACGTCAATAGGGGCCAATGCTTCCTTTGATATAGAATCCGTTACGTCGGGCTTGGCTGCAAATACGTATCCTGCCATCAAAAGCGACTTCTCGTTTAATTTTACCAATACCACACCTTATACTATTCAATTTTGGGTAGCTAAAAAAGTTTCAAATACTGCTTCAAGGGGTTTTATAGGATTCACCACAGCAGCGGACGGCTTATCCTATTCTGCAGGCAGTGTTTTATTTTATGAATTTAGTGGTAGTATTTTAAGAAATTTTATAAAAACTGATTATTTAAATGATAATATATCTATAGCTAGTTTTGCGCTCAATACTATGTATCAAATTACCACCACCTATGATGGAACCAATTGGAAAAATTATGTGAATGGACAATTAGTGAATACCAATAGAAATACGGCTACGTTTAATAGCACAGCTAATTTAATGCTAGGCAATATTGGAGGCTATACCAATATTGTATTAGATGAAGTTCGATTTTGGAATAAAGCACTCACTATAGATGAAATTACAAACAACTGGAACAAACCTATAACAGGTATGGAATCTGGTTTAAAATTGTATTATAATTTCAACAATCAGGGCTATGCGGCAGAAGATAATACTTCTATAAAATACTTAAAAGATAAAAGCGTAAACAATTATAATGGAACATTTAAGAATATGGCCTTATCGGGTAGCCAGCAAAATTTTATAAGTGATTATTCTCCCACTACCACTTATGATAGTTTATTACTTTCAATGGATGCTAATAATCTAGACAATTACCCAGGCAACGGCCGTGGTACAAATTATGGAAATACAAATAACAAAAGCGCTTTCATAGTACACGATCTTTTTTCAATTACTAATTTATATTTTTACAATAGTTCAAGTTATAATGTAAATCAGCTTGCAGCTCCAATATTAAATGCAGATGGGGGCCGTTCTTTTTTAATGAACAATATTTATGGAAAAACAAATACTGCCTCTGGCATTTCAGGTTATGGAAGAAGAACATTTGAAGCTTGGGTTAAATTTAATTCCCTCAGTAATAATTCAGTGGTATCAATTGGTAATATGGCTAATTATGACTTATTTGAAATGGCAGCAAACAATAATAAATTAATATTAAGTATTGGAACAGATCTTACAAGTAATCTTAATATAAAAAGTAATAGAACTTTGATTACTAATACTTGGTATCATGTAGTCATAGTGTATAATCCTTATAATGCAAATGGGAAAATTTATTACTTATATATTAATGGATCATTGGATAACGATTTTTATAGTGCACTAAGTGCAAGTCAAACAAGTATTGACGCTATTTTCACGCCACAAACAACTACCAATACGAATGTGTATATAGGAAATAGTCTAAGGCCCTTTAATGGAAAGCTAGGATTATTAAATATTTACAATAGGGAAATAACTGCTACAGAAGTTTTAAATAAGTACAATGCTACTAAGAGCAGATTTGGGTATTAATTATTTTAATTGAATTCTTATATTTTACATACTTAGAAAATTTTATAATTGCATTTTAAATAAACAATATATTATTAAACAAGTTTAATATTTTGCAATTTCAATAAAATATTAAATTTTTTTAAGCGCTTCTCCTCTCGATTAATAGTATTTTTATTTTAATTAATAATAAATTACTATTAAATGATTTTATGTTGCTAAATAAATCAATAAAAAAATCATTACTATTTATCCTATTCCTTTATTTAGTTACCAATATAGATGCGCAATCAGGTATATTTTTTCAAGCCATTGCAAGAGACAACAATACAAATCCAGCTAAAGAACGTAAAATTTACATTGAATCAAATATTATACAAGGATCACCAACTGGTACAAAAGTTTTAATAGAAGAACATCAAACCTATACAGATGCCTCTGGTGTATTTAGTATTATGGTAGGTAATGGACTAAGAATAGGAGGAACGACTACTGGCTTAAGTACAATTGATTGGTCCAATGGGCCTTACTATTTAAATATGAGAATTGCCATAACCCCTGTTGGTGTTGGTGCCGGTTGGGATTATGCTAAAGAATGGTTGGATATAGGTACCACTATTTTTGGAGCTGTACCTTATGCATTGTATTCAGCCAATGGAGCTAAAATAGATCAAAAGTTAAATAACGCTGATACTGCATTAATGTTAAGTACTTATGCAAAGTCAAAAACTGTTCAAAATTTAGCCACTGTTGTAGACACAAAATTAACCTCAAAAGATACCATTGCTATGTTGGCTCCTTATGCTAAAATGGCTACCAAATTGGATTTAGTGGATACCATCAAGTACACCAAGCAAGCATACACTGATTCCGCATTGTTAACAAAATTGAATCTTGCGGATACCATTAAATATGCAAAACAAATTTTTGTAGATGCAGCTATTTATAGTCAACAAAAATATATGGAATTTTCTTTGGCTACCAAGTTAAATAGTGCTGATACCATAAAGTATACAAAACAAATATATATGGATGCTGCTTTAGCTACTAAGTTTAATAATGTTGATACTATCAAGTACACTAAAAAAGCCTATATAGATTCTGCATTAGCAACAAAATTAAATTATTATGACACCAGTATTTATGCTAAACAAGCCTATGTAGATGCCATCAATTATATTGAACAAGAATATCTAATATTGTCTTTGCAATCTAAGTTAGATATAAAGGATACCATAAAATATACAAAGAAAACGTATTCAGATTCAGCCTTACTTACAAAATTAAATACAACCGGTAGCGCTGCAGGTTTAACTAATTTTCCAATACTAAACCAAAATACTTCAGGCAATGCAGCTACTGCGACCTATGCAAATAGCGCAAATATGGCTAATTCTGCTTTAACTGCGGGTAATATCACTGCCACTAGTAATACTACATTAACTTCTTTACAAAATTTAAATACTATTGGAACTATTTCAAGTGGCGTATGGAGTGCCACCACTATTGATATTGCACATGGCGGAACAGGTTTAAATACTTCTGGCAGAACTGGTCAGGTATTAACAACAGCTTCCGACGGTAGTTTAACTTGGACTAGCTTAACAACACAAACTGCAACACATTCTATTGGTGAATCCTTTGGAGGAGGAATCGTATTTTACGTATGGGATAATGGCAGACATGGTTTAATTGCAGCCACCTCTAATCTTTCATTTGGTGGAACTACAGGATTCACATGGGGACCTACAGCTAATTATGTGATGGCAATAAGAAATGGAATTAACGCAGGCATGTCTAATACGGAGAGAATAATAATAAAACAAGGTGCAGGGATAGGTAATTATGCAGCAATGGTTGCTGCACATTACTCATTTAATGGTAATGGATGGGGTGATTATGGTGATTGGTATTTACCCTCAAAATATGAACTACAATTATTATTTAAACAGAAAAATGTTGTAGGAGGTTTTACCAATACGACTTATGTTTGGAGTTCTACCGAGGCTGATGATAAAACTGCCTATACATTAAATTTTTTCTCTTCAACTGGAACAGTTCAGGCTGAACCAAAAAATCTTAATCCACGTTCTGTAAGAGCTATTAGGTCTTTCTAGTTTATAGCAAAGTTTCAATTTAGTGATTGCTGAATTTAATTTCGTATTGCCCTATTTCTTGATCAAAATTTCAAAATTGCTTTAAAACGACTAAATGACAAGCTTTTCTTCTGCTTTATTTAGTTATAAAATAGTCCTAGTAGGCATTAAAATTATTGATAACTTTATTGCATTATAACGAAATTATTTGCAATGATATTTAACTACGGCATAGGGCATTTGACAGTAGATACAGTGATGGGACTTGCCAATGGGGCAATAAAAGGCCTAATTAATAAGGAGGCCATTGATAAGATAAATGCCTGCAGAAAAATGGTCGAGCAAATGGCCAGTTCCAATAAAGCAGTGTACGGAATTAATACAGGGTTTGGCCCTTTGTGTGATGTACAAATTACACCCGCCGAAACAAGCAAATTGCAAGAAAATTTATTAATCACCCATGCAGTGGGGGTGGGCAATGCGATTAGTCCTAACTTATCTAAAATCATGATGATTTGTAAAGTGCATGCGCTGTGTCAGGGTTATTCAGGAATAAGATTAGAAGTGATTGAAAGAATATTATTTTTTATTGATCATGATTTATTGCCTGTGGTACCAGAACAAGGATCTGTAGGCGCATCGGGCGATCTTGCCCCTTTGTCTCATTTATTTTTACCCTTAATTGGAGAAGGAGATTTTTGGGTAGCTGGTGAAATTGTTTCAGCAAAAATAGTTTTATCAAAACATGATTTGACACCTTTGCAATTAGCCGCCAAAGAAGGCCTAGCCTTAATCAATGGTACACAATTTATTTTAGCGCATACCATAATAGGACTAAAAAAAATGGACTACTTGCTTGATCTGGCAGATCTTGCAGGGGCCATGAGTATTGAAGGTTATCAAGGCAGTGCTTCCCCTTTTAAAGAAGTCCTGCATAGCATTCGTCCATTCAAAGGAAGTATCGTAGTAGCAGAAAGAATGAGAATGTTATTATACAACTCACAAAATTTAGCTGCTCATGAAGATTGTGCAAGAGTACAGGATCCTTATTCCATGCGTTGTATTCCTCAAGTGCATGGTGCTTCAAGAAATGCCTATGATCATTTAAATGAATTGGCAGAAATAGAAATGAACTCGGTGACAGATAATCCAATCATACTAAGTGATACCGAGGCTATTTCTGGAGGTAATTTTCATGGTCAACCCTTGGCCATGGCCTTAGATTACAATTCAATCGCAGCTTCAGAATTAGGCAATATAGCTGATAGAAGATGCTATCTATTAATCGAAGGAAAATTTGGACTCCCAAGATTATTGACATCAGCGGGTGGATTAAACTCTGGCTTTATGATTCCACAATACACCACTGCAGCGCTTGTTAGTGAAAATAAATCATTGTGTTTTCCACCATCTGCAGATAGCATCCCCACTTCATTAGGACAAGAAGACCATGTTTCCATGGGTAGTATATCTGGTCGAAAATTCAATCAGATTTTAGAGAATCTAGAAAAAATATTGGCTATCGAATTAATGTATGCGGCACAAGCCATGGAATTTAGAAGACCAAATACTTTTTCTACGATTATTGAAGCCAACCTCAAAACAATCAGGGCTAAAGTACCTAAATTAGAAGAAGACCGTCTATTAAAAGACGACATCAATGCCATGATAGCCATGGTAAAAAATAAAACCATCATTGTTAAATAGATCAACTACATGGATTTTAAAGAACAAATACTGCAAGGTATTCCAACAGCACTACCAGCATTAAAACCTTATCCTTCGAATGCCAATAGGGCACCCAAGCGAAAAGATATTTTATCCATAGAAGAAAAACAATTGGCCATTCGTAATGCGCTTAGGTATTTTCCAAAAAAATGGCATGAAGAATTAGCGAAGGAATTTGCAGAAGAATTAAAAGCCTATGGCCGAATTTATATGCACAGGTTTAAACCTGCGTATAAAATTTATGCCAGGCCTATCGATGCGTATCCTGCAAAATCTAAACAAGCAGCTGCCATCATGTTGATGATACAGAACAATTTAGACAATGCAGTCGCACAGCATCCCGAAGAATTAATTACTTATGGTGGCAATGGTGCTGTGTTTCAAAACTGGGCACAATATTTATTAACCATGCAGTACTTGTCCATGATGACCGAGGAGCAAACTTTACACATGTATTCAGGTCATCCCATGGGTTTGTTTCCTTCTTCAAAAAATGCACCAAGAGTAGTAGTGACCAATGGCATGATGATTCCTAATTATTCAAAACCGAATGACTGGGAAAAATACAATGCCATGGGTGTTACGCAGTATGGACAAATGACAGCGGGTTCTTATATGTATATTGGACCACAGGGCATTGTGCATGGAACCACGATCACTGTCATGAATGCTTTTAGAAAAATTTTACCTGAAGGGGAAACTCCTGCCGGTAAAATATTTTTAACTGCAGGTTTAGGAGGCATGAGTGGCGCGCAACCAAAAGCAGGTAATATTGCTGGTTGCATTACTATTTGTGCCGAAGTAAATTCAAAAGCGGCCACTAAAAGATATGAGCAAGGTTGGGTAGATGTATTGATAGACCATCTAGATAGTTTGGTACTGCGCGTAAAAGAAGCCAAAGAAAAAAATGAAGTAGTCTCCATCGCCTTTATAGGAAATATCGTAGATGTTTGGGAGCGATTTGATGCGGAAGATATATTTGTACATGTAGGTTCGGATCAAACCTCTTTGCATATTCCATGGACAGGAGGTTATTATCCAGTGGGGCTATCTTATGAAGAGAGCAATCAATTAATCAGTGAAGCGCCCGAAGCGTTTAAAGAAAAAGTACAGGAATCTTTACGCAGACATGCCGCTGCTATTAATAAACATAATTCAAAAGGAACTTATTTCTTTGATTATGGCAATGCCTTTTTATTAGAAGCTTCTCGCGCAGGTGCTGAAATCATGGCCGAAAATAAAATTGATTTTAAATACGCTTCTTATGTACAAGACATTTTAGGTCCCATGTGTTTTGATTATGGCTTTGGTCCATTTCGTTGGGTATGTACTTCAGGCAAGCCAGAAGATTTGGACAAGACAGATGATATTGCCATAGAGGTCTTAGAAGCAATGGTAGCAACATCTCCCAAAGAAATCCAATTGCAAATGCAAGACAATATTGTTTGGATCAAAGATGCGAAGAAAAATAAATTAGTGGTGGGTTCTCAAGCACGCATCTTATATGCAGATGCAGAAGGGCGTTTTAAAATTGCAGCTGCCTTTAATAAAGCAGTAGCAGCAGGCGAAATTGGCGCTATTGTTATTGGAAGAGACCATCATGATGTAAGTGGTACCGATTCGCCGTATAGAGAAACTTCAAATATTTATGATGGAAGTAAATTTACTGCAGACATGGCCATTCATAATGTCATAGGAGATAGCTTTAGAGGAGCTACCTGGGTATCCATCCACAATGGTGGTGGCATTGGTTGGGGAGAAGTAATCAATGGAGGATTTGGAATGTTCTTGGATGGATCTGAAGCTGCAGCGGAAAAATTAAAGAGTATGATATTTTATGATGTGAACAATGGTATTGCAAGACGTAGTTGGGCACGCAATGAAGAAGCCTTGTTTGCTATACAAAGAGAAATGGAACGTAGCCCAAGTTTAAAAGTGACGCTACCAAATTTGGTAGACGATGCGATCTTAAAAAATTTATTTTAATGCGTCTATTATTTAAGCATATCAAAGAATTGGTTCAGGTAAGAAAGGAAGCTGTGACCTTTGTGGCAGGCCAAGAAATGAAGGAATTACCAACTATTAAAAATGCTTATTTATTAGTTGAGGATGGTCTAATTGCAGCTTATGGATCGATGGAATTATTTTCAGACCTAAGCGCTGATCAAGTCATTGATGCCACTGGGAAAATGATACTGCCTTCTTGGTGCGATGCACATACCCATCTTGTTTATGCAGGCAATAGAGTAGCAGAATTTGTGGACAGAATCAATGGATACACTTATGAAGAAATTGCAAACCGAGGGGGTGGTATATTAAATTCTGCCAAACAATTAAATGAAACTTCGGAAGAAGAAATTTACGAACAAAGTAAAATTCGATTAGAAGAAATAATTGGTTTGGGTACAGGCGCCGTAGAAATTAAATCGGGTTATGGACTAACCATGGAGGGAGAACTAAAAATGCTGCGTGTTATTAAAAAATTAAAAGCCAATTATCCCATTGAAATAAAAGCAACTTTTTTGGGTGCCCATGCACTACCAGCAGCCTTCAAAGGCAATAAGGAAGGGTATTTAGAAATGCTCATCAATGAGGTGCTACCAAAAATTGCTGCAGAAAAATTAGCCAGCTTTATAGATATATTTTGCGAGACAGGTTATTTTACTGTGGAGGATACTGAATTAATTTTAGCTGCAGGGGAAAAATATGGACTAGTTCCAAAAATTCATGTGAATCAGTTTACGGCAATAGGAGGGGTGCAAATGGGTGTGCAATACCATGCTTTATCGGTAGATCATTTAGAAGTAATGAGAGACGAGGACATTGAAGTTTTAAAGGGAACTAACACCATGCCTATTGCCTTACCTAGTTGTTCTTATTTTTTAAGTATACCTTATACACCTGCACGTACCATGATAGATGCAGGATTGCCCTTGGCCTTGGCCACTGATTACAATCCAGGTTCTACCCCTTCTGGCAATATGAATTTTGTAGTAGCTACTGCTTGTATCAAAATGAATATGACTCCAGAAGAAGCCATCAATGCAGCTACCATCAATGGTGCTTATGCAATGGGCTTATCTTCAGAAGTAGGTACGATAAGTATTGGTAAACAAGCCAATTTAATCTTGACAAAAAATATTCCTTCTTACGCATTCATTCCTTATTCCTTTGGCTATCCAGTTATAGAAAAAGTATATTTGAAAGGAATAGAAATTAAATAATTTTTTAAAATGGAAAATAATATTCTAATTGGTTTGAATGTAATTTATGAACCAGGACAAAAAGCAGCTTGGACAGGAAGAGCATCCAATCCTAGCTTGGGTCCACAATATTGGCATCAAGCCATTGAATTAGGAGACATTAATGCAACCATTAAAGAAGAGCAAACTACCATTGCCTTAGTGGGATATAGTTGTGACGAGGGGGTTCGAAGAAATTTTGGCAGAGTAGGCGCAGCCAATGGTTCAAGTAGGCTTAAAGAAAAATTAGCTAAACTACCTTTGCCTAAGCATGCAAAAAAAATGTTTGATTTTGGCGCAGTGCAATGTGTTCAAGAAGATATGGAGTCCTGTCAACTGGCTTTTTCAAAAATAATTGAACAATTAATTAATCGTACTATTTTTCCTATTGGCATTGGCGGCGGACATGACATCGCCTATGCACATTTTATGGGTATTTATGAGGCATTAAAAAATAAACCCCATCATAAGATTGGCATAATTAATTTTGATGCCCATTTTGATTTAAGACCCACAGAGCACAAACCCAATTCAGGAACTCCTTTCAATCAAATCATTACATCGATGAAGCAAAAAAATGAAATGGTTGATTATTTTGTTCTTGGTATTCAGCCACAATCCAATACCCAAGAATTATTTGACATCGCTTCCAAAGAGAATGTTCAATATCTAACTAGTTTCGAATGCGAACCCACTTCTGTAGAAATTAAATTAGTAGAAGAAAAATTAGCTGCTTTTATTAATCAAAATGATTTTATTTATCTCAGCATAGATTTAGATGGATTTTCTTCGGCTTATGCACCAGGCGTGAGTGCGCCCTCTCCTTTGGGTTTCGCGCCACCCTTTATTTATAAAATTTTGAATTTTATATTTGATTCCAAAAAAGTAATTTCCTGCGATCTTGCTGAGTTAAACCCGGCACTAGATCAAGATGATATTACTGCCAACCTAGCCGCTAAATTGGTAGATCATATTAGCTCAATCGCTTCCTAGTTTTAATAGGGAAAAAATTGTGGTTTATCTAAGATGAAAATATTTTAAACAACCTCCTGAAGAAAATTGACTATTCTCAGCTATATTTCATAACTTCCCAAGTTAACAATGCATCATGTCCTTCTTCTATCGATTTACCATTGGGTTGTCATTTTTTTTAATACTATCTACTCAAGCCAATACGCAACAAAATTTTATTGCTACAGGAAATGTGATTGATTTCGAAACCAAGCAGCCTCTTAAACAAGTGAGTGTGCTTATTCAAGGTGTTCGTAATGGAACTACCACTAATGATAGTGGTTATTTTTCCATCCCTTTTAAATCTGCAAAAGTAACCATTCAATTTACTTTTATAGGCTATACAAGTATTGTTAAGGAAATTAATTCAACTATTGATCATTCAATGATTATAGAACTTAAAAGAGCATCGACCCCTTTTTTAGAGGATGTTACAGTCAAAGCATTTAAAGAACGTTCTAAATTAAAAACCACTGAAATGAATGTGGTAAGGATAAATCCAGAATCCATAAAGCAAGGTCCCATTTTATTAGGCGAGGCAGACATTATTAAAGCACTCATATTACAACCAGGTATCACCAGTACAGGTGAAAGCGCAGGTGGCTTTAATGTACGTGGTGGCAATGCGGATGAAAATTTAGTATTAGTAGATGGTGCCCCACTTTTTAATACTTCGCATTTGCTTGGCTTTTACACTTCATTGAGTCCAGATGTTGTTCAAGATATTTCTTTATATAAAGGGGGGATGCCTGCCGAATATGGAGGCCGTCTTTCTTCTCTACTTACTATGAAAATAAAAAATGGAAATAAGGAAGCAATACAATACAATGGAGGAATTGGTCCAATGAGCAGTCGATTTTTTATAAATGGGCCATTGGTTAAAAATAAATTAACTTTTACTAGTGGATTCAGAACTGCTTATCCTAATTTAATATTAAATCAATTAGGGACTAATTTTGGCAATAGCCGCGCTTCATTTTATGATGCTGTATTAAAAGCCGAATACACTATTAATGATAAAAATACTTTGTCTATTACAGGATATAGAAGTTTTGATACATTTAAGTTTGATTCCACTATGTCCTATCAATGGGAATCTAATCTTGTTTCTTTAAATTATAATGCCGAATTAAATTCTAAATTAAATTTTAAATTTAATGCAAATCATAGCAATTTTATTTCTACTATTTTTGGGCTAGACAAGGCTTACGAATATTCACTTATTTCAAAAATTGATCAAACGCAACTAAAACCAACCTTGGTGTATCAACCCACCGAAACTCAAACTATTGAAACAGGATTTGATTATATCTTATATGGAATTGCTCCTGGCGCACAAAAACCTAATTCAATTTTAAGTTATATCATTCCCACTATAATACCCAAAGAACAAGGTCGAGAAATGGCTGCATTTATTAGCGATAATATTGAATTGAATAATAAATTATCTATCCAATTAGGATTACGTTATGTAGGGTATGATTATTTAGGACCTAAAACCATATACCAATACCAGCAAGGGTATCCAATTTCTAAAGAAACTATTTCTGAACGAGTCCAATATGGGGTTAATAAAATAATTCATTCTGAACAAGGGTTAGAGCCTAGAATTGCGGTTAAATATAGTATCTCAGATGCATTGGCATTAAAAATAAGTTACAATAGAGGACAGCAATTTCTACATTTAATTTCTAATACTACTTCTATCTCTCCAGTTGATTTTTGGAAATTAACTGACCCTTATATTAAAAAACAAATTGGTGATCAATATGCAACCGGCCTATTTGGTAGCTTCGTTAATAACTTATATGAGGCTTCTGTTGTAGTATATTATAAGACGACTCAAAATACAGTTCAGTATAAAGATGGAGGAACGTTATTGTTAAATCCTAATATAGAAGTTGCATTGTTAAATGCAAGAGGAAGAGCTTATGGAATGGAATTAAGTTTTGCTAAAAATTTTGGAAAACTAACTGGACAAATTAATTACACGTATGCACAAACTCAGGTTCAAGTGCTCCATGCCTTTCCTTCTGAAATTGTAAATCAAGGGGCGTATTATTTTGCAGATATAGATAAACCACATAACCTTGCCATTATAGCAAAAGTAAAATTGCAAAGAGGCTGGACTTTTAATACCAACTTTATTTTTACATCCGGCAGGCCTGCTACTTATCCAGATGGCAATTATTTATTTAACGAAAATATAGTCTCTAATTTTTCAATGCGCAATACAGATAGGCTTCCTGCTTACCATCGATTAGATGTAGGGTGGAGTTACAGTACTAAAATTAATTCTGAGCAAAAAAAATACAGCACTTGGAATATTTCATTTTACAATGTTTACATGCACCAAAATGCCTATTCTGTTTATTTTAAAAATTTGAATAGCCGTCTTCATGCCTACCAACTTTCAATTATTGGGACTATCATACCTTCTCTTACTTGGAATTATAATTTCTAATCAATGCAAAATCGATATTTTTTTATTTATACAAGTTTGATTATCCTTTTCACACAGAGTTGTATTAAAGAGGTTAATCCTAGCATAAGGCAAGCTGCACCTATCCTAGTGGTAGAGGGTTCTATCACAACTGATGCTGTACCCTATACTATTGTGTTAACTAATTCAGGGGCACTAGAATCTGCTTCTTCAATTCCAGAAAGTAATTATGTAAAAGATGCTACGGTAAGTATTTCAGATAATTTAGGAAATACTACCTTCTTAAAATATACCATCAATGGAATATATCAAACTACAGATCCAGCCTATATTGGCAAAGTGGGTCGTAGCTATTTTATTAAAGTGAAATTAAAAAATGGTACTACCTATATTTCTACACCAGAAAAAATAAATAATCCAGTACCTATAGCAAAGGTGAATGCTACTTTTGTTGAAAAATCTGATATGTATTTTCCTACCTATTTGAATATTTCTATAGATACCAAAGACCCTGCTACAGAAGAAAATTTTTATCAATGGAAATTCAATGCCTGGATAGGTAGAAAAACGAAAGGAGTAGGTTGCGGATTTGGGTGTATCATGTTTGAGTATTGTTATCAGAAATATGTAGACAATACTGTAAGATTATTATCAGACGCTGCCATCAATGGAAATGTGATTCTAAACAAGACGGTGGGTAAAACGTATATTTATTATTATACCGATCCGCATGTTGATATTAGTCAATTAAGTTTAACAAGAGAAGCCTATCAATTTTGGAACAGATATCAAGATCAATTAACCAGAACAGGAAGTGTTTTAGATCCTTTGCCAGCTTCCATAAAAGGCAATATTTACAACCAAAATGATGTTTCCGATTTTGCTTTAGGCTATTTTTCTGCAGCGGCTATTTCCCATAAAAAAGTGACATTCGTGCCTTACAGCATTACCCCCTATTTATTAGAGACAACGGCGTATCAATTTATGCCAACTCAATCTATTGCTTGCTTCTTATATTACCCAGATGCACTCAAATATCCGCCACCGCCAGCCGATCAAAACCCAACACCACCAGGATGGGAAAATGCAGAAAAAATTAAAGTAAATTGGTAAGTATTAATTGGCCAATTATTGAATTTTTTTTCCTAATTTGAATAAGTTTTGATTGATATTTCAATCAAGAATAAAAACATTTAATAATTATAACCAATACGTATGAAAAATCACTTTAAATCACAGGTCAATAAAAGTATTTTTACTTTATTGCTATTGATACCAGCTTGTATTTTTGCTCAAAAGAAGGATTACAGTTATGTAGCAGTTCCTTTTACCCAAGTTAAAATTACGGATCAGTTTTGGTTACCAAGATTAAAATTAAATCATACAAGTACCATTCCTACCTCATTTGAGCGTTGTGAAAATACGGGAAGAATAAAGAATTTTGAAATGGCTGCTTCTAAAACTGGAAAATTCTGTACCACTTTTCCTTTTGATGACACAGATATTTATAAAACCATCGAAGGAGCTTCTTTTTCTATCAGCATTTTTCCTGATCCTAAAATGGTTAGATACATGGATTCTTTAATTGATATTGTAGCTAAAGCACAAGAGCCAGATGGTTACTTGTATACTGCTCGTACCATTGATCCAACCCATCCGCATTTATGGGCTGGAAAAGTACGTTGGGAAAAAGAACGTGAATTAAGCCATGAATTATACAATGCTGGTCATTTATATGAAGCAGCGGTAGCGCATTTCGAAGCCACTGGCAAAAGAAACTTACTCAATATTGCTTTAAAAAATGCAGATTTAGTGTGTTCTGTTTTTGGACAAGATAAATTGCATTCAGCTCCCGGACACGAAGTGGTTGAAATGGGTTTAGTTAAATTATACAGAGTAACTGGGAAAGCAGAATACTTAAATACAGCAAAATATTTTATTGAAGAAAGAGGACATTTTAAAGGTTATGATGCAACAAGTCTTGATCCATGGAAAAATGGAGCTTATTGGCAGGATCATATTCCCGTGGTGGATCAAAAGGAAGCGATAGGCCACTCTGTAAGAGCTGGTTATTTATATTCTGCAGTGGCGGATATTGCTGCCTTAACTGGAGATAAAGCTATGTTGGCTGCTATTGATAGCATTTGGGTGAATTTAGTTTCTAAAAAATTATATGTTCAAGGGGGTGCTGGAGCTATTCCAAGCGGAGAACGTTATGGAGATAATTATGAGTTACCTAATTTAACAGCATACAATGAAACTTGTGCAGCTATTGCAAATGTTTATTGGAATCAACGTATGTTTCAATTACATGGAGAATCAAAGTATATTGATGTTTTAGAGAAAATTTTATACAATGGACTTATCTCAGGAGTTCAATTAGATGGCAAAAAATTCTTCTATACCAATGCATTGGAGTCAAGAGCTGCTTCTACACATAAAAGCTTTGAAGGAGAGCGTTCTGGTTGGTTTGAATGCTCCTGTTGTCCAACAAACGTAACAAGATTGCTGCCCTCTATTCCAGGTTATATGTATGCTCAAAATGGCAACGATTTATTTGTAAATTTATTTATAAACAGTAGTACTACCATCAAAATCAATCAAAATGAGGTGGATCTTGTACAACAAAATAATTACCCTTGGAATGGTAATTTGAAGTTTGTGATTTCGCCTAAAAAGGGAAAAGTACCTTTTGCATTAAAAGTGCGTATTCCAGGATGGTCACAAGAAGAAGCCATTCCTTATGGTTTATATACTTACGGTTCAAAATCAAATAATAAGGTAGTTATTAAAGTGAATGGTATTGTGGTGGATTATAAAACAGAAAATGGGTATGCTATCATTGACAAGTCTTGGACTAAAAATGAGGTCGTAGAAGTAAATTTACCAATGGAAGTTCGTCGTGTTTATTCTGATAAATTAACGGATGATATTGGTAAAGTAGCCATTCAAAGAGGTCCTTTAATGTATTGTGCAGAGTGGGCTGATAATGATGGTAAAGTATCCAATATTATTTTACCAAGTGGCAGCAAATTTACTTCAGCATTTAAACCTAATCTTTTAAATGGAGTAACTACATTAACGGCGAATATTCAAAAAATAGAGGTATCAAAAAACCAAGTAAGCACAGTACAAAAACAGTTAATTGCAATTCCTTATTATGCATGGGCTAATAGAGGAAAAGGGGAGATGACGGTTTGGTTTAATGAGCAGTTAAAAGACATCGATGTAATCACTAAGAAATAAGTTAACTTATATGAAATTGAACAAAACACAATTTTCAACAATTATCTATTTTTTAATCGTAACTGTAATTTGTTCTTGTCAAAAAAATGCAATTGCTACTAAAACTACCACTTACAGTAATATACCTCCAGCGAATTCAATTTCTGTTGTAACGCAACACAATGACAATACGAGGGCAGGTTGGAACAACCATGAATCTATTTTAAATATTAATAATGTAAACAATACTTTATTTGGAAAGCAATTCACCTTAGAAGTGGATGATCAGGTATATGCTCAACCACTTGTTCTTAGTAATGTGAAAATAAAAGACGCTAATCATAATCTTACATTGATTGCTACAGTAAACAATACCATCTATGCGTTTGATGCTGAAAATGGAGACGCTATTTGGAAAAAAAATTATACACCATCTTTATCCAGACCAGTTAAAAACAATGACATGACCGGAGCTTGTGGAGGAGGGTATCTTGATTTTAGTGGTAATATGGGAATAGTAGGAACACCTGTTATTGATTCTATGGCACAAACTATTTATTTTGTTACTAGGTCTATCAATGCAGGAGCTTATTTGCAACAGTTACATGCGGTGAGTATATTGGATGGCTCAGAGCAAAAAGGAAGTCCTGTAGCCATCACAGCCACTTATACAGGCAAAGGAGCTGGTAGTAAGAACAATGTAATTAGTTTTGATTCGCAAAAACAAAATCAACGCCAAGCACTTACTTTGTTAAATGGGGTTGTTTTTATAAGTTTTTCATCTCATTGCGATTGGGGTCCTTATCATGGTTGGGTATTGGGATATGATGCGAACACTTTGCAACAAAAAATTACTTATAATAATACACCTGATGGTGAAAATGGAGGCATCTGGGAAAGTGGAATGGGCATGGCAGCAGACAATCAAGGGAATTTGTATTGTGTCACTGGCAATGGTACTGTTGGAGTAGGCAGTGATCCTACCAATTTAATCAATAGAGGAGAAAGTGCTTTAAAACTTACCATCAGTGGGGCTACACTTAAAGTGAGTAGTTATTTTACCCCATTTAATTATCAATACCTTGAGGCTGATGACTTAGATTATGGAGGCTTAGGTGCATTTTTAATTCCTAATTCAAACTTATTTTTCACCGGCTGCAAGGATGGTAATTTTTATGTGCTAGATAAAGACAATATGGGTGGATATAATATAACATCCAATCAAATCCATCAAACTGTAAGTTTAAAAAATAATCAAGCCAATATGCATTGTCAGCCAAGTTATTTTAAATCATCCAATGCAGAATTTATTTATGTTTGGCCAGAGAATGAACCCTTGCACCAAGTTCCATTGGTGAATGGAATGTTTAATATAGGCCAGCAAAAAACAAATAATCTAAATGGTCCTGTTGGGCAAAATGGTGCAGTTATTTCTGTTTCATCCAATGGTTCTGTAGATTCTACAGGCGTTGTATGGTTGGCGCATGCCGTTCCTCCCTATGATGCAGAACATGGGGTAAGGCCAGGAATTTTACGTGCTTTTTCTGCAACAGATGTTACTAAAGAATTATGGAATAGTAATATGAAAGGAATAATGGAAGGTGCTGGTAGTTATGCTAAATTTTCTTCTCCTACTATTGCAAACGGGCATGTCTATTTACCCACTTTTTCTAATCAAGTTGTAGTTTATGGGTTATTAAAAAAATAAAAACCTGGCCCCAATTCCACTTTATTTAAGGCTTTCGAGTTTTTAAGCTTAGCGTCTTAAAGGTTGTTCCCCAATTATTATTGTTGTTGTCATTTGGCAGCCCTTGTTTATTTAATAATGCGTCTATGTCATTATTATCATATTTCCAAACCCAGGCAGCTACGGAAAACCCATTATCATAAATGCTGTCTAAAAGCGGTTTTGGGTTCATCAGTACGCCTGCATTTAAGGGTGCTATTTCTCCAAAAAAAACAGGGAGTTTTTTCTGCCTTAATAGCTGAAGGCGATTATTCATGGATGAATTTGAAACTAAAAGCCATTTTTCATAGGCGTGTATGTCAAATAGTATATTCGTTTTGCCAACCAAAAAAGATACTCCTTTATTATTCAGTACACTTTCATCCTGCCCCTGTTCTGCACAAGGAATTAATATCATGTTCGTATTTCCAGCACTACGGATAATATTTACAAGCTCATTCATATCACTCATCCACACATCGTCGTTATATCCATCTGCTCTGTCATATCTATATGGCTCATTCCATACTTCTAACCATACATCGGGTTGGTTTTTAAAATGAACAGCCCAATCCTGCAATTTTATTTTGAAATCACTCCACCAATAAGTCTGTTTCGGCATTTTCCCTGTAAAATCTGTGGTACTTTGTCCATCCCATTGAAAAGGGCAGAGGATGGTGATTCTATTGTTTGCACGGTTACTGTCAACCACAGATTGCAACGAGTGTAAGTATGAACCATTGCTATCCTTAAACGGATAACCTGTTAATCTTGCTTCTTTGATGTTTCCCACAAATTCTCTCGCAATATCTATATGCCAGCTATTCATATCGCTGCCTCCTGCGCCAAATACATGAAAAGCATTTACGCCAATTAATTGAACTGGGTTTTTGTAATTGTATATTTTACTCCCGTTAATAGTATATTGGTCTGAATAAAAAGTGTCAGGAAGTAAAGGCGATTGGTCGGCTTTTTTACAGGAAGCAATTAAAATAGCACATAAAATAAATAGATAAGAAATCTTCATTCGTATTTTAAATTTAGTAGTTGATTAACTTACTACTTATAAAAATTCTACATATGAGCAATAATTTTATTTCCCTTGCCAACCATCTTTAAATCCTCTTCTTAGATCACTTGTTGTATTACCAATCATATACCCAAATAGTCCAGCTACAATAGCTAAATGTATTATCAAAATTGCTTTTTGCCAAGTTGGTCTTTCTTTCCATGGCAGTTCTTGATTAAATGGATCAAAAGCTAAAGCAATACCCATATAGGTTGCAGCATCTCCAGCTGAGTGTCTAAATAATAATTCATAAATTCCAAAAAGGACAAATCCTATATACAAATACTTGTTGAATGATGTTTTCATATATTTTAATTTTAATAATTTTTACCTTTTGTTTCTAATAATGAATAGGCCTCTTCCCAATTTGGAATAGTATCAGATTCGTATCCATAAGTTCTACCTGTTGCAATAGAATGAAATGATTTCATCGCTTTTAGATGCACACCATTTTTCATAAATACTAACATCATCTCACGATTTTCCCAAGCAGTTAAAGTACATTGATAGCCGTTTATTTTTTTTACAGCACTATGTAAATTTCCTTTAGCCGATTTTGCTTCACCAAAAGAAGGAATGGCTAAAGTCCAAAATTTGATAAATCCCCATAAGCCTTTTGGCTTTAAACCTGTGATAGATATATGCATGATGTATTTATTTCAGATTATTTACAAAGAAAATATATTTAACTGAATTTTGTAATTTCTTTATTAATTTTATTCATGAGCGGAGAAGTAAACCTAGAAGTTTTATTAAATAACATGAGACCAGTTTTAAACACTGGTGATTACGTTTTTTGTAATGTTTCAAGTTTTGATAAAATTGATCTAAAACAAATCATAGGTTCATTTAAAGAGGAGGAAGGCATTACACTTATTATATCTAAGGCATATGCTGATAGACTTGGTTTAAATTATTCTAATATTATGTCTTGGATTACTTTGCAAATTCACTCATCATTGGAAGCAGTTGGTTTAACAGCAGTATTTTCATCTATTTTATCTAAAAACAATATTAGTTGCAATGTAATTGCAGGATATTATCACGATCATATTTTTGTATTGAAAGATGATGCAAAAAAAGCTGTGGAAGTTCTCAATGATTTTAATAAATAATTTTAGCTGTCAATCCCACCCCTTCACCTCCATTCACCCCCGTTTTCCCTTTAAAAACACAAAACTTGGCCCAAGCTTGGCCGGAACTTACCCCAAACAAAAAGGGTCTACGCTTTTGACAGCATAAACCCTTGATAATGTTGCCTTTCGGCTGTGGGCCCACCAGGGCATGATCCTGGGACCCCCTGATTATGAGTCGCAAATTTAGGTCCTTCCCCATATAGCCAATTTTAGCTATAATTCACTGTAAATCAAGTTTATATATTATCTTCAAAGATAACATATGACTCTTTGTATTGTCCTTTTAGCTACCTTTGTGGTGCAAATTTTGGTGCATTAATTAACCCCCTGATCATTTTATGATTCAACCAACACTGAGTTTCTTTTGTGACACAAGACGTCAACTAAACGATGGTACTTACCCCATCAAATTAACCGTGTATTGCCTTGGAAGCAAGAAGCGTTATGCCACCCCTTTTAATTTATCCCAATACGATTATAAAAGAATTGAAGCATCTAATCTAAGGGATGCAAATATTAAAAAATTAAAGACCCAGATGTATTCATGGCTGTCTGATCAGGAAGAGTTTGCCAATTCAATACAACCTTTCAGCTTTACTGAATTCGACCTTTTATATAACAAGGATAAAGTACAATTAAAAAAAGCAATAGCTAATGAAAGTGTAGAAGCATTATATGATAGTTGTATTAAAGATTTAAAAAATCTAGGCCAAATATCTACATCTGATAATTATAACACTGCAAAGGTCTCCATTCTAAAATTCAAAAAGTATTTAAAGATTTCTCAAGTAACAGTAGATTTATTAAAGGCCTATGAAAAATATATGGTAGCAGAAGGCAAATCAATTACAACGGTAGGTATCTATTTAAGGTCATTAAGAAGAATTTTCAATCTAGCTATTGAAGAGGGAATTATAGATGCTAGTAAATACCCATTTAGGAAATATAAAATACCCTCTCCTAGAAAATCAAAACGTTCATTAAAGAAAGACGACTTAAAGAAAATCCTAAATCATAAGCCAAAGTTAGTGTCAGAACAAAAAGCACTAGACTATTGGATTTTTAGTTTCCTATGTAATGGGATGAATTTTAAGGATATTGCTTTGTTGACCAATAAAAAGATTAATGGCGACTTTATTGAGTTCTATAGATCAAAAACTGAGAATACAACAAGAGATGGCGCATTGCCAATTAAAGTACCAATATCTGACCGCATAAAGGAGATAATGGATAGGAGAAGGGTAAGCAAAGGGAAGCCAGAAGAATATATATTTCCAGTATTGGAAAGAGGAATGGATCTAGAGCTAATTGAGAAACGTATTAGCACATTTATAAGGAACACTAATAAAGCCTTAAATGAAATAGGTACTGATTTAGAGCTTCCCTTAAAATTAACAACCTATGTGGCGAGACACTGTTTTGCAACCATACAAAAGAATAATGGTGCCCCATTAATCTACATTAAAGAAGCCCTAGGTCATTCTAATATTACAACTACCCAAGATTACTTTGGCAGCTTTGATGATGATAGTTTAAAAACTATGCATGAGGGTTTGATGGAGGGGATGGAGGGATAAGCTTAGATTTAAAATTGCAGTATTTTATCACTAAGAAATACAACAAATCTTATTAAATAGTAAGTTATATTTTAATATATACTTTATTATCATACAATGTTTTGGAAATTGTTACATTAATTTTTTAAATAATAACTCAAATAATTGTTGTAATTATCTCTATGCCAATATATTGTACATTATTATAAATTTTACTTTATGAAAGCAAGGGCGGGGAGAATAGCACTTAGTGAAATAATTTCCAAATAAAAGTCATGTTAAAACAAATAGCAATATTACTTTTTGGTATTTTATTATCCATTACGTCATTTTCTCAAAATTTAAAAAAAATTAATTTTGGGAAAGAGAATTTTAAAATTGATAATTCAATAAAAGATAGTAACGACAAAAGGAGATTTTCTAATTTCAATAAAACAGTCAGGGATTATAAAATCGAGAAAGAAAAGTCATTTAAAAATGATTCATCTTTAAATAAATTTAAAGAACAAAATTCAGTTATAACAATTAGGAATGAAGATTATGTAACATGTATTATTGGATTAACTGATTTGTCCTATGTTGATTCATTGAGTAATTATAAAATAAAAGTAGTTCGAAGAGTCATTGAGAAGTCGGTTTTTGCTTTAATTCTTTTAGATAGTATAGATTCTATCTTAAATCTCCCTTTTATTACAAAAGTTGAGCTTGGTAGTAAGCTTGAAAAGCAAGATATATTATCAAGATCTTTAACAAAGTCTGACTCATTACAGAAGGGAATTCAATTGCCATTAAAATACTCTGGGAAAGGTGTTGTTGTTGGCGTAATTGATGGTGGTTTTGATTTGACTCATCCCAACTTTTATGATAGTCTTGGTAAAGAGTATAGAATAAAGCGGGTATGGAATCAAAATGATAATACCGGAATTCCACCTCCTGACTTTCAATTCGGTAGTGAATATACTTCACAGTCTCAAATGATTTCAAAGAGAACAACAGATTCTTCAGAGTCACATGGAACACATGTTACAGGTATTGCATCTGGAAGTGGTTATGGAAGTATAGACTCACTTAAAGGAATTTCAAACCAATCAGATTTAGTTTTAGTCCAAACTACATTTGATAAAAATGCTACTTTACTTGGGGTTTATTATATTTTAGAATATGCTAAAAGTGTAAACAAACCCTGCGTAATAAACATGAGTTTAGGCAATCAGGATGGCCCTCATGACGGCACTTCATTTTTTGATAGAGTTCTGGATACTTTGTATAATTTTGGAAATGAGAACGGGGCGTTAATTGTTGGATCAGCGGGTAATGACGGACTTAAAAATATTCATTCAAAATTAAAATTGAATGCAGATACTCTGTTTAATTTTATTAGACCTTTTCAAAATAATATTGTTTCACCTTGGCCTGTTGGTGTTAATAAAATTTCAGATATAAGAATAAATTTGTATAGTGAATTAGGGAAAGATCTTAAAGTGGTTTTCGGAATTTATAATCGAGGAACTAATAAATTTGAAGCAGAGACACCATTTTATGATATCAATCAATCAAGATCTATAGATACATTTCTAACAGTGTTAAGTCAGAAAATATCTTTACAAGTTTATTTTAATGAAGACGATATTACAAAACAGAAGAGTATTAAATACTTTATTGAAGGTCAACCCTATCAAAATTTGTTTAATAACAATACAAATAGAATATTTGTTGTAGGGTATACTTCAAAAAGTAATATTGTAAATTCATGGGTTGTTTCACCTAATAATGGCCCAATATTCTTGAGTAATACTGGATACATAAGTGTAATAAATGGTGATAATTTAAGCACAATTACTGAAACTGGTGGAACAGGGAAGAATATAATTAGTGTTGGTTCGTATAATAGTTACTTAAATGGGCGGACTATATCTGACGGGGATACGTTATATAAACGTAGTTCATTTTCAAGTATTGGGAATACTGCAGATAACAGAGTCAAGCCAGATGTTATTGCCCCTGGACAAGATATACTTTCTTCAATCAATAAGTGGGATAAAACCAATGACTTAAATTCTAGTACATTAAAGAATATTTTGTTTAATGGCATAAAATATCCATTTGAGTATCTTCAGGGCACTTCCATGGCTTCCCCTCTTGTTGCAGGTGTATTAGGCACATGGTTAGAAGCAAGTCCATTATTGACGCTTAATCAAGCAAAAGAGGTAATACGAAATTCTTCAATTTCAGATACAAATACTAAATCGCTACCTAATTCATTTTTCGGTTATGGTAAAATTGATGCGTATAATGGCATTAAATTACTTTTAAGTTATATGCCGCCAAAGCCTAAAATTTTAATTAAAACAGACACTGCAGTTTGTCTAGGAGATTCATTAATTTTAAATGCACCTGCTGGACAAAAAGCTTACTTTTGGTATAATGGTTTAACAAAATTAAGTAGTACAACAAATAGTTTAAGTGTAAAAACACCAGGAAATTACTTTTATGCAGTACAAGGAACTAACGGATATTGGAGTAATTATTCAGACACATTAAAGCTAACAGTAAATCAATTACCTACTGCACCTGCGGTTACAAACAGTCTTTCATATTGTCAAGGGGCGAATGCTGTAGCACTTAATGCAAATGTCACTTCTGGTAATACTCTATTATGGTTTGGCACTAATTCAGCCGGTGGATCTGGAGTTTCTGTCCCGACTACTCCCAGTACTAGTAATACTGGTGTATTTAACTATTATGTGACTCAGAAGAATTCAACTACCGGTTGTATAAGTCCAAGGGTTAATATTTCAGTTACTGTTAATCCATTACCAACAAAACCAACGGTTACAAGTTCAACTATTTGTGAGGGGCAAAGCGCAACAATTACTGCATCATCTGGCACATTTACGTATACATGGATAGTACCATCTGGTGTTGTAACCCCAAGTACAAGCACAAACAGTTTTACAACAACAAAAGCGGGAACTTATAGTGTGACTTTAACAAATAGTAATGGTTGTGTAAGTAGTGTAGGTTCGGGAATAGTAACAGTGAATCCATTACCAACAAAACCCACAGTTACAAGTTCAACTATTTGTGAGGGTCAAAATGCAACAATTACGACACCATCTGGCACATTTACGTATACATGGACCGTACCATCTGGTGTTGTAACCCCAAGTATAAGCACAAACAGTTTTACAACAACAAAGGCGGGTACTTATAGTGTAACTATAACTAATAATAATGGTTGTGTAAGTAGTGTAGGTTCGGGAACAGTAACAGTCAATCCAATACCTATAAAGCCTACAGTTACTAGTTCAACTATTTGTGATGGTCAAAATGCAACAATTACGACACCATCTGGTACATTTACGTATACATGGACCGTACCATCTGGTGTTGTAACTCCAAGTACAAGCACAAATAGCTTTACAACAACAAAACCAGGCACTTATAGTGTGACTTTGACGAATAGCAATGGCTGCATCAGTGATGTAGGTTCTGGAACTGTAACAATTCTACCAATTCCTAATAAGCCAATACTTATTAGAGATAATGCCGGGTTTTTATTATCTGGTTCTACTGGTACCACGTGGTTTAAAGATGGAATCGCAATTGCTGATACTTCACAAAAATACAAACCTTTAACACCGGGGAATTATACTGCTAAAATTACTATAAATGGTTGTGCTAGCTCCAGTAGTAACGCATATTATTATTTAGTAACTGATATAATTAATTTAAGTAAAGATGAATTTATCAAAATTGCTCCTAATCCATTCATTAATCAATTAAACTTTGATTTTGTTTTAAAAGGCTATCAAAAATTAAATATGGAAGTATTTGATATGGCAGGTGGAACAAAAGTGTCGAGTAAACAAAATTTAACAGCAGGAATGCCTTTATATTTAGGACAATTATCAGCTGGCACTTATTTGATTAAAGTAACATCTAATGATGGTAAGATTAATTATCAGTTTAAAATGATAAAGCTTTAAATAATATCAACTATAGCTTTATCATTTAGCCATCCACTTTCTTATATCAGATAAGTAGAAATAGATTCTGCTGAACTTCCTATGATGCGGCATTTCATTATTATTACATTTCTTATATAAGTGACTAACAGAAATGCCTAAAATTATAGCCATTTCACTAACAGGGATAGGCTTTTCACTTTCTGCAGAAATTGACTGCTGCTTAATTATTTCTGCTAAAAGAGGTTCTAATTTCTCTTCTATGATACTTTCTATTAAAGGACGTAATGCAACTTCTAGTAGTTCCGGGTTCAGTAATGACATAACAGATTTTACATACAATATGTCAATAGTTATGCCTATAAAACAAAGTATTATTTTAAAGAATAACAGAAAGTGGCAAAACGAGTAAGATTGTCAGATTAAAAATCAAATAAGTAAAGTTGAATATTATCTTTTAAGACACTACAGAATTCTTGTCATGACAAGAATTAATCTTCACTAACAATGAAAATCAAAAAGTGTTTAATTTCATGAACTACAGGTTCGCCATTTACTAATGCAGGAGTCCATTTTGGCAAGTTCTTATATTTTAATACTCTAGTTACTTCTTGTTTAATTCCATAGCCTGGGTCATTTTCAAAAATCAAATCTGTAATTTTCCCCTCCTTATCTATATTAAATTTATAATTTATTCGGTATTGACCTAATGGTGCATTATTATTAACAGGGACATTATAATTTAACTTAATATTTAAATAATCAATCCATGCTTTATCACCTCCCGGGAATTGAGGCGGTATAGAATCAACAATGGTATTAATTCTAATAAAATTTAATTTGTTAATAGTCTTTGCCTCTGTAGAATTTGCAAATAGCATTCCAATTATAAACAGGGTAAATATTTTTCTCATATTTATTTTTATTAGCCATAAAGTTAAGTAAAATGAATGCCCTGGATATAAAATAGTTGTCTTTTAAAATAACAAATATGTCCATAAAATTATATAATAAACTGGACACTTTTTTGTAGCTTAGAACCTTGGAGCCAAAAATCACTATATCATCTACTATAAAAAATAGAATAGATGCCCTAAAAGAGGGTTATGTATTCTCCTATATGGAATTTGAGAATGCTTCTAAAAATAAGGAAGCTATTATAAAGTGTTTAGGTAGACTAGTAGATGCTGGTAAATTACATAAGTTATCAAAAGGGAAGTATTATAAACCTATTAAAGGGGATCATAATAGCTTAGGTCCTGATGCTAATGAAATCATAAAGGACTTATTAGTAAAGAATGGTCAACAAATAGGCTATATAACAGGCTTTAATGTATTTAACAAGGCTATTATAGAAACATCTATAAGTAATACAATACAAATAGGTCGTAATACATTTAAACCTACATTATATAGGAGACTATATACAATAGAATTTATACTCCAACGTAATGAAATTACTAATGATAATATAGAAATACTGCAAGTATTAGATTGTCTTAAAATGATCAATAGTATTCCCGAGAATAATAGTGATAAAACACTAACTTATATAGGTAAGGCTATAAGGAAGTATAATAAGCAACAAAGGGATTTACTAATACAATGCTCCTTAAAGTATAATAGCGCAACTAGGGCTTTATTAGGTATTATATTAGATACAGAAAAGATTAAGAAAGGCGTAGATGATATAATGGAGACATTAAATCCTATTAGTTCTTACAATATAAAGATTAAGAAAATAGAAAAGGCATTAAAAGACAAATGGAATATTAAGTAGTTGCATAAAAAACAATATGTATGAGAGGTAAGAATATTACTGATAGTCAATAATAGGGTTTAAATTTTTAGAAAATAGTTTTAACTTGTAATAAATAATTAAAGATGAACGATATACAAATAATTACGGAAGCTTTGGTTGAATTTAGAAATGAGAGAGATTGGGAGCAATTTCATAATCCAAAGGACTTAGCTATTGCGCTCAATATTGAAGCAAGCGAATTATTAGAAGCGTTTATTTGGAAGGACGCTAACGTAGCAAACCCTGCAAAAATTAAAGAAGAGTTAGCAGATGTATTTGCATATGCTTTCTTGATGGCAGATAAATGCGGACTTAATGTGAAGGACATTGTATTGGAAAAAATTAATCAGAATTCGGAAAAGTATCCTGTAGACAAAGCGAAGGGCACTGCAAAAAAATACAATGAGCTTTGATAGTTTATAGTGCCAATAAAACCCAATTCTTAAATGACGTACTTACCAACGACATAGAGGGCATTGTTTTAAAAAACGTAAAACAAAAATTAAACCGAGGTGTAGGTATTGCTGAAGTTAGATCCTGGGCAGCTTCATTAGTTTACATGGATCGAATTATGCAAGACCAAGATATTCCAGTTGACTGTGGTGTTGCAATAGAGTACCAAATTCCACAAACTGGTAAAAGGATAGATTTTATTATTTCTGGGCAAGATGAAAATAACAGAGACAGTGTATTATTAGTTGAACTTAAGCAATGGTCGGAAGCTAAATTGACAAATAAAGATTCGATTATTGAAACTTATGTTGGAGGTAGAATCGGAGAACATACTCATCCATCTTACCAAGCCTGGTCTTATGCGACTTTATTACAAGGTTTTAATGAGGTTGTTTATACTGAAAATATTCAATTACATCCTTGTGCTTACCTACATAATTACATTGATGACAATGTAATTAAAAACGATTTTTATTCAGAATACATTCAAAAGGCGCCTGTATTTTTAAAAAGTGATGCACTGAAACTAAGAGAATTCATAAAGAGCCATGTAAAGTATGGGGATAGGTCAAATATTTTATATCGTATTGAAAATGGTAAAATTAGACCATCAAAAATGCTTGCTGATAGTATTGGGAAAATGATAAAGGGTAATCAAGAGTTTGTTATGATTGATGACCAAAAAGTGGTACATGAAAACGCATTAGCATTAGCAAAGAAGGCAAGTTTAACTAATAAGCAAGTTTTAATAGTCCAAGGAGGGCCAGGTACTGGGAAATCTGTAGTTGCAATTAATTTATTGGTTGAACTTACCAAAACAGGCTTGTTGGCACATTATGTTTCTAAAAACGCCGCCCCAAGAGCCGTTTATGAATCAAGATTAACAGGGAGTTTAAAGCCCTCGATAATAAGGAATTTATTTAAAGGTTCTGGAGCATTTATTGGTACTCCAGAAAACGAATATGATGCCTTAATTATTGATGAAGCCCATCGCTTAAATAAACATAGTGGCCTTTATGGCAATCTTGGTGAAAATCAAATAAAGGAAATCATTTCTGCCTCTAAATTTTGTATTTTTTTTATTGATGAGGACCAGCGTGTAACACTTAAAGACATTGGTCAAAAAAGTGAGATAGAATTATGGGCTCATAAATTAGGAGCCAGTGTAACTGAAATGGAATTAAATTCACAGTTTAGGTGTAACGGCTCCGATGGTTACTTAGCATGGCTTGATAATATTTTACAGATAAAAGAAACTGCAAACGAAGACCTAGGTGATATTGAATACGATTTTAAAGTATTAGATAGCCCATCTGAATTAAGAGATATTATTTTCGAGAAAAATGAAATAAATAATAGGGCTAGATTAGTTGCGGGGTATTGTTGGAAATGGCCTAGTAAAAAAGACGCAACCAAATATGATATAGAGTTTCCAGAATATGATTTTAAAATGAAATGGAACCTCACTGAAGATGGAAGTACTTGGATTATCAGTCCTAAATCGGTAAATGAAATTGGGTGTATACACACCTGTCAAGGGTTAGAAGTCGATTATGTAGGAGTAATTATTGGGGAAGATTTAATTGTAAGAAATGGACAAGTAATTACAGATGTTTCTAAACGGGCAAGTTCAGATAAATCAGTTCATGGATATAAAAAACAACTTCTGGAAAAACCAGCAGAAACAAGAGCAATGCTTGACTTAGTTATTAAGAACACCTATAGAACACTAATGACAAGAGGAATGAAAGGTTGTTACGTATATTTTGTAGATAAGGAAACCAATGATTATTTCAGTAGCTTATTCAAATAAGTCTAATTGAGAAATAATATTTCTCAATTAATTCAATCTAACATTTCATGTTAGATTTTATATTATTCTCCAAAATAACTATCCTCTTCATAAAGAACATCCCCAACGTTTACGTGTGTTCTAACCTATGAGTTGTGGTGCAAATTGTGGTGCAAATGAAAAAAGCAGCTACAAAAAAGTGTTTGAAAACTTGCTTGTAACTGCTTGATTATCAAGGAGTGGGCCCACCAGGGCATGATCCTGGGACCCCCTGATTATGAGTCAGGTGCTCTAACCAACTGAGCTATAGGCCCGCATCTTTCGATGTAGGCGCCAAAAGTACTAATTTTTAACCTTTTTTAAAGGTATCTACCCTTTTTTTCTGCTATTTTTGCGGCATGAAGAAAGTTATTTTATCAGCAGTTTCTATTTTATTCTTTGGCTCCTTGTTATTAGCGCAAACTCCTACTAATAAGGAGCTTACTAAAATTGATTTAACGGGTCGAGCTGCAGATCATTTTATGATTCAATTTGGTTCAGATATGTGGACAGGAAAACCAGATAGCGTAAAAACAAGTGGATTCAGCAGGCATTTTAATATGTATTTCATGTACGATGTGCCATTTAAAAAGAATCCGCATTATAGTGTTGCGGTTGGTCTAGGAGTGGGTAGCTCAAATATCTTTTTTGATCCGCATACTTATGTGGATGTTAAATCTCCATCTACCACTTTGCCTTTTCATCATTTAGATTCTGCTTCGAGTCATTTTTCAAAACAAAAATTAGCTACTTTGTATCTTCAAGCTCCAGTGGAGTTAAGATACTTTTCTGATCCTGCACATCCTAAAAATTCATGGAAAGCGGCGGTGGGTGTAAAGATTGGCACTTTGTTAAAAGGCTATTCTAAAGCAAAAAATTATGTTAGACAGGATGGTAGTTCTGTTTATGGATCTACTTATATTGAAAAACAATACAACAAACGCTGGTTTGATGCTACCGATGTTTCTTTAACTGGCCGTTTTGGTTATGGCATTGTTTCATTAGACGCTGCTTATCAAGTGACCGGAGTATTCAAAGATGGTCTAGGTCCAGTGGTCAATAAGTTTTCAATTGGTTTAACCATCAGCGGATTATAGTTTTTCAACTGATCATATTATTAAACCCTCTTTTACGGAGGGTTTTTTTATGGACCTAATGGATTAGCCTATCTTTGTAAAAACAATAAAGTTGATAGAGAAAAAGAAAATATTTAAGAAAGAAGAGAAGTCTGTGCTAGTGAGTGTGATACAGAAAGATCAAACCGAAGAAGAAGTAAATGAATATTTAGATGAGTTGGCATTTTTAGCCGAAACAGCGGGCGCCACCACTTTAAAATCTTTCAAGCAAAGATTACCGCATCCCGACTCTAGAACTTTTGTGGGCAAGGGTAAGTTAGAAGAAATTAAACAATACGTGGCACAAAAAGATATTGACGTCGTAATTTTTGATGATGAATTATCAGGTTCTCAAATTACCAATATTGAAAAAGAAGTAAAGTGCAGGGTGATTGATAGAAGTGATTTAATCTTAGACATTTTTGCGGCGCGTGCAAGAACAGCGCAAGCTAAAGTTCAAGTGGAGTTAGCTCAGTATCAATACATCTTACCCCGCTTAAAAGGGATGTGGACGCATTTGGAAAGACAAGGAGCAGGTATTGGATCAAGAGGTCCGGGGGAAACAGAAATTGAAACGGACCGTCGTATCGTAAAAGATAAAATTTCGTTGCTACGCAAAAGGTTAGGTGAAATTGATAAGCAAGCCTTCACACAAAGAAAAGAAAGAGGAGAGTTTATACGCGTGGCACTAGTGGGTTATACCAATGTGGGCAAGAGTACCATCATGAATTTAATTAGTAAGAGCGATGTGTTTGCTGAAAATAAATTGTTCGCTACCCTTGATACCACTACGCGTAAAGTAGTTTTTGAGAACACCCCTTTTTTATTAAGTGATACCGTAGGTTTTATTAGAAAGCTACCGCATCATTTAGTAGAGAGTTTTAAAAGTACTTTAGATGAAGTAAGAGAAGCCGATGTATTACTTCATGTGGTAGATGTTTCTCATGCGCAGTATGAAGACCAAATTGGTGTGGTGAATAAAACCTTACAAGAATTAAAAGCCTTTGATAAACCTATCATTACTATTTTCAATAAAATGGATTTATACAAAGAGAAATATTTTGATGAGTGGATATCGGATGAAGTCAAACAAGATTTACTCATTGAATTAAAAGATAAGTGGAACGGCATTACGAATAACCAGGCCGTTTTTATTAGCGCCATTGAAAAACAAAATATTGAAGAATTAAGAACGGTTATTTTACATAAAGTAAGAGACATGTATCAAATAAGATTCCCTTATAAAACTGTTTATTATACCTAATGAGTAAGTTGGAATGGAAATTTATTACCGATGTGCCATTAAGCTTGAATTGGGCTGAAAATAATATGGTAGAATTGGAGGTAGAAGGCAAGCAATTTACCCTAGCAAAATGGAAGGAAGGTTACTTAGCATTTGCGAGTAAATGTCCGCATGCCAGTGGTCGCATGTCACAGGGCTATATTAACCCCTTGGGCCAAGTGGTTTGTCCATTACATAGATATTGTTTTGATATGAAAAATGGCCGAAATACAAGCGGCGAGGGCTATTTCCTGAAAACCTACCCGATAGAGTTAAGAGAACAGGGTCTTTTTATTGGTTTTCAGTCATTTTCTTTGTTTTAATGTTTTGTTCTTAACTAAAATTTATTATTTTTGCCACCCTTAAAAGGAACACTCCTCCTTAGCTCAGTTGGTTAGAGCACATCACTGTTAATGATGGGGTCCTCCGTTCAAGTCGGAGAGGGGGAGCAAGAGTGCACAAGGCGACAGAAATGTCGCCTTTTTTGTTGTCCGTCAGGGAGTTAAGCTAGTTGCATCTTTTGATTTATAATGTAACTTTAAACTTTATGAAACGTTACACTTAAAAAAACATTATCAGATAAAAGTATGAGACATTTATATATTTTAGCCTTAATATTTATATCCAATCTAAACCTTGCAATTGGACAGGTGTCAAAAAATTCAGAGATTTTTCTGACCCTAAAAAAACAAGATAGTATTTTTTTTGAGCGAAGCTTTAATCTATGCGATATGGATTACTTAAAAAATGCTATTCACAATGATTTGATATTTTATCATGACCAAGGAGGCATTCAAAATAGAGCATCTTTTTTGGAAAATACAAGAAACAATATTTGTTCTGATTTTAATAAAAAACCTATTAGAAAAGTAATTGAAGAAAGTTTGGAAGTATATCCAATGTATAATGATGGCGTAATTTATGGAGCTATTCAAACTGGACTTCACGACTTTTATATTAGAGAAGCTAATAAAGCAGATAAAAAAACTAGTACTGCAAAATTTATACATTTATATTTGTTGATAAACGGAAATTGGATACTTAAAGAAGTTATGAGTTTTGACCATAAATAAATAGGCATGTAAATGAGAAAAAGCAAGGATATTCAAGCATTAAGATTCTTGATAGCCAAACACTCAATCAGAACATTATAGTTGCATCTTTTTGTATTTGGAGAAGGAATTATTGTAAAATGGCTTTAACTTTAATTTCAATTTATAAAAATCAATAAAATGCTATTCCCTAAATTATCTTTAATACTTAACATACTTGTTTTAATCCCTGTATGCTCAGGTGTACTCCTAAAAGCAAATTGGGTAGTAGAATCATTTGGCATAGAAACACCAGCTCGTGGCATTTTACTCTCAATTTATTTAGCCATCCTCATTTTCTCTGTAGCACTTTTATTCAAATTTGACCCTAAGATGGTTATGGCGCTTTTAACTGTTCAAATTGTCTACAAATTATTGAGTCCTATAATGGCTGGAACCATTACTAATCCTGTCATAATCAGTAATATTTTTATTGCAGTATTTCATTCCTATAGTGTTTGGAAAATAGTATTATCACAAAAATCAGCTCTTTAATTTTCTGATAGTTCTGAATTCAATCAATGCATTATAGTTGCATCTTTCGTCGAAAAGGGGAGCAGATCAAAGCCCTGTCCCGAGAAATCGGGACAGGGCTTTTTTATTGCCTATCAGTGAGTTATGATAGTTGCAGCTAATTCATTGTCGAGTCTAAATTAACCAACTTTACCCTGTATTTATACGCTGGTGTTTATTTGTCCCCTTTTTCTTTGTAAATTTGATTATGAAAGTTCAAGAAGTTAAATACCTATCTGATTATACCATTAGCATCAAATTTGAAGATGGCGTGTTGGGAACTATTCAATTAAATGATTTGGTTGAAAAGGGAATTTTTAAAGTTCTTCAAGATAAAAGCGAATTCGCTAAGGTTTATACAAATGGTTATTCAATTGCTTGGTCAAATGAACTTGAAATTGATACTACTACTATTTATGCTGAATTAACTGGCAAACATTTTGGAGAAATTTTTACTCCAAAATTGTCCCATGCCTCAAATTAGTTATTTTCTAGGCGTTATTATTCGTATGTTTTACAGGGATCATAATCCTCCTCACTTTCATGCAGTGTATGCTGATTTTGAAGGCATCATTGATATTGAAAAAAATGAAATCATTGGTGGAGAACTTCCTCCTAGAGTTTTAGGAATAGTAACAGAGTGGTCAGCAATTCACAAAGATGAATTAATGGATAATTGGGAAAGAGCAAGACAACAAGAAAGCCTTAAAGATATCGCCCCTCTAGTTTAATTATGGGCCTCTCAATACTGCAATTTTGGTGCGAAAGGGGAGCCACACTGGACAAGCCATCATAAATGATGGCTTTTTCTTTGTCCGTCAGTGAGTTAGGCTAGTTGCATCTTTTTGTTTTTCTTTGATTAACTTCAGTACTTAAATAATCAAACGAATATAAAAATGAAAAGAATTGCCCTCCTATCACTTTTGCTTCTACCATTTCTTG